>Ga0157376_10000057_pt1 | contig 97940 bp, 76 predicted proteins | sample M45metaG_FD_121801 | JGI IMG/M metagenome (GOLD analysis project Ga0157376, IMG submission 121801) | Miscanthus rhizosphere microbial communities from Kellogg Biological Station, Michigan, USA - M4-5 metaG | ecosystem: Host-associated > Plants > Roots > Rhizosphere > Soil | place: USA: Michigan...
ACTCCGGTATTTTTTTCGTAGAAGAAAAACTTCTCTCTTGCGATCGCAGGCTGGGTGGGGTGCATGGAATGCACCTGTGCACTTCTGCGGATCACTCTCACTGGACCTCTCCGTTCGCATTTCCGCCCTCGGGCAGAAATGCCTCGACGAATATAAAATGCACCTCGGAGCGAGGCTAACGTTTACATCTAGATTCAAATTGACTGAGAACAAACACCCGAAACCGGACAAGAGGGCAATGTCGCGGCACCCGAGCTTCTAAGAACGGTGACGCCGAGGCGCGAGAAGGAGCTGGAAGTTGCTCGCCTGGGTGCACTACCGAACTGCTGGGAGGCGTGCAAATTCGAGGCCAAAGACGGAGTACCAGAACTGCCGAAAAATGGTAGAGATATGCACACTTTTACCCATTACGTGGGATACGGCACTGTAGGAATTGCACGGCCGATGAAAAAAATCCCTAGTCAACTGGGAAAATTACTAGCATGAATCCGGCAAGATGACCTGCCGTTGTTCGCTTTTTATGCGCCTTGTGGAAGGTTTCGGGTTCGTTTTCTAGCGCGTCAGAATTCTTGTTTGTTGCGCTGAGACAAGTTCATAGCGAATCCCACGCCAGCGGATGATCCGCGTGCAGGCCGAGGCAATGAAATTCGCGCAGTACAGATAGGGAATCCATACGCCGAGAAGCAAGTGAATCCAAGCCTGCTGTTGAATCTGTGACCTGAGCGAAGACAGCATCTCTTGGGCGGCAGTGACGCGGATGGCACCGCGGATGGCGGCCAGCAGTAACGGCAGGAATGTCAGCGCGGCAAATTGAGTCGCGGGATGCCCGGTGAAGAGATTTTTCAGCGTGACAAAAATTCCCAGTAGGATGGTTGCTGAAAAAAGCAGATGTGTCAGTCCCGCCATGATCCACATCTTGGACGAATAAACGCGCGTGATCAGAATTTGGCGGTTGGTAAATTCCATCAACCCGTCGAAGTCGGTTTCGACATAAGAAGCGGTCAGACATTCCGGCAGGAAAACGATCGGCAGTTTGCGCCGTTGCAGGGCGTTGGTCATCGAATAGTCATCGCTGACCGAATGGCCCCACTCTTCAAGGACCAGGGACTCGTCGAACACGCTGCGCCGGATCGCCGTGCCTCCGCCCCAACAGAAGTTCCGGTCGGAGTTTTCGCCGAGCATCGTGACAATCGGTGCATTCCACGCAGCTAACAGCAAAGTGGCGAGCCCATTGTTGTTGGCAATCAGCCAGCGCATGGTGGTGGTGGCACCGATACGGGAATCGGCCAAGGGACCTGTCAGCTTGCGGAGCCAGGAACGGCCGGGCCTCCCATCGGAGTCGGCGAAGACCAATAATTCAAAGTCGGGCGTCAATTGTTCAATTGCGGAGCGCAGGTTATTGATTTTCTCTCCGCACTCTTGTGGGTTCCCCGCAAAAATCACATGGGCCTTGCCGCGGGAGCCAGCCACCACGCGCTTCACAATACTCGTGGCGGGGTCGGATTCTGATGCCAGGGCAAAAAACACTTCATAGTTCTGGTGATCGAGTTCGCAAAGCGCTGTGAGATTTCGTTCCAAGCCGGGCTCTATGCCTTTGCACGGGCACAAAACCGCCGCTCGCGGAGAGTAAAATCCCGGGTCGGTGGCATTGCGACGGCGCGCATAACCGAGCCATTGAATCGCTAGGTACACCAGATAGAGGCCGACGAGGATCTGGGCCAAAGCCAGAAGAATAAACAGATTGTTCATGCGGACCGAGCATAACAAACGCTTGCGGCTCGCGCAGCAGGCGTATCCGCAGGTAGAATCGCAGGGGTAAACGGCAGCCCAGCCGAATATTCAGGCTGCCCTCGAGAGGAGACATTATGCCGGGGCGCGTGGATTCATCTATGGTGACAACGGCGTTGGAACTGCCGGGTTATCGCATCGTTCGCAATTTTGGAGTGGTGCGGGGAATCATCGTGCGCTCACGAAGTGTAATCGGAAATTTGGGCGCAGCGTTGCAGACCATCGTCGGCGGGAACATTACCATTCTGACCGACCTCTGCGAACGGACCCGCATCGAAGCTTATGAACTGCTGCTGATGCATGCGGCTGAACACGGCGCCAATGCGGTCGTCGGATTTCGCTACGACGCCACGGAAGTGATGCAAGGCGTTACCGAAGTGCTTGCTTACGGCACGGCCGTGCAAGTCGAACCACATTCCTGACCTGCCGGCTATTCTTCTTGGACGGTTTCGGTGGCCAGCCTCGAAGCGATTTCTTCGACGCTGGTCAGAGCGCGACTGGCGGCGAGGCGCGCCTTTTCCAGAAAACCCGAGTCCAGCATGAAAGCGCAGCGGTCCACAAATGGATGGTTCGCGGCCTCGTAGGGCTTGCGGGGGCGGCGCGAAGATGCGGCACGGGCCAGCAGATCCTCGTACATTTTCAAGTCGGACTGGAAATCGAGCGCGTCACCGGCATTCCACCCCTGTTGCCGGGCCAATGCCGCGAGAAATTTTCTGCGAAAAGTTTCTGCGCCCTTGCGAATCACCACTCTGTGCTTTCCGCTGCTGCTCTTGATCGTTTCAAACGCGGATACTTCGAGCGCGCGCACACACGCGGCGAGCAACGCCTCGCGCTGCAGAATCGTCAACAGGTCGCGATAAAGCGGCGCATGCACCTGCAGGGCGTGCCGGCCGTTTTCGACGACGTAAGAGTCCACGAACCGCGGAATGACTCTTTCGCGCACCAGTGTTTGCACCAGGTTCTGTGCAAGCTGTGCTGCAGCGTCAAGTGTCGAATTTTGTCCGCGGGGCATGTTCTTCGGCCATGTTAACAGGACTCCTGCCAACTTCCGAAAAGCCGCCGGGACTTCGGGCTAGCTAAAGCGTGTGGTTTTGAAAAGAAAGTATGCCGCGACAACGAGCATCAAAAGCGACGCGAGTGACAAGAGAAGCAAGGCGGGCCAGTGAAAAGAAATTTGCGGCGTGCGGGCCATTGACCAGAGATAGAGGAAGACACCGGAAGTCACTGCCAGCAGCAGCCAGTCAATCCACGAACGTGAGGCGTGACTTGCAGTCGATTCGCCGGCAATCGCAGCTCTCACGTAGTCGCCACCGATACCATATTTCCTGACTTCGCGTTGCGTCGCTTCTTGCCAGTTCACATGTTCGCCGCGCGTCACAGAGGCGAGGGCAATAGCGCCGGCTCCCACGGCCATTAGCAGTGAGCCGCCGACGATTTTCGCCGAATGGCCGGCGGTCGCGCCGTGCAGTTCGCCGAAGACAAAAACTCCCCAAAGCAGGCCCCAGAGCTGGTTGGTATTGGACAGCGGGATGCCGCGGCTGATGCCCAGATATTTTGCTGCGTATTGCTGGAACAGATCGCCGATCACCCAGACAAATCCGCCCAACATCAGCCAAAAGAGTACATCACGCGCCTGCGATAGCTGCTTTAGCAATACGCTAGTGCTGCCCGTATCGAGCAGCGCCAGAGCGAGCATCATGCCCAGTTCTCCGACCGTGAAAAACGCGACGAAGGATAGCGGATTCATCCCGCTGAGGTAGGCCTTGCGATAGGGAATGTACATGGTGCCCCAAAGGGCGCCGGCCGCCAGAGCGGCGACGATTCCGCGCGTGGCGGCAGCGCCGCCCGATTGCGCTGAAGAAGCCAGTGCCAACATGGTGGCGCCAAAAAACATTACGATGGCGCCGCCTACCACCGACCACAAGCGTCGCTTTTCGGCGCCGCGAAGTTCGCAGAACAGCAGCCAGCCCCAGAAAATACCCAGCAGACTGTTCAGATTCCACAACGGAAACGCAACGCTGAGCCCGATGTCGCGAATCGCAAAAACCGTGAGCGTATTAGCGACGGCCCAAAGGCAGCCGGCCAAAATTCCCCACAGAATCAGATGCGGCGCCTGACGCGCGTCTATGCTCATCTGCGCGGTGCCGCGAATCAGCGCCGGAAGCGTCCAGCGCGCCAGGAACACGCCGGACACCATCAGCAGCGAGATGATGACCGGAGAGATGCCAAGACTCACCAACTTTGTGGGTGCTTCCGCTGCGCCGAGCCAGGCCCCAGCCGCGAAGCCGGAGAGAATGCCGGCAAGCTGCAGCTTTCGCAAGCGGTCCTGATCCACTGGTGCGTTGGTCGATCGCGCGCTCGAACCGGCGATCATCGCGTCCAATGGAGCACCCAAAGGCCAAACAAGAGAACCACTGCAGGTATCCAGAAATGCACGTCGGTGAGGATGGCCGTCACAACGGATGGAGGTTTGGCGCGATGAAGAGGTTGGTCCATTTTCTGCATGAAAATATCACAGATTACCGGCTGCTCCCGTGCCTTCTTTGGCTGGTTCACGGAATTGCATGCGGAAAAACGTACGCATAGAGCATCACGATAACGCCGACAATCGCCGCCAGCGACACCGAATGCCAAAACACGAACCGGAAGATGCTTCCTTCCGCGCCAACCTGATTGGTCGCGGCCGTCGCGATACAAATGGATTGCGCGTCAATCATTTTGCCCATCACGCCGCCCGCGCTGTTTGCCGAACACATCAGCACCGGATTGAGATGCAACTGCTCCGCGGTGATCCGTTGCAACCCGCCAAATAACGCGTTCGACGAGGTGTCGCTGCCGGTTAGCGCTACTCCCAGCCACCCGATGTAAGTCCCGAAAAAGGGAAACAGCCAGCCCGTTCGCGTGAACGCCAGCCCCAACACCGCATCCATGCCTGAATATCGTGTCACATAACCCAGTCCCAACATGCACGCCATGGCGACCACCGCGAAGCGCATGCGGTACAACGTCTTGCCGAAGATCTTCAACATTGCGCCTGGACGCAGGCCCAGCACCGCACCAGCCAACAGAGCGGCGAGAAAACATGCCGTTCCGGTCGCCGTCAGCCAGTTGAAATCGAACTTTGCGTTCTCTGGAGTCGGCTTAGCTACTACGGGTTGCGCACGCAATATCGCTTTGTGCAGATAAGGTACGTTCCATCCGCCACTAACAAATGCCGGTGTCGTGGCCTTCCCCATCGCTGTCTTGATGGAAGGCAGTCCCCAGCCGAGAACCAGCACGGACAATATCGCGAACGGCATCCATGCTCTGGCAACCTGTTTACCCGTATGGCATCCTTGCCCAGCGGGATGGCCACTTCCGACTTGCCATTCGTCAGCTGTCGCCGCCTTCACGACTTTCTCCGCCGCCTCTCTCTCCTCTGGGAACCTCCAGATTTTTTTCGGCCGCCACACCCGCAAAAACACCAGCGCCGCCAGCAGTGAAAAAACCCCGGCGGCGATGTCCACCAGGTTGCTGTCCACATGGTTCGACCAGAAATACTGCATCCCGGCAAATGACACGCCGACAACCAGTATCGCGGGCAGCACTTCCAGAGTCTCGCTCCAGTTGACCATGGTACGCACCAACCAGAAGGGAACGATCACAGCCGTGAATGGCAGGATGCGGCCGATCATCTTGCTTAAATCTCCGTCAGGCAGCCCGGAAACCAGCGCTAGTGTGTGCACCGGTATTCCGATCGCGCCCCATGCCACGGGTGCTGTATTGGCAATCAGGTTTAAAACCGCTGCCTGGAAAGGCCTGAAGCCGAGCCCGATCATGAATGCACCGGCGATCGCCACTGGCGCGCCAAATCCTGCCGACCCTTCGATAAACGCCCCGAAGCAAAACGCCACCAACAAAAGCTGCAGGCGCCGATCCGGCGTGATGGCCGCAACGGATTCCTTCATGATCTCGAACTGCCCGGTTTCCACGGAAATGTCGTAGAGAAAAACCGCGGCGACCACGATCCAGATGATTTTCAGCAGTCCGAACGCAACCCCATATCCAAAGCTGGCAACCGCCAGTTGCGCCGGCATTTTGAACACGGCGATAGCGCAGAGCATCGCGGTGGCCGCTCCCGCGATGGCGCAAACATGGGGGCGAATCTTCAATCCTGCAAGAAGTCCCAGTAATACCAACATGGGGAGCGCCGCCAGCAACGTGGAAAGCCACCACTGGCCCAGCGGATCGTAGTTCTGCGTCCAGGTCACAAAACCACGCAGACGGTGCCGCAAAGATGGAGCGCCGCGACCGATCGTGAAGGTTGCAAGGATTCGCGCATCTGCTTCGGGATTCCCTCGGTCAAAAAGTCCGGTGACGAGTTACTGCTTTCAGAACCGCAATGTCAAGGACCGCGCCTACCCGCGCCAACCGCCATGGGGTTGGTCGTACGGGCGCTAATCGTGAGACGTGGAGAGAGAAATCGCCCCGGTGGATTCGCGAATCACCAGTTCCGGTGTAACGCGTTGATGGGTAATCGTCCAATCGCGCTTTTCCTGGGAGGCGGCTACGCCTTCCATGATGATGTTCACTGCCAGGTTGCCCATCACTTCAAGAGGCTGGCGCACCGTGGTCAACGAAGGCGCGGCCAGAGCCGACAATGCCACATCGTCAAACCCGATTACCGAGCACTGCTCGGGCGAGTGGATGCCCGCTTTATTCAAGGCGCGAATGGCCCCTAGCGCCGTCAAATCGTCAAACGCCAACAGCGCCGTGAACTTTTTTCGCTTTTGCAGAAGCTCCTCGGTCAAACGGTATCCGCCTTCAAATCCCGAGTTGGGATCGAAAGCTTCCGGCAACTGCACCGTCAGCCCGGGATCAATCTCCAGGCCAGCCGAATGGGCAAACTTTTGAATCCCTTTCCAGCGTGGAGCCGAGTCAATTAGCGTTTTCGGACCGCGAATGAATGCGATCTTGCGGTGGCCCAACTTGTACAGATGCTCGAGAGCCATGCGCCCGCCGGTTTCATTGTCGACCATCACCGAACTAACCGTGTCGCCCGGCAGTTCCCATCCAATCGTCGCTGCAGGAATGTTGCGCTTCGAGAAGTCGGCCAGCAGATGAATGTCCACAAACAGCCAGTTGGCAACCACAATCAGGGCTTCCACGTGGCGTTCCAGCAGCAGCTCCAGGTACCGCTCAAAGCGGTTTCTTTGGTTGTGCGCATCCGCAAGGATCGGCACATACGAGGCCTGAAACAGTGAATTTTCAATCCCTCGCAAAATGGGCGTGCAAAAAGGATCCGTAATGTCGAAAAACATCACGCCGACGCTGTTGGTGCGTTTGCTGCGGAGAAAGCGCGCCATCACGTTCGGCCGGTAACCAAGCTTGCGCGCCGCCTCTTCGATTTTTTTCTTGGTTGCTGGAGCGATGTAGCGGGCCAGCGGCGCGTTGTTCAAGACAATGGAAACGGTTGCGGGAGAAAAGCCGCTGGTGTTCGCCACGTCTCTCATGGTCACTGCCGCGGATTTGCTGGACGGTCGTTTCACCAAATTTCCCGTGCCAGCATCATCCGGTAGAAGCGTCCCGCTTGGCAATGGCCCAGGCTTCATGACCCCTACTCCGCCGGCACTTCGAACGATATGCTTTTGCGAAAGCCGGAAGTTTTCCACGCGCCGTAGCCCAGCCCGATCGCTAACCACGCCGCGCCCAAGACTTTTGCCGGTGTGCTGAGTTCCCACCAGATGTACGCGCAAATGGCAAAGCCGAAGAGCGGCCACGCGAATGTCCACACGGTTTTGCGCTCCGCACGCAGGAAATACCGGAAGAACGCCGCAATGTTGACGCCCATGAATGCGATGAACGCGCCAAAGTTGAGCATCTCCGCGCCCTTCTCATAGGAGATCCGGAACGGTTCACGCAGCATGTCGCACAGCGCGCCGGCAAGCGCGAGCACGCCAACCAGGATCACGTTGTTGGCAGGAATGCCCTGCTTCGAGTGAAGTTTTGCAAAAAAGCCCTTGGGTATCGCTTCGCTCCGTCCCATACCGTAAAGAAGCCGCGAAACCGCAAGCTGCGCTCCCATTCCCGAACCGATATTCGCCACCAGAATCGTGAAATTGAGCAGTTGAAACAGGAAAACTCCTCCGGCCTGCCGTGCCACCATGGGAAATGCGGATTCCACCTGATTGGCGGGAAACGGTTTGCCACCCCAGACCAGCTGTGCGGCATAGACTTCCAACGCCGACAGAATTCCGGTGAGCAAGCAAACCAGAACTGTGGCCAGCAAGATATTACGCCGCGGATTCTCGACTTCTTCGGAGAACGTGGACAACGCGTCGAATCCAATGTAGGTCAGTACCGCGATGGAAGTCCCGTGGAGAATCAGGCCTAACTGGAATTGCGCAGGATCATAAAACGGTTTGGTGAAGAAGTGTGCACCGGGATCGTGCAGTTGTATCAGGAACCTCACGACGTACGCAAAAAACACGATCACCACGATGGTCATGGCTCCGGCCATAACTTCGTTGATCCGCGCCGAGGTCTTCACGCCGCGTAGATTCAATACCGTAAACGCGGCCGCATAAAAAATCGCCAGAATCCAATAGGGAACTTCCGGAAGGATGTTTTGTGTGAGTTTGCTGCACAGAATGATGCAGATCAGCGGGTTGAGAATATAGTCCATCAGCATCGCCCAGCCCGTGATGAAACCCAGGCCGGAGTGCAGTTCTTGTCCGACGTAGGTGTAAGCCGAGCCGGCGCTTGGATAAACCCGCGCCAGCATTCCATAACTGATCGCCGTCAACAGCATGGCGACCATCGCGATTAGAATGGTCGTAACCACATGCCCGCGCGCCGCATTGTTGACCACACCAAAAATTCCCATCGGCGCGATCGGTTGGATCACTACGATCCCGATAATCACCAGGTTCCAGAGCGTCAAGCTCCGGCGCAGCCGGGACGCACCCGCGAGGTCGTTGGTCATGAATATGCCCTCATATCGATTGCCTGGGAGAACCCGTCATATTTGAAACGATTTAAGTCACAGATTGTGCGGAATTTGCGCGTTCCGCGCAACTCTTTTCGTCACTCGCGCGCGGCCACAGGTGTAAGTTCGCACCTGTTCCAATGGCCAGTTTGGGCGGGCGCAACATACAGCGAAATACAGCGAAATCCGGCAACTTATGTTCGTCGCAATACAGTCTAATTACTTGCACGCGCCCAACTCCAGCGAACGGGCCATAAGTGTCTATGGGCGAGGGGACCCTCAATCCGGAACGGTGGGAAGCGACGCCTGTCTTTTGGCACGTGGTGGCGCTGCTTCTGATCCTGCTTTTTGCGCTGTGGCTGCGCCCCGTGCCGCTGCATGCTGACCCGTCCTTACAAGGCTATCTTCAGGTTGTCACCGGCCTTTTGGCTTTCGTTTTTTCCGCCGTTACGCTGGTTCGCTTTCAGGGGACGCAGGATCGCATCTCGCTGATCCTTGGTGCGGGCTTCATGCTTTCAGGTGCCGTGCTTGCCGGTTCGAGTTTTCTTTTCTTTCAACTCCCCGCCGAACAACAGTTGCGTATTCAATGGGCGCCGGTCGCGCTGTGGGTGGGACGAATCACTCTTGGCTTGCTGCTGGTGGTCGCCTTGCTCGTCGAGCATTTCCTGCCTCGTTCCCGTCGGCCCAAAATCGAAATTGCGGGAGCTTTGCTCAGCGTCGTTGCCTTTACGTACGCGATAACGGCGGCGCTGCGCCGTCTGCCCACCGAAACCTCGCCGCATCCCGGCGCATTCTTTCCTTCGCCGCAGCAGTTGCTGCCGGGCGCGGTTTTTCTCCTCGCCGCAATTTGGTATCGCCGCCGCCTCAATCAGGTGTACACCGCCTTCGATCGTTCCATTTACGTGGCCGCGTGGATGAACTTGGCCTCACAGCTAGCCGCCTCTCAATCGCAGCGCCTGCTCGACGCGCCTTTCGTGCTGTCGCAGGCTTTCACGGTGCTGGGTTACGCAATCGCCCTCGGCGGCGCGCTATTGGACAATGCGCGGCTCTTCGAACAGGTCCGCCATCTGGCCGTCAGCGATCCTCTTACCGGTTTGGCCAACTACCGCCGCCTTCTCGAAGTCCTCGAAACCGAAACCGAACGCACCAACCGCAGCGGCCGCCCGTTCGCCATTCTCCTGTTGGATCTCGACGGCCTGAAAAAGATCAATGACACTTACGGACACTTGGTAGGCAGCCGCGCCATCTGCCGTGTCGGAGACATTCTTCGCATCCATTGCCGCTCGATTGACACGGCGGCGCGCTATGGGGGTGACGAATTCGCGCTGGTGCTCCCTGAATCGGAAGAAACCGAAGCAGAAAGTGTGGCGGGCCGCATTCGGCACGTCATGGAGATGGATCCGGAAAAGCCGGCACTCTCCGCCAGCATTGGCGTTAGTGTTTATCGCGGGGGCGGCATGCGCATTGAAAAGCTGCTGTCCGATGCCGACGCGCGCCTCTATCAGGAGAAATCAAAACGTGGTCGCCGGGCGGCGTCCGGCGGAGTGGCTCGCCGCCGCGTAACTCGCCCGCGCGCCGTTTAGTGCGAAACTGTCCTGTTGCGGCTGGTTTACTGCTTTGTCCCGTATGGCGCTAGCTGCTCCGCCACCGTGGCCTTGTCGCCCACTACCACAATCGTCATCTGGTCCGGCTTGATGTACTGAGCGGTCATTTTTGTCACGTCTGCTGGCGTCACTGCGTTCACCTTTGGCACGTAGGTCTTCAGGTAGTCCTCGCCTAGTCCCTGCAGGTCCACGAACCGAAGCTGGTTGATCAGCGCCCCGCGCGACGAGTTCTGAATCACAAACAATCCGGAGAGATAGCTCTGGATCCCTTTCAGTTCGGCATCGGCAGGCGGTTCCTTCGCCAGCTTGTCGATTTCTGCAAAGATTTCCTTCAGCGAGGCGCCGGTGTACTGCGTGGTCACGTCCGCCGTCTCCGCCCAGTAGGCGTCATGGTAGCGGCGCGAAACCTGGCTCGTGGGCGAATACGTATAGCCCTTCTGCTCGCGAATATTCGAAGTAATGCGCGATCCGAACGAGCCGCCGAGCAGCGCGTTGGTCACGCCCAGCGGAATGGAGTCTGGATTCGTCGCATCGGGCACCGGCATTCCTACCAGCAGTGTGGATTGGGGCGCGCCGGGCCGGTCGGTCAAATCCAGCACATGCTGCGGCTTTACCTTCGGCACATTGTTTACCGCTGCGGCTCCCTTCGCCCATCCGGCAAAGCTCGCGGCAATGGCCTTCTTCACTTCCGCCACGTCAAAGCGGCCCGCGACGTACAAGTGCGAACGAGCGGCGCCAACGTTTCCCTCGTAAAATTTCTTGATCTCCGCAATGCTGGTTTTTTCGATGCTTTCCTGCGTGGGGAACACTGTGCCGTACGGATGGTTGCCGTAGAGGATTTTGCGAAACTTTTCCAGCGCCATGCTTTGCGGCACCGACTTGGAGATCGTAAGCTGCCGCTGGGCATCGTTCTTTAGGCGCGGCAACTCCGATTCCGGGAACAACGGGTGCTGCACTACGTCGGCCAGCAGAGCCGCTGCTTTTGCGCCAAACTCGCTCAACACGTCGGTTGTCACATCGCTTTCGTCCGCCCCCACCGTGATATTCACCGCGCCGCCCATTCCGGCAGCTTCTTCCGCAACCTGCTGGGAACTCTTGGAAGTGGTCCCTTCTTTCATTAGCTTTCCAGCCATATCGGCGAGCCCAGGCATGTCGGCCGGTTCATTCAAATTGCCGGAGCGCACCACCAGACTCAGCGTAACTTTAGGCAGATTTCCGTAAGGCACCAGCGTCACCTTCATTCCGTTCGGCAGCGAATAACTCTCGTGCGCCGGCACGTTGAAAGGCTTCGGCGGACCGCCTGCCGGCGGAGCTTGCTTGTCCTGTGCGGCGAGTGGCCAAGTGCAAAGAGCGAAGATGGCGACAAATGTGAGTTTCTTCCTAGTATTCGTGGTCATTTCACTCTCCTAGTTCTTTGCCGGCGCCGCAGGCGCATCGGCGGGCTTCGTTTCGAGCACCAGCACTGTCCGGTTTTCCGGCTTCAAATATTCCTGCGCCGTCTTCTGAATTAGGTCCGGCGTCACCTTCTCGAATTCAGAGACCAGCGTGTTGATGCGCGCCGGGTTGTCGTCAAAAAGCGCAAAACTGGCCAGTAGATCCGCCAACCCGAACCCGCTCAGCTGGTTGATGTTGTCGTATAGGTCGGAGCGCAACTTCACGCGTGCCCGGTCCAGAACGGCTTTGTCCACCGTCTTGGTGCGAAGCGGTTCTAGCGCCGTGTCCCACGCTTTCACAATCGTTTCCGGCTTGGTTGCGGGATCGTATCTGAGATCCGCCATGAACAGCATGGGCCCCTTGTAGTTGAACATGTTGCCCAGGTAATTGATTCCACCCTGTACCTGCGCCGTGAGCCCGCTCTTCTGCACCAACTCCTGGTATGCCAGGCTGTCGTCCCCCTCGATCAGGATCTGGTCGATCAGGCCCATAGCGTAATATTCCGGAGTGTTGCGTTCCGGCATGTGGTAGGCGATGGCGATTCCGGGCCGCTTGGCCAGCGCGTCCACACGGCTGGCGTTCTTTTCTTTCGCCTGCTTTGGTTCCGTTAAGTCGGGTTGCGCGGGTAAGTCCGACGCTTTGATTCCGCCAAAATACTTTTCCACCCACTGCCGCGCTTGCACCACGTCGAAGTCACCGACGATCGCCAGCGCCGCATTGTTCGGCGCATAGTACGTTTTGAAGAATGCTTGCACATCGGTCAGCGTCGCTGCTTCAATGTCCTTCAAGTCGCCGTAAAAATTGTGCGCGTTGTACCAATTGGTGTTGGCATACTGCGGCATATCGAGCCACGGGAAGCCGCCGTAGGGCCGGTTGATCACATTCACCTTTACTTCGTTGCCCACGACTCCCTGCTGATTTTTGAGATTGTCTTCGGTAACGGCCAGGCCATTCATGCGATCGGCTTCGGCCCACAGCGCCGTTTCCAGTTTGTTCGACGGCAAAATCTCGAAGTAGTTCGTGAAGTCAAAGCGCGTCGAGCCGTTTAAGATGCCACCATTCTGCTGCACCAGCTTGATGAACTCCATCTTGCCGAGGTTCTGCGAGCCCTGGAACATCATGTGTTCGAACAAGTGCGCGAAGCCCGTACGGTCTCTCGGCTCCACGCGAAACCCGATGCGGTAATACACCGCCACACACACCGTTGGAGACGTATGATCCTGCGAAAGCACCACCCGCAAGCCGTTCGGCAGTTTGTAATACTCCACCGGAACTTTTAACTCCGTAGCCGGAGCGCCCACCGCTCCGCCGGCAACCAGCGCCAGCCCCGCCAACAACGCCGCTACCCTCGGGATTCCCTGCAACGCACGCAAGAACATACTGCGCCTCCAAACTGCCGCTCGAATTTACTGCGAATTGGAAGGAAAGGAACGACCACACCCCGCCTCATTAGTAAGAGACGCATCTGCCGGAGAATCGTTTCGCCCCTGTCCGCATTTAGAAGCACCGACTTCAGTCTTTCCAACCGCGAATTCCATAACCATTTCTGGCTTTTGCGAACCTAGTAAACCGCTCGCTTCTGTGCGGTTTCCTTGCTCGCGAGCGAAAATCGCGGCTCCGGGGCGGCGCCGTCCAGAATCTGACCGGCCACATACTCGCCCACCGCCGGCCCGTGCTTGAACCCATGGCCAGACCCGCCACCGACGAACCACACGTTGCTCATCTCCGGGTGCCGGTCAATCAAAAAATCTCCGCTCGAAGTGTTCTCATATTGGCAAACGCGCGTCTCCACAATCGGCGCTTCGGCCAGCGCAGGGAATCGCCACCCCACATACCTAACGATCTGTTCGGCCTCAACCGGCGTAACGATCCGCGATTGTATGTCCGGATCCGCCTTTTCGCCGTGCACGTCCAACCCGATCTTCAAGCCACGGCTCTCCAGACTCGGCATTCCGTAGGACTCATCGGTCTTGAAAAGGAATGTCGGCAGCGCCGGCGAAGAAAACCTTTCGTCGCCTGCAGGAGTGCCAAAATAAAATACGATTTGCCGCGTGGGGAAAATTCGCCCGCCCAGGACACCCGGAAAAACCTTTCCCAGCCACGCCCCGCAAGCGAACACGAATGCGCCCGCGGCGAACGACTCATCGCCGTTGCTTGTAATGTGCGATATTTTTTCGGCTGGCGATGGAGCACGCGCCTCTGCGAGCCGGTACTCCACGCCGAGCCTAACCGCTTCCGCCACTGTCGCCGCCACCGCGCGCCGCGCCATCAACACGCCGCTCTCCGGTTCGTAAATCCCGCTCTCGATTCCTTCGAAATTGATTTGCGGATATTTTTGCAGCAGCTCCGGGCGACTCATCTCACTAAAATTCACGTCGCAGCGCGCCAGGACGTCACCGGTGGCGCGCAACACGGTATTCCCCGGTTCTGCCAACCACAGCACTCCCGTCGGCTGAAATAGCGCCTCATTCCGGGTCGCCGCGAACAATTCTTTCCACTGTGCCAGCGACCGCTGCGACCACCGCGTGTAAATGTCGTCCGCGCCATATCCCATCCGGATGATGCGCGATTCATCGCCTGAACTCGATCGCGAATGCCCCGGCCCGTACGCCTCCAGCAGCAGCACGCGCTTCGCTCGCCGCGCCAGTTGGAGCGCTGTCCAGGCGCCAAAGACACCCGCGCCCACCACCACCACGTCATACGTTTTCGCCGCACTCATCGCGCAGTATGGTACCCCACGCCGCCCGCTTTTTTCGAAGGTCTACCGCCCCAGGAGGGTGTGTAGGCTTGCTTTCTAACCTGCGTCTTACCACTCAAGACTTACAGCTTGGAACTCTTCGCTCCCGCCCCCAAACGTTCCGCCCACTGCGCTAGCCGTTCGAGCGATTCATCATGTGTCGGATCTAGATGCAGAGGCGTCACACTGGCATCCCCGGAAAACACCGCCTCGTAATCGGTGCCCGGCTCCACGTCCTGGTCAAACTTTTGTTCAAAAATCCAGTAATACGACCGCCCTTTCGGGTCTTTCCCTTCGCTCAGTTGGTTCCGCGTAATCTTCTTCGATTGCCTGGTGAATCGGACTTCGCCGCTCCACGGCTGCGGCACGTTCACGTTTAGCAGCACCTGGTCCGGCAGTCCTTCCTTCAAAATAATTTCCGCCGCCGCCCGCGCGATCCGGGCCGCATCGGCAAAATTCTGTTCGGTCTTCCGCGCGCACAGCGACATTGCCACTGCCGGAAGGTGATGCAGCGCTGCTTCCCGCGCCGCTCCCACCGTGCCGGAGTAATACACGTTTTCGCCCATGTTCGCACCGTGGTTGATTCCGGACAGCACCAGGTCCGGCCGCTCCGGCAATAATTTGTGCAGCGCCACAATCACCGCATCCGCCGGAGTTCCTTCGACCGCCCAGTGCCGCTTGCCCCTCGGGTGCACCACAATCGGCCGCCGTAGCGTCAGCGATTGCGCCGTCCCGCTCTGCTCCGCGAACGGCGCCACTACCCATATCGTCGCGAAATCCTCCAATGCTTCCTGCAGCGCCCGCAACCCCTCTGCGCCGTACCCATCATCATTGGTCAGCAGAATATTTCGCATATTACCCATTACCAGCAGCGCTTGGGCAGCTAGCTTTCGATCTCTCGATCCATCACCTCGCGTTCGTCTTGCAACGTCCGCGGTTCTCGGCCGATGAACCAAGTACCAAATCCCATAAAAGCCAACAGGAAAGCCAAGGCAAGAACCTTGGAGGACAGGGCCATTAGTTGGAAGGAATGGTCGGGGCGCCCGGATTTGAACCGGGGACCTCACGCACCCCAAGCGTGCGCGCTACCAGACTGCGCTACGCCCCGACAACCCAATTCTACCGCGAATCAACGTTTTTCGAGAAGCGTCAAGAACGCCCGCAGCGAATCACGCATGTCCAGCAGCAGCTTGCGATTCAGTAACTGATGCGCGCCGTGCCCCGGAGGAATGGTCGCGCCCTCTTCCGCAGCGGCGCCGCCTTCGCGCAGATGCCGCCGCGCCCCCGCAATGGTAAATCCTTCGTCGTACAGCAGCCTCTTGATCTTCAAAATGAGCTGCACGTCTTCTTCGCGATACAGCCGCCGCCCGTTCGGACCTTTCTCCGGCTCCAGCATGGGAAACTCCGTCTCCCAATACCGCAGCACAAACGCCTTCACGCCGGTCTTCCGGCTGACCTCGCCTATTCGCAACAGTCCGTCTTCCAGCTCCAACGATGCCTGCGTTGCCGCTCCGTTGCTCGCCATATTCCGCCGATTCTAGCAACTTGCTTCGCATTTATGTAGCGTCGGCTTCATGCCGCTGTGGCTTTCGACGGGGCTAGAGCGCCGGCATCAGACTGCTGCCATGACGTTTATTCATCGCTGTCGCCCGCCGACCGCTTTTCCCGGTTGTCCCGCTTCCGCAACCTCTGCACCCAGCGCACCGGCGTTCCCGAAAAATCAAATTTCGCCCGCAGCTGATTCTCCAAGAATCTTTCATACGCAAAATGCAGCGGCTGCTTCTGGTTCGTGAACAACAAGAACGTCGGCGGCGCAGTCTTCGCCTGCGTCACATAGTAAATCCGGATCGGCCGCGACTTCGGCAGCGTCCCGCGCTGCAAATCAATGGACTTCAGCCAGCGGTTCAGTTCCGGCGTGGAAATCTTCCGCTTTCGCGCCGCCGCCACGTGGTCAATCAGCGGAAAAAGTTTGTCCGCCCGCTCGCCGGTCTTCGCCGACAAAAACACGATCGGCGCATAACTCAAGAATTTCAGCTTCTTGCGGATCAGCTCTTCGTACTCCGCCAGCAGCTTGCCCCTGTCCACAATCTCGGTCGGCGGTTTGCGATCCGCCGCCCGCCGCGCCTTGCCGCGCGCCGTGGTACCTTCCCGATTCGCTGCCACCTGGGCCGCCGCCACCGCCAGATCCCACTTGTTTACCACGATAATCACGCTGCGTCCGGACTCTTCCGCATAGCTCGCAATCTGCGCATCGCCTTGCGTCACGCCCATTTCGCCGTCCACGATCAGCAGCGCCACGTCCGCACGCTCCAGCCCGCGCCGCGCCATCACCACGCTTAACTTTTCCGCCACCAGATTCGTCTTGCCTTTGCGCCGGATCCCCGCCGTATCCACAAACCGGTAATGCTTCCCGCCGCGCGTCACGTCGGTGTCCACTGAGTCCAGCGTGGTGCCCGGAATCGGCGACACAATCGATCGCTCTTCTCCCGCCATGCGATTGAGCAACGTGCTCTTGCCCACGTTCGGCCGCCCCATAATCGCAATCTCCACGGGCTCTTCACTGTAACGGCCGCCTTCTGAGGCGGGCGCTTCTGCCGGTGGTTGCTCCTCCTCCGCCGTCTTCTCCAACCCCGTCTTCTCCAAAGCATAATCCAGCAAATCATCCACGCCGGTCCCATGCTCCGCGGCGATAGGGAAAATCTTCGCGCCCAGCGAATGAAACTCCGCCGCGTGTGCTTCCTGCGCGACGGCGTCCACCTTGTTCACGGCCACCACAAACGGCTTGCCTGTCCCGCGCAGCAATTGCGCCAGCTCTTGGTCGAGCGGCGTCACGCCGGCCTGGTTGTCCACTACCATCACCAGCAGCGCCGCTTTTTCAAACGCCACCCGCGCCTGCCGCAGAATTTCCTGGGGAATCAGTGCCTTGTCATCCGGAATAATCCCGCCCGTATCCACAATCTCCAGCGTCCGCCCGCGCCACTCGGCCTGGCCATAAATGCGGTCCCGCGTAATCCCCGGCTCGTTGGTCACAATGGACCGCCGCGTCCCCGTCAACCGGTTAAACAGCGTGGACTTGCCCACATTGGGCCGTCCCACAATCACTACGGAGGGCAAAATCGCCAGCACATTCTTTGTCATGAGTGAGAAATGCGTTTCCTTGCTACGCGGACTTCTGCACGCGTGCGTTGATCCACATCCGGCGGTCCAGCCCCGGCCGAAGCAATGTCTTGATCACCGCTTGCCTGCTGATGTTCAGTTCTTGTGCTGCGCTATCCAGCTCCTTCAACATGCTGGTTGTAAAATCGACATTGACCCTATGAATTGGGCCCTGCATCCGCCCCGTTCTTGAGAAAAACCCCGAAATCTCCTGGCTGTCGTCGGCCATAAGGGCGATCTCTGTTCAGCCGAGATAGCCTTCCTTCTTACGAGTGTTCTTCCAAGATGACTGAATCCACCCGCTTGCCCACCCAACCGTTCGCGCGCTACTGCTCGGGCGCGTCCGTCCGCTGGTCCAGCTAGTACGGATGCAAAAAGATTTCCCCTGCTTCTTCAAAGCCGATTCCGCGCTTAGGATTAGCGCGCAGCTGCTGGCTCTTACGACGATCCGAATGGAAACGCACATTTGGTATCCATTATACCGTGCCAGGATCAGTTCTGAGCCAACGGCAGGCTTGCTGGGACAGGGAAAATTCGTTCTCCAAACTTCACGGCTTGCCTCCTAAGCACTTCACCTCTACCCGTTGCTTGACGCCCCGATGCACCCGAACTACCGTAATTGCACTACGGGATTCGTCTCAAAAACGAATCGGCGCTGGTTTCGGCTGGGGTGCCGCCAGCGAGCAGTTCTTGGGGGGACTATGAAATCAAGCAATTCACAGGAGCACGTAATGATGGGGTGTGTCCGTATCTGCAAGACCGCGTTTGCCGCCAGTCTCGCCTTAATTTTGCTCTTCTGGGGGGGTAGTGCCGCCGCTCAGACCTTCCGCGGCACTATCCTTGGCACGGTCACCGATTCCACCGGTGCAGCCATCGCCGGCGCCGCCGTTGCCGTGAAAAACGTCAACACTGGGCTGGCCCGTACGGTCACCACCAGCGAAGACGGTAGCTATTCCGTCCCCGAACTCCCCATCGGTACTTACTCCGTCACCGTTGAAAAGACCGGCTTCAAACAGGGTCTCGTCACCGGCATTCAGGTGGAGGTTTCCAGCGAACGGCGCGCCGACGTCACGCTGCAGCCGGGCGAAGTCTCACAGACCATCGAAGTCACCGGCGACCAGTTGCCCCAAGTCGATTCCACCAGCAACGTCCTCGGCGGCATTGTCGAATCCAGGGTCGTCACCAATCTTCCCGTGAACGGCCGCGACTACCAGAAACTGATCAACCTCGTCCCCGGTGTCACCAGCTCCCCCGATCAAATCACCGATTCTCCCGGCTCTTACGGCGTCTTCTCGGTCAACGGCGCACGCGGCCGCTCCAACAACTTCCTCCTCGACGGCACCGACATGAACGACGGCTACCGCAACGACCCCGCCATCAACGAAGCCGGTGTCTTCGGTACGCCCGCCACCATTCTTCCGCTCGAAGCCATCGCCGAACTCCGCGTCCTCTCCAATTCCGAAGCCGAATACGGCCGCAGTGCAGGCGGTGTCATCAACATCGTCACTAAAAGCGGCGGCAACACCCTGCACGGCTCCGGTTTCGATTTCTTTCGCAACAACGCTCTTGACGCCCGCAACTTCTTTAACGAGGTCGGCCAGCAGCAGAATCCCTTCCACAACAACCAATTCGGCGGCTCACTCGGCGGTCCCATCGTCAAGGACAAGACCTTTTTCTTTGTGGACTACGAAGGCATGCGTGAGAAAGGCGCCGAAGCAAGCACTGCCTGTGTTCCCACTCAGGCCAATATCGCCGACGCCATCGCGGCTAGCGGTGGAACCGTTAATCCAGTTACCGCCGCTCTGCTGGCCAAGTCCAATTTGATTTGGCCGGCGGCCCCGGCTGGCGCCGCCGACTGCTACAACGATGGCGGCAGCAACATTTCCCTTGCCACACCTTTCTCGAACCGCGTGGACAGCGCCATCCTCAAGATTGACCACAGCTTCAATCCGAGCAACATGCTCACCGGGCGCTATTACATCGGCGACAGCGATCAGAGCTTTCCTCTTGCCCTAGTCGGCGGCGGCTTGCTTCCCAACTACAACACCGCCACCCCCACTCGCGTCCAACTCATCTCCCTCTCCTACGTCTCCACGATTTCGCCTTCCGTGGTCAACGAAGCGCGGCTTGGCTGGAACCGTTTTGCCGAAGGTTTTTTCCCGGAAGACCGCAGCTTTGATCCCACCTCCATCGGCCTCAACACCGTCGCACCGGGAACTCCCAATGCCGACAAATACAATTTCGGTATGCCTAGAATCACCATCGGTAGCGCAACCGGCAGCAGCCTCGCTCCTCTCGGCGCCGACAACGGCGATCCTCGCCAGCGCGTGGATACCAACTGGCACTACATTGACAACGTTTCCTGGAAAGCAGGCAAGCACGACATCAAGTTCGGCTATGAATACCGCCGCACCTCTATTTCGCAAATATTCAACCGCGGCTTCCGCGGTACTCTGGACTTTGCCGATCTCACCGACTTCATCCAGGGCTTGCCCGATGACGGCGGCCAGCGCCAGGGCAACACCAACCGCAATACTTTCGAAAATTCCTACGCCGGCTATGTGCAGGACAGCATTCACCTGACTCGCAAGTTTGTGCTGAACCTCGGCCTGCGCTACGACTACTTCGGCATCGTTCAGGAAAAGCATGGCAACTTCAATAACTTCGATCCCACCACCGGCGCGGACCTCATAGTGGGCACCGGGCGCCTTTACAATCCCGATTACAACAACTGGGCACCACGCGTTAGCGCTGCTTGGGACGTTACTGGCCGGGGCAAAACTGTGGTTCGCGCCGGCTGGGGCGTTTTCTACGACGCGATTTCTCAGGACATGTTTCTTGGGCATCTGCCGTGGAACAGCGTATTTGATCCCGGCGCTGCGTATTCCGGCTTTGGCCTCAATCCAATCTCCTCCGCCGGCTTGCTGGGTGGCGCCCTCGATCCCACGCAGCCGGTCTACTGCTGTTCGAGCACTATGAGCGACCGCTTCGGTGTGGACCAGCACATGCGCACGCCGTATATGGAGAACTACAACCTCAACATCCAGCAGGAACTTACCCGGCACATGGTCCTGCAAGTCGGTTACGTCGGCGCGCAAGGCCACAAGCTCTATCGCTTCCGCGATTTGAATCAGCCTAGCCAGTCCAAGATTAACGCCGCCGACCTCAATTGTGATTGCATCAATATCTACGGTTTTGATCCGACGGGAAACTTCCCAACTATTTTCGGTGCGTACGCTCCCGCCGGAACCTACTTCAACTACCAGGAAGCTTCCGCCAACTCCAAATACAACGCCTTACAGACCAGCCTGCGGATCAACCAGTGGCACGGTTTGACGTCGTCGTTCAACTACTCCTGGTCACATTCCCTCGACGACGCCAGCGACGGCGAAGACTATGTGCCCAATGCTTCGCAGCCCAATGACAGCACCGCGCCGCTCCGCTTCAATCGCGGCAACTCCAACTTCGATGTGCGTAATCGCTTTACCTGGAACTTCATTTACGAATTTCCGAATCCCGCCGGTATGAAAAAACTAACCAACGGCTGGGGCGTCAACGGCATTGTAACCGTTCAATCCGGCCAGCCATTTTCCCTGAACTACAATTTTGAAGATGACTACGACGGCAGCGGCGAAGGATTTGGCCGCCCCGACGTGGTCGGCCCAATTCACTACTCTAGCGATCCACGAAATTTCCTGGACCTCACTTCATTTGCTATTCCGTGCTCTTATCCCGTCGGTGGCGGCGACGGAACGGCGTCTACTTGCATTCCCGGCAGCCGGCACTTCGGCACCGAAGGACGCAACTCCCTGCTAGGGCCGCACTTCCGCCAATTCGATTTCTCTCTTTTCAAGAGCACTGCCATCACCGAACGCCTCAAGCTGGAACTGCGTTTTGAGGCCTACAACATCTTCAATCACCCCAACTTCGCCAATCCGTTGTTGCCCGGCTTTATCGCCGATGCGGCCCCGAATGGCGTAGGCACCGATGGTCGCTCGACCGGCACATTGGGTCTCAGCGCCACGGGCGACGTCGGCATCGGCTACCCCTTCCTCGGCAGCGGCGGCCCGCGCACCTTGCAAATCGCGGCCAAATTTAACTTCTAACATCCGCCAAAACAGCACCTTACGACCGGCCTCCTGAATGTCCTTCGGGGGGCCGTTTTTCACCTTTGGGGCGGGAATCCGGGCAGAGGCCTTCGCCAATTCTGGTACAGTGCTGGCGACGTCGCGGGCTTCCGTCTTGCAGCGGCTTGTCCCGCTGCCGGGTTTGTGCTGATTCCCCGAAAGCCTGCCCGTGTAATTTTTGCGATGTGTCTTGCGTACTAGTCTATGGACGTCCAGAAACCAGGCCGGATGAACGCGGCGGATACAAGGGAGTCGAGCGCGACCGTCGCTCGGGCCAGGGCAGGGGATGCCGAGGCCTGGGGTGACTTGTACCGGGATTACGCTCCGGCCATTTTTCGTTTTTGCAGGAGGGCGTTGCCGACCCGCGAGGATGCGGAAGACGCCACCATGGAAATTTTCATGAAGATTCGCGACAAGTTGAATCAGTATGACGCCAGCCGGCCCTTCAGCGCCTGGCTTTATCGCGTCGCCGCCAATCACTGCTGGGACATGTTGCGTCGCCGCAAAATTCGCCAGGACAAGGAAACCGACGATTTCGAAACCGTGCCTCTCGAGCATCCCGATCCCAGCCAACTCGATCAGTTGATCGAACGGCGCACCAGCGAAGAAGTTCGCAAAGCACTCGATAAACTCGGAGCCCGTGCTCGCATGGCGCTCGTCCTCCGCTACTACTCCGACATGAGTTACGACGAAATTGCCGACGCGCTCGGTGTGCGCCGCGCCTTTGTGGGCGTGGTGCTGCTTCGCGCCCGGCATGAATTGCGCGGCGCGCTCGAAGGTACCGGCGCGATGGCGGCGGGAGGTGCCCGATGAGCATGAGTTCGCCACCGGGTTCGAATCAAGGTTCAGGCAAAGGCGATGGCATGGAACATCTCGACGAAATGAGCTGCATGTTGTACCTCGAGGGGCAGCTCGACCGCGCCCGCGCCATGGAAGTTTCCAATCACACACAAACCTGCTCCGCCTGCCGCACGCTTCTCCGCGCCATCGAACGCGAATCGCGGCTCCTCACTCGCGCCATGCTGGAAGAAGAGGAACCGCTCCCCGCGCGCATCGTGACTTTTCAGGAAAAGGTCCACCGCTCCATGCAGTGGATTTGGATGGTTACGTTCGGCCTCGCGGCCACCGCCATTTACGCCATGTACACCGGCTACATCGAGCCCTGGGAACAGCGCCTCGAACAAGCCGGATTTGGAGGAACCAGCTTGCTGAGCATGCTCATTTTCCAAGGCAGTTTCTGGAAAGGATGGCAGTCGATGCTTTCACTTGTGGAGGTGCTGGCCCTGGTCACCATCGCCGGATTCGCCGCGTTCGTGCTCCGCAAACGTTTTCGCCGCGGCTCGGCTGTCGCTTTGGTCTTGGCCAGCTTGGGTGCCGCATTTTCCATGCCGGCTCCAGCCGCAGCCACAGAAGTTCGCAAGGGCCAAGCAGTGGAAGTCCGCAAAGACGAAGTCATCAAGGGCAATGTTTTCCTCTCTGGCAAGCGTGTGGAAGTGCTGGGCACGGTTGACGGTGATGTTTTTGCCGCGGGAAAGGACATCGAGATAGATGGGCACATTACGGGCGATTTGATCAGCGCGGGCCGCACCGTGTGGATTCGCGGACAAGTGGACGGAAACGTTCGGTCCGCAGGAAACACCGTGACGGTGGTCGGCAAGGTCGGCAAGAACATCTCGTACTTTGGTGACACCGTAGCCATAGATGCCAAGGGATCGGTCGACGGCAGCGTGATGATGTTCGGCAGCGAAGTGAATATTGCAGGCCGCTTGGGGCGCGACGTTCTGTTTGCCGGGGACCGTCTGTTTGTCAACGGAACCGTCGGCGGGAGCATTGATCAAAAAGGGTCCGAACTCGAAATCGGCTCTTCCGCGCAAGTTGACGGTGCCGTCCGCATGGAGGGCGAGAAAGAACCGGTGGTTTCAAGCGGAGCCAAGCTTGCTTCTCCCGTGCAATTTACGAAGCACGTGGAGCGGCACCAGGAATTCGGAAAACGTTCCGGCGTGTGGGCAGGTTTTCTGGCCGCGGCTTTTGTTCTTTTCGGCTTGGTGCTGTTCCGCGTGATGCCGCAGTTTTCGCTGGACGCCACGCGCGCCGCGGAAAGTTACGGCGCTTCGATCGGTCTCGGCGTGCTGGTGATGTTTGCCGTGCCCATCGCTTCGTTGATCGCCTGCGTTACCTTTGTGGGCCTGTTCGTCGGCCTTTCCACCTTCGTGCTGTGGCTGATTGCGTTGTACGCGGCGCAAACCGTGGTTGGCACGGTGATCGGCCAGTGGATTCTCGGTCGCACTACGGACATTTGGGGCCGCATCGGCCGCATGGCGCTGGGCGTTGTACTCATCCGCGCCGTCACGCTGATTCCGCACGGCGGATGGATCAAGCTTGCCGTTTTGCTGTGGGGTATGGGCGCGATTTCGCTAGCGCTGTATCGCCGCTTCCAGCCGCCCGCCATGGTTCCGCCGGCGTACCTTCCGCCGCCGCTGGCTCCAGGAGCCAGCGCTCCCGCAGTGTAGACGTGCGGTTTCTGCCCGAGCCGCTCGGGGCCAAAACCTCTTGGCGCGTAGGCCAACGATGGCCCTGCTTCTTGTACAAGTACGCCGCAACCGTAGCCGCAGGAAAACGCCAAGCGCGCTTGCTTGGATTGCCAGCAAGCGCCTTTCCGTCTTGTTCGCTCACATACACGACGTACCCATGATTGTTCTGTGTAATGACCCTTTTCTGAATCTGGCTTGGCGCTGGCGCGCGACAATGTGCCCGCGCCACATTCAGAAGGACGCCACCGCTGCGAAGCCCAGAATCAATTTCCAAGTCTGCTCTGGAGTGTCCTTTTGTTAGTGGGCGCGGACGGATTGGGCGGCGAAGTCCGGGTTTGAAGTCGGCCCCAGATAAAGCCCGCTGAAGGATATGGTATGGCCTGCGGGAATGGCGGTGATGGTTTGCGCGCCGTCTACGCTGAGCCTGCCGGGAGTGGTGCGCACCTGCTGGTTAGTGCTGATGCCGAAGAAGGGCGGCAGCGCGGTGGCGGTGATGCTGAAATCAGGGCTCGTAGCGGCGGCCATGGTGGTGGTGATGCGGCTGAAGCGCAAGGCAAAAGAGACGGTGGTGGCGACACCGGGAGAGCTGCTGGACTGTGCGGTGTATGCGTTCACCGGGAAAAGCACGGTCATTCCAGGCTGAAGGGAACTGATGCTGGTGGACCCTTCGAAATTGTTGGCGGGCAGAGTGGGATTGGCGAGTCCTTTATCCACGATGACGAACGGCTGCACCGTTCCACCAAGTGTAACCACCATTTGATCGCCGATGTTGAGGGCGCCGTTGAGAACGCTGTTGCTCGGGGCGAATACGCTATCCGTGGCCACCAGGGTGAATTGATCGCTGACGCTGTTCGGTACGCTGGTAACCACGCCTTCGATCAGATCGCCGGAATCGATAATTGGTTGAAAGAACGTGGCGGTGATGGTTCCGTCGGAATTCAGGATGGCGTCCATCACGGCGACCTGATTGGTCTGCACGCAGCTGATATCGTGAACAGTGCAATCTGCGCTGAACTGCGTGGAGGAATTGGTGTTGGCCGTGATGCTGCCGCGCGTCGACGTCTGAATGGTGATGGAAGAAGTGCCTTTCGCGGTCACCAGGCCCAGGATGTCGTCAAGGTGAGAAAGCTGGACCGAAGCAAGATCCGTGGCGGAAGCAACCGGCGGAAGAGTTGTCACGGAAAAAGTATTCGCGAGCGTGAGGTCCACGCCGGTGATGGTCTGTCCGGTTTGCGTGAGGGCGTTGCCAAGATTTACGTTGAGGACAAAGCCAGTGAGCGCGCCGTCGGCGACGTTGAGATTCGTGGAGATCGTAGTATTGCTCGGAGCTCCCGTTATGGATCCCAGTGTTCCGCTGGCGCAGCCTGGCACGCCGGGGTTGGGCTGTGTGCAAAACACAACTTTGGGAGCGGCGAATGTGATGGTCACCTGGCTATAGGATCCGGAGGGAATTGAAACGTTGGAGGCGAGCAGAGTGGAATCGCTGGTGACCCGATTGAACTCGGCGATGTACGCGGTGGAGTTGAGGTTCACGGCGACCGGGCTGCCTCCGCCGGAGGGAGTGAACGTGAGTCCGGTGATGGTCGCGGTGAGGGCCTGGATGGAGAGTCCTGCAGTTGGGGCGGGCGGAGTGGCGGTGAGGAGCACGGAAACGGATCCGCCGGTGGAGCAATTTACCAGGCAGCCGCCGCCGGGCAGTCCGCTACAGGAAGCGAGAGTGAAGGCGATCAGGATGAGAAGTACAACCTTGGAGGCCAGGCGCATTGGACTACCCCATTTTGGATTCTGCGCTGCCGATAACCCGGAACGGGCAGCGGTTTGAGCCACCTGTTTCTTACCAATCTACGCCTCAGGTCGGTCGCGGGACGCATAGTAAATGGCGTGAGCTTGCCCAATCGCGCACCGGCAGGGAAGTGCTGGATGTGCAGCGATGTAGGCGGCTGAGGCAGCCTACGGGAGAGTGCCGCTAAGTAAAGGCAAGGGCATCAAAACGGGACGAATGTCAGCGGGCCTGGAGGAGGTGCCGGAGTTCGGGGATGGGGAGGGCGTCGACCCGGTGGTTGTGGAAGCCGTGGACGCTGGTGGCTCTTAGGAGGGAATTGACGATAGCTTCTTCCGTCGCGTCTATAACGGCTTCGAAGAGCGGAGAGAGGGAGTCTTCGCCGAGTAAGGCGAGCGGTTGAGTGCTCGGGACGCCGTACGCGGTGCGATTGGTGGTGGAAAAAGCGACGACGAATTCCCCGCTGCCGTTGCTGCCGGTCCCACCGACGCGGGCCATGCCGAGGATGGCGCGGGCGGCGAGGCGGCGGAGTTGTCGGGAATCGAGCGGAGCGTCGGTGGCGACAACGATCATGCAAGAGCCATCGGCGGAATTTCTGTTGGGCGGATCGCCGTGAATGCCTTTAGGAGTGAGTCCGCGGCGCAAGGCGTCCTGGGTAGGTTTCAGATCTTTCCAGACGGGGACGCCGGCGATGGTCAGCCGGCCGCCAAAATTGGTTTGCGCCAAGACGCCGATGGTGAAGCCGCCTTCTTTTTCTGGCAAGTGGCGTGAGCTGGTGCCGATACCTCCTTTCCAGCCGAAAGCGATGGTGCCGGTGCCGGCGCCGACCGAGCCTTCTTCGACGGTGCTGTTGGTTGCTTCGCGCAAGGCGCGGACGACGTCTTCGGCTTTGACGTGGAAGCCGCGAATGTCATTGAGCCAGCCATCGTTGGTTTCGCCGATGAGCGGGTTGACGCTCTGCACGTTTTCATTGCCGGGCTGAGCGAGGGTCCAAGCGGCGACGGCGCGGGCGGCGTCCCAGACACCGAGCGTGTTGGTGAGGACGATGGGAGTTTCGATCTGACCGAGTTCGTTGACTTGCGTGGAGCCGACCAGTTTGCCGAAAGCGTTGTACACAAAGACGGCGCCGGCAACTTTGTCCTGAAACAGATTGCCGGGATGCGGGCGGATGGCGGTGACTCCGGTGCGGACGTTGTCGCCTTGCGAGATGGTTACCTGGCCGACGAGAACGCCGGGAACGTCAGTGATGGCATTTTTTGGGCCAGGGTCGTCAAGGCCAAAGGCGAGGCCGAGATCGTGGGCACGCGGGCGGGAATCGGTGGCAGACGCGGCGTTTTGTTGTGCAGTGGCCTGTCGAACAAAAAGAACCGCAGCGAACAAAAGTATGAGTGAGATGACGAAGACGCGGATTTTGGATGGGTTCATTTCGTTCGAGATCTTAGGTTGCGCCGGAGAGCGAGTCAACGAAAGCCACAGCGATCGGCGTGGCCGCGAACCGCCGACGAAGTCCCACAAGCACGCAAGACCCAGATGGGGCAACCGCAACCTGGAACTCCATTCCTCAGCGCCAACGCCGGAAGAGAGCGGCTCTCAGGATGGATGCGACAAAGCGCAGATCGGCGGTCCCAGGGGCAGGCTTCGACAGTGTGTTATTGTCGAGGTTTGGGTGAAAGGCTCAGGAGACGGAAGTCCTGGAAGAACAAGCGCAGAAAGTCGCGGGGCGAGGGAAACGGCGGAAGAAGGCCGTTGAGGATGCGGGTGTGTCGGTGGTGGAGAGACGGTATGTCTCGTTGGAACAGGAAGACCCAACCTTAGAAACCAGCGCTGGGGCACCCAAGAGAAAAGCAAAATTGTCGCGGGAAGATGGCGAAATAACACCAACCCCGGGCGAACCAGTTGAGATGCGAGACGTGTTTGGACCGGGCGGGCTACTGGAACGGAGCATGTTTGGGGGGTACGAGCACCGGGCGGCACAGCTGGAGATGGCGGAGGCAGTGCACGACGCGTTTCAGACGCGGCATCACGCGATTGTGGAAGCGGGGACGGGGACGGGGAAGACGCTGGCGTATTTGTTGCCGGCGATTTGCAGTGGGCGGCGGGTGGTGATTTCGACGGCCACCAAATCGCTGCAAGAACAGCTCTACCAGAAGGACATTCCGTTTCTACAGAAGCACTTTGCGCCGAATTTAAAAGTGGCAGTGATGAAGGGGCGCGGGAATTTTTTGTGTCGCGCGAAGCTGAACGCCATGGCGGACCAGCCCATGCTGAAGGGCATGGATGAGCTGGACGCGTTCAGACAGATTCGCGATTGGGTGAAGCTGACCGAGACGGGCGACCGGGCGGAGCTGACGTTTTTGGCGGATGATGCGGAACTGTGGACCAGGCTTGATGCGCGGCGGGATACCTGCACGGGGCAGAAGTGCGCCAACTTTAATGAATGCTTTGTGACGGCGATGCACTCGCGGGCGCGGGAAGCGGATCTGATTATTGTGAATCACCATTTGTTTTTTGCAGACCTGGCGCTGAAGCACGACGATTTTGGCAGCATTTTGCCGGAGTATTCGGCGGTGGTGTTTGACGAAGCTCATGAGATTGAGGATGTGGCGAGCGATTATTTTGGACGGCAGCTTTCGAACTATCGGTTTGAAGAGCTGGCGCGAGACGCGGACACGGCGCTGCGGCTGCTGAAGCTGGGGACGCCGTCGCTGCTGCGGCGGACGCAGCGGATACGCGAGCGAAGCCGAACGTTTTTTGACGCCTTTCCTGGGCGGGAGGGACGGTTTCCGTTTTCGCGGAATGAGCGCGAGGCGTTTCTGGAGCAGAACCGCGAAGGGTACACGGCGCTTATGGATGCGCTGAAGGGGCTGGAGACGGAGTTCGCGGCGGTAACGCAGAAGCCGGAGGAATTGACGAGACTGGCGCGACGGAGTTTTGAACTGCGGCAAGAGATGGCGTTCCTGTTTGAATCGAATGAGAAGAATTTTGTGTACTGGTTTGAACGGCGGAACAAAGGCGTGTTTCTGGCAGCGACGCCAATTGATGTGAGCCAGATTTTGCGGGAACGGTTGTTCGAACAGTTCGACACGGTGGTGCTAACTTCGGCTACGCTCACGGTGGGCGGGCGGTTCGACTACATCAAGCACCGGCTGGGACTGGATCACGTGAAAGAGCGGACGCTGCCGCCGGAGTTTCAGTACGGTGAGCAGGCGCTGCTGTATTTGCCGCATCGCATGCCGGATGTGCGGGATCTAGGCTTTCAGGCGAAGGCTGCGGATGAAATTTTGCGACTGCTCGAGCTGAGCGAAGGGCGGGCGTTTTGTTTGTTCACCAGCTACTCGCAAATGCGGGATTTGTATGAGCGAGTGAGCGCGCGTTCGCGGTTCCCGTTGCTGCTGCAGGGAACGGCGCCGCGCTCGGTCTTATTGGAGCGATTCAAGGCGACGCCGAACGCGGTGCTGTTTGCCACGGCGAGCTTCTGGCAGGGAGTGGACGTGCCGGGAGAACAGTTGTCGTGCGTGATTGTGGACCGGTTGCCATTTGCCGTGCCGAGCGATCCGGTGGTGGCAGCACGGGTGAATGCGTTGAATGAGGAGGGAAGGAACGCGTTCGCGGAATATCAAGTGCCGGCGGCGGTGTTGGCATTGAAGCAGGGATTCGGGAGATTGATTCGATCGAAGACCGATCGCGGCGTGTTGTCCATTCTGGACAACCGGATTCAGCGGATGGCGTATGGTAAAATTTTCATAGAGTCGCTGCCCAAGTACGGAAAAACCCAGGAATTGCGAGATGTGGAGAGGTTTTTTGAAAAGGGCGGAACTAGTGAAGTAAAGAGGTAGCGAAAGATAGATAAAGACGGAAGAGAAGAAGAAAGAAAAGAGATTGAATGTTTGAAGTCAGAGTGGAAGAGACATTTTCCTCTGGGCATGCGCTCCGGGGATACAAGGGGAAGTGCGAGAACGTGCACGGGCACAACTACCGTGTGCGGGTGACGCTGGCCGGGCCGGCTTTGAACGAGATTGGGTTGCTGGTGGATTTTACGGACTTGAAGCGGGTGGTGCGCGGAATTATTGCCGGGATAGACCACCAGTTCTTGAATGACCTGGAGCCGTTTCGAACGGTGAATCCCTCGGCGGAGAATCTGGCGAAGTTTTTTTATGAGGAGACACGGCGCGGGTTGAGCGATTTGCCGGAGGGTACGGGGATTGCGGAAGTGATTGTGTGGGAGACGGATACGTCGAGCGCGATTTATCGGCCTGACATGGCGCGAAGGTAGCTGCTGGTCTCTTCGATGTTTATCACGGAAATATTTAAGTCGGTGCAAGGCGAAGGGACGCGCGCGGGGTTGCCGTGCGTGTTCGTGCGGCTGACGGGATGCAATTTGCGCTGCACCTGGTGCGATACGGCGTATGCTTTTCACGGCGGGAAGAAGATGAGCGTGGAAGAAGTGGTAGCGCGTGTGGACGAATTGTGTGGGCGGCAGAGCGGTGAAAGCGGAGCGGATGTGCCGCTGGTGGAACTGACGGGGGGCGAGCCGCTCCTGCAGGAAGGGATTTATCCACTGGCGGAGTCGCTTTTGAAGTGCGGGTACACGGTGATGATTGAGACGAGTGGGGAGCGGTTTGTAGGGCGGCTGCCCAAGGAAGTGATCAAGATTGTGGACGTGAAGTGTCCAGATTCGGGAGAAGCGGACACGTTCAATGTGAAAAATCTGGAAGCGGTGGACGAAAAGGATGAGATCAAGTTTGTGTTGTCCACCAGGCGCGACTACGAGTTTGCCCGGGAGTTCACGCGGGAGCATGGATTGGCGAAACGCGTGAGGCAGGTGCTGTTTTCGCCGGTGTTCGCAGATCCGCACGGAAAATGGGAAGGGCTCGAGCCACGTCAGGTGGTGGAATGGATTTTGGCGGACCGCCTGCCGGTGCGGTTGGGATTGCAACTGCACAAATTTATTTGGCATCCGGCAACCAAGGGCGTCTAAAGAAGAAGGGGGATTTGAAGCCACGAAGTACTGAAGTAAGAAGAAGCAGGAAGGAAGAGCGGATTGGCGGAATTGACGGAGACGCGAAAAGCAGTAGTGTTGTTGAGCGGGGGGATGGATTCGTGCGTGTGCGCGGCGACGGCGCGCCAACAGCATGGGGCGGAGAACGTTGCGCTGCTGCATGCGAGTTATGGGCAGCGGACGGAGTCGCGCGAGGCGAAAGCATTTCGCGACGTCGCGGATTTCCTGGGCGTGCAGCAGAGGCTGATGGTGCGGCTCGAACATTTCCGCGCGATCGGGGGATCGGCGCTGACGGATCCGCATATCGCCGTGCCGGAAAATGAATTGGGCGCGCCGGGGCCGCACGGGAGCGCGATTCCAGTCACCTATGTCCCGTTTCGCAACGCGCATTTTCTTTCGGTGGCGGTGAGCTGGGCGGAAGCGATTGGAGCGGGCGCGATTTACATCGGTGCGGTGGCGGAGGACAGTTCGGGCTATCCAGATTGCCGGCCGGAGTACTACCAAGTGTTTCAGGAATTGATTCGCGTGGGAACACGGCCGGAGACGCAGATCGAAATTGTTGCGCCGGTGATCGCACTGAAGAAAAGCGAGATTATTCGCAAGGGCATCGAGCTCAGCGCGCCATTGCATCTAACTTGGTCATGCTACCAAAACGCTGAAGAAGCGTGTGGAGCGTGCGATAGCTGTTTGCTGCGGCTGCGAGCGTTCGAAGAGGCGGGCGTGCAGGATCCAATTCCATATCGACGTGCCGTATCTGCGCGGCCCTGAACTGGCGGTGGCTACCAGAATGCCGGCACTTGGAATTGCGGGCCGATAGGTGATAATAATGCGACGCATCCCGCGAAGCTTGGGTAGAAGCTTCCCTTGATCCGGAAGAGGCACGCTCGTGCGATGGGTCATGTTCGTGGACGCGTTGGGCGTAAAAGGAGAGCAGAGCATGAAGAGACTGGCATATTCATGTGCGTTCGCTGTGCTGGCGTTGGCGATGGCGGTGGCGGGACTGGCGCCTCGCGCCGGGGCGCAAGACAGCGGAATCGCCGGAACGATTTTGGACTTGCAGGGTAACCCGTGGCCGGACCTGGGCGTGACCGTGATGAGCGACCAGGGAACCAAATTTGAGGCGAAGACGGACCAGAAAGGAAAGTATGAGTTTCACAACCTGCGGGCCGGAGTGTATACGCTGACTGTGCAGCTGCCGAACCAAGCGTTCCAGGGTGGGCAGGTGAAAGTGGGCGCCGGACAGACGGTTCCGGCTGACTTGAACTTCAAAGAAATCGCGGCGAAGAACAATCCGGACTACGCGAAGCAAGTGCAAAAGCAGGAAGAGGAAAAGCAGAAGTTTCAAGGGATGAAGCAGCACTTTGAAGCGGGCGTAGCAGAGTTAGAACTGGTGAAACAGGCAAAAGACAAGCTGGCCAAGGCTCCGGCGGACCAGCGCGATGCCGTCAAGCAAGAAGTGGCGGACACCAGCAACAAGGCCATCACGGAGTTTGAAGCGGCGAAGACGGCTTCGAATGAGAAAGATCCGAACCTGCAGCTGATCATGGCGCGGTTGGGTGATGCGTACGATGCAGCGGGACGCACGGATGATGCCATTGCTTCGTATAAGCGCGCGATCGAGCTGAAGCCATCGTTTGCCTACTACAACAACCTGGGCGGCATCTATGGCCGCGCGAACAAGATAGAAGACGCCACGGCGGCGTACCAAAAGGCCGCGGAAATCGATCCCGCGAATGCCGCGCAAGCGTGGCTGAACTGCGGCATTACGCTATCGAACGTAGGGAAGTACAAAGAGGCGATTGAGCCGCTGAAGAAGGCAACCGAGCTGGACCCCAAGAGCGCCAAGGCATGGTATTTGCTGGCGTCGGCGCAGGTTGCCGACCCGAGCATCTACAAGCAAACTGCAGGGAAAATTGAAGTAACGCCGCTGCCGGGAACGGCCGAGGCCTACCAGAAAGCGATTGATTTGGATCCCAACGGGCCGTACGGGCAGCAGGCCAAACAGGGTCTGGATCAGCTGAACCAGATGACGGGCGGGATCAGCACGCAAGTGGGCGCCAAGAAAAAGAAGCCGTAAGTCAACGTTTAGACTGCAACGAGAGGGCCGGTGCCGAATGCGCCGGCCCTTTTTCTCGTGCGTGCAGGCATCGACCGGGACCACCCGCCAGCCTGCGTTTACGTTTGGTGGTCGTCTCCAGATCGTTTAGGTGTAGGCAGAAGCCGCTGGTAACGTTAAGATAAGGCAAGTCATGCTGTTGGTAATTTCAGGTGGTGTGGTCCCAGCCATTTAAAAACAGAAAGGTCAAGCCCAGCGCTATGATCGCCTTTTCGCAGCGCGCCGTGGTGCCGTCCAACGTGTTGATTCGATTTCTGGACCAGGAATCGGTGTTGCTGAATCTGGAGACCGAGCGTTATTTCGGGTTGGACGCAGTGGGGACCCGGATGTGGCAAGTGGTGACGGAGGCGCCGACCGTGGAAGTGGCGCTGGCGCAGCTGGTGGAAGAGTACGACGCTCTGCCGGAAAAGCTGCGCACGGACCTTACCAATTTGTTGCAGCACCTCGTAGAAAACGGATTGATTGCGATGCAACCCGCCGATGTGGGCACGACTTCGCCGGTTTAGCGCGCTGCCGCGTGCGGCGAAGTTGGATTTCGCGCAGTCGGTGCTGCTCTTACCACTGATTCGACTGAGCCTGCGGTTACGTGGCTTTCGGACTACACAAAGAACATTGCAGTTGTGGGTTGGCCGTAGTGTGGCTGCGCTGCCGGAGACCGCGGCGGCTGACGAAACAAAACGGGTGTGCGGCGTGGTATCGGCTGCTGCCCGATATTCATTCCTGCAAAGCACGTGTCTGGAGCGGTCGCTGGCATTGTGGTGGCTGCTGGCGCGAAGAGGAATTCCCGCACAGTTGCGCATCGGAGCTCGGAAGTCCGGCGAAAAACTTGAAGCACACGCCTGGGTGGAACGGGATGGCGCGGCCATCGGCGAGCTTGAGGGCACGCATTTGCACTATGCTGCATTCGATAAGGAATTGTCGGGAGAGATTTCGTGAGCGGCTTCGCAGGCATTGTGCGCATGGAGCCGACCCTGGAAACCGGCGAAGCTGATCGGGCGGCGATCGCGCGCATGGCGGAAGCGATTGCGTTTCGCGGACCGGATGCTCAGCAGCAATTCAGCCGGGATGGAGCATCCTTTGCGTTTTCACTGCTGACGACCGGGCCAGCGCCGCAAGCTGGGGGGCAGCCGGTTACGCTCGATGGGGAGACGTTCTTCCTCGGCGAGGCACGCTGCGACGGGCGTGATGAATTGATCGGAAAGTTAAAGCAGCACCATGCCGCGATTCCGGTTGCGGCTACTGATGAGCAGCTGGTGCTGCATTTTGTCTCGAGCTTTGGTATTGAGTCGCTCGCCGAACTCGATGGCGATTTCAGTTTTGCGTTGTGGAAGCCTCGAGAGAAGAAATTCATGGCGTTCCGGGATCTGACCGGCGCGAGGCCTTTCTTTTACTCGTGCGGAAATGGCAAGTTTTGTTTCAGTAACACCATACAAGCGGTCTTGACCGATTCGAGTGTTGCGGAGCGCGAGTTTGACATTCGGTTCATTGGCGATTTTCTGTTAGGAGGGCCGTATCAGGATGCGGAACGGACAGTTTACCGGGACGTCCGGAGGCTTCCCGCAGGCAATTTACTAGAGTTCTCAACAAACGGGCTATCCGTTCGTCGTGTCGCCAACCTGCCGGTAGAGGAACTTCTTGTCTTGCGTGACGAAGAAGTTGTTGAACAATTTCGGCAACTTTTTTCGCAGGCGATTCGGGACCGATTGCCAGAAATGGACGCCTCGATTTTCCTGAGCGGCGGCCTGGACTCAACCTCCATCGCGGCGGAAGTAGTCAGGGTGCGAAGGGAAAGCGCATCGGAAGGCGTAGCGAAGTTGCACGCGCTGTGCGTTGATTTTCAGCCACTCTTCGACGACCAAGAGGGACAATACGCGTCGCGTTTTGCGGAATCACTCGGGATGCCACTGCAAGTCGTACATAGCGGCTGTCGTCTCCCCTTTGCCGAGTGGGAGGAATCCTTCGGCCGGCTACCCGAACCTCTGATGGACCCATATGGTCCGCTTTATATTTCTTATCGTAAGCAGATCAGCCAAAAAGCACGAGTAGTTCTCTCCGGTGACGGCGGCGACGAGGTTCTGCGGTTACAGGCCGCGCCCTATGTTCGTTTTCTTGCGCGAGAACATGGGGCATGGAATGCAGCCGCTACGCTCGCTCGATGGATTCTATCCAATAGGAAGCTGCCGTCGTTAGGCTTCGGGCTTCGCAGCGGTTTTCTCCGCCGGTTAGGGCATGTCTCGCCGGAACTGAGATATCCGCCCTGGTTTTCCGAACGTTTCGAGCGCGAGCACAATCTGCGCGAACGTTGGCATCAGATGTGGGCGCCGCCGGCGGCGCAGCATCCCTTCAATCCCAAGGCGTATCAAGCGATGAACAGCGGCCTCTTTGCGGAAGTGCAGGAAGTTTGCGAGCCCACTTGGACGCTGGTTCCGTTGGAAACCCGCAGTCCCTTTCTGGACCGGCGCCTGTGCCGGTTCTTACTGCGGATCCCGGTAGTTCCATGGGCCATGAACAAACAACTCCTTCGCGTGGCCCAGGCAGGGGTTCTTCCGGAAGAGATTCGGCGGCGCCCCAAGACGCCGGTACGGCAGGATCCCCTGGTCTTGCATGCGAATGCGGGAAGCTGGAAGCCAGCTGACACGGAAGCTCCTGCGGATTTCCTGCGTCCACTGGTCGACTGGAGCGTGCTGTCCGAGGCGCTTGGTAACGCTTCCGATACGTTTATTTACGTGCATCTCCGCCCGGTGGCACTGTCGTTTTGGCTCAAGGCTGTTGAAATGCTCCCGAGGATTCAGTAAGGTTGGGAGGGATAATCCTTATGAAAGAAACCCCTGAAACGACCAAGAAGCCTTACCTCCCGCCCACTTTATCCAAATACGGGGATTTGGCGAGTCTGACCAAGTCCGCCTCAAAGACCGCGACCATGATGGACGGCGGAAGTAATTCTATTAAGAGTAACTGAAGCGCGCAAACACGGTCGTCCCTTGTCTAACGTGAACTACGGTGCGTACGGATTAACCCTAAGTTCGTCTGTTCCAATCGCGGCACTCGATCCTCTTCTATTGCGGCCGGTTCACCACGATGTCGTAGTGGACATCGGGGAGGAACCGCCTTGGGTGGTGAACGCCTTGGCCGGGTCTGCGAGGATTCTGCCGACTGCACGTTCTGGCGCGCCGGACGGAGGACAGTTTTCACTGGCGGCTCGAGGCACAAATTTCTTCGAATTACAGTATGGCGACGGCACCTGCTTCCTCGTTGACCGAGAAGGGACGCAAGTCTGGGGGCGACCCGGCCCGAAGTTAACGGCCGAAGACGCGCTGGTGTATTTGTTGGGGCCGGTCATGGGCTTCGTTCTGCGGAGAAGGGGCCGACTGGCACTGCATGCAAGCGCCGTTGGAATTGGCGGCGCGGCGGTAGCATTGGTCGGGTCGGCCGGTACCGGAAAGTCTACGACCGCAGCAGCTCTGGCCCTGCGAGGCTGGCCAGTCGTATGTGAGGATATATGCAGTTTAGGTTCAGGCCGGCACGGTTCCCACGTTTTCCCTGCTTATCCGCGGATCTGCCTCTGGCCAGATTCGGTAGAGTTTCTCTATGCGAATGCGGAGGCTCTGCCCCTGATTGTTGAAGGGTGGGGAAAGCGCTACTTGCCTCTGGACGGCACCATGGCAAAATTTGCGGATGGGCCTTTACCGCTCGGCGCAATTTATCTGCTTGGGGAGCGGTCAGACGACGCTTCGGCTCCAAGCATCGTGCCCCTGTCACCGCGGGAAGCTACCTTGCAACTTGTCCAGAACACCTACATGAATTGGCTGATTGATCGCGATCAGCGCGCAGCCGAATTTGATTCCATAGCAAAGTTGGTGTTGGCTGCCAAGTGCTTTCGAGTGACGCCGAGCGATGATCCCGCTCGGATCGGCGATTTAGCTTTTCTTCTGGAATCACACGCCCTCGGTCACCTCTCCCGTGAGCACGGGCGGCGGACCCGGGAGATCGCATCCTGCGATGTATAGCCTCGATCAATTCGCGGCCATGTTTGCCGACCGAGTTCGGATGGATGCCTATTGCGCCGCGATCGAAGCTACGGTCCGGCCCGGCGACACGGTGGTGGACTTGGGCTGCGGTCCGGGGATTTTTGCGTTACTGGCCTGCAAGGCGGGCGCCCGGACGGTTTTTGCAATTGACGTCGACGGAGTGGTGGACTTTGGCCGGCACCTGGCGGCCGCCAACGGCTTTGGTGATCGAGTCAATTTCCTTCGCGGAGACTCACGCCATATTCACCTTCCAGAACGCGCCAATGTGATCATTTCCGACATTCGCGGCGTGTTGCCGCTCTTCTCGCATGCGGTTGGCACGCTAGAAGATGCCCGGGTGCGATTACTGGCGGAGGGCGGACGCCTGCTGCCTTCGCGCGATACGCTGATTGCCGCGCTTGTAGAGCTTCCAGAGCTGTACCGGCACATCGCGGACTCGTGGAAATCGATTCCGCATCTGGATCTTTCCGCGGGCCTCCCGTTAGTGTTGAACGCAATCTATCGTCAGCAATTAAAGACCGAGCAGGTGGTTTCGGCGGCTCTGCCGTGGCATGTTCTGGATTACGCCGCTGGGCCCAAGCTTCCCGCGCAGGGGACGCTGGAATTCACGATCACCCGGAGCGCGGAAGTGCACGGAATAGGTTTATGGTTCGAGACACAACTGGTAGAGGGCATTGGCTATTCGACGGAACCGCGAAACGGTGAAACCGTCTACGGACACATCTTTTTGCCATGGCTCGAGCCCGTGGCGCTCCGCGAAGGTGCTGTGTGCTCAGTGAATTTACGCGCGGATCTGGTGGGCAACGATTACGTCTGGCAGTGGGAGACCAAACTGCCGGCAACCGACGTACGCACCGCCTGTCATTTTCGGCAATCGAGTTTCTACGGTAGCGTCCTTTCCCCGTCGTTTCTCAAGAAGCTTTCCGCGGGTTTCGTACCGGTTCTTTCCGAAGCCGGCATCGCTGAGCGCTGGCTGCTGCAAGCTATGGACGGAAAACGCACTCTAGAGGACATTGCGGGAGAAGCTGCCCGGCTCTTCCCGGCCGTCTTCCACCGCCCTGCAGACGCCTTTAACCGCGCGGCTGAGATTGCCGACAAACTTGCGCGCTGACTTTCGCCGCCGTTAACGAGTTAAACTTAATGCGTTGTTCAGGAGTCCTGTTCTGCCGACCGGTACATCGATTCCGCGAGAAATTCCGGGCCGGGAGTGGCCGATCCTGCTAGATGCGTGTTCGTTCGCTGAGGTGACGGGCGGCCAGATTGCGGTAAACGGGAGCTTCGATGTGGCAAGATTTGTGGCGCTCGCCGAATCGCATGGAGTCGCCGGCTACCTGGCTACGAAGCTGAGGCCGGACGGTTTTCTGCCTTTTGCGCCGACGAAGGACGCGCTGCGTGAGGCGCACCGCCGGCAGGCACTGACTACCATGGCGCTGGTCGGCGAGCTTTTTCGCGTTCAGGGAATTTTGCAGGCTGCGCAGATCCCGGCGGTGGTGGTGAAAGGGCCAGTACTTTCTGTGCGGGCCTTTGGCGATCCGGGCACACGGCACTACGGCGACATCGACTTTTTGCTGTGCAATGCAGAAATCGCACGTGCTTCCGAGGCACTGGTCGCGGCAGGGTTCCTGCCACGGATTTCGGCCCAAGCGATCCGCGCACAAAAAGATCCCGGCCAGTACATGTTTCGCCGCTCGGAAACCGGCTCCTTGATTGAGCTGCACACCGAACGCACTCTGCGCTACTTTCCCCGCCCGCTGCCCGTAGAGGAGTTCTTTCTACGCAAGACCACCGTTCCGATTGATGGGCGCTCCGCGCCTGCGCTCTCGCTTGAAGACGAATTCGTCCTAATCTCCATTCATGGCGCAAAACATTTTTGGGAACGCCTGATGTGGGTTTCCGACGTGGCTGCCATTGTGCACCGCCATTCCGAAATGGACTGGGCTCGCGTGCGGCAGACCGCTGGCAATGTCGGCGCGGAGCGTATGGTTCGCGTGGCGTTGTTGCTTGCCCAGCGGTTGCTTGGGGTTTCGGTTCCCGCTGAAATGAAAAGGGAAGTCGAAGCGGACGCCGCTTGCGTGCCTATCGTGAAGAAAATTGAAACCTGGCTGCCCTTCGCCGGACACGAGCCACCTCGGATGATGCGGCGAGCGCTTTTTCGTTTACGCATGCGCGGAGATTTGCTCGACGGAGCCCGCTACCTAACGCGGCTATCTTTATCGCCGACGGAGGAGGATTGGTCGGATAATCTGGACGCGCCTCGAACATCCTGGCGCGAGTCACTGCAGCGCCCGTTTCGCCTGGCCAGGAAATATCGTCGGAATTCGAAAGGGCCAGGTTAGCTGCGGGTGGTCGCAGAGGTAGAGGCGCCAGCCGCTCCCGCTGCGCTATTCCAAGCGGAAAAGCCGCCAACCACGTTGTACACCTTCTTGAAGCCATGCTTGGCGAGAATGCTCGTTCCCGCGCTGGAGCGGTATCCGCCTTGGCACATCACGGCAATGGGGCGCGCCGGGTCGAACTTTGCAAGTTCATCTTCCAGGTGGGAAAGCGGCGAATTCACAAACCCTGGCGCGTGACCACTGTCGTATTCGGCGGGGCTTCGTACGTCCAGCAACTGCATCGTCTGACCTTCTTCCAGTTGGTGCCGCAATTCGTCCACTGGCATTTGCGGAATTGCCTCGACCGCCTCTCCCGCTTTGTCCCAGGCGTACATTCCGCCGCCTAAGAATCCCTTCACGCTTTCGATTCCCACGCGTGCCAGGCGCTGCACCGCTTCGTCCACTCCTTCGCGTTCTTCAGCCACCAGCAGGATCGGCGTGCCACGCTTGATCAACGTTCCTGCCCACGAAGCAAATTGGCCGCCCAGAGCGATGTTGATTGCGCCGGGGATATGGCCGTTGCCAAAGGGAGCAGCCGGTCGCACGTCGAGCACGAGATGCCCGGCAGTTGCCAGGAGCTTGAATTCCCGGGCGCTGAGTTCTGTCGGCGGAGGCAGCTCTTTCAGCACCGCTGCGCCCGTGCGGTTCATCTCTGCGTCCTGCGAAAAATAGGCCGGTGCTTCGGGCAAATCCGTGGTCATCATTTTGACGAAGTCGTCTTTGCTCATCGGCTTGAGCGCGTAGTTGAACAGGCGCTGCTGCCCAATAGTGGACGAAGTGTCTTTGGAAATGTTTCGCCCGCACATGGAGCCCGCGCCATGTGCGGGATACACTTCGGTTTCGTCGGGTAACTTCAGCAGCTTCTCGCGCAGGCTGTCGTAGAGCATTCCCGCCATTTGCTCGGCCGAAAATCCTTTTCCGCCTGCCAGGTCCGGTCTGCCTACATCGCCGATGAACAGGGTGTCGCCGGTGAGCACCTTCATCGGATGACCTGGTTCGTCGGGATCCCTTAACAACAGCGAAATGCTTTCGGGCGTATGTCCGGGCGTTTCCAGTATCCGCAGTTCGATCCTTCCGATTTTTAGGGCGTCTCCGTCACGTACGTCCACATGTTCAAACGTCACTCCCGCTTTCGCACCGAAGACGATCTTTGCGCCCACGCGTTCTGCGAGTTCGTGGTGGCCGCTGACAAAATCGGCGTGGAGATGCGTTTCGACCACGAATTTGATTTTTAGGCCTTGCCGTTCGGCTTCTTCAATGTACTGATCCACGTCCCGCTGTGGATCCACCACTGCGGCCTCGCCGTCGGAGCCAATCAGGTACGACGCATGCGCCAGACAACCGAGATAAAACTGTTTGAAGTACATGGCTCCCTCCGACCAAAACGACCGATCCCGAGCGCCTGCAATTAGGTTGATTATAGTCCTCCGAGTGGAAAATGACGCGCAGTCGGCCATCTTCGCCGGCAAGGGGAACCCAGTGGACGAACCTTGTCCAATGCGGCAAACTGCTCGCTTGCGGTACCTCATGTCCCCAACCGCGTGAGGGTTTCCCATGAGCGAATCTTTCAACCTCGATCAAGTAGCTGGCGAGCTGAACAGCCGCACGTCTCCGGGCTCCGAGGACTCTTCCGGCACCGAGCGCCTCGATCATTGGCTCGCCGGTCTGGTGCATCGTTACGGCAGCGATCTATTGCTCGTCGAAGGCGCTCCACCCTGTATTCGCAAGGACGGCGAAATCCGCAAGATTGAAAACAGCGTTCTTGACGGCGCGGATATCGAAGCGGCGGTTCTGCCTGCTCTCACGCCGCACGCCTTGCAGCTTTTCCGCGAACGCGGGATCACGGACTCGTCTTATCGCATTCCGGGCCTTGGCCGCTTCCGCATCAATCTCCATCGCGAACGTTCACGCTCGGCCGCGGCGATTCGCGCTTTGCCCACTAAAGTTCCCGCCTTGCGCGAACTGCATCTTCCGCCCTCGGTAGAGAATCTCACCCGTCTGCCGCGCGGCTTGGTGCTGCTTGGCGGCCCGGCCGGTTCCGGCAAATCCACCACCATGGCTGCGCTGATCAACGAAATCAATCAGCGCGAAGCACGCCACATCGTCATCATTGAAGACCCCATCGAATACGAGCACACCCACAATCGCAGCGTGCTGGAACAAGTTGAAATCGGCACCGATGCTCCGGATTTTCCTACCGCCTTGCGCGCGGCGCTGCGTCAAGCGCCCGACGTGATCGTGGTCGGCGAAATGCGCGACCCTGAAACCATGCGTATTGCCGTGGCTGCGGCCGAAACCGGCCACCTGGTTCTTTCCACGCTGCACACGATCGACGTCGCTTCCACGATCTCTCGCATCTCCGATTCATTTGCGCTGGAGCGGCAGAACTCCATACGCCAGGAACTGGCGATGGCGCTCGCCGCGGTGCACACACAGATACTTCTTCCCAAAAAGGGCGGCGGGCGCATTCCTGCTGCCGAGTTGCTCATGGTTGCCTATGGCGCGCGTCATCATATCCGCCGGAACGCGCTCCAGCACCTGCATCAGGAAATCGCCCTCACCAAGAAGAAGGGTTCGTTTACGCTCGAGGATTCGCTGGTTCAGCTGATTCATTCGGGCCAAATCGATCGCGAAGAAGCGCTGCACTGCTCGATCCACCCCGATGATCTGGACATTCTGCTGAAGTCCGCCTCGTCAAGCGCCCACGCATAGCGGACCGGCCGGTCGTGTCTTGTTCAAACAAAGAGCCCTCCGCGCGGAGGGCTCTTTGCGTAATGTACATGGATTGAGGCGGTTAGATCTTCGTCCGCATCTCCATCTTGTGTGCGGTCTTCTGCTTCAGCGCGGGAATCTCCACGTCCAGCGTCAGCGCACTCTTGTTCCTCAGCACGCCCAGCTTTACGGACTTGCCGTCGTTGCCTGCCAGTTTGGAGCGTAGCTCGGCCAGCCCGTGGATCTTGTCGCCGTTGAGCGCTGTAATCACGTCTCCGGCCTTTAGCCCGCCCTTTTCCGCGGCGGAACCCGGATTCACTTCGCGTACCAGGATTCCTTCACCGTCGGGCGCTCCAAAGTACGAACCCAACTGTCCACCGATGTCCTCGGCGTCAATTCCGAGCCGCGGCCGGCTCATTAGCAATCCGCCGCCTTCCCATTCGAACGAGGGAACCCCGGGCATCGGCGCGACTTCTGGCATCTCCGGCATCCGGAAATTGAAAACCTGTGGGGCGGCCTTCGAGATGCGCATACGGCGGCCCTCCTGCATCATCCCCAGCGTGGTGCTGATGGACTGAGCGTGTCCGTTGCGCCACACGGTCAGCTGTACGCTGCGGCCCGCTGGAATCTCGCGAATCATCCTGCGGAATTGAGCTGCTCCTTCGACGCGCTGGCCGTTAATTTCGGTCACCACGTCGTTGTCTTTCAGACCGGCCTTCGCCGCGGGGCTGTCGTCCAGCACTTTGCCGATCACCACGCCGCGCTCGCCCGGCAGCTTGAACTCTTTCACGGTTTCCGCGGTCACTTCGCGTGTCTCGACGCCCAGCCAACTGCCCGTGTCGTCGCTTAGGGAAGTCACGATATTGAATTCGCGCTCCTCATCCGGCGCTCCTGGCGCCAGTTCCGCTTCGGGAGGCAGTGGCGCTGCTGGTGCTGGCGGTGCGACCTGTACCGGATCCTGCATCGAGCGGGACGGGCTCGGCAGTGCGATCAATCCAACCACCAGGACCGCCGCTCCCGCGGCCACCAATAGAGTTTTCTTGTTCATCTTTCTCCTCCTTGCCACGCTGCGCGGCTGTGCATTTTAGACGCGCGCTTTGTTAAAGCGTTGTCTCAGAAATCTATACGGTCGTGCGCAACGCCACCACGCGGATGCCGCCGTTGATCGTGTGCAGCTTGATTGTCGATCCTCCTTGTCCCAATTTCCCGTGGATTTCGCGCGGCTTCAGCGAGCCTTCAGTGGCCAACGGCAGTTCCGACTGAAAATTCCCGTTCAAGCAAAGTGCTTCCAGATCGGCTTGCGCGTTTGCCGGCACCGCCAGGATCACCGAGCCATTCGTGGTTTCCGCGACGGTTCCCGATACACCGTGCACGTGCGAGAGCTCCAGATGTACGTTGCCGTTCGTAGTGTGCGCGTGAACGTCGCTGTCCGCTTCGTACACTTCAATATTGCCGTTCACCGTGCGTAGCTCGTTTACTTCACTCACGCCGGCAATGCGAAGCGTGCCGTTGACGGTCCCCAGGTGTTCCACCTTCGCGCCGTGCGGCACGTGGATGGTGTATTCCACCGCAACTTCAACGCCTTCGTTTTGCGGATAGCGCGTCACCACCGCGACGCCGTTTGAATTCGCATGAACGTCGATCGCCACGCGTTCGAGGTCGGATTCGCGTAGCCTGGCGGTCTTGACCGCGCGCACTTCCACTAGGTCTTTGTCCCAGCCCTGCACTTCCACGGTTCCGTTCACGTTCTGCAGTTCAAAGGTGCCGCCGGGTTGCAGAGTGTACGATTGATTGAACTCCTTGCTGATGGCGAATCCCGGCACCGCCGCAATCGCCAATGCAAACGACAACACCACCGCCGGAACCAGCAGCTTGCGCAACTTCATCACGACCCCCTTCGAGGAACTTCGCGCCCAGAATCGTTTCCGTTCGTCGCGGAGTTTCCCCTTCTCCCGAAAAACGTTTTCCGACCTTAGCCCCAATTGACCGGGTGACGCTATCCGTTTCGCCCGCTCAAATTCCCAGTGCCAGCCTTCAATCGCGCAACTTAAACTTAAACGTGACCGTAGAAATCACGTCTACCGGCTTGCCGTCCATCCACATCGGTTTGCCATGCCACTGCTTGACCGCGGCCATTGCGGCGTCGGCAAGCACCGTGTCGCCTTCGAGCAGCTTCTGTACTTCGATCTTCCCGTCCTGAGTTAAGCGCACTTGCAGCCGCACCGTACCCTCGATGCCGGCCTTGCGCGCAACTTCCGGATAGACAGGATCAGGATGCCGCGTGACCCTGGTCCAAAATTCATCGCCATCCATGCGCACGCCGCCAATCAACCGCACTTCCACGCGTTCGACCCAGCTTCCGTTCCACACATCGGAGGGCTCAGGCGCCGGGACCGGGCGCGGATTTGCAACCGGAGCGACCGGGGCCGGCGGAGCAATGTTGATCTTCGGCGATGACGAGGGTGAAGGCATCTCTCCGGGCCTCGCGGGCAACACCAGAGCCGCTCGCGTGAGCTCGCGCTCCATTCGCGCCGACTGGTCGCGCATCATGGACTCCCATAGCGCCATCTCTGAATCTGAATATTGCAGTTTGATTTTGCCGCCGGTGGTCTTAAGGCGCAGCAGCGCTCCGCCGCCGTTTAACGACGTCCACGCTTTCACCGCCGAACCTTGCCCAGCTTTCGCCACTTGCAGCGCCAACGCTGGATCCGCTTCGATGCGACGCGCGCCGCCATTCTCGACGATTAACTCAATGTTCGCAGCCAGTTTCTTCGGTAGAAACACTACGATGTCGCCATCGCCCGAAGTGAGCTGCGAAGCTCCCGACAGGCTCACCCATTCGCTGTGCTTTTCGCCGCTTTCCGGATTGATCCAAGCCGTGATGGTGCCGGAATCGGTCGCCGCCTTCACCGATCCCGAAACTCGCGTCAGGCAAATGCTGCCGCCGCTTGATTCCACATCCATCGGGCCCGCCACATACATTATGCGGATGCCGCCGCCTCCGGTTTGCGCCCGCACGGAACCACGCACTTCGCCAAAGTCAATCTGGCCGCCGCCTGTCTTCACGGTAACGACTCTCTCGGCCTTGCCAACGGTAATGTTCCCGCCTTCGGTGGCGAGTTCCGCTTTGCCACCGATCCCGGCCGCGCGAATGTGCCCCCCGCCGGACTCCAGATTTGCTTCGCCAAAAATGTATCCGGTGTTGATGTGGCCGCCGGCGGTGAACGCCGTGAGGTCGCCCGCCACGTCCTCCACTTGGATGTGGCCACCCTGTGTTTGCAGTTTGCCGACTAGCCGCGTCGTGCGGCCGCGAGCGTGCGCTCCCTGCCCGGGACTAAAATTCGTCCCAAGTCTGCCGCCGACGATATTGCCGCCTTCGGTCACTAGGGTCGCCGTTCCACCAACATCGAAGGTTTGGATGTCGCCCGCGCCGGTGGTCACATCCAGGCTGTATGTGGAGGGGACGGAAATTTCGTAGTGCACCCAGAACTGGGCTGCGCCCCCGCCGCGTGAAAGCTGCGGCAGATTGCCGGTGATTTCGGCGCCGGCTGGCGTGCTCTTTGCATCGAATGCGTAACGATCCAACAGTTGAGCGGCGGCCGAACCGCGAGCATCCGTTTCAAGGTGCACCGAATAGCGCACCTGCGGCGTTGTACCTGGCTGCAGAGGCACAACGCGCACCGAACCAAGATCAGTATTCAGCTTAAGCGTCAGATTCTCGCCGGTGGTCAATACTCCGTCGAAATCGCGGGTTGCATGCCGTCCGCCGGGATCGGTCCCGGGTTCCGCTACGACTGGATGAACTCCCGGTTCCGTAGCGGAAATGGCTATCGCGGGAATCGTCGCAAAGCAGAGCGCGACGATTAGCTGGCGAAGGGCAATTCGTGAAATGGAGTTAGCGTCGATCATTCATTTCCCGCCAAGACCCTCTGGCAAAGCAATTTCTGCGCGAACTTGCTCCGCGTTCTCCTGAACTCCTATCTGACTTCGGAAACTCGCTCCGGGCGCGGACCGTTATTGAACTTCTGCCGGGCCAATCTGGCGAAGCGCTGCGGCGCTCCTTAACCGTACATAGTGATTCGGGTCATTGCGCCGCAACTGCTCCAGGGCACGCAGCACGCGGCGCACTGATGGATCCGATTCCGCTAGCGCTGCGGGGGCTGTCTGCTCGACCGCCGGCTCGTCCGAGTTCACGCCCGGCATAACTGGCATTGCCGATTCCATTTCGAGCGAGCGCACCAGCAAATTGATGGCTTCCACGCGCACGCCCGGATTCGCGTCCTCTTCGAGCGATTCCAGCACCGCGTCGCGCACGTCCTCTTCCGACGCAACTTCGCGCAGCGATTCCAGCGCTTTCATGCGCACCGCGGAGTTCTTGTCGTGCCGGGCGGCATCCAGCAGAGCATCACGAATCTCCGCATCGCCAATCCTCGCGCGCAGCGCATCCAGGCAATCCAGACGAACGCCGGCGTCAAACCGGTCGCTGTTCTTCACCACATATGTCAGCACACGGCGCATATCCGAATCGTCCAAATTGCCGGACAGCACCACCGGCTGCTCCGCGCGCAACTGCACTTGCAACGTGCCCGGCGCCCCATCGGAATTCGGCGCAAAGTTGATGGCGGATACGGCCATCTTGGCAAGCTGATCGTCCGTGATCTTCTGCGCGGCCGAAACATTCACGGCCCTGCCGTTCAAATTGGAGTCGTTGGTGGGGAGCCACTGCAGTAGTTGCACGCCCAGAATCGCGCCGGCAGCCAGCAATCCCGCAGCGCTCCAACCGGGACGCAGCGCCATCCACCGCCGCACAAAACCAAAAGGCCGCCAGGACTCTTGTTCGACCGGCGGCGCTGCTAATTCATCCAGTGATTCCGAAAGTTCGCTGCGACATTGCGCAAGCAGCATGCCGGTGCGGTCCAATTCATCGGCAGCCTGTGGCATTGCGGAAAGACTGTCGTGAAGTTCGCCGACTTCCGCCAATTGCGCTCGGCATTCCGCGCATTCCGTCATGTGGCTCTGAATCCCGGCGCGCTCATCCGCGGTCACTTCGTCGCAAGCGAGAAAAACCAACAGGGGAGCGACCTCGTCGCAGCTCATCCTGCGGGCTCCATTGAATCCAGCGCCGCTCATCGCAGCTCTCCCAATTCCTGCCGCAGCTTGCGCGTCGCCCGGAATAGCGAATTCTTTACCGTTTCTTCCGTGGTGCCCAGCGCGTCGCCGATCGCGCGCAGCTTCAATCCCTGGTAGTGCTTCATCTCAAAAACCACGCGCTCGCGCGGTGACAACCGTTCCATCGCTTTCGCCAGCCGCGAGCGAATCTCTTTGCCGATCAGGCTGCGCTCCGGATCGAGCGCGGGGCGGTGTTCGCGCTGCACCTCAAAAAAGTCGCGCGTGCCTTCTTCCTGGCGGTTCACCAGAATTTCGGGAGCTTGGTCCTCGGGGCGAGCCTGGCGTCGACGCAAGTGGTCGAGGCAAACGTTGGTGACGATGCGATAGAGCCAGGTGTAGAAACTGCACTCGAAGCGGAAGCGGTGGAGGTTTCGGTAAACTTTTAGGAAAGCTTCCTGATAGACGTCGCGGGCATCTTCCGGGCGCTTCATCAGGTTGAGCGCCAGCCGCAGCACGTCGCGGTCGAATCGGCGAACCAGTTCCTCAAAGGCCGCTCGATTTCCGGCCTGGGCCTCGACGACGAGGGCACGTTCGTCCAATTCCGGCAATGCGGTCACCGAGGCGAGTGCGGCTTGGTGTTCGCCGGACTTGCCTGCGCTATCGGCCAAAGCCAACGCCCAATGGGGAAGTGGCATATTCGCTTTCTATTCGCGTACGATCGCGCTGAACGTTGATTTCTGGCGAGTTAGCCGAATCAACGCGGCTCAGCCTGGCGCGCAGCGCCGCGGTGTCATCCAATTTGGACGCACCACCATCGTTCACGTAAGCAGCCACCTCTCTTATCTCATACAACGAATGGCCGCGACTATTTGTTTCTATGATTTCGAAAAGGTTTCGCCGGTCCCTCTTCTTACAGGTTCGCCCACTCAAAGTGTTGTCGTGCCGAGCTTTAGCTTGGCTCCGCAGCCGTGGAAGTAATTGCCGGCCTGGCTTTTATCCACTCCACCAGCGGCCAAATCAGCAAGCCCGCCAGCGCCGCCAAAACTACATATCCCTGCTGGCGGTAAAAGCGATTCGGCTGCGAAAGCAGCTCTTGTGCCCCCATGATCAGCGACGGGATCGCCAACACCAGGAAATAACCCAAGAGGTTGAGGCGCACCACCCGTGCGCTGCCAATCATTACGACGGTTAGGAAGATAATCTGCGCCAGCCACTGCTTCACAAAATCCGCCGGGCTGCCCCATCCGCCGACCAGCGCCAGCGAGATTCCCAGGAACAGCAGCGCGCGAATCCAGGTCGACTTCGCGTGCGCCAGCGCAAATCCGCCCACCGCCGCGATCAGGGCGGTGACCAATAGACCGTGCAGAATCGCCGAAGCCCCGATCGAAATCCCCGGCACGTAAGAATCAAAATCCAACCCGAAATTAGTGGGAAACGAGCGATGCGCCGTTGGCCAGCGGCGGAATGCGAATTCGCTTGCTCGGCTCACCGCGATCAGCGCCGCCGTTCCGCCAACGCCAATAAATAGCGCATCGCGATAATACTCTCGCGCCATCCCGCGCCATCCGGGCCACACCACCTCGCCGTAGGCCTGGTTCAGGAAAAACCAGCCTATCGCAAGCAGAATCACTACCAGCCCCAGATAGAAAAACGCGCCGACGGTGAATCCGATCGCCAGCCCGGCATACATATATTTCAACGGAATCGCGGTCTTGTACTGGCTCAAGAACATTGGAATGCGATCGCCAAAGACTCCAATCGCCGCATAAGCCGCCAGCGCGAACAAGCCCCAGAACGTAAATCGGCGCCAGGGAATCTGTCTCATCAAATCCGATCTGATTTCCCGCAAGAAGAAAATCAACGCCGCAATGCCCAGTCCCAGCCCGAGGCAGATCGCCAGCACCGTTTGCAGCGTTCGCCAAACCGATTGCGACTCCTGTTTGCGCCTCCATTCGTCGGGAATCTTGATGAATGTGCGGAAGCTGGTAGGTTCGTCGCCGGCTACGACCAGTTGCATTCGCTGGAACGCGTGGGTCGTCAGATCAGCGTTCGCTGTGCCATTCACTGGGTCAAGCGGAACCTTGGCTTGCCAGACCAGTGTGTGATCAATTCGATTGGGCCGCTTCTCGGAGCTGGAATCCACTAGGTTCCAGTTCGAAAGATCAGCCTTCTTCTCATTCTGCAAATAAGCCGTGGCCCTTGCGATGGCCTCTTCCTTCGAAAGGGAAGCGCCCTCCGCCTTCTCTTCAAGGTCGTGATGCAGGCTGTGCAGCGAACCGTCCGGCCGCAAAATCACCGAATACTCTTCGGCTTTTTGATCGCGGAAAAATCGCGTGTCCCACAAACCGCCCGGCACCTGCTTTTCATAAATATTGTTGAGCGCCGGCACGCCGATTTTTTGCCGCAGGTACTCGCTCGCCGTGGGATCGGTCACGTCCACAAAAGTGGTGACGGTCTTGTAACTCTTCGGATCAACGCCCCGTTGCTTCAGGATGTCTTGCGCCTTCGCCGTAGCCTCCTGGGCATTGATGGAAAGTTTCAAGTAATCGCCCAAATGCACGGGCTTCAGCTTTACGGCAGCAGCGGCGCCCAGCACCACGCATACCGCAAGGAAGGCCAGCACTCCCTTCGATAACGCTCCCGTCGGGGCGACTCCCGCCTTTTGCTCCGCAGGTCGTTCGCTCCGAGCCGCTTCCGCCGGATCCGGCGCACGGTTTAGCAAGTCCTCGTCTTCTTCAAACGCCCCGCGCTTCACTCGCGAATAGGCCGCGTAGCCAAACGGAATCAGGATCGCCAGCCCCACCACCATGCCCGAAATCCGGAAGTACAAACTCGTCGAACGGATCAGCAGTAGCCCCACCAGCGCTGCGTCCACCGTGTAGTGCCACACCAGCGTCGCCAGAATTCCCCACCGCAGCATCACCACGCCCGCAACGATTCCGATCAAACCTACTTCCAATCCTCGAATGTACGGCGGCTCATTCGGGTACGCCGTGTGCAGAAATCCCCAGGAAAACGCCGGCAGAATCACCGCCAACACGGTGGACTTCGTTAATTTCTGCAAAAAGGGGATGGCGAATAACCGGAACAAAAATTCTTCGCTGGTCGCAGCGAGTAACCCGATGGCAATTCCGCCGATCCACGGAATCGCTGTGCTCACCGAATCTTCGTAGTTCACCTCTTGCGGCGACCACGCCCCGAAATGATTGGCGATGAGGTAGAACGCCACCAGAAATCCCATGTGCGCGCCAGCGAGCGATAGCCCCACTACAACGGAGGAAAAAAACTCCTTGGTCCGCACCCCGCGCCAGGACAGCGCCTTTTTCAAACGCAAAAAGTGCGGTTTGGCTTCGCGATAGAACGGTTCGCCGCCCGGCAACACTAGACTTACCGTCAGCGCCGAAACCACACCGAACGCCAGCGCTCCCAGAATCTGCTGGATCGTAAAGCTTCCGTACGACGAATCCGTGTTGTAGCCGATCACGTCCAGCGGCCAGCGATTCAACTGCATTGCCGTCAGAAGCACCGCCACGATTACGCCGAGTTGCAGCGCCAGCCGCCAGCTAGTTTGACCTTGGCGGGTCAGCTGGATGCCATACCACAGCACTCCGCCCAGCAGCAGCAGGTACGGAATAATCGCAATCGTATTGTAGAACTCGTTCGTCGAACGCAGATGCCGGTAATCGCGCTCCCACTGCTCGGGAACCTTCAGTGCCTCATGTGCCGATCCGACCTGCGCCCCGTTCAGCGCAATGGTCAGCCGCTCCGGCGCATCCTTCGCCTTGAATCCGTGCCTCTCCCACGTGAATGACCAATCCAACCGGTTCGGCTTCGTCGCCGAGTTTGCCTGCTCCGGCAGGAAATCCCAGTCCACCGCCTTCTTGCCCAACTTCGCTGCCAGAAAATCTTGCGCCGTCTGCTGGGCCGTCTCGCGGCTGGGCTGTGCGCCCGCTAGCGCTTCGGGAACCTTGTGTACGTAGCCGGTGATGTTTCCTTCCGGGCTGACGCCCACTTGAAACTCCTCTTCCTGCTCCGGCTTGAAAAAGCGCACGCTCCAGTGCCACACATTCACTTCCGAAGCCATCAGCCGGTTGGCTTCCTTCAACCCGACTTCGCGCTCCAGGTACGTCTTGGCGTTGTCGTCCACGCCGAACACAATCACCGAACGGTAGCCCGCCGTGCTGTTCCCGAGCGACTGCACAAAATTGCGAGCGCGCTCGAGCGCTTCATTGCGCGTCACCTTGAAGTTGACCGACGCTTCCGGAAATGCCTCAAAGAAATGCCGCTGCGCGTACCACAGCCCAACAATCCCCGCCAGCACCCACAGAATCAGCGCACGTTTTTCCGAACCGCTCAGCTGGACTTTTGCCACCCGCGCCTCCGCTTCACGCACTCACACATCACAATCGCACACCCATACGACCACCCACTGTTTCATACGCCCGCCAAACCGCGCAAGTAACCCAACTTCTCTTGACGGTTGTCGCGAATGAAGCGGCGGCGGCCCGTCAGGCGCGCCTCGTGCCTCCACACGAAGCGCCATCCTTGCGGTAGGATAGTTTCTCCATGAATCCCATTCTCGTGATTGGCGCGACCGGCACCGTCGGCCGCCGGGTTGTCTCTCAACTCGCCGCCGCAGGCGCGCAAGTTCGTGCCATGGCACGCAATCCGGCCGCAGCAAATTTGCCGCCAGGTGTCCGGGTCGTGCGCGGCGATCTAACCGTTCCGGAAACTCTCGATGCATGCCTCGATGGCATCGACGCCTTGTTTCTCGTATGGACCGCTCCGCCGTCGGCCGTAGCTCCCGCTTTGCAGCGCATCACGCAGCACGTGCGACGCATCGTCTATCTCTCCGCTCCGCTCAAAACCCCGCACCCACTTTTTCAGCAGCCCAATCTGCTAAGGCTGATGTTCGACCAGATCGAAAGTCTGATCGAGACTTCGCAAGCCCAGTGGACATTCTTGCGGCCCGGCATGTTCTCCGCCAATGCTCTGACCTGGTGGGCGCCACAGATTCGCGCCGGCAACGTCGTGCGCTGGCCATATCTTGCCGTTCCTACCGCGCCAATCGACGAGCGCGACATCGCCGCCGTCGCCGTCCGAGCCTTGCGCGAAGACGGACACGCGGGCGCCGAATATGTGCTCACCGGCCCGCAATCGCTAACCCACTCCGAACAGATCGCCACCATCGCCAGCGTGCTTGGCCGCGACTTGCGCATCGAAGAAATTACGCCAGTCGAAGCGCGCCACGAGCTGGCTACCATCGGCCCGCTCCCCGCAGTAAATATGCTCCTCGATGCCTGGGCCGCCGCCCTCGGTCATCCTGCCCACATGACCTCCACCGTCACAAGAATCACCGGCAACCCCGCAAAATCCTTCCGCACCTGGGTAACCGACAACGCCGCCGCCTTCCGCGCCTAAGCCTCACAAACCTTGCCACCCGGAAGGGAGCCGTCAAAATTTAGATATGGAAGTAAAAGACCAGCACGGTCGCTTGCCACACAAAAGCGAAGACCCTAGAGACTTCTCCAACCCTCGACTTACCCGAGGCTGTGTTCGCGGGAATGCTCCTTGACATGGACACCTATTCCCAATTGGTCCACCCCGAAAAAAAGCATTTGGGTTAGCACCCGTGCTTCCATCTGATAAATGCGGTGACGAGAACTGATCCGCCACCTCGCCTTTGTAATTCCCAACCCTTTTTGGCTATAACTCCAAGCATGCCCGAAGGCCTGCAAACCGACGTTCGCATGCTCAAAGGAGTCGGCCCGCAGCGCGCCGAGCTTCTCGCCAAGCGCGGCATCCACACTCTTGAAGATCTTCTCGCCTACCTGCCCTTCCGCTACGAGGACCGCATTCACTTTTCACAAGTCAAGGATGTTCGCCCGGGCAACATCTACACGTTGCGGGTGCGCGTGGCCAGCGGCTCGGCGGTTCGCGGCATGCGCGGCCGCGCCGCCATCTATCACCTCCTGGTAAAAGACGAAACGGGTTTCTCGCTCGCCTGTAAATTTTTTCATGGCGGCTACCTCGAGGACCGCCTCAAAACCGGCCAGTTGCTCGTCCTCCACGGCAAAGTCGAAGTCGACCGCCTTCGCCCCGCGCGCATGGAAATGGTCAATCCCCAATTCGAACTCCTCAGCGACGACGCCGACAACCACACCGCCGACTCCACCGAAGTTGGCCGCATCGTTCCCATCTACGAAGCCATCGGCACCTTCGGCACGCGTGCCATTCGCCGCGCCACTTACGCCGCGCTGCAGCATCTTGATCCCAACTTGCCCGATCTTCTCCCGGCCTCCATCCGCAAGCGTATGAATTTTCCGCTTCGCCGCGACGCCATCATCCAAACCCATTTTCCCGCGCCCGACTCTTCGCTCGATGCGCTCAACCAATTTCGCTCGCCTGCCCAGCTGCGCCTCATCTTCGAGGAGTTTTTCTTCTACCAGCTCAGCATGGCGCTCAACCGCAAGCTCTCCCGCAAGGTAAGCGCCATCGCCTTCCGCGTGCGCGAAGACCGCGTCCGCGAAGCCCTCAAGCGTATGTTGCCCTTCAAGCCCACCGCCGCGCAAAAACGCGTCCTCGCCGAGATCGCCGCCGACCTGGAAAAACCCGCGCCCATGAACCGCTTGCTGCAGGGCGACGTCGGCAGCGGCAAGACCATCGTCGCATTGCAAGCCGCGATCATCGCCATCGAAAACGGCTGCCAGGCCGCTCTCATGGCGCCCACCGAAATTCTTGCCGTCCAACATTATCTTTCCGCGCGCCGCATCCTCGAAAAGGCCGGCTACAAAGTCGAGCTTCTCATTAGCGGCCTAAAGCCTTCGGAAAAATCTGCCGCGCGCGATCGCATCGCCAACGGCCATGCCCAACTCGTCGTCGGCACCCACTCGCTCATCGAAGACGACGTCCTCTTCTCCCGCCTTGGCTTCGTTGCCATTGACGAGCAGCACCGCTTCGGTGTCCTTCAACGCAAGAAGCTTATGGACAAAGCCGCCACCCACGGCCACGCGCCGCACGTTCTCGTCCTCACTGCCACTCCCATTCCGCGCACGCTTTCGCTCACGCTCTACGGCGATCTGGAGGTATCCGTACTTGACCAACTTCCTCCCGGCCGCACACCCATCGCAACCCACATGACCACCGAGCCGCATCTCGTAGGTGTTTGGGAATCGCTGCGCCGCGAAGTCGCCGCCGGCCGCCAAGGTTACATCGTCTATCCGGTCATAGAAGAATCGAAACTCGAACTCAAAGCCGCGATGGAAGAATACGAGCGTCTTTCGACACAGGTTTTTCCGAAGCTCAAGCTCGGTCTGCTTCACGGTCGCCTCCCCAGCGAAGAAAAAGACGTCGTCATGCAGGCCTTCCGCAACAACGAAACGCAAATCCTGGTCGCCACCACCGTCATCGAAGTCGGCGTAGATGTTCCCAACGCCACCGTTATGGTCATCGAACACGCCGAACGCTTCGGCCTCTCGCAGCTGCACCAATTGCGCGGACGCATCGGCCGCGGCTTGCATCAATCGCACTGCGTGCTCATCGCGCCGGGTCGCATGACAGAGGAAGCGCGCGCGCGCCTGGAAACCATGGTCCGTACCAACAACGGTTTCGAAATCGCCGAAGCCGATTTGCAAATCCGCGGCCCCGGCGAATTCTTTGGCACGCGCCAGTCGGGCGAAATGGGTTTCCACGTCGCCAATCCGCTGCGCGACAAGGAGTTTCTGGAAACCGCCCGTAAGGAAGCTTTTTCGTTCGCCGATGACCCCGAACGCCGCGATGAACTCAAGCAAACCCTGCGCGCACTGCCCTCCACCTGGCAGCGCCGCTATCACCTGGCCCGGATCGGGTAAACGAGGATCGGTTGACCATGCGCATCATCGCCGGACAATTTCGCTCCCGCCAGTTGAAGTCGCTCAAGAAGCTTGCGATTCGTCCCACCAGCGACATGCTGCGCGAAACTCTTTTCAACATTCTCGGTCCGCGCGTCGAAGGCACACGTTTTCTCGATCTCTTCGCCGGAACCGGCGCGGTCGGCATTGAAGCCATCAGCCGCGGCGCGGCGTTAGCGGTGCTCGTCGAAAATCATCGTCCCGCCGCAAAACTCATTAGCGAAAATCTCGCTCTACTGGAAATCACCACAGCCGCGAGAGTCATCGTCTCCGACGCGCTTGCCGCCATCGCCAAATTTGAATCCGGCAACTCCGGACCGGAACGTGCCACCTCGTTCGACTTCATCTTTCTCGACCCGCCCTACGCCAACGAACGCGACTACCATTCGGTCCTGCACACCCTCGAAAAATCTCCACTGCTCAACGAATCGTCCGTGGTCATCGCCGAACACCGCAAAACCTTCTCCCTCCCAGCCACCATCGGCCGCCTCCAACAATTCCGTAACTTAATACAAGGCGATGCCGCTCTCTCGTTCTACCGCGCCGCGTAGGAGCGCATGCCGCGCCCGTCTCGGCAGCCAAGGGTATAAGAAAATTCGACACAACTCGCGCGCATCTTCTATCATCTATAGTCTATTCGGCGCGAACGCCCCCGCCTTGCGCGCCTGTCTGAACCAGTCGGATTCCCTGGCCAGCCGTCTTATAATTCGGGTGCGGGCTCTGCTTGGAGCCTGCGAACCAGAGAGTGCGGGCTTTTGGAGCCCGCCAAAACAGCTAATGTCCGCGCACGAAGCTCACAATCCGCTCGACCTCTTGCAGCTGGGGCCGGCGCCTGCGCCTACCGTCGAATTGCATGGCGCCGCCGAGCCGCAGCTCGACATCGGCTGGGGACAGTTTCATCAGGGGTTGGCCAGCAATATTGTGGAGATGTTCCGCCGCGCGCGGGTACAGAAAGGGCTCTTGTCGGCAAGCTTTTTCAAAGACGCCTGGATTGAGCGGCGGATTCCGCGCCGCGCTGTTTTTGCTGCGGCCCTTTGGCATGTGGCTTTTATCGTCATGCCGTTCCCGAGTATCCCCGGACCCAAACGAAATCCTGCGTTCGCCAACACAGAAATCACCTGGTCCGGCCCTATCGAGGATTTTCCGCTGATCAGTGCGCCGGCCCACAAACCAAAGCCTGCTCCACTCGGCACGCCGGACCAGCCGCCTGCCTCGGAAGGCGCCGACGCCTTCCATCCCCGCCAACGCATTTTCACCGATCCCGTGCATCCGAATCATCCGCGGCAAACCCTGATTCAGCCCGCGGCCCCGCTTGCTGCGCCAAAAATTCTTCCCAATCTGCCGAACATGGTGCAACTGGCCCAAGCTGCCCAACCGGCGCGTCCGCAACTCGAAATCAGCCAGAAGTTTTTGCAGCAGTTGCATCCTAAATCGAAACGTGTTGCGGCCGATCCCAACGCCACCGCTCCCGAAGTACAGATGTCTGAGCAGCGTAACGCCGATCTGGCACTGGCTATGAATACCGTTGGGCCCGAACGTCCGAAGTTACAAATCAAGGCTGGCGCCGCGCCGCGTGCGGCACAGCACAAACAAAACGGTGCGGCCGAGCCCGCTCCTGACGTCGCCAATCAACTCACTTCCCCGAACGGCTCGGGGCAAACTTTGATCGCATTGTCGGCGACTCCCGGTCCGCCCGCTCCGGTCGCTCCGCCGCCGGGCAATCTCGCCGCACGCGTCACCATTTCACCGGAAGGCAAAAAGCCCGGCGTGCCCGGCGGCTCGCCCGAAGCTAAGCCCAATTCGAACGGCGACAGTGGCACGGATCACGCCGACCGGGCAGCGTCCGGCAATGCGGCTGGCGGAAATTCCGCTGGCATCAGCATCACCGGCGGTACACCAAAGAGTGGCAACACGGTCTCCGGCCTCGGAGCCGGAAAGCTCTCCATGCCGTCTACCCGGCCGAATTACTCGCGCGTGGATGCTGAGCGCGAGGAAGCGCCCGCCATGCACAGCGGTGCTCCGAATTTTGCCGCGCTGGCTCCGGACGCCAAGCCTGAAGCTATTTTTGCGCGCCGCCGCGTCTACTCGATGAACGTCAACATGCCCAACCTGAACAGTGCCACCGGTAGCTGGATCTTGAATTTTTCGGAGATGCGCACCGCGCCTAGCGGCCCGCCGAGCACTTCAGGCGGCGAAGTCGTGGAGCCGGCTCCTCTGCGCAAAGTCGATCCGAAATATCCGCCGAACGCCGTAGCGGAAAACATCGAAGGCGAAGTGATTCTCTACGCGGTGATTCGCCGTGATGGTTCGGTGGACTCGATTCAGCTGGTGAAAGGAATTGACCAGGGGTTGGACACCAACGCTATGCGTGCGCTCGCGCAGTGGAAATTCCGCCCCGCCGAACGCAACGGCGAACCCGTGGACCTCGAAGCCATCGTCCACATCCCCTTCCGCGCCCCGGAACGGTAGTCAACGCGATTCACTCTCCGAAGAAAATCTCGAAGATGATGTGCCGCGAGAACCATCGGCCTGCGGCGACGCTCTGGCGGTTGTCAATGACCGTTTGCGGTTGATGTCGCGTCCCGTCACGCCGGATCGCGTTGCGGCCCGCGCTTCGGCCATCCGCTGCCTGAAAACGAGCCCCGCGTTTATTTGCCCCGGCCATCGTGTACCGTTGGTCCGCAACGTAGCCGCAGAAGTAGACCGTATGGGCGCTTTCCTGGTCGATGGCAACAACTGGCCCTTATTTGGCTGAACTACGGCTGTGCTTCAGCGAGTTTCACGAGTGTAAACAGAGCGTGGTTGAGGGGAGTGGGCACGCCAAGTTCGCGGCCTTTGCGGACGACGAAACCATTCAGTGAATCAATTTCGGTTTTCTTGTTGCGCATCATATCTTGCGCAGTGGAGCTGCGCGTGGCTTTCATCGATTCGGCGACTTTGTAGGCGCCGATCATGGCGGATTTCGGATCATCGAAAAGTGAAAGATGCACACCGGCTGCCTTCGCGACAAACAGCACTTCGAAGATTGCGCCTTCGACCAGTTGGCGTGCGTCTTCGCTCGTAATGATGTCGCCGTAGGTCGCCTTGCCCAAAGCCGAGATCGCGTTCAAGCCGCAATTCCAGACCAATTTCGTCCACAGTTCGGCGGGCATATGGTCTGAAATCTTGCAGGCAACTCCGGCTCGCTCGCATATCGCGGCTACGCGCTCTGTGGCCTTGCTCTTCGGTCCTACCACCAGGTCGCCGCGGCCGACGTGCTTCACCGTGCCCGGCGAAGGAACTGACGCAGCCACGTAAACAGCCGCAGCCAGTGCGTGTAATCCAGATGCGGCGCGAATCTGCTCCGCGTTGTCCACGCCGTTCTGCATGCTGACCACCAGCGCCCCTTGCGCAAGCAGTGGTGCCAATTCGCGCGCGGTCCCAGCCGTGTCCGTCGTCTTCACACAAAACAGAACCATTTCGGCGTCGCGTGCGGCGGAAAGGTCTGCAGACGCTTCCACCTTCACCGTTTCTTTGAACTGAACGGTGTCCAGATACAATCCGTTGCGTTTCACGGCGTCCACAAATGCCGGGCGGCCAATGAACACTACCGGAGCTCCGGCGCGCGCCAGCATCCCGCCAAAGTAGCCGCCCACCGCCCCGGCCCCCACCACCGCAATCTTCGGCCACGCGTCCGAGCTCATTCCTGTCACCTCTTCATCCTTATTGCGAACCGACCAGTGTAGCGCAGCTAGTACTTTCCCATTATTGCTGGCTCGGCGGGTCGCCATTACAGTGCCGCCACGGGGTGTTGTGTGTGGCTTGCTGGCGCGTGGTGGCGTGCCGATCTGCCTCTGCACTCCGGTGTTCGTCGGAGACCGAATCATGATGAAGCAGTGCTGCGCGCTTCTGATGTTCCTGGCGTTGGCGATTCCAGCGCTTGCCCAAAGCAACTATGCTACTTTGACGGGAACCGTGATGGACCCGCAACAACTCCCGGTGGCGGGCGCTTCCGTGGAGTTGACTGCTGCGAGCACCGGCGCTATGCGCCGTGTGGTGACGAATCAACAAGGATTGTTTGAAGCGCCCGCGCTCTTGCCCGATGAATACGAACTGAAAATAGAAGCGTCGGGCTTCGCCGTCGCGCGGCGGACGCTGCGTCTGGAAGTCGGTCAGAAATCCGCCCTCAACGTTTCTTTGAGCGTTGGCTCCCTCAACGAAGGGGTGAAAGTCACCGCCGGAAACGAGGTGCTGCATACCACCGACGCCAGCGTCGGCGAGGTGATCGAGCCGACCTCGATTCGCGAATTGCCGTTGAACGGGCGCATGTTGATTGACCTGGTGCTGACCGTGCCCGGCGCACACCTGGGATTTGGTGCGCAGACCGGGCAAACCAATCCGCTTTACTGGCGGCCCGGACAGCGCTCCGCTGTGGTCATCGGCGGTGCTCGCCCCAACGCGAACTTTTTCCTGCTGGATGGCGCAACGAACACCGATCCCACATTCAACACCCAGAATCTGAGTCCTTCGCCGGACGCGGTGAAAGAATTTCAAGTCGAGACCAGCAGCTACACCGCGGACATGGGCGGAGCGGGCGGCGGGCAGATCAATATCGTGACGCACTCGGGCACCAGCCAGTTTCACGGTACGGTGTACGAATTTTTGCGCAACGGCGCGATGGATGCCACCACGTTCGGCTCGATGGGCAACAATCATCTGGTGCAGAACAATTACGGCGGATCGTTTGGCGGGCCGCTGATCAAGAAAAATACATTCTTCTTTGTGAACTACGAAGGATTGCGGCTGTCGCAGGCCGATGCGCAGATTCTGACCGTGCCAACGCCCGAAGAAATTCAGGGCGACTTCAGCATGAGCAACGTCAAGATCTACGACCCGACCACGGCCGTAGCCAACCCCAGTTACGATCCGGCCAAGCCGACCAATGCCAGCAATTTTCCGTATACGCGCAGCCAGTTTCCCGGCAACGTGATTCCGAGCGATCGGATCAACCCGCTGCTGCAAGAATTTCTGATGGCATACGTTCCCATGCCCAATATGATGATGGATGGCAACGGAGCAGACTCCAACAACTACCTCGATATTCGCAATGAGACGCACTACAACGATCAGGGCACGGTACGCATTGATCACAACTTTACTAGCGGCGACACGCTGTTTGGCCGCTACTCGATCGGACAGGAGAGCGGCTTTTCTCCCAGCAGCGGAGTGACCGCGACGACGGAAGATCTGCCGGGATTCGGCGCGAATTTCGACAATCGCTCGCAGCAAGCAACCATTGCGTGGAACCACATTTTTGCGGCGAACAAATTGAACACCGTTTCGATTGCGGTGTCGCGCTTGTCCATGGATCGCACTTCGCAAAACAACAATGTGAACGACATCGTCGGCCAGTTGGGAATTCAGGGCATCGGCTTCGGGGGGCCGGGGGCGTGGGGCGCACCGTGGTTTGCCGCGCAGGGCTACACCGGCATAGGCGACACGTTTGCGGCCACGCCGATGCACGCGTGGGACACCATGTACGAAATCCGCGACACCTACGCGTGGGAACACGGCCGGCATAGCATCAAGTTCGGCGGCGACTTTCACTGGTACACCTGGCCCATGTGGGGATTCTTCCAGAACCGCGGCTACTACCAGTACACCAACGGCTACACGACCCAGTTCGGATTCAACGACGGCAGCGGCAATGGATTCGCGAGCCTGCTGCTGAGTCTGCCGGCAGTGAAGCAGCGGCAAGCGGGAATTCCACAGATGAATTTGCGGAATTGGGGCACGGACGGCTTCGTGGAGGACAGCTGGAAAGTGACCTCTACCACGACGCTGAATCTGGGCGTGCGCTATGAATACTCCAGCCCGCTCTACGACAAGAACAACACGAACACGAATTTGATTTTCGACAATGGCGTGCCGTCGGTGTTTGTAGGAGGGCAGAACGGCTACCCCAAAGGCTTGATGTATGCGAACACGCACAACTTTGCGCCACGCATCGGCTTGGCAAAAAATCTGCCGAACTGGGGGCTGGTGGTGCACGCGGCGTACGGAATTTTCTTCACGCCGGTGGATCAGAACACTTGGTGCAACCAGCGGCACAACGTTCCATTTGTTTTTCCGGAGACGCAGCAGGCGGACAATTTCACGCCGCCGGCGGCGCTGTTCAACACCGGAATGAATTTCGGTACGCCGGTGCTGGGCACGGGTACTTTGCCCGCAACCACGGTGAGCTTCACCGCGTTTGATCCGCATTCGCCGGCGCAATACGTGCAGCAGTGGAACGGCTCGGTGCAAAAGAGCCTCGACGTGAACACCACGCTCGAAGTCGGCTACGTCGGTTCGCGCGGATTCCATTTGCAACGGTCACACCTGATCAACAACACGCTGCCGGGACCGGGCCCGCTCGGGCCGCGGCGTCCCTTCAAGACGCTGACGTTTGTGCCGGACACGACGCTGCCGCCGAGCAGCGCAGATAACGCGTTGTTCCAAAGCCAGACATTTCCGGTAAGCACGATCAACCTGCTGGAGAACAGCGCGCAGAGCTGGTACGACGCGGGCTACGTGAATGTGCGGCGGCGCTATTCGCATGGGCTGAGCCTGCTGGCGAACTACACGTTTTCTAAGAGCTTGACCAATGCACCGGATTTCCGCTCGCCGATGGACGAGGCAGCGATTCCACAGAACAATCTGGACCTGGCGGCGGAGAAAGGGCCGGGCTGTGATGTGCGGCACCGCTTTGCGCTGAGCGCGGTGTACGCGATTCCGTCTTACAACCGGACGGAGTGGCTGCGGTTAATCACACAAAACTGGACGTTCTCCACGATTTACCAAGTGCAGAGCGGAATGCCGTTCACGATTTCTGTGTTCGGCGATACGGCAAATTCGGGAACGGTGCTGGGCGAAAATCCGGTGCGTGCGAATGTGACCGGCCAGCCGGTCTTTGGCCCGGGGACGCATACGGGCGACATGTGGTTCAATCCAGCCGCGTTTGCCGCACCGCGGGCGTTCACCTACGGCGACGCGGGCCGCAATTCGGTGTACGGGCCGCCTCTGCAGACAATGGACCTTGCGCTGCAGCGGGCGTTCCGGTTGACCGAGCGGCTGAACTTCCAGGTGCGCGGTGAAGCGTTTAACGCGCTGAACAAAGTGAACCTCGGAACTCCGAACCGGTTTGTGAATACTCCGCAGTTTGGAACCATCACCATGGCCATGACGCCGGGCCGCGAGATTCAGGTGAGCGCGCGCCTGTCGTTCTAAGAGCAGTGGCGCGTGGTTATGTCGGGCGCGGAGCTTAGATTGGCTTAAAACTCGCTTGAGGTAAGCCCCAACGGAATACCAGGGTAGGTCCAGCCCATTTTCGCGTGATGGTGGCAACCAAAGGACTGAACCCGGGCAAGAGTGAAAAGACAGGGCTCGGTTCACTAAGGTAAAAAGGTCGCAACTCACCCCCTCCCCCTCTTTTTCGCAAGTATTCATTCTAAAAGATGTCTATGCTGGCGGCAGGAGCAGTCGCAAAGCCCCATTTCCGCTCCGGAAGGCCGCAACAATGACATCGGTTCCGAGCACGTACGAAACGGCCACGATTGGATGATCGCGCTTGCAACATTGCAACAGTAAGCCCTTTAAAAACGATGGCAAGCGGGGTCATCAAGCGGAGGGGATGGGACGAGTCGAGTATTCTGCTGGCGAGCTGAGCTTTTGGGAGGAGTCCTGATGAGTGTGGCGCAGGAGCAGAAGGGGGAGCGGTTCCGCAGGCTGCATGGGGGGCCGTGTTTTTTGATTCCGAATCCGTGGGATGTGGGGTCGGCGAGAGTTCTGGCGGGGATGGGATTTCAGGCGCTGGCGACGTCGAGCGCGGCTTCGGCGGCGGCGATGGGGAAACGCGACGGAGGACTGACGAGGGAAGAAGCGCTGGCTCATGCGCGGATGATCGTAAGCGCGACGGATTTGCCGGTGTCGGCCGACCTGGAGAACGGGTTTGGCGAAGCGCCAGAGACGGTGGCGGAAACGGTGCGGCTGGCGGGCGAAGCGGGCCTGGTCGGCTGCACCATTGAGGACACCAAGGGCGAAGATACGACCGGAAATGCGGCGCAGCCGATCTATGAATTCGAGCGGGCCGTAGAACGTGTGGCTGCGGGCGCGGCGGCAGTGCGGGCAATGGGATTTCCGTTCTTGCTGACCGCGCGAACCCACAACCTGATGTTTGTGGGCGGACAACTGGACGAGACGGTCCGTCGGCTGAAGGCCTTTGAAAGAGCCGGAGCGGATGTGCTGTTTGCTCCGGGGTTGCCGGACCTGGCCGCGGTGCGAACGGTGTGCGGGAATTTGACGAAGCCCTTCAATTTTATGGTGGGGATCAAAGGGAAGTCATTTTCAGTAAGTGAGCTGGCGGTGGCGGGAGTGCGACGAATCAGTCTAGCGACGTCATTGTATCGAGCGGCGATGACGGGATTTTTGGAGGCTGCAGGCGAGGTAAACGAGAACGGAACGTTTGGGTTTTTGGAGCGGAGTGTGAGTACGGCGGAAGTACTTGGGTTGATGGGGAGTTGAGGGCCTTCAAAAGGGGTTCGTTGACATGACAGAAAACGGGGTGGAAGATAGCGGGCGCCGCACGATGTAAACGATTACCCGAGACCCTATTTGCTTGCTTAGGGTTGGCGCGGGCGCCAAACGGATAGGGAGGGATGGATGCTTACGCGAAGGAAATTTGTGGGGCAGTCGGCGGCGATTGCGGTTGCGTCCGGAGTGAAGCTGCCGATTTGGGAAAAGGCCTTCGATAGTTCGGCCGGCGCGGCGGGCGAAGAGAAACCGCTGCTCGTGGGAGTGGACTACTATCCCGACCAGACGCCAGAAAATTTGTGGGAACAAGACGCGCGGATGATTGCCGAAGCCGGGCTGACCAACGTGCGGGTGGCCGAGTTTGCCTGGGGGTTGATGGAACCGGCGGAAGGGAAATTTGATTTTGCATGGCTGAAGCGGTCTGTGGAGATCCTGCACAGACGTGGGATTGCAGTGATCCTGGGGACGCCGTCGGCGGCGCCTCCGCCGTGGCTTTCAAGCAAGTATCCGGAGATTCTGCTGGTGAACGGCCAAGGGATGACGGTGCAGCCGGGAGGTCGGCGGTTTACTTGTCCCTCGAACAAGACGTATCGCAAGCTGGCGCTGAACATCGCGACGGAGATGGCGCGAACGTTTGCGAACACGCCGGGAGTGATCGGCTGGCAGATCGACAATGAATATACGCTGCAGCAGTTCGCAAGGTGTTATTGCAAATCGTGCCGCGAAGGTTTTCAGGATTGGGCGAAGAGCAAATACGGAACGCTCGAAAAGCTGAATGAAAGATGGGGCACGGTGTTCTGGAGCCAGACCTATACCGACTGGCAGCAGATTCCGGTGCCGCTGCCGTCAAACGGCGATCCGAATCCGGGGCTGGTGCTTGATTACTACCGCTATCAGTCGTATGCCAACGCGTCTTCGGCCGAAGAGCAACTGGCAGTGCTGCGCAAGAACTGTCCGCAGCATTTTGTGACGACCAACAATGTGGGCGCGCCGCTGGACACCATCAATCTGCGCGAGATGTACCGCAATCTGGATTTTGTGAGCAGCGACAACTATCCGGGCTTTGCGCAGGTTTTCATGCCGACGCTGGCGTCGCCCGAAGCGATGGCCGCTACGATGGCGATGGGACATGACTCGATGCGGAGCCTGAAGGGTGGGCAGCCGTTCTTGATCATGGAAGAGCAGGCGGGAAAGGCGGGGCAGAGCTTTTTTGCACCGCAGCCGAAGCCGGGACAGTTGCGGTTGTGGGTCTTTCAAGCGGTGGCGCACGGCGCGATGGGCGTGAACTATTTCCGCTGGGATTCGGCGCGGTTCGGGGCCGAGGAGTATTGGTTCGGGATGCTGAACCACGATCGTTCGAAGAGCCTGGGCTTCGACGAGATGGTGCGGACGGTGAAAGAGGTGAAGTCTTTGGGACACCAGGGACTTGAATCACGTTATGTGGCGGAAACGGCGATCAGCTTTGACCAGGATTCGGATTGGGCGCTGAGCGTGCAGCCAGGGAACAGCAAGCTGAACTATATGGGCCAGTCGATGATGTGGTACGGAGCGATTGCCAGCGCGAATACCGGGATCGACGTGATTCACCTGGATGAGGACTTGTCGAAGTACAAAGCGGTGTTCGCGCCGGTTCAGTATGTGGTCAGTGAAAAGCAGGCGGAAAACGTACGGAACTACGTACGGGACGGCGGAACGTTTGTGGCGGGATTCCGACTGGGTGTGAAAGACGAAAGCAGTCAGATTGTGAACAGCCCGCTGCCGGGACTGCTGCGAGACGTGATGGGCGTGACGGTGAAGGACCCGGTACCGGTGTACACCGAAAAAATCGGCGTGAAATTTGCAGAGCAGCTGGCGGGAGCGGACGGGCAGTGCGGATTGTGGGCAGATTTGTTGAAGCCGGAGTCGGCGACGGCGCTGGCGACGTACACCGGAGCGTATGAAGGCGACGCGGCGATCACCATGCACGCGTTTGGGAAGGGCAAGGCGATTTATATTGGGGCGGACCTGGATGTGCCGAGCCTCGCGCGGGTGCTGCGGACGCTAGTGGCGATGAGCGGAAGCAACTCGGCGATGCCGGCTCCGCGCGGAGTGGAAGTCACGCGGCGACGAACGGGCGAAAAGGAGTGGGTATTCGTGCTGAACCACACGCCGGAAGAGCAGAAGATTAGCGTATCGGTAGAGTTGAAGGCGGTGGTGGGAAGCCAGCCGAGCGGCGGAGCGTTGACCTTGCGCGGGTACGATTTGGTGGTGCTGCAGCGAGGGTGAGTGGGGCGCTGCGGTGCGCGCGCGCAAGCACCGCTCGTTCGGTCCGACAACTGGTGGATAAGCCGAATTGGCTCTTGCCTGTGACGCGCCACATCGGAAATATAGAGATGAGTGGCAGAGAAGGAGTGTGCGTGATGGCTACGACGACTGTAGCGGGGCAATACTCGGTACCGATGGCGGATTGGCGGACTGAGTGGCATGAATTTGAGGGCGTGACGTATTTGAATTTGGCGGGGAATAGTCCGATTCCCAAGGCGGCGATCAAGGCGCTGCAGACGGCGGTGGAGTGGAAGAAGTTTCCGCAGCGGATACCGGATGCGGCGTTTTTTGAGGTGCCGAATCGGGTGCGTGCGGCGATTGCCAAGCTGATCGGTGGGAATGCGGAAGAGATTGCGCTGACGACCGGAGCGAGCACTGGGATGGCGGCAGTGGCCTATGGCCTGAAGTGGCAGCCGGGCGATGAGGTGATTACGGCGAGCGGGGAGTTCCCGCTGCAGTATGCGACTTGGAAGCCGATGGAGGAGAGGGAAGGGATTAGGGTCAACGTAGTCAAGGCCGCCGGCCAATTTCACACGGCAGAAGATTTCATTGCCGTGCTGACGCCGCGAACGCGGCTGGTGTCGGTCAGTCATGTGCGGTTCGACAACGGCGGGATGATTGATGCGGCGAAGCTGGCGGCGGCATGCCACGCGCAGGGAGCGCTGCTGCTGCTCGATGTGAGCCAGAGTTGCGGCGCGGTTCCGATGGACGTAACGCGGATGGGCGCGGACTTTCTGGTGTGCGCGGGATACAAGTGGCTGCTGGGGCCGTTTGGGACGGGTTTTTTCTGGGCCAAGCACGGGCACATCGCGAAGATGAGGCCGGGACCGTTTTATTGGATGGCCGCGGAAGGCGTGGACAATTTTGCGGCGCTGGCGACAGCTCCGCCACGGCCGGCCAACGCTGCGAAGCGCTGGGATGCGGCGGAGACGGCGAACTTCTACAATCTGTCGGCGCTCGAGGGCGGGTTGGAGCTGGTGCTGCGTGCGGGAGCGGAGACGGTCGCCGAGCACAATCACAAGTTGATCGAGCAACTGTTTTCGCGGCTGCCGTCGGACCGGTGTGTGGCGGCGAGTCCTGCGGAGCGGGCGCGGCGCGGGCCGTATGGATGTTTTCAGGCGCGGACGGCCGAGAAGACACGCGAGTTGTACGAGAAATTGCGGGCGGAGAATGTGATTACGAGTTTGCGGGAAGGGAAGATTCGCGTATCGCCGTATTTGTACAACACCGAGCAGGACGTGGACCGGCTGGTGCGGGTGATTACGGCGTAGAGAGCGCATAAGAAGGAACGGAAGCGCGCGCGGTGTGGAGGCGCGAAGAAATCCCTTTTTGAATTGAAGATTTGCTTTCCTACCTAGGGTGGGCAAAGAGAGAAGATCCCACCTGGCGGGCCGAAGAATTTGGCGGCTTTTTCGGCGACGGAGATGTGTTCTCTCGTTGACGGATCACAAGAGCGATGTTGCCAAGATTGAGGTCGGCGCGTCTCGACGACTTAGAGCGCATCGAACGCGCCCAAGTCTCAGCTCAGAAATGCGAGCGAAGTTCGCGGAAGGCGGGTAGGATGACGAGTTTGGACGAGCCGGCTTCGACTGGTTCGTGTTCCATGTGCCAGGTGTGCTGGTGCGGGATGTAGACGGCGTTAAGGCCGACTTTCATCGCCGGGTTAATGTCGCTGCGCGGGGAGTTGCCGATCATCCAGCCGTGTGTTTTTACGATTTTGTGTTTGTGGATGAGGCCAGTGTAGGTGACGGTGTCCTTTTCGGGGACGATTTCGATGGCTTCGAAAAAGCCCTGCAGGCCGGAGCGTTGCACTTTAGCGGACTGTTCGGCAGGTTCGCCCTTGGTGAAGAGAATCAGACGGTGGCGCTCGGTGAGATAGGCCAGCGTTTCGGGAACGCCATCCAGAATTTTGGGCGGCGTGCGTTCAAGTTCCATAACGCGATTGTGAATTTCGGCCAGAGTTTCGCGGGTGGCCGCCTGATCGGCAAGCTTCAGGTAGGTTTCTTCGAGGGATTTGCCGAAGCTGCGCACGCCGTAACCGTATTGGCGAATATTCTTGCGCTCGGTTTCGTTGAGAATGTGTCGGATGTAGGCGCGGGCGAATCCGCAGGGTTCGACGAGGGTGATGAAGTCTTCAATGAGCTTCTCGAAGAAGACATTGTTCTCCCAGAGGGTGTCGTCGGCGTCGATCATTAAGGTGTGGCGTCGCATGGTTGGTTAGACGTGGACGACTCTGGTGGAGTGAGGAGCGGGATTCCTTGAGCACGTCAGTTGAGAGTCTCCGGCGCGCGCTTCGCGTGGTCTCAGAATGACGAAACTGGAAGCATGACGACTCAAAAAGCAGATTCTCCCCGCAAGAACCGACCGAAGGTGCAGCGGTCCTCACTTCGTTTGAAATCTCCGGAGCTAGCCGAAGCCAGACCCCAGAAACAGAGAATCAGTGTAGCAGGCGAAGCGCATCTTCGGCGATGTCGGCGGCGGCTGTGGGGCGGGCCATTTGTGCGGCGGCCTGGCGCATGCGGTCCATGCGGGAACGATCGTCGAGGAGTTTGGCAATCTTCCACGCGGCTGCGGGGAGATTGTTGCAGCGGATGGCCGCACCGTTTTCCAGAAGGTGATCGGCGTTGCGGAATTCCTGGCCAGGGATGGGTTCGATCAGGGCCATGGGCAAGTGGCGCGCGAGGGCTTCGGAGGTGGTGAGGCCGCCGGCTTTGCCAACCAGCAGATTGGCGGCGGCCATGTATTGATCCATCTCCGCGGTGAAGCCCACGGGAACGAGGCGGGGGTGCCCGCTCGGGAGAGAGCCGGCAGAGCGGGCAATTTCGTCGAGACGTTTCTTAACTTTTTCGGCTTTTCCGGCGATGGCGACGAGTTGCCATGGCTTTTGCAGCGCGAGCAGATCCTGCACCAGTTGTTCGACAGGTCCGACGCCATAGCCGCCAGCAGCGAGAAGAATCACCGGAGCGGCCGGCTCGAGTTTGAGGTGGCTGCGTGCGGTGGAGTGTGCCAGGTGGGTTGCGAAAAGCGGATCTATGGGAATTCCGGTGACGCGTAGGATTTCGCGGGGAACGCCGATGCCGGCGAGATATTCGGCAGCTTCGGGAATGGCCAGGTAGTAGCGGCTGACGGTGCGGCAGAGCCACATGGCGTGGACATCGTAGTCGGTGACAACGATGGCGTTTTTGGCCTGGAGTTTTTCCTTGGCAATGAGCCAGGCAAGAATTTCCGCGGGAAGAAAATGGGTGGCGACACAAAGATCGGGTTGCACGCGCCTCAGCAAACGAATCATGGGTTGGGCATTGAGCCGATCGAGCGCCAGGCGACGGCGCGGGTGCTGCCATGGCTGGTCGGTGCGTTCGTAAAGGACGCCCATGAGGTCGGGGGCTTTGCGAACCATGGAAATGTAAGTCTTATCGTAGAGATTCTGGAACAGTTTGCTGACGTATTTTATAGCATCGATGTGTTCAACGGCGCAGTCGCCGCGCGCGGCGAAAGCTTGCTCGAGCGCTTGCGCGGCACGGATGTGACCTGCTCCGGAAGACGCGGAGAGAAGAAGGACGCGAGGTTTGCGGTTCATGCTTTTTCGGCCATGGAGGCTCGTTCACGCGGGCTTTCTTGTCCCAGCCGCCAATTTTTCCAGGATGGTGCGTCCGAGATTTTGCAGCTCGCCAAAGCGCGCGAGGTAGTCCTGAAATTCCTGATTCAAGAGTTGCGCGTCCTGAACGTTGAGTTGGTGGCGAAGAATGATGTCGCGGAGCTTCACGGGGTGCGGTAGAAGGGCGTCTTCTTTCAGTTCTTCGAGCGCCGTGGCGGCGTCATAGTGGTACATGTCGGACTCCTGCGAATGCGATAGCAGGATTGTACTCGTTTGCGGAAGGACAGGGAATCAAGCGGCGGCGTGGAGGAATTCGTAGCGATCGATCTTGGCAGCTACACCTTTCTTGCCGTTTTGCGTTGCCTCGGTGCGAACGATCTGGCCGTGGCAACGAATATTGACGTCGCCGGAGCGCGTGACCTGCTCGGGCAGTGTGATAATGAATTCGATGGCGCTGCCGAGCTTGAATTCGGCTTCCGCAAGGAAGTACAGGCCGCGATAGCTGACGTCGCGGGTAAAAACATTCAGCTCATGAGAATTCGAATCGAGCGAGAGAATTCTCATCGGCAGGGTCATGTTAAAACGACGGGCTTCGCGGCGGTCGGCTCCGACGGACATACTACTCCCTAGGACTGAATCAAATGCAGGCAAAACCTATCATCAGCGCGGGTGGAACCGCAATCCGAAATTCGCTGAATTTAGCTCTAGTACTGACAGCGGCGAGTAGTAGGTACTAAACCTCGGATTACCGATCGTCACGCAAGAGGGAACCTAAATTTCCAGAGCGTAAGCAGGCCTAGTACGCATCCTTGCCGGGATGATTCGCGCAGGAATATACTTCGCACGGACCCGGCCGAATGCGCGGATTGAAGAACGGCGAGATGAGCGTGGTGAGATGCAGCGCCGCCAACATCCCCGAGTGCGACTGCGGATGCCCGCAAGACTGAGATGGTCCGCGCCGCTGGGGCAACGAATTGAAGAATGCGAGACCATCAATGCGTCGCGGGGTGGCTTGCTGCTGGCATGCCAAGAAGCGCACCGTACCGCACAGCCACTCTGGGTAACGTTTCCATTTGACGCGGATGCGAGCGCGATGCAGCCGGAGGTGCTGGCCCGGGTCGTGCGGAGTGACGTTGCGACGGCAGGCAAGGAGCCGCAATGGGCAGTGGCACTGCAGTTCGAGCGCGCGGAAATCTTGCCGACCGGCGGGAACGGGAATAGCGGCGGATCCGCGAAGAAGAACGGCACGGGAAGAAGCATTGCCCTGCCGATCCGCGTGCGGCCCCGAAATGTTCCGTGGCATGAACAGGCGATGACTCTGGAAGCTGCGCCGGGGAGAGTGAAGTTCCTCACGAATCGCGAATATGCCTTTGGAGAACGGTTGCTGATTTCCTTCGTTTCGCGCGGCGACGCGCCATGGGCTGGTGATGAAGAGTGGGAAGGCGAAGTGACCGGGATCGAGATGGATGCGAACAGCGACTCGGTGACCGTGACGGTTCGTCGCAGGAAGTCTTGAGCGAAAAACAGCGCGGAAAGCGGTTCGTGTAGACTGATGGCTCAACGATGAGCCAAGGACATCAATCCAAAAACCTCTTTTTATCTGGGCCGGCGGGAAAGCTGGAGGCGGTGCTGTGGACGCCGCACGGCGATGCCTCGCTAACTGGTGCCGCGCTGGTGTGTCATCCGCATCCGTTGTTTGGCGGAACCTTACACAACAAGGTTGTCTACCAGACGGCGAAAGCGCTGGACGGCTTGGGGATGCCGGTGCTGCGCTTCAATTTTCGAGGGGCGGGACTGAGTGAAGGCCGGCATGATCGCGGAAATGGCGAGCTGGATGATGTACGCTCGGCGGTGGAGTTTCTGTCGGAGGAATTTCCCGGAACACCGCTGTTGCTGGCCGGGTTCAGTTTTGGTTGCTGGGTCGGACTGCGCGTCGGTTGCGAGGATGTGCGAGTGGAACGGTTGATCGGTATAGGAGCGCCGGTAAACAATTCGGACTTTTCGTATTTGCGGCAATGCGGCAAGCCCAAACTGTTTGTGCACGGTTCGAACGATGAACATGGCGACGTCGAGAAGGTCAGAGACATGGTGGCGACGCTTCCGGGAGAAAGCGAGCTGATGGTGATCGCAGGAGTGGACCATTTCTTCAGCGGGAAGATTGCGGAGCTGGGCGCGGCCATCGCGGGATGGGCTGGCGCCCATCGCTAGACCCGGGCGAATTTGGGTGTAGAATAGGCTAACGTGCCCCCGCCGCGGCTCGGTTCTCACGGAGGAGAGCCGCCATGTTCGACAAATACCTTCCGCATTGGATGACGCGGGGAATGTTGCGTGCCGGTGCTGTCATGACCGGCATCCTGTTCATCATTTCTTATGCTGTAGATATGGCCCTCGCTGGGTTCGGCTTATCGCCTGCCGCGACCGTGTTGAATGATGCGGCGATTGCGCTGATTGCCGCTTGCGTGTTGCTGTTCTATCTGTTTTCAAGCCGCACCGAGCAAATTTTTCTGCGGGCCAGAGAGCGCATGAATCTTACGCTTGAAGTGAATCACCATATGCGGAGGGTACTCAGCGACATGCGGGGCGCCGCCGAAATTGAAGACCGCGAAGAACGGTTGCGGATGATGGATCAGGCGATCGAGGAGGCCGACCATCTGTTGATTGACCTAGTGCCGACGGTCAGTGCCGAGGGCGCGCCCCGGCTTAAGCCACTCGAGCACCGTTGAATCATCCGGGATCGTTCTGAACGGAAAAATCAGCCGGACTGGCCGCGGGAAAAAAGCCTTGAAAATTGATCAAGCGTGGCCGGCGGAACCGCAGCAAGCTTCGCGTTCGCGATAACGTGCTGTTCCTTTGACATGCCGACCAAGGCCGTGGTAATTCCCGGCGATGATCGAACAAATTGCAAAGCGCGCTCGGCGTCCGACTGCAATCCCAAGGAATCGGCGACGAACGACGGAAGATTGCTGGCGACCTGGCCCTGCAGCAAGGAAGCGCTGGCAATCAGCGTGACGTTCAATTCCTCGGCGGCTTCCATAATAGTCAGGGTTTTGCCGTCCAAAGATTGGTTGCCGAGCGTGAGGGCCTCGGTCATGCCCAGGTTAAAAGGCAGCTGCACGAAGCGGAAGTGATGGCTGTCGCCGGCGATTTCCCGGGCGATGGCGGCGAAATCGGCGAGCTGCATGGCGTCCCGCGCGCCAGCGTCCTGGCGAAAGCCATTCCACGTAGCCATACCGTAAAACTGGATTTTGCCGCTGGCAACATTCGCCTCCAGGAAGTGAAAAGCTTCGCGCACGCGCAACAGAAACTGAGGTTTGGAGATTTCGGCGAGCTGGGTTTCCGGATTGTGGAGATAGAAAACGTCAATGCAATCCACTCCCATGTTGGCCAGGCTGCGCGCAAGCTGGTCCTGCAGAAAACGCGGCGCGATGCAATGGCTGCCACCGGCAATGTCTTTGGCCTGAAAAATTCCTCGCTGGATGTATTCCTCAAAAAAATAGCGGTTAGGGTCGGACGGCATTTTGCCGTCCGGTGTGAGGTAGCCAGCTTTGCTGCAAACCATGACCTGGTCTCGTGAATAGCCCTTGTCTTCGAGCTGAACAAGAGCTGCGCCGACGCTGCGTTCGCTGCGTTGAAAACGGTAGTTGATGGCAGCGTCCACGACGTTGATGCCGTTTTCCACGGCACTGACAATCGCCGAGGTGTAGGCAGCGTCGGTGCGCTCATCAGGCTGGCCGAGATACGTGCCGATGCCGAGCGATGAAAGCACGATCTCATGCGCTTCGCGGAAATGACCGTCGGCGGCGCGACCGCGAAACCGCTCAGCATAAGCTTGCGTACCGCTTTTTGTAGCTCTTTCGCTCATCCCTGGTCCTATGCTCTTCGAGAGCCATCGCGAAAACTGCCGAAGTATAGCAGAAGGGCTCGCGGCCTCACGCAACACGCAGGAAGCCACATTTTGTGTAAGGGCACAGCGCCGTCTAGAACGCCCGGTCGCACGACCGGAGACCAGTATCATGAAATGTGAATCAATAAATGAACTCTCTTTCCCTGAGCGACAAGAAAAAACGGATGCTGCTTGGTTTGCTGCTGCTGGTGGCGTTTCTGGCGTACGCCAATACGCTGCTCGCTGGGTTTGTCTACGACGACCATTTTCAGATCGAAGGGAATCCTTACGTCCATGATTTCCGCTATGTCGGACGGATTTTCACCACCACGGTTTGGTCGTTCCAGGGAATGGAAGGGCAGACGAACTACTACCGGCCGCTGATGACGTTTGGCTACTTGCTGTCAGACTGGGTGTTTCAATCTTTTCCGTTGGGATTCCACCTGGTGAATGTGCTGTTGAATTGCGCGGTCGTGTGGCTGGTATTCGCGGTTTGCGCCGCGCTTTTCGGCGATGAGCCGGTTGCTCTGGCAGCTGCGGCGTTGTTTGCGTTGCACCCGATTCACACGGAAGTGGTGGCCTGGATTGCTGCGGTAACTGAACTGGATCTGGCGCTTTTCTATTTGTGCGCGTTTCTCCTGTTCTTGCGTCTTGAGAAGGAGCAAGGGAAGCGTCGGATCCTCACGTCTGCGCTAATGTGCGGCAGTCTTGTCTTGGCGCTGCTTTCCAAGGAACAAGGCATTACGTTGCCTGTTATGGCGACGATTTACGAGCACGTTTATCGGGCAGACCGCCAGGCCACCGGATGGATCACCAAGCTATGGCGATACGCTGGGTTGTGGATGATTGCCGCAGCGTACGTAGTCTTTCGCCTGACGGTGCTGCGGGCCTTCGCCCCGGTGACGCAGCGGCCTGACTTGTCCGTGACGCAAGTAGTCATGTCAGGCACCGCCCTCGTTGGACAGTACGCCGCGAAGCTCTTCTGGCCGCATCCCTTGCTTGGGTATTACGTTTTTCAAGCGAGCCAACGCCTCGATGATCCACGCGTGCTGGGTGGCCTTGCGGCGTTGTCGCTGGCTGTCGTGTTGTTTGTCATCTTGTGGCGGCATGCGAGGCCCTATTCCTTTGCCCTGGTGTGGATGGCAGTTACGCTGCTGCCCGTACTGAACGTCAGGTGGATGGCGGCGAGCGCCTTCGCCGAGCGATATCTGTATCTGCCTTCGGTTGGTTTCTGCGCCTTGCTGGCTGGCGCAGGCGTGTGGCTATGGAGTCAAACGCGGAAGTTACCGAAAGCGCGATGGGTTGTCGGAAGCGCGGCGCTCTTGCTGGCAGTGCTGGCGACGTTGCAAATCGTCATCCGCAACCGCGACTGGCGCGATGACAAAAGTTTCTTTACCGCCACGCTGGCGGATGATCCGCACGCTTCTTACATGCGTACATCGTTGGCGGCCATCGAGTGGAGCGAGTATCGGCAAAAGGACGCGGTCAGAGACTGGCAAACCGCGCTCGCCGACAAACCGGACAATGCCATCGCCCTCTCAAATCTGGGCATGGCGATGGTCGAAGAAAAACGCTGGCAAGAAGCGGAAGCATATTTGAGGAGAGCGATTCAGCTGCGGCCGCGTTTTGCGGCTCCGCACGGCCACTTGGGGAAAATATATCTTGCTTTAGATCAGCCGGCTGCGGCGGAGCGAGAGTTCCGGCGCGCCGTGGAAATTTCGCCGCTCAACACCGAGTTGCGCAATCAGTTGGCAAAATTCTACATGCAGCAGGACCGAATGCGGGAAGCCGAAGAGCAATTCCGGGCATCGCTCGACTCCTCGGTTACGCCAGAAGCGCTCGGCGGGTTGGGCGATGTTCTGGCGGGTAAAGGCGCGGCGGACCAAGCGTTGGCCCTTTGGAAAAAGGCAGTTGAGCTGTCGCCCTACGACACTCACCTGCATCTCGCGTTGGGTGGCGCGTATCAATCGCGGGGAAGCCAGAACGAGGCGGAAAAGGAATATCGAGCCGTCCTGCTGATGGAGCCGAAGAACGAGCAAGCGACAAAAGCCATGCATGACCTGCAGCCGGCGGAGTTTCCGGCGCACTAGCTTGGCGATTCGCTAGGGCGGCGAGAGGATCCGCGAGCAAGCCCGCATCATCCTGCGATACGGCCAGGCATTTCCTTGGTAGAAAATTTCACCTTCGCGAGGATGGCTATAAAACCAGCGCGCGAGGAGCCAGAGATGCTCGGAGAGATCGGCGGCAGGAAATTCGCTTGGACTTTCCAGTTGTCCGCGAAGCAGTTGCTCGGCGGAACGCGGTTCGCCGGCCATGGTGGCAAATGACAGCAGAAACGGTTCGGCGATGTACCCCGCGCGGACTTCGTAGACGGCGATAGATTGTTCCTCGGCGCCGCGCTGAAAAATGACCGCGTTGAGATCCTGCAAGCGACGGGGGAGTTCCGGCTGGCCACGCAGTGCGTCGTCCAGCTTGTCCAATTTCTTGTGAAACAGCGCAGCTTTTTCGAAGTCCAAGTCCTCGCTGGCTCGATTGCGTTCCAGCTCCAGCTCAGCTCGTAAGGACGTTCCCCCGGTCTCCAGAAACGAAACAAGCCGCCCGACTTCCACGTCGTACTCTTCCTTGCTGCAACCCGCAAAGCATGGCGCCAGGCACATTTTCATTTCCGAGTAGATGCAGCCCGGAAACGACGGATCGCGGCGGATCTTGATCTGACAGCGACGGACCTTGAAGAGATCGAGGACACCTTCGGCGAAACCTTCGGCGGATTTGCGCGAAGCAAATGGGCCGTAGTAGATACCGCCCGACGGTTTTCCATCGGCGTCAACCGGGATTCGCCTCGTCGCATAACACCGCGGATACGCGTTACGCAGATTTATCTTCAGCACCGCAGGCGGGCGAAGCCGCAGCATATTTTTATAACGCCCGGGAAAAAGCTCTTTGGCTTGCTGGTAGTAAGCAAATGCTTGCTCGAACGGAGAAGCCGTCAAGCGATAACGGATTCCGGCCGCGAAGTCGCGCAAGTTTAATCGCTTGCTGCCTGAATCGGCAGGGCCAAGCAAACGCTGGAGCCGACGGCGCAAATCCTGCGTTCGAAAAAAAAACGGCTGCGCGGAATTTTCCTTCGGCGCGATGAGACAAATGGCGGAGCGCGACGGCAGCGCGGTAAGAAACTCTTCGTCGCGCGAGGAGTCGAATTCGAGCACGCAGTCGAGTTCGAGCACGGAATCAGAATACTACGCGTAGCGGCATGTTATGAGTGGAACGCACCGGGAGTACCCGTGGTCGCACCACAGTCCCTTTCGAAAACCACGGACTTGAATTTGCCGCCGGGCGAGGCCTCTTCATGACCAATATCATTTCCGCACAATCTGCAGGCGACGAGAATAAGGCTGGCCGCGGCTAACCAATACCGGAGCTTAGCAGTCTGGGCTCCCACGTTGCCGTCACGGTTCATGACTTAAGCGCCCAGGAAGAAATTACCAGGCGCTGAATTTCGCTGGTGCCCTCGTAAATTTCCGTGATGCGTGCATCGCGATAGGCGCGCTCGACGGGATACTCGCGGCTGTAGCCGTTGCCGCCGTGGATCTGAATGGCCTTGTGGGCGACGCGGGTGGCCATTTCGCTGGCAAAAAGTTTCGCCATGGCCGCATCCTGGCTAAAGCGCGCGCCGGTCTCTTGCTTCCAGGCGGCTTTGCGAATCAGCAGGCGTGCTGCGTCGATTTCCGTAGCCATGTCGGCCAGCATGAACTGAATGGCCTGAAACTGCGCGATGGGATGTCCGAAGGCCAGGCGCTCCTGCGAATACTTCAGCGCAGCTTCGAACGCACCTTGCGCGATTCCCGTGGCTTGCGCGGCGATACCGAGGCGGCCGCCATCCAGCGTCGACAAAGCCACTTTGTAGCCTTCGCCTTCATTCCCGATGCGGTTGGACATCGGCACTTCGCAGTCGGTGAAAACAAGTTCGCTGCACGCGGTCGCGCTGATGCCCAGCTTCTTCTCTTCCTTGCCGACCTTAAAACCCGGCGTTCCTTTTTCCACGACCAGCGCGGTAATGCCTTTTTCGCTTTTTGCGGGATTGGTGTTCACGTAAACGATAGCCGCGTCGGCAGCGCCGCCGTTGGTGATCCATGCTTTGGTGCCGTTGATGACGTAGGTATCACCGCGCTTCACGGCCTGGGTTTGCAGGGCCGCTGCATTCGAACCCGCCTGCGGTTCGGTCAGTGCGTAGCAGCCTATTTTTTCGCCGCGCGCAAACGGCAGGAGGAATTTCTCTTTCTGCTCGTCCGTGCCGTAGCGATGAATCGGATCGCAGTACAGCGAATTTTGCACCGAGAGGATTACGCCGGTAGAAGCGCAGCAGCGGGAAATCTCCTCAATCACGATGGTGTAGGAGATGTGATCAAAGCCGGCGCCACCCGCATTTTCCGGCATTGCCACGCCGGTGAGTCCAAGTTCGGCGGCTTTCGCAAACAGGTCCCGCGGGAAATGCCCTGTCTCGTCCAGCTCCCGCGCCCGCGGTTTCACTTCCGATTCCGCAAACTCCCGCACGGACTTCTGCAGCAGCAGTTGTTCCTCGGTCAGTTCCAGATTCACTTTTGCGCGTTACCTGTCATTGTCGAGATATTCCTCCGGAACATCGTCTTCGGGCACTTCATGTGTGCGAATTTCACCCTGATCGGCGTCCAGGGCGTCTTCGACGCCCGCTACAGCCTCCGCTTCCAACGTTTGTCCTTCTTCCAGAAGTTCGCCGACACTTTCCGAATCGGCGCGGTCGCGCATGCTGATGCCCTGCAAGTCATTGATACGCCGCCGCCGCGCGCTTTCGTTTTCGTCATTGAAACGCAGGCGGCCCGCACGCCGGGGATCCAGCGAGCTGGAAGCGGATCCGGAAGACGGCTCCGCCACCCGGGGCGCACTACGCCGAGGTCTCGGTTTGGCCGCAGCTCTTTCCTTGGCTCTGGCGGTGGACCTCACGGCAGCTTTTTTCGCGGGAGGCACTTTCTTCTTGGCCGGCTTTTTCGCGGCCTTCTTGGCGGCTTTGCGTTTGGTTGCCATGACGAACCTCTCTTTGCGGGCCGGAATCTCCATGTTACGAAAAACAATCCGAAAACAAAATCAGGCCAGGGCTTTACGCAGCTTTTCGAACGTAACGGACAATTGTTCCGGGTGCACTCGCGTTTCGCCAGTCACCGTCATGAAATTCGAATCGCCCACCCAGCGCGGCAGGGCGTGCAGGTGCAAATGTCCGACGACGCCGGCGCCCGCTGCACGCCCCAGGTTCATGCCGAGGTTCAGGCCATCCGGTTGGTACAAGTCGCGCAGTACTGATTCCACGCGCTGAGCCAGATGCATCATTTCGGCCAGTGCCGCCGGCTCACACAACCGCAACTCCGCGACGTGGGCATAAGGGACAACCATGACATGACCGGAGGTGTACGGATAGCGATTTAGGATCACGAAGCAAGAAGTCCCGCGATGCACGACCAGCGTCACTTCGTCGTCTTTTCGTTCCGCGGCGTCGCAGAAAATGCATTCCGGCTGCTTGCCGGAATGTACCTGCGCAATGTACTGATAGCGCCACGGCGTCCAGAGATAGTCCATTGCGGGCGAAACCTCGCGCGAAAGTTTTGCACATCAGATCAGGATGAACGCCGCAAAACGGCGAAACGAAAGCGGCGATCAGGAGTTCGAAGAGTTGCCTGCGGCGGCTTCCGCGGCGGCGGTCATAGCGGCGGCTTCGTCGCTGTTCACAAAATCTTTCAGCTCTTTGCTCGGTTTGAAGAATGGAATGCGCTTGGCGGGGACTTCCACTTTTTCGCCGGTCTTGGGGTTGCGGCCCACGCGGCCGCGGCGCTCGCGCGTGCGGAAGCTGCCGAATCCGCGAATCTCGATTTTTTCGCCCTTTTGAATTGCCTCGATGATGCTGTCGAAAATGGTCTCCACGATGATCTCGGATTCCTTGCGGGGAAGTTCCGTGACCTTCAGCACTTCTTCGATCAGATCCGCCTTCGTCAACGTCGGTTGCTTGGTCATCGTGGCCACGCCTCGCTCAAAGTTCCTAGATGATACGTCGCAGACCCATGAAAGGGAAGGGCTTAGGGGAAGATTTGTACGCCCGGTGGCTCACTTCCTATCACTAAATGGCCCCGTGGGCAAAACAAAAAAATGAGGGGCCAGTGAATCGGAACTGGCCCCTGGTCGAATTGCAGGTGGCTCGCGGTCAGCGCGAAGAGAGTTTTTGCTTCAGGGCGTCGCCGATGGTTGCGGTCGAAGACGACTTGGAGGTCGAACGGTACTGTGCGATCTCCTGCCGCTCCTGTTGCTTCACCGCGGCCTTGTAGCTCAGGCCAATGCGCCGCGATTCCGGGCTGATCTTGATGATCTTGAAGTCGTACTCCTTGCCCGGTTCGAGCGGACCCGCGCTCTTCAAGGGTCCTGTGGTGGTGCGGTTCATTCCGCTTCCGTCGTCGCCGCGCCGCCGGTCCATGATTTCCGTGTTGTGGCAGAGCCCCTCGATGTTGTCGCCGAGTTCCACGAACGCGCCGAACATGGCAATGCGCGAGACTTTGCCCTTCACGATCTGGCCGACCTTGTGCTGCTTGAACCAGTCGCCCCAGATATCGTTGACCTGTTTCATACCCAACGACACCCGGCGGCCATCCGGATCGATGCGCAGCACCTTGGCGGTAATCGGCTCGCCCTTCTTGAAAACTTCGTGCGGATTCTTGATACGCTCGGTCCAACTCACGTCGCTGACGTGCACCAAACCGTCGAAGCCGTCTTCCAGTTCGATGAACGCGCCGAATTCGACGATGTTGCGAACCTTGCCGGTCACCACGGTGCCCACCGGATATTTTTCCGCGGTCAGCAACCAGGGATCCGGCAGCGCCTGCTTCATGCCGAGCGAAACACGGCGGTCGCTAGGCTTGATGTCCAGCACCACCACGTCCACTTCATCGCCGACCTTCACGACCTTGGAAGGGTGAACCGACTTTTTCGCCCAGCTCATTTCCGTGGCGTGTACCAGGCCCTCGATGCCGGTCTCCAGTTCCACGAATGCGCCGTAGTCCACAACGCCTACCACCTTGCCCTTGAATTTGCCGCCGGCCGGATACTTCTCCGCCGCACCGACCCAAGGGTCGTTGGTCAGCTGTTTCAGACCCAGCGAAACGCGCTGCTTGTCCTTGTCGAACTTCAGGATGATGACGTCAAGCTCTTGATCGGGCTTGACCACATCCGACGGATGCTTGACGCGGCCCCAGCTGAGGTCGGTCAAGTGCAGCAACCCGTCGATGCCTCCCAGGTCCACAAATGCCCCGTACTCGGTCACGTTTTTTACGACGCCGTGTACGGTCTGACCTTCGCTCAGCGTCTCCATCAGCTCGGCGCGCTTGGCGTGCTGCTCCTCTTCGAGAATCGCTCGGCGACTCACCACCACGTTGCCGCGACGGCGGTTCAGCTTGGTGATGCGCACCTGCACATCCTGCCCGATCAAGCCGTCGAGGTTCGCAGTCGGCCGCAAGTCATACTGCGAGCCCGGCAGAAATGCGCGGACTCCGACATCCACCACTACTCCGCCCTTGATTCTATCGACGACTTTGCCGGTCAGTGTGGTCTTGTTCTTGTAGGCCTCGTCCAGCTTCTCCCAGGTGCGGCGGCGCAGCACCTTTTGGTACGAGACGATGACGTAGCCGTCTTTCGACTCGCCGGTGCGCTGCACCTCGATCGTCGCGTTGGGATCGGGCCGCGGTATTTCTGTTTCGGAAAATTCCGCCGCAGGAATCAGGCCCTCGCTTTTCTGGCCGAGGTCCACTACCACGCCGTGCTCGGTGTAAGCCACGACTTTCACTTCCAGAATTTCGTTTTGCGCCTGTGCCTCGTGCTGTTCGTCGTACTGGTCGAGCAGCTTGCTCATCTCCTCGGTGCTGGCAGCCTCTTCGGCGGCCGCGGCTGCTTCGGCGTCGTTCGCCGACTTCGCGGCATGGGCCTCAGCCTCAGCGTGCGCTTCCGACGCTGTGGCCGGAGCCGCGGCAGGCGTCGCCGCGGAAGTGTCCACCTTCGGATCTTCCTCGGCCCGCTGCGATGGGGTTTCCTGAGCTTGCTCTGGCGGATTCGTTGCTGCTTCGGACTGTGCTTCGTGGGCAGGCGCTGCGGCGGCTGCGGTCACGGGGTTGTCATGGTCGGAAAACATGGTTAACGGCCTCCGGGAGTTTTTCTCCCAATGTAAGTGATGTCTAGCAGGGCCGCGCCGAAAAACCAATTGAGCACGGTCGAGCCAGCGGGTTCATGCGACTTCCTTGCGGACTCCCGGTTGGGGGCAAAGCAAGGGTTCAGGATCTTTGGTAAAACCCTGATTGCTCGGACTGCTGTTTCGCGATCAGAAGGAAGGCGAAATCGGCCACCCCTGACCGAATCGCGAACAGCTTTCTACGGGGTCTCAGGTTCGGTTGACCGGCCCTGAGATCCGGACGAATGACCGTTTTGGGGTCACGTACAAGTAGATGCTGCAGGCGTAGCAAACGCTGCAACCCTGCAAGAATACGCGGCAAAACGCGGCCCTGTCAACGAATCGACCGTGGCGCCAAAGGGATCACGCGGGGCTCAACTCACGATGCCTTGGTTCAAGTAGTTGGCAGGTTCTTGTTCCGCCGGTGGCGACTTGCTCGGAGCAAGCAAGCCTGGCCTTTAAAGCTAGGCCCGAGCGCGGGTGGAGTGACGGATCTCGCGCCGAAAATCCGGCGTTCCCCTATCTAGTTCGACGGTGCGGCACATTTCGTACAGACGCGAGCGCATCCGGGCGCCGATGCGGTCTTCGAGCGAATCTTCTCGGACAACTTTTACGCGATCGCCGTTTGGAAGCCTGGGTGCGGGTTCCGCGGCGGGCCGCTCGTCAAAATAATTGGTGGTCAGGATCGTTACCAGCCGTTCGTTATAGCGTGCGTTCAACACCAGGCCGATGATGTCCAGCACCCAGGCGGAAGGTTTGCTGGCGCCCAAATCATCCAGCACCAGAATCTCCACGTTGCGGATCGGCTCCAGAATTTTCATCTCGGTCGATTCACTCTGCGGATTGTAGCTGGCCTGGATTTCCTTCAACAGTTCGCGGTAGTCGCAGAACATCCCCTGATGCCCGCGCCGCAAAAGTTCCCTCAGCGCCGCTACCGCCAGATGCGTTTTGCCCACTCCGGAAGGGCCCATCAGCAGCAGGCCTTTTTCGATGGCGCCGGGATACTCGCGCACAAACCCTTGTGCGTCCATTTTTGCGCGCTTGAGCGACTGCGCGTTCTGCGCCGTCCAGACTTTTCCGTCAGCCAGGTCCGTGACGTAACTTTCAAAATCGCAATGCTCGTAGCGCTTGGGAATCCGCGCCCGGTCCATGGTGCGGGAGGCCCGCTCTCCGACCCCGCAGTCGCAGGCGACGGCAAACTTTCCCGGCCCATCCTTCCGCGTGACGAGCTTCCAGCCTGTGCCCTGACAGAATTGACAATTTTCGAGTGGCATCTTTCGCAAGCATACGGGCCCGCGCAGCGAACAGCAAGCTCTTGGCTATGTGGAATTCTGTGAAGAAAGGATCCAATGCCGGGTGTGTCGAGAGAAATGCGGAGCAGCTACTTCACCAAGCGCACGCGCGTTGGTACGATCGCATGCCGCGAAGGGCGTTCGCTTTCGGCGTGCCGCGCGACACGCGAAAGCTCCTGCTGCACTACGGTCGCGAACTCGGTCATCTGTCTTTCCATCTCAACTATTTTTTCGCGCATGTTCAGGATAATCTCGATGCCGGCGAGGTTCACGCCCATGTCGCGCGCCAGCGTCAGAATCACTTCCAGCCGCTCCAGGTCGTCATCGGTGTACAGCCGCGTGTTGCCCTGCGAACGTGAAGGCTTCAGCAGTCCGACGCGTTCATAAAGGCGCAGCGTCTGCGGATGCAGCTTATAAAGCTCAGCTACCGAACTGATCATGTAGCCCGCTTTGGCGCGAGTTTTTCTGCGAGCCGACATTTCAGACACCCGCCTTACTGAACAAATCCTTGCGCGGATCTTCCGGCGCAACCGTTTCCAGTTCCTTCATGATGTTGCGCACTCGCTCGTCGGTCGGCTGCGGCACGACCACCTGGATTTCGACGTACTGATCGCCGCGCGCTCCGCTGCGCGCGCTGGGCACACCCTTTTCGCGCAGTCGCAGCGTTCGCCCGCTGTTGGTGCCGGGGGGAATGCGCACCAGCGAGCGGCCATCCATCGTTGGCACTTCCACTTTTGCGCCGAGCGTTGCTTCGCTGACCGTCACTGGAACTTTGGTGTAGAGATCGTTGCCGCGCCGTTCAAAAAATGGATGCGGTTTCACTTCCACCAGCAAATACAAATCGCCGGCTGGAGCGCCCATGGTGCCCGCGTTGCCTTTGCCGGGCACCCGGACTCTTCCGCCAGATGCGACGCCCGCCGGAATGCGCACATCAATCGTTTCGGTGCGCCGCACACGGCCCTCGCCGCCGCAGGTCCTGCACGCCGTGCGCAGTTTGCCGGTGCCACCGCAGCGCGTACATGGCACATTGAAGCGCATCTTGCCGGCGGTCTGTTGAATTGTTCCTGAGCCATTGCAGGTCGGACAAACTTGAGGCGTACCAACCGCGCCCGTGCCGTGGCAAGTTTCGCAAGCGTCGAGCCGCGTAATCTGCAGTTTCTTTACGGCGCCGCGCACCGCATCCCAGAAATCAATTTCCAGCCGGTACTCCAGCGTTCCGCCGGGTTCCGCTTCTTCTTCAACTCCCGCGCCTCCGCGGCCGCCAAAAAACTGGCTGAACAGGTCGCGAAAGCTGGATCCCCCGCCGCTGGCACCGCTGCCACCGCCAAAGTCGAAACCGCCAAAATCAAAGTTGACGTTGCCTTCTCCGCCGCTGGGGGCCGTCCCGTAGTCGCCGGTTGGCACGTTCTCGCTGTAAAAGCCGTACTGGTCATACATCTGCCGCTTCTTGGTATCGGACAGAACGTCGTAGGCTTCCTGCAGCTGCTTGAATTTTTCTTCAGCTGCTTTGTCGCCGGGATTCAGATCGGGGTGATATTTGCGGGCGAGTTTGCGGAAAGCAGCGCGAATGTCCTTGGCGGTCGCTTTGCGCGGCACGCCAAGAAGTTCGTAATAGTCAGTCTTGGTCGTTGTAGCCATTAGCCTTTACAAGCGTTCCGTCGAGCCGACCGAGGGATCAATCGAAAGTACTTACTCTTTCGAACCGTCCCACTTTGGAACGTTTCTAGTTGCCTACAATTTTTTTCACTACCGTGAGATACAGGCCATCGGAGCGCTAGCTCCGATTTCGCGGCGAGGGTTTTCGCCCTCGCCCCTTTGGCCCGGTATCCGGTTTAATTCGGACGTTTATTCTCGTCCACGTCCACGTATTCGGCGTCAATCACGTCGCCGGGTTTTCCGGCTCCACTTGGCGCGCCGCCTCCTGGTTGACTCCCGCCCGGCGCTCCGGCCTGGCCCGCACCGGCGCTGGCCGCTTCGGCCTGCTGGGTCTGGCTGGTCTTGTAGAGCGTCTCGGCCATCCTGTGCAGCGTAGCTTCGACTTTTTCGGTTGCCGCTCGGAGACGGGCGGTGTTGCCTTCGCCGCCGTCGCTCATGGCCTTTTTGGCTTCCTCGAGAGCTTCTTCCGCGGCCTTCACCTCGTCCGCAGGGAGCTTCTCGCGGTTTTCGCGAATGGTCTTTTCGGCCTGGTACACGATGCCGTCCAGACGGTTCCGCGCTTCGACTTCTTCCATGCGGCGGCGATCGTCTTCGGCGTGGGACTCGGCCTCCACGCGCATCTTTTCCGCTTCTTCCTTGGTCAAGCCGGTGGAGGACTGAATGGTGATCTTCTGTTCCTTGCCAGTGGCCTTATCCTTGGCGGAGACGTTCAAGATACCGTTGGCGTCGATGTCGAAGGTGACTTCGATTTGCGGCACACCGCGCGGCGCGGGGGGAATGCCGTCCAGCTTGAACGTGCCAAGCGAACGGTTGTCCTTGGCGAATTTGCGTTCGCCCTGCATGACGTGGATTTCTACGCCCGACTGGTTGTCCGAGGCGGTCGAGTAGGTTTCGACTTTGCGCGTCGGAATGGTGGTGTTGCGCTGGATCTGCACGGTCATCACGCCGCCGAGGGTTTCGACGCCGAGAGACAGCGGCGTGACGTCGAGCAGCAGAATGTCCTTCACTTCACCCGCCAGCACTGCGCCCTGAATGGCCGCGCCGACCGCGACGACTTCATCCGGGTTGACGCCCTTGTGCGGCTCTTTGCCGGCGAAGAAGTTGCGTACGAGCTGCTGCACTTTCGGGATGCGCGTCGAGCCACCGACCAGCACGACTTCCTGAATGTCGCTTGGCGACAGCTTGGCGTCTTCTAGAGCCTGCTGCACCGGCTTCATGGACCGATCGAGCAAGTCCGACATCAATTGCTCAAGCCGAGTGCGGGTCAGCTTTTCCTGCAAGTGAATGGGGCCGCTCGAGCCAGCGGTGATGAACGGAAGATTGATTTCCGTTTCCATCATCTGCGACAGCTCGATTTTGGCCTTTTCCGCGGCTTCTTTGAGGCGCTGCAAAGCCATGCGGTCCTTGCTCAGATCGATGTTGTTGGCTTTCTTGAATTCGTCGATGAGCCAGTCCACTATGCGCTGATCGACGTCGTCGCCACCCAGATGGGTGTCTCCGTTGGTGGACTTCACCTCGACCACGCCGGAACCGACTTCCAGGACCGAGATATCGAAGGTGCCGCCGCCCAAGTCGTACACGGCAATGGTTTCGTCGCTCTTCTTTTCCAGACCGTAGGCGAGGGCGGCCGCGGTCGGCTCGTTGATGATGCGAACGACTTCCATGCCGGCGATTTCGCCGGCCTGTTTGGTGGCCTGCCGTTGCGCGTCGTTGAAGTACGCCGGAACGGTGATGACGGCCTTGGTGACCTTTTCGCCGAGGAAGTCTTCGGCGGCATTCTTCAGCTTGGTCAAAATCATGGCGGAGATTTCGGGCGGGCTGTACACCTTTCCGGAAATCTCGACGCGGGCGTCGTTATGATCTCCCTTGACGACTTTGTAGGGAACGCGCTTGGTTTCCGAGCCGACTTCGTCAAAACGGCGGCCCATGAAGCGCTTGATCGAATAGACCGTGTTTTCCGGGTTGGTGACCGCCTGGCGCTTGGCGACCTGGCCGACCAGCCGCTCGCCGGTCTTGGTGATGGCGACGACCGACGGGGTGGTGCGCGCCCCTTCCTGATTGGGGATGACCACCGGTTCGCCGCCTTGCATAACGGCCACGACCGAGTTGGTGGTTCCCAAGTCAATTCCAATAATCTTGCTCATGCTTTAGTTCCTCTCTGATCGAGAAAATCCGCAAACGAACCGCAATCCTACGGCGGAGCTCAGACGGGCGGCTCAGACGCCGGGTGCCGACGATGCCCAGTTCGATGCAGGAGGGAGTATAAAGGTTGAGTGTATCTTTGTCAAGATTGTTGAAGCATCAGATAAGATGCTTGTTTTCTTTCTGTTACAGAGGACTTGTTTGGCAGAGCCGAGTTCGAGTCCGGGCGCTTTGAAAACAAACCCTAGCCTGCTTCCCGCATCCTATCTGGCGGCGTAAGAGAAGGCGCCGCGGGTCGGCTCCTTACTTTTTCCAAGCCGGCCCGCTCTCCTTTCACAGAATTCAGAGGATTGAGCTAGAATCGGGCCAGCGTTTTGAGCACAAGGAGAATCCTGTGAAGGGCCGCCACCTGGCAGCTATTGCGATAGCGCTCGTCGTTCTAAGTTCGATCCTTTTTTTTGGCACGGCCGGTAAACGCGAGCAGGCGGTAGGTGGCGGTGCGGACGATGGCGCGGCCATTCCCTCTACCGTAGAAGCGGCTTCGCTGCCCGCAAAAATTCCCCTACCCGCGGCAGCCGCGACTTCGCTATCCACTGCAGCTCTTCCGGCGGGTGCCGCTTTGCAACCCGCTCCCCCGCCGGGGCAGGCTTCCGGCGTAGCCGACGTGGATCCTCGGCGCGCTTATGGATCGAAGAATGCGCCGATTGCGATGGAAGTGTTCAGCGACTTCCAGTGCCCGGCGTGCAAGCAGCTCTATAAGACGACCAACCAGCTGCTGCTCGACAACTACGTCAACACCAATAAGGTTTATCTGATTCACCGGGACTTCCCGCTGCCGATGCATGCGTATTCGAAGATCGCGGCGCGGTATGTGCGGGCTGCGGCGCAGCTCGGCAAGGGCGAACAAGCTGAGAAAGCACTGTTCGAAAACCAGGAGAAGTGGGAACAGAGCGGAGACGTAGACGGAACACTGGCCGGCGCGCTGAGTGCCTCGGAAATGACCAAGATCCGGGCGGTGGCGAAAGGGACTTCGCTCGATGCCGTGATCGAGAAGGATGTAGCGCTCGGCAAAGGCTACAACGTGAACCAGACGCCGACTTCGGTGATCCACTACAAGGGGCAGGCGTACCCGGTAGTGGGAGTGGTGAGCTACGATGTGCTGCATTCGTTTCTCGACCAACTGCTTTCGCAAAAATAAGCGCACCACCTGCAAACCACACCCACCATGATGCAATCCAGTCCATTGAATTTCCGGCGCGCTGTGATTTGGCTCGGACGTTTGCTGATTGGCGGGATTTTTGTCTACGCGGGCTACGCGAAGCTGGTCTATCCAAACCACATCCTATGGCCGTGGTTCATGCTGAAATTTTCGGTGGCCGCGAATCTTTCGACATTTGCCTTCCAAGTGGAGTCGTACAAAATTCTGGGCGCGGCTGCGTCGTCGTTGGTGGCGCACACGCTGCCGTTTGTGGAGATTGTGCTGGGGTTGCTGCTGCTGATTGGCTGGCGCTTGCGGATCTGGGCGACGGTGGTCAGCGTGATCCTGGTTGGGTTTTTGGCCGTGGTCACACGCGCTTACGTGCTGCACATGGACATTAATTGCGGCTGTTTCGGAACGCCGGAGCCGCTGACGCTTATGACCGTGCTGCGCGACGGCGTGCTGGTCGTTGTGGCGCTGCTCATGACCGTGTTTGCCTTTCAGGAAGCGCGTAGGCCGCACCCCTGGGGCAGCAGTAGAACTGCCATCCAGGGCTAGTTGGTGGCACTTTGAGTGCTTTTGCGGTGTCGACCCCCTCGCAATATCTATGGCGGTTGAAAAAAATGCCCAGGAACTCTAGGCCGCTCGCTTTGCGGTCTGCTCTTCTCCAGGGAACACTCTTGGTTTCAGGCCCCGGTGTGTCAGGTGCGCGTTCGAGAAAAGAATCATTGGATGGCCAAATCCGACCATCCGGCCTTGGATCGCCAGAACGGCGAGCCAATGCGCTCTATCTGAATCTGGAAACTTCAACGCGCTGCAGACCTGCCATAAACTTCCGACTGCGATAAAATTTAGTTTCGATGCTGAGTCTGCCACCGATCACATTGCGGCTACGCGGGTGGAAACTGATTGACCGCGTGGCGCTAGCCTTCCTGCTGCTTTGCTCCATTGCTCTGGGCGCCGCGTGCGGCTTGCTGTTCGTGTATGCGAGCGACCTGCCGGAGATTCGCGCGCTCGAAACCTACCGTCCGAACGTGGTGACCGAGATTTACGCCGATGACGGGCAGATGGTGGGGAGTTTTGCGCTGCAGCGGCGCATTTTGATGACGTACGAGCAGTGTCCGAAAGTTTTGTTCAATGCGGTTACTTCCATCGAAGACCAGCACTTTGAAGATCATTGGGGGATTGATTTTCCGCGCATTGCGGGGGCGGCGTATCGCAATCTGCTAAAGGGACGAAAAGCGGAAGGCGCCAGCACGATTACCATGCAGCTGGCGGGCAATCTTTTCCTGGATCGCAGCGACCGCAGTTTCCGCCGCAAGATGCAGGAAATGCTGCTGTCGCTGCAGATCGAGCGACGTTATACGAAGCCACAGATTTTTACCATGTACGCGAACCAGGTGTATCTGGCGCACGGCAATTATGGGTTTGCCGCGGCGGCACAGTTTTATTTCGGCAAGCCAGTGACCGATTTGAAGTTGCAGGAAGCGGCGCTGTTGGCGGGAATGGTGAATGGGCCGAAATTTTCGCCGCTGCTGAATCCGGAGCTGGCGCTCGCGCGACGGAATCTGGTGCTGCACCGCATGCAGGAAGAAGGAAAAATCGGCCCTACGGAAGAGACAGCCGCGCGAAAGACGCCGTTGGGACTGCATGTGCAATATCCCCGCAACGATCTGGCTCCCTACTTCTTTGAGGAGATCCGCAAGTATCTGGAATCGACATACGGAACGGAAGCGGTACACGAACGCGGCTTGCGCGTGTATACGACGCTGAACATCGCCATGCAGAAGGCTGCGAATCTTGCGGTGCGTGACGGGTTGCACGGGTACGACCGGCGGCACGGGTGGCGCGGCGGACTGCCGAACATCCTGAAAGACAATCTGGGCACGCTGGAGTCTTATGAGGATGACGATTGGCGGCGGGCCATTGAAAAGGGGAGCTATGTCACCGGGCTAGTGATGGCGGTAGACGAGAAGTACGCGACGATTAAGATCGGCTCTTACCGAGCGGTTATCTCGGCCAGCGATTTTGCGTGGACCGGGCGCAAGAAGCCGTCGGAACTACTGAAGGTTGGGGACCTGGCACAGTTTTCGATTCAGGAGCTGCGGGAGTCTACCGCGCGAGTGCAGCTGGAGCAGCAGCCGGCGCCGCAAGCGGCGATGGTAGCGATTGATAACCCGACAGGAGAGATCAAGGCGCTGGTGGGGGGGTATAGCTTCGAAGATTCGAAGTTCAACCGCGCCACGCAGGCTTTCCGGCAGGTGGGTAGCTCGTTCAAGATCTACGTTTATGCGGATGCGTTGGAAAAAGGCTCCACGCCGTTCGACACGATTCTGGATGCGCCGTTTACCACGGTCAGCGGCGGGCAACCGTATTCTCCGCGCAACTACGACGAGAAATTTGAGGGAACGATCACGCTCCGGCGGGCGCTGGCCGGTTCGCGCAACGTTCCTGCGGTCAAGCTGGCGGAAAAAGTAGGCATCAAGAGCGTGGTGGATATCGCCAAGCGTTTCGGTATCTCGACGCCGCTGCCGCCGTATTTGCCGCTGGCGCTGGGCTCTGCGGACATGAAGTTGATTGAACACGTGTCGGCGTTCACGGTTTTTCCCGACGATGGAATTCGCATTGATCCGCACATGATCCGGCGCGTAACGAGTTACGACGGAGCATTGCTCGAGGAAGCGCGGCCCTCGATTCACGAAGTGGTATCGCCCGAAGTGGCGCGGACAATGACGGCGATGCTCGAAGAGGTCGTGCAGTTTGGGACGGGAATTGAGGCCAAGGCGTTGAAGCGGCCTGCGGCGGGAAAGACTGGAACCACCCAGGATTACACGGATGCGTGGTTTGTGGGATTCACCCCGCAGGTGACGGCGGGTGTTTGGGTCGGCTACGACGACAAACAGATTTCACTCGGGAAAAAAGAGACCGGAGCGCGCGCGGCACTGCCGATCTGGCTGCAGTTCATGCAGAACGGTCTCGCGGGAATGCCGGTGCTGGATTTCCAAAACGTTGTGCCGTTGGAGCAGCAAGCGGGCGAACACCAGATTCATGTGGATACGCCGGACACGGCTCCCACCGAGGACGAGCCGGGCACGCCAAAAGCGAAGCCACCTCCGGCCGCGTCTTCACCCACGAAGACCTCGGCAGGAAATACGACCGGCGAAATGCGCCGCTAGCGGCGCGGCCGGCCCTCTCTCCAGAAAGTCAGGGTTTATTCAAGACGACCTGGAGCGTGGAGCTCTGCACGGACGAGACAACCGGTACAGTGTTCGCGCTGTACCTAATGCCCGGCCAAACTTGGGTATTGCCTTTTGGTACAGGCTTATTTTTCGAAAGGATCCCAGCCCTTTTTCTCTAGCGGCGCTTCCTTACCATTCTCGGCGATGAGCAAGATTTGTTTCTCCTGCACTACCCGGCCGATCAGCGTGACTGGAATTCCCGCGATTCGGCGGGGCACTTGGGAAATGTCTTGGGGGGACACGGTAAAGAGCAGTTCGTAGTCGTCGCCACCGTTGAGGGCCAATGAAAGAGTGTCGGATTTTCTTGTGGGAAGGCTGGAAATCGTCAGACATGGAATTCGATGAGTTGCAATGCGCGCGCCGACTCCACTCGCCTGGCACAGTCGCGGCAGATCAGTGGAGAGTCCGTCGGAAAGGTCCATCATGGCGGAGGCCAGTTGGCGTTCGGCGAGCCAAGTCCCTACGGCAAGTCGTGGTTGCGGGTAGAGGTGCTTGCGTAGATGCGGATCATGGGAGTTGAGGCGGCCTTGGTGTCGCCGAATCAGGCGCAGGCCATACGCGGCTTCGCCGAGGCGACCAGAGACGAAGATGGCGTCACCAGGCTTTGCGCCACTGCGGAGGAGGGCCCGCCCGCGCAGACACTCTCCGACGATGGTCATATGAATAAGGACTTGGTCGCGGCGCGTGGTATCGCCGCCGGCAGCAGGGCAATCGAGCTTTCGCGAAGCTGTCCGCAAGCCGCGAAGAAAACCCTCAATCCAGCGACCGGTCAGGGAAGCGGGCAAGGCGATGCTGAAAAGGAAACAGCGAGGTGTGGCTCCCATGGCGGCGAGATCGCTTAGTGCGCGAGCGAGACATTTCCAGCCGACGGAGTCCGCGGGATGGCGATCCAGCAGAAAATGAGTGCCCTGCAGGAACCAGTCGCAGGTCAGGATGGTTTCGTGGCTTAGGCGGGGGCGCCAGACGGCGGCGTCATCGCCCATGGCGATGCGTAACGATGAAGCGCGGGTGGTCTCGGAAAGGGCCCGGCGGATGCGACCAACCAACGAGTCTTCGGCGCTTTTTAGGGGCTTGCGATTCGGTTTGGCGCGGTTCATCAATTTACCGTATGGCGCCTGCTTGGAGCCTCGTCCAGTATAGCGGTGCCCCGCGATTTGCCCGTGACTGGACGCAGAGTGAACACGAACCAAGATAGGAAAGTTAACTGCGCCGGCGCTTGCTCCTGTCCCTCGGGTCAGTTGAACAGGATTCCACAGCCTGTCCCAAAAACCAAAAATACAGGGTTGACCCCATGCTGCTCCAAAAACTAGGATAGATGTGGTCGCGAACCATAGCTCACGGTTCAGATTGAACAGTTTTCGTGGTTCTGGGTGGTTCTTTGCGGGTGGAAAGGGTTCGGTCGCCCGCGTTCGCTGTAGGGAAAAGGCCTGAGGGGCCGCTTGTGATCAAAGGCAAGAGCTATACATTCTTTATTGCCTCGACGCCCGGCAAGCTGCGCAAGCTGGTGGTACCGGCGTATGCGCTGCACGGCCTGGCGGCGCTTGCTTTGATCGGAATGATCACGGTGACTGCAGCGGTTGGCTCGTATTCTAGGATGTTGTGGAAGGTTGGAAACTACAACGCGCTGCGGCACGAGCAGGAATCCCTAAAAGTTCAGTACCACCAATTGCAGACCACCGTTAACGATACCAACCAACGTCTGGATTCGTTGCAGTCCTTGGCCACCGAAGTGGCCATGACCTACGGAGTGCTGCGGTATCATCCGGCGGCGTTCGATGTTTCGGATAATCCAGTGACCGCGCAGGATGCGTTTGACCGCTCGGTCGAGCAGTACACCTTTTTGAAGAAGAACGCCGCGGCGATTGCCATTTCGTCGGGCGGGCTGCGATTGATGCCGTCATTCAGCTTTGCGGATTCGACGTATACGCCGGCGATCTGGCCCGTGCTCGGACATATCACGGACAGCTTTGGCGAGCGGCTTGACCCGTTCAGCGGTGAAGGCGCGTTCCACACCGGCGTAGACGTGGCGTCCGATTATGGCGCTCCGGTGCACGTGACTGCGGATGGCGTTGTGATCAGCGCAGAGAATCACGCAGGTTATGGACGTGTGGTGGTTGTGGACCACGGATTTGGGATCACCACCTGGTATGCGCACCTTTCTTCGTTTGCGACCATTGCGGGTACCCGCGTGAAACGCGGGCAAGTGGTCGGGTACTGCGGCATTAGCGGTCGCTCGACTGGGCCGCACGTGCACTATGAAGTGCGGATGAACAACGCGCCGGTCAATCCATGGCGGTACATGAAGTCCACACCAGCCGGCGACTAGAACTCCAAAGTAAAGTACGGACGATCCATTTAGGCAGGTTAGCGGAAGGCCTGGCGCTGGCCTGCGCAAAGCTGCTGCCCATCCACGAGCAACCGCACCTTACGGCCGGGAGGCCGGGTCACCCAATCCTGCGCGTTTATGTAGAAGCTCGGACCGCAGGGCTGCTTCGCGCTGAACGGCTTGCTCTGCTTCCTGAGTCAAACCTTGTTCGCGCAATGCCACGGCGAGGGCTGCATGGTAGTTGAGCTGTTGCGGATCGATTTGTGTTGCTTCGCGAAGATGGTCTGTTGCGCCGCTCAGTTGACCCCGTTTAAGTTGGATGTTAGCCAGCCGGTAAAGTACAAACGCGCGAAATGGAGTGGGTGAGGGCGTGAATTGAAGCACTTTCTGGAATTCGACCGCCGCGTCATCCTCGCGACCCGTGCGCAGCAGCGCCGCGGCATATTCTTCATGGGCGTTGGCTGAATCAGGGGTCAGCGAGATCGTTTTGCGAAATTCTCCAAGGGATTCTTCCACGCGGCCGTAGTCCAGCAGTCCCCAAGCGTAATACCTGTGCAGGTTGATGCTCTCTGGCGCCACGTTCATCGCGCTTTGGTACAAAGTGAGTTCGTCTTTAAAGCGCGGCACTTCCAAAAAGGTGATGGCCAAAAAGACGGTTGAGACCATTGCAGACGCGGCACTGGATGCCCAGCGGGGAACCGCGGCACGAACCAGGAAGGCAGCAAGCAGCATACAGAAAGGTACCGAGGCCAGATACATATGCCGATCATGGACCCAGTCATCTTTGGCGAAGAGGAACACGGTGGCGAGGGCGGGAATAAGAAAGATGGCGGTCCACACCAGCGGTGTGCGGACTGAGAAGGCGTCGGACTGGCGACGCCACAGCCAGATACCCGCTCCCGCGAGCAACGCAAGCAATGCAGCGCGCGCGGTGGTCCATTGAGAGACCCAGTCGACGGGATAGAAAAAGCTCAACTGCAGCGGGCAAAGCAAATTCTTTAGATAGAGGAGGAACACCAGTGGGACGCTAGCCAGTGCATGGAGAGTCTCGTCGGCGGATGCCGGCCATTTGGTCGGGCCGAACAAGAGCGCACGCACCGCTGCGTAAGCAGCCACAACGCCAAAAAATGGCAGGGTCCAGAGCCATCGCTTCCAAAGGGGAGATTCACTTCGCGAGTCTCTAGGAAAGGTCTCGTAGGCGACCAGAATCCAGGGGAGCATCGCTGCAGTTTCCTTGGAGAGCATGGCCAAGGCCGCGAGCAAGATCGAAAGCAACCAAAACAGGATCGCCCCGCTCTCTTCGCGAAATCGCAGGTAGCAGAGGAGCGAAATCAGCGCGAAAAAGGTGACCAGTATGTCAGTCGAAGCAGAAATGTAAGCCACGGACTCCACGTGTATGGGATGAAAGGCAAACAGCAAAGCGGCGACGGCAGAAGCCCAGCGGTCTTTGCTGATTTTGCGAGCGAGCCAGTACACGAGAAACACCACGACAACGTGCAGCAGCAGCGAAGCAAGATGCAACCAAGGAGTGCTCATTCCGGAGAGCTTGCTGGTTGCCATCAGCCACAGCATGTATACGGGCCGGTAGTGTACAGCGATGGATCCGGGGTACAGCATGGCCGTGTTTCCGGCGGAAGAAATGTGTGTGGTGAACAAAAGCTTCCAGTTTCGCCACGATGTGAAGGTCTCGTTCAGCAAAATCAGCGGTTGGTCATCGAGAACGAAGTCGTATTGCAGGTCGCGGCAGTAGATGGCCGCCGTGAGGATCGCTCCGAGAACCACCAGGCGGTCCGGAGTCAGTCGATAAGCAGGGCGCATTTCCCTTGAAGAATACTAGCCGAGTCGATCCGATGAGTTGGCCGCTTTGTCCGCCTCGCCGCCGAATGGTAACTAACAAGCGCTGCAGAGAGTTGGCTGCAGGAGTTAGTTCTTGCGCCCGGGAGAGACATCCTTCCGAGAGGTGGGGTTGCCGTCTGTTTTGCGGGATAGGTCTGCCGGTAGGCGCGGGGCATGAGAGGTAGCTTGGCCGAGTTGTAAGATCCGCAGCGTAAGGGGGAAGACGACGCGTATAGACTTCGATTCGCCACGGCCGATCTTGTCGATGAGCGTTCCTTTCAGGAGTTCGAGGTAGGCCTCACGTTCCTCAGGATTCATCCGCTGGCGGAGTTGGGGGTCGTTTAGTCCGTTCTGAGCAAGCAGTTGAATGCCCTGCAAAAAATCGTTCAGCTGAGTGGCCGCAGCGTCGGACGGGCTTTCCCCTTCGACGACAACCTGCAGGAGATTCCCAGTGGGCTTGCCGGCAAGAGTGATCCAAGGCAGTTGAGCGATGAGCATGGCGAGCTGAGGGGATTGCAAGGCCAGCGCGGTTGGTATCGTTGGATCCTGGCGAATCACCGCGAAGAGCGGGGAACCAGCCAGACGGTCGAAGCGAGTTTGCCATTCCGTGAGGGCGGGTTCGCGGCTGGAGGCGGAAAGAGCTGCTGCGAGATTTTCCGAATCCGCTATGGCAATGCGGCGGTCAGAAAGGAAAGCGAAGGAAACAAGTTTGTCGCCTGCTTTGGTCGGAATGCGGAGAACTTTGGGCTGGCCTTGTGATGTGGGGGCGGAGTTGCGGGCTAAATAGGATTCGATCTTCATACGATCGAATTTCCCATCGACCAACACGAGAGTATTCGAAGTGGCCCCGTGATTGGAGACGGCTATCAATACTTGCGCAAGATCGCGTTCATAGTTGAAGCCGGTGTCGGCAACGAAATGCGTGTAGTCGGAGTCTTCTGTGACCTGGGGAGCCCAGGAGTAGAGGGCGGCGAGGAACGGAGAATTGCGGAGCTCGGCGAGATCAACAAAAACGACCGACGTGGCGTCGTTCGGAACCAAGCGAAGGAGTTCGTTGCGAGCGGGTTCGCGATGGATGTGCGAGAAGGAAACCACCAGCACAACGACTGCGAGCGCTGCTGTGACGCCTAGCGCCAGGCGAATTCTTTTGCTGTGAGCGGACCACATTTTTTAGGTGTTACAAAGCTCCTTCGCGGGAAATGAGCATCTTACCGTATTGCCTGGAGCAGGAGGGTCGACGGGCCAGGTTGTAAGCGGCGAGAAACAAAAAAATCGCCGATTCCCACAGGCCCGAGTGAAGGACTTGCTCAGTTCCAGTAAGTAATTGATTTAGGGCTAGTTATGAACGTCCAGGGTAGGACACAGAGGCTAGAATTTCCACAGGCGTGGCTTTCAAACTGCTGACAGTCCTAGGCCGACCTCTTGCAATTCAACTTCCGAGTCTGCTATTCTTGCACGGTTTGAGCGACGCTGGCGTAGCTCAGCTGGTAGAGCATCTGATTTGTAATCAGAGGGTCGGGGGTTCAATTCCCTCCGCCAGCTCCACCATGAGTTCGGCAGGGGAGTGAGGCGGGAGCAATTCCAGAAACGAAAATTGAACGGGCTGGTGTCTCTGGACACGAGTCCGTTTTGTGTTTCCGTTGAACTGTGCCGAACCTGTTGAAGCAAAACGATTTTGGGACACGAGGTCCGCGTCCCGATTTTTGGGACGGGTGGGTGAGTGGCTAAAACCAGCAGACTGTAAATCTGCCGCTCCTTGCGGGCTACGAAGGTTCGAATCCTTCCCCGTCCACCAGGCTTTCGGAACGCGCCCGGCGCGAAATGAGAGCCAGTTCGCAGTAAGCCGCAGGGCAACCACCAGAGTTGTTCACAGGCGGACTAAAATTCGGCGACCCAGCCGGTAAGGTGAAGTGCGCCGCAGCGAAGTTGTTTTTGGGGCTGGGTATCAAACGGACTTGGCCTGGGTAGCTCAGTTGGTAGAGCGCGTCCTTGGTAAGGACGAGGTCACCGGTTCAATCCCGGTCCCAGGCTCCAGTTTCGGGTGTCGGGGAAAATGAAATTTGGGAAGTGTCGGGCGGGGGTAACTCAACGGTAGAGTCTCACTCTTCCAAGGTGATGGTTGCGGGTTCAAATCCCGTCCCCCGCTCCAAGAGTTTCAAGGCTTGTGCTGGCTAATGTGCGAGCCGGATTGCAGTCAGATCTTACGAGGGTAAAGAGATGGCCAAGGAGAAATTCGAGCGCAGTAAGCCGCACGTGAACATCGGGACGATCGGTCACATTGACCATGGCAAGACGACCTTGACGGCGGCGATCACCAAGGTGTTGAGCAAGCACAACCCC
>Ga0157376_10000058_pt1 | contig 97710 bp, 92 predicted proteins | sample M45metaG_FD_121801 | JGI IMG/M metagenome (GOLD analysis project Ga0157376, IMG submission 121801) | Miscanthus rhizosphere microbial communities from Kellogg Biological Station, Michigan, USA - M4-5 metaG | ecosystem: Host-associated > Plants > Roots > Rhizosphere > Soil | place: USA: Michigan...
CGTCGCGCATTCAGCAGAAGGAGGTCAGGACCGTAGAAGTCGCTTGAACTCGATCGCAGGGAGGCTTAAAGTGCCGAACATCGAGAGTCGCTGCAATCAACTAAAACTCGGACATCCTCGGGGCCAAATAGCTTTCCAAACAACATGGAAAAAGAACCCACGTAAAACGTCATGGACACTGCCGACATGAAGAGAAATCCGGCGCCCACCGGCAATTCAACTGTTTTCCAGTGAAAGATTCCGGAAGTTCTTAACGCTAACCAAAGAAAAATGAGCACAACATAGGCGTCGGAAAAGTAGTTTGTTCTTTTCAGCCAAGCCGGACAGCCTCTGACAACCTCACTAAATGGGATGCTCGCCATCCTGGCAGTCTTTGCTCCGCTCAGATAAGCTGCCGAAATCCACGAGAGCAAGGCTCCCAAGAATGGCGCTACCAACCAACCGCTTGCTGATGGTGCGCGGCCCCATAACCCAGAAAGATGAACGATTAAGGAGAAAAGAAATCCTATCAAGGCAAGAATTAGGAAAAATGTACGGGTTGCTTTCATTCTGCGGTCTGGATGCAATCATACGAGCATTGGAATCTGCCTAACAGTGAAATTTGGGCTAAGTCCCGATAAACGCGGTTACCGGAAAAGTGGATTTCGCGATAGGACCAAAAATCGCGATTTGGAGGTGTTGGGACCGTTTAAAACGACGATTATCCTCTCTGCAGCGCTTCAAGAGGGGTTTTTGGGGTGGGGCAACGGGTTAGATAGGGGTTTTCAGGTTGCAACCGGGAAAACGGTGGTTTTTGGGGTTTTTGGGATTTCATTGAGATTTGTCGTGTGAGCCTGTTTAGCTGGGTTGCTTTAACGTTTCCCAACCTCCTCTGTCTCAACTTGCAAAACGATGCGGCGCTCGGAGTTCATTTCGATTCGGGCATATCTCGCCGCCAAACGTTTTTCGAAGGCAGTTGAGCCTCCTGTCCAATCTTTTGAGCTAGCTTTACCGCAACTAAATCTAGTCCCAGATTCCAGTCTATCCCAAGCCGATTGGCTAGACTCGGACTGTATTCGTAGACATCTTCAACTGATACCCCGGCCCATACGGGAAGGAAAACATTCCGCTCTTCGATTATTTCGCGCGTGAAGACGGAGTTAAACTCAACTTTTGTCCACCGCTGATTCGAAAGATAGTGCGGTGACAAAATCACGACGCACTTTGCTGTTTCTTTCAAGCCTTTTTCGATACTCTCTCGAAGAGAATCACCTGCACCGAGGGAGAACTCATCGAACCAAACAGGGCAATTGGACTGCTGTAACTTGATGGCAAGTGGTCGGGCAATCTGTTCCTTGTCCCTCGAATCATAAGAAATAAATGCAACTGGACGTTCAATGAGCGAGCGTTCTCGTGCGAACAAGGGACCTCTCCATCTGAGATTCAGCTTACGTTGCTTGGCAGCATCCTTCAGCAAGGCCAAATTGACTTCAGATATTTCGTTGTCCGAATAAAAGAATACCGTGCCTGTGAACATGAGATTGCTGGCAGGGTTGTCCGGCTCACCCAGAGGTCTATCAATTAGCGTCATCCAGCCATCAGGAGGGCCGTTTTGTACATGCATCATTCCGTAGAAGTGGGCAGGCGGAGGAAGTTTCACGTCATGGATGCCTCTTGGTTTCATCATCTCTTCGAGTTGAGTGAGCAATGACATGTACAGGTCGCGACCGTACTTTGTTTTGGGGATATAGAGTGAGGCGTATTTGGTTCCCGATTCAAAATCGTAATGGACTTGAACAACTATTTCGACCTCGCCGTCGGTCGTAACAGCTTTGTGAGTCGAGATTGTGGTCAGAATTCGTTGTGAAGACTTATCGAAATACTCGCGTAGCGTCGCCATTTAGAATTTGGAACGGCTTCCGCCGCACAACTCGACGGCATCTCTCAAACCGGGAGTCTAGCATAGGGGGCGAGTTGCTTTTTTTAATTTATGAGTGTTTGGGAATGAGGATTAGAAGTGCGGCATCGTCAACGAAAGTTTCCCAGTGACACTCGACTTCTGCTTCTACCAAGGCGATGGACACCGCCTTCAGGAAGGCGCGATTATCTACCTGCGCCTCATTCGGGGCATACAGAGCTTCGGGAAAGCGTGTGCCGAGGGCAGGTTCGAGTTCGGCCGTGTCGGTTTGTTTGATCTGCAACTGCTGCGAAGCTAATCTTTTCCGCGCGCGAACAGCTTCTCCGGCGTCCTCGCGATGCCAGAGCATGAGGGTTCCACTGTCACGATAAAAGACCGGCTCCGGCAGTTCTGCGAGCCATCGAGGCCAAAGAGAGAGGCTATGCTTACCCATGGACGCGATTTCTGGATCGACACCTATCGCTTCCGTCGTTGGTGCGATCATCCCAGCAGCTGCCCAGGCGGCCGAGTTTTCCCCTCGAGAGCTACCGGCTTCATAGAGGACAACACACGCGCCGGCGCGTGACGCGCGCCAAGCCAGACACCGGCCAAGCAAACCCCCACCCACAACGGCGATGTCAAACTGCCTCACAGATAAACCTCGCCTCCGCGCTCGACAAACTCTCGCGCCTTTGCGGCCATACCCGTCTGTGGGTCGTCTTGGTATTTCGCCCGGATTTCCTCGGTGATTTTCATTGAGCAAAACTTCGGTCCACACATAGAGCAAAAATGGGCGGTTTTGGCGCCATCATGGGGCAAGGTTTCATCGTGAAACTCACGAGCCCGATCTGGATCCAGGCTCAGATTGAACTGATCTTCCCAGCGGAACTCGAAGCGCGCTTTCGAGAGCGCATTGTCGCGAAGCTGTGCGCATGGCCATCCCTTCGCCAAGTCTGCAGCGTGCGCCGCAATTTTGTAACTGATGATGCCCGTCCTGACATCCTGTTTATTGGGAAGGCCAAGGTGTTCCTTGGGCGTTACATAGCAAAGCATCGCTGTCCCATACCATCCAATTTGTGCCGCCCCGATCGCGCTGGTGATGTGATCGTAACCGGGAGCGATGTCGGTCACGAGCGGCCCCAACGTGTAGAAGGGTGCTTCGAAGCAGTGCTGCAACTCTTTGTCCATGTTTTCGCGAATGCGCTGCATCGGTACGTGACCAGGGCCCTCGATCATCACCTGAACATCGTGTTTCCAGGCACGTTCTGTCAGTTCTCCGAGGGTCCGTAATTCCGCGAACTGCGCTTCATCATTCGCGTCGTTGATCGAACCGGGGCGAAGTCCGTCGCCCAAGCTAAATGACACGTTGTAAGCCTTCATGATTTCGCAAATTTCGTCGAAGTTCGTGTAAAGAAAATTCTCTTGATGGTGTGCTAGGCACCACTTCGCGAGAATTGAGCCTCCCCGCGAGACGATGCCGGTCATTCGATTCACGGTGAGCGGAATCCACCGCAGGCGTACGCCCGCGTGCAGCGTGAAATAGTCGATGCCCTGTTCGGCCTGTTCGATGAGCGTATCGCGCATCAACTCCCAAGTGAGTTCTTCGGCGCGCCCACCTACTTTCTCGAGTGTTTGATAGATTGGTACAGTCCCCACCGGCACCGGACAATTACGAATGATCCATTCGCGGAGTTCATGGATATTCTTTCCGGTGGAAAGATCCATGATCGTGTCCGCTCCCCAATATGTGGCCCAGATCATTTTGTCGACTTCTTCTGCGGGGGAAGACGTGACGGCGGAGTTGCCGATGTTGGCGTTGATTTTTACCTTGAAATTACGACCGATGATCATCGGCTCGAGTTCCGGGTGGTTCACGTTGGAAGGGATAATCGCGCGTCCTGCGGCAACCTCAGCACGCACAAACTCGGGCGTGACTTGTTGCGGAAGACGCGCACCGAAAGATTCACCGCGGTGCTGCCGCAGGAGCGATGCATAAGCAGGGTTCTCGAAGAGGCGCTCTAGCAGCATCGACTCCCGTAAGGCAACGAATTCCATCTCCGGCGTGACGATGCCTTTGCGGGCATAGTGCATCTGGCTTACATTTTGACCGCTGTTTGCGCGACGGGCGATACACGGCGAAGGAAACCGTAAGTGGTATGTCAGCAAATCTCTTTCGCGCTGGCGCGCGTATTCGGAATTCGGACCAGTGAGAATCTCTGTATCGCCACGCCCCTTAATCCAGTTAGAGCAGAGGTCGGGAAGTCCGCGAGACAGGTCAATCTGCTCGTCGGTATCCGTGTACGGACCGGAAGTGTCATAAACCGGTAGAGGAGGATTTACTTCGGCGCGCTCGCTGTGGCGTGTAGCAGACAAGGCAATCTCCCGGTAGGGGACACGCACGTCCGGGCGGGTGCCAGAAAGGTAGCGTTTCTGCGACGCCGGATAGGACGAGGGCGTGCGAATCGTGGAAAAGGTTGTAGATTCGGTCGGCATTTGATCCTCTGTTCTTTTTGAAGTCTCTTTCCTGCAGTACACAACGATCCCAGTGCAGATCTGCGCCGTTCGCTCTGCCTCAGAACCTGTAGTTCGCTGCTATCGCGAGTGCGTTGTTTGCCTTCACGTTGATCCCGGGCGCCAGAGATGCACCGAGGTGGCCTGTTCCAATGTCGATGCTCCATTTCGAATCGGGCAGACGAGCGATCCTGACAGCGTAGATGAGGTCCGTGGGCAGGGATGCGGTGGGGACATATTTTAGGCTTCTAGGTTCCTGGTCGACTTCGAAAGCTGGTGTGATCAGCAAAATGTTCCTTATCGGAATTGGAAAAGCCAGGCCGCCAAATGCGCGAGCTTCCCAATCTAGTGTGTTTCCGCCATAGCCGTACTTTTGTGCGTTCGTACCCCTGACGCCCGCGCTTCCTACAAATCCGAACTTTTTACCGATCATGAAGAGTTTTGTACCAACGAGGTAGACATCACCGTTCGCTGCATTCTTGTGCGTGACGGCCTGTACGACGAAGGGATCATTTGTTCGGAGCACTCCGCCGACGGAAATGGTAGGCAGGTATTTGTGGCCACGGTAGTTCGCGGGAAAGACCTTCGCTTTGAAGTTGAAGATATTCATTCCGCTGAAGTTGAAGAGAGGACTGATGGCCGGATCCCCACCGTCCGTGTGGTTGCTGCGCGTGTATCCGAACTCTAGCCAATTCCCAAATCCTTCTTCGATTCCGACGTTGATGTAGTCTCCGGCGACGGGGCCGGCGTCGACTGCGTGGAAGCTGATCGTAGGCGCTCCGAACTTGTGTGCGGGAGACGGAACGACATCGGCCAAGGGCTGGAGAAAGATTCCGGATTCCCCGTCCATAGTCAACGACTGCGCATTCGCCCGCGGTGTGAGGAACAACGCTGCAACGATTAGTGGGCAGAATAAGCGCTTGGCAATACTTCGCGCGATTGTCATTTTAATATCCTTGTGTGAAATCGCCGGGCCGGCAGCGACTCATGCGCGGCCCAGCGACTCGGGACTTGCTACTCGCCTACAGGTAAGACAAACGGCAGCTCAGCTAACGGCCGCATCTCCATACAATTCCTTAATGCGGGTATGCGCGTAGGCGAGAGTTTTAGGCATATCCATTCGCCCGCCAATGATCTCGATGTATGCGCCCGACTTACTTTCGCGGGCCGCTTTCATTGCGGCGTCGAGCTCGCCGAGCGTCTCGACTCGCGCTGTTACCCAGTCCGCGCATCCCAACGCGCGTGGCAAATCGGCATAGCGCCATTTCGCGAGATCGTTGTAGGACCAGTCTGGGTAGGGTTCCAGGGCGCGCTCTACCATATAGCCGTCGTTGTTGAGGACAAAGATGATCGGCTTGGCGCCGTAGCGCCCCATATTTCCGATTTCGTTGGCGGTTAGTTGGTGAGAGCCTTCGCCAGTGATGAGGACCGTTCTCCGGTTCGCGTTAGCGAGCGCTATCCCGAAGGTGGCTCCCGTAGCCCATCCAATCGATCCCCATAACATTTGAATGTGCACCTGCACATCGTTGGCGAGCGTTTCTAGCGCGAGTCCCAAGGTGGAACTCCCGCTTTCGAGAACAACATTGTCTCCCGGCCGGATAAATGCCGCGTAGCGAGGATAGAGCTGATCCATCGTGATCTTGTCCGACGGCTTTCCAGTTACGGGCTGAACTTGTTCCGGAGTTCTTTTGAACGACGGCAGAGACGACTTGAGTTTTGCGATTGCACCGAGCACGTCGACGATTCGGACATTCGCGATCACCTGTTGTCCAATACGAACGTCATTCAACCCGACCGAGACGAACCGTGCGGGATCAAGTCGCTCGGAAAAGCCTGCGGTAGTTTCATCGTTGAGGCTGATTCCGCCTAGATCAAGCACCAATTCCGCGTCCTCGACAATCTGCCGCGTCTTCTCTGTGGATGCCGCCCCCGCATACACGCCCGCGAATTGCGGGTGGCTTTCGTCGATGATGCACTTTTCCATCGTCGTGGTAGCAAACGGGCAGCCCAGCGCCTCAATCGCCTGCCTGGCCTCCTTCTGCAAGCCGACACGCGACAGTATGAAAGCCGGAAAGGCGACGATGGATTTGGCGCCTTTTATCTTTTCCGCTATCGCTGCGACCGCTTTCTTGAGGGACGCTTCGCCCGACTTGAGTGCGACAGGACTCACCTCAGTCGGCGTGAACGGAGCTAGCGCGTAGTCTCCGGAAACGACGATGTAAGCGGGTTGGTTATTGCGACGCGCCTCCAGGATCACGCGTTCCATTTCAATCACGCAATTGTCGGGGTTGATCACCGCGTGGCAACAGGCAGCTTGAGCGGAAATGTCGACGAAGTTCCCAAAGACTCCGTCGCCAAATGTGTGGTGCATTTTCTTGCGCAAGATTTCGTTCTGGTGGGAAGGCATGCCGACGACATGGTAGACGAGGGAGCGCTCGGCTTTCGCACCCATGACTCCGTTGATCGCCGATAACTCGCCAACCGCATAGGTCGTCGACAGCATTGCCGCGCCCCGAACGCGCGCATAGCCATCGGCAGCATAGGACGCATTCAATTCGTTTGAGCAGCCGACCCATCTGATGCGTGGATTGCGATCAACTGCATCACAGACAGGGAACGCGTAATCTCCAGGTACGCCAAAACAATCCGTGATACCTTCATCAGCAAGGCGCTCAACGATATAGTCGATCACACTGGTTACTTTTCCAGTCGAAGACTCTGCGTTTCCCTTTTTCGTTTCTCCCATCGGCTAATTCCTTTCATCTCGAGACGTCGGTGCCTATCTCACGAGCGAATATTCGCAAGCTCTGTCAAATCTGAAAACGTGAGCAACGGTTAGCTCACAGTGATCACTCATTCAGCTTGCCGTCGGGTATGTGGCGAGGAGACTGACGTGGATCGAAGCGCGAAAAACAACGAGAATAGTCAATGCATTGGTGGATTTCCATCGCGGAGAATTAATCGGAAAGGAAGGAATTTGAAACGCTGTTAGATGAGTCCAGCGCGTCTTACGGCATGACGTTGCCGCCAGACAATTCCTCAATGTCCTGATCGCTGAGCGTGAAGCCGTCGAGGTCGGAGATCTGTGGTGGACTGTTGAATTCGCGGACTGCAAGGTAGTTGGGAAGTTTCGTAGCGAGTCGATATTCGAAGCGAGCTTGAGGTACTTCTCCGGAGTCGATTCCGCATAGACAGCCCCAAACACGAACCCCTCGTCGGGAGTCCGTGATTCGAGGACTCGCGCAACAGCTCTTCCGCTGCGAATTGTGGCGATCTGATCGTCCTTCAGGCCTACGTACTCCCGAAAGAATCTGTTTGGTTCCGAGACTTCGTCCTTTCCTTGAGCGGAAGCACCACGAATAACGACAAAAATGAGCAATAACGGAGCGAAAATCTAAATTTGAGCTTCATGGTCTTCTCGTTGCCGCGCGGGCGAAGATTGTTGAGCTCCTTGGGCCTGCAGTTACTGTATTCGGGCAACTCTATTTGCTAATCGAAAGCACGAGCTTGCCAGTTGTCCCCCGACCCTCCAGATCCATGTGAGCTTGACGAGCATCCTTGAGAGCATAAGGAGGATTAAGCAACACTTTGAGCTGTCCGCTTTGGTACATCGCGAATACGGCGTAGGTAACAGCCGTTAGCTCTTCATGCGTCCGAACGTAATCAAGAGAAATAGGACGCGTAATGAATAGTGAGCCCATCGCTGAAAGGCGCTGGAGGTCGAACGGAGGTACCGGACCACTCGCCGACCCGTACAGAACGAGTAGGCCGCGCCGCCGAAGGCACTTTAACGATTGCTCGAATGTAGCTTGGCCTACTCCGTCGTAGACTACGTCGAGTCCTTTGCCTTTCGTGATGCGCTTTACTTCTTCGTCGAATTTGGTCTGGGTGTAGTTGATGACTTCGTTCGCGCCGGCCCGACGAGCGAGTTCAGCTTTCTGAGGAGTGGAGACCGTGGCGATCACCATGGCGCCCGCCTGTTTGGCCATTTGGGTTAGTAGGAATCCCACACCACCTGCCGCAGCGTGGACCAGTGCGGCGGTACCAGGCTTTAGTGCGAAGCTCAGATGACCCAAGTAGTAAGCGGTGATCCCCTGCAATATCAGTCCTCCCGCGCTCTGGAGATCCACACCAGAAGCCACTTTCACGAGCCGGTCTGCGGGCACTACTGCCTTCTCAGCGTAGGTACCTGTCGAACTAATCCAGGCGACTGCATCACCCACTGACAGGCCCGTCACACCATCACCAAGTACCTCGACATATCCTGATGCCTCGCCGCCGGGAATAAGTGGCAGTGGGGCTTTGTACTTTCCCTCCCGGAAGTAAACGTCCATAAAGTTCACGCCCGAGGTGTGCACGCGGACAAGCGCTTCTCCAGCCTTTGGAGCAGGATCGGGAAGGTCACGTAATTCGAGGACTTCAGGACCCCCCGTAGACCGAACTTGGATTGCTTTCATCTCTTATCTTCTTGCGCTAGGTCTGTCTGAACCAAAATCGGCTATTGACGAGTTCTGCTAAGGGCTTCTTCTCCTTAGAGTTCTGAACCAGTTCGTCGAGATCCTCTAACGGTCAGAAACACGCGACTTATCATCCCTTCTTCGGAAAAAGAAACTGCATTTGAAATCTCGCGGACCAATGGCTCGTGCCATCGGGGCGTTCTGCATTTCGGAAAAATTGCGTGTAAATATTTACGGGGAGGTTCCCAAGCCGCACGATCTTTCCGACTCCGCCGCCCACGGGTACTACCCACCTTTCGCTCGGTCCTACTTCCCAATTCGCGGTAATAATGGGCGAAGACGTCAGATACCATTTGTGCTTCAAGTTGTAGTTCACGAAGGGCTGCAAAAGCATCTGGTTCACGTCTGGTCGCCCCGACGGGCCTGCCACAGAGAAGAGGTTTTGCACCAACGATCCGAATAGCCAGTGGCCTTGGCTCCTAAGAACGACAACCGTGGGTCCGACACTAACTTTCTTCGTCCCAAGAATGCTTTCCGTTGCGGTAGGGAATGAAACGACTGGACCTGCACCCCAAATCACCGGACCAACCTTTGCTGGCGACAGAAACAATGACAGCTGCACGTCGCCTAGGCCGGTCGCTCCGTTTACACCAGGCGCCGGATCGGGCGTTTGAATTATCGGTATGATTGTTCGCGTGATGAGATTCCAATCCTTCGACAAGCTGAACGGAACAACGGGCTTCATCTCCAGGACATAGCTATCCTCTTTATTGACCCCCGTCTGGGGATAAAAGTCATTTTCCAACGGCACTGAGATAAGTCGCGCGATCGGATTCTGTGCTTGCTTGGCTATGTCTGGAGATCCCTGTGGTTGGCCGCGGTCCTTCCCGGGGCCCGAAGAGTCCTGCGTCGAGCTTTGTGTGTCTGTGGTTGCATTTGAAGACTCCTGTGTAGTGTTCTGCTGTTGCTTAGCAACGTCTGAAGATTGTTGTGCCGAGGTCGGCAGGACACCCATAGACAGCACACTCGCCACAAGTAAAATGATGTGCTTCGCCCGAAATGCAAGAGCGCGCCCGAATTCCACCACGCACATTGCGGTTTCGGTCTTGAGGTGCTTTTGAGCCATCGCCTTCGAAAGGTTATCTAGCCTCGTCGGAGAGACTTCGGTTCGAAATCGCTTCATGGTCTCCTCATTTCTTTTCCGCAGCAGAAGCATGGCCAAGACCGCGCCTCGAAATGCAGGACGAAAATTGCACGTTGCGTCTGATTGGGGAATGTGAGGAACCGCTAGCTCACCGTAGTTAATGTCATTCTCGGAGAGAACCATTCGGTGGTCGCTCTTCAAAACTTTTTGCCGCGCGGAGCACAGCATCTTGCAGTTCTTCATCCGAAAAGGGTTCGACAATCACGTCGTAGCCGCCCATTTCGAGAACGCCAGACCACAATTGAAAGGTCGCTTCGCGCGCATAGACCAGTAATGCAGGGCGCGGATTCAAAAGTGCCAATACGCCCCACAGCTCCCACCAATCGGTGTCGGAAAGAGTTGCTGGAAGGAGAGCAACCTGAAATATATCGGCTTCGTGGATGACCGCTGATGCTTCCGCCGAACGCGCAACAAACAAAACATTCGCGCTTAAAGCTGCCAACTGACGAGAGATTTCACTTCGTCTCGAATGTGGAACGACGGCCAGTATTCGTAGCTGTCTTTCTTCGTCGCCCACAATCACGTCCAGAACCGCTGCTCGCAAATTCGCAGGTGTACGGATATTGGGGAAGGTGAGGAACGGCTAGCTCACAGTAGTTACTGCTGTCAGTGAAGGATCGACGAAATATAGGTCACGAATGATCGACGATAAGGCGGCTGGTGGGAGACGCTAGTTTCGCTGAAACAGAGTGTCAATTCGGTAGGTTGAGCTTCTTCAGGAGGGCGGCAAATCGCGGGTCGTTGTGTAAGCGCTTCAGTAGGAGCTCCACTTTTGGTTCGGCAAAACTGTCATCACACTCGCGCAATTCATTTTCGAAGCTTGGCGTACTCGGTTTTGGCTTGCTGGTAGATGGGAATGTCGGGATCGGCGTTCTTCCACAAACCCAAGAAAGTCTCGTAAGATCTCAGTGCAGCGGCTTCATCTCCCATCATTTTCTGCGCGCGGCCAAGCTGGAGCCGGGCAAGTGGGCCATTGATAGACCCCAGGCATAAACCCGGATTATCGATCAGCTTTTGAAACTCGCCCGCTGCTAATCGGCCATTGCCTAATTCCAGGTAGGCTAGGCCACGGATGTAAATCGGATATAGATAATCGAACGACTGGGTGTCAGCCAGGTCGTACGGGACGGTAGCGCGGAGCAACTCAATGGACGCGGCGGGATCGTGCTGTTGCAACTTGACTGCAGCGCGAACTGTGGGAACAAGATACTTCTGCACTATGGTGTCCAACGGCGCTTCTTGGCTCACTTCTTCTGCGAGACGGCCGGCTTCGTCGCTTTTACCCGACCGGGCGAACGAAAGAGCCAATACCATTTTCCTGTTTCGCTCCAATTTGCTCTGAAGTGCCAGCTCCTGTACTTTGCGTGCTTGGATGGCCTTGCCCGCCTCTGCACTCTGAAGGGCCGAGAAAACCAGGCCCGTGGATATGTCTTCCGGGTCCGAAGACAGCTTCGATGCTTGCATTTGTAAGCGATCTGAGAGATGAAGGTGCCCCTGCTGACCTTCAAATCTCGATCGCTCGCGCAAAAACAAGACTCGATTCGGGCCATGCGCTTCGCCATCGAAAATTCGCTCGAGAGTGTTCCGATCACTTTCGATGAATGCCAGTCTGAGCCTTTGAATCCTCAGTCCGAGGTTGTCAAATTTACGGGCCTCCGCTTGAGCCAACCATGAGCTGGCCTCTTTGAACCTACTCGCGATAATGTTGACCTGGGCTGCAAAAGCAAAATGGATTGGACTTGGCCCTAGCCGCGCCATCTCATCTTCTGCGGCGGCCGCACTATCGAGTTGGCCGATCTGGATCAGCGAGTTCGCCAGATTCCTATGAAAGAAGATATCGCGAGGATAGAGTTCCAGCGCCCGAAGGGAGATAGGGTAGGCTTTGTCGAGTTCCCCGGTTACATTACTGCAATAGATAAGCTCGATATTCAGCCTGTTCTTTTCCGTCATCCGCTCGCGCAATTGATAGGCGCGCTCGAAGGCAGCTACCATCAGAGCATGGTGGCCCAGAGATCCCTCGGCCGACCCAATCGCTTCGTAAGTCACCGCAAGGTTAGGGTCAAGTTCGACTGCTCGTTGATAAAATTTGAGCGCTCCCTCAGCGTCGCCAGCGAGGTGGAGTTTGTGCCCTTGCGAGTCGGCTTGCAGAGCCTCAAGCGAAGCGCTGACCGCCTTTTCCAACGGCTGATTGAAGCGCGCCAGCGAATCTGCGGGTTCTCCCAGTTTCGTCCGAAGGCGTGCCGCTGCGATTCCCAATTCGTGCACGACCTCACTTCGGGCACCAATGTCAGCCTGCTCATTGGCTAAAGTTGCTCCCGACTCACAGTCGAGCGCCCTTAGCTGCAAACGATAGCCATTTCCGGCGTCGCCAATCGATTGGGAGATCACCATCTTGCTGTTGGTCTTCCCGCAGATCTGGCGCGCCACTTCTGGTGTCAATTTTGTGGTCGGCGGGAAGTTGAGTTGTGTCAGGGTCCCGAGCACTTTGTTGGTGCCCAGAATGTTCAGGTAGGGCGTCTGCTCCATTTCGTAGCGCAAAGCTGTATCTAATGCGTCGTCGAACACCGGATCGCTGGTCTGGTTTTTTACACTGGCGAGAACAATGGTGTCGGTGGTGGAGAGGGTCACTCGGTGACGATAACTCCCGTACAACCAGAAAGCTGCGGCAGTCACGACCGATAGCGCGGCCGTCGCGAACCATTTACGCAGGAGAAAAGGAGCAGGCGAGGCATTTGTAGCCGACCCTTTTTTTGGAAGCTCCACAGGCTGCGTGTTGGTTTTACAGGCTTCGATTACGTCGATCTGTAGCGCAGCACGTTTTGCGGTGTCCGCCATTTCTGCGACGCTGACATCTGCCGTAAATTGGTAGCCCTTTCGAGCAATGGTCACGATTAAGGCAGTGTCTTCGGCGTTGTCTCCGAGAGCCTTGCGGAGATGCGAGATGTATTGTTTGAGGTTTCCTTCTTCTACAAACCTGTCGCCCCACACCGCTTGCAACAATTCGTCTTTGGTGATTAGACGGTGAGGGTTCTTAGCCAGGAAGAGCAGGACGTCGAAAGCCTTAGGAGTCAGAGAAACGGGTGAATCTGCGCGGGACAGGGTGCGCCTACCTGGATCTAGCACAAACTGCCCGAAACGGTACAAGTCGCTCATAGGAACTCGGCTAGATTATAGGGCGCTTGACGGTTTTTCACCTTTTTTCACCGCTTTCTGAACGACTTCACAACAGCGTCGGCCTGAGAATCTGCCCGGAGCCTTAAATGCGTCTGGGAAAAGAAATCTGACAGATTCAATAGGGGTCTTCGTGTGCGTGACACATGACTGCTGCGGCGTCGGGCCTGCTGCAAGTCTAGAGCCCAGGGAGAACCGACCGCAATGAATGAGGGGCCTGATGAATATCAACGCGGCTGAGAGCAAACCCATGAGCGGAATCAAGATCGCCAACGGAGCGATTCGTGAAGAGCTGTCTCGTATGCTGGAGAGTCCCATCTTTGCACAGTCCGATCGTCTTGCTCGCTTTCTTCGCTTTACAGTCGAAACAACTCTCGCCGGTCAGGGCGAGACGCTCAAGGAATACTTGATCGGAACTGAGGTATATGACCGCAAGCCCCCCTATCATCCCAGTTCTGACTCCATTGTTCGTAGCGAGGCTCGCAGACTCCGCAACAAACTCAGGCAATACTACGAATCCGTTGGCAAGGACGATCCAATCTTTATCTATTATCGGACAGGCAGCTACGTACCAGCATTTCGGCCTCGGCGCACGGAAGAATGCAGCCACCAAGAGACATATCGTGCTTTCAGCGAGTTCCTTACCGAAAGTCTGATCACCCAGGCCGTTGACCTCAGTTCCGTCGCTCGAAAACTCGATGTTCAGATCATCTTTGAAGGGACGGTGCAGGTCTTGCCTTTAGCTGCCAAGTCTTCAGCACCAAGCGATTTCCGGCCTAGTGAAAGCATTTCAAAGCGGAACCACACGCGTAAAACAACTTTTCATATCTTAAGAAAAACTGCAGGCGAGTTGAGTTAGCCGGCGCTCGCGTCGATATTCTAACCTACGACACACACATGCTGTCAGAGGCTCTTCCAACAGTTTAAGGAACAGCTGCGCAGCCTGAAGCAGCGGTTCTCCAAACCGCCGCCGAGACTGCCACCTGGTTGTAAGGCAGGCGCTCGAGTGAACAGGGCTCGACGACAGGACCAAGATTCTGTCCGACGAGCCCTCTCGGAAAATTGGGGTCCAAAACGGGCCATTTTTTGGCTAAATTCAGCAATCCTCGGTGTGTAAGGCCAATTGAGTCATCGTGAGTTATGGAGCGGGCGATGGGAATCGAACCCATTTCCGAAGATTGGGATCGTGTAAAGGACAGCCAAAAGCAGACGATCGTTGCATCGAAGAACTATTCGCTTGCAACCAAACTGGCGGCGCCTGTTGCTTTTACGGGTAAGGTACATAAATCTATTGTTAAGTTACATGAAAGGTTATAGACTCCCGACGACTTATAACGACAGGAACCCTCAATGAGACTCTTACATCCAGCTCAGGTTGTAGTCACTTTTGCGTTCGCAATGACCACTGCTTGGGTTGCTTATGCTCAGTCGACACCAGCCTTCACAGATCCTCAGGCCGACGGCACACCCGCCCACGCTGCAGACGGATCGTTGAAGATAGGATGGTTCTTGGAATCGGAGTTCCAGCCATACTTCTTGAGTTGTACGCAAGGTACTCCTATGAAGAAGAAGAACGTCACCGTGAGTTCCGTGCCAGTCCCTGTGCTAAACACACTGGGTCAAGTGGTCTGGGATTGGGTTGCGAAACCCAAGGACTACACGGTTGCGAATGCGTTTGCCGTGGTTTCCTCGACCGAGACCCTTCCCGACATAGTCGATCCGAAATCAAAGCTTGCAATGGATGTGCTGCAAGATCCAATCACCATGCTTCCTACCGGCGTGAGCCGAGTCGTTTACAGCAGCAACTGTACAGCAATTTTAGGAGCCGCGTTGGGTGCGGACGCGAACGTGTCGTTTCCGATCGCAAAGCTTAGTGCGACGGTTAAGGCAGACTATCAAAGCTCGGATACCGGCGAACTCGGTATGATCGTTGGCGTGTTTAACAGCCCTTTCCTCCAGCTTTACAACGGGCTGCTGAGTCGAGACAGCGCGGTCTTCGCGCATTTAGCGCTTTGGGATTGGTACCGAAACAAGTATTCGACAGCGACTTCAATCGCGCCAGACAAGTATTACGTGCTCAGCTGGTTCAACGGAGTTTCCCTCTATAAGGTTAATAAGGAATCTCGCCAGACCGACGGAAGTGTGAACATGTCTGCGTCCGCGAGCTACCTGAGCCTAGCGAGCGTCACGAGCAGCCTCACCGCTCAATACAAGAACTATGGCGCAATTAATGTAAACAACTACAAGTTTGCGGCTTTCGCGTTTAAGGATTCGCCGAGAAGCAAATTTGAGCAGCTGGACGCTCCGGATCAGATAATCTCTTGGGCGAAGCAGAATGCTTTTGCTGTACTCGATAGTAAGAGTTTTGGGAGCAACAACATTCTTCGTCAAGGCTATCCGGAGGTTCATTCACAAGTAATTAACGGAGTTCCCGAGGAGCTGTGCAATCACAATTTTTGGACGCCAAATCCCTCTGCGTTTGCGAAAGTTGGTACGCTCAGTGTAACCGGCGAGACATTCGTAGCGATTTCGGCTGCACAGGCCGTTCCAGGGTGTTCTCTGACGTTGACCTTTAAGCCCGACGACGCTCTTTTTACCGGCGCGAGTACCGGAAATATCGATCTTGTGTATTCACTGGATTCAAAAGTGGCAGACAAGACGCTGGAGATTACCGCGGCTCGAGTTCCACTTCAAACCAGCAGTCTGCCCTTATTGACGCCGTCATCCGTCGGTCCGGTGAACTTCGGATCGCCTACATCCTCAGGGAGTGGATACGTCCTGGAGTGGAACCTGAAAGCCTCGGTACAAGATGATCCGGCAAACGCGATCGACACCAGTGCTCCGATTACGATCGTGAGCGGGCCTAGTTTTGACGGGTGCCACGCAAGCGCGCAAAACATTCTAATTCCTTCCGATGGGATCGTTCTGGACACTAAGCATCACTTATCAATCAAAGTGCAACAATATATTTCGATAAATACAAAGCCAGATCCTACTGCGAAAGACAACGTCAGTTGCACGGTGAATTTAACGCTGCAATTTAAAACACAGGGTGGCCACTTTGTAAATCGCGCACTCCCCGGAACGCAATTCGCCTATCCGAATTTGGCTACGCCGCCCAAATTCCAGATTATGGCTACTCCCGCCCTGAAGCCGTGAGAGTTCGATTCGTCGGAAGGATGTCAACGTTCGGCGGTCCAGAGGATCTGGGTATCCGGCCAGATGAGGGCTTGGCGCTCGTTGATTCGAGCAACTTCAAATTGTTTAGTGAATACTTTCTGCCGGAGCAGCCTCCGGGGACTACAGGATTAGCTCGGCGTCTAAATCCGAATTCGTTTTACATCGCGTGTCGCTGGGACTATCGAGTTACCCCGAGGTCGCTGCTTGTGCGTTCGATGGTAGTTGTCACAAATCCCGGAAAACTCCTCACGGCAGAAGGTAAGCCGATTGACTGGGGCCCAAATGTCAGTACTGGGCGTGTAGCTGATCTTTCGCCAGGGTTGGCTCAAAGGCTTGGCTTGCAAACGGACGATAACGTCGAGGTAGTGCTCGAGTAGGATCCAGGTTTACTCAAATGCCCGCCTACGGTCCTCGCGTCAATCTCTCGTTTAGAACGTCGGGGGTCGGCCCTTCGTGTCCAATACCATGATCGTGTTATCGATGACAGCGAATGCGAAGGTAAGGAGCCAGCCAAATGCCACGCACAATCGAAGAGCAGATCAAATCCACCTATTTCGCCTTGCGGATTGGAGCAGCCGCAATAGGCTTTGCCTTTCCCTTGTTATTGTGGGGCGGTGGCAAGATCGCGGGTATCACTCTTCGGGATTCTATGAGTGCCTATTATTGGGCGACTGCGGCCCTACCTTGCCCTTGCGGGGAAAACGACGATCACTCCTGCAAAACGCAAGGAACCGAAGTCGATTTAAGCCTGACTAATTCCGGAAAAGGAAGGCTGAGTGAACCGGGAACCATGAGAAATTGGTTTGTGGGCCTGCTGTTCGCGATAGGAACTCTTCTCTACGTAAACCAAGGACATAGTCGGAAAGAAGATGTTGCTCTGAACTTCGCTGGATTATTGGCAGTTGGAATAGCGGTGTTTCCAATGCGGTGGGACTGCTATGCCCATTCCTTCTCGCCTCACGGATTCTGTGCAGTATCATTCTTCCTGTGCATAGCGTTCATCTCTGCGATCTGCTCCCACGACACTCTTGTGCTAATCAAAGACCCGAAGGTGCGGACCAGGTATAGAAAGACGTACGCAGCATTGGCTTGCGCCATGGTCGCGTCGCCAATCGCTGCTTATGTGTTCAACCTTATTACCTCACAGCACAGCCTGGTCTACTGGGCGGAGTTATTCGGCATCTACGCGTTTGCCGCATACTGGTGTGTCAAAACCAAGGAGATGTCCGGCCCGGACATCAAGAGGTTGCTAGCCGAAAGGCATGAACAAGCGGCCATATAGATAGGTTTCCGAATGAAGTGGCTCAAAGTACCGCGCGTTCTGACAACGAGTGTCTCTCGGCATCGAACGCCAAATTTTCTCACGGATGATAAAATCCACGTTTGGTTTGTCCCTAGATATATCACTGTGACATATGCTCGGAAGTAAACGGCCAAGGCGTGCGCCCACAAGGGAGGAGATTGCCTTCACTGCTTTGACTTCTCTTCCTTGTGACCCGCATGGGCATCTTTAAACGGCAGCGCTGAGGTCGTGGAGTTGTTGTCCTGCGGCGGACGAAACCATCGCTTGCACAAGTAGGTGTAGTAAGAGTGTAGTAGTTCCTTGTTCAGAACTGATCAGTTCCAATCCAAACGCGTCAAGACTCGTTGGTTGTAAGCCATTGAGGAATATAGTAGAGTCCAAAATTTTCAGAACGGGTCAACAAAGTTGGCAGGTTTGCTAAACCGTTTTAGGGACTAAACACCCTAACGGGGGTTCGAATCCCCCCCTCTCCGCCATAGCAAAAACACCCAATGTTTATGCGGGTTTTAGCGCCTTGCTACTACTTTTCCTAGACTAACACCGATTTAATATAGCTTAGAATTATATAGATATGGCCTTATAGCCTCATTTACTCAACGAGGTGCGCTTTACTTTGAGTCCGTCGTAATGATATTGCCTTGGTGTAGATTGGGTTATGTGGATACAGCGATGACGATCTTTCCGTGTCCACCTTTGTGCGTGACCGCTCCACTGTACGCGGCGGAAGCCTCATTCAGGGGAACGGTGGTCTTGACGAATGCTCTAAAATGTCCAGCGTCAAGTTGCTTAGCGATTTCAACTAGCTGTTTTTGATTCGGCTCGACGATGAAGAAAGCATCTTTCACTCGCTGGTCGGCTGTGCCTTCGCTGTCCGCAGCAATGGTGATCATGCGTCCACCAGGCTTGAGGACACCCCATGACCGCTCGAGCGCGTCACCGCCGACGGCATCGAAGACGACATCCACGTCCCGAATCTCTTTTTCAAACCGGCAGGCTTTATAGTCGATCGCCTCGTCCGCTCCGAGCTGCTTGACGAAATCGATGTCCTGAGTTGAGACGGTAGTGATGACGCGGGCGCCGCGGATATGCGCCAATTGCACAGCGTAGAGGCCACCTGGCTCTAGCTTCGCGCGATCTATCAGTCCTTGCCATGAAGTCAAGGCGCCAATCGGCACTGAGGCGGCAGCTTTGTGGTCTAAGGTTGCGGGCTTCCGTGCGATATTCTGGGGCAGCGTAATACAGAATTCCGCAGTAGCTCCATCAGCGAACCAGTCGTTCATGCCATAGACCTCGTCGCCAACCTCGAAGTCCTGGACATCCTTGCCGATGGCCGTGATGACTCCAGAAAATTCGTGCCCTGGCACCGCCCGCGTGCGCGGTTTTCCTGACTTCGTATGTGTTGTGGGATACCAAAACAATTCTGTGGGAGTGACACCAGCGGCATGAACATGAACCAATATCTCGCCTAAGCCAGCCTCCGGTTTCTGTAACTCCGCGAGGATGAGCACTGGTCCCTGGTCTGCATTTTTTACCCGCATCGCCTTCATAAGCATCACTTTTCGAAAGCAGTTGCAGTTTCAGTCGCCACGCTTTCCACCGGCCGAGAATCAGCGCGGGCTACTTGTGCCTCTGAATGAGGCTGCCATTCCGTGCAATCAGATTGCATCTCCGGTGTCTGGTAATGAACCTTGCTGCTAATCTTGCTACTATTTCGACTCGCGCAGATTCCCTACAAGTGCAAGACTCGAAGTAACACGCCGGCAATCATCGCGCCAATCAATGGTCCAAAGACGGGAATTCCAGCATACCCCCAATCCGATTTTCCTTTCCCAGAGATCGGCAAAATCGCGTGGGCGATACGAGGGCCAAGATCGCGCGCGGGATTGATGGCATAGCCCGTGGTACCTCCAAGCGAAAGGCCGATGGCCCAGACAAGGCACCCGACGAGGTAGGGCCCAAGACCCGCAGCGGGGCCCTCTTTCGCTACTGCCTTTGAGAAAATTGCTCCAACGACAAACACGAGAACGAAAGTGCCGATGATCTCGCTGATGAGGTTCGCAGCGATGCTGCGAATTGCCGGCGCGGTGCAAAAGACCGCCAGCTTCAAAGAGGTGTCTGGAGTTTCCTTCCAGTGTGGGAAATAGTGCAGCCAAACGAGAGCCGCACCCACAAAAGCTCCCAACATTTGGGCGGCCACAAGAGAGAGGAGCTTGGAGTAGTCTCCGGAAGATATCGCGAATCCGAGCGTGACCGCAGGATTGAGAAAGGCGTCTTTGCTCCCGCAAGCAATCGCGGCGAAAACACCTGCCATCACAGCGAAGGCCCATCCGGCGGTGATGACGATCCAGCCGGATGCTTCACCCTTCGAGCGTTTGAGGAGTACGCAGGCAACGACGCCGTCACCGAGGAGAATAAGAATCAGCGTCCCTATGAATTCTCCAAAGAAAGGTGTCGTCATCTTTTTTCCTCCGATAAGATTTGCAATTGTCCGGCCCAGCAGGAAGCCTAGGCTCCTGCCCGCAATCCTCGTTCGTCAACCCAGCCAAAGGATCGCGTTACCGCCTTTTTCCATTCGGCATACAACCGTTCGCGCGTGGCGCTTTCCATGTGAGACTTCCACACATGGTCGACGCCCCACTGTCTGCTCAATTCCCCCAAATCTTTATAGAAGCCGACGGCAAGACCGGCAGCGTAGCTGGCGCCGAGCGCTGTGGTCTCTTTAATCAACGGCCGGATGACGTCGCGATTCAGAATGTCCGCCTGGAACTGCATCAGGAGATCGTCCTCAACCATGCCACCGTCGGTGCGCAGCGACTCCAGTTTTCTGCCGGAATCAAGTTCCATAGCCTCCAGCACTTCGCGCGTTTGATAAGCTGTGGCTTCAAGAACCGCGCGTGCTAGATGACCCTTATTCGCGTAGCGGGTAAGCCCGGCGATCACGCCGCGAGCGTCCGATTTCCAGTAAGGTGCAAAAAGTCCAGAGAACGCGGGCACAAAATACACGCCTCCGTTATCCTTGACCGTTCGCGCTAGCGTTTCTATGTCCGAGCTCTCTTGGATCAACCCCAAGTTGTCACGCATCCACTGCACGAGGGCTCCCGTGATTGCCACGCTGCCTTCAAGTGCATACTGCGCCGGATTCTCGCCGAGTTTGTAGGCAACGGTTGTGAGCAGCCCATATTTGGAGAGAACCGGCTCGGCTCCTGTATTCATCAGCAGGAAGCACCCGGTGCCATAAGTGTTCTTCGCCTGGCCAGGTTCAAAGCATGTCTGCCCGAAGAGCGCGGCCTGCTGGTCGCCAAGAATTCCGGCGATCGGAATGTCTTTCACTTCCGCAGGTTGCGCCAATCCATATACTTCGCTGCTGGAGGCGATGCGCGGCATCATGGATTCCGGGATCCCGAACAACTCGAGCTGCGCTCTGTCCCAGTTCAAAGTAGCCAGATTCATAAGTTGCGTGCGGCTAGCGTTGGTCACGTCGGTTACATGCACGCCTCCTCTTGGACCGCCGGTGAGCTTCCACACCAGATAGCTGTCGATATTTCCGAAAAGCAGGTCTCCCGCTTTGGCGAGATCGTTGGCGCCCGGCACATTGTTCAGAATCCACCGAATCTTCAGCCCGCTGAAATAGGTGGCCAGGGGCAGACCGGTCAGCTTCCGGAAGCGGTCCGGGCCGCCCTCTCGAGAGAACTCGGCCACGTCGCCCTCAACCCGCGTGTCTTGCCAAACAATGGCGTTGTAAACCGCGACACCCGTCTTACGGTTCCAGACGATGGTGGTTTCGCGCTGATTGGTAATACCGATGGCAGCGACATCCTTGGGACGAATCCCACGCTGCTGCATGGCCTCGGTCATGACTTCGTGAATGCGCCGCCAGATTTCCTCCGGGTCGTGCTCCACCCACCCGGGCTTTGGATAAATCTGTTGATGCTCTTTTTGCGAGACGGAGACGACTCTTCCGGTCGAGTCGAAAATCATGAATCGCGTGCTGGTAGTTCCCTGATCGATGGCACCTAGATAGGTAGACATTTTCGGCTGTTCCTTTCACCTAAGCTGCGGAACTGCGACCCACAGGACCGGCTTCAGGATGCAAACCTGCGCGTTCCAGGAAAAAGTTGATCCGCTCCACGTAGCGCTTGACCGCCTCATGCTCTTGCGCGCTTGTCCACTGGAGTTCCTGGGCCATGAGATAGCCGACTATGGGTGCCGCTTTGATTGCATCTCTCCAGGAGTAGTATTGAAGGCCCATACGCCGCGAGATCACGTCTTCGATGTTGGCGGCAAGTTCCTCCCGCACCCCGTACACGACTTCTGCCTGGATTTGTGCGATCCCAGGAATTACAGGCTGAACTAGGTTTGCATTCGTGCGAGTGAGTTCGAGGACCTCCCATGCAGCAGTACCGAACTTGGCAGCGAGATGCTGTGCAGTTTCTTTCGAAACTGGATAGACGCGCACCAGCTTTTCCCACAAATCGCTCGTGAACCCCTCTCCGCCGTGAAGAACGTGCGCTCTTGTCGGCGATTCGCTGACGGCGACTCCCAGAGCTTTCTGAACCGCATTGATGGTGTCTTCGGCCATCGCGCGATGCGTGGTCCACTTTCCGCCCATGATGCTGATCAGGCCGCTCTTGGGGTCGACCTCAATGACGTCGTCGCGCGCAATCTTTTCCGTGCTCTCGCCTTCTCCCGCGCTCACCAGCGGCCGCGCACCGGCGAAGCCGGCCACGATGTCGGAGGGCTGCAGAGGTTTCCCGAGGTATTTGTTCAACTGGCGGAGCATGTAAGTGATCTCTTCTTCCGTGACGTACAGGTCGTCGCCAGGAGCCACCTCCCGCTCCGTGGTACCGACGAGCAAGCGCCCGCCCCAGGGCACAGCAAAGAGCACACTTCCATCCTCGGTTTTCGGGACCAGCATGGCGTCATTTGTTGGGAAGAGATCCAGGGGGAACAGGATGTGAGAGCCCTTGCTGAGCCGCATGCGCTTGGCAACCGATGGCGACGCCATCTGACGAACTAAGTCCGAAAATGGTCCTGTGGCGTTGACGATGGCGCGCGAAGTCACGTTGAATCTCGCGCCGCTCGTCTGATCCACAGCCACCACACCCGAAAGCCGCCCAGCCGGGTCGCGCTGCAACTCTGTCACGCGACAGTGATTCAATGTCTGCCCGCCGGCTTCCTCGAAGGTATGAACGAGGGCCAAGTTGTACCTGGCGTCGTCGAACTGGCCGTCGGCGTACTCTACGGAGCCGAGCAATCCGTCGCGGTTCAGTTGTGGCATCCGCCTCAGAGTTTCCTCGCGCGAGACAAACTTGCTGGGAGAAATGCGCGCCGAGCCAGCGAGCCAATCGTAGATCTTGAGACCGATATCGAGATAAGCGACGTCGAGCCAGTGAAAACTTGGAACCAGAAACTCCAGTTTGCGCGTGAGGTGAGGAGCGTTATCGAGCATTCGGACGCGCTCATGCAGCGCGCGGACTACCACGTGGTATTCCTTTGGATCGGCGCCCTTGATGGCCTCTTCCAGATAGCGAACTCCCCCGTGAATAATTTTTGTCGCGGTGCTGGAAGTGGCGCCCGCAAAATCGCCAGCCTCCAGCAGAACGGTACTCAGCCCGCGAAGTTGCGCATCCAGCGCGCATGCGGCTCCTGTCGCTCCGCCGCCAATCACGCAGACATCGAACGACTTGCCCTCGATACTGCTCCGTTGCACTGCCCGAGACTTCATGAAGCCTCCGATATAATCAAAAATTGACCTGCGTGCGGAATCCGAAGACAGCCGCGTTAGGAGTCTGCGAGTTCCCACCGACATCCACATAGTATTGAAAGACAGGCTGAACGAGGAGGTACCGCGTCAAATGAGCCGCATAGTTCACTTCGATTGCTTTTTCCGACCCCAGACGAGGCAAACCCAGGGGAACTCCGAGAGATTGAAACGGATCGCCGAGTTTGCTGTAGACGAAGCCGAGAGCAGCTGTATCATGCGACCGCGACGGAATCGGTCCGTTGTAGCGTAGACCTGCGATGATCTGAGTGTTCTGCCTGTTGACATCGCCAGGACTCCAGTCAAACCCGAGAGTGGCGTCTAAGCCACGATTTGTTCCGGCGCCGGCCCGATACAACGCCTGATTTGCCATCCCGTAGATCAAATAGTTCCCGTTGCTCTCATGTCCGGCCGCGTCGGGGAATTTGCCGCCGTTATAAGCTGCCCCGAATTTAAAGGTGCCGGGATAGGTCTTTCGATCCAAATGCGACGACTGGCCTGGCAACTCCTCCGCATCGTGCGTGAAACCCACTTCATAGACAAACACCGGCGTATTTCGGATCTGGAAATGGAAGCCTGTGGGGTCCTGCTGGTATGGATTGCGGTTGCCCGCCAGAACCGCCGACTTGACGTAGAGAGTACGCCACGGAAAGAACTGAATCTGTGCCGCGGGTGTCGCCGCGGGGTTAAACGATTCGAACGTGGTAGAAAAAAGGTTGCCGAAAGCATAATCCAGTGGTTCGATGAGATAGGAAGCGCCGTATTCCTGATTGCCGTAGAAGTCGAGGCCCGCAAATTGACCTGCGCGGATGAAAAGACGATTGTGAAAGAAAGCTTGTTGCAGCCAAAACGAATCCAATCGCGTTGTGTGCGCGCTGACCAGGCCACTGGGATTCGCAAGTGCCCCAATGTCAGCGCCGAGATTGCCGCCGAATTGCCAGAGGCCGGTCGCGTGGAACGTCAAACCATTCCATTCAGTTAGTTTCCCGAAGTCGATATCCATCGTTCCGCGCAGTCGCCCCCATCCGGTCTCGGTTTGACGAATACCGCCCACAGGGTTCGCTTGGAGATCCGCGACATAGAAGAAGTCAAAGGTAATTCCTCGGGACGCCAACTCGTTTCTTTTTCCACCCCAATCCCCGAATAAGTAGGCTCTGGCCCGATTCGCGCTAGACGCTTCCTCACTTGCATACTGAGTTGCTTTACTCTGCGCGGAGACTCTGCTTGCCGAACACAAAAGCACTAGCACTGCCAAGAAGAATGTGTTTGGTATGCCCTTCAAGGGCTGATGGCTTGAAAAATGAATCCAACGAGATGCGCGTTTTATCTTCATGACTACTACCTCAGGTTTTCTTATTTCGCGTTCCGATCAGAAAGCTGTGCAGGCGGCCTTGTACTTCGGTTCCAAATGCCGCCGCAGATGGCGCCTCGCGTGGAAAACGCGCGCCTTAACGGCGCCCACGGTCAGACCGAGGCGTCGCGCAGTTTCCGTACTCGTGAGCTCTTGCAATTCGCGGAGATGAACCACGGTTCGCAACTTTTCCCGGAGATGTGAAATCGCCTTGGTTACCGTGGCACGAAGTTCCTTCTCGGCCAGAATCTCTTCCGGCGTCGGCCCCTTGTCCGTGAGATCGAAGACGGAATGCGCGTCGCCGCCATCACCATTACCTTCCAAGAGCGGTGCGTTTGGGCGCCGCTGGCGCAGCAGCATCAGCGCCTCATTAATGGCAATACGGGTCACCCAGGTTGAAAAAGTCGAGTCTTCACGAAATCTAGCTAGGTTCGCGAAAGCAAGCTGAAACGCTCGTTGAGCCGCGTCTTCGGCATCTTCCTGATTGCGGAGTATCCGGAAAGCGGTGCGACAGATTTTCGGTCGATGACGCTCATACAATTTTCCGAAAGCGTTGGAGCACCCTAATTTTGCTTCTGCTACGAGCAATCGGTCGTCGGTCGATGCGGCTTTGGTAGCGCTGCCCTGCGTGCCTTTCTGTCGCTCGGTCAGTGATGCAGCCTCTTGAACGCTCATCGCTCCTCCTCTCCCTTTCTCACAATCACTCAAGCACTCACGTGCACTTCGTCCCTGAGTACCTGGCTGGATGCAGCTCCTACTGAGCCGCGTGCCAGCCAAAGGCTAAAGCGCACGGAGTCAGACAATCCAAATCCCTTGCGGCAACGCAGAACGCGATACCACTTGCTCCAGTTGGCCGTGAAAATCAGAATCGAAGACATGGCGACTCTCCTCTCAACTCCATTCCGTTCAAGCAACACCGACTAGACAACATTGATTGCGACGTCGATGTTTCCGCGTGTAGCGCGGGAATAGGGGCAAGCTTGGTTCGCGGCCTCCACCAGGGTTTGAGCGACTTTCCGCTCCAGTCCCGGTAGGCTGACATTGAGACGGGCCGCCAGGCCGTGAACGCCATGCGCTATGCCCAGGTCCACTTCGATATCAATGGCGAGGTCAGATGGGAGCGTGACCTTCTTTTTGCCCGCGACGAGCTTGATCGCTGACAGGAAGCAGGCCGACCAACCGACAGCGAACAGCTGTTCGGGATTGGTGCCCGTGCCTTCGGTGCCAGGGGAAGTGAACCTAACGTCCAGCCGGCCATCGTCAGTGCGGGAGGCGCCGCCCTCGCGGCCACCCGTGGTGTGGGCTTTGGCGGTGTACAAGACCTTTTCGAGATGGGTTGTGACGGATTCTCTTGCTTGTTCGACTTGAGTCATTGTGGATTCCTTTCTGAAAATCTTTTCGTGGCGCACATCCGATTGAAGATGCTTTGGTGCCGTCCTCGCGCTTGTTAACAACGGAAGTTATGAATGCAACTGTTGTTCCAAAACGAGCTTGGGAAGAACTGTGCGCCGCCCGCGAAGCATCGCGCGTACAATCAGTGCGATAGCACCGGGTGCAGCGCGTTTTCAACCTGACACTCTCAATCGCACACTGGAACTAAACCGACCCGACGCAACGAAACCTCGTTGCTCACGGAATTTCGTTGTATTCTTGACCGAATTGCTGACGAGGTTTTTGTGGGGACGTCACTAACTGCCGAACCGCTACTCTGCTTGGCAGCGACTGTTACAGCGGAGCATCGGGGAGAGTCTGTCCTACAGCACATTGTGCAGGGCTTGGCGTTACAGCCTGGCGTTGCCTTGGCACGCATCTGGCTGTTGCCTTCAGGCGATCTCTGCGGTTTCTGTCAGGCGCAGACTGCATCCCCAGATCAGATTCAATCTCTCCATCTGGTTGCAAGCGCTGGAACTCCCAGGCATTCTCCCGGCGAAGACTGGTCCTTTCTGCAGGGACATTTTCATCGAATTCCGCTAAACACTGGAAAGGTTGGACAAGTAGCAGAAAGTCGGAGTCCGATCTTCGTCAAGGACTTTCTGCACCAGAATGATTGGATTTCCCGGCCTGAGTGGGCGGAACGAGAGGACATTCGCAGCTTTGCAGGCTACCCCCTGGTGTTCCGAGACAATCTGTTGGGGGTCCTCGGAGTTTTTAGCCGAATTGTTCTCGAGGACCAGGAATTCACATGGTTAGGACTGTTTGCGAATCAAGCTTCAGTCGCTATTGCCAATGCCCGCGCATTCGAGGAGGTCGAGAGTCATCGGCGGCAGCTCGAAGGCGAAAACGCTTACCTCCAGGAAAAGGTACAGCAGGGTTTCGAGTTCGGCGAGATCCTCGGCAAGAGTTTAGCTCTCCAGCAAGTCTTGCGGCAGATTCAGATGGTCGCGCCGACCGACACCACGGTTCTCATTGGCGGCGAATCCGGTACAGGAAAGGAATTGGTGGCGCGCGCCATCCATGAGCGCAGCGAGCGACATGGACGACCGTTGATTACCGTGAATTGCGCCTCGATCCCGCGCGAGCTTTTCGAGAGTGAGTTCTTCGGTCATGTGAAGGGCGCTTTCACGGGGGCATTGCGCGACCGAATCGGCCGTTTCCAGTTGGCGGATAAAGGAACCATTTTCCTTGACGAGGTGGGCGAAATCCCTCACGAACTGCAGAGCAAGCTATTAAGAGTTTTGCAGGAAGGCACGTTTGAACGTGTTGGAGATGATCATGTGCGCCGCGTAGATGTGCGTGTTCTCGCCGCGACCAACCGTGAGCTTTACGAGGAGGTCGAAGCGGGACGATTTCGGAAGGATTTGTACTACAGGCTTTGTGTCTTTCCCGTGATAATACCGCCGTTGAGAGACCGCTCCGAGGACATCCGCCTCTTGGCAGAGCGCTTTGTGCAACTTGCGTCACAGCGCCTTAAGCTTCCCCGTGCTCAGCTCACAGACTCCGCGATAAGTCAGCTTACCGCCTATTCGTGGCCAGGCAATGTGCGAGAACTACAGAACGTCATCGAACGTGCTGTTATTGTGTCTCGGGAAGGGCCCCTGCGAGTCGACTTGGTTCTTGCCCCTTTTGTGCAGAAAGACCACACGAAGTGGAATCCCGGAACTGCCGGGACCGCCGCCTTTCCGAAAAAAGAGATGGAACGACGCGAGCGGGAGAATATTTTAAAGGCTCTTGAAACAGCGAGTGGGAAAATCTATGGGGCAGATGGGGCCGCTGCGATCCTAGGCATGAAACCGACTACACTCGCTTCACGAATGAAGAAAATGAAGCTCCGCGCATCCTAAGCGTATCCAGCTTCAGGGATGCGCCGGGTCAATGCCTGAAATATAGAACGGGGATGATATTGAACATGATAACGCACAACGCTACGACGACCGCGATACCGCCAAGCCACACGAACACAAACGTGCGGTCGCTGGCGCTCGGCGGAGGTAAAGAAATCCCAACGATGTAATGAACTCCTCGGAAGAACCCTGCTAGAAGCTTAATCATCGCGACCTTAAAGATCCTCTCTCCCCGGCTGACGCCGACGGATTGTTGAGAGGGCCTTAGAACTCCTGGACAGTGGGACGTACTACGATTTCATCGATCTCAACGTCGCTGGGCTGTTCGATCGCGTAGGCAATTGCACGGGCGACGGAATCGGCCGGGATGGCGATCTTGTAGAACTCTTTCACGTTCTGCGATCCCACCGCGTCCGAGCTCCCCTCTTTCAGTTCCGAGTCGACAGCGCCGGGCGAAAGGATTGTCACGCGGATGTTGTCCTTGCGGGTCTCCATGCGTAGGCCTTCAGAGATGGCGTGAACGGCGAATTTCGTACCACTATAGACCGAACCGCCGGGAGCGAAGACCTTAATGCCAGCCACCGACGAGAGGTTGATGAAGTGGCCGTTTTTTGCCTTGGTGAATACCGGCAGAGCTGCGGCGATGCCGTAGAGCACACCCTTCATGTTGATATCGATCATCTTCTCCCATTCGTCGACCTTCAGAGATGCGAGCGGTGCGATGGGCATGACGCCGGCATTATTCACCAACACGTCGACCTTGCCGAAAGCCCTCAGAGCCGCCTGAATGAGTGCGTCGACTTGCTCTCGCTTCGTGACGTCGACCGCGACCGCCAGCGCCTTACCACCTTTTGCAGTGATGTCCTTCACGATGGCATCGAGCCGATCCTTGCGGCGTGCTCCAAGTACGACAGTTGCCCCGAGTGCTGCTAGGTGACGTGCTGCGCTCTCCCCGAGGCCACTGCTCGCACCCGTAATCACTACGACTTTTCCTTCGATGTTCGTGCTCATGACATTCTCCTTGTTCTTGTGCGAGGAGTCCTACTGGCCCTGGCGATGGATCCTTGACAACCTGTAAACCTTGGAGCGCAGAGCGGGCAACGGGTCATCGGACAATTCAATTCCGTCCGTTAGCCGTGTAGGGTCGAACGCCAGCGCTTTTGATGCCGCATCGCTATCAGGGTCAATCGTCGTGATCGTGATCGTGCCCAAGTCAATTGTCTTGCGGTCAGCCGGCCAGACAATCGAGGCATCGTTTGTGGCATCCCCCGGGTCGGGGAGTTGAAGAAGAAGCCGGAATTTCACCGGTTCCTGTGCAAGATGGGTCTTGAGTTCCTCGATCAGAAAATTAGGAGCCTTGCTTTTGCCATCTGCATCGGACACGTAGTGCTGCCCGGCAACCGGAAGAATCTGATACCTCCCTGCCTGCTTCACCCCTTGTTGATTGATGAAGATCCATGCGTTGTTGCCGAAAAACGCCTCCGTCGCAAAACTGACAGGCGTTGGTTTCGGGTCCTGCACGAATTTCAAAGCGCGCGGACGTGTTGAGAGGAACTCTTCGACGGGCCAGGGATGAGGCTTCGTGGGATCCGTTGCCACAATGGTTTTTTGAAGGCTGAGAAAATCTTCTCCTGTACCGACGGGAAAGCCATTGTGTGAAAAGGCGACGATATCAGTTTCCTTGTCATCCGGGAGCTTGAATCGAATCGCCATCCCGAATGGCGCTGAATCCGGAGAGCTATCCGCGATCCCTGGATTAGGCGCGTCATCCGAAAAGCGAACGATGACCGGTACCGTTGCACCGTTGAATTGTCCCGCTCGTGAGACTGCAGCAGCATCCTTCGAAGGAGCAAATGTTCCCAGGGACACGATGCCCTTCGCATGGACGAGCCGATGGCCTGGTTTGTTCCCCGGCAATTGAACCATCGTGTCAAAGACCTGTTGAGCAAGATCTTTGTCGGCGTCTTGTGCGGCACGGAAATCGATTGGTGCGACTAGTGCCACTCCCAAGAGCATAAGAGTGAGCGGCATCCAAGTTCTTGCCACCAAATTGCCTTGTTGATTCGATCGGTTCGGTTTCATCGGCGTATCTCCTTTAGAGTTTGCATTGAGGTATTCCATCGCTGTCGCACCGGCTCGGAGACCGTACGCCGCGCTTCCGGACTGTTCTGCATTCAACGCCCAGGCCGGCTTAGGCCATCGTCACCTTTGCAGCTAGCTCCTGAAGCTCGCGTGAGTTCCTTGGCTGCCGCTAGCTCGGGTTCATTTGTCTCTTTATGCGTCCATTCCCAATCCCGCTGCAGCTTGTCGTCTCGCAGGTGCTCGCGCGGCCGCGTCTCGACTATTGGCACAAAGAGCTCGCTCGACACCTCGCCCAGGCTTTGCAATGCACGATACGAACTGGAGGACTTCCATGCATTGAAATGATCCGCGGAAGACCAGTGCGTAGTCAGCAAATACGGCACTTTGTCGGCAGCCGGCGCAACTAGGAGAGGACCGGAAAACTGGAAGGGGTGCGCCTCGAATTCTCCGGTTAGGGTTTCAAACGGCTGCGCTCCAGCGGTGCCTAACTCTGCCAGCGCCTGCCGCACCGATTTTATCTGTGTGTCGTCGAGCGCGGTATCGACGAGGATGCTAGTTTCCGACATCAGGCGATCGCCGAGGACTTCGCCAGGCATCGGGGGGCGCCACTTTCTGAGATACAGGGATGTCCACCAGTTGGGGGCCGACTTCTGAATCACCCGATGCTGGGGTTCACCGTGCCATGCATTCATTTGCTCCTCACTGTCAAAGCGCGCACCGAAATATACCCATGTGGTGTCCCAAACCGGGCCGCTGTAGCCAGCCCGAAAACCGGGCTGTGCCGCGGCCAGCGGCACCACCGAGGCCTGATAGGCCAGAAAAGCAGTTTCTTTCCCCGGAATAATCTTGAAGGCGGCTTCAAGAACCGCGAGGGGACCTGTCGCTTTCGTTGCTGTCACTTTGGCAGCTAGTGCCTGAAGCTTGGCGTCAAGCTCCCGGGCAGCCGCCATCAGGGGTTCATTGGGCTCGACAACCATCAGTGACGAGGGCCTTACATACGTCAGACTGCTGTGATCCTCGTCTTCTTCAATCAGGATGAGTTCAACCGGCGCGAAAAGACCCGCCGTCAAATCATGACGCAACATTGTGATGGCCAGCAGCGGGTTTCCGATGACGACCCGCAGTACTTTTTTTCGAACCTGGGCCTTCTTGATCCATGCGCCATGATTCATGAGGGCGAACAATATGAAGCCACTGGGGCCCACGTGTGACTCCACCTCGGCTTTGTACGATTCCCAACTTTCGAACTTGGCAGGAAGGTCGTCGATCATCAGTGGCTTCTCGCCGACGTCGGCCAGCAATGCAGACACGAGTTCGTCGAAACGCTTCCTGCTGTCGAATCTGAGACGAACGCCATTAAAGGGAATTTCGCGTGGATTAGAAGTTGTCATCGTGATTCTCCCGAGACTACGGCGCAATCATCAGCGACCGTCTCAACAACTGATATAGAGTGCGTGCTACGTTCGTGGACATAGGCAGCAGGCGTGCGATCAATCAACAGGCTGAGCAGTTCCGGGCGGCTATAGTGGCCGCGGGAATCCATCTGCCTCTTACGCTTATCGATCAAAGAGAAATCAAGATCGGCAATCACCACGCCTTCACCAGAGCGCAGCGGTTCACCCATCAATTCGCCTTGCGGCGAGACAATCGCGGTAAAACAGCCACTAGAGATTGGGCCGATGGGGCAGCCGGTGTCGTGTATGAGCTGAGCCTGCTGATCGGCATTCAGCCACGCGGTGGCATTGACGACGAAGCAACCGGACTCCAGTGCGTGTTGGCGGATGTTGACTTGGGTCTGCTCCGCGAAAATGTCGCCGCCGAACGAACCGGGGTACATCGACGAGTGAATCTGCTCGCCATCAGCCATCAAGGCGTAACGGGCCAGCGGGTTGTAATGCTCCCAGCATACCAACTGACCAATGCGCCCGACGGCGCTGTCGACAGCTCGCAGTCCGGAACCGTCGCCTTGCCCCCAGATCATGCGCTCGTGGTAGGTAGGGGAAATCTTGCGGCGACGCTGAATCAAGGTGCCGTCAGCATCGAACAGCAATTGCGTGTTAAAGAGTGTGCCACCATCACGTTCGTTGACGCCGATAGACACTACCATCCCGGCTTGCCTGGAAGCTTCGCCGATGGCGCGAGTGGCGACCGAGGGTACAGTCACGGCTTGTTGAATTAGCCTCAGATGTTCCGCACCCATCTGGAATGGCCGCTGCACGAAGGAGAAATAGGGATAGTACGGAACTACCGCCTCCGAAAAGGTGGCGAACTGTACGCCCTGGCGACCGAGCTCAATAATCTTCTCGACGACCTTCTCGACAGTGCCTTCGCGGCTGTAAAGCACAGGGCTGATTTGTACGGCAGCCGCTTTGATGACAGTCACAATGGCATCGCTACGTCGTAGATCTCCCGACTCTATTGGACGATTTGTTTTTTGATCGAACATCCCGTCCTCGCGCTTGTTCATGACGGAAGCTATGAATGCAACTGTTGTTCCAAACGTGCTTGGGGAGAACTGCGCGCCACCCCGCGAAGCATCGCGCGTACAATCAGTGCGATAGCGTCGGGTGCAGCGCATTTTCAACCTGGCGCTCTCAATCGCACACTGGAATCAAACCCACCCCGCGCAACGAAAACTCGTTGCCCACGGAATTTCGTGGTGTTCTGACCGAATTACTGGCGAGGTTTTTGGGGGGACGTCACTAACTGTCTCGGCTTCCGTAGTCTCCCGGGGAGCAAAGCCCGTAGAAACATCCGTAGCGCAGTGCAATACCCTCCAGAGCGGGAGCATTCAGCAAACGGTCCTCAAGCTGCAAAGTTCGAAGACGGGAGCTAAGCAGGTTTTCTGTCTCGGGTGTTACGACCGCGACTTCGAATACCTCGGCGAATTTACGAAGATAGAAGGAAGGAACAAAATGAAAATCACAGTTAACGGCGGCAATGGATTCATCGGATCAAAGCTCGCCACCTCGCTTCGCGAGGATGGGCACAAAGTGGTGAGCGTGCAGTCCGAAGCAGGTACGAACTCAAAACCAATGGTTGCGCTGGCATTTCTCATAACCAGCACCCTGATCACAGCCAGCACGCTGATAGCGCAGAAGGCAGTCACGCCGCCGACGGCGCACGAAACTATCACACCACTCATAACGAAAGATCTGGCAGGACTTCCTGGCGAGCAAGTTCTGATGTACACCGTGGACTTTCCGCCGGGCTTTTCGAGCCCTATCCACCGCCATAATGCGCAGGTGTCTGTTTACGTGATGGAGGGCTCCGTCGTGATGCAGGTGAGAGGGGGAAAAGAAATGACGCTGACGCCAGGCCAGAGCTTTTATGAAGATCCCAACGATATTCACGTTGTTAGCCGGAACGCAAGTAGTACAAAGCCAGCAAAATTCCTTGTGTTCCTGATTAACAAGAAAGGCGCTCCGCTGGTGATACCAGCAAAGTAAACCAACAATTGCGAGCGGTTCCGTTCGCAAAAACTCAATTCGAAAGGGAATATATGAACACGATTACCGTAAAAAATTCGAAATTCGCCAGCTACGCAACCCTGTTGCTAAGAATTGGGCTTGGCGTTGGTTTTTTGTCGGCCGTAGCCGACCGATTCGGTCTGTGGGGAGCGTTTGGGCAACCGAATGTCGAGTGGGGGAATTTCTCACGGTTCTTGGAATACACCCACACCCTCAATTGGTATTTTCCGGCGGGGATGATCCCGACACTGGGGGTCATCGCCACTTGCGCTGAAGTTCTCTTCGGTCTTCTTCTCCTCGTCGGCTGGCACACACGCGCTGCCGCGTTGTTGAGTGGACTTCTCCTGCTGACGTTCGGGGTGGCCATGACGCTTGCACTAGGAATCAAGGCGCCCCTGAATTTTGCCGTCCTCACGGGCATAGGAGGGGCTTTGCTTTTGGCAAATTGCGAAAACTTCCCATTCAGCGTGGATGAGTTGCTGTTCCGTCGAACCATTCAGAGGAGGACATGAAAGCAACACCGGTTCTACGATTCGGCTCACCGAACGTGATCACAGATGATGACCAGACTCGGCCGGCACCCGCCGTCGGGCAATTGCTGGCCCGCGATTTCCCGCCGCAACTCAACAATCGGGCATGTGCTCTGGATCTTGGTAGTCCTCGAGAGTCGACGGCAGCGGAGTCACCGGTATGGCGACCACACAGCTAGAACCCAGCATCGACGAATATCTCCGAAGAAGACTGATGCCCGTGGAGGGCTCAATCCCTCGATTGGCAGGAATCGATATGTATGGCAATTCGATTCCGGTTGGCAAAGTCGGTGGCGACCTCTTTGAATACATTAACTTTCAGCAGCGCTATAACATTGACGCGCGAGTGGCACGCGCCGTTCGGCTCTCCGCAGACTACCTGGAACCTCTTCCAGAAGGGAGAAACCCACGAAACTCGGTGGACGTCCATGTTCAATGGTTGGAGTCAAGACCGGGATACAGCGTTTCGGTGGCCACCGAGTACAGAAAGGCGAAGTGTTCGGAGCAGGTGAGAATTGCCGAGGACCTTCAACAACTGTTCGGTATTGCCGGAGTGCTATTGGTCGATGCTCAGGGACACGGGATAATCTCGGCGAAGATTGCGTCGACTGTACACGACACGTTTCATGCGTTCATGCTTTCTGAACTTAATCGCTACGGAGCGACAACGCCAGATTTCTTTGAGCAGATTAACCTCAGGCTCGCCCAGTCAGTCACCGCAAGAAACGCTTTGGGACGGGAGCCAAACGATGGCGTTCGCGAAATAGCGACCATGCTCTACGGTGAAATACATCCCGCAGGACATTTCCGTTTTGTAAATTTCGGCCACCCCCCACCACTTATATTTTGCTCAAAATCACAGAAGTTCAGACCGATCGACAAGGATCGCATGGCGCAGTTTCCTCCGCTCGGGCTGGAGATTCCCGAGGACCATCCTGATAGGAACAAATATTTCTCGATGACGTTCAGGAAAAAACACATGAACCCTTCGGACGTAGAAGAGCTGACGTTGATGGACAGGGGAGATATTTGTTTCCTGTACACGGATGGTGCTTACGACGGCAGCGATGAGCAGGGTCGTCTTCAGATTGAGCACGTCATCCGTGACCACAAAGATGAGCCAGCAAAAGAGATTTGCAACGCTGTCTTGGAGCATGCGGTAAAGCAAGACGACTATCTAGAGCAGATTAATGAAGCAGACCGAATCGACGACAAGACCGTGTTCATCATCAAACGCACATAGGAATCTGAAGTGAAGGGCGCGTGAATCGCTTCAAAAACGTGCGTCACGCTGGCAGCAGCAGTCTGGGAGAGACGAGATCCATGAAAACACAAGGTGCGAACAAGCTGTTCACATCAGTCCGAGTCGGATCAATGGAATTGGAACACCGCGTCGTAATGGCTCCGCTCACACGTTCGCGTTCGGTTCAGCCTGGAGCCATTCCAGGAGATTTGATGCTCGAGTACTACACGCAGCGGGCCTCAGAAGGTGGGCTCATAGTTTCTGAAGCGACTCCGATTTCGATTGCAGGCGGCGGATGGTTCGGGGCGCCCGGCTTGTATTCGAACGAACAGGTTGCGGGTTGGAGAAGAATCACTAACGCAGTTCACGGCAAGCGGGGTTACATGTTCTCCCAACTCTGGCACACGGGGCGCGCCTCGAACGCGATAATTCGTGACTCTACTTGCTACTAGTCTTAGCTGATTTGAGGGTATAGGATCCCCCGTAGAATCTGGCGATTGGAGAAAATTGAAAATGAGTGTTGAAAACAAGAGACATACCAACGCTCACCAACCCTTCACCTCCCTCTCACCAACGGAGGTTTCAATCCCCCCCTCTCCGCCATAGTTACTTTTTCCTTTAAAAACGCATATTTTGACGCCGTGCTACTAGTTTGCTACGTCGACGGCAAGCAGATTTGGAAGCCGCTGTTTGCAGAAACCTTCGCTCAAGCGAAAAAGGAAGCTAGGCACCTCACCAATGGAATCCCTCCAGAAGCGCAGGGATTCTCTGTAGTTCAACGCGACTTGCCCAGGATTGTCAACTGCGTCCCGTTAGCAACTGCAGTTGAAACCTATCTCGAACAGAAGAGTGGGAAGTCGCAGAAGACGGTCTATCAATACCAACGAACTCTCAACGAATTCCAAGCGGTTGTTGGCCGAAAGGTTCGGTACCTCGACGAGGTTACGGAAAACACTCTTCGGACTTACAAGAAGTCCATGGAAGCCGAAGGTACGCCGGGAAAACCATTGACACACGTCTTAACATGTTAATCAACGCCGCTTTCTCGCACTGATCTTCGGTTTCAGGGTAACTGGGCCTGACGAAAAGTCCGTCGCACTTCGCGGAAAACCTGTTCAAAGGGCGGAAGCGTGGCCATCTGGTAGGCCAGCCGATTATTCCAAAGAGCTCGTAACCGCGCTTCCTTGCCCGCGAGCGCGACTTGCAGATTCGCGCAAGGTCTTACTCGGAACTCAAGTTTTTGACAAATCGCGGGGATGAGGTGATCGAGTTGCACCTCCTCGTTTTCCGTCAGATACCAAAGGTCGTAAAGATCGCGAGGTTCGTTTCGAGCGCGATCGGTGAGAGCGATTGTTTTTTCGGTGGCAATTTCGTTGAGGGAGTAAACGAGAATCGGTCGGTCTTCCGGAAGGTCGGCGAACTCCTCGTAGCCACGAAGGACCGGCCTCTCTTCGAGCGGGAAAGAAAGCACTTCGTCGATCGTTACATCCACTTTCACGTCGTTGTTTCCGGGAAGCGGCCCGCTATAGCGGAGGTAGAAGGTGTAGGTGTTGACCCGCAGGTGTGGGTCCCGCCGGTCGAAGTTGAAAACGATCCCCGATTCTTCCCGAACCCTTGCGTAAACGGGTTCGAGGCGCGCTCGAATGTCTTCGAAGGGAAGCGCTGCGCGCAGAGTGAAGTCAAGATCTTCGGAAAAGCGATAATCGGCAAAGTAGCAGCGTTTGAGTGAGGTGCCTCCCTTGAACGCAAGAACCGGTTGAAGATCGGACTTGGCAAGCGCGTTGAGCAGCCACGCGAGGCAATAGTCCCGTTCGAGGACGTCTTCGCGAATGCGAAGCCCACCGCCGGCTGCCAGGCGATTGGAAAGCAGCGAGATGTTGCGTTGTGGAATCACTCAGGTGCTCCGGACAGCCAGCAGCTCTTCGGCTGGGATGTTGAGCTGCAGGCGCCATTTCGCAACGTGCGAGCCCTCTCGAGGCAACGACGGATCAAGAGGAACATAGGTGGCGGTCAAATTATCGCGGAGCGACTGCAGTTCAGCCTCCGTCGCGATGCCTAGGAGTTCCAGCAAATATCCCAGGCGGCGATAGACGGAGCCGACATGCATTCGCTTTGCGTAGTCGAGAAGTTTTGCGACGCGAATGTCCGCATGACGCATCCAAAGGCCTTTTGCAACATCGGTTATACCGCCGCACCATTCGGGATGGCGCACTCCATCGAGGATAGTCCGTTCGAGGTCGCTGATTTCGACCGACTCTTGTTTGGTGACCCAATGTTTCGTGTTCCCGAAAAAATCTTTCTCCTTCATGAAATGAAAGCGGAATTCGGTTCCATGAAGCGTTTGTTTGGGAATTCTTTTCGTGCTCGATACGAAAATGACAAACTGCGGCTGAGTCACCATGCGGTGAAGTTCCATGGCCGATCCGTAGGACAGAAAATACGGAGCGCCGTCGACCAAATAACGTGCGATCAGGTAGGGATTTCCAGAGTATTCAACCGAGCTTCCGAGTTCAGGTGGAACAATCACGAAGAGACCGCGCTTGAGATGGGAGACAAGTCCCCGTTTTCGGGCTTTGTGGAGCAGGCTACTGACAAGCGGAACTGTGAGACCGGTAATCTTTTCGGCCTCTGCCGTGGTGAAAGTGGTGCGGCCCGAGTCATAGAGAGTCATCAGAAGCCTTGCCATTTGGCTACGACTAGTCTTCAGGTTTGAGTTATAGTTTGTGTGCATTAGTTGGCTCAACGCGCGAACTGTAGTGCAGAGAATATAACAATGATTATGTTTCATGTCAAGTAGTTCGCCTAACAGGCCAACTATCTAACACGCGCCATAACCAAGCCAATCTGGCGTACAGGAGACCACAATTTTCGCCACGATTGGATCTCAGCCAATTCCAAGTGGCGAGCTCGCTGATTGGTCCCGTCCGGCTGCCCCTATCCACAAGAATGTTTGAGGCAAAACGCGCCGCATCCTCATAGACCCAGTGAAGGTACCGAAACGGCCGATCCTATCTCTCTTCAAATGCTATGGAAACTCAGTGTTCCCAATGCAAAGAGACTATGACGTTCACTCCGGAAGGAGATTGTTGGTGTTTTGAGCTGCCCAAGGTAACTCTGCCAGGAACTGTAAGAAGCTGCCTTTGTCCTGCTTGTTTAGGTAAATATCAGTTATTTATCAAAGATGAGGAACCTACTCTCGGAACAGATACGAAAGTCGGGCTACCCCAGGAAATATCGCTCAGTCGCGTTTCCCACCGATGATCTCTCTGGCCAGCAGAGCCTAATCGCTGTCTCTTGTGGCATCGGGCGAGTCTGCCAGTTTCCTAAGTTCTTGAGCGTCGAGACGAGACAATGTCACAAAGACAGAACGCGCTGCATCGGCACGTGACCGCACTGATCTGTGCGGCGTTCCAGACCGTTCCAGAAATCGGCGCACATCCCTCAGGTGTCGAAGAAATGTTCGGTTTTGAGCCGCAGCAATAAACTTCAATACAATCAAGATTCACCCGGCGCGATTTCCCGCACCAAGTCGGCTTGGCTCCCAGTCAGCATTAAGACAGAATGCGACTTCCGTCTTTTCTCCGCTTGAATTTAGGTCTCTTGCCCATGCACCGCGCGACTACATTGACCCGCTAGAAGTCCCCCTGCGCGAGTGCGTGGGTCAGCATCGTTGCGCAGACGTTGTGATGGGCGTATTGCCAGTCGAAGCTGAAGTCTTGATTGAACGCGCCGGTGTACCAGTTCGCCCAGTCAATCTGGTCATTGAGACCGTCCGCGATCCGTCCGGTGAATTCTGAACGTAAGGCTCGGCCAGCGGTTGCGATCCGAGTAGCTTCTTGTGCGCCGCGGTCAGTGTCTTCTGAACAAGTCTTTCGTGCCATGATGCTTCCTTGTCCTATTCTATAATGGTACAGATAATTCGATAGTAATAAATCAACTCAATCCGGCGAAACTTCGCCGCGGTCTTGTGAGAACTTTGTAAACGCTACGGCTAGAGGCGAGGATCGACTGGTTCGCTTTCAAGGGCCAACACACCGAAGACGCATTCATGGACCCGGCGGAGAGGTTCTTGTCGGACAAATCGCTCAAGGGCTTCAATTCCGAGAGCAAATTCGCGGAGTGCCAGAGAGCGCTTGGCTGACACCGAACGGCTGCGCAGGCGTTCCAAGTTTTCTGGCAACAAATATTCCGGCCCGTAGATAATCCTCAAGTATTCAGGTCCACGGCACTTGACGGCGGGCTGAGTCAGGCCACGGCGTCCGCGCACGATGAATTCCAGCGGCTTGACGACCATACCTTCACCGCCACGTCCGGTCAGTTCTTCCCACCAAAGAACCGCTTGTTCCACACTCGTAGTGTCTGTCACGTCGACGACCTTGTATGGCGTGGCAAAAAGGAGGCCGTCAGATGCTCCGCAGATCTCTGCAAGCTTTTCCATATGCCACACGTGGTCCCGCTGGACATGGACTTGGCCTTCCGTGGCGAGCAGGTGGAATGGCGCCAGCTTCAGATCGCTGACAGATCGCACCGGCCAACAGTAGTGACGATAGGAATCGACATAGCGATTCGCAGCTTCCAGGCGATGCCGATTGAATTCGAGTAGGGGCAAAGCGTCCGCGTTCTTCGATACCAAATGCTCCAGCGCTGAAACAACCGCCGTAAGGAATGCTTTGGCAGCCGAGCCCACGGCCGCATACTGCTGTCTCAGCAATTCCTGTGCCTTCGCGGACCAGGGCATTAGCTCCGCGTCGAGACAAATCCAGTCCGTCTGAAACTGGTCCCAAAAGCCCGCCGCGTCCACGGCCCCGCGTACCTTTTGAAGGAACTCTTGTTCGATCTTCGCATCATCGAAGAACCGTCTTCCTGTGCGCGTGTAACAAATTCCGAATCCTTCTCCCGGGACACCAAAACGCCGCCTCGCCATTTCTTCGTCGCGGCACACAATCACCACGGCACGTGAACCCATATGCTTTTCTTCGCAAATGACACGAGCAATTCCTTCGCGCCGGAAGTAGGAAAAGGCCTCTGCCGGATGCTCCAATAGCCCGGGCCGCGCGCTTGTTTCCGTAGGCGACATTGTGGGCGGCAGATAAATGAGCCATTTGGGGTTCGTCGCGAATCGACTCATTACTTCTAGTGCAGCGAGCGCATTCTCTTCTCGCACTGTGACGTTGTGGTGGAGGCGAGTTGTGACGATTCGTTTTCCGATCACATCATCGATGTCCAACAGGTCGTCGTGGACCTGCTGGGAAGTGAGAGGCGCGGCCGTCTCCACAACCGGGACTCGGGGCTTGACCGGCTGGGCATAGGTCGCTCGAGCGCTCACAGAGACAAGCTCTTTTTCCGGGTAGCGAAGTGCCGTTAAGTTGCCGCCAAAAACACAGCCCGTGTCGATGTTAATCGTGCGATTCAACCAGTCGGGTTGCGGCACCGGAGTGTGGCCATAAACCACCATCGCTCTTCCGCGATATTCCGCGGCCCAGTTATAACGAACCGGCAGCCCAAACTCGTCCGTTTCGCCTGTCGTTTCCCCGTACAGAGCAAAATCGCGCACCTTGCCCGAACCTCGGCCCTGCATCTCTTCCTTCATGCCAGCGTGCGCGACGACAAGCTTTCCGTCATCCAGAACGTAGTGACTGATGAGCTCGTCCAGAAATTCACAGACCTGGATGCGAAACTCCGAAGACTCCTTGTCGAGCTGTTCCAAAGAATTGGCGAGCCCATGCGTGATCTGCACGTCTTTGCCACGCAATTTACGCATCAGCTTGATGTCATGATTCCCAGGAACGCAAAGGGCCGCCCCGCCTTGCACCATGTTCATAGTCAAGCGCAGCACTTCAGGGATCTTTGGCCCTCGGTCGACAAGATCACCAAGTAAAACCAGTTTGCGGCCTTCCGGAGGTTTGACAGAGAAGCCGGGAGAACCGTCCCCGTTGCTTTGTCGCTCGATGGAATAACCGAGTTGTGTGAGGAGTTCGACGAATTCCTCAAAGCAACCGTGGATATCCCCGATGATGTCGAAGGGACCGTGCTCGTGCTTCAGGTTGTTCCAGAGTGGCTCGCGCTGAATCTCAGCGGCTTCAACTTCCTCTGGCGTACGCAGCACGTGAACTCGGCGAAAGCCTTCACGCTCCAAATTGCGCAAAGACCGGCGCAACTGTTGCGATTGTTGGCGGATGACGTGGGGACCGAAATTCCGGTCAGGGCGATCCCGGTTTCGTTCGTGGCAGAGCTTTTCCGGCAGATCAAATACAATCGCGACCGGAATGCAGTGATACTGCCGCGCCAGGGCAATGACAGGCTTGCGCGCTTCAGACTGCACATTTGTGGCATCAACAACGACGAGCTTCCCTGCGGTCAGCCGTTTTGACGCGATGAAATGCAAAACCTCAAAAGCGTCATTTGTGGCTCCCTGGCTATTCTCGTCATCGGAAACAAGGCCGCGGCAGAAGTCGGAGGAGAGAACTTCCGTCGGGCGAAAGTGCTTCCGGGCGAACCTCGACTTGCCTGATCCTGAGGGACCGACAAGAGCAACAACAGCGAGTTCGGGAATCGTCAGTTTCATGTCAACTTGAAAATCCTGAGCCTGTCGAGCGGAGCCGAGTCCGAATCAGTAGCTCATTCAAAGCCGCGTTACCAGTGGGTCGTTCAGGCAACTTAGATTCAAGGCTTGCCTCTTCCAGCACGCTCTTCAACCGCTCGTATTCCTTTTGGTGAAACGCCATGTCCGCATCTTGGACGGTGCCTTTCTCAGAAGCCTGCAACTTCTGAGAGATGAGCTCAGGGATGTAAGGCAATTTGAAGAACGAGTTAAGAGTGTGCAGGTTTGCCTCGACTTCGCCCGTGCGCATCATGTGTATCCCGGTCAACAGAACGCGATAGACGTAAAGAAGTGGCTTGATCCTCGTTGGGCTCTCTTTGTTCAGGAGTTTCCACTCTGTTTCTGCAAACCCGAGGTAGTGATGGCTGTGGTAGCGAGTGATGCAGCCTCTCGCGATCGCTTTCAACTCGTCATGCTCCGGTGTAGAGTGAACGACAAGTGGCGAATATAGTTGCTCAAGGACATAGCCATTTTTCTTCAAGAGCAGCTTGAAGAATTTCTTGATGTCGTGAGTGACTAGATCAAGCTCGATGTTCTCCCTAGTCTCCGACACCTCGATTGTTTCCGTACCCGAATCTAATCCGACGACATCACTCACCGGCAATAGGTGTACTCCCCGCAGATCGTAATCCGAATCCGGTGAAGGGAAACCATACAGGTGTGCGCCACTGATGGTCACGAAGACCATGGGGAATTTCTGCTCTTTCACAACCTCGTGGAGTCTCGGGTGCAGATTCATTTGGTCTCGATCAATTCGATATTCAAATTGTGCTGCGTCGAGCCTTTACAAGGAACGCGTTGACTCGGCCGTAATCCGGGTGTTCAGGCAGTTTCGTCTTTGCCCAAGCCAGATCGAACTGATGGTGCAGATCCTTACGCCAGGCGTTCACTTCTTGCCATGACACCTCGCCGCGTCTGATCGCGAGCAAGCGGTTTCGGTGTTCTCCAACCTGCACGGGAACTCTGCTCTCAAGCAATACTGCTATCCCTGAAACCAAGAGCCGAACCAGGTGCATGGCGTGCTTCCATCGCAGCGCTCCCTTGTTTCTTATGTCCTGGCCCAGCTTCTTGAATTGCGACATAACGTATCCGTTGTAGGTCTGATAGACCTGTTTTGTCAGAAAGCACTCCCTCATGGACAGAAGTTCTTCAGCCAACGGTGAAGCGTTCTCCACCAGAGGCGTATAGAGGCACTCTAAGACATTGGGATTCGCTCGCAGTGCCAGCCGCAGGAATTTCTCCAATTCCCAGTAGCACTCTTGAGTCTTCTGTCGCTCGAGTTGCTCCGGCACTCCAAGTAACGACCACTGCAGGTTGGCTGGGGGCAAATAGATGCCGCGTCGATCGACATCTGAACCTTCCTCTTCGAGTCCATATGCGCGCGACCCTACGATGCACCGGTAAATTACAAACTGGTACAAGTCAGATTGAGCAGTCCCCAGAACCGTGCCGATCGTCCTGGCCAGCTCCTTGCGCACCTGGAATTCGCTCCGTGTCAAAGAAGTTTCTTCGCCATCGGGAAACCGAACTCGATACTTTCCTGTACTGTTCACGGGCATTTGGAGAATCACAGCAACCGCACCGGCCATCTGAAGCACAACACCTTCCGGAGTATGGGTATCTACACGGGTCACAATCTGCGTCCCGAGCGGCACGATTCGTTCGCGTCTTTTTTTACTTCGCTCAGCCACGTGTGAAGATCCCCATTTGAGTTGGACTACCTACGCTTGCGTCCTCAGGTCCGATCGGTAAGAAGCGAACGGCGTACCCAAATCGCTCCGCGATTCCGTTGGCCCAATTCTGAAATTGCGCGCGTGTCCACTCAAAGCGATGATCCTTATGGCGGAACTTGCCGGCAGGCAGTGTTTCAAATTTCACATTGTATTCAACGTTCGGCGTCGTAACGACGACTGTCCGCGGGCAGGCGAATTCAAAGAGCACGCGCTCGAACGCTGAAAGGCGCGGCGGGTCTTGGTGTTCAATGACTTCCACAACGGTTGCAGCATCGAAGCCCGAGAGGCGTTTGTCCCGGTAGGTCAGAGAACCATGAACTAGGCGGATACGTCCCCTCTGCATAGTTGGCATATCTTCAAGTCGTAGCTTCTGTGAGGCAATTTCAAGGGCGCGATGTGATACATCCATTCCCACAATGTCCGAGAAGGTTTTGTCTTTTAGTAGCTCTCTTAAGAGCCATCCCTCGCCACAGCCAAGATCGAGAACTCGCTTTGCCCCGCTGCTGCGAAGAGCCGCCATGACCGCTCCCATCCGTTGGTCGGCAAGACTGATCGGTTTTTCAATGGCCTCCTCTTCACGTGCGCGGATTTCAGCCACTTCCTCGGCTTCCGGTTCTTCGTCTTCGATGAGACGGCTCAATGCCTCTCGGGCCAGTCGCTTCTGGTGCTTCAAGTAGCGATTGGTGATCAGCTCGCGCTCGGGATGCTCGCGAAGCCAGCCCTCACCATGTCGGAGGAGCTTTTCCACTTCCGCATCACCAACCCAATAGTGTTTATCATCGTCAAGGACCGGGATCAGCACGTAAAGATGCGTCAGCAAATCACTCAACCGAAGAGTGCCTTTGAGCCCGACGGTGTAGTAGGGACTCTCACCCCACTCAGGGAATTTCTCGTCGAGCGGATGCCGGGTCGCTGTTACTTCGTAACCCAACGGTTCGAACAAGCGGCGCAATAGATTCTCTTCGCCGCGGCAAGGCAGAACCGAGATCTGCGCTTCGAACGCCAGCGGCGTATCGGCCAGTTCCTGACGTTCTTTGCTCTTACCGGTGATTGCTGTTCCAAACGTGCGCGCAATCGCCACGCTCAGAAAAGAGGATGCGGCATAGGGACGATCGTTGACGTACTGCTCGAGAGCGTATCCCTCGCCGCTCGGGCCACGTCGATCGCGAACAAGACCGATGGGGTCGATTTCCAAGAGCAACGCGGCAGTGCAGCGCTCGTCGGTCGTTTCAGGGTAGAAAACATGAGCCTTCCCAAAGACCTGCTCGAAGGAGTGCACTCGGAAAGGCCTTTTGTGCAGCAAGTAGCCCAAGTCCGTGGCCGGTTTGTGTGTCGTGGTAATGGTGAGAAGCATAGGCTCTAACGAATTAACGATTGTCTCAGTGGACGCGCCGGCCGTCTACGCTCTGCCACGTCAGGCCCACTCGAGTGCAATCGAATTCTCCTGCCCGAGGCTCGCTTTCGAGGCTATGAATCAGGGACGATTTGCGACCATTCGATGCCGAAACGGTTCAAGTATTTTCTCAGTCTATCTGCATCATTCGTGCTTGCCTTCCGACCGCGCGAAACACTGAACAACCTGCGTCCGGCATCGGAGAGGGAGCGAGAATCTCGGCAGACTCTAATCACACTTGCGATTTGCACTTGATCAAAGAAATCGATGCCGTCGAGGCGCTCTTTGCCCAGCAAGTCCAACAAAGTATCTTGCGTTTCATTGGCCTCCAATTTAGCCCAGGCACTGCTGAGGCGTTGGATTTCCTCGCGAACAAGATCAAGTGAAATTCGCCCGCCTGGCGACAAAGTAGCCATGCGTACGATGGCAGCGTTCAAATCTCTGAAATTGCCCAGCCAAACAGCCGCACCTGAAAGGGCGTAATCGTGAAAGAGTTCCTTTGCCTCTTTATTAAACGTTATGCGACGGCCGGACCGCTCGGCATACTGGTCAAGCTCGAACTGAATGTTTGGTTCAATGTCCTCCGGGCGGGATCTCAGTCCCGGCAGCGTAAACGGCCAAAGATTAATTCTGGCGAGGAGGTCCTCGCGAAATCTGCCTTCGCGAACTGCCACCAGCAAGTCTCGGTTCGTACCCGCAATCAGTTGAAAGTCGCTGCGAACTTCGCGATCAGACCCAAAGGGTAGGAATGTTTTCTCCTCAAGCGCCCGAAGAAGCATCGCTTGCTCGTCTATTCCGAGTTCACCAATTTCGTCAAGGAAAAGTACTCCTTTATCTGCGGTTCGCAAAACGCCGGGCCGGTCGCGGAGCGCGCCAGTGAAGGCACCCTTTACGTGACCAAATAATGTCGACATCGCGCCATCGCCCCGAAGTGTTGCGCAATTCACGTCGATGAAATCGCCGGTAACGGCATGGCGTAGTTTCTTCAGCTCGAAAATGCGACGGGCAAGTTTCGACTTTCCAGCCCCTGTGGGCCCCATGAGAAGCAGAGGATCGCGCGTGGCGACGGCGACTTGCTCGATACGCTCAATTAATTGATTGAAGGCGACGTTTCTCGTATCTATCCCCCCCTTCAGATAGGACACGGCATCGCGCTGTTCTTGATGGAAGCGTGAAGCAATCCTGTCGTATTTCGATAGGTCCAGGTCAATGATCTTGATGGTTCCTGGTGCGGTTCGGTCGCGTTCCGGTGAGGACTGCAGCAATCGTCCTGGCAAGTACCTTGATTCCGCGAGAAGAAAAAGGCAGATCTGGGCAACGTGAGTACCGGTGGTGATGTGGATCAGATAGTCTTCGATATCTGTCTCAAACGGATAGGTGCGTGCAAATTTGAAAAGGGTTTCGTAGACGCGTTCAAAGTCCCACGGGTCGCCAAATTCAATCTCGTGAGATCGGACCGTGGTTTCGGGGGAGACGGCAGCGACGTCGTCGGCTACACGGAGTGCCAGCGACTTGTCTCGAATCCCGTGCAGGAGTTCTAAACGTTTTACGACGAAGTCCGGTTGTCGGCAGATGGCGACCGTTGGCCGCCAGCTCTGCCAACGGTCTTGCATGCGTCCGGCATCGAGGGTCGTGCCCAATAACCCGATGACCACTCGCGGCTTAGCTTCCATAGCTATTAATATAAACTACTATCCTATAGGCGCGAATATGAATAAGTGCAACTTGGTCTCGGCAGAATATGTGATGCATTATCTGAGACATAGCCTTATAAGCGAATCGGCCCTGTCTCTGCACTAGCAGCATTGAACACGAAGAAAGATGACCAGAGCGATGGTTCGTGAGCGAAATCGGAATCGCGAACCAAAGGGAGCGCAGGGTCAACAATACCGACCCTGCGCCTCTCCGGATTAAATGTGAAAAAGAGTAAGGAGGGCGCTATGGCAGACGCAACCTACAACGTAATTGTCCCGGAGAAAGGCCTGCCCATCAAGGCTTGGACGAAGGGAGTGCAACTCGAAGATCAAGCTCGTCAGCAGCTTTTGAACGTCGCGCAGCTCCCTTTCATTTTCAAGTGGATTGCCGCCATGCCCGATGTGCACTGGGGCGTTGGCGCGACGGTGGGCAGCGTCATTCCGACGAAGGGCGCAATTATTCCGGCCGCCGTAGGAGTGGACATTGGTTGCGGCATGATGGCTGTCGAGACTGACCTTAACGCAAGCGACCTGCCGGATAACCTGAAGGGCATTCGCGCTGCAATTGAGAAGGCCGTTCCACATGGCCGTACCAATCATGGTGGCCGTGGCGACGTGGGTGCTTGGGGTAATATTCCGGTTCGCAATGAGGAGACCTGGCAAACGTTGAAGCCTCGCTACGATGCGATTCTCGAAAAGCATCCTAAGCTTGACCGCGGAAACCACTCAAACCACTTAGGTACTTTGGGAACGGGCAACCACTTCATCGAGGTATGTCTCGACGAAGCGGAAAATGTGTGGTTCATGCTGCACAGCGGTTCGCGTGGCGTCGGCAACCGCATGGGTAGTTACTTCATTGAAATCGCCCGGAAGGACATGCAGAAGTTTTTTATCAACCTGCCCGACAAAGATCTTGCCTATTTCTCAGAAGGCACGGAACACTTCGACGACTACGTCGAAGCGGTCGAATGGGCGCAGGATTTTGCACGCTTGAATCGTCACCTAATGATGGAGCAGATCGTTGGCGCAGTGCGCGCCTCAGGCGAACTCCGGCCGTTTGTCGCCGAACTGAAGGCGATCAACTGCCACCACAATTATGTGGCTCGCGAAAGGCACTATGGCCAGAACATTCTCGTTACACGAAAAGGCGCAGTCCGCGCCCGCGAAGGCGATATGGGAATCATTCCCGGAAGCATGGGTGCGCGTTCCTATATCGTCCGCGGCAAGGGCAACATGGAAAGCTTCATGAGCTGCAGCCACGGCGCGGGTCGCGCAATGTCACGCGGAGAAGCGAAGCGTCGGTTTTCCGTAGAGGATCATGTGCGCATGACGGCGGGCGTGGAGTGCCGAAAAGACGCCGACGTAATCGACGAGACGCCAGCTGCGTACAAGCCGATTGAATCCGTTATGGCCGCTCAGGCTGATCTGGTGGAGATCGTCCACACCTTACGACAGGTTGTGTGCGTGAAAGGATAGTCGGAAAGCAAGGAGATGTTTCGCAGGAGAACCACACTACGGGAGCGGCTGCATGATTCGGATTGATGGCTCACTGGGAGAAGGCGGCGGACAGATGTTAAGGTCCGCCCTTAGTCTTTCACTGGCCACTGGAAAAGCATTTCGCATAGAAAATATCCGAGCCAAACGAGAGCGGTCTGGACTGCTTCGGCAGCATCTCACCGCCGTTCTCGCTGCGAGTGAAATCGGGAGCGCGCAGGTTGAGGGCGCGATTCTCGGCTCAAAAACACTCACTTTTATTCCTGGTTCTGTTCGGTCGGGAACCTATCACTTCGCGGTCGGAACGGCCGGGAGTGCCACTCTGGTCTTTCAGACCATCTTGCCGGCACTGATGACCGCGTCCGGACCTAGTGAAATAACGATCGAAGGCGGCACGCACAACATGCAGGCGCCGCCCTTCGACTTTCTCGAAAAAGTCTTCTTGCCTCTCATTAGGACCTTGGGACCAAAAGTCGAAGTCCAACTGAAACGGTATGGCTTCTATCCAGCAGGAGGCGGTTCTTTCTTCGCAAAGATCAAACCGTGCCAAACACTCAAAGCGATGCATTTGGTGAATCGAGGCGAAATCACAGGAAAAACTGCGTCGGCTATTGTTGCGAATCTGCCGCGAAATATTGCACAGCGAGAGCTTAATACCGTTGCAGATCTGCTCAATTGGGACTCTCAATCGATGAACATTATTGAAACTAAGAATTCTATTGGGCCAGGAAATATAGTTTTTGTAGAGGTTGTTAGTACTGGTTTGACGGAAGTGTTCAGTGGATTTGGAAAGATTGGAAAGAGTGCGGAAAGTGTAGCGTCTGATGCTTGTGAGTCGGCACGGTCATACTTGGCCTCAGGTGCAGCCGTGGGAGAACATCTGGCGGATCAACTACTGCTGCCACTTGCGTTGGCAGGCGGTGGGTCCTTCACGGCGGAAAAACTAAACCTACACGCACGAACGAACATAGACGTCATAGCTAAATTCTTGCCCGCCGAATTTGAAGCGAAACAAGAGAATGAATGCGTTCGCATCGAGGTGCGAGCGATCAAATGAAGAATTTGCTATACAGTCTTGATCTTCGTAGTTTCAGAGTAGGTCCCAAAAAGAGGTCGAGACTCTGAGTCTTGGTTTGGAGTAGCTCAGCGGTAGAGCGGCCGGCTCTGGACCAGCAGGGCGCAAGTTCGAATCCTGCCTCCAAGTCCAACTTTAAATTGAAAGCCGAGACGACCATGCAGGAAAATGACGATCCAATCCAAAAGCTACAGGCCAACCCGGGACACGTCGTCAACCAACTCCTTCGGGCAATGTCGACGTCGGCAACGCATCCTGATCCTGCGGCCCGCCAGCGCGCGCTCGAACGGGTAAAACGGTGGAAGCAGGTCTTCCGAGGGATGTTTGACGGATCGATCTCCGCCGGTTCGCGAACCCCGATACGAGGAATCCCGGGGTGGTTACTCTGGACGGGGGATTTGCGGTCGGTAGTTTGGCCGCTGGTGGACCTCTTCAACCCAGAAACCCGGCGTGTTCAGTCGGAGGATGATGGGAGCGAATACTGATTAGTGCTTCAACAATCGGCTCCATATTCTCTCTCTCCGCCTCTCTTGACTCTGGAGGCATGACGAAAATCAGAACCTCTCGGTCACCGGGCTGATCCGACACCGTTGGGCTGGCAGGCAGCTCACTCCAACTTCCGGCAACGGTTCCCTGAACAGTTATATCCAGTTGCCGATCCCATGCTTACGAAATGCACAAATTGGCCCTAAATGCAAAGATGCGGGCATCAGCGATGTGCGCTAGAGGGCGCGAATCCACTGTTTGAGTCGCTCCGCCTCCGTGGCGATCATGGTTGGATCATGGAAGGTGTGAGCGAGCACAGATACGCCTTGGGTTGCGGATAGGAGATGTACGGCCAGGCCTCGGGAATCGGCTCCTTTGCCCATCGCTTCGAATTGCTTCTCCATCCAGGCCAAGGCTTCTGCGAACAAGACCCTAGATTTTTTTGCTGCTGCACCGCCGTATTTCTGCAATTCGGAACATAAGGTTCCGACAGGGCAGCCGCCGCGCGCCAAGGCTTCACGGTTCTTAATCTTGATGTCTACAAATCCACAGAGGCGCTCCTTGGGGGAGCTTGCTTTACTCAGGTTTTCCAACAGATTCTTGAAGCGCGAAACGCGCAGTTCAACGATGGCGTCGCCAATCTCGTCCTTGGTCTTAAAGTAGTAGTAGACGTTACCCAGAGGAACCTTAGCCTCTTTCGCAATGTCAGCAATCGAGGCGCTGCCGAACCCATAAAGATAGGTAGTCTTTTCGGCGGCTTGTAGCAGCCGGGTCCTGCTGTCCGCTTTAGTTTTAAGCACTACGGCGTCCTATAGTCAGTTGACTGACTTGTATGATAGAAGAAGAACCCGCAACCGTCAACGGCGGTAACCTTGAGAAGGAAAGTGACCATGAACAAGAATGAACGAAGAATCGCGCCTGCTCGCCAGCGCTGGAATGTCAAAATAGGGACTGTTTGTGCCGCAGCATTGCTCTTGGCCGCCGAAGTGGCACCCGCAATTCCGGCCTCCAGAGTTCCAGGGTCCGTCGACCCCGATCGGGGTGCTAAACAGTGGATCGGAACTTGGGCGACAGCCGCGCAGCCGTTTCTGCCAAAGTCTCTCCAGACCTTTCAGAACCAAACCCTGCGCCTGATCGTGCACACGAGCATCGGTGGGACAAAGGTCAGAATCAAGATCTCCAACACTTATGGGGACGGGCCGTTGCTGATCGGTGGCGCACACGTTGCCCGCCGCACCGCCGCCGCGGAGATTGACCCGCGCAACGATCGACCGCTGAAGTTTAACGGAGAATTGTCCACGACCGTCGCGGCGGGCTCGATTGTAGTAAGTGATCCGGTTGAGCTGAGCGTGCCGGCTCTCTCGGATTTGGCGATCAGCCTCTTCCTTCCACAGCGCACGGAAGCGAAGACGTCACACAGCATGGCAAAGCAGACCAACTACGTGTCCTCCGAAACGGGGGACTCCACTGGCGTAGTGAAATTCCCAGTCGCCAAAACCATTCAATCCTGGCCCTTCCTTACTGGAATAGATGTCGAGGCTTCGCGGAGCGCGGCAGCTATCGTGGCCTTTGGCTCTTCGCTCACGGACGGAGACGGAACCACAGCGGATACCAACCGGCGTTGGCCGGACGTGCTTGCCGAGCGTTTGCAGAAAAGCACTGACGGGAAGTCGGAAATTGGCGTGCTGAATGAAGGCATCATCGGCAATCGCTTGTTGCATGACAGCCCTAAAGGCGCGGACAGCCCATTTGGGGCAGCTCTGGGTGAAGCGGGCCTGGAGCGGTTCGAGCGTGACGTATTAGGTCAATCAGGCGTCAGGTACGTCATCGTGGGTTTGGGCATCAATGACATCCTTTTCCCGGCGTTCCCGTTCACTCCTTTAAGCGAAACGGTAAGTGCCGAGGACGTTATCTCAGGGTATCGTCAGCTGATCGCGCATAGCCATCGAAAGAGCATTCGAGTCATTGGGACGACAAACCCGCCATTTGAGAACTCCGCCTTTGGGCAATTAGTAGCCGCTTTTTATACTCCCGAGAGGGAAGCCGTACGTCAGAAGGTCAACGACTGGATTCGCAGCAGTGGTGAGTTTGATGGCGTAGTCGACCTCGACGCGGTCCTGCGAGACCCAAGCCATCCCACCCGACTCCTTCCTGCATATGACAGTGGAGACCACTTACATCCCAACGATACGGGTTGCATCGCTGAGGCGAATGCGATTCCCCTTGCGCTGTTCGCAAAATGATGGTCAATCGCACGTGCCTGTGCATGGCGGCGCGTCCTGATTCATGGCGTTTATGTAAAGCAAAAGGAGTTGGATAACGATTCAAACAAGGTTAAAAAGCCGCATGGAATAGGACTGATTTTCTGCCGGAGAAACATCCGGAACGAGATTTTCAGGAATGGATGGACGCTTATTGGGCTAAGGATATCCAGGAACTCTTTCGTCTAGAGCGGCGAGATTCGTTCCGGCGATTCACCGAGCTTGTCATGGTACAAAGCGGCGGCATCTTTGAGGCAACTCAATTCGCCCGCCCCTGCGAAATAAGCCGACCAACGGTCGCAAACTACCTCCGCGTTCTTGAGGCGACGTTCGTCGCGCATCTGGTTCGGCCATTCAGCACTCGTCGGCCCACGGAGATAGTCGCCGCGCCCAAAGTCTATGGCTTCGATACCGGTTTCATTTGTTACCACCGTGGCTGGCAGGACTTGCGGGATGATGACCTTGGGACGCTATGGGAGCATTTCGTATTGAATGAAATTATGGCCCGCTCGCAGAGCTGCGAAGTGTTCTACTGGCGAGACAAGCGCGGGCATGAGGTGGACTTTGTCATTGCTACCCACCGAAAGAGACCGGTAGCCATCGAGTGCAAATGGTCCGCGAATAATTTCGATCCCACAAATCTTGTTGCATTCCGGCACCCACATCCGGAAGGCGACAACATTGTCTTGGCTCACGATGTGGAGCGTGCCTTCACCCGCAATTATGGAGATCTAAGAGTGCGCTTTGATGGCATTTGGTCCTTCGCCGATTCGATTTCTTCGTAGGCATTGCGAGGCACCATGAGTGCCGGAGCTGGAAGGCGGTAGCGACTTCTTGGCCTGCAAAACCGGTTGCATTGGTTGCATCAACGGGTTGCACCAAAGGCCGCGAGGATACAGCGAGTCGAATCTTGTACATAAGCAACAGTACATGGCGCCTTCCTTTGGGCTACTCGGCGACAGTTGTTGCGTGCAACGGGCGGAATCATGTCCGTTCATGACCGCGGTCACTGGCAGCTTGCCTGAAAGCACAGGTTTTGGCTGAAAAACGGGAGCACATGATTTTGAAAGCGGTCTGCCACCTTGCTTGTGTGCGTGCCAGAATAAACCTCGAAGCTGTTCGTGATTCCATATTTATCAAGGACTTCGTGGAGCTTTGCGGTATCGACTCGCAAGCCGTCCTGGTCACCTACATCTATGGAGATCGCATGATACCGGCGGAGACTTTCTACGTACTGATCAATGAAAGCGAGTGGCGCGTTTGCGGCCCATTTCGCAAGAACGTCCGGCCGCGGCGTTCCCTCTTTCGTGGCCAGGTCGAGATAGAGCGGAGGATTGCTCGGATTGGGTGACCATGCGGCCGCTGAGGCTAGCGTGGCGCGCGCAAAAAACGGCAGGCTTGCGGAATCGGCGGGTGTTTTGACAGCCTCAAGGCTCGTTGCGAGTTCCGGGCTCACGGCCGGCCGGGGAGATAAGCAGCACGGGCTCATGATGTACAAACTCCCGAATACGTCGGAATGCTTCATGCCAATGCGGGTCGCGCCGTAACCTCCCATGGAGTGACCGACGAGTCCTCGGCTCGAGCGGTCTGGAATCGTGCGGTAATGCGCATCGATGTAAGAGACCAGGTCACGCGCGATGAACAGCTCGAAATCGCCGGTGGTCACGGAACTTGAGTACATGGAACCGTTGTGCAGCGTCTTCGAATCGGGCAGGACTACGATCATTTCTTTCACGCCTTGCGCGAAGGCGCCTTCGATCGTCTGCGGTACATGGATTTCATGCGTCCATTGCTCAGCGCCGATGGAGAAACCGTGCAAAGCGTAGACAACTGGATAGTGCCGGGATTTTTCCTGGGCATAACTTGGAGGAAGGAATACCAACACGTCGCGGTCAACTGCGTCTCCTTCCAAATTGCCTTCCAGAGCCACTCCGTGAACCTTGATATGTTCGACCGTCACTGATTTCGCACCAGCAACGGGCGGAGGCACATCGGTTTGCAATTGCGCGGCGAGCTGAGGAGCGAGTTCAGCCGCTATCGCAAGCAAAATCCCGCCGAACCATTTTGCACTCGTCATCGTGACCCTTTCTTGAAAAAGCATCGACGCGGAACAAGCATTGATGTTTCTATTTAGCTTCACTGCTCGACTGCGATTACTGTTACGGATTTGGGCGCCAACTTGAGAGTTAGCTTGCCGTCTTGGGCTTTGGCAGAAACCGGCTTGGGCACGACGGTATTTGGCGCGTCGAATGTATTTACGCTGTCGACCGTGGATGCGGTCAGAGTTTCTCCTGCCGCCAAGTTGGCATTTGTACCGGCGAGACTAACTTCGATTTCAGCAGGCTGATTTGGATCAACGTTGGTGATGGCTAGCCATAATTGTCCGGCTTTGTCCTTCGCTGCGATGACATCGACGCGCGGAAGAGTGATGCCGTCATGTGTGTATGTGCCGGCCTCGAAAGTGACGGGTACGAAGGTGGCGTCCTGGAACGGTACGTACATTTTGTAGACGTAGTAGGTGGGCGTGAGAACCATTTTCTCTTTGTCGGTGAGGATCATGGCCTGGAGCACATTGATCATCTGCGCGATATTGGCCATGCGAACGCGGTCGGCATGCCGCGCAAAAATGTTGAGGTTCAGTGCCGCCAGCACCGCGTCGCGCAAGCTGTTCTGCTGGACTAGGAAGCCCGGAGTGCTGCCAGGAAGCGGCGCGTACCAGCCACCCCACTCATCCACGACAAGCGCCACCTTTTTTTTCGGATCATACTTGTCCATGATTGCCGAGTGCTTCTCAACAAGATCGTTCATCTCCAGCGTGGACTTGAGAATCTGCGCGTACTCGGTCTCTCCGAAACCCACCGACGCATAGGAAGGCGGCCATTTCACAACGGTGTAGGAGTGCATCGAAAGCCCATTCATGTCCCAACTCCAGGTGTGGTTCTGATATGCCTTCATGATGGCGTCGGTCCACTCAGTCCAGCGAGCGTCGCTGCCGCCAGGGCCAACAGCGATCTTGAGCATCTGCTGCTTGTCCTGCTGAGCTGGATTGAAGTTGCGGACGAAGCGGCTGTAAATCTTGAGCTGGCTCAAATAATAATCAGGCGTCATGTTGCCGCCGCAGTCCCAGCTTTCGTTGCCGATGCCAAGAAACGCAATCTGATAAGGAGCAGGATGCCCGTTGGCCGCGCGCTCCTTTGCGAGCGTGGTTGGCCGAGCGGTGGTCAAGTATTCCAGCCATTCCGCTGCTTCCTGTGGAGTACCCGAACCGACGTTGACGGAGAGGTAGGCCTCCGCACCAATCTGGTCGAGGAAGTCCATGAACTCGTGCGTTCCGAAAGTGTTTGGCTCGATTACGCCGCCCCAGTTGGGATTGAGTGTTACGGTTCGCTGCGGGCCCATGCCTTTGCGCCAGTGATATTCATCGGCGAAGCATCCGCCAGGCCAGCGCACGTCGGGCACCTTCAGCGCTTTCAGCGCAGCAACTACGTCGTTACGGATTCCGCGTGTGTTGGGAATCCTGGAGTCCGAGCCGACCCAGATGCCCTCGTAAACACCGTGGCCGAGGTGTTCGGCGAATTGGCCGAAGATGTTGCGGTCAATCTTCGCGCCCGCCTTGGCAACGTCAACGGACATCTGGACTCTCTGTGCTGCCGTCACCGTCACGGCCACAGCGAGCAGAGTCAAGCTGGCAAAAAGTGAACGCACGAGCGAAGATCCCCCTTGAAGCGCAAACAGGAATGTCGGACGGCCCTGAGATCTGTGCGGGATTCGGCACTGAATTGCTCGGGGAGGTCTGAAAGCAAGTTTTTGGGCCATTTATTGTTCTCTCTCAGGTTCGGCTTGGTCGCACCGGATTGATATCCAACATTTTTGCGTATTTGTCTTTCAGAGTTCAGTTTATGAAGCGGGTAGTATACATTCAGCGTGACGATGGACAATCCACCACGCATTCTTGGGATGGACCCGAACACAATGGACGCTCAACTCAAGTGTGGGTGCTGTCGCAAATCATTCCAGAGGCCGCTTCCATCGTGAAGGCACTCGTACTCAAGAAGCCCGGCGAAGCGTCCGTCGAAATGGTTCCCAATCCAGTGGCCGCACCCGGAGAATTATTGCTGAGCGTCCGAATGGTTGGGTTCTGCGGAAGCGATCTGAACTCATTTCGCGGACGAAATCCACTCGTCACCTTTCCGCGGATCCCCGGACATGAAGTGTCAGCCACGGTCATCGAGGGGGATAGCTCGCTGCCTGCTGGAACAGATGTAGCTCTTTCCCCATATACGAGCTGCGGCGGGTGCGCTTCGTGCCGGAGGGGACGTCCGAATGCGTGCCAGTTCAATCAGACTCTCGGCGTGCAACGGGACGGAGCGCTTGCAGAATTCATCGCCATGCCAAGAGAGAAGTTGTATCCGGCGAAACTTACGAGGAAAGAGTTGTGCCTGGTCGAACCGCTGACGGTGGGATTCCACGCTGTGGCGCGCGGCAGAATAAAAGCAGATGACACTGTCGCCATCCTGGGATGCGGCGGCGTGGGACTCGGAGCCATCGCTGCTTCGAACGCACGCGGCGCTCGCACGATTGGTGTTGATAGGGATGATGAGAAGCTCGTCGTGGCCCGAGCGGCGGGTGGTTCTGATGCGATCAACACCGATAAGGAATCGCTACACGATCGGTTGCAAGAACTGACGGAAGGTCGCGGCCCGGATGTGGTGATCGAAGCAATCGGAACACCGCAAACCTTTCGAGCCGCTGTTGAAGAAGTCGCCTTCACGGGAAGAGTGGTGTACATCGGCTATGCCAAAGAACCGGTGAGCTACGAGACAAGACTCTTCGTGCAAAAAGAGCTGGACATTCTCGGTTCGCGAAACGCGCTGCCGGAAGATTTTCGTGCGGTAATCCATCTTCTCGAGGGGAAAAAGTTTCCTGTGGACCAGGCTGTGAGTTTGGTGGTGCCGCTCGACGAGGCGGCGGACGCCCTGCGATCGTGGAGCGAGAATCCGGCAAGCTTCAAGAAGATCATGGTCTCCTTGGATTGACGGCATCAGAACTTTATTTCAGTAGCAGGAGAGAGGAATCATGCTTGCCCGTTCGCTGTTGACGATTGCATTTGGTGGATGTTTGCTCGCGCTCTTAGCCCTTCCTGGAGCGCAGGCGCAGAGTCCGACGACTCCAACCGCTTCTATCGACCCGGAAGCGATCGACGCAATCTGGCAGAAAGCCAGCAGCAAATACGACGGCCAACGCGCGGCGCTGCTCAAACAAGTTGACGTTGCGGAACATCACGGACCCTTTCGCCCTGATTGGGAATCACTCCAGAAATATGAGGCCCCCGAATGGTACAAGGATGCGAAGTTCGGCATCTTTATCCATTGGGGCGTCTATTCGGTACCGGCCTTCGGAAATGAGTGGTATCCCCGAAGCATGTACAGCGCGGGTTCCGACGAATACAAACACCATATTGCAACGTACGGCACGCAAGACAAGTTCGGATACAAGGACTTCATTCCAATGTTCAAGGCCGCGGATTTCAATGCCGCTGCCTGGGCCCAATTGTTTGAAAAATCAGGCGCCAAATATGTGGTACCGGTGGCGGAGCATCACGACGGCTTCGCGATGTATGACAGCGGAGTGAGCGATTGGACGGCGGCGAAAATGGGGCCGCATCGGGACATCATCGGCGAGCTGGCCGGCGCAGTGCGGGCGCAGGGTTTGCATTTCGGTGTGTCCTCACATCGTGTGGAGCACAATTTCTTTCTCGGAGTGGGCCGAAGCATTCCGTCCGACGTGAACGATCCGCAATACGCTGCGCTGTACGGCCCGGCACATCCATGGCTCGCGGCTCCCCGGGGCACTCCGGTGAGCAACGATTTCACGTACGTCTCGACGGCATGGGCGGACGACTGGCTGGCGCGAAGCGCAGAGCTCGTCGAGAAATATCACCCCGACATCGTGTACTTCGATTGGTGGATCGGCCAGCCTTCGATCCGGCCGAATCTGACTCGATTCGCCGCGTTCTACTACAACCGTTCGCTGGATTATGGGGACCACGTCGGAGTGATCAACTACAAAGACTACGCGATGCAGGAGCACGCCGCTGTGCTCGACCTGGAACGCGGACAGCTCGGCGAAATTCGGCCACTAACCTGGCAAACAGATACGTCCATCAGCAACAAATCCTGGGGATACATCAAAGACGACACGTTCAAATCGCCCGAATTCGTCGTGCACCAGCTGATTGACATTGTCAGCAAGAACGGAAATTTATTGCTGAATATCGGACCGAAATCCGATGGCACGATTCCAGACGAGGTTCAGAAAGTGCTACTGGACGTTGGCGCTTGGCTGGAAGTAAATGGCGAAGCCATCTACGGGACGCGAGCGTGGAGGATCTACGGCGAAGGACCAACCAAAGTCGCAGCCGGCTCGTTTCACGACACCGACACGGCGCATTACACGCCGGAGGATTTTCGCTTCACGACCAAGGGTGAGGCGCTCTATGTAATCGGACTCGGCTGGCCGGCAAATGCGCAGGCCGTAATTCATGCTCTCGCGCAGGCCACGGGCAGTGAGCACGTGCAATCTGTCGCCCTGGTTGGCAGTGATGCGAAATTACAGTTCGAGCAGAGTCGCGACGGCTTACACGTTCGGCTCCCCGCGCAAGCCCCTACAAAATACGCTTACGCGCTTCGCGTTACATTCGGACCGGCGTCACACTAATACGGTACAGGCCGCGCTGAGCCGCCTCTTTAGGCCACCCGAAACCAAAAAAAGCTTGGAATTACACAATCCTGAAAACAGGCCCGCGAAACCATCGGGTTCTGCTTTCACGATTCTTGTGCAGTGTCCTAAGCAGAAGGCCGCAAGTCGCAAATAGGGTCACTCCATTCCCAGATTCGGACGCCGGTTTGGAAAACCAGCCCACCTTCCACCGTGTCTTTCTCGCAAAGGACAAAGTCGTTTTGGAAAGTAGAGAGCAACCTAACTAACTGCAAACGCTGATTCTAGTGGATAACCTTAAGGCCTGGGCAAACGGAGGTATCGGACTAGGAAACCGTTGGTCCGCCTGCCGCGATCCTCGCGCAAGGTCCGTAATGTCAGTTTGAAAGCCTTGCCGTGGTGCCCAAAATGTATGTATCGCCTTGCCAGAGAAATACATCAAATCACAAGACTGTGAACCGCGCCTGGGCCCTCCGGACATATCCATAACATGTCGGCGTGGAGCAAAAGAATGAAAGTCGAACTCTTTCAACCTGAATCTGTCACAGAGCCGCGTCATTGGGTACGGCACGACCAGGCTTTCGCAATGATGTTGCGACCCGGTTCAATTGAGTGGGGCTCGAAGCGGTCTGCGTTGGAAAAGTTTGACTACGCGGCGGGCGACTTAGCACTGTGCGACCGCCATATCGGAGAGTGGGTTGGACTCATGAACGTAACGCATCTGCAGCTCAGTATTTCAGATGCGGCATTGATGGCCAGCTCTGACGGAGCTTACGGCGAGGTAGCACTCCGTGCTTCGCGCAAGTTTGGGAACCCGCGCCTGAGTGCGCTGGTTGCGGCCGCTCATGCTGAGATGGTGGCTGGATTTCCGAGCGGGCGGCTGTTTATGGATTCTGTGGAACAGGCGATGGCCGTATCGCTGGTGAAAGATCACGCTGTAATGCACCGTCCTGTGGAGACATATCGAGGCGGACTGGGCTCAGCGCGCTTGCGAAGGATTAAAGAGTTGGTCGATGTGCGGATGGAAGACGACTTGAGTCTCGACGAGATGGCTCAATCGGTGGGATTGAGCACGGCCCATTTCGGCCGGATGTTTCGCAAGTCAACGGGCGAGACCCCGCATCAATTTGTTCTGCGTCAAAGGATTGAGCGCGCTAAAGCGATGTTGCGTGCCCCTCATGCGCGAATATTGGACGTGGCCGTGGCCTGTGGCTTCAAGACCCAGCAGCACTTTGCGCAGGTATTTCGTGATGTTTGTAGAGTTAGCCCGACAGAGTATCGTCAGGATTTTCTGGACTCCGAAGTCCTTGGCGATTCGGAAACCGGCTCCGAAGATACGGCAGTTTTACCGGTTCTTTCTTGATTCGCCTGTTAACGTCCAGAATGAACCGGAATTTCGAGTTCAAAGCTCCTTTTATCAGTCTCAGCACTACCGCCTCAATCAACAATTCTGAGTAGCCTAGCGCAACCCATTCAAATTCCGCCGTCGTCGCCCACTCAAGACAAACCGCAGACTCAGGGGTAAGTCGTAGAAGTTGACTCTCGGGGAGCGTGAATTCAGCAAGATTCCGACCATCCCAGCGGAAATCCGCACAACTCCGTGTCCGGTGTGCAGTCTACTCACTGTTGTTAGCAATCGTTCGAAAGCAGTTGAACCCTGGAGGCAAATCATGGAAGCGATTGGATTGTTAGTCATGCTCGAAGCACGCTCAGGCAAGGAAGCCGATGCAGAAGCATTTCTAAAGTCGGCTCAGCCGCTCGCGCAGGACGAAAAAGCGACCTTGAAATGGTACGCGATCAAACTCGGGCCGGGAAAGTTCGGCATCTTCGACACCTTTGCAAATGAGGCGGGCCGGAAAACGCACTTGACTGGCGAAATTGCGAAGGCGTTGACGGCACGGGCAAACGAATTATTTGCGGTTCCTCCACAGGTTCAAAAAGTTGAGGTCCTTGCGAACACACCCTTAAAAGGCTGAACGCGAGGTTTTACGGCTCGTAAGAGATTGACGTTAAAGGGAGACTACAAATGGCAAACGCAGCGAAAACAGCAATTGTTACAGGTGCCTCGCGAGGAATCGGAGCGGGTCTCGTCGAAGCGTTCCTGAAGCGAGGTTACAACGTTGTCGCGAACTCGCGAAGCATTACCAAAGCAAATCCATTCTCAACGGCCGTGAATGTTGCACTCGTTGATGGGGACATCGGCGACCCGCGTACGGCCGCAAAGATTGTGGATACTGCCGCATCGCGATTTGGCCGAATCGACGTGCTGGTCAACAACGCTGGCGTTTTTATTCCGAAGCCCTTCACGGAATACACGACAGAAGACTTCAACACTCTAGTCTCCACGACTCTTGCAGGCTTTTTGTACGTGTCGCAGCTCGCGGTCAAGCAAATGTTGCGGCAGAAGTCAGGCAGCATCGTCAACATCTCAACGACCCTGGTTGACCAACCGATCGCAGGTGTAGGGGCGGCCGTTCAAATCATGTTGAAGGGCGCCTTGAATGCGGTGACCCGGGCCCTCGCCATCGAATATGCGAAGGACGGCATTCGCGTAAACACCATAGCGCCGGGCGTGATCAATACTCCGATGCACAAACCTGAGACCCACGATTTCCTGAAAGGGTTGCACCCGGTTGGCCGGATCGGTGAAGTCAAAGAAATCGTCGATGCAGTTTTGTTCCTGACGGATGCGACGTTCACCTCGGGTGAGATATTGCACGTGGATGGCGGCGCGCACGCAGGTAAATGGTGACCAGCGTAAGGAGGAGAAAGGATGACTACTTATCAAGAAATTAACGCAGCCGCTCGCTCAACACAGGGCGACAGCAAAGTCCGGTACACCGCCAAGACCCATACTTCAGGCGGTCGGCGGGGCGGCGTCTCCCACAGTGATGATGGCCGCTTGGATGTGAAGTTTTCAGCCCCCGGAGTCCCCGGAACCGGCACCAACCCAGAGCAGATGTTTGCCGCCGGCTGGTCGGCCTGTTTCATTAGTGCGATGGGGGTTGTGGCCAACAAGATGAAGGTGAAACTTCCGGCTGGCGCAGCCGTCGATGCCGAAATCGACCTGTGCAATTCTGGCGACGTTTATTTTCTCCGGGCGCGTCTTAGCGTCAGCTTGCCGGGCTTGGAACGCGAAATCGCCCAAGCCATCGTGAACGCCACGCACGGCGAAACCTGTGCATATTCCAACGCCACACGAAGCAACGTCGAGGTTACGGTCAGCGTGGTGTAACCCGATTTGTAGCAAACCGTTTTAGAACGACTACTGCGTCGGTTCTCGCAGGCTGATTCATGACTTCAATCTTGACACAACGAAGGGAAAAAATATGAAACTGACGCAAGTGTACCGAGCCGCTTTGATTGCGATTCACGCGGCGGAGAAGTAAGCAAGGGAAATTGGCCAGCCCATGAACATCGCAGTGGCTGATGAAGGCGGAAACATCGTTGCGCACGTTCGTATGGACAACGCATGGATTGGCAGCATTGATATTTCTATGACGAAGGCTTACACGTCGCGCGCATTCGACATTGAAACGAAAGAATTGGCAAAGCATTCTCAATCGGGTGGCGAGTTCTTCGGCATTCATGTTTCAAACAACGGCAAAATCATGATTTTTGCTGGCGGCATCCCGCTAAAGCTGGATGGCAAGGTCGTAGGGGCGATTGGCGTGAGCGGTGGTTTCGGCGATCAAGATCACGCCGTCGCTGCGGCCGGTGCCGCCGCGTTCTGACACGGCTGAACGAACCGCCGCCCTGCAAAGAAGGGAGGACTATTCAATGTCGCATCACTACTCTGGCCCTGACTTCGGCTTCCCTCAAGGGGACGCCCGACTAGACTTCACGGATTTGTACGCCTTTCCCAAACCTGGGGAGACGGGAAAATCGATCCTGATCGTGAACGTGCACCCGTCCGCCGGCGAAAACCCTCCTGGTCCAACCACAACGGAGCCTTTCGCATCCGAAGCGGTGTACGAGCTCAAGATTGATATCGATGGTGATGCGGTTGCCGATATAGCGTACCGGGTGCGGTTCTCCGCTTTCGAGCGCGGTGCACAAACCGCGAGTGTCCTTCGCGTTGATGGCCCGCAAGCCGCCGGTACCGGAGATGGCGGCAAAATGATCGTTGAGCGCGCGCCCGTTTCATTAGGGCGCGAAGCGAAGGTTACAGAAGCAGGCGATACCCGCTTCTTTGCGGGCTGGCGCAGCGATCCTTTCTTCTGCGACGTGGAAGGCGCGAAGAACAACTTGCAGTTCACGGGCGACGATTTCTTCGTTAACAAAGATGTGTGCAGCATCGTTCTTGAACTACCGAACTCTGCTCTGGGGGCAAAAGAAGTTCGTTTGTGGGCCCGCACGCTGACGCCAGATGATGGTGGTGGCTGGCGTCAAGTCGAACGCGGAGCCCGGCCCGCGCAATCGGTGATACTTGTCGAGGAACGAGACGCCTACCTCGGAGGTGAACCGGCGACCGATGGGCGTTTCCTTGCTTCCTTCGCGCACGCTCTGGAGCACACAGGTGGATATACTTCGGCCGAGGCGCTGCGCGTGGCGGCGACACTGCTCCCAGATATTTTGCCTTATGACTCTTCGCGACCGGCGTCGTTTCCCGATAACGGCCGGACACTCACTGACGATGCCTTCGATTTTTTCATGCGCGTTTTCACGAATGGCAAAGTCAACGGGGACAACGTAGGGCCCCATGGCGATTTGTTACTCGAGTTTCCTTATGTAGGACCACCTCATCAAGACCGCGTGACGAAAGCTGCCCGATAAGACGACCCCAACGCAAAACCAAACGTGAAACCGAAATGGTAAGGAGGCAACAAACATGAAGGATCAAGATTACGCAGCAACAAAGACTCCTGAAATACGTCTGGCCAAGCGCTCGCCCGAGTATTGGCGAGTCACGTTTGACTACCCACCGCTCAACATCTTTGTCCCCGAAATGCTTCCGCAAGTGAACGAGATCATCACGGCAATCGAGACGGACGAGCACGTTAAGGTGGTGGTCTTTGACAGCGCCGTTGAAGGGTTCTTCCTGATTCATTTGGATTTTCTTGCAAAACTTGACGATTTGGCGCACCTCCCGCCTGGACCCACAGGCTTGCATCCATGGCCCGAAATGCTCGTGCGCCTGAGTCGGACATCCGTCGTGTCGATAGCATTGATTCGGGGGCGAGCGACTGGTATGGGGAGTGAGATTGCCCTTGCTTGCGACATGCGTTTTGCGAGTCGCGAAAAAGCCATCTTGTCGCAGTTTGAAGTTGGCGCCGGCTTGGTGCCTGGCGGTGGGCCCATGGCGCGACTGTCGCGCCTCATGGGAAGAGGACGCGCTCTGGAAGTAATTTTAAGTGCAAACGACGTCCCAGGCGACTTGGCCGAGCGCTATGGCTACGTGAATCGGTCGTTGCCAGACGCCGACCTTGAGGGATTCGTGGATACGCTTGCCACCCGAATCGCCTCCTTCGACAAACAGACAATCATGGATACCAAGCGCCTAGTCAACATTGCCAGTTTGCCGCCTGATATCGAAATCGAATCCGGGTGGAACGCTTGCGTTGCGTCGATGGGACGACCGGCCACGCAGCAGAGAATCAAAACGCTGATAGAGCGAGGCTTTTGCAAACCCGGCGATGCAGAAAGTCGCTTGGGAGATTTCGTGGGACGCTGAGCATCGATAACGGCGGAGCCACCAATGGCACACCGTGAAAAATAAGAACGCGAACGATCAACCGAAACTGCAAGGAGCCAAATCAATGAATACGGGCCCGAAAGAGAAAATCTCAAACGACGACAACTCTCGTCCTGTCACTGCCGAGCAGCGATTGACACAACTTGGCATCAAGCTTCCAGCGCCGCCTGAGGCGTTCGGCATCTACGCGGAAGCAGTGCAGACAGGCAGCATGCTCTTTCTCACCGGAATGCTCCCCACTGTAGGCCGTGAAGCCAAATTCATCGGGCGCATCGGCGCGGAACTAGACGTGAAAACGGGACACATGGCCGCTTACCTGGCAGCGGTCAACGCTCTCGCTGTCGCGCGGCAGCATTTGGGATCGCTAAACAAAGTTACGCGGATCGTTCGGCTCGGTGTGTTAGTGGCCACATCTGGAGATGTCCGGGAGCAGCCGAAAATCGCTGACGGCGCTTCCGAGTTGCTGCAGGACGTTTTCGGAAAAGACAAAAACCCTAGCCGACTGGTGTACGGCGTAGCCAGCCTTCCGCTCGGCGTGCCGGTCGAGCTGGAGTTAATTTTTGAGGTATCTGCCTAATGCCGCCCCGCTGGAATGAGAACCGACTCACAGCGAAACTCGGGATCAACTATCCCGTCATTCAAGGTCCGCTCGGCGGATTGTCATCACAAAAATTGACGGCGGCGGTCTCGAACTTCGGCGGACTCGGATCGTTCGGTGCACACGGCCTGACGCCGGAAGCGATCAAAGAAGCAATCGCAGAGATTCGCTCCCTTACATCGAAACCGTTCGCAATGAACTTGTGGGTATCGATGGAAGACGAAGGTGCTCGAACATCTGATGAAAATGCATTCAACCGGAGCCTTGCGCCGCTTACCACACATCTCGCCGCCTTGGGAGCGCCTCACCCAACGTTCAAACCGTATTCGCCGGCTCGATTTGAAGATCAAGCTCGCGTTTTGCTAGACGCGAAGGTGCCGGTATTCAGCTTCATCTTTGGAATTCCGCCAAGAGAAATCTTAGAGGAGTGCCGGACGAAAAGCATCGTCACGATTGGAACGGCAACAACACCCGAAGAGGGTGCAGCACTTCAAGAAGCCGGCGTAAATGTCATCGTCGCTTCGGGCTTCGAAGCCGGCGGGCATCGCGGTTCATTCCTGCGAAGCGCAGAGGATTCACTCACGGGCACGTTGTCGCTCGTTCCGCAGATTACCGACAAGGTCAAAGTGCCCGTAATCGCTGCAGGTGGCATCGCAGATGCACGCGGCGTAATTGCCGCTTTGGCTCTCGGTGCAGAGGGTGTGCAAATGGGAACGGTATTCCTGGCGTGCGAGGAGTCCGGCGCCAGCCTCCTTCATCGCCAGGCTTTAAGAGGAAAAAAGGCCGGGCACACGACTCTGACAAAGGGCTTCACCGGAAGACTTGCGCGGGGAATCCACAACCGTTTGCTGCAGGAGCTGAACCAGGAAGGAACGGCGGTTCTACCTTATCCATTGCAACGAAGCCTCGTAAGAAACCTCGCGATCCCGGCAGAGGCGGCGGGCCGATCGGATCTCCTGCCTCTATGGGCTGGGCAAAGTGCCAATCTTTCTACCTGCACGAACGTATCAAGTTTCTTGACCTCATTGGTCGAAGAGATTTCTGAAATCGCAGGCCCGATCATTCTGTGGAGTGCAGCTAGGCGTGAAAAGCAAATTCTTAAATTTAAATAGGGAAAAGAGAATAGAAATGTCAAATATCACCGACAAAGTCGTAATAATCACCGGAGCCAGCAGCGGAATTGGGAAAAGCACCGCGAAACTTCTCGCAGAACAAGGCGCAAAAGTTGTACTTGGAGCGCGGCGTTCGAACCGAATCGACGCAGTGGTTCAAGAAATCTCGGCTAGCGGCGGCAAGGCCATCGGATTTGTTACCGATGTGACGAAGCGCGCAGAAGTGCAAGCGCTCATCCAAAAAACCGTCGACAGTTTCGGCCGTGTCGATGTGCTCCTCAACAACGCCGGCATTATGCCCATCGCACCGATCGATGCTCTTAAGGTAGATGAATGGGATCGGCAGATTGACGTCAATATTAAAGGACTTCTATATGGCGTTGCCGCTGCCCTGCCTCACATGCAGAAGCAGAAGAGCGGTCACATCATTAACATCGCTTCTGTTTTCGGGATCAAAGTGTTCGCCCCCGGCGGGACGGTCTACTGCGCCACCAAGGCGGCTGTGCGCGCATTGACTGAAGGGCTGCGGATGGAACTGCACTCCCAAAATATCCGCTGCACGATGATTTCACCTGGCGCGATCGCTACAGAATTGGCGGAGAGCAGTTCGGACGAAGCGACCAGAAAGAATTTGCGCGAGTTCATGAAAATGGCCATCCCGGCCAGCGCGATCGCCAGAGCCATCGCTTACGCAATCGAGCAGCCGGTCCAGGTGGAAGTCGATGAGATGGTCATCCGCCCAACGGTGCAGGATTTCTAACCAGGAGGTTGACTGTGCGTCTCTGTTACTCGTCCCGTTGGCCGCGATTGTTGCAGGTTTCTCGCGTGGTGCTGATGGTTTCGATCATGCTCGCAGTATTTCATGCGCCAGCCCACGCCGAGGGAAAGGAACGTCCCGTGAAAGCGCAGACGTCTTATCGCACGATAAAGGTAGATGGACTCTTCATCTTTTACAGAGAGGCCGGGCCGAAAGACGCGCCGACACTTCTGCTGTTGCACGGGCTTCCTTCCTCATCTCGGATGTTCGAACCTTTGTACTCTCGGCTCTCCGATCACTATCACCTTGTCGCACCCGATTACCCGGGCTTCGGACACAGTGAGTGGCCAGACCCGAAGAAATTCGCATACACGTTCGATCACATTGCCGAAACCATGAATCACTTCACCGAAGCTCTTGGACTATCGCGCTACACGCTTTACATGCAGGATTACGGAGGCCCAGTGGGATTTCGAATGGCGGTGGCACATCCGGATCGAATCGAGCGCCTCATCATCCAGGATGCTGTCGCGCACAATGAAGGCCTTGGCGCGATTTGGAAGACCCGGCGAGCGTTTTGGGCCGACCGTACCGCCAACGAAAGCGCGCTTCGTACCAACTTGCTGTCACTGCAAACCACGCGGACGCGCCATGTAGGAAGCGATCCTAACGTGGAACGCTATAACCCTGATCTGTGGACGGATGAATTCGCGTTTCTCAATCAGCCCGGCCAGATCGAGATTCAGAGCGACCTCTTCTACGACTACCGCACCAACGTCGAAAACTATCCAAAGTGGCAAGCTTGGATGCGCGAGAAGCAGCCGCGGCTGGTGATTTGGGGCAAGTACGAGGCGTCGTTTGACTCGTCGGAGCCGGAATCGTACAGCCGTGATGTGCCCAATGCCGAAGTCCACATCGTCGATGGTGGTCATTTCGCGCTGGATACGGCGGCTGATGATATTGCGTCTCTGATAGGTCAGTTCATGAAGACGCAGAAATGAGTGCTCGCATTCGTGGAGCATTGGAGAGTTCAACTTAGTTAAGGAGAAATGGTTTCATGGGTAGGAGACCGGAGTTAGTGACAATTCGTCTGATGGTATCGGTGAATCTTTTATATGCCGCCATCTTTGCCAAGTTTGCCGGGATACCGCAGTCGGTGGCCTTGTTCACGCAGATGTCGCAAGCAGTCCACGGGTTGATTTCTCAGCCGGTATTTCGGCTGGGATCTGGTGTATTCGAAACCACGGTGGCGGTTCTGTTCCTGATTCCGAGGACAGCCAGATTGGGGGCAAAGTTGGTCATTTTGTGGATGACGGCCATTATTCTCGGTCACATTTTTGTATTGGGATACGGCGTGTTCTTTGTCGATGCTCTCGTCTTGATGGCGCTGGCTGTTATCTATCTCCTGCTGGCGCACAGGCATTATCTCATTCACGATGGCCTGAGACAGCCCTCAAACTGATTGTAATTCGCTAGAGTCCTGCCTCTGTTTGCATGCGGAGGAGCCAAGAGACTACTGGGCCGAACGTGGGTATTCCCGCTATGACGGAATCTAGCCTAAATCACACTTGTCCAAAGTAGCTTTTGAAGCGAAGCGGCAGGACTCAGCTCCTTTCTTTTAAAATGGTCGCCGAAGTAATAGACCCTGTGATGGGAGCCTCTCAGCTCGGCTGTATTAAGCGTCAAATCCGCACGATTTAGACGACGAACATCATCATGATGAATCTTCTCTTGATCATTTACCCAGCTATCGATCGACTCCAAGCCTGAGATGCCGGTCGTTAAACTATTGAGAAAATAATGGGCTGGAATTACCGCCCTGGGATCATATTTCCCCACGATGGCATCTACCTCAGCGCGCGTGAGTACTGACTCGATCGGCAGAACGAGTACGTCGGCATGATTCAAGTAATGATCAAAGGAGGGATCAGGTAATCCACGATTGTCGCCCCAGACGGCGATCCGCAATCCCCCTGTCTCAATGACCTGAATTGCGTTATCGAACTCGATCCCGTTGTTTGGCGGACAAGTTTTTTTAATTGAATCAGGGGAGCTGCGATCACATTGGTGCTTGTCGGCGAGGCCTGTTACTTCGATATCGCCCAGCTTAAACTGCCCAACCAAACGTTCGAGTACGACCAGTCCTTTCGGCCGCTCGACGGCATCGTGGTCGAAATGAGCGTGAGTCGAAACAACTATGTCGACCCGGAGGGTCGGAAACTCATTCAGGAACCATTTTGGGTAAGCCTCTGTTGGATCATTCCGCCAAGGATCCGTGAGAACAGTCAAACCGGCCGGCGATGTGATCTTGAATGCATTGTGTCCGTAGAACTCAATCTTGACGTTGCCCGAACGAGTAGGGTCTCCGCCGTTTTTCTGAACGGTGATTAGTGAATTGTCATTCCATGCTGGTGAGGGATCCACGGAGGGCTCAGACTGTTGCGTGCGAGCGAATGTGGAGGCCAACAAAATAAACAAGGCGATTGAGGCGAACGTTTTGATACGCATACCAACCTGTGATGCTTCAGGGTTGACTTTATCAAAGAGCGACAAGGTTTGCCCCGCAAAACAAATGAGAATCGATCAGCGCTAACGAGTCGGAGTGAATTGGAAAACCGCTGCACTGAGACCTCAGAGCAACTCAGATTGGTGGTGAGAGTCGCGACCTTCAACGTTAACAACATCGATAAACGGCGTTGAAAGCCGGCGCGATAACTCCTCCTTCCGCAAAACCCATATCTTCCAGATCAGACCTTCTACCGAGGCGATGATCTTGGCGGCTTCTCGGCTATGGCCAAGCAAGATATCTGGCGGCTCCCGCAACTTGAAGCGCAGGTGCAAGACGGTGTAGGCGGTAGCACTCTTCTCTGACATTTCGTTTCTCCAATGTGTTTATCTCTGCGTCTGTGACAGACGCAGGTGAGTCTAGGGCTCGTAAAACGTCCCGAGATGAGAGCATGATGAGAACATAATGAGAATTCGGAACTCGGAAGAGGATGTTCCGGGCGGCTGGCAATTACGGGTCACCTTCAAGGGCAAGGAAGGCGAAATCCTGCGAAGTGCCTGTCTCGATCCGGGTAATTCACTGCCCCGCAAAATTCGCCAGGCGCAATTCGTGTAGCCGCTCGGTACGCAGATTGAAGGACTGAAGCTGGGAGTTGACCTTGAAGTGAGAGGCATGCGTTATCCGGTCCGGTGGGCATGCCATCACAGGCTCAACGGCGACGGAAGCCTTACGCTACGAAAGAACCGGTATCAAGCAGTGTAGACTCACGCTGTCAAGTCACGCCTTCGAAAGGATCCATCCGTGCTGAAATCCGATGTCAATCGCCGTGAATTCTTGAAGCTCAGCGCCGGAGCTGGCGGTGCGTTAGCAATGCCGGCTGTAGCATTTCCCGGCCAATCCAAGACAATGATCGGCATTCAGGCGGGAGCAGTTTCGTTCGTCGACGAAGGTACCGAACAAGTGCTGGACAATCTGCAGGAGCGTGCTTGTGTGAATACGCTGTTCCTTGCTGTATTCACTTACGGTCGCGGCATCGCTGGCAGGCAAATTCCGGGCCAACCTCTCCCCGATCATGGCAAACAGGAATACGACCTCGAGTTCCATGGTGGTAATTTCGCCACGCCTCACGCGGAGTTCTACAAGAATACCGTGCTCAAGGAAACTCGCGCGCCCGATCACGGCAATTTGGATATCCTCGCGGAAGTACTGCCCGCCGCCAGAAAGCGCGGCATGAAAGTCATCTGCTGGTTGGAAGACGTCTTCCGCACCGACCTTCCCAACATTGAGAAGCTGCAGGAGCGTGATCTTCACGGGCGACATGCCGAAACGTTGTGCGTCAATAATCCGGAATATAGAAATTTCCTGACTGGTTTGGTAGAAGACTATACCCGTTCCTACGACATTGACGGCCTTATGTGGGGCTCCGAACGCCAAGGTGCCCTTTGCGATAGCCTCGGAGCGACGCACGACACGCCGCCTGTCGATCCAGGCGAAGTCACCTGCTTCTGTGAATTCTGTCAGGCCAAAGCAAAACAGCGGGGCATCAATTTCGAGCGCGCGAGAGAGGGCTTTCTCGAGCTTGAAAAATTCGTTCGCGCCTCTCGCACTGGCAAGCGTCCCGTCGACGGCTATTATGTCCAATTCTGGCGTTTGCTGCTCCGCTACCCCGAACTCGCCGCGTGGGAAATGCTCTGGACGGACAGCCTCCGCGAAACTTACGCCGCAATCTACAAGACCGTCAAAACGGCGAAGCAATCCATACCGGTTGGCTGGCACATTTGGCACAACAATTCCTTCAACCCAATCTATCGCGCTGAACAGGATCTTCACGAGCTCTCAAACTATTCCGATTTCATCAAAGTTGTCATGTACAACAACTGCGGCGGGGAACGTATGGCTCTCTACGCCGACAATATCGGCTCCGCGCTTTATGGCGACCTCTCCAAGCAGGCGATCATTGACATCAACTACGGGCTGATGAACTTCAAGGAACGCAGCTACGATCAGATCCCACACACAGGTCTATCCTCAGACTACGTTTTCCGGGAAACAAAACGGGCGCTCGCAGGCGTGGAAGGCACGAATACTCTCATCTGGCCCGGAATTGACATTGATATCCCCACTGACAGAGGGAACAGCAAATGCACACCTCAAAGCGTCGAAGAAGCTGTTCTTGCCGTGTTTCGTGCTGGCGCCTCCGGGGTTCTCTTGTCCCGCAAGTATTCTGAAATGCGTCTAACCAATCTAAATGGCGCTGGCGCCGCCGCCCGCGAACTGAAGCTCTGCACCTAGGATTCGTGGCCACGCTTTCTTGCGCACATAAGAGCCCAACTGTATCCGAGAACCGGAGCTGCTCAAGACTGCTCATGGCCCTGAGAACTTTAAGTGTTGGATCCAAATATCTGCGACCACCGCAGGTATTTGACCCGAAGAAGAAAGTTCATTTGACTGGCTCAGAATTTACGCTTGTCTTTCTGCATCGCTTAGCCCTATATGTTCTGATCGACGGTGACCCTCGAGATGACCACATCCTGTGCCAATATGGGAAATGAGTAATCGGATGCGTTTTTATCTAAAATCTACGCTCGTCTTCTCGATACTAATCAGTCCGTTGTCCGCGTTTGCTCAAGTCAGCCCCACTCGCTCTGAGTCGATTGTGGTTTTCGCGCCGCATCCCGATGATGAAGTTATTGGCTGTGCTGGAATCATCATGCAAGCGCTGGCGCGCGGAGCGCGTGTGAAGGTGGTTGACATAACCAGCGGGGATGGTTTTGATGCTGCGGCAGCCGGCCTCACCCATAAGAAGGTGGATGAAATCGGTCCCGATGATTTTTTCGCGCTTTCGCGCTTACGACAGACTCAGAGCCGCAATGCGCTTGAGATTCTGGGTGGAAAAGCTGATGACCTTATCGTGCTTGGCTACCCGGATGGCGATCTGGGCAACTTGTACGACAGCACCAATGAGAAGGTAATTCGCCAGCAATTCACCAAGAAAACTGAGACCTACGCGCTGATCCAGAAGGACTACCACACCTTCGTGCATGGCGAGCCGGTTCTTTACCAACGCAGCTCTTTGCTCGGCGACCTGGTTGAACTGCTGACCACGCTGCAACCCACCGAAATCTACGTTACCGATCAAACCGATGGCCACGTCGACCATCGCGCGGCGTTCTGGTTTGTCCGTGATGCGGCACAACAGGTTGGATATAAAGGCGCTTTCTATACTTACCTCGTGCATGGATTGCCCGCCTGGCCTTTCCCTCCTGGGGTCACACCGAACCGGCCGTTTGAATCGCGGAAGGTCAACGGTGAAGTGGCCCCGCGCGGTCTTCCCTGGCCGCCGCCGCGACGCGTATCGCTCACGGCCGAGCAGGCGCAGCGAAAACTGAAGTCGATCCGGGCTCATAACATAACGGTGGTTGGAATGCCGGACCACCAAAAGGAAATGGAATCATTCGTGAAGTCGGAAGAGGTGTTTTGGACACCCCTCGTGGCTTCCAGATAAATTCCCCGCGATTGTTCCGTCCCCCGTGCTGGATCACTCCCGGCGTCAACTGGGAGCATTGCTGGATGTCAGCAAAATCATCGCTCAGCGTCGCAATCCGAAGGAGCTGCTTCACGAGCTCGCGGTGCGACTACGCTCGGTGGTCGAGTCAGACTTCTTCGCGCAGCCGAATCAAGCGTCATAATCCATTAAATAGGCGATGGAATTTGCGAATTTCGGTGTGGTAAAAACGTAGTGCTTCCTTGTTCAGAACCGTTCAAGTGCTGTGTTTTATCGTGCCCGCGGTGTTTCTCGGGCCCTCTCGTTCTGCATTCGATCGCTGTAACCTACTGCAATGCGCGCGGCGAGGCCGGCGTTAGCGATGAGCAAAGCAATATTGGTTTGCAAGGTTTTGCCACTGCTGTCGTGGGCCAATCGCTTCAGTAAAAATGGCGTCACAGATTTGCCACGAATCCCAGCGGCTTCGGCATCTGCCACCGCACTGGATATGAGAGCTTCGAGTTTGTCGCGCGGCAGTGCTTTCTCGGCGGGCGGGGGATTGACGATGAGCATGCCTGCGTTCGTGGCGCCTTGCGCCAGCCTGCCCAGATCCCGCTGAACGCACATCAAGCGGGCGGCTTCTTCCGGAGTGTCAACACGATGCTGGAGGGCCAGGCCGCTTTCGCGCGAGTAAAAGGCTGGGAATTCGTTGGTTGAATAGCCTACGACCGGGACGCCCATGGTCTCCAAAATTTCGACGGTCTTCGGCAAGTCAAGAATAACCTTCGCGCCTGAACAAACGACAGCTACAGAAGTGTGGGCGAGCTCGGTGAGGTCAGTTGAGATGTCAAACGTGTTTTCGCTGCCTCGATGCGCGCCTCCAATTCCCCCTGTGGCGACGATGTTTATGCCAGCGCGTGCAGCGATGTAGACAGTGGCGGCGACGGTCGTGGCTCCTGTCCGGCGGGAGGCAAGGATCGCGGCAAGATCGGAGCTGCTGGCCTTGGCTACATCGGCAGTTTCGGCGATCAAGGCGATTTGCTCTTCGGTGAGACCTACCACGAGCTGCCCGTCGAGAACCGCAATGGTCGCAGGGAGTGCGCCGGCCGCGCGAACAGCAGCTTCCATCTGCAGAGCCGCGTCGAGATTGTGTGGGCGGGGTAGACCATGCGCGATTACTGTGGATTCCAATGCAACTACGGGAGCGTTGGCGGCTAGCGCAACGGCGATGTCGGAGCGGACAGAAATCAGCGAATCCACACTTCCTCCTTCGTGAAACCTTGGTCTTACCACAAACGCGCGGTGACGCAAACTCGCAGCTAGTGAAGCTGCGTTTTGAAGTCCATCGTGGTGATAAGATTCCCCGCGATGCGCAAGCCAACACAGGACAGCTCGGAAATCGTCGTTCTTGGCGACATCAATGCGGACATCATTGCCCGCGTGAAATCCTGGCCTGAGCTGGGTCAGGAATGTTTGACGGAACGGCTGGAGCTTCATTGTGGCGGCGTTGGAGCGAATTATGCTCTTGCCTTGCGGCGATGGGGCGTTTCGGTGCAGTTAATCGGATGCGTCGGCGAGGATGATTTCGGCGGATTTCTGCTGAAAACTCTCGCTGCACGCGGTGTAAATGTGAGTTGCGTGCGCCGGACTGCCAACGCAATGACCGGGATACTGTACATCAATGTTACACCCAACGGACAACGAACGTTTTTTGGCAGCCGCGGTGCGAATCAATTGGTTGGCCGCCTGGGAAAGAGCGACTCGAACCTATTCGAGCGCGCGAGGGCAGCCAGCCTTATGGGCTACAGCTTTTTGAATGTCGGTAGTGAAGCCGTGGCGCAACAGATTATTGCTGCGGTTCACCGAAATGACGGCTGGGTGTCTCTAGATGCAGGCATGGAGCCGAGCAAGAAAATTCCTCGGAAGATTTTGAGAGCAGCGAGAAGTGTGGATTTGTTTTTCGTAAGTGACGAGGAGGCGGCGACGCTCACCGGCTATCGCGAACCGAAGAAAGCATTCGATTGTCTTTTGAAGCTTGGAATTCCAAGCGTGGTTATGAAACTGGGGAAGCGGGGATGCTTGATTGTTGATGATGGAACGGTGCGGCAGGTTCCTTCTTTCTCATTGCGTGCAGTGGACTCGACCGGAGCGGGAGACGCGTTTGCTGCCTCTTTTCTGCAGGCTCATCTACAAAGATGGCCCCGTGCCGAGGCCGCGCTTGCAGCAAATGCGGCAGGCGCCGCAGCAGCCAGCGTGGTCGGGGCCGGGGAACGATTGCCAACCAGGCAGCAAATGGTACGAGTGTTGAGCACTGCGCGGCTCAAGAAACAGTGGGACGAGGTTCGCGTGCGGGTGCTGCGGCGCCTCAGTGGAGAACGTGACGCAGGCAGCCGAAGATCATAGTGGCGGTTCTTCGTGCCCACGAATCGCATCTACGCCCGTTCAATCCCGCGAAATCGCGATTAAGAATGCTCCGCCACTGTTTTCATTACTTCCGAGTCACCCTTAATATTTTTTCCTGGATCAAAAGTAAGTAAGGCTTTTAAGAGGTGCGGACAGAACGATGGAGATTGTGCCCTTCTAATCCTGCAGAGTGAAGGCAACGAGGGCGTCACCCAGTGATTCTTCCGTGATTTTCGGATGCCCGCCAGCGGCAATTACTAGGTATTGTTTTCCGCTTTGTTCGACGAGGTAAGTCATCGGCGTTGCATTTCCACTAACCGGAAGCAGGGCTTTCCACAACTCCTTGCCTGTTTCCACATCGAAGCCGCGAATAAAAGAATCGGTTGTGCCGGCAACAAATACGACTCCGCCGGCGGTAATGATCGGCCCGCCCAGACTGATCGAACCTGCGGGAATTTGTTGCGCGTGCGTACCGCCGAACTCCTGCATCGAGCCTAGCGGGATTTGCCAACGGATTACTCCTTCGGTCATATCCACTGCCGTGAGCGTGCCCCATGGTGGAGAACCGCAGGGAAGATCTGAGGGCGACTGGAGAAATCGCCGGTATAAACCGTAAGGCGCTCCGATCTGATCGCCATAGTCGCCATCTTCGGAGTGCGAGCCAGGTGCGTCATAGCTTGCGCGAGAAATTAGTTTGGCCACGGCAACGAGATTGTTCGTGTTGGTCACCAGCAACTTGTGCTGCGGATCGAACGCATATCCGCTCCAAGTCATGCCGCCGAGGTTTCCCGGCACCATCAGCGTGCCTTGCAGACTGGGAGGAGTAAAAATTCCCTCATTTCGCAACTGCTTGATCAGATTGCGGCAAGCCTCGCGGTCCTGAGGTGTTGGCCCCCAGGCTTCTTCGGCGGACATGGTTTGACGGGCCAACGGGGGCGGTTTCATCGGAATGGGCTGCGTGGGCGATGCGTGTTCGCCTGGAACATCGCTTCGCGGCACGGCTCGTTCTTCGACGGGGAAAACCGGCTTGCCGCTATCGCGGTTTAGTACATAGAGCAGACCGGACTTATTGCCTTGAATCACGACCGGAACGTCTTGTCCATCGAGGTGTAGGGTAGTCAGTAGCGGCGGCGATGCGCTGTCGAAATCCCACAGGTCGTGATGAACGAGTTGGAATCCCCATACGAACCGGCCGGTTTTTCCGCGCAGAGCCACGATGGAGTTGGCCCACTTGTCATCTCCCGGGCGCAGTCCTCCATAGTAGTCGGGACTTGCGCTTCCCGTTGGGACGAAAAGCAAATCGCGCTGGACATCCACGGCCATGATCGACCACGCGTTGCCCGCACCGCTTCGCCATGTTGTCTTCTTGCCCTGTGCGACCGCCGCGGCAGGATTGGGTGGAAGTGGATCCCAGCTCCAGCGCAAAGCGCCGGTGCGCGCGTCATACGCCCGAATTACGCCGCGCGCCATATCCACGCGGTGGTTGTCGTCGATAGCCGAGCCGACGATCACCAAATTATCTATGATCGCGGGCGGAGAGGTCATGTGATACCAGCCCGAATCATACTGCTTCACATCGCGCAGGCTGACCTGACCGGCCTGGCCAAAATCCAAACAGGGAGAACCGCTCAGTGCGTCGATCGCCACCAGGCGCGCATCTTGGGTGGACTCAAAGATTCGGCGACGACACGGCTGTCCTTTGTCGCGAGTTAAGTCTAGCCATGTCGCGACGCCACGATTCACCAACGCGTCGCCGTAGTCACCGTCCAAATCGATTTTCGGATCATAGGCCCAGCGTTGTTTGCCTGTTTCTGCGTCAAGCGCGATCACGCGATTGAACGGCGTGGTGAAATATAGCGTTCCATCGACGAGAATCGGAGTAGCTTCGAACCCGCTTCGCTTCCTCCCATTTTGACCATCGGAAATGTCGCCGGTATGAAATATCCAGGCGACCTTCAGTTTAGCCACGTTTTCGCGGTTGATTTGAGCGAGTCGTGAGTAGCGCATGCCACCGGGATCGTTTCCATACGCCGGCCACTCCGACGCCCTGGAATCTTGCGCGGACACCGTCGGGCACACGATTACACCGGAACAGACAGCCACCAGCAAAACCAAGACGCTTCGCCGACGAGTTCCTTCGCGCATGGGCAGGTATTTTAGACGAACTGTCAGCACAGAAACAAAATTCGGGCCGCAAGACAAGTCATGCCCCGACACCTGTTCGGAGGACTTCATTTCTGGCGCAAATTTACGCTACATCACATTGGCATGCCGAGGCGCCGTAACAAGTCCTGCAAGCGGATCCGAGCGAAATCGATCGAATATGGGATCGACCGCGAGTTACGACACTCAACTATCGTATGCAGTCTGAAGCCACTTGAAACTCGAAGGCCTAGCTGACGCCTCTCAAACGGTTACGCGCTGCGGCGATGGTCTCGGCTTTGCAATGCCGCGACACCTCGGAAGTGTTTCGAGTGGATCGGCCGTCCCAGGAATCGTCGTCCGCAGGAAGACGCCCGATGATGTGTCCGAGTTCGTGAAGCAATATCGTAATTTGTGCTTCCGGCGTATCTCCGTAGTAACGAGAAACCGTCAGTATGTAGTTACCGCCGGGGCGCGCGAGCATTCCCCCCGGTTCCAGTTGCATGACAAGCGAAGTGCGGTTGAAAAATGGCCCGTTGGCGTTCAACTGGATGATGGAGTCTCTGCCCGCATACTCCATCGATCTCGCCGCCCAGGGATGTTTGAAGAAGGGCGTACCTTCAAAGTTCCTCCTGCCATAAATGCGGGAAGGCCCGTTGCTCTCCAACTCGAAGTGCAACGACTGGAACACTTCGGCGGGGTCATGATCAGATTCCCGGAACCAAGCGGTGCACGCATTGTCGTGTTGCAGGATGCGGAGAACCTGCTCGCGCGCTCGAGCGATCGTCTCACCGTGTTTGCCCAAGGCTGACAACTCCAGCAGCACGCGCTCGTCTTGGTTTGATCTAAGCGCAGTATCAGATCGGCTCGGCGCAAACAATATCGTGCTAGAGAATACGGCAGCTGCGATCACTCTTTGGCATCGCATAGATCGCTGGCGTATCTTGCGCCTGTCGACGGTCCGACTTAGTGGTAGGGTATGCATTGGAGAGACGTTGTTCCGGCAATAGAACTGGTTCGGCTGAGACTAGATAATCTTTCCCTATTATTATAATTAGATAGTTATTACTCTTACAGTAATAGAACTCGCGTCTCAGCATCTGCGCAGTCTTAGATTTGAAGTCTTCACGGAATATCCGGACTACCGTTGGAAGGCGACTTCTATTCTTGACTCGGTGGAAAAAGCCTCGGACTCAAAAATGAACGCAGTTTTCCGCGTAGTTTCGTAGCAGGCGGCCCCGCTGAAAAGAAGTTCACCGCAGCGGTCGGTCTGGTCGGCATTCGCGGCCACGGCTCCGTCGGAGGTGTGCGCGTCTCCGTTTGTAACGCTGCGACAGGAAGCCTTTACGTCGAGTGACGGACTAGTGGAGTTTGAAAGGGCGAGCGCCGATGAGAAATCGCCCGCTCGCCTATCCTGCGTCCGAGCTGGAACTACTTATTCCTGCTGGGGTCATCGTCAGCATTGACGTAGTTGAACTGAAGGGGAGACTTTCCGTGGACCTGCACGATGGTTTCTCCGCAAGCCATGGCGTAGTGATGCATGTCAGGATCGAGAAAGGCAAAGCTCCCTGCGGTGAACGCTTTCATCTTGTTGGTCTCGAATTCATCGCCCATGCCGACTTTGAACGTCCCGGAAATGATAGTGACGTTTTCCCGTTGAGGGTGCCAATGGGGAGCGATGCGGAATCCATCAGGCATCTTCAGGCGAATGGTAAAGTCGCCGGTGGAAGCGGTTGGGTCGCCTTCGAGGACAGCGAACTGCGCACCCGGACGTACGACCGGCGGGGCTGGCCCCCAGGGTATCGTATCCGGAGTGAATGCATTTTTTTCGTGGGAGTGAGCGTGCGCAGCACCCGTGAAAAGCTGCCCCGCGCAAGCGAACAATCCGGCCACTATAAGCGTAAGGAACATGTATCGTTTCATTGTTGAGCCTCCCGTGGCTCTTATCGAACGACGGGAATCATCCCTTGAGCGGGGGCCCATTCCAATGAAGGCCGGATACAGTTTGCATATCTTTTCGATATCGTCGCAACTAACTGATTCTTAGGGGATAATGCGCAAACGAAGCCTTATGCGACATATTGTACCGGCAATGCCTGAGATTGAATTGGATCTTGGGCGCTACGAACTTCGCAAGCGGGGACGGCGAGTTAAGCTCGAAAAGAAACCGATGGAGCTGCTGATTTTCCTAGTCGGCCGGCGGGAACAACTAGTTTCGCGCGAGGACATCGTCACAAAACTGTGGGGCTCGAGTCTTTTCATAGACGCTGAACCAAATATCAACAACATCGTGCGAAAAATCCGGACGGCTCTGGGCGACGACTCCACGAAACCGCGCTTTCTAGAAACCGTGGTAGGCAAAGGATACCGTTTCATCGGACCAGTGCGTGTGATTGACGCGCGCTATCCGCAATCCAATCTTGGATCGGGTGCCATGCGCACGGTTGGCCCGGAGAAAGTGGGCGGTTGGATCGAGCATTCGTCATTGGCCGTCTTGCCGCTGATGCTTCTCGGGAAGCCCACGGATGATGATGGCGTCTGCTTGGGGTTTGCCGATGCACTCATCACACGCCTCGGAAATTTGCCTGGCGTGGACGTTTTGCCTATTTCAGCGGTGCTCAACATACCGGCAGAGGCAACGGCATCGGAGACCGCTTCCCGACTCGGAGTGCGTTTTGTCGTCCACGGCGCCATTCAAATGTCCAAGGGCGTTTGGCGCCTCTCCATGGAAATGTTTGATACCCAGATGCAAAGCGCTTGCTTCACAAGGAAACGCGATCTCGAAGTCAACCGTCTGCCGGACCTTGAGGACGAGATTGCAAAGCAAATCGCCGCGGCATTGAACCGGCCGCTGGGTCCAGGGACGGTGCAACGCGGCTCGCGATATAGCAAGGACCCTATGGCGTATGCGGAATTCATGCGGGGATACCGGCTCAGTTCCTCCGGCGATCCAGCGGTGCTCGACGAAGCCGCGCGGCACTTAGCCAATGCGGTCACGCGAGATCCTGCGTTTTCCCTGGCGCATGCCGCCCTTTCGCTGGTGTGCGCCACTCGGCACTATGAACTTGAACCAGCGAGCGCCTGGCTGGAGAAAGCCGAGTTTCATTGCCACCGCGCGCTTGAGCTGGATCCAGAATTGCCCGAAGGGCACGTCGCCAATGCATTTCTCTTATGGGGGCCGTCCAAGAACTTCCAACACCTTGAGGCGATTTCCGAACTCAAGCGAGCCCTGGCCCTGCAAAGCAATCAGCCCCAAGCGTACAACCGCCTGGGCACAATCCTGGCACACATTGGGCTGCTCGACCACGCGCGTGAAATGTATGAGAGAGGAAGGCCCTTTCATCCCAGAAAGGCCGTTAGTCACAGCATCGTTCAAGTGTACGTTTGGAACCAAGAATATGACCTGGCGCGGGAGGAGATTCAAACGTGGCGCGCCGAAAATCCAGGCAACAAGTATCCAGTCTACTTTGCTCCACAGCTGGCCATGATGACGGGAGATTTGAAAGAGGCAAAAATCCTGCTGGATGAGGCGGTCCAGCTTATGCCCGAGGAACCCCTCATCGTCAGTTTACAGGGCCTCTTTTACGCGTTGACCGGGAAAGAGGGAATGGCGCTCGGCTGTTTCACCAGGGCTTGTGCGAGCCCAAAATCCTTTGGACACGCGCACCACAGTTATTATCAATTCGCATGCATTCTTGGCTTGCTCGGGCGACGTGAAGCTTCCTTTGAGTGGCTGGAGCGAAGTGTCAGCAACGGCTTCGCATGCTGGCCTTTTTTCCTGAAGGACCCTAACCTCATAAATCTCCGCGAGCTTCCGGCATTCGATGTTCTAGTGAGCTCGTTGCAAGCCAAGTATCCCGACCATCTAGGATTGCTCTAGCTGGGCGCATCCCGTGTGCTCGGGTTTCTCGGACTGAGGACCTGTAGTAAAAACGTATTAGTTCTTGGTTCAAAACCCATCAAATCAAGTACGGACCGTTCGTGGTCGTCGGTACTACGGAGCGTTGCACGACGCCTTTGTATATGGTGCATTCTTGAGCATCGGGCCTGCTAGCTCCTGAGGAAAGCGCCCACTGTTTTCACGAAGGACGGGCGTTTGCAGTGGACGGCACAGGTCGCGCTTTGTCAGCTTCCCCATCATGCGCATCAAACCGTTCCGAATCGAAAATTGATGTGAAATCGCTCTCGCAAACAACCTGTACATTATCTTTATCTTCTCCAAGCTGCTCTGTGTTTGGCGAATCGTCATGGTTCCCACGGATTCACCACTGGCACTTGGGTGTTCGTAAAGTCGCCGACGTTTCTAGAAACAATGGTTAGGTTATGGTGGATCGCCGTGGCCGCCAGCAAGCCGTCGATCGCGGATAAGGGCTTGCCCCTAATCTTTGCTGAGGCGGCGAGCAAGCCCCAGCGATCGGCGACGGCGGCGTCAATCGACAGAATCCTTCCGGAGAAACGCGCTCGCAGCTCCACTTCCAGCCATGTTTCAAGGCGGCTTCGCCGTTTGCCTTGAGGGAGCGCTGCCAAGCCCTTCCGAATCTCACCGAACGTGAGGACGCTTAAGTAGAGCAAATCCTCCTCAGCCGCTTCGATCCACGCCATCAGGTGCGCATCGGGCTTGAGGCGGACCACTTCGGAAATGCAATTCGTATCGAGTAAAAAGCCAGTCATAGCTCGATGTCTCGTCCTTCATCTTTGTCCCGTTCCAAGTCGAGGTCGACGCCGACAAGCGGTGATTCTCGGAAGAATTGCAACAGGTTTTTCGGTTGATGGGCCTTGCCCACAAGCCGTTCGTATTGCTCGTCAGAGATCATCACGACGCCTTCTTTGCCCTGCCGGGTGATGAGTTGCGGCCCCTCAGAGAGTGCGCGGCGAAAAAGTTCGCTAAAGCGCGCCTTGGCAACCTGGAGCTGCCAAGGGCCCTTGGGCGTCGTATCTTGACCCCTTGCGCGGCCTCTTATAGTTTTGCTTTTCTGCATAATATGCTTCAGACCAGTCTGACTAGTCTATCATAAGGCGAAAAGAAAAAGAAAACAGATTGACTTGACAGTGATTTCCTCCTCCTAAGCTCGGCACATCAAGGATCAGCCATTATGGTTCCTAAGTCTTCGCAAAGCACATCTAAGTAAGGAAGGTCGGTAGATTTCGGAAAAACCAGAAATGTTCTGAGGAACAGTTGGGGCTGAAGCTCTGCTGCCGGAAAGCTCGAACTCGAGGGTGTGAGCACGGCTCCATCTCTCGGACAGGAACGGGTGCCGACTGGGGATGCTGAGCGTTATCAGGATCCTGCGACAGTTAGGCCTTTTAGCTCTCAGCGTTTTCCGTTCACCGGTTCGTTATGGTCGTAGCTGATCACCACCGTTAGCCACCACCGTCCGCCCTCGTACTTCCACAATTGCGCGAACTTCGCATCGCCTTGGTCGTTGTCGATCCCCGGATGGCTGAACCTGTGCACGCCCGTCTCCAGCGCCCCGTAGTTCTTCATCGGAAACACCTCAATGCTCACCAGGTCCCGGTGCACCTTGCCACAAATGTTCTGCTTGATAGCCGCTACTAGTTGCTCGCGCGTCATCGGCCCGCCGCCGGTCTGGTCATGGTAGAACTCCAGATTTTCGGGAAAGAACGAGCCGAACTTCTCCAACTCGCAGTCGTTGTAGGCACCGAACAAATCAGCGTCGAGCCGCTTCACGGTCGTCGTCAGCTCGGCGGGCGACATATCTTTCGGATCCTTCGTCGCCTGGACCGATGGTACCCCAGATTCGTTAGCGTTCTTGGAACTGACCTGAGCAAAGCCCACGGTCCCCAAGACCGCCAATAGAACCGCCCAAAACGCCCAGCCGGTCATCTTTCTCATCATTGTCTCCATCCTAGATGATACGGAGATGCCGACCACGATGTTCCCGCTGAGAGTACCGCGGCGGCACCGGGCACCTTAAGGCGTGGAATGCAATTCAAGATAGCTGTTTGGAGGAGGCGATTTCACTCAAGTTCCCTGACCAAGAGAAGATGAGCGTGCAGGATCAAGCCTTGGCTATCAAAAATAGGTCGTGCTTCTACTTATCTCGTTAAGGGGGCCGCTTACGAACCTGCTGCCCGCTTCAAAGAAACGCAGCAGCCGGTCCACCTCACGCGTGATGCCGATGCGCACAGTTGTGCGAATGTCCGCAGTCTCTCGAATCGCAGTCCCAAGCCAAAGCGGACCATTCGCACACAGGTCAACTCCGTCCAACCGCTGGTCGATTTGCAATGCAGCCGCAAGCCGTCCCGGTCCTCTCGCCAAATCTGTAAGTTTGTGGGTTTTGCGGAGCCGTTTCATTCGGTTGAGTCCTTCAAGAGGCTCGATGGCGCGCAGCAGCACTCCCGCGCCAACTCCGGGTTCTTCAGCCGTTACGTTGAGCATGTATGAAGTCCCATAGATGAAATACACATAAGCAAACCCCCTGCCCAGGAATAGCGATTGATTTCTGGCCGTTCGTCCATGATAAGCATGACCACTCGGATCGCCCGGTGGGTAAGCCTCGGTCTCGACAATACGACCGCTAATCCTGTTTCGCCCGGTCTTGTGCACAATGGTTTTCCCGATGAGATATCTGGCCAGCTCAGCCGTATCACTTGGCAAGCTGGCCCGTGACAGCCGCCGGACTTCGTGAGCGAGATGAAACTCGGATTGCAATGGAATAACCTTGATCCTGTCTGCCAGGCCCAGTTCACCCAGAAATCTTCATCGCAGCGTCATTTGCCCGCCAAAGCTCCTGGGAACCCCGATACTCTGGAGCTCGAATCTTGCAAGCCCCAGATTCTTTCCGGCAGCAGCTTGCGGTGCAATTGGCGGCACTTCCGCGCAGGAGACGGTATCCACGTCGAAAATAAGGCTCGCACAGGGACATCCTTTTTGCCGTCGAGACAGCCGCGGTTCAACGCTTCTGGTACGGGTGGAAGATGTAGTCTTTCGCCTTCACGGCCGAATGGCACGCGTGCCCACAGTCTGAGAGGCTTTTGGGATCGGCCGCGAACTGGTCCGATGCAGCTTCGTAGTTGAACACCGCGTATCTTCACCCGCCGCTTTTCGAATATCTCTTGCCGTCCTTTTCGATGACGAAAGCCTGGGTAAAGACGTCTGGCACATCCACGACAAAAGGCGCCTCAGTGCTCTTCTTCGGCTTCCACTGGAGCTTCACGATCTTGGAGCCATCCGGGAAAGGCTGGCCGTTGCCCGGAACGCCGGCCTTGTACGCCTTGATCATGGTCGGATTGGCGACGATCACCTTGAGCACTTCGTCGGTCCGGGCGGAAGAGACGACAGCCCAGTCCTCGTATCCCCTGAAGTCGGAGAACGCGATACCGCTCGGCGATCTCAGCGAGTACTTGTCCAGCGCGTAAACGGCCGTAGCGGCGAGTACGGCGAGCACTAGGGCGGCTGTCGCAACGATGGTAAAGCCGGCGATACGTTCCATGGCGGTGCGCGTTTCTATCTTCTGTTCTTCTTGTTCTCGCGCCACAGATTTCGTCACAGGTTGAGACATTGCGTGTTCTCCTTCACAAGGAAAGCTTTCTAAGCCCGATCAACGTGCATCTCGAACGACTGAGATTAAGCCAGACGTGAGGGGAGTAAAACAATTGGACAATATACGAAAGTATGGGCAATACCATCGTCAATTGCGCGGCCCATTGTGTTCTGGCTGAATGGTGACAGCTTTTTATGCCGCCGGGTGGTCTGTGTCACCTGAGCGACAATTTCGGCAGGCGTTCGAAGCCAGTCCTGGCGGATATGTTTCGAGAGTCTGTGGCGATGTTTTGCATTTTCTGCACGAAGGAGGTTTGTATGGTGTCTCAGAAAGCCAGCGCCCTAAAGCGCGCTCAGCAAAGCGAAGTCCAGGGTCACCAACTCGGGCAGGAGGTTTTCAAAACCATCTTATCCGAAGACGTCGATTGGAAGCCGTTCCCGGCGTTCCCCCCTTCTGTCCGGCTGGCCGTCGTCGTGGGTCAGCCCTCGGAGCCCGGCCCTTATACAATCAGGGTCAAAGCGCCCCACGGCGAGAAGCTGATGCCTCACAAGCACCCAGAGGATCGAGTCTATACCGTGATTTCCGGCATCTTTTATATCGGACTGGGTGATGAATTCGACGCGAGTAAGTTGGAAGCCTATCCGCCCGGCGCCGTGATCATTCTCCCTGGCAACACGCCCCATTTCCACTGGGCGAAATCCGGCGAGTACGTCACGCAAATAACCGCGATGGGGCCGCTTGGACTGGAATACCTCAGCACGAAAGACGATCCGCGAAACAACAACTCGTAGAAGGAGTCTGCGCGACTAACGAATCCTACACTCCGATTCCGCTAAAGCAGCTGGCTTCTTGTCGAATGGAAGGCTCAAGATGAACGATCAACAAAAGAAGGAGCAGTATTCTGGAGTGCGAGATCAAGAGATCCGTACGGCACTGGATCAGCATTGGGCGGCGTCCGATGCCAACGATATTGAAACGGAGCATCGCCTCTATCACGAGGACGCGGTGCTGGAATACCCGCAGTCAGGCGAGCGAACCCGCGGTCGACGAAACATACAGAACCAACGCGCGAGTCAGCCGAGTAAAAAGCGGTTTACCATCCGACGAATCATTGGCGGCGGTGACCTTTGGATCACCGAATTCATCCTGACATATGACGGCAAGCCGTCCTACACCGTGAGCATCATGGAGTTCAGGGGCGACAAGATTGTACGGGAAACACAGTACTTTGCGGATCCATTCGTGGCACCCGCATGGCGCGCTCAATGGGTCGAACGAGATAGCGGTTAACGAGGGTGCTGTCCAACACTCAAATTTGCTACTGGACTTGTTACTAGTCGCGGGCGATTTAAGGTTCATTAGAACCCGCATAAACACTGGCGAGTCCGTCTAATCGAAAGGCGGTGTTGACAACAAGAGACCTACCAATCGTCACCAACCCTCACACCCGTCTCAACAACAACGGCTACAATCCCTCCTCCGCCAGATTCATGTTTTTAACAATCTGGTGGTCTCGAAGAAAAGGATCTTCTTCGGCGGATTCGCAAACTCCTGTCTCCTTTCGCTGGGTTAGCTGCAATTTCGTTGGGTTTCGTTATTCAGCACGGTAGTCATACCCCTTTCTAATACTCAAGAACTCCATGTTAGAGTGAAGTAACCGAACTTTGCCCGGTGGTTAATGATGATGAAGAAACAATGGGTCGTGGCAGTTGTCCTTCTTCTGCTGATTCCCGCGGTATTGCTGCTCGGCGGAGCGTTGTTCAGTCTAATCAATCCCGAAATTGCGGCGGGTCATCCGAACTATGAGCGCAACTTCCAGCTTCTGAACCTGCTGAAGAAGATAGTGATGTGGGGAACAGCCGCGGCTGTACTGGCGTTGTGGATGCTGGTTTGCCTCCAGGTGATCCGTGCGAAGAAGCGATCATCCTCTTGGCTGGTTCTCGCGGTATTGGGGCCTTTCGGGCTCGCCGTCCTGGCGACGCTGAACGACCGGGCCACTGCGGAAACAGACCGGTATACCCGCTTCGTGCGCGGCCTGAACGGGTTTCTGCGCGCCGGCTACGAACTTTGTACCTTCGTGATTGTATGGGTGTTCGCCTATGAGGCCATGGTTCTCAAACGCGCGCTGATGATTCGGTATGAAGCCGCCACCACGGGCAGTTCGATCGCACAGGTCATCGATCGCCATAATGCTTCGGGTGGCATGTGGGCATTTGCCGAGGGAATGGAGGTGATGTTCTTTGTAGTTCTTCTCTACCTGCTTCGGCCTGTTATCTTTAACGTTGTGAGTCGCGTAGTAACGACAATGGCGTCGCCCAAGGTCAGCTCATCCGTCCGATGACGTGTTGCCAATCTGTTGAGAGGGCGCGTCAACGAAAGAAATATCCAGTACTACCGATCCCCGAAATAGGGATCTTTGAGCGCCCTCGAAGACGGCGATCGCTCGGGCGATGTCCTCCGGTTGGATTTGTGGTTACGCAAATTCCGCAAAACGCCGCACCAACATTGGAGCCAGTTCGCGCAAAGGCTACTTGACAAGCCTTAATGCATGCGGATGGCCAGGGTCGAACGTCCTCACGGTTGCGAAAACGCCATGTTGTGAGCCTGCTCGCGGTCCGCGACAAAATCATCATGACATGCGATACCGGCGGCGCGAACGTTCGCGAATTCAGCAGTGGTCCGGATCTTGTTGAAGAATGGGTCCAAATCCATTGCCGGATACGAGCAGTAGTGACCATCGATGGCGTGCTTCAGCAGACGGAGCGCCTCGCTGGTTTGCCCACAATACGCAAGGTGCGCTGCGAAAAAGTAGTTGACCTCTGGATCATCGTCAATCTCGACGCCCGCGGCAAGCGACTTGATTTGAGGTTCAGATTCATGTGCGGCGCAAGCTAGAAGCATTTTGTAGCTACCCCAATGCGGAATCTGCGGGGGTCCGATTTTGATTGCTTCTTGGCCCTGGCCCTCGCGGAGTAGCACTTCTATCGCATGTGCTTTCGACCATTCCGAGCTGAGATCCTTGCGAATGAAGTCCTTAGCGCGCGCATAGTTCCCGAGTTCCATGAACGTGGTGGAACAAGAACCCCAAACGACCTTCGCGGCCAGCAAAACGACCATATCGCATTCGCGACCTGCCTCTTCGAGGGAACCACCGTACCGCAGCACATAACTCAGCACATGATGGTTGTTTGCGTTGTCGGGGCGGCGCCGAACCAATTGCGTCGCTTGCTGGTGTGCCTTCACCAGTTCTCCGCGCTCTGTGCGGTGGATTGCCAGCTCCGCCACAGGCTCCGGTGCACCAGGATCCAAAGCAAGCTGCCGTTCCGCTGCGGCGTCGGAGAGTTGCAACATTGCGAGTCCTCCACCGCCGAAACGCGCGTCCCGGTAATAACGCAGAGAGAGCGCCCCCCAAGCCGGCGGATAGGAGGGATCAAGCTGGACCGAGCGCCTTAGCAATTCAATAGCTTGCTTATCGGGAACCGGATCCCATTCCAGAGCCATGCTGCGCAGATAGAGCTCGTAAGCCTCTTCGTTCGTCGGAGCCGGCTCGGTCTCTTTGACGAAATCGGTTATGCCGAGCGACCTTGCCAACTTCCCGTGCGAGATGGCAGCAAGTTGCTCTTGCATCGCGAGCAAGCTGTTTGCAGGCACATTGACCGTGTCGCGCCACACCACACGATTCTCGTCGGTGTCCACCGCTTCCATCGTGATTTGAAGCTGTTCGCCGGCCAGCATGTAGTGGCCGGTGACGATTCTCTTCACACTCAGTTCGCGGCTAACTTTTTGCAGATCGAGCGAAGAATCGGAGTACTTGCCTGTAGCGGCTAACGGGCGAATCGACAGGGAACGCGCCGCGCTCAAAGTTGTGGCGACCTGGTCGGCCAGCGCCAGACGGAGGTAATCGAGACTGGGATTCGAACTGGCGTTTTGGAACGGGAGTACCGCCACCGGTCCGGGAATCCGGCTCGGTTTATAAACGCCCCGGAACGCGATCAGGCCAACAGCGATGCCGGCCACCAGGACCGCTACGGCCGCCCAGCCAAAAAACCGCCATCCGAGGAGCCTCTCCCAAGCTGAGGACGCGCCTGTATGGGGCATCGCAACCACCGACAGGGGCGGGGCGGCTGCGTTTGTTGTGGTCGGGTATCCGCTGAAGTCGCGCCGCACCGGAACAGCAAGCCGATAACCGAGCTTCGGGACGGTCTTGATTATCGTGTCGTCGTCACCTAGGACTTTTCGCAGTTTCGAGACTGCCGTTGCCAGTGACGCATCGACGACCAAAACTCCGGGCCAAACCGAATCGAGCAGGTCCTCCTTCCGCACCACCTCCCCTGCCCGCAGTAATAGCTGATGCAATACTTCGAGCGGCTTAGCTTCCAGTTCGGCGGCTTGGCCTCGCACGCGCAATTCGTGGCGGAGCTCATCGAAGGAGCATTCGCCAAACCACCACACGCATCCGCGAGACTGCCCAGGGTTCGGTTTGGGCGCAACGGACGACATGCCACCCTTTCTTTAGAAAATTTCAGAATTCCGTCAAGACGCCGCCGGGGAACGTGGCGCACGCTCGAAGCTGGTCGCTTCGGCCTGCTTTGGGCTGACATTGTCACACAAGGTTTGCGTCGCGGGTATCGGATTATCGCGGCCAGACGTCGGTCCGCGTGGAGCGACCTCCGCAGGTACTACCGGTCCGCCCTTTGTCAGGCGGCGTCCATTGGAGGCACCATGAAGACTACCACCCTGAAACTGTTTTCGATCCTCAGTGTAGCGCTCGCCTTGCCAACCGAGGCATCTGCGCAAAACCCGCCGAACGCTTGCGGCTCGCAACCGTTCTGTACGGAGAGCAACGATTTTGTTGCGGTGGTCACCAGCTTCCGCATAGGTACGAACAATGTCTACAAGCAGAAGATCATCGACGTCGCCGTGCGTTTCCAGAACAGAACCGACCACCAACTGATTTTGGGCTATGTGGACCATTCCGGCGTCGCGACCGATGACCATGGAAACCGTTCGATCCCGTGGGGACCGAACGCCTACCGCGGCATTGGATTAGTCACCGGCAACAGCTTTGAGCCCAAGCTCATCCTGCGCTCCGGCTCTTCGGGTGACGCGCAGTTCGAACTGGTGCAGCAGGGAACTCCGCAGCTCACTGGCGCAGTCTATGTGCTCGACCTTACCATCGCGCAAATCCAGCCAGGTCCGGGCAACCAGCAAACGTTGGCCGGCGAGTTTCCGCTACATTTTCAGGGGCTGGCCAACGGCGCTTCAGGCACCTCTCCAGCCCTTACCAGTCTTACCGCCGCACCTGCTAGCGCGGCCGACGCCATCTCAAATCTGAAGTCGCTTTTTGGAAAAAAGAGGAGCGCCCAGAACGCAGCCGCTATCACGAATTCCGGAGCAAATACAGTCGTCGCCGGCGGTGCAGCGGCAAGCTCGGGTGCGCAAAGCACAATGCAAACCGCGACTTCAAGCGGCCCGTCTTCGGCAGCAAGCAGTGGAAAGAGCCCGACCTCACCGCAGGGAAACAGCCAGCCGGAATCTCCAGAGCCGATTCAGAACCAGCAATCGCGTCCTTCCACCAATCCAGGCCGAGCCGACTTGCAGGGCGCGGCGCTGGCAGATCCAGGTGACCCGGATCCAAACCTGGGAACAGCAAAAGTCGCGGCGTCCGCCGGGAAATACGACGTGCTGGGCATCAAGCTCGGCATGCCTGCAAAAGACGCCATGGCCATTCTCAAAGCTCACGGGCAATTTCAGGTCACTCCGGAGACGATCAAATACGACTTCCTGCCAGCTCCCATGACCTACGGCGTCATGGCTGCGAACGCGGTTGTTGTGCGCAATGGCGGCCATGCGTTTCCCGGCTCTGAAAAGCTCTATTTCGTCGTGACCATGCCGCCCAACCAACCAGTCATCTCAAAGGTCAGCCGCTACCTCTTGTTCTCCAAAGACACTGCACCCACGGCCGACAGCTTGGTTGCCGATCTGAGCAAGAAATACGGTACGCCCAGCTATGACTCTCATCCAAAGGATCTGTATTACGCGGGCTATCGCGAACTCTTCTGGGTGGACGACGCCCAAGGGCATCGTCTCCTAAATCAGGTCATGCCTAACGGCGGTTACAGCGACCAGATCAACAACTGTCGCAGCGTTTCCACCTTTTCTTTTCCCGCAGCCAATCCTGCGGATCCGAATATTCAGGTCGATAGCGTCCGAATCAAGCAAGAGCTGGAGCAAGGTTATACGACCCAATACTCGCAGATGTATGGCTGCGCAAATCTCACCATCATCTACGCCAAGATTTTCTACGGTTATCCCATTGGCGTCTCCTCTCGCGACGTCGCCGGAGGCTTGCTCGTGGTTATGGGCAGCGCCCCGATCGACCACACCGCCGCCGACGCCACCCGCGACTATCTTGTCCAGGCGTCAAAGGCGCGCGACCTCGCGCAAAAACAGAAAGCGCAGCAGAACAAGCCAGTGCTGTAGCCATGCACCGCCATGAGTATCCCGAAAGCCATTACGAGGAAAAACCATGACACGTACTCGAAAGCTTCTTATCGCGTCATCCGCGCTCGTTGCAGCTAGCACAATCATCGTAAAAGCGCAGAGCTTGCCGGCGAACTTCGGTACTCCTCAAGGCACCAATGCGCTCGCCGCTTCCGCCGGTTTTATCGACATCCTCGGCATCAAGCTTGGCATGCCAGCCGAAGAAGCCCTCGCCACTCTCAAGGCGAACTACCCAGCCTCAAAAATCACTCTGCAACGTACGCCAGACTATGAATCAGCTTGGTACACCGTCGAGCGAGAGAATCCCACCCACAAATGGGTCCACCAAATCGACGTCGAACCCGATGGCCCTGGAGACAAGATTTCCGTTGGCCTGAGCCTTCCTCCCAGCAGGCAAGCGGTTCACAGTATTGCCCGAGCAACGTTTCTCAAGGAGCCCGTTGCGGTCGAAAACATCGTGGCGGCACTGCGAAAGAAATACGGCCAGGAGACTTACGGAGTCGATTACCGAATGGGTGGGATAACTCCTCTTGACGGCCCGGAAAAGCAGTTTCTCTGGATTTATGATGCTCAGGGCCAACCCGTAAAACCAGACGCCCTTACAAAAAACGCGACGGTATGCTCCTCGGTCAATACGGCAGACGCGGGAGCCACGCAAATCACCTTAGCCGGAACGCGTCCCTACGAGCCCTCCACTTTGAACAGCACTCCTTGCTGGTCCTTGGTGGTCTTGCGTGCCGCCATCCAGCCGGAGTCTCCTGTACAAGGCATCGCTGGGCAAACGCGAAGTTTCACGGTTGGCGTCTCTGATTGGCCACTGATTACCAGCGGCGCTAACGCTCTCTACGCCTTTCTCGACCAAGGTGCGCGTAATCTCGCCTCCAGGCAAGCCGCGGACGCCAAGAAGCGCGGCGGAGATGTAAAGTATTAGGGCGGGCGGCCAAATGCGTGCTGATCAAATCCTGGATGTTACGTAGTTTTTCAATTGTCGTTGCCAGCTAAGAAGTTGGGTCGGAAGTCGGGCGCCTGCTTGGCGCCAGTAATTCGGGCAATTCTCGGCACAGGCAAAGTTCCTGGAGTGCGGCCTGCCCGGGTATGGATTTCCGAGCACTGAAGGCGAGCCCTAATTCGGCGGAGCTGGGAATTATGCGCTGCGGATATCAAAGCGCCTGATCAGGTGGTTTTCGATTCGAAACACGTGACCGACCATCTTATCCGCCAGGAGAATCCCGTTGAGATCGCGCACTACCTGATGTACTTCCACAACCACTTCCCCATCCGGGCCGTGCGCGAACGCGACCGGCTCGACGTGCGGATCAACTATGGTCCACTGACGTGTCCAGTAGCTGCGCACTTCGTCGCGTCCATGGACATGACCGCCTTCCATGCCATTTGCCCAAATGACACGCTCGTGCATGGCGGCGAGCACCGTCTCCATGTCACGAGCGTTGAAGCAGTCGTAAACACGCCTAAGCAGGTCCACGTCGTTCGACATTCAAATCTCCCTGCGTCATACCCACAGCGTCGCGAGCCCTATCTCAGATCGCTGTCCGTTGCCCGCTGCAGGCATACAATAATCGCCCGGTTCATCACCCTGAGGCCAACCGCGCTCGTTCAACGGCATTTTGAGCTACTGCGGTGGCGTTGCAAAGATCAACTTCGGTCTTGACAGCCAATAGAGTACACCCGTACTCTTAAGGAAATGCGATACTCGCTAGAGCACAAAGCGCAGAACCACGAAAAGATTCTTTCCACCGCTGCTCGCTCGTTCCGAGAGCACGGCGGGGACAGCAGCGGCATTGGTACGGTGATGAAGAAGGTAGGCCTGACAAAAGGGGGCTTCTACCGGCATTTTAAGAGCAAGGACGACCTTTTCGTTGAAGCGGTAGCGCGAGCGTTCGATGAGATGGGAAATGGCATGCTAGCGGCCGCAAAGTCGGCACCCGAAGGTCAAGCTCTGCGGGCTATCATCGAACGCTATCTGAACACAGGCCACGCGAATTCGCCAGGAATGGGTTGTGTGTTCGCCGCCCTCGGGGCAGAGTTCGCTCGAAGGCCGTTGTCGGTGCGAAAACGGATCGAGGCGTTGCGAGAAGCGTATCGTGAGCGTCTATTGCCGTTTGTATCCGGTCAGACGAGAGAAGAAAAGCTGGCGAAGTTTCAGTTGTTGTTCCCTAGCATGGCGGGGGTGTTGACGAGTGTTCGACTGACTTTGTCGCCTCAAGAGCGTGAGCAGAGGTTGATGGAGGCCAGGAACTTTTTCATAAAGGGCTTCGCCGAAGAGTAAAAATTTTTTGCTCGGAAAGAGTACGATCGTACGCTTTGCGGGCACGATAACAGACTGAAACGAGAGGATAACTCCATGAAACTCATGATCCCTTTTCTTATGGCAGCGCTTCCCGCGGTGTCCCTAGCGCAATCACAGTCGGGGGGCACTTCAGGCGTGCCCAGCGTGGCTATACCCAAAACCACTGCAGTGCTGGTCATTCAGACTCCCAAGAAGGGCGTAACCCCTGCACAAATCATGGCAGTGATACCGGACGAGATTCGGGCAACGGTGAAGCTCTACCTCGACGGGAAAATCCGCGAGTGGTATTCGCGCGGCGATGGCAAAGGCGTCGTCTTCCTGGTGGAGGCGAAGACCGAGGAAGAGGCGCGAGCCATTATGGAAACGCTGCCGCTCGCGAAGGAGAATTTGATGGATGACGAGTACATTCCCGTCGGACCCTTGGTGCCGCTGAAGGCATTGCTGGGCTCAGGAGCGCAGCGGTGACTCTCCTCGCGAGAGGCATGGCTATGTCAATGGCTGGAATTCAAAAGAGGAGACATTCATCGTGCCACAACAGATGATCTGGTTTTTCGTGAGCATCGCATTCAGCTTCATCGCGTGGGGGATAGTCACCGCTCGATATATCTGGCCGGAACTCCGCCTCCGGGAACGGGCCGAAGCGTTGCGGCCTCTGCTCATCCTGCACAGCTTCCGCTTCATCGGATTGGCATTCCTCGTCCCCGGCGTGGTGTCATCCGATCTGCCACCTGCTTTCGCGCATTCCGCCGCCTATGGGGACATCATTGCTGCGATGCTGGCGTTGCTTTCGCTGCTACTGCTGCCCAGCGCGGCGGGGGTTGCCGCCGCATGGATCTTCAGCCTGTGGGGTTCAGCTGATATCCTCAACGCTTTCTACCAAGCCAATCACGCCGGACTATTGGCGGGACAGCTGGGAGCCGCATTCTTCCTTCCGACTGTGGTTGTGCCGCTGCTGCTGATTACACACGGACTCGGTTTCCGAATTCTTCTGCAACATCAACCGCAACCCGCAGTGCAAGAAAGCCGGCGTTTAGCATAGGACCCTCGGACATCGCGAGGAGTGCTATTCTCCGGGTGGCCGTTCGATCGCCGCCCGATTGGCCTGTCCGCAAAGCGCGTCCGGTTCGTCGGCAATCCGGAAATCGTCCTAGATGAGAATGCGAGAATCCTGACATCCGGGCGATGGTTGATACGTTCGCCTCGCCTTGGATTGATTCGAGCACATCGGAGAGAAATGTTTATTGGCCACTTTGCAGTTGGATTTTGCGCAAAGCGATTCGCGCCGAAGACATCCCTGGCAGTACTCTTGGCCGCGCCGCTACTGGCGGACCTGCTCTGGCCGCCATTTTTGTTGCTCGGCTGGGAACATGTGCGCATTGCCCCGGGCGATACGCGCTTCACGCCGTTTGATCTCTACGATTACCCTTGGTCGCACAGCCTTCTGATGGTCGCGGTTTGGGCTACCTTATTTGCATTGATCTACCGGTGGATCATGCGCGACAGGAGAAGCGCGGCAATGATCTGGATTGGTGTGCTCAGCCACTGGTTTCTCGACTGGGTTACGCACCGACCGGATTTGCCGCTGTTTCCGGGCGGCCTGGGACGATACGGCCTCGGCCTTTGGAACTCGGTGGCGGGGACGATGGCGACCGAAATCATTCTGCTCATCATCGGAGTCTGGGCCTATGCTGGGGCGACAAAGGCGGGCGACAAGATCGGTCGTTACGGCTTTTGGAGCTATGTGATTCTTTTGTTCGCGCTGTATATCGGAGACAGATTTAGTTCCCCGCCAGAGACGGTGAAGCAAGTCGCCTGGGCGGCGATTGTCGCGTCGTGTGGTTTTCTCCTCTGGGCTTGGTGGTTCGATTCCCACCGCACGTCTAATCTCCGCGAAGCCGCAAGTTGAACCTGCCTTTCCGTTGCATGCGGCGGAGAACTACCGGCTCTCCTCAGAAAGCGCTTCGGCCCGCTTGCCGGCCTTCTTGAGAAGGCTCTCGAAGACCTGTAGTTCTTTGGGACTAGCATCGGCAAACACTTTGCCGATTTCTGCGGAATGTTTGCGGAAGATTGGAGCAATAAGGTCTCTACCGGCCTTTGTAAGAGCGACGATTCGTACTCTCCGATCGTCGGGGCTTTCCGCCCGGCTGACCAGTCCTCTTTCGAGCAACCGATCGACAGCCACACTAATGGAACCCGGAGTGAGATGGACCTTCGGCCCTATGGTGTTCACAGGCAGCGGTCCCTTGTGCAGGAGGGCCTCCAGTACGCGGAAGTCCGTATCGGAAATGCCCGTTTTCTCGAGTCCCTTAAGCAGATAGTCGGAGGCCGCCTCGTGCGCTTTCCTCCAAACGAGCCAGCAATGCACAGGGTCGGAAGTTTTTTTTGCCATATCTCCTGATGCTGAGCCTTTTTCAAATAGTTGTCCAGCAAATGTATCTATATCAATATACAGTGCATCAATTTATTGAGAACCGACGCGAACTAACGCCGGTTACCAGGAGATGAGCATGAAGGTCGCCTCCACAATCGCACGATACTTGCTTGGTTTGATCTTTTTGACGTTCGGGCTCAACGGATTCCTTCACTTCATTCCCATGCCGCCGCCTACGGGCGTTGCGGCGCAGTTCTTCGGGGCCATCTTCGTATCCCGGTTTTATGTGGTGATTTTCCTTTTGCAGATCGTGCCAGCACTGCTATTGCTTGCGAATCGCTACGTGCCGCTGGCACTCACAATTCTCGGAGCTGTCATCGTGAACATACTTTGCTTTCATATTTTCATGGCGCCTGCGGGTTTGCCCTTGGCTGTGGTAGTTACGATTTTGTGGTTTCTTACGGCCTCGAGTGTGCGGTCCGCGTTTGCGGGGATTCTTCAACGCTAGATAAGTGGCGATGGAAATGCGAGAAGGACGAACGGACGCACCAATAAGAACATACCGAAGGCAAGATATCGTTAGCGGCATTGGATGCCGGGAGGAGACAAGCCATGTCCCATAGCATATCGACTTTGCTGACCCGCAATCTGCAGGAGGTCTTCGGGGAAAGCGACCCTGCTCGCCGGCGCGCGTCGGTCGAAGAACTCTACGCCGAAGATGGCGTGTTCTACGACCCCAGCAAGGGAGTCTATCGTGGTCGCGACGCGATCGATCGCATCGCGGGTGAGATCAGGGCCACTCACCCAGATTTTCGCTATCAGCCAATTGCCGAGCCCGAGGAATCGGGCAATGGCGGGCGAGTCCGATGGATATCGGGCCGCCCTGGTGAGGCGCCAGCTTACGCTGGGACTGATTTCATCATTGCCCGGGACGGCCGGATTGCCGCCCTATATCTCTTTTTCGATAAGCTACCCTGAGCTACCTGGGTCTACTCATCTTGCTACTACTCTTGACCGATTTGCAGGTCATTAGGACCCGCATAGGCACTGGCGATTTCTTCTAATCGCATGACCACGTTGAAAACAAGAGACCATATGCCGTAGTTTACTTGTGCGCTCCCAAGGAAACTCATTGGCCTTCTGATTCGTATCTCACTCCGGAGCCCTCGATGGAATTGAAAATTCAAGGTCTGTCCAAAACCTACGCCAACGGTGTCAAAGCCCTGGATAACGTTTTCCTAACCATCCCCCACGGTATGTATGGGTTGCTTGGCCCCAACGGGGCAGGAAAGTCGACGCTAATGCGCACGCTCGCCACTTTGCAGGAGCCGGACAGCGGCTCCGCCACGCTCGGCGATCTGGATATCCTCAAGCAAAAAGAAGAGCTACGCCGTCGCCTCGGCTACTTGCCGCAGGACTTCGGAGTCTACCCGCGCATCTCCGCCGAGGAC
>Ga0157376_10000059_pt1 | contig 97194 bp, 100 predicted proteins | sample M45metaG_FD_121801 | JGI IMG/M metagenome (GOLD analysis project Ga0157376, IMG submission 121801) | Miscanthus rhizosphere microbial communities from Kellogg Biological Station, Michigan, USA - M4-5 metaG | ecosystem: Host-associated > Plants > Roots > Rhizosphere > Soil | place: USA...
AACATCATTGGTTTCCTATCAAACATGCTATTAAAAACCAACTAGCTCAATCCAACATTGATCTTTTTACTGCGGCTGAGCATGTACTCGCCAACAAATTAAGTTAAACAGTTTATGCTATAACTGCTGGAACTATTGCGATCAATGGTCACGATATCCATACGCTTGGGCAAGAAACGTTACACAAGCATATAGGGATTGTGCCGCAGGATATCGTATTGTTTAACCAAAGCTTGTATGACAATATTGCGTACGGTAATCCAGAGGCATCTGAAGCCCAAGTCAGAGAAGCGGCTCGCAAAGCTTGTTTGGAACCTTTTATAAACTCTCTGCCAGATGGTTATATGACTATTGTTGGTGAACGAGGTATCAAAGTATCAGGCGGAGAAAAACAACGCATTGCTATTGCACGTTTATTGCTCAAAGCGCCTTCGCTCTGTATTTTTGATGAAGCAACCTCTTCATTAGATGTTGGCACAGAACGAGAGATTCAACATAATGTGCGCGAGCTTTTTCACAACAGTACCAATGTGATCATTGCCCATCGCCTTTCAACCATAACCCATGTTGATCAAATTATTGTACTTGATCAAGGCCAGATTGTCGAACGTGGTACTCACGCAGAGCTGTTGCAACAACGTGGATTATATGCTCGATTATGGAATCAACAACGACAAGTGCCCGATTCTTTGCTTTGCACAGAACCAGCGGAATCTTATTGTAATTTTCCGTAAGATTCCGCTGGACTATAGATTTAAAAGTCGATTAGAGAGGCTTTTTAACTCTACCCCCTTCATATTTATGAATACCATTTCCTAAGGTAAGCTCAGATGCTTTACCAAGATCTACTACTTGTTTTGCAGTGATCTTTTTTTCTTGTGTTGCAACACGTGCAGTTGTTTGAAGATTTTTCATAACATTCTCCTGTTATTATAGGTGAAATATAACTCTAATAAAATCTAATCATAGCTTGGATGATCAAGGCTTGCGACCATTATCTTCAGCCTTAAAAAACCCTCCACCAAGTGTTAAGCGTGATGCTTTACCCAATTTGCCACTTGCTTGATTTGTTTGTGCTGAGCAATTTTTGTACCATTTTTCATACTATCTCCCACCATCTTGGACAACTTCTTTTTCTCTGCCATTTGTTATTGCCATTATCTAAAATACTAAAATTGGTCGCCGTATGCCCTCATATTGCCTGCCAGGTTGACCTAATGTTAATAGCGATGCCGTACCAATTTCAATAATTTTTTTATTCCTTAATTTTTTTATTCCTTTGAACGTTTGTTGTTTGTGTGATAATAGATTTTTTGAGACGTTGCATACTATTCTGTAACTGTTGAAACAACATGACTAATCATCCTTGTTATTTTGATTGACGATCCATTTAATCCATGCATCCGTACCTACTGCTAATGTGGCGACCAAGCCACCAGTGCCACCACCTAAAACCCCAAGTGTTATACTATTTTTTAAGATAAATTTGTAGGCCTGGCCGACACTAGCCATATGATACGAGGGCGTGCATTTAACATTGGAATTCCATTTTTCAGCAGCAACATAACCTCTGACAATTGTTATAGGTGATTGTTTCGATCGTTTGCTATCTATAGCAATGCAATATCCAGCAAGAGTGTTCAAACCTATTGCTCCTCCTAATGCACCATAGTAGATTGTGTCTCGTGCTTTGTTATTTGTTATAATTTTGCCTTCATCAGGGCACTGTATGGATAGTGGTTTTTTTTCCGCAGTACAAACGAAACTGTGCCATAAACAAGCACATATAATGAGTATTTTCCATTGTTTTTTCATATGTTTCCTTTTTTTTACTGTTTCCATTGTTTGAGCCACAATTCGCTGGTTAGCAAATGCAATAGGAGCCATGAATCATCACCAAGATACCCATGCCTAATTTTTACCAATTTGTCATCGAGCCATTGCCGATTGATGATGCCAGATTTTACTAAGGTACCGTTCGTAAGCAAATCAGTGATTTGATCGATTTCTCGCACAAAGGATTGCGCCATAGTGCCTGTTGTATCTCCCTTCACATTTCTCCACAACGCCTTTGAGTTTCTCATTTTACTTGTTGCTTTTCTGAAAAAAATTCGATCATAGCCATCATCAAATGATTGATAGGTAGGAATCTTGAGCCCACATTCAACCAAAGGTAATGACAACAATGGATGCGTCATTACGTTCTGTGGCCACCAGCGATCACGTTCAGCATAAAAAATCGCGTGTGATAGTGATTGTATATGCAATGATTTTGCAGGGTAAAATTGTGATAATTGATCACTGAGATAAAATTTTGGCTTGTGCAATGTCTGTGCAAATGTAGCATCCAACAGCGATGTTGAAATATTTTCATGTGCTTTTATTGTTTTCTTGCGGTAATAGTTGGTGATGTTGTTCAAATTTTCATGTGCTAATGATCCCCAGGAAGTGCGATATGCGCCGCTCAACTCTTTAAGCGGACGTGTAATGCCGCGTAGTCCGTGATCAAGCCAATAATCTGCAAGTGCGGCTTTTGGCTGTGGAGCACAAAAAACATGATCCCCTCCTTGTCCACTCATAATTTCTAGACAACCGTGTTGTCGCGCGATATCGTAGGTGCTTTGGCTTAATTGATAGTAGATTAAGAACGTGGTTGGGCTATTGGGTAACAAAGTAGTAGGCAGTTCGGTTATGAGTGAAATAGTTGCAGAATCAATAAAGTGCAAAGGAGTGGCGCATGCATCAGCAACTTTTTGTGCATGTTCATGTTCATTAGAGCTTGGCACCTGGCTATCGATCATATTGATTGCAACAAGCTTTTTATGCGTAGGCAATACTGCACGTAGCGCAATAAGAATGGCTGATGAATCAAGGCCTCCAGAAAGTTTAAGACATATCCCGTCAACATCCTGCGTCCATGCCTGTACCGATGCTTTCAATACGGTAAGCAGTTCTTCTTCATATGCATCTTCATCGCTGATATAAGGGCTTTTAAGCGAGGCAATATCCCACATCAATTGTTGCGTTGTATGACCATTCGCATCAATTTCTAGTGCTATGCCGGGCAGTAATTCTTTAATTTCTTGAAAAGGGGTTGACGCTAATGCATTATTGCGATTGATGATATATTCAGCAAAATAGGCAAAATCAAGTGATGGTTTTTGTTCCATTATTGCATAAAGTAACGCGATCTCTGTGGAAAATATAAGGCCATCGGGCGTCTGGTAATAAAATAATGTGGATAATCCGAGTGGATCGCGCACCAACACAAGTTTATTAGTTATGTGATTATACAAAGCACCGATATATCTTCCCCAAAAATGTTTATAAAGTAGATGCGGATTTTCCCCCATGATTTTGGCTAATGCATGTTCAGAAGTGAACGATTGGTTATTATTATCGCGATCAAAAATCTTGCCGACTAATATCCCCTGCTTGCGATTGAGCATAAAGGTTTGATTATGTGTTTTTTGGTGTTCTTTTTTTTGCCCTGCAATAACATACCCCTGCTCCCATGAAAGCATCTGTATGCTGTCGTGCTGCGCATGTGCGTTAGCGATGGTCAAAAATTTTTGCATGTACAGAGCACTTGTCCGACCGTATGCACCAAGTAAAAATGCCATAAATATTACTCGCGTAAGAAGGGTGTGGTAACTATTTTTGATAAAACTTGTGCAACCTGAGCATCATCATGAATCACGGTGCCATCGGATGTTTGTGCCCATGCATGTGCATAAAAAGGGTTCGCTTGAACGCCAATGACCAAACTCACATCCCATCGTTTTTTAAGAGCGAGCAGCACTAATGTTGCGGACCATGCCAAGCAAAATGTTTTTTTAGGGTAGAGCAGTGTCGCTGCATCAACGGTGGCGGCAAGTTGTGCGAGTGCATCGACCTCAGGAAAAATTAATGTTGTATGCGGAGGACTGTTTTTGTTGATCACATCGAACAACCCGTTGATGCCGCTGCGTTTGATGACCCAATGTACTTTGATGAGTGTTTGTAAGGCCCAAAAAATCTGTACTGCTGATGCTACAGCAAAAGGATTCCATGAGCTTTTAAGATCCCATTGATAATTACAAAGTCCGCCTTTTTGTAAAGGTGATGCTGCAATATGGTTTTTATTCGGAGCTGTGCTGACTGTTATAAACTGATTTTCCTGAAAATACGCAATCCAGTAATTGAGCTCTTCTGAATCGTTATCACCTGATTGCATATGGTAATTACCAAATTCATCACGCTTAAAAGAGTTGTTAAGAATAATTTTAAGACAAAGCACGGCTTGATCAATCAAACTTAGATATTTGTCATTGACGCGATCAAGCATGATAATGGTTTTTTCATATTCGGCGGCATATAGTGAGTCCACAAGAGAAAAATAAATGCACTGTTTGGTGATCGTGGACACAAGATTCATACGCAAGATACTCCTTATTATCTATCACATTGTGCGTATGGCATCCTACTGTAATTTATATGTTTTTGTCAAGTCATTACCTTGTGCATAATCGCACCTACTCTATCTTTTTGCCTCTACTCATGCTATTAAAATATGGTGTAGAAATTTTTTGTGGGCATAGAATTTTTGGGATAGGGGGAATATGAAAAAAAGATTGCTTAATGCAGTGTTGATGTCATTATGTGCAATGCATATACATGCTGCGGAACCAGGTGAAAATAAGCAATTACCAATGGAAGTAAAAGACGAATTATCTCGTCGTGTAGCACAAGGTGCATCAGCACGTTCTTTTAATGAGAATTTTTTAGGGCAATACCGTGATGAAGATCTTAAGATTCAAAAGCAAATTTATAAAGAAAATCAACCTCCTGAATCCGTATGTTTAGCTGCGCCTGCTCGTGTTCCAATGCGTATCCAGCAGCATCCAATAGAGTTAAAATCATCACAAGAATTTAAAAAACAGTGGTACGAATGGAAGCTTCTGAATTTGAATACACGATACATAATTTGCATGACGTACGATATGTGTGATAATCCATTTGCAAAAGCGCTTCAAAATGCAGAAGTTTATGAGAATTATTGGTATGCGCAGATATATTCTTTGATAGTGCGCATGTACTATGAACGTCCCCATATTCTTGGATTGCAAGGGATAAGAGAAGATAAAAAAGCGAATGAAGTGTTGCAAGAAATATTGAATCATATGGGGTATGATGTAATTATGCGAGGGACTAGAGATGTACAAGATGGATTTCTCAATATCATTGCATATAACAAAAAATACGTAACTTTGACGAGAGAAGACTTTTATTGGCCTTCGCGAACGCCTGAAAAGCCATCGGATAATTGGGGTAACGGAGTGCCACGTAAGATTATGATGGCAATGTTTTATCCTACACAAGAAAATAATTTATCAGCTGACTATGATTTACCGCCTATTATTGTTACCAATGTTCCCAGCGGCCCGATACGTTTAGATTGTTCAGCGGCAAAGATCAACTTAAATCGTATATATGTTGCAAAACTGCAGCAACTTTTGAAATCTATGCCAGGAATTGGACTTGTGATAGGTGGTGATTTGATGAGTGCTGAAGGTAGTGAAAAAGAGGCAGAAGAAAGGGCAATATTTTCTGATAATGGTTTTTGTGATCTTATTAATGTACTAAAAACGGAGAAGGGAACTTTGATAGAAAAGAGAGAGCTAACACGAGATGCAGTTGGGCAGATACAGTGTGCCATGCGAGCGCGGAGCAACATAGCGGCAGCGTATTGGTCATATGTAAATACAGAACCATGCGATCCACCAGAAGTTTCTGCAATTCTTAGTAAGATTGATCGAAAAAAATATCCTGATTTACCTTCTGCGCGTCTTCCTGTCATTGCACGTTTAATTGTTGCAAGTAAAAAGTAAGCGTTTCATGAGTAGCAACCAGAACGTCTAAAACCAGTATATTCGATCAATAATGCCAAAGTTAATATACCCTGATATGTATTTCGGCATCTGTTCATGCTATTGTTACATCGTTTAATCAAAGAATAAAAAAAGGTGAGCGTATGAAATATCGCAAAATTGGCACCGTGAGTATTGTATTTGTTTCTCTACTTTTTGTGTATGCACGCATGAACACGGCTTTTCAACAACCCAGAATTGTTATTATTGGTGCCGGATGCGCAGGATCTGTAACTGCTTGGGAACTCCATAAACAAGGATTTACTCATGTCGATGTTTATGAAGCGCGAGCACGCGTTGGTGGTAGGACCTTTTCTATTGAACTAGTTGACGATACGGGCGAGCATGTCGGTTATCCAGACTTGGGTGGAGAAAATATTTTAGATGGTGGCAACGCAGAGTATACGTGCGCACTGATCAAGGAACTGGGCTTAGAATATATTGAAGGAGTTGTTCCCAAATCTCGTTTAGTGTTCGATGATTTAGGTCAGCAATGCGATCCGCAGGATATAGTGCGCAACAAATATGGCTTTACTCCAGAAACATTGTGGCAGACGTTACAAACATTGCGCAGTGTATGTGTTTCAATGGAAGAAGTTTTGCAACAGCTTTTTCCCGACGACCAATTTTTACAGTCCCATTTTGCATTACGTTTGCAAGGATATGAAGGTGGTAGCGTAGATCGACTATCTTCACATTACGTGACCACACTGTATTATCAACTTTTGGGTGCGGTATGTTCTGTTCATGCAGATACATCATCGATTGAGTATCTTATGATTCAAGGCGGTAGTAATCGTATTACTCAATGCATTGCTGAGCGCTTAGGTGATTGCGTGCATTTAAATTCAGTACTGCAAAAAATTGAGCATAACAGCGATGGCTATCGATTGTATTTTGCACATGGATTATGTGTGCATGCAGATATTGTTGTGTTAGCTATACCAGCTTCTGTGTATGATTCAATTAATATTGCACCTGATATTATTCCGACTGATCAGCTTACCGCAATTAAAAAAATAGAATACGGACAACATGCAAAAATGGTTATTCCGATTATAGCGAAAAAAGTTGAGTATTCTCTTTCTGCGCCTTACATGTTTGCTCTTGCGGGGCGTCAAGGTGATTATGCAGTGCTTTTTTACCCAACTGAATATGGTTATTTTACTACCCATACCATACAGGATGCTTTTAAGCGCGATTTTCCATGGATAGAAAAGTGGTATGTTTTACCCCCTTTGCGTGATCCAGTGGTAGCGGAAGACTGTTATTTAAAACAATATAACTGTCCAGTTGGCTATAGTTGGCATCATGATCCGTATGCGCGAGGAACGTATTCATACATAGCCGTTGGGCAAGAGGAAGTACTCCTGGCAACCTGCGAATATAAGGGGCAGCAGTATAGAAAGCTATTTTTGCCATGCAATCATGATACGCTCTTGTTTGCGGGAGAACACACAACAAGATTAGTCGATGTGTTGGGGACTATTGAAGCTGCAGTGGAATCGGGAATCTTTACGGCACAAGTGATTGAAAATTTGTATAAACAGCGACAAAATAAAATAATAGAAGGGACACTATGAAAAAAATATTGTTATTGTTATCTATTGTACTGTTATGCATCATGCAAGTATATGCAGCTGAGTTAAATTTTAAAAAATTTGTTAAACAAGGTAATCAACAACAATCGCAATTACTGAACTCTATACGTGCTTCGCATTCAGGATCTTTAAAGGCATTGTTTAAAGATGTGCAATTTGCACCGCCTTTTACTTCAGAAGAGGAATATAATAAGTCGCGGTCTCGTGAATCGGTGCTTCTTGAAGAGCATAAAAGCTTGGTGCCTATTAAACCGTGTGTGAAACGACTCGTAACTGGGTTGATAAGGTCGAAGATATAGGATGCGAAGCAGCATGTGTCTCAACGTCAATTTAAACGTGAGTTACGACATGAGCCACCGTCCTTACCAACACCATGGGCAAAAAAGTAGGCTTAATTAATACATAACGATCAATTCCCCTGAGCTTTAGTGCGGGGGATATAATTTTTTTACAAAAATGGTTACATTCTGGGGGATATATATGAACTATTATTATATGACGGTATTTTTGGTCATGACAGTGTGCTCAACTATGCGTGGAGCGGAGGAAGCAAAGACGCAACTAATGGGACAATTACAAAATCCATATTCGAAGCAATGGTTGGACAAAATACTTGCAATTTCAGCAGAACAGGAGATGAAACGAATGCAAGAAGAAGAAAAAGTTCCAAGTACACAGAAGAAGCAACTACAAGTAGCAATAATGAAAGAACAAAATAATATTTTGTTCGATTCTTTTAATTCTTGTTATCATCTACCTCGCCGTTCCGGCGGCGGGCAAAAATTAACTGTTCAACAGGCAAGTTGAAATAGCTACTTGCACATGATTCTTGGGACACCGCAGCCCCTACTTTGGGTTTTATGGATTTTTTGTTGTTCAAGATTTATGCTTTGCAAGCGAGCGCGGAGTCGTTGTGATAAAGGATCTAGAGCATAGTGCGTAATCACGGTTACTGCTGGATTAACTCTATCGCAACATCCCCCATCATTGCGTATAATGACTTTATGTTTGCCACACAGAGAAATTTTTTCAAAAGTCTTTTGAACAACTGTTTTTAGAGAGTGATTTTGAACCAATTGTACACTTTGAGTTTCGTCCCAGCGATAAGCGTCATATGATTGACATTTTCCATCATCAAAAATAATGTTTTCTGGGAAAATAGCGTCGTTATTAGAAAAGAAAACAGCATCTGTGTAATAACAATTTCCACGATGAGCGTCAGGGCCTTTGCAGCTATTGTTGAGATATACGCAAAGAACATCTTTGTGCACGGCTCGTTTGAGCCACTGTTTATTTTGTTTGCTCTTGTCTACGCCAAAATCTTCATCAACATATCCAAAAATAAGTTCAGTAAGAACAGTTGGGAATGGTAATGCATACAAGGCTTGTGCAGTATTTTCTTCTGCTGCAGACAGTGGGTGCGGTCTAGCGGGAATCCAAAAATGATCACATTTTTTACAAAGACAATGTTCTGATGTTATCACTTTTTTTTGTTGAGTCTGCTGGGCACACTCGAGTGTCACACTTGAAATAAGAGCAAGAATTAAGGAAAAAATTATCATCATAGTGGCAAGCCCAAGCGATTCATTCAAAAAGAAAATATTATTTTGATTAATACGATAGATTCAGTATAAATAGCAAGCAAATATATAGCAATCAAAAATGATCTATTTATTCAAGCGCTTTGAGGATGCATAAGGCTCTTAAGCATTATATTTGTATATGAATTGAGTGTTCAGTCAGCTATTCAACAGGAAAGTTAAAATAACTGTTATCCTGATCTGCCGAAAATGGTTCATTATTGAGCGTAAAATGCCACCATTCTAGTGCATAAATTTTAAATCCGTGCCGTTCCATAACTTCTTTCAGATAGCGACGCAATTTTTGATATTCTTCGGGTATAACTTCGCTGCCATCATGTGATGCTTCATCACAAAGATCAAATGATGAACCCATATCGACTGATCCATCATCTAAAAATGGTACCTGATAGTCATTAAGTAACACCCGTTGTGAGACAATTATATCATGTATCAGGTCGCCTTTTTTGATTAATGTTAAATCAACGGTGCTTCCTCTGCTATGTCCGGATCGCTTAGCGACATAGCCCAATTCAAAAACATCAGCTTTATTTACACGAGGATAATAGGCTGCTTTTTTACATTGATCATGGAGATCTTTACTCCACCGTAAAAAATGATCTGGGGCACTTTGTGGACGATACGCATCATACACCAAGAGACTGTAACCATCTTTTTTAACTTCTTCTTGTACTGCTTTAAGTGCTTCAGCTGCTTGCCGCGTCAGAATGATGACTGGTTGTTTATAACCATCTACTGGTTGTCCAATAAAATTTTCATCGCTTGCATATCGTACACTTATTTGAATGGTAGGATCAATTTCATGCAAATACACAAAACCGAGTGCTCGTGCTTCTTCAGGTAACGCGATAAACATTTTGGTGATCATAGTGCAACATACCAGAGCAATTGACGTGATTATTTTGCGATGACGTGTAATCATGAGTAATCTCCTTTCCAGTTACTATAAACATGATTAAAAAATAGTATTGCAGCGATGTTGTGTCAATTGTGACGCAGAATATTTTTCTGTTAAAATAGAGCTCTCTGTTAATGACTATTTTTTACACAAGGAGATGTAATAGTATGCGTACATATGTGGCGATAATTTTTTTACTGAGCATAATGCACCAACACATAATAGGCGCAATTAAGCCTCGCGAAAATTCTTTAAACAGCAATATGATGAGTGCAATACGGCTGGCAACAGACCTTCCCAATGTACTGTTACCGACTATTGCTGGTTATCTAGGGCATATGCTTTGTCGATCATACAACCGCATACGTTTTCCTGCTTCACTATCGATGAGTGCTGATGGTAAACAGGTCATAATCGCAGAGTTTGGCACTGCTACTATTTTTGATGTTGAAATGGGTGCCATCCAATGTGTATTGGAGGATCAAGCAGGCCACAATATTCGTGCAACATCATTTAGTCCAGATGGCAATCTAGTGGCGACCGCACTTGATCTGCGTGATGCAAGGATCTGGGATGCGCACAAAGGGAGCTGTTTGCATAAGTTAAGAGATCATGAAGACTTGGTTACTGCATCATGTTTTAACGGTGATGGTAGTTTAGTTGTAACCGGAAGCCCAGATAAAAAGGCAATTATTTGGGATGCAAAAACAGGAAAATTGATGTGCACATATCGCACAGGAAAGATGATTTCATCCCTGAATTTTAGTCCTGATGGAAAACAAGTGGCGACCGCATCATGGGAGGGAAAGGTGCAATTATGGGATGTCAGGAGTGACAAAGAGCAAAACTCCTTTGCGGCCTCTAATGGTTTTATTGCGGCTATAGTTTTTAGCCCTTGTGGTAACAAATTAGTAACAGCCAGCCAGGATGGATATCCACTTTTTTGGGATGCAAGAACATTCCGCTCGTATGGTTCTGTATTCAAAAGACATAATGGACGAGTGAATTCACTATGTTGGCCTCAGGGGCAGTCTGTTGTAACGGCAGGGCAAGACGGAATGGTTCTTTTTTGGGATACAGTCTCCTTAGCTGAAAAATATAGGTTGGGTGGGCATGCTGGCCAGTCGTGTCTCGCCTCTCTCAGCGCTGATGGAAAAAAAATGGTGACAGCCGGAGATGATAAACAGATGCTTTTTTGGGACCTGTGGTTAGAGTAATCATGAGGAGAGTAGAGTAGTGAAATATATATATGTGACAATAATATTCTTGATGAGTATCATTTCAAAACCTATCATGGGTGCCATTCAAGTAGGTGAAAAATTTTCACACAATGATTGGATCCGTGTAATGCGGCTGGCAACCAATCTTCCCGATGTGTTACTGCCGATCATTACGAGTTATGTAGGGCATGCAATACCTCAAGTGCATACATGCGAAATAGAGCCCTATGTAGTATCATTTAGTCCTGATGATAAACAGGTTGCAATAGGAGGACGTGGTCAATCTCTTGTTACGATGTATGATATGACCACGTTTACCAAACAATTTGAGTTAAAAGGACACACTGGGGATCTCACTGGATTGTCATTTAGTCATGATGGCAAATGCCTTGTTACTGCGAGCGACGATAACACTGCAGGGATCTGGTGTGCGTCTACAGGACAACTTTTGCATAGATTAACGGTTCAGTCTGATATCGTTCTTTCAGCATGTTTTAATCACGATGATAGCTTGGTTGCAACAGGGAGTTTTGCTGGTAAAGTGAACGTGTATGATGCAAAAACAGGTAAATGCGTGCGCGCATACAAGGGGCAGCTCGATCATCATGTTACTGCGCTCTGTTTCAATGGTGACGGAACAGATCTTGCTTCTGCAGATCGAGATGGAATAATGACCCTTTGGGATGTCAATACAGGGCAAGTGACAGATTATTTCAAAGCTCATGACCGCAAGATTAACACAGTAGCGTGTAGTCATACAAATGTTAACAATTTTGTAACTGCTAGTAATGACGGGACTGCATGCATTTGGGATACCAGAGGGAGTCGACGTAAGGTTAAATCAACAAGAAAAGATCAAGAACCTAGGCTGCCTTCTTCCATATTTTTGGTTGATGACAAGCGGATGAAGGCAGCGGCTTTCAGACCATCTGATGATCAATATGTTGTAACGGCAGGTTATGATACAACTAAACCTGTCTGTCTTTGGGATCTTGCCGCAGATCAACACTACCTATTAAGTGATTATATTTTTGGCCCTGCACGTGCAGCAGCTTTTACTGCTGATGGAACACAACTTATGATAGCAAGTAAGGATCGAAAAATATGCATCTTCAATCTATGGTGATGTTAGAGCGTTTTTCATCACGATAATGTACGGTATAAATTTTTGCTACAACGTATTTGTAAACGTCGATTGAATGCGCATTGTCATGCATTTTCAATTGTAGTAAACTTTGTATCAATATTCTTAATCTCATTATAAAAGGAGCATGCATGTTTTGTCTAATACGCAACAGTTCGTATCTTATCTCATTGTTAACCATAACGTCATTAGCATGCGCCGTTGATTATCGTGTGATTGATCGTGAACATTTAGAGCAACATATTCAGGCAATGAATCATCAACGGATAGAGTTTTACAGCGAATATCCGTATCTTTTTGTGTGTGAAGGTGGTGTAGAAACAGAAGATGTTGCAGTGTTTCTTAATTCTGATCAAACGTTAATGGTTGGGGCATTTGATCATGATGAACTTATCGGTTTTATCATGGGAGTGCCACTTAAAGAGTTTAACGTTATGACCTGTGGTGCAGTTGAGAAAGATTTGGTGGAATCGCAGGACACGTTTAAAGATATTCCCGTTGCATTGGATGATTGCTATTATTTAAGTGAAATGTGCGTGATAAAATCTGGCTATGATCGCGATGCCATTGCAGATGAACTTTTCAAACGATTTGAAGCAGCGCTTATTGATGCCGGCATGCAATATAATTATATGTGCATGATTGTTCTGGAATTATCTGAAAATCATCCTATGCGTCCAAACGATCCAGCACAACGTTGGGTTGAGCGTGAAGGTGTGCATTTGGCAAATAATGGATTTACGCATACCGATTATACTATTGTGTATGAATGGCCTACGTTGCAACCAGACGGCAGCGTGAAAATGCAGAAAAATCCAATGAACTTTTGGTATAAAACTATTGCCGCTAAGGCGTAATGATGTATAAACAACATACAAGCATCAAAGTATTGTTGTTAATTGGTACGATCTGCATGAGTATGATAGCTCATGCGGATTACCCTACTCATTATGTGATAATATTCTTATAAGCGTGTACCTGTTTTCATCGATTTCTGCATAAGCTAAAACATCCTAATATACAAGAACAACAGCAGTACATACGCGATTGTTTGTTCGGTGTTAGTACAGGGGCTTTCATATCACCCATCGGTTCACTCATTGGTGGCTGGGACGGAGCTGGATAATAGTGTACGGGAGTAGTATCGCTTGGTATCTCTTCCGTTTCATTAAATACTCCTTGCCACACACATACGGACCCGTTAGCAAGTCCGGCCAAAAGAAGTTGTTCTTTATTATCACCTTCAGGAAACGAAAATATTTGTAGCGCTGTAACACTTGCATTATGTGATAGAGTGTGCAAAATTTCTAAAGTCTCTCTATTAAAAATAATTACTTTACCATCAAGTGTTCCGGCAGCGACATAATTGCAACATAAAGAAAAAGTTGAGCTTAAAAACACATTGGGCAATCCGTAAACGGTGTTGTTTTTTAGCTCAAAATGGCGAATACTCTTGTTCATCTCAGCGTTTAATAAGTTCATTCCACTCCATAATTTAAGTTGAGTAGAGGTATCCGTCATAACACGATTTTTTCTGCAGCGTGTAAAGGACAAAACATCTTCCCTATTGGTAGTGGGTATCAAGTCTTGCATATTGCTTTCAACAATGTTTTCTGCTCGTGCTTTATCTTTTATAATGTGACCAGTAGATACATTCCAAATTTTACATTCTGTTTTATCTTCGTTGTATGAACAAAAATCGTGTTTAGAGGGAAAATTGGTGAGCGCAATTCTACATACCATGCTACCGCTGGAGAAAATATTGAATCGATTTTTCAAAAACCATGTTGATGGTAGATAGTCAATGATTAAATTGTTGAGCACCTCGGGAAGATTGGTAGTTTTGTTCAGAATCTTGTTTATTGCTTTATTACGTTCTGTTGTTGCAATACAAGGTATAATGCGCGATCCATTGCCAGCTGCCGCACGACGTTCTTCATACTCTTGCACGAGATTTTTTACCAGATGTCCATTGCCAAACGCTGCCGGGAATACAAAATTAGTGTGGAATAAAAATATTGCTATAATACCATACACTTTTATACGCATATGACGTCTTTTGGTTAAATTTTTGTTTCATCCGTGTCATTTTGCAATAACGTTGTGAGTCCCTGCTTACGTTCAGCTTTTGCGACTACAACGGTTTCATTTTTTGTTTTTACTGCTGGCGGACTGTTGTCTAAAGGATTGGTTGCTGGAGCATCATCTACCTCTTGGATTTGATCGATATTAATACCAGGAATATTGCCTTTGGGTTGTGCGCCGACGCCCATAAATTCTACCAAAGGATCGCGGTTGTCGATTTTTTCATTTCTAAAGAAAAAGCGAGAAATTGGATCACGCAATGAATCAAAAAGCTGACCTTCAACTAAATATTTTTCAGCAATAGCTATATGATCCTTGGTATATTCACCAACACCACCACGTAAACGTGCCGGAACGATAATGGGTGAAATGAATATGGTCAGATTTGCTTCGATATCTTCACGATCGCGTCCTTTAGTTAACCAACCTAAAATTGGTATATCGCCAAAGATTGGTGATTTTCTGCCAGAATCAGTTACGTCTGTACGCAACAAACCACCTAAGGCCAAGATATCACCGCTTTTAACATTTGCACTGGTATTAAGCTGACGCGTTGCTCGCGGCGGTGACTGGTCAAATTGAGGAGTTGTTGGAAGAAACTGTGTAATATCTACAAAAATTTCAAGATTAACTTGATTTGCGGAACTGATGCGTGGGGTGATGGTGACCGTTAAATTTGCCTGCTGTTCGCGGAACGGTATGGTTGTTGATGCGGAGCTTGAAACGGCTTCATCAGGCAATAATCGTGTTTCTCCAACACTAATTTTTGCTTGTGTATTGTTGGTTGCAACAACATGGGGGTGAGAAATAATCTTGCGATAATCAAATGTTTGTAATAACTGTGTGATGGACCAGGTTCTGCCATCTTGATCACTAATACTAATGACCATCGATCCTGGACGTGTCGTTGATGCAGGATTACCTGCAGCATTGGTTGACCCCAAAAGATCAGAAGCCACGTTTGATCCTGTATTAATAGGAGAATCTAAAACTACGCCAGAGGTGCTAATGTTGGCAGATTGAATAGCACTTGTGCCCGGTAATGGTAACAGTTGTGGGTTACGCGTAATATTGGCGAGTGCACGTGTTTGGTCCACGGTAAGATCTGCAATAAGTACTTCAATAATGACTTGTGGTTGCGGTTGATCAAGCTCTTCAATAAGGCTTTTAATTACGAGCCAATCATCATTTTTGGCAGCAATAATGAGCTTGTTACCACCAAAGTATCCGGCACTTTTTGATTCTGGTTTATCAGCTTTAACGATGACTCCTTCAAAAAATCGTTCAACGCCACCCGCTTGTGCTCCTGTCGATTGCCCTGTCCCACCTGTTCTTCTTGATTCAACAATTGCTTCAAGAACTTTAGCAAAAGCAGCTGCGTCTAAATATTGTAACTGGTGTACATGGAGAATCGATTTACCTGAATCCATTTCAAGATCAATATGTTTTATAATGAACTCTTTAATACGAGTCACCGCCTGTTCTTTTCCTATCAAAAAGAGTTTATTGAGCCTTTTATCGGGAATAATTTTGACATTTTTTGAAAAAAAAGAGCCTTCAGAATCTTTTTTTGTATCTATTTTATAGCGACCTGCACGATCCTCTTGAAAAATAGTGTTGAAGAGTGTTGCAACGATTTCTGCTGAAGTATTTGCTAATTTGACTATCTCCAATTTTTCTCGGAAAGTAGTCTGGTCAAGGGCTTGAATAATGGTTAATATCTCTTGAATATCGCGTGCTTTTCCAGAAATTAAGACGCTATTGGTGCGCTCATCCACTTGGTAGCTTGAAGTATCAGGTAACATTTCTTTGAGTATTACTGGAACTTCGCTATCGGCAGCCCCCGATGCTTTGAAGTTGGTAAAAAAGTAAAGGACACGAATACGTTCATCTGACGTTGGAAGCATAGAGGGATTAATGCCTATATACAGCGGCAGTGGCTCTCGATTGATATTTTTGTTAATGGGAACAATAGTGTGTAAATTATTACCTTTATCGATGATGTTGTATCCTGCAACGTCCAGTATAGTAAGAAACATATTCCACGCAGCTTGCACATCCATTGGTTCATCATTATGCATGGTGATTTTTGCCGTAATGGTTGATGCTCCGGAAGGAACGATAATATTGATCCCTTTGAATGCAGCCATTTGATAAATAATATTCACCAGTGGCTCGTCTTGATATATAAATCGCATAGTTGCTTCATGTGATGACCGTAATGGTAATTGTTCAGAAGTAAGCGCGGAAAATATCATCGTACTTGTTGAGATGCTCGTAATAATAACCAAAGCCATGATATTCATAGCAGACTCCGCGTATTAGGTAGATGTAGGCTTAATTTCTAAAGTAGCGATCGTGAGACTGACATCAATTTTTTTATGTTTCTTTTTTGATGCAGTAATTTCTAATTCTTTAATAAATATTCGTTTGTTAAGTGCAAGTTCCTTCAGTAATTCTGTAAGTTGTTTCATATCTAGATCAATCAAGCGTACCTTTAAAATGCTTTCGCGGTAATTATTTTTATGATCTATGTGTGAATGATCTCCAACTGTTTTATTATTTTTTAAATTGAGTTTTGCCAAAATATTTTCAAAATAACCGCCAATTTTAAAATCTTCTTCTTTAGCTAGTAAATTATCCACTTCTATACGCTGTTTTTGGATACGCTCTGAAGAACTGATCATGCGCCGCACTTTATCGCGTTGTTCATTGAGTTCTTCTACCGCACTGTTCAAGGTATTCACTTGTGCATAATAGCGATACATAATGGCACTGATCAGCAAGATTACTAAAAAGATGTAACCACCCACATATTTATAGAAATCTTTACGATCAAGATGCTCAAAAAATGTATATAATCGATCAACTACAACCATTTATTTCTTCCTTGGATTTTTTGCTAATCGAATTTTCATGGTGAATTCAGGATTGTCTTGTCCTTCAACATAAGAAAATAATGGTGATTGACGAAGCTCTTTTTCAAATAAACTCAGTGCGGTATAATCACGCACGCGTGCCTGTAACGTAATGATATCGTCGGAAATTTTGATGCTATTGATTGCAAATCCTAACCCTTCTTTATCGATGCGATTAGTAAGTTCAAGCAGGTAATGTAAAAACGATAAGCGAGCTGGATTGGCGAGTGAGAACCATAGCTTTTCTTCTTCTTGTACAGATCTTTGTGCAGTTTGAATGAGATCTTCCAAATCTTGGCCATCTGCAGGAACGCCAAAACGTTTTTCCACAAGCTCAGTGACCTCTTGGCGTGTGGCGGTTAATGAAGATGATAGTTTGCGTAATTGGAATGTTGTAGCGATAAAAAGTGCGCCTAATATAAAAAGTGTTAATCCAACAATTACCAATAACTGTTGCTCTGCTTGCTTACGTTCGCCGCTATGTTTAAATTCTTTTTTGCGCAGGTTGAAAGATGCCGTTTGTGCTGCTGGCAATGCAGTTGCCAAACTTATGGTAGTTGCTAAATCAAATGAATTTTTGTGTGCAAATTGTATCCCTGGCAGGGATGCGAGCATGCTAAACGTAAGTGTGTGTGTGGGAATATTAAGCGTTTGCTGTATGAATGCTGCCAATCCCTTAATAGTAGCTCCCTCATCAGCGATCAACAAGGTACTTTCTTCGTGCGATTGTGCTAATTGTGATGAAAATGAGGTGATAGTAAATCCGAGTGTATTAACAAATTGAGCAAAAACTGTATGCGCTTCTTGCGTATATGCAGGCTCTTGTGTTTCAGTTTCAAGGCCAAAACGCATAAAATATTCTAGTACCTGTGCATGGGGCAATTTAAGTTGCTCACTAATTTTTTTAACTTGATCTACAAAACCGGTCGGTAATGATCGAATAAATCTCAATTGATGCTGATATATATATGCTATATGAGTTGTATAGGAGCCTACATCGAGCAAAATAACATTGGTGGTGGTTGGTTTTTCTTGCAATTGTGTATAGAGAGCATACAGTGCAAACAGATCCACCGTGATTACTGATGGATCAACTCCTGCTGCTTGAAAAATAGCAAGATGTGCAGCGATATGCTGGTTTTGAACGGCTGCTACCAGTATATCAGCGCTATGTGTATCTATTTGCCGCGTAATAATAAAATCAACGACGGCATCATTAAGAGCAAATGGCAATAATGGTTCTACCTCAAAGCCCACAACAAGCTCAATTTTATTCGCTGTGGTAAAGGGCAAGGTTAATTCTTTAAAAATAACCACTGAGCTTGAAAGGCTCGTACGCAATTCATCATAGTGACCGAGTTGTTGTATAATTTTTTTCAAGGTAGCAGCTGTGCGTTCTTGGTAGTCTGCTGCAGTACCTGCTGGCAATTGTTCACGGATACTTTCTTGTACCGTATATGATCGACCACGTGCATATAGCTTGGTTGCACTTATATGTGTTTTATTGATATCTATACCAATAATGGTGGTAGGAAGGAGATAATAAGATCCAATTTTTTGGGGAACAATAATATTTTTTATCATGTAGTTTCTCCTTTAGGGGCATTGGAGAAATGCTCAGTAAGCGTTGGTTTTTTATGTTTACTTTCAGCCGTTGTTACAATCGATTGGGCGCTCACGGGCGTAGACGGTTCTGGTGCCGCCTTGGCAACTGATTGTGCATCGTGTTGAGCCTCATTTTTTTGAGCGACTACCGTATTGACTCCCGATTGTTCAGCTTTTCTCTTTTTACGTTGTTGGCGTCGCGTCTTGCGGGTCTGAATTTTTGTTTTCTTGCTAAAGATAAAGTTTTCAACTGCCTTGGATGCTGAATCTTCTCGTTCAGTTAAGAAGAACCGATGGATTGGATCACGTTGATCGTTAATATTTTTCATCTCTTCGAGTGAGTCTTGATAGGTGTTAACACGTCGTTGAGTAAATTTCAATGTATCGGCTTCCAGGTCTGGCTTGATAATATGTGATGAAATCAAAACAAGAAGGTTGTCCTGATTTTTATTTTTACTGTAATTTTTAAAAAGCCAACCAAAAAGCGGGATATTACTTAAAATTGGATACCTATTGCCACTATCACTATTGGTACTGCGTACAAGACCACCTAACGCTAAAACCTCATTATCGGCAACAACCGTAGTCGTTTTGATTGTTTTTGTTGCTGTAGTGGCACTGGTCGGATCAGCAAGATCGGTGAAAATATCAAGCATCACCTCTAAGTCAAGGACAATCATACCATCCGAGTTAATTTGGGGTGTTACGGTTAATTTGAGTAGTGCATCCTTGTTGGTGAATGAATTAGTAATATTTTCGCCAGATACTGTTTGCCCCGAAACTACGCGGCGTGTCTCACCTACTGAAACATATGCTTGCTTCTTGTTGATTGCTACCAAAAACGGATTAGATATGATCTCGGTGTTAGCAATAGTTTGTAAAGCATGGAAAACCCCCCAAACGCCAAAAACATCGTTGCCAAGTGTGATAACCGTATTGCCGGCCGTTGATCCGGTCACTAATGTTATAAGATTGGCAAGTAAACGGGTAATCCCGACGCCGGTAGGATTAATTTGAATACCCTTTGGTATGTTTCCGGGACCGAGGGTAATACCAGAAGTTTGAAATTTAACATTGTTACCGAGAAAATTATTGAGCCCATAATCTTTGTCATCAGTACCTAAATCATTCGCTTTGCTGCGTAATTGCGTTCCCAATGCTTTATTTTCAATAGTCGTGACTGACAGTATTAATACTTCAATACCGATTTGTGGTTGCTGTTCATCAAGCTGTTCAAGAATTGGTTTGACGAGTATAAAATCCTCTTCACTCCCACGAATAATCAGTTGATTAGTTGATGGTTCTGGCGTAAAGGTCATTGGGCGTAAATATTTATCACTACCACGTACACCACCAGCACGCCCGACGGGAGTGTTAGTGCCAAACTGCACGAGTTGATTCATAATATTGGCAATAGTTGTCGCATCAGCAAACTTAAGCGTGTAGGTACGTAATGGTGCATACGGTTTGTCAAGCTCACGATCAAGGTTTTCTGTAATAAAGGTTTCAACCTTATGAACGGCATCTTGAGGCCCCAAAAGAATAAGTGTATTAAGACGTGCATCGACGATCATACGAACATTTTCAGGAAAATAGAGTGTGGTTGGCTGTTTACGTGCGGGGAACAACTTATTAGCGGCACCCTTTTGATCAGGTTGGTTGATTGCATCATATAGAGCTTTGACATCGGCAGCATCTGCTTGGCGTAATTTAAGTACCGACATGGTCTCTGGCACAGTAACACGATCAAACTCCTGAATGATCTTCATGAGTGTTTTAATGTTGTATGCTTTATCGGTTAATACAAAGGCGTTGAGATCATTGAGTAATAAAAATGCGGAGGTATTGCTTCTGAGAGCCTCGACCACCATTTTTATCGTAGCGAGTGAACCTTCCTGTACAAAATAGACATAACGAATCATTTGATCATCATTAGGCAATGTATCTGGTGATACGCCAATATAAGCAGGAATGGTTGATTTACGGGCATCTTCGGTTTTGGTGATACGAAAAAACTTTGGTTTTCCCATAGGAACAATGGCGAGCCCGGCAATATCAAGTGCTGTGGTGAAAAAGCTCCAAACCTCTGTTTTGGTCATAACCTTATTCGAACGAAAAGTAATTTTATTTCCTTTAATAGGGCGCTTTCCGGTCAAGAGTGGAACAACAATATCATCAGGAATGAACGAAACATCAAACAATAATTCAATCTGTTTGATAAAGCTTTCAAGATCAGTGTCTTCTAATTGTAATTCAATCGTTTCATTGTCACTTGATTGTGGTTCAAGCCCTTTTTCGTACTCACGTTGATTGAGGGTATCAAGGGTCGATTTGATATCGGTATCCTCGGTAGATAAGTCTGATGGCAAAAGATCATCCAAATCAGGCGCAGAGTGTGGTTGTATGGTAACTGCTTCGATGGGCTCTGTATAACTAGTGACGGCACATAGAGCATGGATACTGCCAATTATCAGGTATATAACAATAAGTGATGATCGCTTCATAATTTTATCTAGCTTAATAAGGAGGTTAAATTTTTTGGCGATGTGCGTTGTTTATTCCGCATATTTTTCCGTTCTTCCTCTTCAATTTGGTGAATGGTTGGTGCAAATTTATGTCGATCTTTCATAGAGCGTACACGTACTTCTTCTGTTTGTTGCTCTTGAACTATCTTTTCTTGACTTGGCTGGAGCGCACCATCATTGTTGGTAAAGTTACTTAAAACATACTCAAGCGAGAGTGGCATTCCATTGCGCAAGATATCAACACGTACAGTTTCGTCACTTGTTTGTAGTGTGCTTATTTTTTTGTATACGGCAAAACGTTTATTGGTGTCAGTGATTGGCATTCCCTGAACTGTAGTGATAATATCTCGACTGCGTAACCCCATGTGAATACCTAATGAATTTTCTTTAATGTTGCCGACCCTGCAGCCAATACTAATGCCGCGCTGGTAGGCGGTTGTTAAATCAAGAAGATCAATAAATTGCGCCAGATCTGTAATACGATGGGTAAACTCTTGCACGCTAATAATAAAACGATTTTCGGCGATAGGCTGTGCTACATGTTCCCAGCCTTCGATAATTGCATACGTCGGATCCTGCTCGGCATCACTTGCACGTAAATAGAGAACTTCTTGTTGTCCATTAGCCCTGAGTAAGATGATTTTTTTATTAAAAATTTTAATCAGTTGGGCGTCTTCAATAAAATCGCCTACTTTGTAGTTACGTTCGTGTTTGGTCTTGAGTTCAATAACTGTTGCACGATGCTTGCTATCATCATTGGCAACATACAAAATACCCTTAAGACTAACATCAAGTGGTTGTAAAAATACAGGCTTGGGTTCTTCAGGGATATTTACTTTTTTCGGGATTGGTGGTGCTGGTAATGGCGCAATGGCTTCAACATGTTCACGTCCCTCTGGGGCTACTTTTTCATACGTACCAAAAAGATCATTTTCATAAACTTGTTGTATATTAATCTCTGAGGTTTGTTTGCGTGCGGGAGCGATCTCTGGAGTTGGTTGCAATGAATCCCATATTGGTTGTTCTTGGCGTGACATAATAATAAAAATGAATACCGCAACGCATATAAGTACCAGAATACTGTTGGCAGTCCACAACGGGTGTCTCATTAATGCGTTTCCCCAAACTATATACCTATTATCACTTGCTTAAATATATACCTAATATACAAAATTAGGTATGCTGCTGCAGGCCTAATCTGTTTTACAATAACGCCCTTAACTTTATGTTGTCAAGTTAAATAGCACTATTTTAACGTACAAAAGAGCCTAAAATACTATGATTTTTGCTTATGGGGTTGGCACGGCATTAAGAATGTGTTGAATGATAGTGTCTGCTGAAATTTCATCGGCTTCGGCCTCATAGCTGATTACCATTCTATGACGTAAAATATTAGGACATAGAGCTTTGATATCATCCGGCGTGACAAAATAGCGCTTTTTAAGAAAAGCGTACGCTTTTGCTGCATGATACAGTGCAATAGTGGCCCGTGGAGAAACGCCATATTTAATATAGTGAGCGACGGAGGTCAAATTGTATGCCATAGGATTGCGCGTGGCAAATACAATGTTTACAATGTAATCCACTATTTTCTCATCAATATATATTGACGCAATCAATTCTTTAATAGTAGAGAGCTCTTGTGCACTCAGTACGGGCATGATGCTTGATAAATCCTTTGAGTGAGTAATAATGGCCCGTTCTTCATCGCGCGTCGGATAGTGCACATGCAATTTGAACATAAAACGATCAAGTTGTGCTTCAGGGAGTCGGTAGGTGCCTTCTTGTTCAATAGGATTCTGTGTAGCAAATACCAAAAACGGTGTGTCCAAATGATACGTGTTCGATCCTATGGTCACTTGTCGTTCTTGCATTGCTTCCAACAGTGCTGCCTGCACCTTTGCCGGTGCACGGTTAATTTCATCGGCCAAAATAAGATTAGCAAATATGGGGCCTTTTTTGGTTTCGAAATCTTGTGTTTTTGGATTATAAATCAAGGTGCCAATAAGGTCAGAAGGCAACAAATCGGGGGTGAATTGGATACGATTAAACGCTAATCCAAGCGCACGAGTAACTGTTTTAATCATCGTAGTCTTCGCAACGCCCGGAACTCCTTCAAGAAGAATATGCCCATCGCACAAGAGTGCAATAAGAATATGGTTTATGACGTGGTGCTGTCCGATGATAATTTTATTAACTTCATTAACCAGTGCTGTCAGGCGTACACTCTCATCATGTATGCGTTCTAGCATAAGCTCTTTGTTATGAACGGTATCTTTCCCAATCATATGTGCTCCTTTTGGCAACCCACAAGATAAATTTATTGTAACAATTGTATGGTATATTACAATATTTGACACATGACCAAAAAACTAAGGATATTTTTATGATTCTTTCGGGCAAAAAAATCTATCAGGAGCTTAACACAAATCTCTTTATTACCCCGTTTGATATAACGCAGCTCGGGCCTAATAGCTATAATTTGCGCCTCCACGATCAGTTGATGATATATGATGCCGCGGTGCTTGATATGAAAAAAAATCATGCAACCAAGATGATCGAAATTCCTCAGGAAGGACTTGTATTGCAACCGGGTACCCTGTATCTGGGACGTACGGTAGAACATACACGTACACACAATTACGTCCCCATGATTGAAGGCCGTTCATCTATCGGCCGCTTGGGGCTTTTTATTCACATTACGGCAGGGTTTGGTGACGTCGGTTTTACTGGCTATTGGACGCTCGAAATCTTTTGTGTGCACCCCATTCGTATCTACCCCAACGTGCAAATATGCCAAATTTTTTATCACACGATTGCCGGTGAGCATGAAGAATATTCAAGTATGAAATATCAAAACAATCGCGGCATTCAAGCAAGTATGTTGTATAAAGAATTATGATAAAATTTGAAAAGAGTTGATTAACCTGGTACTCTGATAGAATCAATTGTACTCTCTTTTGTTACATGGAAAATATATGAAAAAATTATTGATGCTTGTTACCTGTGCAGCTCTTTTATCTTCCAATTGTGCACGGCCGGCTGAAGCGCAAGGGTCTCCTTGGTTTAGTCGTGGATATAGAGGGTTATCAACAGCATTGACAGGTATTCCAGGAATTCTTGGATTCGGTTGGTATTGTTTTGGTGCAAAGCAGGATACGGACAATGACGTAGCATTGCAAAAATTCGTAGGCTTTTGTGGCGCTCTTTTGTTAGTGGAAACGGCCTATAAATCGTCATGGTATTTTAGCAAGCCAGATTGCGGTACATGTGCTACTCATAAAAATAATGCTTAAAAACAATCTGTTGAATAAAATAATTTTATGAAAAAGATCTTAATGGCAACTGCCATGATGGTTTTGTTATTTGCAAATAATGCGTATCCAGTTAGTGGTGCAACTGCTCAACATGCAGGACAGGGCCTATCTATATTAGTTGAGGGTGGGGCGGGAGCCTTGTTGTTGTTCTCTAGTGCATGGGCCTTAAACAATTTGGAGCAATTCGTCGACAACAAAGTAATTGCCGAGGCATTGGTCGTGGGGGATGCATTTTTAGGAATGGGTGTTAGCCTTATGCTTGATGCAGCATATAAAACGTATACGTGGTACTGGCGGGCATGTCAAAAATGTTCTGAAAATGATAAAAAACAGTCTTCAACTCCACAAACTTAACAAGTAAGAGATAAAGTTATGAAAAAATTATTGATGCTTGTTACATGTGCAACTCTTCTATCTTCACATTGCGTATGGCCAGAGGAACCACAAACACGGTTAGCAGCTGATCAAATACTATCGATAGCCGCAACCGGTATTCCCGCTGCTTGGTGTATTGGAATTGCTTTATATAAAGGCCCATGTGAAGATGATTGCGTATTTGGGTATTGCCGTGAGATGAATGGTATTCTTGGATCTGTGTTTGTATGTGACTCAGCCTATAAAATATATTCTTGGTATTGGCGCAAACGAACATGTGATACATGCGCTGAATCAATGCAAACAGCTCAGACATCATCTGAAAAATAGTTATCCTGCTCTTCGATGCTTGGCTGTGTAGCCAGCAAATATGATTCCAAAATAAATGCGGCGGCGATTGAATGGGATTGAATCTTATCCTCTTTGGTTTTAATACTGCCCTTTTTAAGCGCAGCTGCTTGCCTGCTGGTCAAACGTTCATCCCACAGCATCCATTTAATAGATGGCCATTGCTGCTCGAGTTCTTCTTTGAGTTGAATAGCTTTGCTTGTTTGTTCACTCTCTGTGCCAGACATTGTTTTGGGATACCCGACGAGGACGGTGCTGATTGGTTCTTCTGCAAAAAGTTGCGTAAGAAATTTATGTAATTCATCTTTTTGTATGGTTTTATAGGGGCGTGCAAACATGCCAAGGGCATCTGAAATTGCAGTTCCTATCCAAACGTCACCACTGTCTAAAGCCACTGTTTTCATGATTTTTTATATATTTCTTAATGAAGGGTTAAAAGTTATAAGGAAGACCGTATCGTTTTTTTTGTTGTTGGGTCAAGATTCTCTTAGGCCGTACAATGCTAGGTATGCTGAACCAAGAATTTAACCACTGTTCTAAATCTCCTGAGACTGCCTGGCTAAAGAAAAAAGAGCCTTCTTCTTCATATAATTGTAACATTTTTTGAAATATTTGAGGATCAAGTAATAAATCTATGTTCCCAGACCTGACAAGATCATTAAAGTATTCTGGCCCAAAAATTACATATGCTTTCTTGTATGTTTCGACCATATATCCAATTGCCTGCGTAAAAGAAGTTACTTCATATGCATGTACCAAATTACGCACTAATTGTATAGGATTTTTGGTTAATAAGGCAGTATATACAGGAATTAAATAAGGGCGTTCAGCTTGGATTTTAAGAGTAAAGGCAGCGGAAATACATAAAATAATCGCAGAAATTGTTCTTTGATTCATGAAAAATCCTCCATCCTTTAGGTTTATCATCAAGGTCATCATAAGTTCAGGATATCAAAAAATATACAAAAAGTCAATTTTTCAACATTAACTCTATTGAGTAAATCATGTTTGAATTTTTTATAAGAAGGGGTGTTGAAGTAATTTAGTTTGAATGCGTAAGTAATTGTTGTAAATCATCTTCAATGTCACCCATCTCAAATCCATCTAATTTTTGTCGCATGATATCGCTGGCAATATTAACGGTACACGGACCTTCTTGCAACTGGTATGAACAACTATATCCGCTACCGCTGCGGGTGGTTCGGTGGGCGTCAAGATGATAATTTTTAAAGCGTCCCTGGGTGCTGCGTTCTAAATGGGTTAATTCATGAAAATGGGTTGCAAAGAGCGTGATGATATTGCTTTTTGAGCGTGCTAAATAATGAGTGACAGCACATGCCCATTTAAGCCCTTCTTGGTGCGAGGTTCCTTTAAATAGTTCATCAATAAAGATGAGTGCTCGTTGATTATGTTCAAGATTAGTAACACGTTGCAGTAATCCACGGGCACGGGACCCTTCGGCGGCAAACGTTGATTCTTTATTTGTTGGATCATCACTGACATTCAGGAGTACAATAATATCATTGAATGGCGTTAAATGAGCATAGCTTGCCGGCACTATACCAATTGTTTGTGCCATAAGTGCTGCAAGAGCGATTGCGCGCAGGAAGGTAGATTTACCGCCCGTATTTGATCCGGTGAGGAGCATGTGACTATAGCCACCTTGATTTCCCATAGAAATATTGTTCGGGACAACGGTGTTGCTATCAATAAATGGATTCCAAACATCAGTTAATTGTAAAGATGCTTGCGGATTATCATTAAAAATAGCAAAAGTATAATGCACATTGAGTGATTCATATTCTTTGTAAAGTTGTGCTAAAGAAACATATAGATCAATCTCCCCGATGGCGCGCATGAGACTGTGTAATTCATGTTTGACTTCACGCAAATTTTTATATGCGGTTAAGACAGCGCCAGCGCCGAAGGTCAATACACCAAAAGATTTGTCCAGGTCAGATGATTGCAAAATTTTTAAGGCATCAGTGCATGTGGGTGATAGTTGCTGCCCTGATAAAGTATAATGTTCGTTAAATAAAGTAAGGAGTTGAGTATCGGACAATCGTTTATACAGTTCTTGTCGTGCATCTTCAATATCCCGTATAGTGCACAAACATATGCGCATTTTATTGATTGCATCGATATGATCTTCGACTGTTTTTTTGACTTGTGCTGCAATAGCAAGATTGGTGGCTGCTATTGCCCAAAAATTAATAAATTTAACAGCATAGCCATACATCGTATTATACTCACTTGAGCGCAATGGCCACCCAAGAAAGGTCATTCTTGAAGGATGAGCTGGATTGAATAAAAGATTGGTCATCATGCCAGTTGCGTTAAGTGCACGTTGTGAAAATGAAGGAAGTTCGGTTAATTTTTGATGTGCACGTGCCGCATTTTCTTGAGCTTGCTGTGTTACAAGTCCAGGAATTTGCGCAAGATGATCATTACCTTCTGTACCTACTTTGGTAACCTGCATGAATTCTTGACGGCGTGTATCGAGTTCTCCCATGCACTTATGTTGGTCAGTGGTCTTGAGATTGTGCTGCTTATGGAAAGCATCCCACTCAGGCGCGCTCATCGATTGTACATGGTCATAGTAGCTGGAGAGCTTGGCTAATTGAGCATTGTCTCTTGCATCCATCGCGAGTACTTTTGGCTCGTAATATGCGTGTGCAAGGGCCGTTGCGCCAATTTGTACTCCTATTGGCCAAAAGGCCCAAAATTTACGCCACCACATCAGTGATTCAAGGGGATAGGAGCCGACATAGGGTATTTCAGAATTATTGATTTTACGTGCAATAATATTATTTGCCGCGGCCAATCCGCTGTATACCTTTTTTAATATACGCGTTGGGACGCTCTCTTTGCCCGTCGTGTTCCATGGATCCATCGTAGACATATACAACGAATCTCCTTCAGGAAACCATTGCTTATCTTGTAATAAAAAATCCAAAAATTTTTGTTGATTGTCTTGAATCTTCAGTAATAACGCTTGGCAATCGGCAAGGAGCGTTGGATCATCAAGAAATGCCTGAATAATAGCTTGCCGTTGTTTGAGAATAGTGGTGTTAGTGGTTGGATTGGTCAGTTGATAACAGAGTGCAGCGCGTCCAAAAAGTGTAGAAGTTCTATCTATTTTTGAGAGCATATGAACCGCAACGTTAGAATCAGTGCCGTGCACGACGTGCAAATCTTTTATGAGAGATACTAGATATTCTTCCTTTATATCGGGCATTGTTTGGGGCTTCATAATGGCGAGCACTTTAGCAAGCTGATCAGGACCTGTATCTGTGTTCTCCTGGTTTTCATACGTACACGATGTGCTGTACAGGTGCTCGATATGATCCCAATATCCCTGGGTTTGAGAGCTTTTGTGTGTGGAGGCAGCATGAGTCGAAGTGTGCGCCAATAGAGGGACAGTTGCTAGAAAAATAAGAGAAAAGCCGCGTCGTACAATGATTTTCATAGGATCCTTGCGAACTAAAAAAGTCTCTGTTAGGATTTTTTCAATTGTGTTTCATGCTATTTATGCTACTATTGTATATAAAAATCATACAATGAGCAAAGGGCACGCCTGATAGCTTAGTATAGATAAAAAAGAGGTCAAAGGGTATGGATAAGGCAAATTTAGGGGTCATTCCTTCTCTTCCAGGAGTTTATTTTTTCAAAGATGCCGCCAATACTATTATATATATTGGTAAGGCGGCTTGCTTACGCAAGCGTATAGCTTCCTATTTTTCAGCCGATCTAGGCGATGATTATAAGGTAGGGGGTATTTTGCGTGACAGTTATGCCTTGAACTATATTGTTACTTCTACGGAGCTTGAAGCGAGCCTTCTTGAAGCAGACCTCATCCAGCAATATCAGCCAAAATATAATACCTTGTTAAAAGATGGGCAGCCATTTATGTACATTGTGTTTAGTGAAGGCCCACTACCCCAAGTGAGCTTGGTGCGCAATAAAAATCAGCAAGGTACTTATTTTGGCCCTTTTTTGCATAAAGCACAGGCTCGTGCTGCATATCGCTATATTATTAAAACATTTAAATTATTGTTGTGTAACAAAAAAATAGTACAAGGATGTCTTGACTACCATCTTGGAATGTGTGCAGGAGCGTGCCGACCAGATTTTGATGAACAAGCGTATGCTAGCCGTGTAAAATTAGCGTATGATGTATTGCGTAATGATCAAAAATCATTTTTAGCTATGCTGCATCAAGAAATAGCTGCATGTGCACGCACGTTACAATTTGAGCAAGCGCTACAGTTGCAACACTATGCAAAAAGTATAGAATCGATCTTTTCAGCTATGCAGATTCGATATAATCCTGAGCGTTTTTATCATAAAATTATGATTATTGCCGTAGATAAAAACTCATTATTGCAGGATACTGACCAGCAAGCGTATATCTTGCAACAACGATTAAAGACGGATAACCCCTTGCGCTCCATTGACTGTTTTGATATTTCTCATTTTCAAAGCAATGCAATTGTAGGCTCGTGTGTGCGCTTTATTAATGGCAAACCTGACGGGACATCATGCCGTCGTTTTAAGATACGAACTCTTAAGCAGCAAAATGATTATGCCGCCTTGCAAGAGATCGTTCAACGTCGCTATAAAACAAAAGCTGACTATCCTGATCTTATCCTGATTGATGGTGGTAAGGGCCAGCTGAATGCGGTAATGCCGCTGGTGGGAAGCGTTCCTATTGCAAGCTTGGCAAAGCGTGAAGAGCGTTTATTTAGTCAAGCATATCCAGAAGGAACGATCTTGAATCTTCACGATACGAGTGACAAACTGTTGATAGCTTTACGTGATTATGCACATCATTTTGCGATTAATTATCACCGTTTACGTACGCGAAAACTTTTACACAAAGAAGCAGCATAAACATTGAACCGGTTATTAATTACTTGATGCAAGTGCGTATTTTAGTGTGGTGGACCAGGAGTAATAAACCGTAAGGCCTGTTGGCTGGTTCCCAGGCGATATGCAGCAACATAGGGATGGAGTTGAGTTACTCCAGACCAAAGCGCCGCTTTCTTTTTCTCAAGCGTTCTGTGTAGCACTTCCTGCGTTGATTGTATGCTGTATTGTACACTTTTTCGTGGATTGTTTTTTAAGAATGAGATCGACACATTATCATCCATCTCTAAAGCACTACACTGTGCTTTTAGCTGGTCAAATAAAGAAATTTGGTCCTTTAATGATACATCATTATTTGTCCAAAACTTGACTTCAAAATCTTCTATTAAAGAGTCCTGATCTTTGCAAATTTTTGATAGATTTTCATGCATTCTACTTAATATACTTTTTCCATCGGTATCTTTAATGTGTAGATTTGCTCCATATCTTATTAAAGTACCAAATACTTCAAGATTATCTTGAGCAAAAGCACGATCGATAAGTGCCCAATCATACCACCCTTCTTCTTCAGAATCTTTCATAGATTTTATCATTTCAGCGAGCTTATATTTAGTGGCATATTTTTTGAGCATATTACAGGATTGAGTGGTATTATTATGCTCAATCAGACGATCAATTGTATAAAACAGAGATACAGCATTTGTTTGTTGTTTAGCTTTTTTAGCATCTGATTGGCCATGAGCATGCAGATGATTCTTATTGAACGATAACTTTTGAGGTCTTCTATTGTGAGCGCTAGCGCCTACAAATTCTTCGCCAGGGCCATCTGAAATGTTTGAGGATTGCGAATAATCATCGACTTTTTTTTCGAATATCAATGATAAGATATAACCCAAAATTGCTGCTACAGTGAATCCAGCCTCTTTACTAATGGCAGTCGATTTTTCTGGTTTATTGATTTTCAGATTTTCTTCAACGGCGATTTCCTCTTCCTCTTCCGTTTCCGTTTCCGTTTCTAGTTCTAATTCTAATTCTAATTCTTTGTTGTAGTTGGTTGCGTGAATATGATAGTTGAGCAGGTTCAAAAAAAATAATGCATATAGGAGTTTTTTTGAATTAAGAAATGTATTCTTCAACTTAATGTCTTTACTTTGCATATAACACGACGTAAAATAATCTATATAATACATTATATTTTGATTAGGTAATTTTGCAATGGGGATTCCTCCAATTGTACTCAGTAGACGTGATAATGTGTCAATATTTTTAATAGGTACATTTTTTATTTTTGTACCATTATGTAATGATCTTCACGGCGATGCGTGGGATATATGTATGTGGCCTGTGCGGTACACCAAAAAATTTTGTAGATCTTTTTGGAAAGAAGCCTCTAAACCAAGAACAGGTTTAGAAGGGGAATTAAGCCCTGACGAAAGTGCCTTGGGAAAAAGATTGGGCGTGGCCGCTGCTGGTATACCCGAGACTATGATTCTCGCTGTTTTTACGCAAATTTCTTACCGTACTATCGACAAAATTCCATGGGAGCATATTAGAGATAAAACGTGGAAATACACCACACTACCTTTTATATATGCAAAAAACTGTATATATACACCCGAAAATAGGCAAGATCAAAAGGTGCCAATTGAACCAGAAGAGACTGATGAACAATTTGTTGCTCGTTTGCCGCTTTCAGAACAAAGAAAAAATATACTGAAAAAACGGTTTGCTGGGGTTGTGAGTGCTCAAGGCAGAGATAAGAGGCGCGAGAAAGCATCGCTTGCGGTCATTAAATCATTACCATGGGGCGTGTATACCCAAGACACGTTAGATTTGGCAAAAGCAAAAGAAGTTTTAGACACGGCTCATTATGGATCAGAGGCTCTTAAAAAAACTATTCTCGATTATATCGCTGTATGTAATTTAAACAAAAATAACGTTGCCCCCCCAATGCTCTGTCTTGTAGGTCCACCTGGCGTGGGTAAAACTTCAATAACCAAAGCAATTGCTCAATGTTTAGGTCGGCATCATGCAATAATTGCATGTGCTAGTATAAGTGACAGAGAGCAATTGGTAGGATTTTCATCAACCTATGTTGGGGCACAAGAAGGTGATCTGCTTAAAGCATTCAAGCGTGCAGGATCCATGAATCCTGTCATCACATTAGACGAAGTTGACAAAATGGCGCCTACATCTCAAGGGGCCCTACTTGAAGTGTTAGATTCTGGTCAAAATAGGGAATTTTGTGATCATTTTATTGATACATCGTTTGATGCTTCACAGGCTTTCTTTTTCATCACAGTTAACAATCTAGACAAGCTTCCTCGCGCATTGCAAAATCGCATGTGTATTATCAAGATGAATGCCTATGAAAATCATGAAAAATTGATTATAGCAAGAAAGTTTTTAGTGCCCGATGCTCTTAAATATGCAGGTTTGAGTGAATATAAAGCCGAACTTACTCATCAATTAAATGATCATGTTTTGAATCATATCATTAATCATTACACCGAAGAAGAAGGGGTCCGCGACTTGGGAAGAACGTTGAAATCTCTGTGCGCAGGCGCTGCGCGCGTGGTGGTTGAACATAAGCGGTTACCCGAGATTACTATTGAAACGTTGCCCGGTTTGATTGGTAATCCACCCACACCTTAATCTTTTGTCGCATTGATTAAATCGTCATCCAAGGGTATGGTAATTGTCCATGCAAGAGGATATGTATCATGGCTTTATCTATTATTGTTGCTAACTGGAAAATGTACGTTGCGTACACGCAAGCATTGGATTTTATTAAAACGTATTACCATGAACTTGGAGCATTAGGACAACAGCATAATCGCCTGATTGTTTTATGTCCTTCATTTGAGCTGCTGCAACCTATCACACAGTTAATGCCTTCTACACCTTCTTCTGTAGCCTTTGGTGCCCAAGATTGTTCCGCGCATCAATTGGGTGCGCATACAGGGCAAGTATCGGCACTTTCATTGGCGCAGCTGGGATGTTCCTATTGTATTGTGGGGCATAGCGAGCGGCGCAGTGAATATAGAGAAACATCTGAATTGATTGCTCAAAAAGTTGAGCGCTTGCTTGAGCAGAACATAACGCCCATTGTATGCATAGGGGAAGATGAGCATACCTATCGCGCGGGTAAAACGCACGCAGCGTTAGAAGAGCAACTGAGGCCGGTGCTCGCGCAGGTTCATGACAACAATACATGTATATATTATGCCTATGAACCGGTCTGGGCTATTGGTAGTGGTATAATCCCTGATGAGGTTTATTTGAAGAGTATTTTCAGTGGGCTTGCCAACTACCTATCAATGAGTGGTCAATCGTTTAAGTTATTGTATGGAGGAAGTGTGACTGCTGCTCTAATGCCTATGCTTGCCAACATTGAGGAACTTGATGGCGTGCTGGTGGGCGGTGCAAGTGTAGATTTTCAAAAATTTAAGAACATAGTATCATGGAATAAGTAAATACTTATTCTTATCTGTTGACGAGGCGTACCATGTTATATGGCTTTTTAATGACAATTTTTACCATCAATTGCTTTTTCTTGGTATTGATTATTATGGTTCAGCAAGGTAAAAGCAGCATGGGTCTGGGGAATCTTGGCGGTAGTGCACAAATGCTTTTTGGTGGATCAGGTGGACAGGATATTTTGCAAAAAATTACGAGTGTCTTAGGTCTGATTTATCTTTTTGGCTCTTTGATATTGGTTTTAATGGGGGCGCGGCAAAATCCACTGACTTACTTGCGTAAAAGCAAAGTAAGTATAACGCGCAAAGTGCCGGTGGCTGACCAACAGCCAATGACAGTTCAGGACAGTAGCTCGCATGCAGAAGAAACAGTGCCAGCAGATGCTGCGTAATAGTGTACGATAAAAAAGGGAGTCGCAGTGATTCTTCAGATGGTCAATGCTCTCGGTATGTTCGTATTGGCAACATGTGATCAGATAGGAAGATTTGCACTCTTTTTTGCGCATGCTGCTCGTATCGCAGTGACAACACGGCTTAAGCTTTCTAAAGTTATTGCACAAATGGAGATTATTGGTGTTGAATCGCTGACCATCGTCGTTTTGACCGGAACCTTTAGTGGTATGGTTTTTGCTTTGCAAAGCTATATAGGGTTCAAACGTGTTGGGGGCGAGCAATTTATAGGAGCAGTTGTAGCACTTGCGATGATTCGTGAATTAGGGCCGGTACTAACCGGACTTATGGTTACTGGACGAGCTGGTTCTGCTATTGCAGCCGAATTAGGCACTATGGAAATTACTGAACAGATTGATGCATTACGTACATTACGTATTGATCCATTTCAATATTTAGTGGTGCCTCGCATTGTAGCAGCCACGATTATTCTCCCCTTTTTGACTATTTTTTCCATGATGTGCGGTATTGTCGGTGGTTATCTTATTTGTTCTTATGTTCTTGAATTAAGTCCTGAAGATTACATCAATAGTATACGTACCTATGTAGAGCTTGCTGACATTAATGGCGGATTAATAAAAGCATCAGTTTTTGGGCTTATTCTTTCATCCGTTGGCGTCTATAAAGGTTTTTATACGCATGGTGGTGCGCGCGGGGTTGGTATAGCAACGACCCAAAGCGTTGTCACAGCATCAATTATGATTTTAATTAGTAACTATTTTTTGACCAAAATGATCGAGCAATTATAGAGAATCACGTATGACTAAAGATGTAATACAGTTGATAGATATTCGTAAAAAGTTTGATCATAAAGAGGTGCTGAAGGGGATAAATCTTTCAATTCCTGCAGGTAAAATGACCGTAGTCATTGGTCGTTCTGGTGAGGGTAAGTCGGTACTCTTGAAGCATATGATTGGACTTATGAAGCCAACATCGGGCAAGGTCCTTATTGATGGCGTTGATATTACGCAACTAGACCAACATGAGCTTGATCCTTATTACCAAAAATTTGGCTATGTTTTTCAGTTTGCTGCATTGCTTGATTCGCTCAACGTGTATGAAAATGTTGGCATCTCGTTAATTGAGAATAACGTCCCGCCCAGTGAGGTGTTGAAGGTTGTAAAAGAAAAGCTTGCACTGGTCAATCTTGAAGAAGACACGCTCTATCGTTATCCAGCACAGCTTTCAGGTGGTATGAAAAAACGTGTTGGTCTTGCACGTACGCTGGTTACTAAACCCGAAATTATTCTGTACGATGAGCCGACTACTGGCCTTGACCCAATTACTTCACGGGTGATTCATGAACTTATGTATGATATGCAACAGCGCTTGAAAATAACATCAGTTATTGTTTCGCATGATGTAGAGATTTTCAAATATGCAGATTATGTAGCATTGCTGCAAGACGGTAAGATACAATTTTTTGGCGATGCTAAAACTATTTGGGAATCAGAGAACCCCTATATTTACCAATTCATTCGTGGTCTTGCCGATGGTCCTATTCAAGTCGATACAACGCATGAGCAGCACTAAGGGCTGTTGTGGTATTGATTGTACATGTGTAAGGTTAACATAGAGCTCTTTTTTAACTCATGAAGGATGCGCATGTTATTCTATTTTTTTAGACTATTTTTAGTAACTATTTGCATGATATTCTCGTGCAATATGAATGCAGATGCATATACAGCAATTTTTGGGAGTGCCATAGGGGATGCTATGGGGGCGCCTATAGAGCGATTGAATATTGCAAAACAAGATTTCAAAACAGTGTATCGACATGGTATTGCAAAGATAACTGATTTACGACCAACAGATTGGATGCACACTTCTGCTGAAAAAGTGATTCCGTATACGGATGATACGGCGATGGCACTCGATACGCTTATAATGCTTTTGATTACACAAGATTGTCAGATGAGTATGCAAGATACTACGTTGTGTATTGCAAGTCGCTATATTGACAGTATGCATATACCGGACGGTTGGGCGGCATCGTTTCGTTTGCCCGGAGTTTCGACACTCAAAAATATGCGTAAGGCTGAAGAGAACCGTGCAAACACACAGCCATCTGAGGCTGTGTGGTACAATCCCTTGAGTTGGGGACAAAAAAAATCGTCCTTATGGTGGCAAGCAGGGGGCCGTGAAGATGGCGGATGCGGGTCAGTTATGCGTACCTATCCGTTTGGTATTATCTTTGCCGATGATCCTGAAAAAGCAGCTTTATGGGCAGTAGAACACTCAAAAATTACGCATGGTGCACCGATAGCGCTGGCCGCATGCGCTGCTATGGCAACGGGCGTTGCTTATGCTCTTCAGGGTCAAGAACCGCTGTTTATCGTACAAGTTATGGAGAATGCCGCACGTGTGTATGATGCCAAAACAGCCGATATGATAGCCCAGGCACGAGCCTTTGCGTCGATGGAATCTATAACGCCAGAGCAGATCTTTGCACAATGGCCTGGATGGGCGGCTCACGATGCAATAGCATCTACGGTGTACGTATTTTTAAAACATCCAGATGATTTGGAAAAAGCGCTTGTATTAGGCGCAAATATGTATGGCGATAGTGATAGTATTGCGAGCATGGCAGGTGCTTTAGTGGGAGCTCGATGTGATCGTAATGCATTGCCAGCCGAGTGGGTGGAACATCTTGAAAACAAAACGTATATTACCATGCTTGCCAATAAAGTTATTGGGCTGCAGCACATAAACTGGAAATCGTATAGTCATATATGGGCACACAACAGACTGCCACTGGCCTTGTGCAAAAAAAGCGTACATATATTGTATGCAATGAAGAATGCATCGCTGTTACCTATAAAAAATCCTGAAGACATTGTTGCAGCATTAGAAAAAGTAGCAATTAACGATGAGGCAATTGCTATTGATTGTTGTGCGCGCACCTTGCGGTTTAAATTTAACAATCCAGGAGCTCTATTGTGTATGGCTTTTATCTATGTGAGAAGTCCCATACGTATACGAGATGCAGTACGTGATTTTTTTGCTGGCGTTGAGCGTATGTCAGGTGATACTCTATCGATAGATTATTTGAAAGTGCTGGAAGCTAATGCAGAACTTTTGTCACAACTTCAGGCTATGGATGATGAGCCGTTGATGCAGAGTCTTGTGTACGTATTTGATCAAGTAGCTGCGCACTATAAAAATCTTGACTCCTATGCTTATCCGGAGCGTAAAAAATTGGGTGAAAAAATTAAGGAAAGTTTGCCTGCACAATAAGTACCATGACGATGCAAAGTCATTGTAATACGTGTTGCTAAACTCTTAATTGCTTTTTTTAAAGCACTTTTTATACTTAAGACTTATAGATTATAAGCTTTTTTTAATCAAAAAGGATACTGGAAGTGATCGCTACATCAGATTTCAGAAAAGGCATCAAAATTCTTTTCAGAGATGCACCGTATTCGGTAGTTGATTTTCAACATGTCAAACCCGGAAAAGGTGGGGCATTTGTGCGTACCAAGCTCAAAAACATGATTACTGGCTTGATACTTGAAGAGACCTTTCGCTCTGGAGAAAAATTTCCTTCGCCTGACTTAGAGTATCGTGAAATGCAATATCTCTACTTGCAAGATGAGCAATATAATTTCATGGATCAAGAAAGTTTTGATCAGGTCATTTTTAACAAAAAACAGCTTGGTGATGTAGTAGATTATCTCAAAGAACAGGCAATTTATACAGTCCTTTATTTTGAGGAACGTCCTATTGGCGTTACTGCACCGCTTTTTATGAATCTGACGATTGTTGAAACAACTCCAGGAGTGAAGGGCGATACAGCGCAGGGGGCGGGTAATAAAGCTGCTAAACTGGAGACTGGGCTTGTAGTTAATGTCCCTTTATTTTTACAAGAAGGCGATGTTATTAAAGTTGATACACGTGATGCTAGTTACGTTGAACGGGTAAAGAATTAGGTAGTTCAACGGATATATATGAGTTATTTTGAGACTATTCCATCATTGGATGAGCTAGAAGATAGAGCGGTTGAAACATTGAGCCGCCGCGATATGCGTGCGTTGATGTTTCATCTTTTGTATGCAGCCGAGGCGCATGAATATCATCTGTCAATTGAAGCACTGGTTGATATGTTTAATAATGGTTATAAGCTCAATATCCCAAAAGAGGGTGAACTTTTTACCATGACAGCCGGGATCATTCATAATCGTGATCAGCTTGATACGGTCATAGTTCCTTTACTGCATAATTGGCGTTTTGACCGCTTAAGTGTAGCTACCAAGCTTATTTTGCGCATGGCACTCTGGGAATTGCAACATACTCAAACTTCACCAAGTATTATCATGAATGAGGCGATTGAGTTGGCAAAATGCTTTGCAGAGCTGGATGCCTATAAGTTCATCAATGGTATTCTTGATGAATACGTTAAAAAACACGTTATTTTGCCCGATACTGAGTCAAAAAGCTAACCCAGCGTGGTTTCACGCAAAATTCCCCCAAAAAAATATTCTCAAACCCCATGTACGTGCATTTATGCCTTTTTTGAAGCCAGAAGAACGGCCATAACGTATGGTGGGTTTACCGGCTGCTCTTTGCCTTAAGGGAGCCCCCTAGGCGCCGGGTTCAACATGGTCAACGCATGCCGCTTCAGATTCCATTTGTAATTATTAGCAAAACTGATAAAGTGCTTGTATAGGGCGTAATAAGTTTGATCTATTAATGGTAGGGCGGTATTTATGAAAAATTTCTTTACATTTTTATCATTCTTGGGGCTTGTGGCCGCGATCTCTTTATTGGCGGACAAACCAGAAATACCATCTCTTGATGGAACACTACAAGATAATAATGTGGATGCTGCTAAACGTTGGATTAAGGAAAAAGGCATAGATAGTAAAAATGATGAAGGAGAAACCCTTCTTTATTGGGCATCTGGTTGTGGTGATGAAGAACTGGTCAATTTCTTACTTGCTCAAGGGGCAAATGTGAATGAAGGTCAAGGTCCATTTAGATGGACTCCTCTTTTTAAAGCTGCTCAATATAATCACCCAGAAATTGCTAAAAAATTAATTGCACATGGAGCAGAGGTAAATTACACAGATATTGAGGGGGATACTCCGCTTCACCTGGCAGCCTTTTATGATGCAAAACACACTGCTGAGGTTTTGACTCAAGGTGGAGCAAAGATACATAAGGCAAATGCTTTTAGGAAAACTCCTCTTGCTATAGCGATCAGCTGCAAAAGAAAGAATATGGCTCGCTTTTTACTAGAATTACACTTAAAAAACGCTAATGAGGATATGTATGAATAATGTTTTTAAATTTTTAGCGCCACTGAGTTTTTTGTGGTTCAGTTGTGCATGGACAAACTCGCACGATGGGTCTATGGCTTATTCGGTATGGAACAATGATTTTGAGGGTGTTGAATCTTATATTAGATACCGTGGTGTTAACTGTAGAGACAGCCATTATTTTACTCCTTTGTATTATGCAGCTAGATATAATAAGACAAAAATGGCTCAATTTTTGATTGAGCATAAAGCAGATCCAAATCTCAGAGCGCTAAATGATACCCCTTTTGAAATATCAGTGCACTATAAAAATCTTGCAGTGGCCAAACTTCTCATGAAACATGGGGCAAATATTATGAGTGCCAGGGGCCATGGAGAAACGTTGCTTCATGAGGCAGCTCGGGACAATTATGATGATCCAGCCGATACTCTTCTTAAACTGAAGCCTGACTTAATAGATATCAAAGACGATTTTGGCAAGACACCTTTGGATATAGCAATCAAATCCAGAAGTAAAAAAGTAGTTTCTCTTTTACGTGCTCGAATGAAGCTGGACAGACTTGTTGGGCATTGTGCGGATAGCATGGATCTTTTTGTTTAAAATAATAGGAAATTCTTATGAAAAATTTTGTTAAATTTGTATCACTGCTGATTGTGTTAATAGCTAACACTTTATTCGCTAGCGAAACAAGCATATACACTCCGTTGTGTCGTGCGGTTCGCTATAATGATGTGACAGAGGTGAAGGCGTGGGTTAAAGAACATGGTATAGACGCTATAAATCACCAGAATAAGCGTGGGGAAACGGTAGTGCACTGGATAGCTAGAAATGGCAACGCTGAGATGCTTGATGTTTTGATTAATGCTGGTGCTGATATCCATGCAAAAAATAGCCTTGGTAGTACCCCACTATTGGAGGCAACTAAAAAAAATAATGTCCAAGCCGCTAAAACTTTAATCAAACATGGTGCAGATGTTAATGTTCAAGATACATATGGCGATACTCCTTTACATCTGGCGGTAGGGCATGAGGATTTGCAATTAGCGCTTTTATTAAGAAAGAATGGAGCTGTTGAGAATCATAATGGCATGGGTGAAACCCCATATGATATAGCATTGAACGCAGGTGATTCACGTGCGGTGAGGTTATTGGGTCTTGATTTCCATTATAGTTTGGAAGCGTTTGAAAACCGCATACGGCGGACGCGGGATGAACTAGATTGTAATAACGGCAATGATAACCAGGATTACGTGTTTCCGTTTGATCAGCTCATTGATGATAATCTATTAGGAGAAGATGCTCTTGATACACCACCTCATACACAACCTTATCAATTAGGCATTTTTACGACGCAAGGTCTGGTAAGCAGCATATATTTTAACTTTAATCACGTTGAATAAAATGTAAACTAATCATTTTTGTGCTAACAGGCGTTAATACAGGTTCTTGACGGCAACCTCATTTATTGTTACAATGAGAAAAATTGATCTTTGAAGTTTCCGGGGGCGTACTGGTTTCGACGTGTTATCGAGATTATCCAGAGCATGCCGAGCGTTGATTGAGTGCTCGTTAAACAATTAATCAAAACGATAAGTGCAACTAATTTAGTTAGCACGGTTACGTCTTTTGCACGTGAAGTGGCAAGTGATGTTGCAAGTTTCCAAAAAGTAATGCCTTCGCAGTCATTCGTGCCTGCAGGTGTATTATCTACTTTGGGTGGATTTGTACCTTCTTTTGCTTCTGTAATAGCAGCAGCGTAATTGCTTATCATTAAAACGTGTCTATCAGTTTTATTGATTCGTATTTACCCAGATAGGACTATCTGACAAGATTTTTTGGTTGTGTAGTCAGAATAGTATCACTGAACTGACTCAGCAGCAGACGTTGTCTTTGAAGTGGCAGCTGAGTAGATTCAAAGGATAAGCATGTAGGTGCTTGATTTTTGACATTATGCGGACATGGGTTCAATTCCCATCGCCTCCACCAAACTCTTAAATTACCCCCCCCTTTTGACTATTTTTCATCACTGTAATAACCTGTTTATAGGTTAACTCTACAATTTGTCAGGAAAAGGAAATCATATGAAAATCAATACTTTATCTATAAAAACAGCTTTAATGGCCGTTGCCTTATTGGGCGCGGGAAGTCATGCCCAGCAATGGGGAGGGCGAGTTGTACCATTGAGTGAGTTTGCTCAAAAAGGTGAAACAGCGCGTCAAACTTATGATCGTGTTATTGCTCAAAGTGATTATGTTGCAGTTAAATTTTATCTTCCTCAATGTCCACCATGCAAAGCATTAGCACCAGAATTTACTGCTTTGGCTCAACAATACAAAAATATTCTTTTTATTGAGGTTGACGCGACATTGTATGATGAGTTGTCAAATCAACTCAAGGTGCAGTCTGCTCCGACGTTGATATTATATAAAAATCATAAACAAGTTGTACGTTGGGTAGGCGGTGATAAACAGCGTTTGCGTTCAGAAGTAGGTCGACTGTTGCAATAGTCGACAATAATTTTTATACTCGCACCGATATGATCAATGAATTAATATATGTGTCGTAAAGGTGTGCTTATGTATAATATGCGAACGTGGTATGTAGGTTTGTTGTTTGTTGCCAGTGTAGTATCACATACAGCGTACAGCAGGCGTCCTGTTGTTTATGTTGGGGATACTGATTTAACAACGTACGTATCTATTGATCAAACAACGTATAATGTCATAGAAGACATCACGGTTATAGCACGTGATATTGCTACGAACATGGTAATTTCGCCATATTATGCTTCTTCTCCCATGTTTGGTCGGTTTCAACGCATTAAGAAATTGTGGTTTATGTTCGCGAATCGGTGGCGTGACTTTATCTATACCTATATTTCTGAACAGGCGCTCAATTTTGATGATCTATACATGATATATGATGATATTGCAGACATTGGAGCTAACCTATATAGTGCGCAAAGCAGTGGGGTATATATGTTTGAGTTTCATACACAAGAATGTATTACTACGCTTGAACGTATTATAGATCTTATGGATCGGCCATGGTTTGGCTGGAGTTCTACTACACTCTTGAAAATGGCCAATTCTTACGAAAATATTTTAGAAATTTCTTATGCGTATGTTTAAGTACGCAATCCATTGACTATTGCTTGTACATTGTGATGCATCATGGTGCAATAGGTATCGGCATTGCTGCCTGCAATACCGAGTGTATCTGAGTACAGTGCATCACTTAATGAGACATGAATACGTTTGGCTGCAGCAGCTTCTTGGACTGCTTGCAATGCCCGTATGGGTACTGACGTTTCAACAAACAATGTAGCGATATGATGTTCAACAATGACCTGTGTTAATGATTGTATATCGGTAATACCAGGTTCACTATCCGTGCTGATTCCTTGCAATCCAATAACGCGTACCCCATATCTACGACCAAAATACGCAAAAGCATCATGTGCGGTAATTAATATTCTGTGATCTTCCGGAATTAAGGCGATCTGCCCATAAATCCACGTATCAAGTTCTTGTAAATGACTTAAAAGCAATGCAGTATTGTGAGCATATACGGACGCATGCTGGGGGTCATATTCTTGAAGTAGTGTGCATAAATGCATAATCACCTGCATCCATAAACTGATGTCAAACCAGAGATGCGGATCATATATCGTGCAATGTTCATCAGATGTTAATAAATATTCGCGTGCAATATTTTCAGTTGCTGCTCGCGTTGGACGAGCGGTCATATGTTCAAAAATATCGGCAATCTTGCCTTCTAGGTGAAGCCCGTGATACACAATGAGATTAGCATTGAGTAATTTTTGCAAATCACTTTCGCGCGCTTTATAGGTATGGGGGTCGACTCCAGGAGCCATCAAACATAGTACGTGTGCACAATCACCCGTGATAGACTGTAATGCATCGGCTAAAATATTCGTGGTGCATACTATGATAAACTTTTCGTGGCGCATGCTGGGGGATGCATAATAGAGCATGAGCATGGTGCTCAAGGTTAAAATGCCTAGTACCATGATCATCGATAGCGTGCGGATGCGTCGTTTATACATAGTTTTTACAGGGTTAATTACGTTCTTGAGTAATGATTTGAGCATCTGACTGCTGATTTGACTATTTTATCAAATAAAATTAATTTTAAGGACGATATACTATGAATACTTTTGAGTGAGGGATGATTATGAAAAAGATGATACATATAGCAGCGTGTGGATTGGTGTGCACTTTGGCACATGGTGCGGCTAAGGCCCCGGTGAAAGGTGATACATTGGTTATGCGTTGGACCAATGCTCAAGAGCTTAATACCACAAAGGTAGCTGAAGAAAAACTTATGGAGTTGCAAATGATTAATGATCAAGCAACTGCTGAAGTGCAGCGCCTACAAGATAAACTCAGACAAGCGGAACAAGAGTTTACGGCAAAAAGATCGACGCTGAGTAAAGCGGCGCGTGAAACTGAAGAAGCAAAACTTGTAGCGCTTAAAAGTGAACTTTCAAGCCTTATAGAAACAAGCAAGCTTAAAGTAAGCCGTGCAGTGCAAGAAAAGACAGAAGAAATGGTTGCAGAAGTGGAAGAAGCAGCACGTAAAGTTGCTGAAAAACAAGGTCTTGATGTTATTTTAGACACTGTTTCTGGCCGTGTGCTTTATGCGTCAAAAGAAGCAATGGTAACGGAAGATTTGGTAAAAGAAATGAATAAGCAAAGTGATCTTAAAACTGCCAAGGGCAAGGATGTTAAGTCTGTTTCAAAGCCTCAAATAAAAGCGTAACTTGCAATAAATAATCTAGAAAAAGCGGCCGTGATTTTATCCATCGCGGTCGTTTTTTTGTCATAATTAAGGTATTTGAGCATGGCGGAGCCGCGTATAATTAAAGCAATAATCGGACTAGGTAACCCTGGCAAACAATATGCTGCAACACGGCATAATATTGGCTTTTGTGTTCTTGATGCTTTGTGTGATCAACTGGGCGGTACGTGGCAAGCACACAAAATTTTTCTTGAAGCAACGGTGATGATTGATGATCGTGCTCTACGATTAATTAAACCGCAAACGTATATGAACTCTTCTGGTGCGGTGATGCCTGAACTTAAAAAAAAGGGAATCATGTGTGATCAGATTTTGGTGGTGCATGATGAACTACAACTTCTTTTTGGGCACGTAAAATATCGCTTTAGCGGAAGTGCACGGGGACATAATGGACTAAAATCGATTATGCAGCAGTGTGGCCAGGAGTTTGGGAGAATTTGTTGTGGTATTGGTCGCCCAGAGCATCAAGACGAAGTTTCCAATTATGTTTTGCAGCCCTTTACCGAGTCTGCGCACGAGGTTGAAGCAATGCAACACAAAGCTATTGACCTGATATTGCATATACTGCGACAAGAATAAACAGCGTATTCTAGCGCATTATTCCTTGTCTTTATTTTTGAATCAATTAAAATTACAGTACAACGTATATATTCAAAAATCAATCTTTTGACTGTTTGTCAAAAGAAATTACATAACCGAGGGCAAACACAATGATTTCTTATCTTTTTACCATAATTTGTATGTTGAGTGCAGCATGTTTCATGAATGGTGCTCAGCAAACGCATATGAGCCATAGTGATATTGCTGAAGTGTATCTTACATCATTTGTCAAGCCAGAAGAGCCTAAAGCCGAAGCTACTTTCAAAGCGAAGACTCCCATAGAAGAAGCATTTGCAAAATTGTATACCGTTAAAAAATTAAGCAATTATGAAATGCGATCTCTGGGGTTTGACCTGTTGAATCGTGCAAAGTATACGCGTGCGATAGGTACATATTCACCATTGTGTATTCTTGCGCATGATCTTAATCTTTTTACGTATCAAAGCAAACAAGTGGATGAACGTAATCAACATCTTTTTGCAAAATTGAATAGAGCTGAAACTGTCTTTGGCGAAGCAGTTTTGGCACATATGCTTGGCAATCCAACGAGTGATATAGGCGAGTTGCATGCTCGTCAGGCATTCGTCAAGTTACTTGTTGAGGATGATGCCTTATTTAATGAATTACAAACTTTGGTTGTTCGTGTTAAAGAAAAACAAGAAGATATTTTATTCAATTGGCGAGCACTTGATGATGCGGCGCGTCAGGCACTTACTGATCAGTATCTTACCAATAGTTATATGCAGCGATGTAATACTAATGAATATTTGAATGAAGGTCTTAATAAAGTGCTTCCTTGTACTCTTGCAGCAGTAAGCACAGGTTTTACAGGATATGGTTTATATCAGTGGATGCGTATTGCTCAAATACATGCACAACTTTTTGGATTTTTTAATAAAACAACTATGCAGATAGTGGGTCTTACGTCACTGTATACCATGTATTTCGGGTATGTTGCTTACCAGTTAAGGCAAGCATATAAGAATGCTGCTACAGGGCCTAGTGTCTTTGAACACATGTTTAATAGCATGGTTGGTGCAAGTACGCTTGTGCGTGAAGTGAGCAAGATACAGGATATTGCGAAAAACAATGCGATAATGAATGCAGCATTACCATCCTCTATTACGACGATTGCAACAAAACATAATGACAAGTATGAAGCTTTATTGGAACTTTTGCAAACAAACACTTTCACTGGTAAGCATACTTTCTTTACCTTTAGTGGTCGTGTTAACGTTGCATATTTTCTTATGCAAGAAGTGAAAGATGAGTTTATTCCTTTCATGCAATTAATTGGTACGATTGATGCGTATCTTTCGATTGCAAAATTGTACAGAGAGCATAAAAATCAGCGTGCAACGTATAGTTTTGTTGAATTTATAGCGCAAGAAGCGCCGTATATTAATGCGCAAGGTTTTTGGAATCCAATGCTTGATGCTTCAACGGTAGTGACCAATGATATTATCCTTGGTGGTGATAACGCGCGCGCTGCTTTAGTTACAGGATCAAATACCGGCGGTAAATCGACTATTGCGATCCAAGGGTTTACTACAACATTATTACTTGCGCAAACATTTGGTATTGCTCCTGTTGTGCGATTAGTTATGACGCCGTTTGATTACATTGCTACCTTGCTCAAAGTGCAAGATAACGTGTTGACGGGGCATTCGCACTTTTTGTCAGAAGTAGAATATGCTGCAAAAATTCATGCTACTATTAATCAATTGCCAGCCCATAGCAAGGCATTTCTTGTCGTGGATGAGCTTTTTGAAGGAACCGTTGCGCAAACGGGAAGCAAAGCATTATATGATTTTGCTAAAAAACTCGCAGATAATGATCATCTTCTTTTTGTGATTGCAACACAACATCAAGTTGAGCCAACTCAGCTTCAACAGGCAACCGATGGAGTGGTTAAAAATTATAAAGTTGATGTTATCAGGCTAACCGACGGCACTATAGTTCGTCCGTATACGCTTGCAACTGGAGTGAGCGAAGTGAATATTGGTGATGATCTTCTGAAAGCTGCATTCAATCAAGCGTATTAAACGTATGATATGCATAGCGGCGCAGTAGTTTTATAAAAGGTATTTTCTTGATGCAACTCAGATTTGCTTCATGTGTTCAAAAGTATGCAACACGCTATTTTGTGTGTTGCATACTGACTTTTTGCTGGATGCAGTATGTGCTAGCTGATGTATCATATGAACAACTTGCAACAATATACACAGGATTGCCCGAGGAACGACAAAAGATTTCAGAGTTTAAGCAGTTGAGTGGAGATGAGCGTAGAGCGCTCGTTTTTAAACTGTTTTCTGATGCAAAAAACAAAATATCCAAGCAAGAGCTTGAAGGTAAGCGTATCAAAACAGTTATGCATGATCTTAATGTATTCAGCTACCAAAGTAAGGATGTTGGCGAGCAGCGAGATCATCTTTTTGCAAAAATCAATCGCACTTCAACCGTATTCGGGCAAGTAATACTTGCTCATATACTAGCCAATCCGACTGCTGACGTACAAGAACTGCAGAGACGACAAAAAATTGTGAGATTGTTTGTGAATAATCCAGATCTTTTTGAACAGGCGACTGCATTGATTGATAATATTAAAAGGCATCAGGATGCGCTTTTGGTCAATTATACGGAGATAGATTTTGTGCAGTGGAACGATATTAAAAAAGAAGTTTTTTTTAATGAATTTTATCATTGTAACATTTTCAATACTCATGCATATTCAAACCAAATTTTTACCTCTTATGTAACTTCAAACATATTGTTTCTTCCGTCTTTTTTAGCCGGAGTATGCGGCTCTGGGTACTCTTTGTACTCGAATGGTAAAAAAATGAATGCGAGTAACGAGCTCAAGGATTGGTTTTTACATTACTCAAGCGCAGGTAGTGCTTTCGTGTCACTTGTGGCCAACCTGGTATGGTGCGGTTACTCTCTCATACACTACAAGCACAATATTCAGCAAGTCGGTAAGATCACTCCTGAATTATGTACACGTGTACAAGCTGTATCCCAGTTGGTACAAAATACGCATCAATTGCGGAGACTGCTGCGAGAGCATAAAACGTATATACAATCTATGCGTATATTTGATGACCAATTTACGCAACATATCAAAAATCTTTCTGGCGCAGATTGGTATGCAGGAGTACGGTCATTTAATGCGGAATCAGCCTTTGGGGGACAAACACGATCGACCTATTATCTTATGCGTGAACATAAACATCAGCTCATTGAATTGATGAAAGTGATTGGTGAACTGGATGCTTATCTTGCAATTGCCAAATTGTACAAAGAGCAACAATACAGTTTTGTTGATTTTAATACTGACAATCAAGCGATGCAGCTTCAAGGTTTTTGGAATCCGATGTTTTCAGCTGATAAAGCGGTAGGTAACGATATGCAGCTGGGTGGCAATAATGCGCCACGCGGAGCAATTGTGACCGGATCGAATACGGGAGGCAAATCAACTATTATGATTAATGGTCTGACAGCGGCTATTTATTTAGCGCAAACTTTAGGAATTGCACCGGCGCGATCGATGAGTATGAAACCATTCGCTTATATAGGGACGCTGCTGAAAGTTCAGGAGAATATTAACAAAGGGGAATCGCACTATCAAGCGGAAGTTAAGTATGCTGCACGGGTGTACAAAGAATTGAAAGAAGTTTCTGAAAATGATGAAGCGTATTTGGCTATTGATGAACTTTTTGAAGGTACTGTGGCCGATGTTGGATCTAAGGCGCTGTATGCGTTTGTGCAGAAATTGCTGCAAAATAAGCGTCTTAAATTTGTTATAGTGACGCAGTATCGTGGTGATATACTTAATCTTGAACAAGAGTCTGACGGTGCATGTCAAAATTATAAAGTTGATGTTATCAAAAAACAGGACGGATCGGTAAAGCGACCACGCGAAGTGAAAAAAGGCATTAGCCAGGTCAGTATTGGCGAAAAGCTCTTTGAGGAGGCTTTTGCGGAGGGCTAAAATTCATAGTACTATTGATTTATACACTATTTTTACTATAACCAATGGAGGTTTTTTATGGTGACAGGTATTACTCATATAACGTTATTTGTTCGTGATCAAGAAGAAGCATTGAATTTCTATCAAAAGCTTGGCTTTCGTATACATACTGATGCACAGTTTGGCCCGATGCGATGGTTGACGATCTGTTTGCCAGAGCAGCCAGAACTTGAAATCGCACTTATGAAAACTGAAACAGCTGATGAAGCAGCGTTGGTAGGCAAGCAAAGTGCTATTAAACCATTGATCAGCATAGCAAGCTCTGACTGCCATGATGATTATGAGCAATTGCAACGTGCTGGGGTTGTTTTTGTTGAACAACCAACACAACATCCATGGGGGATTGGCGCCGTATTGCAAGATCTTTATGGCAATTTGATCTATATGTGCGAATCAATACAAAGCTAATTTGAGCATTATTCTGAACTTTTGATCAGTGATTGCAAATTACGCAATGCTTGTGCAGGATGATGGGTGGAAAAAATTGCTGAAGAAATGGCGATCAAATCTGCACCATCATCCACAAGCAAAGGCAGCGTGGTGGCATTAACTCCACCGTCGACACTTATGGTGAAATTAAGGTTATTTTTTGCACGATAGGCGACAAGATCTCTGATTTTTGCCCTTATTTCAGGGATAAATTTTTGACCAGAAAATCCTGGCTCTACTGACATAATGAGTACGTCATCTATCGTAGTATCCAAAAATACCAATGCTTGCTTAACGGGTGTTTTTGGAGCAAGAGCAATACCAACTTTAAAATTATTGCCTCTTGATGATTTTAAACATTCATGTATTTTATCATTATTTTCTATATGAAATGACATAAGTGAGTGTTGTGGTAGGGTGAAGTAGGTAAGAAATTGGAGTGGATTTTCTACCATCCAGTGTACCCATAGATGATGATGTGTACTATGGGCTATAGCCTTAACAGCAGACGGATTGAACGCCATATTAGGAACATAATGCCCATCCATAATATCAATATGATACCCCGAGCAGTATGGATCAAGGGTAGTAATGATTTCGCCAAGATTGAGCGGGTCGGCTGCCATTAATGAAGGGTAAATGAGCGGCATAGATATTCCTTGAAAATGAAGCTATTGGGTACATTATATAAAGCTGATATACTATATTACAAGCACGAGTACATACAATTTTTTCGGTGATATGTCTTTAAATAGGAGTTCATACCTATGGAACAACCCATGATCAAGCAGGTAAGCATGCTTATTTTGCGTCAACCCGATATCGCAGCTGCGGTTGATTTTTATCAGAAATTGGGATTAAAACTCAAATTCCATCTCAAAGATGCATGGGCAGAAATGGCACTTGGCCCTATCAAAATAGGCTTATGCCCTACCGATGCTCCTATTGAATACCGCACGGGGATCGTTTTTGAGGTTGAAGATTTGCGAGCTTTTTACGGTGTATTCCAAGAAACGGGCATATTTATTGGAGAACCCAAAGAGGCGGTGCATGGTATTATGGTCTCCTTTAAAGATTTGGGTGGCAATATCATTGATCTGTACCAACCTACCCCTGAACGTGTGGTAGAATTGGCAAAAAACGCCGCTCGTCAACAAACCGAGGATGAGTGTTGTCAAAAAAATGAAAAAAATAGTGCAAGCTCAAAAAAGCAAAAATGCTGCAAATCGGACACTTTTAAGGCATGCGCTTAGCGTTATTTTTGATAAAATCTTAGTCTCTTCATATCAAAAAAAATACATTGATTTTTTTAAATTTGATTTTATACTTAATTACAGAGTGAAGCAATGGGAAGTGGCCTGGTTTCAGGTCCTTCCCACTATATATCCCTAAAAAATAGGGATTGATGCTTAGAAAAAAAAGTCTATAAAAACGCGTATGTTAACTATAGGAGATGTTATGTTCCAAAAGTTTCGTCCACTTGGCGATCGTGTTCTCGTAAAACGTCTTGAAAATACCAACAAAACTGAAAGTGGTTTGCTCTATATCCCAGATTCAGCTAAAGAAAAAGCTCAGTTAGGAGCAGTGCTTGCAATTGGTGATGGTCGTGTTGATGCTCAAGGTAAGCGTGTACCTGTGCAAGTAGCAATCGGTGATACCGTATACTTTGGTAAATATTCTGGCACAGAAGTAGGGGTTGACACTTCCGTAGATTATTTGATTATTCGTGAAGATGAAATTCTTGGTGTTGTAGAACAGTAATAGCTGGACACTGAACCTTAAAAAATTGGTTAGGAGAAATTATGGCTGGTAAACATATAGTATTTGGTACAGAAGCACGTGAAAAAATCCGTAAAGGCGTAGATAAACTTGCTGACACGGTAAAAATCACACTCGGACCTCTAGGCCGTAATGTTGCATGCGATCAAGCATTTGGGGCTCCAAAAGTTACCAAAGATGGCGTGAGCGTTGCTAAACAAATTGAATTAGAAGATAAGCTTGAAAATATGGGCGCACAAATGGTGCGTGAAGTAGCAAGCAAAACAGCGGATATTGCCGGTGATGGAACGACGACTGCTACCGTGCTTGCACAAGCAATTTTCCGTGAAGGTAATAAATTTGTCACTGCTGGCGCAAATCCAATGGAATTGAAGCGCGGTATTGATAAAGCCGTTGTGGCGGTTGTTGCATCTATCAAACGTGCATCCAAATTAGTAAATAGCAAAAAAGAAATTGAACAAGTCGCTACCATCTCTGCAAACTCTGATACGATTATTGGACAACAAATTGCGCAAGCAATGGAACGTGTTGGCCGTGATGGTGTTATCACTGTTGAAGAAGCAAAGGGTATGGAAGACGAGTTAGAAGTAGTTGAAGGTATGCAATTTGATCGTGGCTATCTTTCACCGTATTTCGTAACCAATGCTGAAAAGATGGAAGCGCAGCTTGATAATCCATATATCTTGATTTACGAAAAAAAGATCAACAGCATGAAAAGTCTTTTGCCCGTGCTTGAGCATGTTGCAAAATCAGGACGTGCTTTATTGATTATTGCTGAAGATATTGAGGGCGAAGCGCTTGCAACTTTAGTAGTTAACAAGTTGCGTGGTACCTTGAATGTGGTTGCGGTTAAAGCTCCAGGTTTTGGTGAACGTCGCAAATCTATGTTGGAAGATATCGCCATCTTGACTGATGGACGCATGGTTTCTGATGAACTTGGCATTAAGCTTGAAAGCGTGACTGCTGCGGATCTTGGTACGGCAAAACGTATTGTGATTACTAAAGATGACTGCACCATCATTGATGGTTTTGGATCAGCTGATGCAATCAAAGGTCGCGTAATGCAAATCAAAGCGCAGATTGAAAATACAGCATCTGATTATGATAGAGAAAAGCTGCAAGAGCGGTTGGCTAAACTTGCAGGTGGCGTTGCTGTCATCAAGGTTGGCGCTGCAACTGAACTTGAAATGAAAGAAAAGAAAGATCGTATCGAAGATGCCCTCAGTGCTACACGAGCAGCGGTTGAAGAAGGTATCGTCGCTGGTGGTGGGGTTGCATTACTTCGTGCGCAAGCAGAAGTTGATGCGCTCAAATTGGAAGGCGATGAAGAGCTCGGAGCGCGTATTGTGCGTCGTGCGTTAGAAGAACCACTTCGCATCATTGTATCTAATGCTGGTTATGAAGCCTCAGTTATCGTTAACCGTGTGCGTGAATCACAAGGCACCTTTGGTTTTGATGCCAAAAATGGTACTTATGTGGATATGGTTGTCGAAGGTATCATTGATCCTGCAAAAGTTGTGCGTTCTGCATTACAGCACGCGGCTTCTATTGCTGGATTATTGTTAACCACTGAAGCAAGTATTTATGAAATTCCTGAAGCTAAAAAAGATGCTGCTGCAGGTCACCAACATGGTGGCGGCATGGGCGGAATGCCAGGAATGTATTAATACCACGCTATTGATTGTATATAAAAAAAGCCTCGGAAAAATTCCGGGGCTTTTTTGTTGGTAAAAAATGTCCACATACGGTAATTTTTAGTTATTTTTTGCCAAGTTGCTTTTAATTATTTGTAAATAAAATTGAAATCTAGATCACCTTATGTTACTGTATGATGACGACTTCTTTGTTGTATAGTATTATTTGTATGGGATATTCATGAAAAAGTTTACACGAATTTTATTGATTTTGGCATATGCAACGAGCGGAATATATGCACATACCTTGTTCGGTGCTCATGACGCAGGTGTTTACCACATTGCTCCAGACAATAAAAATATAGAATATCGTTATGCTTCTGCGCAGACATATACGGATGTAGAGCAGGAGCATGATCATTATGCATTTGGAGGAGAGCATCAAGGGTATCCTGCCTTTAAATTTGGTACTACTAAAACGCGACAAGTACAAAAAGTGCGCCATCATCCTGCTGGTTTGTATTATAAAGACAGTGATGTACGATACGACGTTCCTGTGGGAACAAATATCGTATATTCGTTGGTAAAATCACCTACGGGTGATGTGCAACGTTTAGTTGTCTGGAGGATAATGCAGAGCAAAATGACACAAAACAGGATCAATCGGGATTGTGTAGAAGTTAATGATACATGGGTGGCCAAGACTGCATTGTTGGGTCTTTTGAGTGGATTGACTACTGGATTGTTTGGTCGCTATGTACTAAGCGCTGATGACAAGTATACTGCAGCGTGCGCGCTTGCAGGACTTATAGGTGGCGGGGTTATTGGTGGTTATAGCAATAGTGGCGAGAAACGTTGGGTCGATTGTCAGTATATGACCAATGAATCGCGAAATATATTATTGCAAAAAATGATTGCTGCTGGTGATAAACGAGCGTCCTGGGTGCAAAATACAAGTTTATCAGTGGTTGATGTTTTGGAAGTAAGAACAGGACAGAGAAGAGGAAAAGCTCATATTGACCATTTTGCGATTAAACCTGCGACGCCTGATGATGTTGCCAAGGCGCAAGAAAACAATCACGGTGAGCAAGGGTCGATTGCTTATGCCTTGGACGGTCGTGTGATGCAATATGCTATGACCAATGATGAGCATGGGTTGACTCTCATGGCACGTTTAAAGCGTGTGGTTGGCTTAAATCCTTAAGCTTGAAGTAAAATTGTTGGGTATCGTATTCTATAAAAAATTATGCACGGCATTTACGATGGCTGCAGCATCGATTTTAGCCCATGCAAGTAATTTTTCCGGAGTTCCTGATCGCGGTAACTCGCGCACAGCCAAACATGTTATAGTTGTAGCATAATCACGCACTGCATACGTCACTGCTTCTCCCAAGCCGCCTTCCAGATAGTGATCTTCCACCGTGATAATACGATTTTTACATGCTTGTACTACTGAGATAATAGTGTGCACATCAAGTGGCTTGATTGAATATGCATCAATCACCGCAATGGCAATTCCTTGTTTAAGCAGTAGTTCATGCGCGCGTAGCGCTTCAAAAACGGTAATGCCCGCCGCTATTACACAGGCAACATCCTGTTGGCTTTGTCGTAATACGGTGCATCCGCCAATACGAAATTCATCAGTTGTTTGGTAAATCACTGGAGTTGCCATGCGCGTTGTGCGCATATAACTGATACCATCACGGTAATTGGCCATACACGCTACAAGCTTGTAGGTGCTTACGGCATCACAGGGATATAATACGATACTTTTAGGCAATCCACGCATCATGGCAATATCTTCCAATGCCATTTGTGATGGTCCATCTTGGCCAATAGAAATGCCGGCGTGTGATCCGACAAGACGTAATGGTGAGCTACCAATCGCTGCCATGCGTATTTGATCGTGCGCGCGCGTAAAAAACGCACCGAACGTAGAAACAAAGGGAGTGTGGCCGCGTTGTGCCATACCAACTGCCATGCTGACCATATTTTGCTCTGCTATGTAGCATTGCACGAAACGATTTGGATATGCGTGCTCAAACAGTTCTGCATAGGTAGAATTTTTAACGTCACCATCTAAACTTACTACAGCATCATTTATTTTACCAAGCGCACATAATGCATGACCATAACTTTCTCGCGTTGCCATGGTAGTGCCGAGCGCATAATCGGGATTAGGCAACTGCATGAAAGTTTTTGATGGTGTAAATTGTTTTGTTATTTGTGGTACGCGCGGTTTCCATACATAAGCATAATCATAGGCAGCAGCGCGCGAAAATCGTTGCGCAAGTTCTGCAAGCGCTTGCGGTAATACAGCATTGGCAAGCGGTTTGCCATGTACCCCTTCTTTATCTTGCAATGATGCAATACCATATCCTTTGAATGTTTTGGCGACAATCATGGTTGGGCGTACTTGCTCAGTGTGTGCTTGATCTAATGCATGCATAATCGCTGGTATGTCATGTCCATCGATGATGATGGTACGCCAACCAAATGCTTCAAATTTTTGTGCATAACGGTCAACGTGATGATTATGCAATGATTCGTCACTTTGTGCCAAACGGTTGCAATCGAGAATGCCAATAAGATTGTTTAACTGGTAATGATCGGCAAGTGCTGCTGCTTCCCAAATTGATCCTTCAGCAACTTCGCCATCACCCAATAAAACGTAGGTGAAGTAGTTATGCTCTGTGCGTTTGGCAGATAATGCCATTCCCACGCCGACCGATAATCCTATGCCAAGTGAACCGGTCGCTGCTTCTGTGCGTGAAAAACGTAACGTCGGATGCCCCTCAAGAACTGAACTAAATTCACGATAAGTCATCAAATCATCAATCGTAAGTACGCCGACCTCTTTCCACGCAGCATACAGCAGTGGTGCAGCATGCCCTTTTGATAAAATAAATCGATCATTGTTAGGATTAGCCGGATCATGCGGATCATACTGCATTGCATATAAAAATAGTACTGCCACAATATCAGCAGCTGAAAGACATGAACTGGGATGTCCCGATTTTGCATGCGTCGTCATGCGTAATGAATTGACACGCAGTTGATATGCAGCATGTTCAAGAAACAATAATAATGCAGAATCATTATGCATAGTGCCGGCCGATCTTATTTTTTATTTTTTTTACCATCGCCACGTCGCCAACCGTCTCCGTGGGGTTTTGAAAAAAGACGTGTAATATATTGTGCTCCTAACGACATTTTTTTACGGGTTGATTCCATCAGCGTGCGCCAATACATTTTGACACGATTTTTATCTTCAGGACCGCGGCTTTTCATAATCTTCCTTTATGTTTCATAATCTTCCTGCTGACTGTAACAATAAGTGTTCAATCGATCAAGAAGCTTATCAAATATTTGAGTGTTTGTGTGTGTACTATGCATATGCTATCATAACCTGTGTTGATTAAATCTTGTAAATAGATGAATACTTATGAAAAAAATAGCGATAATAGCGCTTTTGCTGACTGCACTTTGTTGTTCCATGGAAAAAAAAGAAAAATTGAGTAAAAAAGTGCAATTTACTTCTCCTGGTCAAGATATAGTAGCTTGGTCCTCGCCACTCTTAACACTGGTAAGTCACAAAGAACGCCTCAGGTTGGAACATATGTGCCGTACTTCTATGATATACGATGCTTTGCAAGCACTTACTGTTCCAAAGGTTCTACCAAGTTTGTACCATTCCAATGATGGTACGAATCTACCATTATCATTAACCTATGCAGCAATGTCGCAAGAAAGCAGGAAACTGTACGCAATCGTTTGGCAAAGAGAAACACAAAAAAACAGTGTGATAAGTTTAACTCAGTATTTTGACAAGTGGGTACCTTGTTTTGTCCATCCAGACACGTCTCGGGGTGCATTGCTTTGCATGAGAAGAAGCGAAGCCAAATCGTGCCTTGCTTTGGCAGATCAAGCTCCAAAAGAGCATATAGTGCGCGTTGGTTATGTATTCACGGACAGTGATGAATTTCAAGGTGCTGAATTTAAAACTGATTTTAGTTGTCAACATATTGTTGAATTACTGCGCATTCTGTCTGTACGTTATCCTGCATCAAGCAATGCGTTACGAGCCCTTGATCCATTGCTCGCAAAAAAATGACGTGTTTTATGTATTGGGAATCTTCTCTAACAACTTGATCACTTGGCCACCTTGCGTCACCAGCAGATCACCTCGTGTATCTATATGAAGCGATGATATTGGATCCTTAAAAACATGGTGTTTTTGTTCATCCCCATTGTGCACGGATTTTACATAGAGTACCCTACCGGCGGTGTAGGCCAGCGTGGAACAATCGAGTGAAAGTACGATATGCGATGGAGTGTCAGGGCCACGATGTTCAAATTCTCTGATCAATCCACTCGTTTTACGATCGAGTATTCGTATCTTTTTTTGTGCCATGGCGACAATTGCATTTGGATGGGATAAAACACGTTCGATAGGTATACCATGAAAAGCTCTTATTGAGGATTCTATGAATAAATGGGTTTGAGCAGAGATGTGTATGTTTCCATCAAGATCCCCCATGATTGGGTGAGTCATTGAAAAATCAACGGCCGTGATTTTATGCATTTCTCTGTCATTATGTGTTACATTTCCCTTTTTGTAAGCCATAGTGATTTGTTGTTTGAATGATTGAAATGCTATCAAGTGCTTGTGACTAAACATAAATGCAACTTGATCAACGTAGGATGCATCAGTGCCATATCTTTCTGATAAAGTCAGAGGGACAAGATATTTATTGTCCTTACTATCGTGGTGTATATACGCAATATGTGGATGCAATGATAGAGGAGAACCGCTTACAGAGTTGTAGTTACGCAAACAATAATATTCGTCATCATTATCGGATTGGTTTTTGGATGAATGATCACCGTAAAGAGTCTTGGGGTACTTAGCAAGTTTTACGGTACCAAGCTCTGTACCACCATAGGTGATTATTGCTTTATTAGAAAATCTGTTCCAAGCAACATCATAGGGCTGGTGATTTTCCGATATTGGAATAATAACCTGTTGTTGGCCATCGTGCGTGTCATGAACTCTAGTAGAATAGGTATTGCTTACTGGATTAAAACCAAAAGTGATTATATATTGCCCATTTGGCGAAATGCTTGCATGGGTTATAGCTTCCTTTTTCTGTTTATGCTCATTATTAATGTACTGGGCAAAAAAATAGGGCGCAGCACAATATTGTTCAACAATATTGGTGAGCGTAGGGGGCAGGTGAGGAGATGCAGCTTGGGCTACTAAAGATTGTTTGACTACTGCTTTAACTTTACGCTTTTTTTTAGCAGGCTCCATGGTGTAACTAAGAATTCCTGTAAATAGAGTCAATAATATCCCCGTGTACTTTATACTGAGTTTCATAATAAGCTCTTTCAGCTGGTATAATACTTATTTAACCTACATAGTGTATAGAGAGGCAGCTCAAAAATCCATTGTGTAAAAAACTGTTTATGCTACAGTGTTTTTATTATGTTACATTCGTATGGTAAGGCATGTGCCGTCTGGCTATGCCGATTTTTATATATACAGTCTTTTTTGTCGCTCATTTCATTACCGATCTTGATTGCGTGGGGCTTGCCTTTTTCATATGGCACAGCAGTGGGAAACCTTATCTTTTCACCGATTATTATGCTTTTTTTACTCATCGCTTCACTGGTATTTTTTTGCCATCTTGTATGCATACCATGTGAATTAGGGATCTGGCTTCTGGAACATGTTAGTGCGCTCTGGGGGTGGTCACTGACGTTTTCTGATGCTGCATGGCTTGCACATTTTGTCTGTCCGCCTAAGGTGCTTTTACTGCTTATTCCTTGTGGTGTGTGTCTGCTGGTGATGCGACTTGCTCCCTATTCTATTTGGTGTAAGTCTGCAGTAATGACCGGTTGTTTACTCGTAACCTGTTGCATATTGCGTCTATCGTCATGTATTGTGTCGCCCACCATGACGGTGTTACCATGCGCGCGTGGTGATATTACGTTTATTTATAAAAATAGACGACTCATGATGATTGATACGGGCGGTATGAGTGCATTGAAAGGAACGGCATCATGGACTCAATATACGTGCATTCCCTACATTGCCAAAGCATATGGCAGAATGCACATAGATGATCTGGTAGTGTTGAAAGCGACTACCACTACACTCAAAACAATCATAGCTCTACATGAGACTATGAGTATTGGAAATCTCTATATCCCACGCACGGTGCTGCGCGATAACGAGGACCTTGCACATATACTTGCTTCTTTACCCATACATGTGATATCCCTTGATCATGACCATGTGTTACTTGGTAATAATCAGCGTGATAGGCGTGGTACCATTACGGTAGTGCGTGATACTCCAAAAAAACATGGTACGGTACGTTATATGATGACCATTGAGGGAGTAATTGACAATGAAGCAGTTACCATTTATCCTTCTGGCTATACAAAAAGGAATAAAGATGTGTACAATTGATGTATTGTATGGTCATACAATGTTAAAGGTATGATGCTATTATGGCGACAAAACGAGTTCTTATAATTGTGGCACACCAAGGGTACCAACAGGTTGAATACAGTGTTCCGAAAAAATTGCTTGAGCAAGCAGGCGTTACTGTAGTTACTGCAAGTAATGGACTAGGTGAGGCCGTTGCCAAAGATGGATCAGCAGCGCCAGTTGATGTATTGCTGGAGGATGTTGATAGTAATGAGTACGATGGATGTATTTTTGTTGGTGGTCCTGGAGCACTTGAACATTTAGATAATCAAACCAGTTATGAACTCATTCAAAAGATGTCAGAAAAGAAAAAAATGATCGGAGCCATCTGCATTGCAACACGTATTCTTGCCAAAGCGGGTGTTTTGCACAAACGGCAGGCAACCGGATGGGATGGCGATAGTCAGCTTGCTGAGTTGTATCGTGAACATGGTGTCTATTACGCTAAACAGGATGTTGTAGTTGATGATTATATCATCACCGCCACCGGCCCAAGCGCGGCACGTGAATTTGCCGAACGTGTTATAGCGGCATTGCATATTGATTAAGTATGTGCTGTTTTTTATACTGTCGAGCTTTTCCATGCTAAAGCGACGTTATCATCGATATTTAAACGTGCGATTGGTCTAGTAGGATTTTTGATGTAATACTGTCCGCTGTTACGACGATTACCAACTTTAAATAGATTCAAAGTATTTGGATCCAAAAGATGTATATTATTGTGTCCTTCGTTGTCGCTTGCATACAACATTACTCCTTCTCTATCTATTTCTGCTGAGCGGCATGTGTGCCGTACAGCTAACGTAAATGCGAGTGATTTTGCTAATGGAGCGTGAGGAAGTTTTGTGCATTGAAATTGTTTTTTTTCGTTAAACAACACCTTTTGTAATTGCAGAGCGTGTTTATTCTCGGACTCCGAGAATAGTGCATAGATAGCACTTTGCTGTGAGGGTACGGTTTTTAGCCCTTCTTGTGAAGGTATTGCTTTACTACTTGCAGAGCTATTGGTTGCGCTATATTGTGTAATGGATTGTGGCGTTCCAACAAAAAGGCCTGTTTCACCAAAAAAAAGTGTATGAGGGTTATCATCCAAATGAATTGCGCACAATGCCACTACGGTTTTCAGGTCAATAGTAAAAAGTGATTTACCTGCGTTATATACCAAAATATCGCCCGTGGCATTAAGCCGCATAAGTTGAGGTTGCCATGGCCCTGAATGGTGATATTCTGCAATTTTTTTACCGGTGGCTCGTGATACAATGGTGATATATCGTTGTGCAAAAAGCGCTGCAATACGATCATGTGCTTGTGCAACACCCGTGATTGCTTGAGAAGATACAGAAGTAGTTTCTATAATTTTGCCGCTATTAAGATCGAGAATATTTACATCTCCATTCAGACGCCCAATAATAGGCAATTTGTTGAGTAAATCAGCAGCGGTGACGTTTTGTATGGGGTGTATGGGTTCTAAAGCAAGTTCTTGAGAGTCTTCCATGTGTGGATTATCAGTGATATAAACCGATTGTGTACGGGGAACATAGATTGCAATCAGGGTATCGTTATTCAATAGGCGACTTTGTTGTATAGGTTGTGCTTTACCTCCTTCGTTTGGAAAATAAGTATCACAGGTTTTAAGTTGTCCAGAATATGGTATGGATTGGAAGGTAACATGTGCAGGCCCCTGTGGAGTATTCTGCGTCGATGTATAATAATAAGTTTTTTCATCGTCCTGAGAGTGCTGTGTTGCCCCCGTGCTTTCTAGTGACGATGGAATTCGAATATCTTCACCCCAGTTATCAGTGTTTACGCAGAAACGAGAACTATCAGTGGCCCATGTGATATTATTTACACGACTTTCATATTCTAAAACGTAAGCGCAAGCTACATCCATAATTTTTTGTGTGGATCCATCATCAGCCTTGTGTAATCGCACATAAGATTTATTTTTTTTCGCTTCATATCCTACGGTCAGATAATATTTTTCATTCGGAGACACGCTTAGATGCGAACATTGTTCTTCAAAATGTGGATAATGAGGATAAGTATGCTGTTGAATAAGGAGCCGTGGAATTTTTGTTTTTTTATCAAGAGCTGCGCAGTGGAGAAGTTGCGGAATAAAAACAATGAATAGTAATAAACGGTATATGCGATACATGCGAAAGCTTTCCTTTTTTATGCATTAATCAGATAAAAATAGTCTATAAGCCTCTGTGGTGTATTACAAGAAAAAATGATTGCAAAGAATGCACGTGAATTTGCTGAGCGTGTTATTGCGGCGTTGCATATTGATTAAGCCGATTTTGAACTTTTTTCAATGTTCTTAAGATCTTCGATTAAATTCTTAATTGCTTCTTTGTGATTTTGTTTTTCAAAGAAAGCCTTAAATTGATTCAACCAATTTTCTAGTGCGCCAACATGGGTTTGCTCCCCGTAATTTACAATTACGTAAACATCTTTTACGCGAGCACTCAGCGTGGTGAGGTCGCGAGTCGACAAAATCTCATCGATAAGTGAAACTGCTATATTTGAATGATTAAGAATCTTTGTAACGTCATCTTCAGAAAATCCTCTCGTAGTTAAGTATTGTGGTGATTGGCCGGGTGCGGCTGATGATGGTTGAGGGACCGCAGGAAATGGCATTAATTGTGTAGGAATTGGTGCGAGTTCAGTTAATGCTTGAGGAGCTGGCGTTGGCTTTGCTGGTGCAGCAGCAGATGATGTTGATGGTGAAGCAGCGCTGGATGACACGGGTTGTGGTGGTTGCTGTGACCTGCTTGTTGGCGGTACGGTTTTGGGCGTTATATTCATAAGCTCGGTGATCAGGAGTTGAATTTCTGCCTTTTTTTTGGGAAAAATAACTTTGAATTGATTAAACCACTCGCGTAGTTGATCGCTCAATTCAGTATCTTGCTTACTAAGAATGATGACAATACGATGTATGTATTGGTCAAGCTCAACAGCGGGAGCATTCTTTAAGATGGAGTTTATGAGCTTCACTGCTTCTTGATGTCGGCGAAAGCATTGTGTGATTTGCTCAGCGGTTATTGTCTCTGCAACTCCGGCATCAAATCCCTCAGGAAGAGTAAGTTCTTTAAATTGATGGGTTGGAAGCTTGGGTTTTGACCAAAGATACCATGCTGCGGTACCTAAAAATAGTAATGCTGCCGCCGTAGCTCCCCATGTGCGTCTATCTTGCAATACCGTATATAATCGGGCGGCATAAGAAGAAGCAGGTGAAGATTGCATGCTGTATGCCGGATTACTTTGCATGCAGCAGAGTACGAGCATAGCAAGACCGTAACGTATTTGTGTGCTCTGTTTTTTCATACTATTATCTCCTAGTATTAATTTATCATTATTGTTCACGCGTTAGTTTTAAGAGGCTACTAACTAAATTACCAATTGCTTGAGCATGCTCTGGAATTAATATTGTAAATTGTTCGAGCCATATGCATAGATTCTTTTTTGACTGAGGATCGCCTTGTGCAAGAATTTTATGAATAGTATTTTCATAGCTATCCAATTGTGGTAAATGACGATTTTGCAAGTATTGATTAATTTTTTTGGCTCCATCGGATTCAAGAATTTTTTTCACCGATTCTTTGCTGATTTCCTTACCTCTTTCTATGGAAGGGAAAAATATAGGAAATTTCCTTAATGCAGCGGATGGTAGGGGAGCGGGTGGCATAGGTGATTCAGAGGGCTCAGATGTCACCGAGTGTGGGGTTAATGATTCTGTAGATTGCCAAGCAGATTTGAGACGAGCGGGACTTTTAAAAATTTTCACCAAACGAATTTGTGTCATTAAATTATGAAACTCTTGCTGCAGCTCTGGTTTTTCAACAGGATTAAATTGCGCAAACCATTGTAACAGCTTTTCATGTAATACTTCGTCGTTTTGATTAAGAATTGTATAAATTTTATTGGTATCAAGTAGTGGCTCATTCGATCGCTCCAGAAGAGTGTTTATGAATTTAATAACTGGATTGCTTGCATCTAATAATGGCGGTAGATGTTGTAGCGGTAGCGGCATTGATGGGGGTAGAGGCACTGTGCCAATAGTAGGAAACGGCTCTAGCTTCGAAGGAATTCCAGTTGATGGTCTTGGGACGTCTATGAATTGAATCACTGGCTGGCTTGCATCTAATAATGGCGGTAGATGTTGTAGCGGCAGCGGCATTGATGGGGGTGGAGGCACTGTGCCAATAGTAGGAAACGGCTCTAGCGTCGCAGGAGTTTCAGTTGATGGTCTTGAGACGTCGAATCTCAAGACTCCAGAAGAAGTATTGCCAGGTTTTTTAGAGTAACGCTGCCATGCATACCATGCTGTCCCTAAAAATAGTAATGCTGCTGCGGTAGCCCCCCATGTGCGTTTATCTTGGATGAGTGCATATAAGCGGGCAGCATAAGAAGAAGCAGGTGAAGATTGCATGCTGTATACCGTATTGCTTTGCATGCAGCAGAGTACGAGCATAACAAGACCGTAACGTATTGGAGTGCTCTGTTTTTTCATATCATGATACCCCACCATTCAGAGTACTATACCCTGAAAACACAAAGCAATAAATTTTCTATTAGATAAAAAATAAATTTTAAATTTACTCTGGTCTTATCTGGAAGATTGAGTACACTTATGGGTAAAAAAATAGTATTTAATGGGCGAAACTATGCTCCAGCAACGCCAGGGAATTATTCTCAAAACGTACCTATGTTCCAGGAACAAAGTTACTGTGTTGGACACTGTACAGGGACGCGTTGAGTGTATCCCTGACACGCAGCGATTATGCCTTGGTGGACTTATTCAATATCATGGCACTGAACAAGAACATCATCTGTTAGCGCATCAAGTTGAACAGATCGCCGTTCCATGGGATCTTGCACAGACGGATATTCTATTTTTGCATCATGTGTTGGAATTGTGTTATTTAAGTGTTGCACGAGCGACACGGGAAGCGTCAGTATTTGCGTTGCTCTGTTTATTGTATGAGCAACGTGATTGGTCGTCATTGTTGTATAAAAAACTATTTTTAGTAAAACTTTATCTGGTATTACATGTGTCATCGGGGGTACGCTCGCCTATGATATTACATGTGATGAATAAAATGATTACTGAATCGATTGACACAGTAGCCCATCAGATCATAGATTTAAACATGGAAAAAGAGCTTGATAAGTGGTTACGCGCATGTATTGCACAACATCCCTACCGTAATCACTTTAAAACGATACATTTTTATACGCGAATGGCCTCATTATGAATGTACGAATCCTTATATTATTACCGGCATTATTGTTGCATAATCCCGTGCTGCCAGCAGGGGCATCTGCTGTTTCCTCGCTTACTAACAAAATATTACCTAACGGCGATGTGCTTAAATTGTATTTAAGTGCAACGGAAGAAAATAAAGCAAAGCTTGATGAGTTGATCAAGCACTTGGAAGAGGTGCAGCAACGTCGTCAGGAATTTTCTCTTAAAATTCAATCCACCTTGACGACTATTAAACATGAACTTGATGACATTAATACGGCCCTTCATGGAACTCCGGATAGTGATTATTTAAATAAAAAGGCTTCGCTACTCAACGATCAATATTCAACGCTTAAAACTATTCAACTTTCATTTGACAAGCGTACAGAGCTTTTAGAGCAGCATATCAAAGTATTACAGGATTATTTATATGACCCTATGCTCGAGCGGTTTCGTCGTGAACGCGGTATTGATAAAACAGGAGCGTATCTTTTTGAAGATTTGCAAAGTGTAGAACAGTTTATTCTTGAGCAAGAACGGCAATTGGCACAATTGCAGGAGCAACAAGAAAATGCTGATGATGAATTGCGTAATCGGCAACGTGCATATAATGCTACGCGAGATGCTTATAAAGAGAAGCAGGCAGCAGTTACTAAACCGGACTGGTATGAACCGCGTCTCAATTTATTGCCTGCAGAGCGTGCAGAACTTGTACGTGTGGAAGAGCAGTTGTACGCGAATAAACAATTGCACGATGAGATGCGTATAAAAGAGATCGAACTCAAAAAAGATCTCATAATGACCAAATTATTTGCTACTAAATTAAAACGAGACATTCTGAAAAAAACAGCACGTACTATTAAACCAGCAATCCGGGTCAGCGAAGCTGATATTATGCGTGCGCGTGATGAATTTATTAAGGCCAAAAAAAAATCATTCGAACTGAAAGAAAGTTTTCGACAACAAGCAGAAGCAATAGCAAGCGAACAAAAACTGCATGAAGATGGGTTACAGGAAGCGGCAAAACGGTATAACATTACGCTGGCAGCAGATATTGATGATTGGAGCCGTCCGCCCAAAGAAACACCTATAGGATATCGTATCTATTTTGAAATAGCATATGGCGCTGAGCGATTGCAGTTACTCAATCGGCAGCGCGATCTTTTGGAAGTGCGCAGTGCCGCCGAAGATGAAATGTTACGATATGAAGGAGTGCGTGCCGATGTTAAAGAATCGTTTCATAAAGTTGCCGCACGTAAGTTTTATTCAGAAGAAGAGACGTTACAAGAGTTAAAAAAATATGATACACCAAAGGCTGAAGCAGATGCTAATTTGTCATTGTTCAAGGAACGCAAAAATAAAGCCGAAGAACAGCTGATAATCCAAACGCGTGCGCTGAAAAATATTCGCGAATTTCGCAAAGATGTGCAATCACGTAAAAATACGGTGTTTCGTGGTGATAGTGAAGATTATGTACGTTGTTCAGAGCTTTTGAATGCTGCTGAAAAAATTGTTGTGTTGCAGTTAGACGTTATCAATAAAATTATAGCTACGTATCAAGAAACTATCGCGATCGCCAGTAAAACGGTCAAGCAGATAGATTTTATCCGCTCAGAGATTGGTCTTGCTTCATTTTGGTATAGACCTGAATATGCCATTTCATGGGATGGGGTGCAGAACATACTGCCTGATTTGCAGACCTTTTTTGTTGATGTTTATCGCTATGTTATGGAGATTGAGTGGGCACGTATTCTCTATACAGTTAAGAATGGCTTAGATAAACCATATGACGTAGCGTTCTTTATCTTTGCATGTTTAGTACTTTTGCTTTTATTGCTTATGGGCAAACGTTTACTGCCAGCACTAGCCAATAAATTTGTCATTTTTGGTCAAGAGTATCAAGGTCTGTACCCAGTAGCTTTATTGTGTGCGGGATTGTGCGCATATTTATTGCGCTATTACACATGGTTTGCCGGATGGTTGGTGATCTATCTTACGTTGGGAAGCATTGATTTTATTGATCCATATCCTTTTGTGCTTTTCTATTTATGCTCCATACCCTACTTTATATATTTAGCTTATCACTGCATCGAATATATTGCTGATTTTAATGAGCATAATGGCTATTCGATTGTTGGCAAAGAGATTCAACCTCGTTGCACCATGATTTTTTCTATTCTGCTGTATGTAACTATTGCTATATTCTTTTTCAGAAAAGCATTTATTTTAGCCTCATATCAAAAATCAGAACTTCCAATTATTTTGGCAGCAGCGCATCTTATTTTATTGGAAATATCGCTCATCTTTTTGATTACTAAAGAACATGTATTGAGCATTATCCCAACATCAATGGCATTTGGGCAATGGATATATGAATGCATCGATCGCTATTTCAATTTAATCATGGTCATCATTATTTCGGTGGTTGTTCTTATCAATCGTTATATCGGATTTGGCGGCTTAGTGCGCTATATCTTTTTAAGGCTACTGCTGACCGCTGGATTGTTACTGTTATTAGTATTTATACATCGTATTTTACGCCTGATGCTTGCAAAGCTCTTTTTTGAAGATGAAAAAGGTGTGGTCAAAGATCGTTTTACGTATGGTAAAACGTGGTATGGTGTATGCATTTTGTTTATGCTGGTGACCTTTCTTTTTATCGGCTGTATCGTTATTGCGCATGTATGGGGTTGGCCTGAGATTTTGGCTTCCATTAACGATTGGTCAAGCCTGATTGAATTGCTCAGAACACCGGTAATGTTCAAGGATGCTTTAGTACCTATTTCAGCGTTATCTCTTATTCAGATCATTATTGCCATAGTGGGGGGATTTTTAACATCATTCCTGGTTAATCATTTTGTCTTGGAAAAAGTATTTGATGCCCTACTGGTGGATGCTGGAGTGCAGAATACGGTCACAAGCCTTATGCGTTATATTATCGTCATCATGGCAATTATGTTCGGGTTCCAAACAGCAGGCCTTGGCTATTTTGTGCGGTATCTTGTTGGTGCCTTAGTGCTTTCTATAGGTTGGGTAGTTAAAGATCCTATTGGTGATTTTGTGGCGTATTTCATTATTTTGGTGCAACGACCAGTGAAAATTGGAGATTACATTAGTATTGAGCAAGATATTGAAGGTGTGGTGCGCAAAATTACACCGCGGTCAGTTGTGTTACGGCGAAAAAATAGTACGACCATTGTGCTTCCCAATTTATCAGTGATTAATAAACCGATTGTGAACTGGAATTATTCGCGTGGCTTTATCGCATTTAATGACATTCTCATCACTATTCAATACCGTGAAGATCCTGCTTTGGTTAAAAAATTATTGATGCAAGTGTTGGAAGAACATCCACTCGTGCTTAAAACTCCACGTCCTATTGTACGCCTTGATGGTTTTACCGATATCGGGTATCTGTTTATGGTACGCGGCTTTATCAGTTCAAACTATACGCTTGATCAATGGGATATTGCCAGTGATATCCGTCTTGATATTATACGTATGCTCCGTACTCATAGCATCCGCATTGCCATACCAGTACGTATTCGTCTTGAAAAAGATGAACCGTATACACAATATCAGCAAAAAGCAGGTGAAGATCGAACCAATGAATGATCTATTACGGCTTCTTGTTTGTACTCTTTATTAACGTTGATACTTTATCACGTACCAAATAAACACCAACAAAGATGAGCAATACCGCGAATAGTACCACAATAAAGTTCAGGCTTACACTCAAAATGCCTAATGCCTGTAAAAAGAGCACAACCCCCATAACAATGAGAAAAAGCCCCTTAGTTGTATCAGAAAACCTTTTGATTAAATACATATCATGCTCCTTTTTTAAAAGATGACACCCTTTCTAGGTAACGACCGTAATATACCAAAAACATTTTTTGAGGATCAATAATTATTAATATTGCCCCGGGTTAATAGTTTCTGATAGGATCAAATTGGAGGCAATGTAAGAAATATTGAGCTATATCGATAGGAGTCAGTGTGGCTATTAGGAAATTATGGTATATAACCCTTCTGGCAGTGCTCATGCAGCAGCCGATTTTTACGGCTGTTTCTGAGGTTCCACAGGCTCAAAATACCTATGGTAAAAAATCATTAATGTTTGCGATTGCTGCTGGATTGATTGGTATAGGCGCATTGGTGAAAAAAAGCTTTTTTACTCCTGCTTCTGCTCAATCAAAACCTAATATTTCTATGCCGCGAGCATTTGCCGTGGGGCAAACAATTCCTATCGTTTATCGTGATGAGTATAACTTCCCTCAAAGCTTTTTAAATACCATGCTTTCATATGTGCATCCCTTTGATACGCAAAAATACCGCACTATTGCCGATACTGTAGTAACATGGCTTGGTATAGAAAAATCTCAATTATATAAACCTGATATAGTTTCTGATGTTGATTTAGCACTCGTACATACAGACAATTATCTCAAGTCGTTACAATCATCGGCTACTATTTCAGAAATTATTGATATGGGCCAACTGCTATCTTGGGTGCCAAATTCATTTTTTCAAAATAATCTTTTAATTCCTATGAAATATGCAGTTGGAGGAACGATTGCAGGAGCTCAATTAGCCATAAAATATGGTTGGGCAATAAATCTTGCTGGCGGCTATCATCATGCAAAGGCCAATAAAGGCGAAGGTGGTTGTGTGTATGCAGATATTCCGATAGCGATAAAAAAACTGTGGAAGGATTTTCCTGATCTGAAAGTGATGATTATTGATCTTGATGCACATCAGAGCAACGGTATTGAATTGATCTTGGGGAAGAGCCCTAAAGTTTACATCTTTGATATGTTTAACAAAAATGTTGCGCCTGTGGAGTTAGATCTTCTTGAAGAAAAACCAATTTATACGTATTATCCAGAGCAGGAAGGACTTATAGAGGTGGAACCACGACGACCGTTAGATAAGTTGCCGAATGTATATGCGGTGCCGCTTGAAGGTGGCAAACTGTCATCAGAGGTATATGGTATACCTATGCCTGATATTTTTGTTGAACGGTGTGTTGATCGTGCAATTTCAGTGGACGAATACATGAAAAAGTTGCAAGAAGAGCTGCCAAAGGCCTACGCGGATTGCATAAACTATTTCCGTGGCCAACGGCCTGATCTTATCATTTACAATGCGGGGACTGATATTTATGAGGATGATATATGGGGCTGCATGAATATTGATAAAACTGGTATTTACGGACGTGATCAGTATATATTTGAATATGTTATGCATGATAAAAAAATTCCTATTCTTATGTTGCCTGCAGGGGGGTACTTTCAAGAGAGTGGGCGCGTCATTGGAGCCTCTATTGCGGGGCTTATAAAGAATGTAGTTCTGCCAGAGTTAAAGGCGAGAAAGTAGTAGCATTAAAAAGATGTATATCGTGTTGAATAGGTTAGGCACGTTGCCTCTGCAACCACCAATAGCATGGTAATCCGCTGAGCGTAAAGCAGCATGCAATTAATAACGTAATCGTTTCCGTTTGATATATGATCCAGCTGCAGAATAATAGTGCAATTAATCCATACACACATCCAATGAACATGCGCCATCCTGGGTTATAGCGTTTGAACAATAACTTAAAAAACGATAAACAACAGGCGAGATAGACAAATAAAAATGAGGTTACTGAAATGTCGATAATAGTCAGTACTTGCGTTGCCAATTGTTGTTGCATAACTATAATAAGCAAGGGAATCATGCCAAAAACACTGATTGCTAAACCAATAACGGGCGCACCATAACGGTTAGTGATGCCAAAGCACGATGGCAATAGGCGGTCGCGTGCAAGGCCTAACGCGATCTGGCCACTGGTAAGCACCCATGCATTGAGGGTGCCGATGCATACGATTACCGCTATAATTGCAATGATTAAATGCCAATTACCACCAAAAACAATACGTGACACATCTACATACGGGGCGTTTGATTGCGCAAGTATATTTCCAGGCATGGTGCCCATCAGTGCTAAGCTATTGAGGATATATAATAAAGCAACGCAGGCGGTACCGGTCACGACTGCTTTGGGAATGGTGACTGATGGATTTTCAACCGATCCTGCAGCAGTTGTTGCGCTTTCAAGACCAATAAATCCCCACAACGTGAGTAAGGTGACGCGACTAATAAGCGTGCTCAAAGAGAGCGAGCTGAGCGATGCATCAATCATGAAATTGTTATAATCAAAATAAGCAAATGCACACAGAGGGATAATAAGCAAAGGGATAAATTTGAGGAACGATAATACAAGTTCCATACGTCCTGCGACTGCTACACCACGAAGATTTAAAGCGAGCATTGCGCATAATAACGCGATTTCCAATGCAAGAATAATACATGGAGAACTGATCTGCAGCAGCGGCAATAAATAGCCGATGCCGGTGATCACAAGTATAGTGCTGCTAACCCATGAAATGACCCAATAGGTCCACCCGACCAAAAATGCAGGAAAACGGCCAAATGTATGTTCTATATAGACATGCGGGCCGCCAGTTTGTGGTAACCATGCGCATAATTGAGCGAATACTAATGCTAATGCAATAGCACCAATGCCTGATATTAAGTATCCCAAAACTGCATAGATGCCAAAGGGAGCCAAGTTGGCAGGTGACATAAGTATGCTTGACCCAATTTGACTGCCGGTCACCAGTGCAAATACCGACCAAAAACCCATCTTATTCATATGGTGTGCCATATTATACAAGTCCTCATAAAAATATGCGTATTTTACTATATTTTATAGTATAATCAGTCCCGTATAAAAAGCGATTATGATAGTAATAGGCGAAGGTAAGGATGCTATGATGAAATTGTATAATTTTTTCTTCTTATTAAGTGTCTATGCAGGGTACGTGTATACGAACCAAGATCCAGGGCTGATTATTCTTATTAATGGGACATCGTGTGCAGGTAAATCAACTTTGACTCATGCATTAGCTGAACGGCTTAAGGAACAATATTATTCGGTTCATGAATGCTTTGCCCAAGAATGTTGTGCTATGACGATACCTCATCATGCAGGTCGGACATGGTATGTGGTGCATACCGATGATATTTGGGAGTATATATGCGACAAAGAGTACGATGGAGATTGTTGGCATCAGGCGATTGCAACCACAGCTCAATATGCCTGTTCTCTCGCGCATAAAGGCTATTCGGTCATTGTTGATACATCCATTACACGTCAAGAGGATTTTGAGCTCTTTGACGATAATCGTTTATATACCATCTTAGCATATGCACCTTTATCAGTGTTGTGCATGCGCGATCAAGAACGTGCAGAGTGTCGTAAGCGCCCCTATAAACGCAATGTTTGGTGTCGTCATTATATTCTTGATTGTTTTAAACAGATGTATCGTCCTGCACAGGATGGCGATGTGATTATTGATTATTTGGAGTACGCAGATCTTTTATGTGCAAGTGTTATTTTCATAGAAAATGAGATATGTATTGTAACGGACAATAATTTGCAAGATCTCTTGTATGATATGCTCGACTTTTTTAGTCTTAATTTTCTCCATACCTCTGTTGCTATTACGTTTTCCATACGGCATGACCTTACGGTCCTTACGGATGAGCCGTTGCCAGATTCTTTGCAACATATCATGGTACATCTGCCTGCATAGCGCATTTGTGTCATTTTGACCGGAACTATATCTTTTATGCAGTAGGGTATGATATATCTTCAAGGAAGGGAAACAAAAGTCACTAAGGGAGAAGGGGTGACCAATGGGGGGGATATATCCTAGATACAGGATCATTGTTGGTATTCTTTTTGTATTAATTCATCATTCTATACATAATGTAACTCCACCGTCATCGTGGATTATCGACAATCGTCATATAACGCAATCATGGCCACACGCTACGCTTGCGTGGATTGGTCGACATGCGCCGCCAGCTCGCGTGCAACATGCCCTTGATGCATTATTGGAACATGAGAAAATAACAAGTATTTTGACCCACATATACAGTCATTATTATCTGAGTCCCGACGATCGTGAGCTATTGGCACAAGAAGGATTTACGTTTTTGGGCGGAAAGTTAAATATTTTTGAAGTTGTGGACATCCCCGGATATGTTTTCAAAATGGCTGCCCCGAGAAATGGACATTCTGAATTGTTAAACCTGGGTCGTATAGCGCTTGCGGATATGTTGCGCGAACGTGCCAGAACATGGAGGATGAAGTCGTTTTTAACGATACCTATAAAATATGCCTATATCGTTCCATCATTTAATAATGTTGCGTATAGTGATCAACCAAAAGTGATTATTATTGCGGAAAAAGTACCTAATTATAGGACAAAAAGAAAAACGCGTGTCATGGTGGCTAAAGCATGGCTTAAACTCAAAAAAACACCCGACCTAAGAAAATGTAATATGTACTATTCGCAAACGGGTCTTGCGCTTATCGATACTGAACCATGGCGCACGGCATCATTAGTTCCTGGATTTACTACTATTCCCGCAGTAATTCGTCGACCAGGAACTCGTATACATGAAGATGATGAACGTGCCTATATGCCTGAAACGTCCGCAATGCCCCCTACGCAAGTGCATAATTTTGCCGGAAGATGGCAATGTGTGACACCACAAGGTCTTATCGTGCGTTCACCGTATTTGCGATGTATAACTTGTTGGTGCAGCAAAGAGAGGCGGTGATTTAAGATACACCCCACGTGATTTCCTCAGAGCGTGTGGTTGCAAGGTCATTATTGTTGCACTGCTTATAGACTGTCCAGATATTTTTTATCTCTTAAATTTTCACCTGCAAGGTTATAACGCCAATTTATGAGCCACCCAGGGCGTGTCGTTAACCACTCTTTTATTATGTAAAATGGCTTTAAATTTGGATTGCGAGTTGCCCGATTACAAATTTCAGCAAACTGCATACGTTCCAAGAAGGTCATTTCGTTGGAATTGTGGCATATTTGTGCATTGCCACATTGTGAATAAATAGTATGCTCTTGTTTTTGAAAAATGTTTTTAACTTCTGTTATGTCAAAATGGTATTGTGCGGGGATAGCTATGCGCGTCATGTAGCCGTCACCCCAGGAGGAGACGAAGTCACGCAGGATAATTATACGATCAGTTCGTGATTCGGAAAGTGATTTGTTAACTTTAGAATATATTTCACCTCTTTCTAGAGAACATTTCTTTACTGTTACCCAAAGAGGATCAGTAGTAAGATAACTCATTACAATTTCCACAAGTGGGAATGCCGTGCCGTTTGAATTCGTTGAAGGAACCTTAGACAAAGATGTTTTTGTTAATTCACGCACAAGGGCAACACGTTTTTGCGTATCATATGATCCAAAAAGATTGGTGTATGCACCGCATAGAATAATAAAGGCCAAATAACGCATATACTCTCTCCTGCAAGACTTTTTACTCTATTATAGTCCTCTCAGCTGATGAGTGCAAAGAATAGGTACGGTACATTACCGATGGCTTGTACAGTTCATGAAATCGCACATCCCTTTTTTTGCTTGAGTAAATCTGCATATGCTTGCGTGCGATTTTCATGCCAAGGCGGACGACTTTCAATGGTGAGGGAAAATATTGTTTTATCTTTATTGATGGTTGATGCAAGAATTAATTGAGCCTTGCCACACTCAGATAATAATGGTGTAGACGGGGCAAAGGGTATACATCCATAACCTGCCGTGTATTTTTGGTTAAGCCATGTTTCAAAATTCTTTACATACCAAACATAGGGTTCAGGATTCCAGTTGATAGGTGATTCTTGACGATCAATGCTAAAAAAAGTGGTTTTTGTATCAGCTGGTTGTTGCCCATAATGTTGAAGTCCATCATAAGCAAATACGGCATTCACATTATCAAAGTTTTTTACGGTTCTCCAAGGATCGAGATAAGCCAATACAAGTTTTAAAAGAGGGTATTGTGATCCACCTACAGCCAATGGAGTCTTTTTCAATTCATAAGCCAAGGCGATTTCGCTTGATGAAAAATCCGCGCCAAAAATGGGGCTGCACACAGTGCCGATGATAGCAATCAAGATTCCATAACGCATTTTTATTCTTCTTTCTGAAAATTTCACTAATAATAAAACAAGTAATAATGTCTAGAATACGAGTGATATTTGTTTTTGTAAATAACAGTATTAAAAAATATATGCGCCCTACAGTATATATTGCGATAAATAATACACAATGTATACATTGTCAAGCGTATCATGATTGCTTGATGTTTATTTCGATTGCTACAAAATGGTAACTGTGGTATCCATAACCTCACCGTCAAACCTGGGAGAGGGTTAGATAATGAGTCGAAAAAGAACGAGTAGCCTATATACTCTTTATGTTGCCATAAGCGGCATAATTTTATTGCCGTCATGCAGTAGCTCATGGAAAAGAATTAAAGCTGATCAGGAATATGAATCAGTACGTCATGAGGTTGCGCAACGTACGTTTATTGAAGAATTGGGAGAACAAGCGTTCAGTGCATATGAAATTGAAAATTGGTTTTCGCATGGTATATCCCGCGTGGATGTTGCGCATATTGCTTTAATTAATCAATTATATAGAACGCCAATATTGGCAGAATTGGGTATTGCAAAATCGGATTTGGTACAAGCAGGTATTTATAAAAATCCTTATATGTACAATGCTTTTGCAGCTTCATCGCCGAGTCTTATTTCAGGTAGTAGTGGTTCTGATGTAGAAATAGAAATTGATTTTTCCCTTGCAGATCTTTGGAAATTACCCCGAAGAAAAAAAGTTGCGCAACATGATTTGGACCTTAAACAGCTCGAATTAACGAATTCGTTAATTGAATATGTTTTGCAAATACAGCGCATGTATGATACATATCGCGCTCTTGAAGCAAAAATTAACTATGCACACCAAAGTCGCACAGTAATTGAGCATTTAATTGGGCATGCTGAACGCAGTGGTAAGCCGACCTTAGGAGAGCAACTTACGTTACATACGTTGCAAGCAACGCGCGTTGGTTGGCATGCAACCATACGCACGTATGAGCAACAATTGTATTCTTTACGTCTTGTGCTACGCAATACGCTTAATATCACTCCTAATGCTGATCCTATTGTTTGTACCTCATGCATTGAGTATGAAACAATTCCCGTACTTGACTATGCACTTCTTCAGGAATCAGCACTTGCGCATAGTTATGAGTTGATGCGTGCTCGTAGTGCAATAGAACGTGCGCAAGCAGCCATTCAATTTGAACATGCACGGTTTTTTGATGATTTTATCGTTGGCTATATTTTTGACAAAAATAGTGATGGCACGCATAACTCGGGATTGGAGGTTGATTTAGCGTTACCGATCTTTGATAATAATCGTGCTGGCATTGCGCGTGCTCGTTTTGAGCGTATGAAAGCAGAACAAGAATGTGCACGTACCGAGCGAAAAGTTCTTGCAAAAATTGGTCAATTATATACAGAATTACAAACCATTGCCCAAACGATACCGCTGTATAAAGAGAGCATCATGTATTATCAAAAGAGCTTGGGAGTTGGAGGGAAGACGCCGAGTTTAGAAGTGATATATTTGTTAGCGGTGCAATCCATTTATCAAAGTATTTTTGACACACAGGGTTTACTGGTGGATGCGTATGTGCAGGCGCGGGACAATATACGGCAACTTGAAGCACTCACGGGTATGCGGATAAGCATGGAGCACAGTCAATCAGTATGCACATCACAAGAGGTATCAGCCAACATGTTCTTAAAATTACCGCCTGTGGTCTTATTGAGTCAGGGATAAGAACATAGTGTGTTGTATTAATAGGAAAAACTGCTACCAACAACATACCGTACACCTGCTTTTTCTACCGGTTCTATATAGGCAAGCCGTTTACGTCCGTGTAATCGATAGGTAACGCGACCTGCGCCGTGTTTTACGGTATTAATGAACAATTTTACAATTTCTCTACCATCATCATCTTTGAAGGTGAGTAAATTTCTCCAAATTGGTTCATACACTGATCCGTAGCTATAACAGATGCCTCGCTGATCAAACACAAAAATGTCTAAATCTCCACGCAAAAAGTGGGTGCCGCCGCTGAATAATGCGAATGCTTCGTACGGATCATGTGATCGCAGATAGCCTGCAGCACTGCGTGCTAATAATTCCATGGTTTCACGTTTAGAAACTGGATAGGTGCCTGATCCTACCACGTACTCTTTATTTTCAAGCTTTACCAATTGTACATATGCTGCATAAAAAGCGTTTTTAAATTTAAAGTCAAGCCAGCCACCACCTGCGCGTGCTTTATCAATCATTGCTTGAACATAGTATACTTTTTCATCGTCTTGGCCATTATATAAAGGTCGACCTACGAGTTCTGCATTGTCACCATTCGCTATGCATACACCGTTGGTATCATAGACATACAGAGCAAGGTCGCCATAGCGAAATGTCTGTTTATTGAGTGAGGTAAATTCAAGATTTGCTTTTTCGGGGCCATTATTAAGGAGAAAGTAGGTACCCCGTTTTACCAAATCAACGACTTTTTCTTGGGTAGCAGTAGGATAGTATCCACATGCAATGAAAAATTCTTTGCCGTCTTGATCGGTAACTTTCTCTGCATATGCCCTTTTAGGCGCTTTTTTTGAAATATAATCAACCCATGTGCTGCGTATGCCGGGTTCTTGCAGTCGTTTTACGATTTCTTGATTAACGAATTTCCCTTGCTCATCTTGATAGTTCCAGGAATTTGTACCAATGGCGGCTACGCGTTGTCCATGTGCAACTAAAATACCCTTTGCATCTATGGCATATAAATATAAATCACCGAGTACAAATCTTCCTGCTGAGTAACTCATAATGCTAAATGCGATTTCGTTGTTTTCACCTGTTTGTGATACTGTATAAAAAAGTGAAACTGCTGCTTTTACTAAATTTTCAACGGAATCACTCTTTGCATGTGGATAATATCCTACGCCAAGAATATATGTTTGATCACCGTTGCTGACTGCGCGTACATAGGAGACCTTGGTTGAATTGCGCCAACGATATATCACCCATCCATTGTTTGTTGGTGTGAGCCCTTCTTTAACAATGCTTTGCGTGACTGGTACTCCATAGTCAGATGTTAAATTCCATAAATCTTTGAAAATTAAATTTTGCTCTTGGCCATGTGCCAGGCATCGCCCTTTACGATCAAATACAAAAATATATAATTCTCCATCGCGAAACGTTGGGTCATGGCTAAATGCACTAAACGATTGTTGTGGGTCATGATCTTGCAAATATTTTACGCCACGTTCAACAAGTGTGACTACTGCTTTGCGTTTTGCTTGTGGATCGAAATCACCTAATTGTAAAACTTGAATGGTAGGTTCTTCTGGTTCAACGGTGACCAGTTGTGTTGATGGTATCGTTGCCTGTTGAATGGTCTTGACAGTGGTATATTGTGTGTCATATACGGGGGTCTGTGTTGTTGTTTCTTGAGCATGATGATAGCAGCTGTATAACATGAGTAGGCCCGTTAGAGCACGTTTATCACATTTTAGTCGGTTGATCATGCGCATCCTTTTGCCTTCATAAACTTGTGTGTGTTTACAATATCCCTTTTAACGATATGATTCTGATCCAACAATATATGTTTTCCCATCCTTAGTTATTGCTTCAACATAGGTGACTACTTGTGCATTCAAGAGATTATAGGTAACCGCTCCTGGAGCTTTCAATGCTTGTTCTATGAACATTTTGACGTATGGTTTGCCACGATCATCTTGTGCATTGATAAGATTTTTCCAAACTAAATCGGAGCGATCTTTGTAAACATAGAATGTGCCATCGGTATTCATAATAAAGATCCCTAAGTCACCGCGAACAAATTTAGACTCTGGATTGATAAATGTGCCACAGGCAATTTTGAGTGGATGTTTTTGCAGTTCACTTAGTGCGCTTTTGACCAACAGGACTTGTGTTTCAAAGGTAGAAATAGGAAAGATCCCGGAAGTAACAACATAATTTTTTAATCCTACTTCAACTTTTTCAACATACGCGGAAAAGAAAGCATTCTTTATTTTATAATCAACCCATCCGCCACCGCTTTGTGCTTTTTTGATAAGCTCTTGTATATACAGGACATTATGCTCATCAAGTTCATTACTAAGATTTTTTCCTGCCAATTCTTCATTGCCACCATGCGCTAAACAAAAACCATCCATATCAAAGAGTGCAATGTAGAGGTCGCCAATAATAAAAGCAGAACTCGTTTGGCGTTTGCTGAACTCACGTACTGCTTGCGATTCACCATGTTGGTCAAGGTAGTATGCTGCCTTGGAAACAAGTTCAGTCACCTGATGTCTAATTGAATCTGGATAGTAACCACAGGCAATGAAGTATTCTTTGCCTTGAGCGTCAACAACACGCTCTGCATATGCTTTTTTGCGTGCACCTTTTGATTGATAGTCAAGCCAAATACCCGTGCCTTTTTCGCGCAATTTTCGAATAATCTCACGATTAATCATCACCCCTTGCGCATCTTTATAATCAAGCTCATTCGTGTTGATGGCGCCAAAGCGTTCGCCATGCGCAACAATTAATCCATTAAAATCGAGTGCATAGAGATAGAGATCACCAAGAACAAATCTTCCTTTGGGATAGCTCATGACACTAAATGCCGCCTCTACGGGCAAGCCATTTTTAATGACATCGTAAAAAAGCGCCACTGCACCTTTCACGAGTCCGACTACAGCATCTTGTTTTGAGTGTGGATAATAACCTGCACCAATGATATATACCTGATTGTTTTTTACTACCTCTTTTACATAACTTCTTTTGGTAGAGTTGCGCCATTGATAGGTAACCCAACCATCGTTTTTTGGATGCTGTGCTTCTTGTAAAATTTCCTGCAGAATCAATACGCCAAACTGGTCTTTGAGTGCATAATCATTATCCCATACACCGCTTGATAACTGCTCTCCTTGTGCAAGGCAGATACCATCAAGATCATAAACAAAAAGATAGATATCACCGATTCTGAATTTTTTATCATGGGTAAAAAGACTAAATGCGACTTGTTCAGAATTATTTTGTAAAAAAAGTGCAGCAGATTCCACTAATTTTTTTGCCGATTCTCGTTTTGCGGCTTCAACGCGATCTTGTATATCTGCTTGAGGTTGCGTAGAGTTCTGATTAATTTCAATAGGCAAGTCTGATGGTTGCGGTAGTGGTTCGCTCATTGCTGGTGCAGACTTCTGCTTCTCTTTTATGCTGACCACGGTCGTTTCTTGAAGAGCAGGAACCGGTGATATAGTTGTAGTGACATCCTCAATGCCGGTTTTGACTTCCCAGGTAACAGGGATACCTATGTCATCTAAATTCATGGTTTGAATAATTGGCGTTGGACTAAGGCGCGCTCTTCTTCGTTTGGTGATTTTTACTTCTTGAATTTTTTCAGAAACAGGGGTATCCACAATCTCGATTGCCTTTTGAGTTTCAATCCAGCACGAGACGGTTATCAAGTATAATGATAATTTCCATGATAACTTCACCGTTGATCCTTACTGTCTTTGCCTGCCGGTAAAACGCAACAAAAAGAGAAATAAATTGAGAAAATCAAGGTATAATATAAGAGCTCCTTGAATGGCTACTTTTTGTAATGTATGTCTATCGGCAAGTACTTGGTTCCCTATGGCTTTGATACGTTGTACATCAACGGCAGTTAACACGGTAAATAAGAGTACACCGACGATCGAGATTACTAAATCAAAGGTTGTGTTACGCCAAAAAATATTGACCACCATGGCAATAATAAGACCAAACAATCCCATTACCATGAAGTTGCCTAATTTGGTCAAATCTGTTTGTGTATAGTAACCATATAAGGACGTGAGCCCAAAAGCGCCCGCGGTAATAAAAAAGGTTTGATAGAGAGAGGCGTTCGTATAAATCAAGAATAAAACGGATAGTGTCAGGCCCGTAAGCATTGCATAGCCAAGAAAAAGTACTACGGTAGCAGGGTAATCAAGCTTTAATGCTTGAGAACTTAAAACTATAACTAAAGCAAATTGAGCAATAACGATAATAAGCAAAATCAATGGATTTTGAATCAATTTACCTACCAACGTAGGATTTGTTCCAATGGTATATGCAACCAGTCCACTGGTGACCATCGCAGCACTCATCCATGCATAGACACGATACATAAATTGATTTATTGACCATGAGGTTGCTGCTTCATATGCAGAAAATTGCATATTCTGCTCCTTTCTATTCGACTAAACGAAACACTTGCCTGCTGCTACTAATGTATTCTATGGATACCCCTTGCTATACTGCAATAGTTTTTATGTTTAGGGGGGTAAGAGTGCCGTATTGGCATATTTTTATGTACGGTGACATATCATCACTTGCATGCCAAACACGGTATGTAGTATGTCTTAAGCTATACCATTGGGATACAAAGGGTAAAAATGAGGGGTACTATGGAAAAAAGAGTAGCGTTATTACTTGCGAGTGTAGCAGTTGTCTGTTTAGCGAACTTAAGTAAGCAAACGAATGTTGATGGAAAGCATTATCCAGAAGTTAATTTTCAGGGAACGATTCAAACGCGCAGTGGAACACAGCTTGTGGTGGAAAATATCTTGATTACCGGAAAATACAAACAAATTCCGGTGTATGAAGCGCCAACGCTTTCTATTGAGAACCAAAAATTGTCATTTGACCCCAGTGATCGCAAACGAGCCATTACCTCATACCTTGATCTTGCTGAAGTTAAAATGATTCGTGTTGATAATCCTACTATATGGACCTACCAGCGAGAAAAAGGTTATAGTACTTCAGAGTTTGTAGAAATTATTGTGGTCAGTTCAAATGCACGTGATCCAGAAAAAAAGTACCTGGCAAAATTAAGTAGTACTATCACATGTGACGAAATGAGTAATTCCGGACCTATTGAAAAAATAATTCCGTTTACTGCTATTACAACGCTGACCTTTACCGATTTTGCATCCCGTGATCCGAATGCCAAGGAGTATAGCTGTATGCAAGAGTGCCGCGTTAAATGTCGCAATCAATAAAATGGTAGAAACAGGCAATAGCATTTTTTGAAAAATCTGCTAAAAATAGAGTAAAAAATATTCTCTACATTACTTTTTTAAAGGACAACTATGCCTATTGCAATCACCAAAGAAAATGCTGACCAGTATATTAAGCAATCATCAAAGCCAGTGATCGTTGATGTATACGCAGTATGGTGTGGTCCATGCCAAATGATGGCGCCAATTTTTGACAAACTTGAACAAGAACTGGGCGAAAAATATACGTTCGCCAAACTTAACGTCGATGAAGCGCGTGAGCTTTCAATTCAACTTGGGGTAAGTTCCGTTCCCACATTTTTATTTATCAAGAACGGCTCGGTGGTGGGCAAAGAAGTAGGGTCCATGAGCCAAGAGGATTTGGAAGATAAAATCACGGCATATCTGGGGTAAATATTGCACTTTGTCACAATTTGTCATTTTTTATATTATTGCTAAAATGAATACGTAGGCTCTATGAATTTCAATTTTGGTGGAAAATAATGTATAAAAAAGCAATTTTTTTCTTGTGTTGCATGATGTTAACATCGCAAGTACCTATGTATAGTATGCATGACCAGTCACAGCAGAATTCATATTCAACGGGAACTAAGGTTGCTATGGCTGCAATGAGTGCATTAGGTATAGGCTGGCAATTATTGCAGCCAGTTACAGTGAGTGGAAAAACATTCCCAATTGTTGGTACAAATACATGCTTGTTGTGGCCGAGTCCTAAGGATTCTGATTGGGTCGAACGACGTCCCTGGATACTAGCAAAGTTCAGTGGCAGAGAGATACAATCATATTTTTGAAAGATGTTTAATGCCTACAAAAGCAATTCTGTTATTTTTTTGTGCGATATTGGTGTCTCATGTGTTCTCGTGCGCTATGCACAATGATCCTGGTGACCATAATAAGTCGCAGCAAAGTTCCTATTCAACAGGTACAAAAATTGTTCTAGGTGCTGTTGGGGTTCTAGCAGTTGCTTATGGATTGTTTCATCAAGTTACGGTTGAACCTTTCGGGGCAGAGAGCATTTTAAAAAGAGGCTCTGAAAAGGGCAATTCTCATTCTACAGAAATGTTGAATCAAGTAAGAGCAGATGCAATGACACATGCTGGAGCGATAGGTGGTCTTCCTCCAGTACCTCCAGTAGCAAATGAAAGGCGTCAAGTATCATGGATCGCTGCTAAATTGTATGGGTACCTCATAGTTTAAATTTTAGTATCCTTCACTTCTACCCCAAGATCCTGCAGTTGCTTTCGGATGGTATCGGCACGCGCCCAATCTTTTGCTGTGCGCGCTTCTTCCCGTTGTGCAATAAGATCGGCGATTTCTGGGGTAATGACTGGTTCGTGTTCGGGGATACTATCTAAAGGAAGGCCAAGGACATGCATCATAAAGCTTTTGATATATGGTGCATCGGGTGATGATGCCCATGCAGCAAGATGTTCAAAAAGTAGTCCAAATGCCCCTTGGATATTAAGATCATCATCAAGATACACAAGCATACGCTTGATGACAGGATTGTCTAAAAGTACCGTGTTGTCAAAGTGCCCTGTCATGACCTTTGCAAATGCGCGACATATACGATTGTATGCTTTTGCCGAATTTGCAAGATCATCGAAGGTAAATTCGAGTGGCGCGCGATAATGATGGCTGAGCAAATAAAAACGCACTATATGTGGGTGAAATTTTTTGAAAATATCGTGCAACGTTAAAAAATTGCCCAGGGATTTGGACATTTTTTCATGATTTACTTGCACAAAACCGTTATGCATCCAGTAGGTCGCAAATGGCGCTCCGTGCACACTTTCCGATTGTGCAATTTCATTTTCGTGATGTGGAAACACTAAATCCAGTCCACCTGCATGAATATCAATATGATTGCCGAGATATTTTGATGCTAATGCTGAACATTCAATATGCCATCCTGGCCGCCCGTATCCCCAGGGGCTCTTCCAAAATATACCATCCGGCTCCCCTTTCCATAAGGCAAAGTCTAACGGATTATGCTTTTTTTCATTGAGTTCAACGCGTGCTCCAACGCGCATGTCATCAATCGTGCGTTTAGAGAGTTTGCCATATGCAGTGAATGACGGTATTGAAAAATAGACATCCCCATTCACTTGGTATGCATGTCCTGTATCAATGAGCTTTTGGATAAAAGTGATAATTTCGGGAATGTGTTGCGTGACGTGTGGCTCATAGGTTGGCCGAAGGCAGTTGAGTGCATCCATATCGTGATGAAATGCGCGAATGTACTGTTGAGTAATATCGGCGTATCGCAATGGATCGTTATATATTTCTTGTGCTTTTTTTATAATTTTATCGTCAATGTCGGTGAAATTTCGGCAATAGATAACCCGATAGCCGTACGCCTTTAATAAACGATACAGCACATCAAAGGTAACATAGACACGTGCGTGTCCTACATGGGCGTAATCATACGGGGTAATGCCACACACATACAATGTAATTGTTGGTGGCGATAGCGGGCGTAGCTCTTCTTCTTGTGCTGACACAGTATTATATATGCGTATCATAGACGTGACTTTCATGTGCAATAGCAGTAATCATTCATCATTATAAATGTACTATTTCATGCTTTTTTAGCAAAATAATCTCCCGCTTGCTGGATGTACCTCAGAAGGTATAGGACTCACTATACGTGATAACAAACCTAGTCAATTTTCCAAAACCCAGTATTATAGGGGTGATATTCAACCATAATTAGTGTCAACTTACCAATAGAGTGTGAATCCAGGAATTTATTCATGACAGGTCGTCATTTACGAGTAGACATGGCTTTTTTATATATATGGTGCTTGCTATTTGGAGCAGGGGTTCTTTTTGGGCAAGATACTATCGATATCCAACCTGCGCTCAGTAGTGCTCAAGAAGCTTCTCTTGATGCTGATGCTTCAAGCGGAGATGATGAAGCAGAGCAAGAATCATATTCTGTATTTGATGATGCAGCGGAACGGCGCATACGCTCGATCATCGTTGTCGGCAACAAACATGTTTCACAACAAGCGCTCGTTAATCGTATTCCATACCAAATCGGTGAAATATTTGATCAAAACAAAACTGCTCGTCTTATTCGTAACCTTTATTTTGATCTCAAACGGTTTAAACAAATAGAAGTAAAAGCGGTACCTGTTGATACCGATAAACTTGATCTATATATCATAGTTACCGAAAAACCGACGTTGAAAGAAGTTCGTTTTGTAGGGAATTCTATTATTTCAGAAGCTGAAATCAAAAAAATCATAGATTTTGATGCTATTCCGGCGATTGATGAACATGAACTTGCACGGCATGCGCTTGCTATTAAGAAGATGTATGAACATAAGGGATATTACGGGACTACTATCACGTCCACGTTGGAGCTTGATGCGCAAGAGCGCGCAACCGCTATTTTTACGGTACAAGAAGCACCACGTTCATCGGTACGTCGTGTGCGCTTTGATGGTAATAATGCATTTACGGCAAAAACATTACGTACACTTTTGTATACCAAGGAAGATTGGTTACTTGGTTTTATGGATGGCTCGGGCATTTATGAACCAGAACGTGTTGAAGCGGATAAGCAAGCATTAGAGCAGTTTTACCAAAACAAAGGATATATTAACGCAAAAATTTTGGACGTGACTAAATCAGTTGATTTAGACACGGGAGCTATTGATTTATTGTTTGATATCCAAGAAGGACCACGTGCATTTGTCAAAGAGATTAAAGCACTGGGTAATGAAATACTTTCAGATGATTTTTTGACTGCTATTTTGCCTTTGCGTGTTGGCATGCCTTATTCGCGTGAACTTTTGATTGAATGTATTAAGCAACTTGAATATGCATGGGGAAGCTATGGATATATTTTTGCGCATATAGATCCCGCCGTTGAATCTGATGATCAAGCCAATACAGTCAGCATTGTGTTCCATTCAGATCCGGGCAAACCGGTATACCTCAATCGTTTAAATATTCGTGGTAACCGTAAAACGCGTGACAAGGTTATTAGGCGTAATATTCCTGTGCAAGAAGGTTTTTTGGTCACCAAAAATCTCATGGAACTTGGCAAAACGCGGGTAGAAGGGCTTGGTTTTTTTGAGCAACGTGATGGCGTTAACTGGAAGATCATGCGTTTGTCGGATGATCAGGCAGATCTTGATTTGATTGTCAAAGAGGCAAAAACGGGTAGTGCGCATATTAAATTTGGTTTTGGTGGATCAGCGACTGATATGAGTACGCCGGGTGGCGGCTTTAATGCAGAACTTAATGTATCAGATACCAACTGGTGTGGGTTAGGTATTAAAGGAAGTTTGGTTGGCTCATTGGGGACCAACAGTAAAACGGTTGAACTTTCTCTTGCGCAACCATGGCTTTTTGATCGACCTGTGTATGGTTCATTAGATTTGTATTACAAACGCCTTGGCTATGACCAGGTGAAATTAACCACTGCTATTAATGAAAAACATGCAGGGGGTAATGTAGTGAGCGGATTTATGCTCAATGCTCCGTATCCAGCACTGCAAGATACCTTTATTCGTTTTGGCATGACGGTAGACAACGTGCGCTATGAACATATGCCGGTGGCGCAGATTTTTGGTCTTGGGTTGACCGAAGCGCAACGCTTGGAAGCTAATGCTGCGTACAATACAATTTTATGCCTTGAGTTCCAACCAAGTACCTACGCATCGATCAATATGCAAGCAGGTCAGGATACGCGTAATCACCCATTGCATCCAAGTCGCGGCCATACATGGGTTGTGCAAGCACAATCTGCCGTACCGAGTATTAGAAATTTTTCTGGTTTTCAAAAATTTGATTTTGATGCGATCTGGTTCACGCCATTGATTAATGAACGCGACCTGGTCTTCAAATTACATACGTATGCGGGATTGATTTTGCCGTTTGGTAACAAAGAAATCCCGTACCGTGAGCTATTCCATATTGGTGGTCCAGCGACGGTACGCGGCTACCTTTTTGGTGAAATTGGTCCATCATTTACGGTAACTAATGAAGGCAGATCAAGGAGTGATTCTATTGGTGGACTCAAAGCAATCTTTGTGAATGCCGAAGTAATTTTCCCGATCACGCCAGATTTTACCATGAAGGGTGTGCTCTTTTATGATGGCGGTGCCGGTTGGGATAACCCACATGCACATTGTGTGCCATCGAAATACATCACCAATAATAATTTCGATTTCCGTCAAGCGGTCGGGCTTGGATTGCGTATTTTAAACCCTATGCCAATGCGTATTGATTGGGGCTTTAAACTTGATCCCCGCCAAGGTGAAAGCTCGCATGAAGTGCATTTCGGCATGACGTATGATTGGTAAAAATTTTCGCGCAACAATTCTTTGTGTGTAGCAATGTTTTACAAAATAAATTTTATGTTACAATCAATACTATTGGTTGAAGCTAAAATTTATGGAATTGCTATGCGTATAATGCCCTATATTTTAGGAGTAGTAGTACTGGTCTACAGCTGTGTGATACTGCCCAGTGCGCACAAAAAGAAACGAGAAGCGATAGCCGCAGAGAGCGCGCTTGTACTATGTGCAGCAGGGGGTTACACCTATATAATTTTTAAGCTTGGCTCTTGGTACGGTGATTATTTCAATCGGTCCACTCACCAGCAAGCCGGGTGGCAAGATGGGTATGGCCATGGCTACGCCGCTGGCGTAGAAGCATCCAAGATACCGTTAAAGATCGGGTACGCACGGCGCTTCATTTGTTGGTCGATCGGGTGTGGGCGATGAATCAAGAGCTTGTTGAGCGTGGCCCAAATTTATTTTTGCGGTTGCAGTAGAGCAACGATTTCTTGCAACTTCTTATCTTGGGCTAGCCGTAATGGCGTGATTGTTTTGTTGTCAGCTATAGTAGGATCCGCTTTGGATTCAAGTAAAAATTTTACCATATAATCATATCCGCCATCGACTGCATGCCACAAGGGCGTCCGACCTTCTTCATCTTGCCAGTTGATGAACTGTGAAAACATACTGGAGTCTTTGTAATGTCTTGCATCTTTAAAATTGCCCTCCTTGATGTAATGTATAAAAGGTGTGAAGAGTGTTGTTCTTGGGTCGAAACATGTGATAGGTCGTACCTTTTTTGGACTTTGATCTGCGGCTTGGCTGGTCGTGGTATACAGCAGTATGCTCATTGCTCCTAATGCAAGGCGCATAGCGGATGGCATGTTCATAGTGTGTCCTCCAATAATCGATAAATTTGTTAAAATTTTAGTCGGGCGACGCCAAAAAAGCAATATAATAGATGGTTTTGGTCACTTTTGTTGAAGCATTCTTAAGATCTCCTGACTTTTTTTGTGCTCCTTAAGAAAAGTTAAATTAACTAAATTTAAAGGAGAGACATTCCATCTATCAGCTATCTCTATATGAGCTTTGGCATCAAGTAAAAAACGTACTTCATCAACATTGTTATTGGACACGGCATACCATAACGGCGTGCGCCCAGCTTCATCTTGCCAATTGGTGAATTGTGCATATCCATTGGCTTGAGCATATTGTTTGATTTGATCCAGCTCGCCACACTTAATATGCTCCAAAAAGGATGCAAAACATGCGTCTATTCGTGCTAACTCATGCTTTTTTTGTACATGGTCCTTTTGAGATTGCTCCATAGTATACATAATGGGGCTATAGATGATAAGTAGGGTATAGAGTATTAATATCATTTTCATAAGGGGCTCTCGTTTTTTGATCAATGTGCTAAGATTCTAGCCAGGCGAAGCCAAAAAAACAATGAATTTTGCATACTTCTTTTGATATGGACGGACCCGTCTTCATAGGGTATAGTGATAAAAAAACCGAGAAAGGGACAAGAATGCTGACACCTTCATCGCACCGATCGAAAATTTTTACGTTGATTGATCAAGAGCGCGAGCGCCTTGATCGCGAGCTGTGCTTAATTGCCTCAGAAAATTATGCTCCTGAGAATGTTTTGCAAGCGACTGGCTCTATTTTGACCAATAAGTATGCCGAAGGATACCCGGGCAAGCGATACTATGCCGGGTGCCGGTACGTCGACACTATTGAACAGTATGCTATTGAGAGCTGTAATCAGCTATTCGGATCAGAATACAGCAATGTGCAGCCCCATGCTGGTTCACAAGCCAATATGGCGGCCTATTTTGCCGTGCTCCAACCAGGTGATACTATTTTGGGGATGTCATTAGATCAGGGCGGGCATCTTACCCATGGCCATGCGGTTAATTTTTCCGGTATTTTTTACAAGAGTATTAGCTATGGCGTTGACCCAGTAACTGAATGTATTGATTATGACGTCCTCCATGAGTTGGCACGTCTGCACAGACCAAAGCTTATCGTGGTGGGTGCATCGGCATATTCTCGTACTATCGATTTTGCGCGTTGTGCTGCCATTGCGCATGATGTTGGTGCGTTGCTTATGGCAGATATTGCCCATATTGCGGGTCTTATAGCTGCAGGTGTGCATCCGACTCCAGTTGGGTATGCTGATATTATTACCAGCACGACGCATAAGACGTTACGCGGCCCACGTGGTGGCATTATTATGGCTAAGAAAGAGTACGCTGATCGCATTGATCGCGCTATCATGCCGGGAACTCAGGGAGGTCCGTTTATGCATGTTATAGCGGCCAAGGCAGTTGCATTTGAAAATGCTTTACAGCCGGAATTTGCCGTGTATCAGCGACAGGTTGTTGAAAATGCTCGTGTGTTGGCACAACTATTTGTTGATCTTGGCTATCGTATCGTCAGCGGTGGTACCGATAATCATTTATTTATTATTGATCTACGGTCAAAAAATATCACCGGGCTACAAGCACAACGTGCTTTAGAACAAGCGGGCATTATTGTCAGCCGCAGCACTATTCCAAATGATCCACAAAAACCTTGGATTACAAGCGGTATTCGTTTAGGAACCCCGGCAATTACCACGCGCGGTATGCGCGCTGAACATATGCATCATATTGCGCACAGCATTGATCATATCCTCACGCACGCTACGAATGAGCAGGTACTTGCGCGGAGTAAACAAGAAATTATGCATCTCATGCAGCAATTTCCGCTGTATACCAACGTGCCTATGCAACACGTTCCCTTAGAAATTAATATTATGGTATAAAGAGCAAAAACGATCCTCATGTGTATGAGAACCGTCTTTTTGCCTTGTGCTAACTATATTTTTTCATGCGACTTATTGGTTTTCAGCAGCTACTACCTCAATGAATGCTCGCTGTTGAATGTCAGCCTGTGCAGGAGTGAGTTTCTTGTCCCCTTCGCGCAGTACGGCGACATTAATTTTACCGACTACTACTTCAGTTTGATGGCCTTTTCTGCCAATTAAGTTCTTAGTGATATCATTGTGTAGCAAATATCTTTTTGATGCTTCTGAGGGAACAAAGTATAAAATCACTCGACTGCCGGGCTGTATAGTGCGCCAATTGCCTTCGTGTAAGTCAGATACTATCTCTCTTTGGCTGACCGAGCATCGCCCTTGAGTAATTTTGTCTGCTAAATCCGATCCGAGCGGTGCAAAAATGAGATCAAATTTCCATGATTCCAACCACGATAATTTTCTGGATTCACCTGGGTTAAGTGCGATTGCGAGGGTCATATCTCGACGTTCTGCCGAAGACAAAAAAATACCTGGCTGATAAAATGCTGGATCGTTTGTAGTTAGACATTCCCAACGTGCTTTACCTGCTAATCTTCGCATTGCTCTGACTACAACTAACCTATTGGTAGCATTAGTAATGAGCACCTGTTGTGTTCCTACAGCTGTTTTCTCTGCACATTGTATTAAGGTACATATACTTACACTCATGAATAATAGCTTCATTAATCCTGACTTCATGCTTTTCCTCTTTGTGTTAACCATTAATAAATAGTATGTACATAAAAAGCAAAGACGATTCTACTACACACATATTAGAATCGTCTTTCTATAACAAAAGTTCGTAATGCGCTTTATTGGTTTTCAGTACGTACTACATCAATAAACGCTCGCTGTTGCGTGCTTGCTTGTGCAGAAGTGAGTTGTTTATCAACTTCGCGAATTACAGCGGCATTGATTTTACCAACTATTAAACCAGGCTGATTACCGTTTTTACCAACTAAGTTCTTGGTGATATCATTGCGCAAGAAATGTCTTTTTGCTGCTTCTGATGAAACCAAGTATAAAATTACTCGGGTACCGGCTTGTATATTCGCCCAATTACCTTGATGGAAGTTAGACAGTACTTGCTCTTTACTCATAGAACATCTTCCTTGAGAAATTCTATTTGCTAAATCTGAACCCATTGGTGCAAACACAAGATCAAACTTCCAAGATTCTAACCATACTAATCTTCTTGATTCACCAGGGTTAAGCACCATTGGGCTTGTCATTTCTGTACGTTCAGCCAAAGGAAAATTCCCACCTGATCGATTAAATGCTTGATCATCGGGTAATAGGCAGTTCCATCGTGCTTGGTTATTATCTCTTCGCAGAGCTCTGATGATTACTGGCATTGCAGTAGCGTTGGTAATGATTACTTGTTGTGCTCCGACTGATTGATCTGCACATTGCGCTAAAGTGCATACACTTAAACTTGCAAATACTAATTTTCTTAATCCTGACTTCATGTCTTTCTCCTTTTTTTTGATTATTATCGTTTTACCTTGTTAACTCTTTGACTTTATGTACCTATCCCCTTTCATCGATAAATCACTTACTGTCTTACTGATGTGAGTATCCTCTTTTATAACGTACGGTAATCTTGATTGAAAAAACAAGATTTATTTTCCAATTGAGTAATTTTTGATAGGCGTTTTAACCTGTTTTTTAAGTGCAAGATGTAGTTTTTTCATTATTTTTATTTATTTTCACTCTTCTTTTTTGCCATATTTATATATGACAAGCTGTAAAATAACCTATTTTTCTATTATAAAGGGAGAGACAATGGAAAGAGGCAAAAGTACTATACGTCGCATGATGGGGTTTTTCATCGTGGGCATATTAGTGTTAAGTGTATCGCATGAAGGATATACGCGTGGCGGCGGCGGCGGTGGTGGAGGACGAGGTGGCGGCGGTGGCGGTAGAGGTGGCGGAGGAATGCGTGGTGGAGGTGGCATGCGCGGTGGCGGTGCACGTAGCGCTGGAGCGCGTTCGGGCGGAGCACGGTCAGGAATGGCTCGTTCCGGAGGAGCAGCCCGTACAGGAACAGCAGGTCGTGGTGCGCGTGCAGGACGTACGAGTGGAGCCGCAGCTTCAGGTCGTGGGGCGGCAGCGCGTACAGGAAGAGGTCAACGTGCAGCAGGTAGAACCGCGGGAACAGCACGAGCTGGTCGTACAGGTCGTTACTCAGGTCGTTATGCGGGCCGTGGCAATTGGAATCGTGGATGGAATGGCAATAGGTACAATCGCGGCGGGTATGGTTGGTGGGGTCCAGGATTTGGTTATGGTTGGGGAGTTTGGGCAGGATTTGGCTGGCCGTTCTGGTGGGCAGTCACAACTCCGCTTATTGTAGCAGCTGCAATGCCACGTGAAAATGTGGTAGAAACGACAGTCGTGAGTGATACCTATACTGTGTTCAACAACACGCCAAGTGTGTTAACCGTTGTGTACGGGGATAGCAATATTGATATACAGCCAGGTGAGCAAGCTACGTTACCGCGTACGGATAATCAACAATTTGACGTATATTCTCGCGGAACGGGTGAACGACGTACTATTGAAAGTCAAGCGTCTCAACTTACCGTTGGGTTTAATGATGAAGATTACTTGACGGCGGAATCGGGTATTTCAGCAGAATAATTTTATTGCATAGACTGGAAATAAAAAAGGGAGCTTGTAATGAGCTCCTTTTTTGTGATGTGCTACTATTGACTGCATTATAGAGTACTTGTGGTATAATTTTTTCGTAAAAAAGGTAAAAAACATTGGTTTATTGCCTATTTAGTAACATTGCCGCTTGTAAATTTTGAAATAAGTGGGCTAAACTTGCTAATAAGTGAAGATACATAAACTAATTACGAAGGGATGTTTATGGAAGGCGATATTATGTGGGCAAAAGCAGTAGCCTACTTGGCAGCAGCACTTGTCATGGGACTCGGCAGTATAGGTCCTGCATTGGGACAGGGACTTATTGGGATGAAGGCGTGTGAAAATGCAGGAAAGTATCCTGCAAGTTATAGCAATATTCGTACGTTGATGGCACTCTCTATGGCGATTGTCGAAACGGTCTCCCTGTATTGTTTGCTTATAGCGTTATTATTAATTTTTATGTCATAAACTACTGACGCGTGCTGAGCATTGAAAAAAACGATTGTTGATGAAATGGGTGCATAAATGGAAATAGATGCAACGTTTATTGTGCAAATAGGGCACTTTATTATTGCATATCATATGCTTAAACGGTTTCTGTTCAAGCCGCTTGTAGAGAAAATTCACGCGGAAGATGGTATGATGCGTGGATTGCAACAAGAGGTGGATGTGCGCAAAATGTTGGTTAAGCAGCAGGAGCAGCTTATGCATGATCAATGGATTGCCTATCAGCAAAAATTTGCAGATGCAATGCCTGCTGAACGCATGATTTCCCTGATAGTTCCACCAAGCATACCATTGACATCACCCAGCGGTGTCATAGATGTGCAAGAAAAAGATATGATAATAGATGCACTTACGCAAGAGATTGTAGCAAGGGTAGGACGTGTTGATTAGCCCAGCAATGATGATTATTGTGTTCAAAACAGCGACATTGATCATTTTAGTCGCAATCATTGTCTATGGCTATGCTCATTATGGCCGACCGGTGTTGCAACGTATTTTAGATGATTTTCGCGATGCATATGCATATATGCTAAAAACCAATAGCGCGCTTGATAAGCAACAGCAGGAGATAGAAGAGCAGACGCGACGTGCGCAGGAAACTGCACATACGTTCATGCAAAAAATCACTGCATGGAAAGATTGTGTGCGTGAGGATCAAGCGCAACGCATACGTGACATGGAGCAGTTACGTACTCAGGTGGCTCAATTACGTAATGAACGTCAGGAAAACAACGTTGCCAAACAGGTTCGCATGCGGTTAATCATGCACGCATTGCATGAAGCAGAACAAAAGCTTACCCAACAATACCAACAGCCGCGTGAAGCTGAAAAATATATAGATACGTTGGTACAGACACTGAGGAATCAAGAATGAAGGCGCGTGACGCGACATTAGCACACAAATACGCGCAAGCCTTTGTTGTTGTTTTTGGTATACATAATGATTGGATTGATTCGCTCGATACTTTAGTGCATACCTTTGAACAGAATAAGTCATTGCTTGTGCTCTTAACTTTGCCCAATATGTCTGTGCATCAAAAGGTTACGGTTTTTCATACATTTTTTACACATATTCCATGCATATATGCGCTTGAGCGTCTTCTTACCACGCTTATTGCCGACAAGCAGGTGTTACTGATGACTAAGGTTCTTGAAAAAATTATCACTTTGTATCATGAGCAACAGGGGGTAGTGCGTTGTTTTGTCGATAGTTCTCATCAGCTTCAAGAAGTACATAAAAAGAAAATTCAAGATTTTATTACGCATACTATCAAGCATACTGCTCACTGTATATTTCGGGTAAATCCAAGACTTATTGCAGGAATTCGTATACAAACGCCGACATTTTTTTGGCAACATTCAATACGTGCGCAATTACAAGCATTACGTACTACGCTTATGCGTTAGGGGAACAACATGGATATAAAAAAGTTTGATCTGGTTTCATTATTTGAGCAATCACTCAAAGGTATTGCGCAGGAACGATTTCAAGAAAGTGGCGTTGTACTTCAGGTAGGCGATGGCATTTGTCGTGTTCATGGATTAACACGCGCAGTCTATGGTGAGTTAATCAATTTTGAGGGTGGTAACCAAGGAATTATCTTTGATTTAGGAGCAGAAGTTGTTTCAATATTTCTTATGTTCGCCACTATTCCTGTTGCCGAATTAGAAGCCGCAACTAGAACGGGCAAAGTATTTATGGTGCCGGTGGGCATTGGTTTGGTGGGTCGTGTAGTGAATGCGCTTGGATCGCCCATTGATGGACAAGAAGCATATGCTATTGAGGAATACCGACCTGTAGAGACAGAGGCCCCAGGCATCATTGAACGTTCTCCAATCAATGAATCGCTTGAAACAGGGATTATGGCTATTGATGCGCTTGTACCTATTGGAAAAGGCCAACGGGAGTTATTTATCGGCAACCGTAATACGGGAAAAACCACACTTGCGCTTGATACTATTTTGCATCAAAAAGGTAAAAACATTATTTGCATTTATGTTTCTATCGCGCAACGTCAGGCCAATCTTGCTCGTATTGTCCAGCTATTGCAAGAAAACAATGCTATGGAATATACCATTATCGTGAGCGCAGATGCAGGTGAGGCTGTGTTGAACCATTACTTGTCACCGTATGTTGGTTGCACAATGGCTGAATATTTACGTGATCGTGGCTCTGATGTATTAATTGTTTATGACGATCTCAGTAACCATGCGATTGCCTTCCGTCAAATGTCATTACTCTTGCGGCGAGCCCCTGGGCGCGAGGCATATCCGGGAGATGTATTTTACTTGCATTCACGGTTGCTTGAACGCGCGGGCAAATTAGCGCGTGGCGGTTCAATCACTGCGCTACCAATTGTGCAAATTCAAGGGGATGACATCACTGCCTATATTCCTACTAATCTTATCTCAATTACTGACGGACAGATCTTTTTAGATACTAAATTATTCAATAGTGGCATGCGACCTGCGATCAATATCGAATTATCGGTATCACGCGTAGGTGGCGCAGCGCAGACAAAAGCGATCAAAAAGATGACACGTGCACTGCGTCTTGAAGTTGCGCAATATCATGAGTTGTTGGATTTTGTGCAATTTGGTACTGAGTTAGATGAAATATCGCAACGAAAATTGATGCGTGGTACTTTAGTTATGGAGCTTTTAAAGCAAGAGGAGCATCATACGTATTCCTGTGTGGATCAAGTGTTAATGCTATTCTTATTGCGGGAAAATTTTTTGGATAAAGTAGATCCTGTACAGGTACGTAATTTTGTGATGCAATTTGTTAGCTACGTAAAATCCGTGTATCAAGATACGTATGCAATCATAACACGTACCCAAGATATTTCTGTAGAAACACAGTCACGGTTGCAGACTATTGCCACAGAATTCGCAAAGTTATATGTCCCACAAGCACACAATTCATCCCTGCATTAAAAAATGGCTTTGTTGAGCTTATGTATAGGTGCTGTTATACTGAATTTCATATTCTTTATGTGCCCGTAGCTCAGTTGGATAGAGCAACGGATTTCTAATCCGTAGGTCGTAGGTTCGAGTCCTACCGGGCACACCAGTCTACGCTTATCCGGGCCTTCCGGCTCGGCAAGTTACGCCTGGCTGCGCCCACTGAGGGATGGATTTAACAAGTGTAAGTTGTCTGCCATAATCTGCCACATCGGAAGATCTGAGCAGGTGTAGTCGGGAAGCCATTTGCTAAGGTAGATTCATGATATTTTAATTTGCCGCCTCTTTACACGCTTGCGTAATTTTTCCCTCGACGTGAAATTTACCTTGATTATACGTAATAATGACTTCATCAGGATTCATTGTGCATATCATATCCCATTGCTCAAGTAAATCGATCATAACCGGTATTGGCACGGTAAGTGCACGATCATAGGGATCTTCATCAAAAATACACCCAAGAACAATATTGCCATTTTCTTTTTCCAGGAAAGAATAATTACTCGTACAATCTTGATAAGGACTCTTTAAAATGAATTTTATCCACTTCTGCCCTCCGCCACGATGAACATCATCAGTTAAAAAATATCCAACAATATTCATTGTTTCATGATCTGATTCTTCTACGCATACATAACAATGAAGTTTATTTTTTTTAATACGTACGTACATAGAATTAATTATTAAAAGGAAAAGAGGTTATTAATTCCCCGGCAACATTTATAACCGTTTTAATTGTAATACCCTCCTGGGTAACGCCAAAAATAACCCAATCACCACGATCTAATTTTGGTGGTTCAGTTAAAGTTTGTAAAGATTCATATATTTTTTCAATGACTTTTTTTCGATCCCAAGATAGAGGAAAAAATGTCTTTCCTTGTTCAATATAACCATTACACAGCACATCAGCCATTATAATACCAGTTTTCTCACATACTCTTTTGTTAAGTAACTGGATTCCGTGTTCTTCCAAAAAACCTTCTATGAAAGCATGAAAGCCATTTATTTTTTGGCGTATATCACCAGATTTTTTAAAGTATGTTTTTAACTCAAGCGAAAATATGTGCTGCAAAAAACGTTCTGATGCAATGATTTTCTGCAATCCTGTCACTTGCGCGGTTGCAGCTGGCATATGTGATAACTGAGATGCCCAGGCAGCAAGTTCTGCATATTCATATGCATGCGTAGCAAAAAATTTACTGGTAACATTAATATATTTTGAACTAAGAATTG
>Ga0157376_10000060_pt1 | contig 95745 bp, 89 predicted proteins | sample M45metaG_FD_121801 | JGI IMG/M metagenome (GOLD analysis project Ga0157376, IMG submission 121801) | Miscanthus rhizosphere microbial communities from Kellogg Biological Station, Michigan, USA - M4-5 metaG | ecosystem: Host-associated > Plants > Roots > Rhizosphere > Soil | place: USA: Michigan...
TAGCGGGCATGAAGGGCAACACGCAATACCACATGCGTGCGGTATTTCAGCCGACCGGCACCACCAGCAATGTTTTCACCGACGCCGACCACACCTTCACCACTACCGCCTACCCCGCCGCCAGTCAGCCGGCAATCACCACGACCACGACCAGCGGGCAAACTCCACAGTCGGGCGTGGAGTTGCTCGATCTGGTTCGAGTCGGTACAACCAGCAGCCCACTGTTCGGCACGCTCGTAACTGACCTGGCCGGCAATGTGCTATGGGGATACAATCCCGGCCCGATCGTTGCTCCCGGCAGCGTTGCGTACCCGATCAAGCTACTTCCGAATGGACACTTCCTGATTGTCTTCAGCCTCATCTCCATTGACGGCCTGCAATCCGTTACGCAAGAAGTGGATCTGACGGGTACGGTGGTCTGGCAAATGACTTCGGCGGATCTCAATACCGCACTAGCCGCCGCCACTTGCACCGGTTGCAACATAACCGTCGTCGGCACTCATCACGACTTTGCCGTGATTCCCAATGGACACATCGTCTTCCTCGCTGCCACGCAGCAGGACGTTTCCGGAACCACCGTGACCGGCGATGTCTTGATCGATCTCGATCAAAACCACAACCCGGTCTGGGTTTGGAACAGCTTCGATGGCCAGCTCGACGTGAATCGTCGCCCGATGGCCTTCCCCGATTGGCTACACAGCAACTCCGTTACCTACTCTCCCGACGACAAGGCTCTCCTGTTGTCCATGCGCCACCAGTCTTGGGTCATCAAGATCAACTATAACGACGGGGCTGGCGATGGCCACATTATGTGGAAACTTGGCTATCAGGGTGATTTTGCTCTTCAGTCCGGAGCCTTCAATTCCGTGGACCCGGTAGACTGGTTCAGCGCCCAGCATGACGCCAACATCATCAGCACCAACACCTCGGGCGTGATTGACGTCTTACTCTTCGACAACGGCAATCAACGCGTTCTGGACACCAGCGGTACTCTTTGCGGGCCTTCGACCACGCCTTGCGACAGCCGCGTGCCCATCCTGCATCTGGACGAAACCGCCAAAACCGCGGACATCACCTGGATCGACAAGCTAACTCCGATATTTTCCTTTTTTGGCGGCTCCGCTCGCCTGCTGGAAAACGGCAACATCGAGTTTACTGAGGCTGCCTCTACGCCGCTTCCCAATCAAAATGCCAGCGTTTACGAGGTCACCAAAACCACTCCGCCGCAAGTCGTTTGGCAAATGCAAATCGCCGGGCAATTTGCCTACCGGGCTTTTCGCATACCCAGTATGTATCCCGGAGTCCAGTGGTAATGCCCGGACTAGTGGCGCTCGATCGTGACCTCCTGAGATCACGCCCGGCAGGTAACGCTTGGCTCTAGAAGAGTTGTTCCATTGAGCGTGCGGGTCGCGTCAACTGGACTTTTTCTGCATTCCGATCGCTCGCCGCGCCGGCCGAGTCCAATCTAGCGCCGCCGCCCACGCTGCATTCTTGGCGGTGCGCAAGAATCGCTTTATCGAACGCTGCCGCGTTGCCGGGTTGGCTCGCAGGCCCTCCGGACCAAGCACGTGCGTGGCGTCATCAATCGTGCATAGGTGCCACCGTCCGCCGGCCAGCTGGTAGTTTCTTTGCGAGAATTCGTCTGACCATACCCCGGCCTTGCCCGCGGGGTGGTAGCCGTAGTCGTGGTTCTGGTGAATGGCCATCACCGCGTCCGACGCGTCGACCAGTGCCGATCCTTCACTCCTGGCTTTCCACACCAGCCACTGGTCCCAATACACTCTGCCGATTACGAATTCTGGCAGCTGGCCCAGATAAAACCCGCGCGGGAACACAAAATAATCGATCCAATCGCCTTTCAGTCGGTGGGGTTTCTCTCTCGCCGTCTCCCGCAGCCGCTCGGCCCAGCTCCCCTCATCAAATCGGATTTCTTCTCGTACGTCGGTGTCCCACCGCCGGCCTACCATCAGGAACCGTTGGCTGTTTTCTTTGACGCGGTCTATCGCCGGAAAAAAATCTTCGGTCAGCACGATGTCGCAATTCGCGTAACACATCGTGTCGTGCCGGGCCAGTTTTTGCGCCGGGTCAAAAAACGAACGCAATATCTTTGGGCCGGTCGCCAGCCCTGTCGCCGGCGTGATGTCGGATACCGCATGCTGCACTTCCGGTACATGCCGTATTCCCAGCTCGCTGGCCGTTTCGGCGGCACCCTCTTCATCTCCGAACAAGATCACTTCCGCGCCCGGTACTGCCAGCGTCCAGCTTTTCAGCGCGTTGCGCTGAATGATTCCGTTATGTCCAGTGAAGGGCTTTCCCGTCGTAAAGAAGGTGATCATGTTTGTCCGGGTCGCGCTCCCGCCACTAACTGTCGCGGCGTGTCAGCACAAAGCACCCGATCGCATACGAACATAACGTCGGATCGGTTGGATGGCCCGTTGGCTCGTAGGTTAGCGCCGATTCCTTGCTGCTCATCTGCCATCGATTGGCGCTCGGTTTGGTCCAATATTCTTCCTCTTGGGCGGTGAAGCCTTCCAGCAGCTTTGGCAGTCGTTTCTTCCCGTAGACTCTGTGCCACGGCGCAATCGCTGCATCCTTTCCGCACGGAATCGTCATCAACATCTTCCCGCTTGGTTTCAGGAGCTCGCGGAATTTTCGCATCGCCTCCAGATCACCGTCGCTCTCCTCCACTGCGACGCCATACCGGCCTCTCAAGCCGACGTGCTCGACCGCAGAGCAATTCATGATCACGTCGAACGAGCAAGCGCGCAGATCGGCCTTCAGCAAATCGGCGCACAGAAAATCCACGTTGGCGTGCTTCCACGCGAATCGCTCCGGTTCCAAATCGATTGCCAGCACGTGCAAGCCGCGCCGCGCCGCGGCAATGCTCAAATTGCCGAAACTCGCCCCGAAATCCAGAGCCTCCCCCGGCCCTTCCGGCAGCCGAGAAACAATAAATGACCATTCCACTTCCCGGTCGCCGTATAGATTGCGGTTTCCTTGCAGCGCACGCCAGCTGGTTCGTATGCGGCTGTACGCCCAGTCAGGCACATAAACAGGCAGGTTCACTCGTTTCATAATTTTTGTGGTGCGCGACAAGCGCTGGTCCATTACCCTTCCGAACTAATATTCCGAACGACGGAACATTAGCACTACTCTCCGCAAGTCCTGCCGAGTCAAACTTCCAAATGCCCAGGCGCCTCCGAAAAATGTAACCGCTGCTATCAACAGCTTCCACCAGAATGCCACGCTGAAATAGTGGAGGCCAGCCGAGATCGTCACGGCTAATAGGAATGGGTATATTGCCGCCTTGATTCCCAATAACGCCATCGGGCGGATGGACGGTATGAACAATAGAAAGAAAATGCTAGAGATGCTGTAGCTCACGACCGTTGCCCACGACGAGCCTAGCGCGCCATACTTCGGTATCAGAATCAGATTTAGGACGACGTTTGCTATGGCCCCTGCAGTAGCGCTGAACGGCATGATCCTTTGCAGCCCTTTGCAAATCAATGCGTTGCCAAGTACTACTCCAAAAAACACTGGCACCTCGGACCAGATCAGTACGATCAGCAGATTTGCGGTGGGCAAGTATTGCTTACCGTAAGAAAGTTCAATCAACGGGGCGGCGACCGGCGTCATTAGAGCGCAAGCAGCGAACACGATAACCAGCAGAAACCGATAAGTCTCGCCTAGATAGCGGGTGAATTTCACATCGTCGTTTGCGTTTTGTGCCAACGCCGGAAATAGGGACGTCATCAACGCGATCGGCAACGCGCTAAAAAGTTCGGTAAGCTGTACTGCAATCACGTACGGACCCAGAACCTGGTCGCCGCTCATTTTGTGCAGCATCACTTGGTCGATCCGGTGATAAATGCTGATCGCCACCGTCGTCAGTACCAGTGGAAAACCTTCCCGCACCATCATCCGCGCTTCGCTAGCTATAAACCGGGGCTTGCCCTGCACCAATCCGACCCGCTTCACGTTCCACACGACGATCACCGCTTCCAGAATCCCCACCATCGTTCGCGCGATGATCACTTCATAAAACGCCGCATTGCGGAACGCCAGCAGCACCACCGCCACCAGCCAAAGCGCCTGCCTTACCAGCGCGATGACCACGTTGTACCAGAGCCGCATCTCCACCTGGAAAATGATGCCGGTGAAGCGGAGGGGAGGAAGGATCAGCAGGTCGATCGCCGCCACCGCGATGAGCCAGCGCAATGCTCCGCTGTATCCAAACAGCGGAGCCGCCAGCGGAGCGATTAGAGTCCCCGCAATCGAAAAACCCAGCGCCGTCAGCGTCGCCGTGCGAAAGATCTCCGCACCTTGCGCCCGCCGCACGGAAATCTCCCGCGCCAGGATCTGCTCCAGGCAAAACGACGCCAGAAATCCGTACAGCGCCAAATACGCATAGATTGCGCCGTACTCGCCCAGTCGTTCTTTGCCAAGATATCGCGCCAGCAGTATGGAAGTGGCTGCTGAAAATCCGATGCCGGCCACTCGCCCGATCAGCTGCGCCGCGGTGTTCTGAAATACCCGCGTACCCAGACTCAGTTGCGGCGTGGTGGGCGTTGCCCGAGTGGTCTTGCCGGGCTCTTCTCCTGATTGCAGCGGCGAAGCGGTGCTCACTCGGGCGTCACCCTGCTCGCCGTACGGCTAACTGGCTCTATCTGGTCTCGATCGCCGGAAGAATGGCTGAACGTTGAGGGCACATTCAAAACTCCGTTCCATTCATCCATATAGTGCTGATGTTGCTCGGTCTCGATCACCATCTCGGGATTGCAGTCCCACGAGTCCAGCTGCTCGGTCTCGTCCGCTAAGTTTACTTGCCACTGGTAACTTCCCGGCCGCAGCGGCAGCGATGGGAATTCGTGCGCCAGCCGATGTACTCCCGCTTCAAGACACAGGCCCGGAACCGCCCACCCCCACATCAGTTGCCGCTCCGCGTTATACAACGCAATCCCATGCTCACCGTTCCGGATGGCCCGCCGCAGGTCCACTACAAACTCAACGCGAAAACTGCCGGTGGTCGCCAAAATGTGTGGCTGTCCCTCGCCCGATCCTAAAATGGACCAGCGCAGAAACCTCGCGCCTTGCGGGCTCTTGCGGGTGCCCTCGGTATTCGAATCTGTGGCAAACATAGCCGTTTCATAAGCCGCCAGCACTCCGCTGGTATTCCCATCCCTCCGCACACTTCCCCGGTCCATCCACACCGCGCGGTTGCACAGCCGCCGAATCTGGTTCATCTGGTGGCTCACCAGCACGACTGTCCGGCCCGCCTTTGCCACGTCCCCCATCTTTCCGAGGCATTTCTTCTGAAACTTGATGTCGCCCACCGCCAGCACTTCGTCTACCAGCAAGATCTCCGTTTCCAGATGTGCCGCCACCGCGAACGCCAGCCTCACGTACATTCCGCTCGAATAATGCTTCACTTGCATGCCTAAGAACTTTTCAATCTCCGCAAAGGCGACGATCTCGTCAAACTTGCGGGCAATTTCGCGCTTCGACATTCCCAGGATCGCGCCGCTCAGATAAATATTGTCCCGGCCCGATAGCTCCGGATGAAACCCCGTCCCAATCTCCAACAAACTGCCTACGCGGCCGTAGATTTCCGCCCAACCTCGTGTAGGCTTGGTGATCCGGCTCAGAATTTTCAGCAGCGTTGTTTTCCCGGCGCCGTTTCGCCCGACGAGCCCCAGCACTTCTCCGTGCTTTATTTCCAAGTCCACACTCTGCAACGCCCAGAATGTTTCCTTTTTCTCTCGCTCGAAGAATGTCCAAGGCGCTGTCACCGCGCGCGCCAGCGTATCCCGCAGAGCGTTGTAGCGTGCCCGCTCTCCCAATTCGTAGAGCTTGCCGAGTCCCTCTGCTCGGATCGCCAGCTCGCTCATTTCCCTTTTCCGGCTGCCGTGCCGACAGAATCCACATCCGAACGCACCAGCCTTACTCCGCCTCCGCCAAACCGCAAGAATCTCTCGTCGCAGCCGGCGCAGCGGTACGCGCGTATTCCGACCGGACGCAGAATATTCCGCTCAATCAGTCCGTGCATCTGCGATCGGTGCAGTTCAGCAGTCCTGCACCGGGGACACATTCGCTTACTCATCAACGCTCTAGTTTCCGCCGCTTTGCTTTCGGTTGTTCTGTTTTCCATGGCCTGGCCCCTGCCTGTTTCCTGAGTCTACATAACTCATGTTCTTCGATCGCTTAGGTTGGTTCGCCCGGGTCGCTGGCCTTTCTCCATCCTCGCGAATTGCGCTCGCCATACCATCCGGCAAATTTCTTGACAATCAATACTTACAAAACCGGCGCTTCTTAGGTCCATTCGAAAGTGCGGGGAGGGATATCCAAGGGCTGCTTCCGTGCCTGCGGCAACCCTCTCATGATCAGTTGTTTTGCTACCACACCCAGTGTGGGGGTGCCAACTTTCTCCCCATCTCGACCTACACCCGGTCCGCGATTGCTCCCTCCATCCTCTGGAAAAACATTGCCCCGCCCACCAGCAAAATTCCCACCGCTATCGCCGACGCCCACAGCAACATCCCGGGTGCTTGGCCGTGTCCCGTGAGTGCCCACCGAAATCCTTCGATCACCCCGGCCATGGGATTCAAGCCGTACAGCCACCGCCACTTTTCCGGGACCAGACTGCTGGGGTATGCCACAGGCGAAGCCAGCAGCCAGAACTGCATCAGAAAGGGCGTCACGTATCTCACGTCGCGGTAGAGCGCGTTCAATGCCGATAACCACAGCCCCACTCCGAGTGCCGTGCCGACCCCGAGCAATAACAAAAATGGCAGCCACAATACCTGCGCTCCCGGCCGCAGGCCATACCCGACAACCATTACGATCAGCACCACGAAGGCAATCGCAAAATCCATCAGGCCGGAGAGCACGCTCGAAAGCGGCAAAATTAGCCGCGGAAAATAGACTCGCGTAATGATGCGCTGGTTCTCCACGACTACGGTGGTGGCGGAAGAAAGCGCGGTGGCAAAATAAGTCCAGGGCGCCAGCGCCGCAAAATAAAACAGCGGATAAGCCAGCCCGTCCGACGGCAGCTTCGCGAGTCGCCCGAAGAATAAGGTGAACACGCCCATGCTCAGCAGCGGCTGCAGCACCACCCACGCCACCCCGATCACCGTCTGCTTGTAGCGCACCTTGATGTCGCGCCACACAAAAAAATACAACAGCTCGCGGTAGTTCCAGGTCTCGCGGAGATGCAGCTCGAGCCAACGGCGCGGCGGTTCGATGCGCACGGTCGCCGCGCTCGCTACTGGCTCGGCAGCCTGCGCCGTCAAGGGCTGGTCTAGAGTCACATGCGCCATGGAAGTGGTTCAAACTTTCGCGGGCGCGGCTGGACGTACCCGCATCTAGGGTAACAAAACAGTACCCGGATTTCGCGCGAATCAGCCAGCGGAGTTCAGAAGAAAGCGCGCTTTCAATTTACCGCATTTCGAATGCGGCTTTTTCGCAAAGCAAACGCTGCGATCTAGTTCCCGGCAATGGCGCGGCGCTTTTGGATATAGCGTGGCTATGGCGCCTTCCGATTTGGCAAAGTGCTGCTGGCGGCCGGGGTGTCGAGTTTGGTGAAACCGGGAACCGGCAGTACTTCCATGCGGGCACGCTGGTACCAGGATTGCGCCGCCAGCCAGCGGCGGCCGGCGTAAAACCATTTGGGAGGAAGCAGCAAAGCGGGAAGCATGCTCAGTGTTCGAAACAAGTTGCTTTTCCAGTTCGCGTCACCGTGTTGAATGCGATAAATCGTGCTTTCCGTCTGAAACGTTTCCCATGGCCAACCGCCATCGAGTTTGAGGCGTAGTTGATCGGCTTCGGCTTGCACCAATTCGACGATCATGGCGATGGCCTCGGGCGAGGCGGCGGTTGCCGACAGATTTTTGCGAAGCGCGGCAGCGAGAGAAGCGAGGACACGAGCTTTGCGACGCTCGCCTTCGGCGCTCGAACCGGCAGCGAGAAATAGATTGCCTGGGTGTACACGATAGTGAGTCAGTGGATCCGGGAGAACCAGACCCGATTCGAATGCCGGCGCCATGGTGAATAGATATTCGTCGGCTTCGAAAATCAACGATTCCGGAACGGGGAGAATTTTGCGCGCGAGATTGGCGCGCAGCGCGAGGCGGCTGGTGCCAAAGTAGCAGCGGCTCAATCGGAAATAGTTGGCGTTGGAAGCGCTGTCGAGGCGAAAGTTCGCACTCGTAGCGGGCTTGATCGCGCGTTCGGAGCCGTCGGCGAACGATTCAATGAATGCGTGGCCGAGCATGCCAAGTGACGGATCGGCGGAGAAAACGTCGGCGACGCGCATGAGCTTTCCCTGCGCCCACCAATCATCGCCGTCGAGAAAGACAATGACGTCGCCGCGACATAAGGGTATGCCGGCGTTGAAAGCAGAGGCCTGGCCGCCGTTCTTTTTGCGGACGAGCCGGACACGCGGCTCGAATTGGCGAACAATTTCCGGTGTGTTATCCGTGGAACCGTCATCCACAACAATGATTTCAAAGCGATCTTGCGGATAATCCTGCTCGAGCACGCTGCGCAAGGCCTTTTCGATGAGGCTTTGCTGGTTGTAAGTGTCAACAAGAACGCTGAGAAACACGATGGCGAGGATTCCGATCCGGGCCCAAAGCGGGCTGAAGGCCGCGCGGTCCGCCGACTTTGCGGGCCAAAGAATACCAGTACGCCCCGACCTATCCAGGCCATCTTACCTAGGGAATTGCCGCGGCGGCCAGCGGAAAACAGGAGAAGCATTGGGCCCGCAGAAAACTGCACCAGGCGAGTCTCGAGAGAAAGCCCGTCGCGGTCGGCTCAGGTTTTTCCCGCACCGCAGAACGTGACCATATCCGTTGTCGGTCTCGGGGAGGGGTCAAAAAATAGGGTAAAGAAGAGCTTGACTGACATAGTGTTATAGTTAACTATAACAGTGTGAGAGCGGGACGATTTGCTTCCCGCGACCGCAGCAAGCGGCAATTCAATTCAGGAGACAGAAACATGAAGCCTCTTCGTATAACACTATGTTTCGGGATTTTGGCGGCGCTCTCGGCCCTGACGTTCCCCCGGGTTTTCGCCCAGTCCGAAGGCAAAAAGTCCGACGCGCAAATGTCATTTGACAAGCTGAAGACCCTGGCGGGTACATGGAAAGGTGCGTTAAAGATTGAGCCACCGCAACCTAACATGCCCGATCAGGGATGGGTTTCCTTGCGTGTGACCTCTAGAGGAAACGCAATCGTGCATGAAATGAAGCAACCCGGGACGCCCGACGACCCAACCAAAGACGACCCGATCACCATGCTTTACCTGGACCAGGATCGCTTGCTCTTGACGCATTATTGCGACGCCGGAAACCGCCCGCGCATGGCCGGTAAGATGTTGGCGGACGGAAAGACGGTAGAATTCGACTTCCTCGACGTGGCGGGCAGCACGCAGTACGGGCACATGCACCATGCGGTGTTTACGATCCTTGACGAAAACCACCACACCGAGGAGTGGACCTATATGGCGGGGGACCAGCCCGTGCACGCGCGATTCGAGCTGGAGCGGGCAAAGTAACCCGGCCGCTTTCGCGCCGTAAGGTGTCCGAACAATTTCAAGGAGTAACTGGGAAAAAGGGATGGACCGTGAATGGAACGACAGTCAGCCGATCTACCGCCAGCTTCGCGACCGGGTGGTCGCGATGATCCTCGACGGAGTTCTGAAAGAAGGCGATCCGTTGCCGTCGGTGCGCAACGTCGCGGCTGAGTATCGCGTGAATCCGCTCACGGTCCTGAAGAGCTACCAAGGACTGGTGGACGAAGAGCTTGTCGAGAAAAAGCGTGGCCTGGGGATGTTCATTAAGACGGGAGCGCGCGAGTTGCTGTTGCAGACGGAACGGCAGAAATTCCTGACCGAAGACTGGCCGCGAATTCACGCAACCATGCTGCGGCTGGCGTTGACGGTGGAAGAACTGATGGCGGACGGAGCCAACCGGCGGCCGATACAGCCGAAAGCGAAAGAAGAGGAGCGCTAACGTGATGGCATGCATAGAAGCACGCGGGCTGCGCAAAGCGTTTGGCACAACCATGGCATTGGATGGCGTGAATCTGCGCGTAGAAGAGGGACGGATCGTCGGAATCATTGGACCCAACGGCGCGGGCAAGACCACGGCGCTCAACGCCATGGTCGGGCTTACGCCGCATGAGGGAGAACTGAAAGTGCTGGGGCGGAACCCGTGGACGGAACGCGATCAATTGATGAGAGATGTCTGCTTTATTGCCGATGTCGCGGTGCTGCCGCGCTGGCTGCGGGTTTCGCAAGCGCTCGACTACCTGGAGGGCGTGCATCCAAGATTCGACCGGGCGAAGGCGGAGAGTTTCCTGGAGGAGACGACCATCGGGCGAGCGAAGAGAGTGCAGGAACTGTCCAAAGGAATGGTGACACAACTCCATCTGGCCTTGGTGATGGCGATTGACGCGAAGCTGCTGGTGCTGGACGAACCGACGCTGGGGCTAGACATCCTCTTTCGCAAGCAATTCTACGATGCGCTCCTGCACGACTACTTCGACCGCAGCCGCACGATTATCGTGACGACGCATCAGGTCGATGAGATGCAGAACGTACTGACGGACCTGGTGTTCATCGACCGGGGCCGGATTGTGTTCCAGTGCAGCATGGAGGAGTTAGAGTCGAAATATCTCGAAGTCACGGTGAATCCGGAAAACGCCGCCGCTGCGCGAGCCCTGCGGCCAATGAACGAGCGGCAGGTGTTCGGTCGAAGCGTGCTGCTCTTCAGCGGCGCAGATCGGGAGCAACTCAACGCGCTTGGTGAGGTGCGAACACCGAGCGTCGAAGACTTGTTTGCTGCCGTGGTGGGCAACCGCGCTACGCAGGCGCAAGGAGCGGGCTGATGAATAGCGCGTCGAACGTGATGAACGAATCTCCCACCGCAGCACAGTCGGTCGCGCCGGCGGCTATCTCATGGGGTCGGCAGATCTACTGGTGCATGCGACGGGAACTGTGGGAAAGCCGGTCGGTTTACATCGTGCCCCTAGTTGCTGCGGGACTGACGCTGATCGCATGCCTGATCAGTGTGGCCCGTTTGCCCGAGCGTGTGCGTGCCGCCGCCGCGCTCGATCCGATGCGACAGCTGGAAATCGTCTCCAGGCCATTCGATATGGCTGCGCTGCTGATTATGGGCGCTACGTTTCTGGTTGCGCTGTTTTATTCCCTGGACGCGCTCTATGGTGAGCGGCGGGATCGCAGCATTCTGTTTTGGAAGTCGCTACCGGTTTCCGACGCCACGACAGTTCTGGCGAAGGCGGGCATCCCGATGCTGGTGCTGCCGGTGCTGACATTTGGCGTCACCATTGTCGTGCAGACGATTGTGCTCCTGAGCAGCCGAGCGGTGCTGGCCAGCAGCGGCGTGAATGTCGGAGCAGCTTGGGGCCATTTTTCGTTTTGGCACGCTGCTGGAATGCTGCTCTACCATCTGGTCGCGATCCACGGCCTGTGCTTTGCGCCCTTCTATGCTTGGTTGCTGCTGGTATCGGCATGGGCGCGGCGATTGCCGATCTTGTGGGCCACGCTGCCGCCGATTGCGATCGGAGTGTTCGAGAAAATCGCGTTCAATACTTCGTATTTCGCGAGCTTGCTGATGGGGCAGCTAGGCGGCGGACCGGAAAGGGCTCGACCAGCCGGAACTAGCATGTCCATGGATTCGCTTACCAGTCCCCCACCGAGCGAATTCCTGACCGGTCCAGGATTGTGGCTCAGCTTGCTGACCGCAGCGGTTTTTCTGGCACTCGCCATAAGATTGCGGCGGTCCCGAGGACCGATCTAGCTACCTGCGGACGAGCTCGACCCGGCGGTTGAGCGCGCGGCCTTCGACGGTGTCGTTGGTTGCTTTCGGGCGGGAGGCTCCGTAGCCCGCAGGGGAGAGCCGCTCGGCGGAGATCTGGTAACGCGTCGCCAGCGCGTTGATCACCGAAGCGGCTCGACGCTGCGAAAGGTCGAGATTGTGTTTGTCGCCGCCGACGTTGTCGGTGTGGCCTTCGACGTTGAGTTTCCATTCGGGCTGCTTCTTTAAGACGTCGGCTATATCCGCGAGGACGGGCTCGGATTCGGTGCGAATCTGGTCGCTGTCAAAATCAAAATAGATGCCGTAAATTTCGGCGCGGCCTTTTTCGGCGAGGTCGGTTTCCAGCTTTTTTTCCACCGGAAAATTGACTTTAACGATCTTGATACGAAACTCTTTGGCGGGGTTGTAGTAATCGAGGAGCAGAGGATTGGCCGGATCATCCAAGATGAGCATGGAGACTTGATTGTTGTTGACGGAGCCTTGGGCTGAAATAGCCGGCAGGTCGGTTTCAACGCCGTTGACGATGGTGTGGAATTTGGTGTCGCCGCGGCCCTCGAAGGAGCCGGAATCGTCCTGGCTCCAGGAGTAGCCATCGCCGACAAAGCGATAGGATTGGCGGTAGTCAAATTTTGCGCGTTTTTTGTTTTTCAGCAGCGCGAACGTCGCGCGTGAAACGGTGTACTCGGTCGTACCCATCATGATTCTGGGATATTGGCGCTTGCCTTCGGACTCAAGGACTTGCGAGTCATTGAAGTCGGATTGGCAAATGTCGCGCGGGGCGAAAGTCACGGCTTGATCAATCTGATCGACTTTGCCGTTTTTGAAGTGAACCGCGGGTCCGCTGGTGCTGCCGCTGATGGCCCGCTCATCCATGTTATGGATGGTTAGCAGTTCTTCGAGGTCGTGCCCCTGGATGGACCAGATGTGATCGATAACAAGCGCCGGTTTGATAGGGATGATGGAGGCCGCCTGTCCTTTTAGGAGAGTGGCGGAGAGCGATGGATCGAGGGCCGGACAAGGGAGATTTTTGGCCATGGGTTTTGCGGGGGCCGGGGAGCTGTTGTGGCTGGAAGAAAGAGATTTGCGGAAAGAATTCACGGCCTGGTAACAGCCACGGGCGAGAAGAAAGAGAACGACAACGCCGATCAAAAAGAAAATGACGAGGATGCGAGTGCCGGTGCCGCCGCGCTGTCCGCGCCAGCCGGATTTGTTCGGCGGATTCATTTGTCACCGCAAGCGTTGATGTCGGGTTCTCGGTTCACGAGCTCCTTTGTGAAGATAATGATTTCCTTGTCGCCGACTTTCTTGCCGAGGAGGTAAGCATCGGCCCCTCCTTTGAATTCAAGGAGCAGGCGGGAAAGTTTGCAGGGGATCATGCCAGCGGAGCCTTGCGCGGTAACGGTGGCGACGGCGACGTTTTGAACGTTGGCAGAGGCCTCGGTTTTGAACGATTTGTCGAGTTTTTTCTTGGCCCACTTCCCTGCGCCGGTCTTGGAAAGAATGTCGGACAATGTGTCGGCGAGAGAGGAAGGCATCGCTTCATTGAGCAGATCGGTCACCGATTCCGTGCCGAGACTGAGAGTGATCTTGGGCGCGGCCATCCCGACCAGGATGGCGTGCGGAGCGATGGAAACGCTCAGCAATTGGCCGAGTTTCCCGTCGCCCGACAGAGAGCCGGGAGAGGCGCTGGCCTGGCCGGCTTTGACGGTGATGCCTTCATCGCCGTTGTAATTGATGTGGAAGCTGCCTTTCATGGTTTCGTTCTTGCCGCCGAAGCCGGGCTTGAGGATGAGGTTGGCGTTGATGGTCATGACGAAGGGGATGCCAGCGATGGGCATAGGCGCTTTATAGATGGGAGGAAGCTTGATATTTGGAACATCCACGCCGACCGCGCTGCCGGTGCCGCGGCCACCTTCGAAATTGATGTCGAGCTGGCCATTCAAGCCGTTCGCGTCGTAACTGAAATTGTCGAGCGAGCCCTGCTGGATGTGCATGTCGGCAGCGCTGAAGAAATCCTTGAGGAAGCCTTGCGCGTTGACATTCACGATGAGGGTGTCGAGCTCCTTGTGTACCGCGAAAGACATATCGAGGCGGTTTGACGAGGGAGTGGCATTGATCTTGTAATCCCAGCCGTCGATTTTTCCGGAGAGGTTTACGGCCGTGCCGGCGGCCTGAGCGACTGGTTCAGGATTCAGACGGGATACCCAAGACTGGAGGAAATTTTGCTGGTGCAGCGCGGGCAGATCGTAGTGCGCTTGCTGCGCTCCGAAATTGATCGGAACTTTCCAGCGCATGGTGCCGTTCTCTATGAGGTCGGTGAGACCGGCGCGTTCGGTGTTGACGACCAAGTGGCCATCCTGCGTGGCCGTGGCGAGAACGGTACGAACGGCGAGGTTTTCAAGGAACATGGTGCTGCCTTCGCGGAGCGAGGAGATTTTTGCGTCGGGATTGTCGAAGACCAACACATTCCCGTCGGAGCTAACGCTCTTGAGGCTGGCGCGCCAGGAAGATTCCTCAATGCGAACGGTTTGCGGGGTGTAGCTGACGTCGAAGACCGTGCCGGGGACGTCACGCAAATCCTTGAAGGGACGTGCGACAGTGGTTGAGGAGCCTGCCAGGGACGGCGACTGGGGCGTCTGCTGTTCGGCGGTGGATCTAGGTTTGGAGCAGGAAGTGAACAAGAAAGAAAGCAAGACGCAAACAAAGAGAATGCGCGGCGTGCGGACGTTCATGGAACGATCTCCAGGTAAATCGTCGGTTGCGGAGTGGGGAAAAAATAGCAAGCGTGGCGGCGGGGGTCAATAAAGAGTTGAGGAAAAAAGACCCACCTTCGGCGTCGAAGGTGGGCGGATGGTGAAACAAGATCTTCAGCGAAAGTCAGTGGTTGTGGGCGATTGCGCCGAGGTCGGAGTCGGCCACAGTTTCCGCGGAACTCAGATACGTACGGGAGATGCGGTCATGCCAGGTCAGTTCGTCTTCGTCCCACTGGACCCAAAGGAAGCCGAGGAAGAATGTGCCAGCCGACAACATGTAGCCGGCCGCGCGAAGCAAGAGCTGGCGCGGGGAAGGCTCTTCGCCGGAAAAATCGACGACGCGCAGGCCGCGCAGCATCATCCCAGGCGTGGTGCCGCCGAAGACGGTGAAGAGAGCGAAATATTGCAGGTAGACGATGGCGAAAGAGATGGCGTAGACGGCGGCGTTGAGCTTGCTGAATGCGAAGTGTCCGCCAAGAGACCCGAAGAGAGCGAGAAAACCCCCGCAGGCGAAAAGGAGGCAGGCCGCGTCGATCAAACCCGAGAGGCGGCGCTCCTCGATCGAGGCGACTGGATACTGGCCGACCTGTTGTTGCACCGGCGCGGGCTGTGGCTCAGAGGTTTGTTGCGACTGGAAGGGCCGAGTTTCCTGGCCGACGGGAAGCGAGACGTCAATGAACATCTGTGCTTCATCGGCGGGCCGGGGATTGGCGGTTCGGCCGATGGCAATGGTGAAAGAAAAGTCGTCGGGCGCGGCGGCAGGCTGTTCTGCAATGGTCACATTGATGCCGGGCACGGAAATTTCAGCGCGTTCGAACGGCAGCTCGGATTGGCCCTCGTCGGGCGCGCCTTTGCCGCGGCGCGCACGGTAGGAGGCGAGGCGCTCAGAGACTTCGCCGCGCCAGGCCGGATCGCTGTGGGCGTTCGGAGATGAATTTCCGCTGGCTGAAGAGGCGGGTGATTCCCCGTGGGAATCACAAAAGATACAGGCACGGACTCCCGAAGGGAGTATCGAGCCACACTGCAAGCATGTTTTTGTCACCGGTGCGTTTTGCGCTGCGGACGCTTCCACTCCGGTGGGAGTGAATCGCAAGGAGAATAGCATGTTGCGGGAAGGCGGAGGAGAGAATCGCCAGGTTTTGGCGCATTGTTTCGAGAAGAGAGAATGCACAAAAATCTTGCAGACTTGGCGGAAACCTTAGGAGCTAGAGAGCATCCAACGCGGCGGAAGCGGCGTATGATCTAGGAAGGGGAACCGAGTGCGGCGGTAAGCGGTTCTAAACAAAAGAGATGCTGATTAAATCGAAATCCGAACTGAGTTATGCGGACATTACGCCCCGGGATGTGTATTTGAACCGGCGGAGATTTTTGCAGGGCCTGGGGTTTGCGGGCGCTGCGGCGGTAGCCGGCGAGCGGCTTTATTCCGCATTGACGCCGGGAGTGGCATATGCCGGTACCAAGTTAACTACGGTGAAAAGCGGTTACACGGTGGATGAGAAGATCACGTCGATGGAGAACGTGACGCACTACAACAATTTTTACGAGTTTGGCAGCGGGAAAGAAGATCCTGCGAAGAACGCTCAGAAATTCCGCACGTCGCCATGGGCGGTTTCTGTCGAAGGAGAAGTGAAAACGCGACGCAAGTTTTCGATGGACGAAATTCTGAAGCTGGCTCCGCTGGAGGAGCGGATTTATCGGCATCGCTGCGTGGAGCGGTGGTCCATTGTCGTGCCGTGGGTCGGATATTCGCTGAGCACAATTTTGAAACTGGTTGAGCCGACTGCAAAGGCCAAGTACGTGGCGTTTCAGACCTTTTATGACCACAACGAAATGCCGGAAGCGAAGTACACCGGCCTGGAGTATCCCTATGTCGAGGGATTGAGGCTTGATGAGGCCATGCACCCGTTGACGCTGCTCTGTGTAGGCATGTATGGAGAGACGCTCCCGAATCAGGATGGTGCGCCGGTGCGGATGGTGATCCCGTGGAAGTACGGCTATAAGAGCATCAAATCCATCGTGAAGATCAAGCTGGTGGGATCGGAACCGCCGACGTCCTGGAACCTGCAGGCTCCGAACGAATACGGATTTTATTCCAACGTGAATCCGAACGTCGATCATCCGCGTTGGAGCCAAGCCACCGAACGTCGGCTGGGCGAAATCTTCATGCACAAGACGCTGATGTTCAATGGTTACGCGGACCAGGTAGCTTCGCTCTATGCGGGCATGGACCTGAAGAAGTTCCACTGAGGAAAATCGCTGTCGTGCGCAAATTTCTCGCCAGCAAATGGGCAAAAGCCGTCGTCTTTGCGCTCTCGCTCGCTCCGTTTCTCTGGATCGCCTGGCGAACCTATCGTGGCGAACTTACCGCTAATCCTGTTGAGTTTTATCAGCACCAGACCGGCGACTGGACGCTGCGTTTTATCGTTTTCACTCTGTGTGTTACGCCGTTTCGGAAGCTCTTTGACTTACCGGAACTGATTCGGTTCCGGAGGATGCTGGGGCTATACGCGTTTTTCTACGTTTGTTTGCACTTCTTGACGTATCTCGGGCCGGACCAGAGTTTTTCTTTTTCGGGAATGCTGAAGGATGTTGTGAAGCGGCCGTTTATTACGGTGGGCTTTTTGGCGTTGGTGCTGCTCGTTCCGCTGGCCATCACCTCGACGGCGGGTTGGATCAGGAGGTTAGGCGGAAAACGCTGGCAGATGCTGCACCGGGCAATATACGCAAGCGCGGTGCTGGGAGTGATCCACTACTATTGGCTGGTGAAATCGGACGTTCGGAAGCCGCTGTTTTACGCCGCGCTCGTGGCCATTTTGCTGGCTTGGCGGATTTGGTTGTGGACGGCAAAGAAAAAGGCACCGGCGACGGTGGCGCAGCCGAGTCGCGTGCCGAGCGCGTGAGCGCTGCGGCGGCTAATGAATGGTCGAAGATTCGCCGTTGGCAGGCGTTTGCTCAGAGAATTCGAGCCCCCAAAAATGCGGCGAGGGCGTGAGGAATTCAACACCCACACGCTGGCCGCCTTCGCAGAGATCGCCGAGAAACACGATGCGGCACTCGATCTCTTCCTGAGTTTCAGGGTTGGTGATCGTCAGCAGCTCGCCGTTGTCCACTTCGTGTTTCAACGTGAGAAGGCCGCCGTGAGCGCTGACCACCAGGGTCTGGCACGTTTCGCGGAATTTTTTGCCATTGTGAGCGCGTCCCTGCGCCTGCATCTTCATCTTGCGGAAGATGCGAGCGCTGCGCCGGGGGGCGGAAAACTCGACCGTAGTCATCATGCCTTCATCATCGAAAAAGGAGATTGTGGGGGTCAATTGGACTGCCGGGCAGGTGTATCGCATCGGGAAACGGGGCGGCAGTTTGCTTGTTCTTTGCCGCGAGCGGGTCTTACAATGAAACTCGCGGGGGATAGAGAGATTCACGCAGATATTTTGCCTGCCGCAACATTTTTGTGGTTGTATTCGTAGATATCCTTGGAAAGGACTAGTACCCGCCTGTCCCCATGACCTTGGCCGAATTTATTGATGGTCGCCGCGACCAGAATCTCGCCGAACTGAACGACTTCCTTCGCATACCTAGCGTTAGCGCAAAATCCGAGCATAAATCGGACGTAGAGCGTGCCGCACGGTGGGTAGCGGACAATTTGAGGTCCGCCGGATTCAAGACGATCGAAATTGTGCCGACTGCGATGCACCCGCTGGTTTACGCGGAGTCGCTGGAAGCGCCGGGCAAACCTACGGTGCTTTTTTACGGGCATTACGACGTTCAACCGGCCGAGCCGCTGCACTTGTGGACCTCCCCGGCGTTTGAGCCGACGGTGCGCGACGGAAACATCTATGCGCGGGGCACCGCCGACGACAAGGGGCAAGTACACATCCACCTGAAGGCGTTGCAGGCGCTGCACCAGTTGGACGGCAAGTTCCCCATCAACGTGAAAGTCTTGATCGAGGGCGAAGAAGAAGTGGGCAGCGTCAGTTTATGGAATTTTGTGCAGAGGAACAAAGAGAAGCTGGCGGCGGACGCGCTGGTGGTTTCCGATACCTCCATGCTCGGCAAGGGCGTGCCGTCCATCACCTACGGCTTGCGCGGTTTGAATTATTACCAGGTGGAATTGACCGGGCCGGAACGCGATTTGCATTCGGGTGTCTATGGCGGAGCCGTGCCGAATCCATTGACGATCTTGGCGGAGCTTTTCGCGAAGTTACACGACAAGAATTTCCGCGTCACCGTTCCGGGCTTTTACGACGGTGTGGCCAAGCTGTCCAAGAAAGAGCGCAAAGCGCTCAATGCGCTGCCCTGGAACCGCAAAGCATTCCAACAGGCGGTCGGAGCGCCGGGCTATTGTGGAGAAAAAGGGTTCACCACAGTCGAGCAGATTTGGACGCGGCCTACCTTGGAGCTCAATGGGATTTGGGGCGGTTATCAGGGCGAGGGTGCCAAGACCGTGATCCCGTCGAAAGCTTACGCCAAGTTCTCCACGCGGCTGGTGCCAGGCCAGGATCCGCAGCGCATCGCGAAGCTGGTCGAAAAACATGTCCGCAAGCTTTTGCCGAAGACCGTAAAGTGCAAATTCGACGTGTTGAGCACGGGCAAGCCCTGGGCCGCGTCCTATAGCGCGCCGATTTTTCAAAAAGCTCAAGCTGCTTTGCAAAAAGGTTTTAGCAAGAAAGCCGTGTTTATCCGCGAGGGTGGTTCCATCCCGTTCGTGACGCAGATGCACGACACGTTTAAGGTACCGTGCGTGCTGATTGGCTTCGGGCTGCCCGATGAAAACGCACATGCGCCCGATGAACATTTGTACCTGGAAAACTATTTCAGCGGCATCAAGGCCATCGCGCACTTCTATCAGGACCTGGGAACGCTGTAGTGATTTTTCAACCAGTTCGCGCTCTAGCTTATTCGCCTGGCTGGGCCCGCTCCACGCGAAAAAGATAGCAGCCCGCCGTTGTGCTTCGAACGTGTGCGTATTCTACATGGGAGTTCCGGAACAGTTCTTGCATTGCCGCATCGGGATCGCCTTCTGCATGAGTGAGCGTTTCGCCAAGCCTGGTGCGGTTTTCTCCGAATGCCTCAAACGTAAGGGGTTGCCGGCGATATTCTTCGGGAAGGCGACCATTGCCGGCAAAAGGCGCACACCGTTCGGCGTGGATATAGACCGGGCCGGGCATAGGCGGCACGCCTTGTCCCTGAAATGCGTCATAGGTAAACAGGATCAGCTCTTCGGCGCGCGGCCGAATCAACTTCAAGCAATGCCGGCATGGCGCTCGCCCGATTGCAGGTTCGCGGTGCGCGGGAAATCCGTAGAGTGGCGCCTTCATTGTGGACCGCACGTCTTCGGCAACTGTGGATGACATTGCAACGATCATTAGTTTTTGCATGGTGAGCTCTCTCTTGATATCGCTGACGAGGCCAAGTTTGCCTCGAAGATCTGGTTCGATCTATCCGGGATGTGCCGGCAAATTTATTCTTTATCGCTGGAAAATTACCGACTGGCGTGAACGGCCGATAAGTCACGACGAAGCGTGTTCGGGGAACCTGCGTGGGCCTAGTGACGCCCGTGCGCTTCGACGATTCCCCGTGAAATGCTGAGACCCAATCCGGTTCCCGGACCAACTTCCTTGGTGGTGTAAGAAGAGCTGGCCATTTTTCCGGCAGAGGTTGAACCGCAGCAACGGCCGCGCTCAAAAGGTTCATGCAAAATTTCCGTGGGCCTGCAGGTCCGGAGCGATGGGCTCCACGCGAAATGCTTTTACGCGGTAGCCAGTTTGGTGCGGCGTGCCTGCGCGTATTGCTGTAAAGCGGTGTTCGCGGCAGCGATTACCTCCAGTGCGTCGGCCAGCGCAAAAATGTCTTTCCCACGCACCACGAAATACAATTCGTCTTCCGCAAGCCCGGTGTACACCCGATTGCCGGTGCACCCGAGGCTCAGAATCGAACCGGCCTGCAGGCTGGCCGGCAGAGCCATGCAGGTTGGCCGGCCGAGCGCCGGCATGCCGCCAGAAATTCCGGCTCGTGCGGCAGCTTCGTTCAAGAGCATGGCGCTAGCGGGCTTACAGGCGAACAGCACGGCTTCCGGAGTGAACGGCGCATCCCCGAGCGGAGCGTAGGCAATCGCCGCGGGCGCTTTTGGCAACCGACCGATCTGCGGCACCTCTTCGGGTTTCACATAGCCGAGGTCGAACATCATTTGCAAAGTCTGCTCGGTCTCTTTTTCCCGCGCGGGGGAAAGTGCAATGTGGTGGGTGTAAGCTCCGACGGCGCAGTTAAAATGATTTTCCGGCACGGTGAAGAATGATTTGCCCGCCGCGGCAAGGCGCCAAAAACTGCAGCCCGAGGGCTGGGTGCCTTGAAACTGTTCGAGGTTGGAAGGCACCGCGTCTAGAAAAGCGACGGCCACCGGGCGCTGCGGCAATTTGACCGCCTTTGCGATTCGTTGCTCCAGTGCATGCCACGACGCTCCGTTAACCATTTTCTCGATCCCCCGATTTTTTCAGAATGAAAGCGCGGGCAACGCAGAATACCATGTGGGGCGAACCCGTGCTCCACGAGCAGCAAAAACCCGCTAAAATAGCGGCGTTTTCCACATCGTCTTAAAAAAAACACTGTTTTTGCGGCATTTTTGCGGCAATTGCCCTTGCGTTCCCGTGCCGTGTTCGCTATAGTCCAACACGGCTCGAGTTTTTTCGCCCGTATTCATCAGGGGTAGACGAAAAAATTCCCGCCCGGCCCGAGTTCCTCGGGACGCAAAGAAATTACAGGAGGATAGGCAGACTAGATGGCAGCTAAGCCACTGAGCAAGACCAAGATCGTTGCGCACATTGCCGAGAAGCTCGGCACACCGAAGAAGCAGGTAGCTACCTTTTTCGAGGAGCTGCACAAGCTGGCGGTGAAAGAAGCCAAGGGCAGTGCGGGTAAGTTTGTCATTCCGGGAATCGGGCGCGTGGTCAAGGCGCACCGCAAGGCGCGCATGGGCCGCAATCCGCAGACCGGCGAAGCAATCAAGATCAAGGCAAAGACCGTGGTGCGGCTGCGCCCGGCCAAGGCCCTGAAAGACGCCATCCTGAAGTAAACGGGCCCTCCCCCGCAAGGGAAGAATAGAAAAATTTGCCCCCGTGGTCACAGCAATCCACGGGGGCTTTTTCTTTTTCGAATGCGTTTCAAGGCTGGCCGCGATCGCTCTCTTACAGTGTCCGCACGTAGGCAATCACATCTTTGATCTGGTTGTCGTCAATCACGTCTTTGAACGGAGGCATCAGCGAGTCGCCGTTTTCGATCCAGGTCTTCAGATTTTCGTCGGTCACCTTGTTGTTGTTCACGCTAAAGGTGCCGCGCTTGTTCAGTCCCTTGAGCCCGGGCCCGATTTTCTTGGCGTCGCTGGTGTCATAGTGGCAAATGGAGCACTTCTGCTGGAAGAGGTCTTTGCCGCGTCCTACCGCGGCCGCGTCGGTTTTTCCCGCGGGGGCTTTCTTTGTGGTTTTCGTTTGGGCCAGGCCCGCGCCGGCAACGGCGAGCGAAGTTCCGAGAGCGACGATCCCAAGTGCGGCCAGAATGCGATTCACGATTCTCTCCTGTTCGTCGTGCGTAGCACGCTTCTTCACAATCTATTCTCTCCGTTTGATGCCCGAAATTGCAATTCTTGTGTATGGCGAGGCGCTGAAGCGCGTTCTGGGAGCCGGTGCGCCGCCGGGAGGTACAGGTTCACCTTGCGCACCATTGGGACTTCCGTACCGTAGGCAGGCCGCGTCCCGAGTGGTAACAATGGCGACATGACTCCGGAGACCCTCACCCAGGCTTGGGAAGTTTTGCAGGACGCTTATCAGGCACAGATGGAAGGCGACTATGAACGCGCCGTGGAGCTGTATCAGTCTTCGCTGGATTTGCATCCGACGGCCGAAGCTCACACTTTTCTCGGCTGGACATATCACTTCCAGGGCAAGCTGCAAGACGCGATCGCGGAATGCAAGCGCGCGATCGAGATCGATCCTGATTTCGGCAATCCCTACAATGACATCGGCGCCTACATGATCGAGCAGGGCAACCTGGATCAAGCCATTCCGTGGCTGCAGCAGGCCATTGACGCCAAGCGGTACGAGCCGCGGCATTTTCCCCACTACAATCTGGGCCGCGCGTACTTGGGCAAGGAAATGTACTCACAGGCTATGCGCTGCTTCCAGGAGGCCCTGGAAATTGAGCCGCGTTACGGATTGGCGCGCCAGGCCCTGGATTCGCTGCGGCGCATGTTGAACTAGGTTTTTCCTAACGCGCCTCTGGAGTTCAGCCGGCGATTTGTTCATGCGAGCTAGGCTTCACTATGCGATCGTAGAGCAGCAACAACAACGTTGTTGCAACGCCTACTCCAGTAATCACGAACCAGGTCCATTGCGGCCGGTGCATTACCTCGCCGAAGTGGTGCAATACTTTTCCGCCAAACCATCCGCCGACCAGAGAGCCGATTCCTAGAGGCATAAATGCAAATCCCATGTATGTTCCTTGCTGGCCTGCGGGAGCCAGCCGCGAAACATATTCGTAGTACCGCGGCTGATGCACGATCTCGCCGATCGCCAGCACCGCAATCGCCGCTACCGCTCCCCACAGGGACGGGTAAAACGCCAAAATCAACCAGGAAATGCCGGTGATGAATGTCCCGGCGATGATTGCGCTGAAGGCCGGAATCTTTTTCGTCAGATAGTTCACCAGGATCGTGCAGGTGATCACGATGATGCTGTCCGTCATCAAGATTCTTTCAACGTCGATATCCTTGCCCACATATTCGTGAAGAAAGACCGGCATGACAATCCACTGCTGCCAAAACACAATCCAATATCCGGTAAAAATAAGCAGGAACAGCATGAATTTCGGATTGCCCAGAACCGTTGCGAAATTGCGCAGTGTTTCCTCGATAGACGGCACCGGAACATCATCCGCGCGCTTTGGTTCGCGGAAAAAGGCCACGACAAAAAAGAACATCGCGAACACCGCCGCCGCCGCGATCAGGAAAATTTTCCCCGCGCCCAAATAGCGCCTGGCCAGAGAGCCGGCGAACGGGCCGAGCAGCCCGCCGATATTCACCATGGTGTAGTAAATGGAGTAGCCGAGCGAGCGCACGTTTTCCCGCGAAGCCCGCGCCGTTGTTCCCACCACCGACGGTTTGACCAGGGAAATTCCCAAAGCCGGCAAGACAAGGATGAAGCCGACAAACAAGCTTAGCGGGACCGCGGAACGAATCGGCGCAAGCCATGGCGCTGCGATTGAGCCCAGTAGGAAATAAGCGCCGGCCAGGATTGCGTAGGCCAGAGCAAGTGCCCTGCGGAAACCCAGCTTGTCGGCAACGGCGCCGCCAAAAATGGCCAGGAACCACACCATGCCACCAAAAATGCCGGTCAAAGTTCCGGTCTGCTCTGTGGGGAAACTCAGCGTTTCGCGAAGATAGTTCGCGAGCGAGGCAAACGCGCCGTAGTAGGCTAAGCGCTCGAAAATCTCGCTGATGTTGGCAACCCAAAACGGGCGCTCAAATCCTGTCCGCACCTCTTCCAGGCGCTGAGAAAAACTCATGAAGCCTCCGCATGGTCGCGCCGCGATGATACCAGAGGACGGGCAGCCGCGAAGTGCGCTGTCCTGGTTGCACTGGCCAGGAGCTCCGGGAGTTCGGCAAATCCGTGTACATTGTTACGTCGGCGCGGTTATATGAATCTACGGGGCGTCTCTTTCGGGGGCAGAACTTAGGCGGGGGACAGGAACGTGGGCCGAAATGCTCTGTTGAGGGCAAGTGTGCTGTTGAGTCTCGAACTGGCTGGCGGAATGAGCGCACAGCAGGTTGCGCGCCCTTCGGACGCTGACCTGGCCGCCATCACACAGCGTGGGCGCGAACTAGCCGCCTACGACCAGGCGGTCTGGCATGCCACCGATGCGGTGCAGATGGCCAATCCAAAAACGGCGCAGGATCAACGCTATCTGGCGCGTTTTGAAAACGGCAGATGGACTGTCGTTTTCGGCTCGCTCAACATCGAGAAAACGAAGTTTTTGATCAGCTACGAAGCCTTGCCGGGAGAAAAGCCTCAGTCGTTTGGCGTGAAGCACGATGATCCTCCAAGGGAGGACATCGGCTTCTTTCTTTTCTCGGCTCGCGCGCTTGGAATCGCGTTAGCAGATTTCGGCGGAACCTCCCGTCCATACAATGCCGCGGTCCTGCCCGCTCCCGGCAATCAACTGTTCGTCTATCTTTATCCCGCTCCGCTGAAGGCCAATACCTATCCGCTCGGCGGCGACGTGCGATATCTGATTTCCAGCGACGGTAGACAGATTCTAGAGAAGCGCCAACTACACAAATCGATTGTCGAGAGCGGCCCTCGCAAAGGGAAAAAGGTAGTTGCCGGTTTTCACAACCATGTTCTAAGCGACGTTCCAGAAGACACCGATGTCCTTCATGTGCTCCAACAAGATCCTCCTCTCCCGGAAATGGTTGGTACCGCGCACTTCGCCTATGAAATCGCCGCCGACGGCGCCATCCGCGTCAAGCAAGAAAAGAAAAAATCAACCGCCAAGGAGTGACGTGGCTTCCATCATTTCACATGCGGTCGCAGCGTTTGGTATCGGGGTGCCGTTCTACCGGCTCGGGATTGCGAAGCGAGCGTGGGTCCTGGGTGCGGCTTGTTCGATAATTCCTGACGCAGATGTCGTCGGCTTTCATTTTGGCATACGCTACGAGGACTTTTGGGGTCATCGCGGATTTACACACTCCTTGCTTTTCGCGACGCTTCTCGCCGCATCGGTCACGATGGCCTTGCGCACAAGTGCATTAGGAAACCGAAGATTGCTCTGGCTCTACCTTTTCCTTGCCACGGCCAGTCACGGTCTGCTCGACGCCATGACCGATGGCGGGCTCGGCGTCGCACTTTTCTCTCCTTTCAGTACAACGCGCTATTTTTTGCCGTGGCGGCCAATCCTGGTATCGCCCATTGGCGTTGCACGATTTTTCTCGCCTACAGGGCTCGCGGTACTCCGCAGCGAACTTGTTTGGATCTGGCTGCCGTCGGTGGTGCTGGCGTTTTCCGCATTGTTGCTGCGCCGCAGCATGCCGACTTCGCGATCGAGCGTGTGAAAGCGGGCGTTGCCGCGGTATGGAAAAGCCGGTATCTTCTCCCCATGAAAATTGCCAAGACCGTTCTGCTTCTACTTTTCGCCGCAGCAATTGTCTCCGTGGCCGCGCGTGCGCAATCACTTGCGCCCATCCCTCGCGACCTGGCTCCCGGTTTTGAAACCATTCGTGAGGAAACTCTCCGCGCCGATCTCACGTTCCTCGCTTCGGATGCTTTGCAAGGCCGCATGTCCCTGCAACTTGGTGATGAAACCGCCATTCAATGGATTGTTTCCGAATTTGCCAAGGCCGGGCTGCATCCGGCGGCGAACGGCAGCTATCTTCAGCCCGTGCCACTTGTCGAATATCGTCCGGATCGCACGCAAAATTCCCTTTCGCTCATGCGCTTTGGCAAAGAAACACAGTGGAGATTTCCGGAAGTGCTAGGCGGCTATCGTCAGGACACCGACCTCACCGCCGCCGTCGTCTTCGCCGGCTTCGGTATCACCGCTCCCGAGCTTGGCTATGACGACTACACCGGAATTGATGCTCACGGAAAAATCGCCCTCATCTTCGACCACGAACCACAGGAAACGGACGCAAATTCTATTTTCAACGGCACCGGCAACACCCGCTACGCCACCACGCGCGTAAAAGTGCTCAACGCCCAGGCACACGGAGCCGTCGGCGTGCTCATCGTCGCCGAACCCAATCGCAAGCATCCTTCGAATCAAGAGCGCGTAGCCCGTATCGGCGGTTCCGCTGTTCGCGCCGCACCACTGCCCTCGCAGGCGCTCGCGGAGGACGAACTTCACATTCCGGCAGCGATCGTTTCCGATGCCGTCGCGAAGGAAATTCTTGCGACCGCCGGTGCCGCACCCTCCGATTTGCAAGCCGCTATCGATCGGGACCTCAAACCGCAGTCGCGCGTCTTACCGGATACGCAAGCGACGATTCATCTCCGTAACACTGCGGTTATCAGAGGGACCAGCTATAACGTCGTCGGCCTGCTCGAGGGCAGCGATGCAAAACTGAAAAGCGAAACCATTTTGATCACCGCCCACCACGACCACGACGGCATGAGCGGCAGCGAAATCTGGCACGGCGCCGACGACAACGGTTCAGGTTCCGTTGGCGTCGTGGCGTTGGCTCACGCGTTTGCGGCCAACGCACAGGCCAAAACTGGCCGCGCGCCAAAACGTTCCATTCTGTTCGTCATTTTTGCCGCCGAGGAGCGCGGCCTGCAGGGCGCCTTCTATCTCGCCGCACATCCGCTTCGCCCGCTCGAAACAACGCGCGCGCTGATCAATTTCGACATGATCGGCCGCAACGAAACGCCCAGCGACCAGACCAACGGTCTGCTCGAGATTCCTGCGGACACAACCAATCGCCTCAACTTAATTGGCGCGCTCTACAGCCCGGATTACCGCCGCACCGTCGTTGAACAGAACAAGCACGTTGGGCTCGTGCTCGACGATCGTTTCGACCACGAATCTGCTCTCAATGTTTTCTTTCGCAGCGATCAGTTCCCTTTCGTGCTCAAGAATATTCCGGCGTTCTGGTGGTTTACCGGCTTTCATCCTGACTATCACCACACCACGGATACGGCCGAAAAAATCAATTACGTGAAAATGGCCAAGATCCTGCGTCTGGCGTATCTCTGCGGCTTTCAATTTGCCGGCGAAACCGCAGTGCCTCGATTTGTCGCGAATCCCGGGGTTAAAGCCGCCGACTGAACGCCGCACACAAGGAACTTTCTGATTCTATGGTTCTTATGCAGGGCCACCAGCCTCATCTTGGGCATCCATACTTGGTCTTGGACGCGCCAGGGATCGAATCGATGACCGCTGCGGGGACACTCATCCGGCATAACCTGTTTCCGGCTCTCGCGAAATACTTTTGGGACTTGCCCCCGCCGTGCCTCTCAGGCGGCAAGCCGCCGACCTCACGTTTCTTCACGAAGGCATTTCCGTTCACTATGGATGCCAGCAACAAGGCATCACGGCCACTCCACGTCGAACGCGTAAATTTCCTGCGAACTGATGTCGCGCACGGTTAGCAAAACATCGCCCGGCCCCAAACCCGTCCATGACCCGGGACCGAACGGTCCTGGAAACATACGAAAGTTCTGAAAGGCAGTCACACGTTCCAGCCGCGAATCGCTCAAGCGCACACGGAAATATCCCGGTTCCTCGTTGATGAGCGTATCAAAAAAAACAGAGTTGCCATCAGCCGACCACGCCAGATAACCAACGAATCCGGGCCCGTGCGGCAACTGACGCCATGTTTTCGTGCTGAAGTCATACAGCATTAGCTTTGTGTTGTCGCTCGTAATTCCTAACATGTACTTCCCGTTGGGTGACCAACGCGATCCAAACATCCCTTTTGAGCCGGGCAGAACGGAAATCGCCCGCGTCTTCACGTCCACCAGTTTGATCGCGGCTTTTTCTCCCGTAGGCGGGTCGTTGGTGCCGAAGGCTAGCGTTTTTCCATCCGGCGACCACGTGGGATCGGTTTCCGGCTCGTCCCCTTTGGTAAGTCTTTCGGGCGGCGTACCGTCTTTGGTGGTTAGATAAACCTGCCAGGGTTTTCCGGGCAGGTACGCAGAAAAGGCGATTTGTTGCCCGTCCGGCGACCAGTGCGGAAGAGCTGCGATCAGCGGGGCATAGGTCAGCTGAACCCGCTCGGTGCCGTCAATCCGGCTTCGCCACAACGTGTTTTCCGGATACTGTACATAGGTAACCCATTTGCCGTCGCGGGAAAAATCCATGTCACCCGCGGAAATGCCGCCCATGTAAGGAATGAATTCGCCCGATTTTGCGTCGAAGCGCACGAGCTCCCCTCGCGGTTGTACGCCCACCACAAAAAGTTTCTTTCCGTCTTTGCTCGGCAGCACTTCGCCGAACTGCAAAGGACCTGCGGTCAACCGCACTGGCTTTGCTGGAGTTTTCTTCCAAAAGGGAACCTTGTCCGGCAGGACATAGATGTTTCCGGAACTTTCGTGCGTCAGGAAAACAAAGTATTTTCCGTCTGGCGTCCATTTGCCACAACAATCCTGTTGTGGAGTCATCCACCCGGGCAGCAGCTGGTGAAGTCCGCTTCCGTCCGCCTTGGCCTCCCATAGGGATGTGATCAAGGCGTTCTGCTCTTCCACGCTGAAGCGAATTCTTTTTCCGTCCGGCGAAAACGTGAATGCGTTCGGCCCTCCTGGCACGGTCGCTAGTTTTCGCGGTGACGATCCGTTGGCCTCCGCTGTCATCATGTTCTTACCCGAGCTGTAGAGCAGTCTCCCTTCCGGTGTCCAGACCGGAAACCGGCCCAGCGCCTCGCCGAGCCTTCGCGGAGAGCCGGCAGGAACCGGCAAGACCCAAAACGGAGCGGGCCGGAAGTCACTCGCCGCAATCAGAAGCTCAGAACCATCGCGCGAAATGTCAGTAATTTGCGGACCCAACATCGGGACGTCCATCTTGGCGACTTCGCCTCCGTTTACCGATACCTGGGACACCCAGATCCGCGCCCCGGCATTCTCCACGAAGTAGATCCGGTTCCCGTCGGTTACCATCCCGAACTTCTGATTCCCGTCGTTGGTTAGTTGTCGCGAAGCGACGATTCGCGGATCGGCAGTTGGAGTTCTGGTCCAGAACAAAGCCGTGGCCAGGAGAATGACTGCCAGAACGGCGGGCGTCCACGCCAGCCACCGCCTGGCCGCCGGCTCGCTGCGCAACATTGGGTTGCTTGCGCTAAGCCTGGCGGAATCCGTGTCGCGTTTCACTCTCTTCAAGTCAGCGCGCAATTCCGCGGCACTCTGGTATCGAGTATCGCGATCCTTCTCCAGGGATTTGTTGATTACACGCTCGAGTTCATCGGGCACCCGCGGATTGATGCGCGAAATGGGTAGCGGCGCCTTGTTCAGTATCGAATCAAAAACTCCCGCCGAGGTTTGCCCGGGGAACGGCAAAACGCCTGTTGCCATTTCGTAGAGCACTGCTCCGAAAGAGAACAGGTCCGTACGCGCATCCAGTTCCTTGCCGAGCGCCTGCTCCGGGGACATGTACGCCACTGTCCCCAAGGCCGATCCCGGCGTCGTCAACACATCCACCGTTGCGGAAGGCGCTCCCTCCTGCAAGTGCGCCGCTCCGCGTCCATTCGAAAGCGCGATCTTGGCCAGCCCGAAATCCAGCAACTTGGCTTGGGCGCGGTTGGTAATAAAAATGTTCGCCGGCTTGATGTCCCGGTGAATAATTCCCGCGACATGCGCCGAGTCAAGAGCATCGGCAATCTGCAAAGCCGTTTCGAGCATCAGTTCGAGGTCAAATGGCTTGCCGGCGATTTGCTCGCGGAGCGTTTGCCCTTCGAGCATTTGCATCGCGATGAATGCGCGGCCCTGATACTCACCGATCTCATAGATGGTGCAGATGTTCGGGTGGTCGAGAGAGGATGCGGCCCGCGCTTCTCGGTCAAACCTCTCCAGCGCTTGGGGGTCTTCGGTGAGGACATCCGATAGGAATTTCAGCGCTACTCGCCGGCCGAGGCGGAGGTCTTCCGCCTCGTACACTTCGCCCATGCCTCCCGCGCCGAGCCTGCGCAGAACGCGATAGTGAGATATCGTTTCGCCGATCATGCGTGACCTGGTTTGCGGGGCCTGCCCCGCAACATTGTTGCGTCGTATCTTAGGCGGTGAGCAGCGGAACGGTCAACGCGGCTTGTTCCGGGCGCTCTTACTTAGCGAAGGTGTGCGACTGAAATTCCAGCGATGCCGGCAGGTGTTCCGCAAAATACTGCCAGTCGTGGCGGCCCGGGTAGACGTGTGCCTCGTGTGCTATGCGCCGCGAGTTCAAGACCTTGTCCAGCGATTTGGTGCCCTCTTCAAAACCGTAGTCATCCTGGTCGCCGCAATCAAAATAGATTTTCAGTCCTGCAAGACTCGCCTTTCTTGCCAGCGATATCGGACTGTTACGTTCCCAGAACGCTGTGTCCGGCGGCGACCCGAACGTTTCGCCGAGTACGCGCGCCCGAACTCCGCCCGGTTGACCCGCAAACGCTGGGAATTTCTCGATCAACGCCGGGCTGTGCGCGCTGACTGCCGCGAAAAGTTCGGGATGTCGGAACGCAAGATGCAGCGCGCCATAGCCACCCATCGAAACGCCGCTCACGCCGCGCGTTGCGCGTGCCCTGCTTACGCGATAGCGGGACTCGATGGCCGGCAAGAATTCCTGAACCAGAAAATCCTCATACCGCACTCTGCCGCTGTGTGAATTGATGTAGAACGTCGCGCCCGCCTCCGGCGTGACAATCAGAAATTCCCCAATCTGCTTTCGCTCCCACAAGTCCTGCACCAGATTGAAAGCTCCTCCGTGCACGAACATTTGCTCGTTGTCACCTAATCCGTGAAAGAAATACAGCACCGGAAACTTGCGCGTCTTTTCCGTGTCGTAGTTGGGCGGCAGCACTATGCAGTAATTCACAGGATGCCCGAGGATCCTGCTCGGCAGAGGTTTGCATTCGATACGTGCGGTTGGCGCCGCATAAAGCGAGTGGGCGTAGGAAAAGGAGATAAGACAAATCAAGCAAGCCAAAGACGTCGGGCGCGGCGTTTTGTTCATCGCTTTCAGTTTACTCGTAGCGCAGCGCATCCACCGGATTGAGTTTTGCCGCGCGCGAAGCCGGATACAGCCCGGCGACCAGGCTGACGAATACCGCGAATCCGATCGCGCCGGCGATCAGCCACCACGGCACCGCGGAAATCTCTACTCCCGGCAAGTCCTGCCGCTTCAAATAAATGTTAGTGCCCAGTGTCAGTGCGCGCCCGATTAGCCATCCGAAGAATACTCCCAGCGCTCCGCCGGCCAGCCCCATGACACCCGCTTCCACAAAAAACAGCTGCTTCACGTCGCTGTCCGCCGCGCCCAGCGCCTTTAAAACTCCGATTTCGCGCCGCCGCTCCAAAATCGCCATCACCAGCGTATTGATGATTCCCAGCGTAGCCACCGCCAGCGCCAGGCTCCCGAATATCCCCAACAGCAAATCAAAAACCGAAAAGAAAATACGCATGCTCTTTGAAGCGTCGAGAAGCGAAAACGCTCCGAACCCCATGTCCTTGATCTTCGCTTCCGTCGCATCCACCAGCGACGGGGTTTTCACGCGAACCGTCAAGCTTAGATAGGCCGGCTTGTCGCCCGAAGTGTCGCGTAATACGTCACGTAAATCGTTCACCTGTGCGGCCCGCAACGCTTCTGCCACTGGCAGTGGAATCAGAAGACGTCCGCTTCCGAAGCCGCCGAATCCGGAAGCCGGCTCCGTCTCGACCACCCCAATGATGCGCAGGTGTTTTTCCTTCGGCACTACGGAAAACCCGCCGCCTTCGCTTGAATTGCCCGGCTGCGTCGCGAGTGCTTGCCTCTCCGCGTAGCGCAGCACCAAATCTTTGCCGATCAGCGAAGAGGTCTGCGGACTCAATTCCTTGGCAAATTCCGCCTGCAGAATCGCCTCGTCCGCGGTCGCGGAGGAAAAGAAATTCCCCTGCATCCCGTCGAACGATCCACTTGCTTTCGACGATTCCGGCATACCCGCTACCATCGTCGCAAACGGCTTTCCGTCAAACCGCACTTCTGTAAAAAATCGGATCTGCGGATACACCTCAATCACGTTCGGCAGTTTGGTCAGTTCTTCTCGCGCCTCTTCATTCAGCGGCCGCGCTTTCGGCGCTGCGGCGCGGGTTGCCGGCGGTCCCGCGCCCGGCCCTCGCAAATTTGTCTTTGGCGTAACAAAAATCGAATCAAACAGACCGCTCTTGCTCAGACGGCTGCTGGCCAGTTGCTGCAAGCCGACTCCTAGCGAGAGCATCGCCACCAGCGAAGCCACGCCCACCGCCACGCCCAGCGTGGTCAGCGAATTTCGCAGAATCGCCTCGCGCAGATTGCGCACCGCCAGTTCGGTCATGTCGCGGAGCTTCATTGCGCCACCTGCGCTTCGCTCCGCGAAGGGCCTGGTGTCGCTACCGTCGAAAGCAGCTTGCCGTCGCCCATCGTCGCCAGACGGTCCGCAAACTTTTCCGCCAGCGGCCGTTCGTGCGTCACCATCACAATCGTCATCCCAAGATTGCCCTGAATCTCGCGCAGCAGGCTCATAATCACTTCGCCGGTTGTCGAGTCCAGATTTCCCGTGGGCTCATCCGCGAGCAGAATTTTCGGCCGGTTCACCAGCGCCCGAGCAATCGCGGTCCGCTGCTGTTCGCCGCCGGAAAGTTCGCTCGGGCGGTGCCCCATACGCTTGGTCAACCGCACATGCTCAAGCGCTTCGCGCACCCGCGCCGCGCGGTCATTGCGCTCCACTTCCGCAAGACGCAAGGGCAACTCTACGTTTTCTTCCAGCGTCATACGCGGCAGCAAATTAAACGACTGAAACACCATTCCAACCGTCTCCCGCCGGTAGCGCGCCAACTCCAGCGGAGACAGCTGGGCCAGATTCCGCCCTGCTGCCACGATCGCCCCACTCGTCGGCCGGTCCAACCCCGCCATTAAGTTCAGCAGTGTCGATTTTCCCGAGCCCGACGATCCGAGCAATGCCAGAAATTCTCCCGTTGGCACGCTCATCGACAAGTCATCCACCGCGCGGATCGACGTTTCCCCCATCGCGTAGTGTCGGCAAACGTGTGCAAGCTGGAATGCCGTCTGCGTATCCAAAACCGTGGTGCGCGTCATAAAGGAGTCATCTCAAGAGTACTACGTACGGTCGGGCTCCGGGATTGCACTTGCAGTGCCGCTCCGCTGCTCCCGGCACTTCCTTACGTTATAGAATTCCTCTCGCCAGCGGAGGTCTCCTTGCCACGTCTTGTCTCTGTGCTGATCGCAATCCTTCTGTCTGCTCGGCTGACCGGTTCGGTCGCCAACTCCCAAAGGCCACCGTTGCTGCCGGAAAAAGATGTCGCCGCTCTGGCCAACCAGCTCAGTGGCGAAACCGCCAAGCGCAATCTCGAAGCCATCGCGCGCTTTCATCGCCAGCGTGGTTCGAAAGGCTTTCACGAAGCCGCCGAACTCGTTGCCGAGCGGCTCCGCGCCTATGACCTCAGCGATGTCGCTATCCTCCAGTTCCCCGCCGACGGAAAAGTCTTTTATGGTACGCAGCGCTCCCGCCCAGCCTGGGACGTGGACCTTGCTGAACTTTCTGAACTGTCGGGAAGCGCGCAGGTCAGGCTCGCCAACTACGACGCAGAACCGGTGGTGGTTGCCGAAGACAGCGAAAGCGCTGACGTTACGGCAGACTTGATATACGTCGGCGATGGAACGAGAGAAAGCGACTACGCCGGCAAAGACGTAAAAGGAAAGCTGGTGCTCGTCGGCGCGCAGCCCGGCGCTGTGCAAGATCTTGCCGTTGGCAAATTTGGCGCGGCGGGAATTATCAGCTACGCGCAAAACCAGCCCACCGCGTGGTCCGGCGAAAATCAGGACGCCATCCGCTGGGGCCACCTCGAGACTTTTTCACCGAACAAAACCTTTGCGTTCATGGTTTCGCTCAAAACGGCTCACAACTTTCAGCGGCGTCTCGCCGACGGCGAAAAAATCGTGCTGCACGCCGTGGTGAAAGCCGGCCAACATCCCGGCAACTACCAAGTCGTCACCGCCACCATTCCTGGCTCCGACCCCAAACTGAAAGACGATGAAATCGCTTTCAGCTGCCACCTCGACCACCAGCGCCCGGGTGCCAATGACAACGCCAGCGGCTGTTCTGCCATCCTCGAAGCCGCCCGCACCCTGCAAAAACTCATCAGCGAAAAACAGCTCGCGCCGCCTGCCCGCACCATCCGGTTCATTTTTCCGCCCGAAATCGAAGGCACCATGGCATTGCTCAACGGGAAGCCCGAGTTCGCCAAGCGCATCCATGCCGTCATTCACATGGACATGGTCGGCGGCGGCCCGGAAACCAAGGCAGTGTTCCACGTGACACGTAGCCCCATGAGTCTCCCGAGCTTCGTACACGACGTCGCCTGGGCCTTTGCCGAGTGGCTAAACGAGCAGTCCTACCAGTTCGCTGCCACCGGCAGGGCTGACTATCCGATAGTCGCTCCCGAAGGCGGCAAGGAGCCCCTGCGCGCCGAATATTCCGCCTTCACCATGGGCAGCGACCACGAGGTCTACCAGGATTCGTCCTTTGCCATCCCGGCGATCTACTTCAACGATTGGCCAGACCGTTTCATCCACACCAATTTCGATTCCATCGCTCACATCGATCCCACCAAGCTCAAACGCGCCGCTTTCATCGGCGCCGCCAGCGGCTACTTTCTGGCGAAGATGGCCGGTCAGGACTACGCCACGCTCTTGGATACCATCAAAGCAAATCAATACGAACGAACCGGACAAGCCTTGCGAAAGGCCTCGCAGCTTACCGACGACGAAAGCAAGAAGTTGCTCGGAGAATTCGCTCGCAGCGAGCAACGGCTCGCCATGTCCATTGATTCGATCGTTCCGGTCTCCATCCGTGGAGACGAGACGCGGGCTCCGCTTCCTGCTCGAGACAAGCGGCTGCAGGAAATGTTGAAACAACCCGACTCGGTGGCTGGAAAACCCCTCTGGAAACGCAAGCCCTCACCCAAAGGCCCGCTCACCGTCTTCGGGTACGACTATTTCGCCGACCACGCCAAATCCGCTGGTATCACCACTCCCAAACTGCTCGGCTATCAGGGTCTCTGGGGCAGCGGCGAAGAATACGCTTATGAAGTGCTCAATTTCGCCGACGGCAACCGCAACGCGTGGCAGATCCGCGATGCCGTTTCCGCCGAATACGGCCCCATCCCGGCTGAGCTGGTCCTTGAGTATCTCCAGGCACTCGAAAAAATCGGCCTGGTGGAACGGCTGAAATAGGAAGACGGAACGTGCCTGCGAACCTGGATTTGGATCAGAGTTGAGCCATTCGTAAGCCTTACGCAATAATCCCCAAAGGTTTCGCCACTTCCGCCAGAATATCCGCTGCCTTAACCAGTTGCTCTTTCTTGTGCCCCGCGCTGACAATCGCCCGCAGCCGCGCCTTGCCTTCGGCAACCGTTGGGTAACCAACCGCTGGAGCGAAGACACCGGCGGCAAAAAGCTTCTTGGAAAACTCGAACGCCTTCGCCGCATCGCCGACATGAATCGGAACGATGGGTGTCTCGCTGGCCTTGAACTGGAAGCCGCGCTTTTTCAATTCACGTTTGAACAGCTTGGCATTGCCCCAAAGTTTTTTCACCAGTTTTTCGCCCGCCGCAGAATCCAGCAGCGAAAAGGCCGCCATGCACGCCGCGGCCGTCGCCGGCGGATGCGAAGTCGAAAAAAGGAATGGCCTCGCTCGCAAATACAGAAAATCGATAAGATCCCGCGATCCGCACACGTAGCCACCCATTGCGCCGATCGCCTTGCTGAGCGTTCCCACTTGGATGTGCACGCGTCCGTGACAGTTGAAATGGTCAATCGTGCCGCGTCCGCCGCGTCCCAGTACGCCGCTGGCATGCGCATCGTCCACCATCATGATGCCGCCGTACTTTTCCGCCAGGTCGCAGAGCTGCGGCAACGGCGCGATATCGCCGTCCATCGAGAAAACGCCGTCGGTGATGATCAGTTTCTTCCCCGGAAAATCGGAGTGTTCCTGCAGGATGCGTTCGCAATCCTGCACATCTTTATGCTTGAAAACTTTGATGGTGGCGCGAGAGAGGCGCGCGCCATCAATAATGGACGCATGATTCAGCTCGTCTGAAACAATCAGGTCTTCCTTGCCCAGAACCGCCGAAACCGTCCCCGCATTCGCCGTAAATCCCGATTGGAACACCACACAGGCTTCCACGTTCTTGAATTTTGCGATCTGTTCTTCCAGTTGCATGTGCAGCTGCATCGTTCCGGCGATGGTGCGCACCGCGCCGGCGCCGGCACCTAGCGTTTTCGCCGCGTCCACGGCGGCCTTGCGCAGCGCCTTGTGGGTGGTCAATCCCAAATAATTGTTGGAGGCCAGATTGATCACTTCCTTGCCGTCGAAAATGCACACCGGCTTTTGCTCGCCTTCGAGCACGCGTAGCTTCGGCGCAACGCCCTTCTCGCGCAAATCTTTCAACTGCTCGCTGACGTATTGCAGCGGACCCTGCCGGGTGGTTTGCGCAGCAGCCTCGGACATGTGATGGCTCCTTTGCCTGAATACTTCCGTATGAATTCCTGGGGGGCGGGCTTCGGGGGGCAGCAGTTCATTCTGCCTGTTCCCGCGCTCCCCAGCAAATCAAGTCTGAATTATTCGCGGAACTATTGCGACATTCCGTTCGGATACAGCAGAATTTTCCCCGCTAGCCCGCCCTGTAATTTGGCGAAGGCGTCCTCGAATTGTTCGAGCCTCACGCGCTCGCCGAACAGCGGCTCCAGATTTAACCTTCCCGCCTTCAACAGCGCGGTCATTTGCACCCAGGTTTCATACATGCGGCGCCCGTAAATCCCCTGTACTGTCGCGCCCTTGAATATCACGTCGTTGACTAGATCCAGTGGAACGTTTTCCGTGGGAATTCCCAGCAACGATGCTCGCCCGCCGGCTCGCAATGCTTTGAATGCCTGCTGAATCGCCGTTGGGTTGCCGCTCATCTCCAGCAACACATCCACGCCTGTCTTGTCGGTCTCGCTCAAAATTCTTGCCGGCGCATCCTCCGCGGCGGGGTTGATCACCACGTCCGCGCCCATTTTTTTGGCCAAGCCGCGGCGATGCTCGTTGGTTTCCGTAGCGAACACCGTCGAACTGCCGCATGCTTTGGCTACTGCGATGGACATCAGGCCGATCGGCCCGCATCCGGTAACCAAAACAGTTTGTCCTGCGATGGCGCCGGCCAATACGGTGTGCACTGCGTTGCCGAGGGGATCCAGAATCGCACCGTAGCGTTCCGGAATGGCGGAATCCAGTTTGATGATATTCGACGCCGGAATCCTCACCAGCTCCGCAAACGCGCCGTCCTGATCAATCCCGATGATTTTTACATTCGGGCAGATGTGCGCTTCGCCGACCCGGCACTGATGGCAGTGGCCGCAGTTCACGTGCATCTCCGCGCTGACAAAGTCGCCGGGCTTCAGCGCTTCCACTTCGCTGCCGACTTTTTCAATCACACCGCAAAACTCGTGGCCGAGCGTAACCGGCGGCTTGATCCGCCCCTGCGACCAGCGGTCCCAACCGTAGATGTGCAGATCGGTCCCGCAAATCGAAGCGGCCTGGACGCGCACCAGCACATCGGTCGGACCGGCGACCGGCGCTCCCGCCGACTCCAGCGATAACCCCCGCCCGGCCTGCATTTTCCGCAACGCTTTCATTCAGTCTTCAACCATTTGCCGGACCTGCGTGATGCCACATGCAGCTTTTGATGCTAGCACACGCACTCCGATCCCTCGCGCGTTTGGCTTTTCTGCAAATTCTTCCTTCTTCGTAAATCTAGCTGTAATGGCTCGCGCTCTCTAACAAGTACGACGAGTTTCTGATCCTGGAGCTGACCAATGATTCGATAGCCGCGCGAGCGACAGCGCCACAGCAAATGGGCAATGGCGGAGCGGTTTGCCAAACGAACGCGGGTTTGCGCTTTGGCAACGCGCTTTGCCATGTACCGCAGAATGTCCAGCTGGGCTTGCCGATCGAGCTTCCTAAGGCCGGCGACGGCGGCTTGGTTATACTCAAGCTTCCGGGCCAAGCCGGCTCTTTACCTCCGCGGTGCGGTAGCGCTTGCTGCGGTCCAAAGATGGTTACACGTCGCAGAGGTCGGCGGCTTCGCGCAGCGAGGTGAGCGGGTCGCGCGAAGGCACGAATTCGTGCGCGACATACCCTTGGTAGCCGCTAGCCACGATGCCGCGCATCACACCGTCCCACTGCACTTCCTGCGTGCCGTCGAGTTCGTGGCGGCCCGGGACTCCGCCGGTGTGGAAATGACCCATCCACTGGATATTTTTCTGGATGGTGCGCACCAGATCGCCTTCCATGATCTGCATGTGATAGATGTCGTAAAGAAGTTTCACGCGCGGCGAATTTACGGCGGACACGACTTCGATGCCCCAGGCGGAGTGATCGCACATGTAGTCGTGGTGATCCACCTTGCTGTTGAGGAGTTCAATGCAAATGTTCACGCCATGGTCCTCGCCGATTTTCTTCAATCTGTTGAGTCCGGCGATGGTATTTTTTGCGCCTTCCGCATCGGACATGCCGTCGCGGTTGCCGGAAAAAGTGATGACGTTCGGAACTCCGGCCTTGGCGGCCAGCGGAATATTTTTGCGAAAGTTCTCTTCGATTTTGGCGTGATTCTCTACGCGATTGAGCGCGTGCGCAATGTCTCCGCCGCCGGCGTAGCCCATGCTGCAGATCAGACCGTAGCGGCGCGGCACTTCCCACTCGGAGACTTCCAGCAGATCCACGGCTTTCAAGCCGATGTGGGCGGAGTATTCGCAGAGCTGCTCGAGGGGAATCTTCTGGTAACACCAGCGCGAAACCGACTGTTTGATGTTGCCTTTGCGCGCGATGGGCGTATTGGATTGCGACTGCGGCCAGGCGGAGGTTGGAAGAGCGGCCATGGTGGCTCCCGAGAGAACAGTCTTAAGAACATCACGACGCGAAAAATTGGACATGAGTTTACTCCGCAGAGGAGAAATGTGGTTCGGTCTACGCGGGCCAGATGTTAGCACACGGCCAGCGTTAAGCCACGGACGAGCGCGGCGTCTGAGCACCGAGAAAAGTGCATTTCTTCCCACATTGGCGCGTGGCGGCGTGTTCTACTGTAGTGCCCGCCGGACCGCGGCTTGGCCGCGTGGGAGGAGGAACTAGCATGTCCGTAACCATGAAGGAAAGCGAAGTGAATGGCGTGTCGGTGGTGGAGCTGGACGGCCGCATCGTTCTGGGCGAGGAGAGCAATTCGCTGCGCGAGAAATTGAAGAGCTTGATCGCGGCAGGCAAGAGGAAAATTGTCCTGAACATGGCCAACGTGCGATATATCGACAGCGCGGGGCTCGGCGCACTGGTGGCGGGACATGTCAGCGCGAAAACGCAGGGCGCGTCGGTGCGGCTTTGCAACCTCGGACAAAAATTCCACGAGGTTATGCAGGTGACCCGGTTGCTCACGGTTTTTGACGTGTACGACACGCAAGCAGCGGCCATCAGCAGTTTTTGAAGCCGATTCGATGGGGGATGCGGCGAGCAACATCGTCGCCGCGCCTTGGGGGCGACGCTTGGCAAAAACGCATGAGTATCAGCTGATCCAGGACACGGCACCCGAGATCGAAGGATCGCTTGCAGCTCAGGCAGCAGATGGCTGGCGGCCGATCCTGATGAGCACGGCCACGGTGAACACCGACCAGGTGCGGGTGTTTATCGTTTTGGAGAAAGCAATCCCCTCGCCCTACCTGAAGTGATCTTTCGGGAAAACCGGCGGCGGCCCCGCTCGTCGCTCGTGTCAGTCGCCCCGGCCAGCGACTACTTCGCCGGGATGTTGTCGAATTTACCGGACCCTTCCTCGTAAAACAGCGCGCCTTCGCTCTTGTCGCCGCCGCTCCAGTGTTTGTGGCCGCCCGGGACGAGTAAGAAGTCGCCCGGCCCGACGCGCTTTTCTCCCGCTTCATCCTTATAGAGATAGGCGCCTTTGATCACCACGATGGAAACGTCATTGGTGTGCGTGTGCATGCCGGCATCGAAGCCGGGATCGAATTTGGTAAATGTTCCATGAGCGCCTTTGTCCGCTTCGCCCCAGACGGCCGCCATGGAAACGCCTGCTTGCGACGGTTTGTACGTGCCCTGCGCGGAAGAAGCGTAGATGACCTTTTTGCCTTTCTGAGCCTGCGTGGTGGCTACGAAAGCGGCGGCGGCGATGAGAGCCGCAACCGTCGACACGACCAATAATCTTTTCATTTGTCTCTCCGTGTTTCTAGGTAGGACTTCGTTTCGACTGCCCAGGGTTGGAAAGAGTTATACACCAACGCACGGCGGGCTCGGCAAAGAATTTCGCCGAAGATATTGATGAACAGGAGCTGACAAGAGCGGTTGCGTGATAAGCCGCCAAACCAAGAAAGCCACATCGGATCAAGCTGCAGCGGATTTTGTCGCGAACTTTAGCCGATGGCTGACAGGGTCGCTGATGGCGGCGACGCAGAGGGCGGCTAGGAGGCCGGTGAAAACGTCCATGGTGTAGTGAGCACGCAGCACGATGACCGCAGTGATTTCAAATAACACCAACAGGATCGCGCACGAAGTGAGCCAGCGTTTGTGGAGGCGCGCCAGTTCGGTGGCGCCGAAGACCGCGATGGCGGTGTGGCCGCTGAAGAAAAAGTCGTTGGCTACGGAATAGGTGACCAGCAGCGAAGGGAAACCCGGATCGTGCCAGATCATACCGGGCGGAGGCGGAAGCGCGCAGAGGGCTTGCAGCACCTGGCGCAGGATGAGCAGCATCGCAAGACCCGTGAGCGGCCTGAGTTTTCCCGCCAACACCCAGGAGCCCAGCAGAAAAAGTCCCAGTGCGTCGATCCCCAGGGAACTGGCGATCAGCAGCGCATTGGCGGCGCGAGGTGACTCTTCGAAATAAGCGTGTAGCGGAGACGTGAGGCGGTGTAGGCCATCGCCGATGGTGTCGTTGACGCCGGGGCGAGCGCCGAGCAGCGCTTGCGTCCAGAACCACACGGCTAGCGCAACCACCGTAATCGCGATGCGCAGCGCGAGCGGCTTCCAGCGCGCGGCCGTCGAAACGACCTGCGCGATTTCAGGCGAGCTCATTGCCAAGTTCTTTCACGCGGCGCAAATCCAGCTTGCCGGTGCCGAGATAGGGCATGGTTTCGATTTTGCGGAACTGGTCAGGGCGCGGCTTCCACAACGCGGGCAGATCGGTTTCGCCGAGCTTGGTCACGACTTCATTCAGCGCGTCTTCACCGAGCGTGTGCAGAATGATGAGGCGCTCGCCTTTCTTCTCGTCGGGCACGGCGGTAACGACGAAAACCTGTTCCGGCGCAGCTGCAAGTTCCTGTAATTTTTCTTCGACCTTGATGTGTGGCACCATTTCGCCGCCGATCTTGCTGAAGCGGCTGAGGCGGTCGGTGATGCGCACGAAGCCATCTTCGTCAATCGTGGCGATATCTCCGGTGTTGTACCAGCCGTCGCGCAGGACCTCCGAAGTCTTTTCCGGCTTGTTGAGGTAACCCTGCATGACGTTCGGCCCGCGCACCAGGAGCAAGCCAGGCTGATTTACCGGCCGAAGGGTTTGTGTTTCGGGGTCGACGGTGCGCAGAACGATGCCGGGGAGCGGATGGCCGATGCTACCGCGCTTGGCGCCAACCTGACGGAAGAAGGCGGCGCGAAAGTCCATCGTATTCACGGCGACGACGGGCGAACATTCGGTGCAACCGTAGCCCTCGAGCGGGCGGATGCCGAACTGGTCTTCGAAGGCTTCGGAGACTTGCGTCGGCAATTTTTCTGCGCCGGCGATGACGTAACGCAGGCTGCCAAAATCTTCGGGAGAGCAACGCTTGGTATAGGCACGCAAGAAAGTCGGCGTGGCGAGCAGCAGCGTGACGCGATAGTTCGCAACCAGTGCGCCAATGGTGCGGGCATCGAGCGGGTTGGAATGATAGACAGCGCCGATGCCGACGGCGGTGGTAAGACAAAGCGTGCCAGTGAAGCCGAACGAATGAAAAAACGGAAGAATGCCGAGAATGCGGTCGTCATGATGGAGCATGAAGACTTGATTGAGCTGTTCCACATTGGAGGCGACGTTGAAATGCGTGAGGAGAACGCCTTTGGGGTCGCCTGTTGAGCCGCTGGAAAAAATGATGGTGGCGAGATCATCGAGGCTGGGCTTTTGCACCGCGCCGGCAAGTTTTTCGATGGCGCGAGCGGGAAGGAAGAGTGCCGCGAAAAGAGAAACCAATTTTTCGCCGAGGCCGGGCTTTTCGACGAGGTCTTCAAGATAGACGGCCTTGCCGGGCGGCTGGACCTTGATCTTTTCGAGAAATGCGCGCGAGGTGATGGTCGTGGTGATTGCGCTTTGCTGGGCGCAGGAATCGACGACCGGCTGCGATGCAGTGTAGTTCAAGTTGACGGGGACTTTGCCGGCAAACATGGCGGCTAGATTGACTAGGGCTCCTCCGATGGAAGGCGGCAAGAGAACTGCCACAGTTTTTTGTCCGTCCCAGATAGTCCGAAGACGCCGCGACAGAAAAATGGATTTGCTGAGCGCGGAGAAGAAATTGAGCTTGGGCGTACGAAAATCCGCCATGGCGAAGCGAAATGGGTGCCGCCGCGCCGTCTGCAGGAAGTAGCGCGGAATGGTTTTCATCAACGATTTGCGGCGGGCAAACGCGTCGGCACCAAGTTCGAGGACGGACTGGCGTGCTTCGGTGGCGGTCACAGTCGCGGGCATGGGAGCGCCGAAACTGACGCGCACGGGATAGGGAATCTTACGCGGCCACTTCCAGAAGAATTTGCCGCCGGAAAAACTGAAGATAGAGCCCCAGATCCCGTCAATGTGAACAGGGATGACCGGCACAGTGGCGTCTTTGTCGAGGCCTTTGAGAATGCGTTCCATGCCACGGCGGAACGGCATCATCTGGCCGATTCTGGTCATCTGGCCTTCGGGAAAAATGCAGACCAGTTCGCCGTTCTGCAGGGCGCGAGTGGCTTCGCGCAGCGAGTGAATCATTTCGCGCGGCCCCTGATTGGACGCGATAGGGATGACCCCGAGAATCTTGGCGAACGGCTTGACGAACGGATGTTGGTACGAATCCTTGAACATCATGAAGCGCACGGGGCGGTCGGTGGCGGCAATGACCAGCGCGGCGTCGGCCATGGACGCGTGATTGGGCACGAGCAGCGCGCCCCCGCGGGCAGGAACGACCTCTGCGCCGCGAATGTCCATGCGATAGAGCGTGTGCGTAGCGAACCAAAGAAGAAGTCGGAGGAGAGAATCCGGCAGTAGCCACAATACATAAATCGTTGCGCCGAGAGTGCCGGCAGCCGCCCAGAAAAAGACTGCGGCCGCACCCTGTTTCAGCAGGTGCGTCAGAACGTAGTAGACACCGGCTTCGATGCCGACACCGATGAAGGAATAAAGATTTGCGGCGGCAATTACGCCGCCCTTGTGCTGCTCTTCGGGGCGGTGCTGGATGAGCGCGTTGACCGGGACGATAAAGAACCCCGCGGTGAAGCCAAGCAGGGAAAGGAAAATCAGGACCGTTGTGAAGCTGAGGCCGTGCAGCGCAAGGAGGGCGCCGAATACGGTCATGCCGATGGCACCCAGGGGAATCAGTCCGTACTCAATTTTTCCGCCGGAAAGATAGCCAGCGGCAAAGCTGCCAACACCGATGCCGATGGCGATCGCAGCCTGCAAAAAGGCGGCGCGCGTTTCTGTGACTCGCAAAACGTCGTTGCCGTAGAGAATGATGTTCACTTGCAACAGTGCGCCGAGAAACCAGAAGTAGCTGTTGCCGGCAACGGCCAGCCACAAGACGCGATCGCCGCGGATGCGTTTGGTTTCGGCCCAAAGATCACCGAAGAGATTGAGATGAAACTTGCGTGAGGCGTCGGCGGGCGGGACGCGCGTGATGCCATAGCTGCAGAACAGGCCGACGACGCTGAAACCGAGCAGCAGCAATCCGGCACGGCCCATGGTTCCGACAAAAAACTTCACCAGATAGGCGCCGGCGACGCTGCCGCCGATCAATGCCAGAAAGGTACCGAGTTCGATGATGCCGTTGCCCCAGGATAATTTTTCGGGCGGAAGAATTTCCGGGAGCAGTCCGTATTTCGAGGGCCCGAACAAGGCGGCCTGCGTGCTGACCAGAAAAATTGCGGCGAGCACGATGTAGAGATTCATGGCGGCCAGACCGATGGCGGCCAGGACCATGACGCCCAGTTCAAAAAACTTGAGGCGAATGGTGACGCTGCGCTTGCTATAGCGGTCGGCGAAGTAACCGCCGGTCATGGAAAACAGAATGAAGGGAATCGCGAACAATGCTTGAACATAGAGGACCAGCTGGTCGCGAACACCGGGGTCGCCGCTAGAGTTTTGCGCGAAGGCATGCGCAAGAATCAGGAAAATGGTGAGATTGCGGAGGCCGTAGTCGTTGAAAGCTCCCTGAAACTGCGTAACGATGAGGCTAAAGAAACCGCCGCGCCAGCGCGTGGCGGGTGTCGGCCCGCTTTGGGGCATTCGCAGCCCTCCCGATGGGCGTCCTTGCTGCGTGGATCCGCTGGCCATGAACGTGGTCGCGCAGATTATAGCGGGCTCGGAGCAAATTTGTGGGGCAAGTTGTTGCCGTTTTAGCCACCTAGTTCCCCGTCATGGGGCCCGTGCCAACGCGACGTTGCACAAATACCACAGCCATACGGCAATTAATGGGTACTGGAACTGCAAAGCAGGCAAACAATACATGCTCTCGGAAGGGCTGTTTTTCACAAGCACAAGAACTTATCGAATGGCGCTCTCCTTGCATCGTATTTGGTGGTATCATTTAGGTAGGAATCCGTCCATTTACCCCAGCTCAGCAAAAGGAGGCCGCATGACTTCGAAAGTTATAGGCACGGCGCTCCTGACAATCTTGTTTGCAGGGGCGAGCATGAGCCAGACGGGAAACCGCACGGACGAACCGGCGGCCACAGTGACCGCGCCTCCGGCAATTACCCTTCCTTTGAGCGCCGGGACGGCGATCAATGCTTCCTTGATGAATGCGATAGATTCTAGCCGGAGCAAGCCGGGCGATGTGGTTACAGCGCTCGTGAATGAGGCTGTTATCTATCAGCGCAGCGTGCTGCTGCCCAAGGGCAGCAAGATTATGGGACATGTCGTTCGGACGGGCGGAGACAGTGCGAATACTTCGGCGCTGTTTGTGGAATTTGACCGCGTGACCCTACCGAACGGGCAGGAAGCCGCATTGAATGCGGGGATTCAGGCATTGGCGCCACCGGCGTCGGCGGCGACGATTCCGTCGCGTAAGGACTACGAAGAAGATCGCATGGCGGGAAACATCAGCAGCGAGCCCATGGACGAGCCGCTCGCGAAACCCGCCGCCAAGAGTGGAACCGTGGTAATGCCCTCCACTTTTACTACGCCGCGCAGGAACACGGTGGCGGAATTGCCGCCGCAAAGAATTGAAGGCGGCCTCGACCGGCAGGGCCGTTTCACCGTGGATAGCAAGGGTGCATTCTACGAACCGAACATGCGCATTTTTACTCCCGTGTCGGAAGGCTCGCACGGCACAGTGCTCGTTGGCGCAAAGAAAAATGTGCGGCTGGAAGCCGGCACCCATCTACTGATCGTGATTCAGCCGCCCGCGTCTTCGCCGGATATTCGCTAAAGATAGCCTACAAACCTCTTGTAAAAGCTGCCTGTTCGTGGACAAACCTACCCGCGGACAGGCTTTTGTTTTGTCTCTCCTGAAGCATAAGCTCTGGAAAATGAAAAACTTAGCGCGTGGACCTTCAGATGCGCTTTAGGCTTAGGGAGAAGTGGAGAGGTGATTCGCTTAGAGCGGGAATCTTGACGGCAGTGAAGTTCGCCGGGAGGAACCAACATGAAAACAACATTTTGTTTGTTGGCAGCGAGTGCGCTGGCGGTGAGTCTCACGCCGGTTGTTGCGTGGACCGTTCACGCACAGGAAGCGCAAGCCAGAACAGACGGAAACGCGCAAGCAAATACCCAGGCGAGTGCGCGCGGAGGGAATCAAGCGCAAGGCCCGCTGGCCGCGGGAATGGCGATTAACGCGGAGTTGGACAGGTCGCTCGATTCCAAGAAAGCGAAAGTGGGCGACGCGGTGGCTGCCCGGACCACCCAGGCGGTCAAAGAAGACGGCAAGGTGGTGCTGGCGAAGGGAACCAAGCTGACCGGACGCGTGACACGGGCCAGCGCGCGCAGCAAAGGAGACAACGATTCCACACTGGCGCTGCAGTTTGATCGCGCGGAACTGAAGGGCGGTCAGGAAGTAGCGCTGCAGCTGAATGTGCAGGCCATGGCGGCCGCGCCGGGAGTAACCCCGATCGGTGGCGATGATCTGCAAGGCATGGGCAGCGCAGGGGCCGGCGCAACTGCCGGTGGCCGCGGCGCGGGTGGAGTAGCCTCTACAGTTGGTGGTGCCGCAAGCGGAGCGGCGAGCACAGTGCCGCGAACGACGGAGAACCCGGCCGGCTCGGTGAACTCGACCGTGAATTCCACGACCAATGCGGCGGCGGGAGTGAGCGGGGCAGCGGGCGCATCGGCTCAAGACACATCGCAAGGTGCCGTCGGCGGCTTGAATTCGTCCGGGCAACTGGCAACCAACAGCCGCGGCGTCTTTGGATTGAGCGGATTGAGCCTGAGCGCTGATGCATCGAACCCTACACAGGGTTCGGTGATCGCATCTTCGGGTAAGAGTGTTCGTGTGGACAGCGGGACGCGGCTACTGCTGGTGACGCAGGCGAATACGTCCGCGTCGGCGCGGCGGTAGCGAAGGATGCTGCCAATCGGTGAACTTGGTCGTTCTGGCTCCTCGCCTAAAAGCGGGGAGCTTTTTTTGTGGCTCCCTCCTGTTTCACAGAAATTGGCGATTTAAAAGGAGTTAGGTGCTACGGCAAACCGCCGGGATCTCGAGCCAAGTCTGCGGGGCTGGGCGGATTCTGGACGAGCATCGCAACCGAATCGAGAGTCGGTAGGAACCCAGCTTCTGACGTTGTAAGCAGTGCGCTGCAGGTCTTGGACTACGCGGAAGCCGCTTTGAGAAAGGGACGTGGAAATTCACCAGAAGTTGAAATTTTGCGTGTTGTGAATCGCTCGCAGGACGCGAGCAATACAACTAAACGGAAGCATAGCAGCGCAGGGATGCGTTGGCCTTTTCCGCCGCACCATGCATGCTGCCGTCCGGGCGGGTGGTGCGTGGCTGCGCAGACTGAATCCGTGCTTCCCAGGCGACGTTCAGGGCGTTTGCTATACTCGCGCGTGTGAATACTTCAACGAAATCAGCGAAAAAACTGTTTCTCGTGGACGCCATGGCGCATGTGTACCGGGCGTTTTACGCGCCCATGATGCGGATGAATGCGCCGAACGGCATGCCGACGAAGGTGCCATTCTTGTTTGCCAATATCCTGAAAAGACTGCTCAAGGATTACCAGCCGGAATACCTGGCGATTGTGTTTGATCCTCCCGGAGCGACGTTCCGCGACAAACTTTTCGAAAAATACAAAGCGCAACGGCAGCCGATGCCGGATGAAATGAAGCAGCAGCTGCCGTACGTGCGCAAGCTGTGCGATGCGATGCGCATGCCGAGGGTGGAAGTGCAGGGCTATGAAGCGGACGACGTGATCGGGACGCTGGCGGCGAAGGGCGCGCAAGGCGGCTTGGAAGTGCTGATCGTGTCGAACGATAAGGACATGATGCAGCTGGTCGGAGACGGCGTAAGGACGCTGCGCACGGGGTCGGGCGGTGCGAAGGGCGACGTGATGGTGGACGCTCAGAGGGTAAAAGAAATTCTGGGAGTGCCGCCGGAGCGAGTGGTGGATTTGATGGCACTGATGGGCGACACCGTGGACAACATTCCCGGGGCCAAAGGGATTGGAGAGAAAGGGGCGGCAGAACTGATCCAAAAATACGGACTGGTGGAGAACGCTTTGGACCACGCGGGTGAGGTGGCGAACAAACGCTATCGCGAGGCGCTGCAGCAACAGCGTGAGCAAGTCATGATGTCTAAGCAGTTGGCGAAGATTTCGACGGATGTGCCGATCGAGTTGACGCTGGAAGCGCTGAAAATTCAGCCGCCCAATGGGATGGCGCTGGCGGAACTGTACCGGGAGCTCGGATTCACATCTTTGCTGAGGGAGCTGGGTGATGCCGCGCTGGCGTATCCGGTGAAAGAGGAAGGGGCGCCGGCCGCGAAGAAAGACTACGCGGAGTTTGGCAACGTTGGGGAACTTCGCGAGTGGCTGAACAAGTTGCCGGGGAAACAACCGCTGGCGGTGTGGCTGCAGCTGGATTCGGCGGGGCGGGAGAGCGAAGGATTCGGAACGCGAGTGAAAGGGATTGAAGTTTCTTCGCAGAGCGGCCAAGGGCGCTTGATCTGGGTGGACGAAAAAGAAGAGGCGCTGGTTGCGCTGGAGCCGGCGCTGAAGGATGCGAAACGGGCGAAGATTGTGCACGACCCGAAGCTGTTTCAACTAATGCTGGGAGAAGTAGAGAACATTCAACACGCGACGCAATTTTATTCGTATTTGCTGCGGCCGACGACATCGAAACATGATTTGGAGGATGTGATGTTTCGGCAATTCAATGCGCCGATCGGCGGCGGCGCGGGAGAAAGCGCGGATTCGCTGCACCGCCTGGCGGCGGCGCTGCGTCCGGCGCTCGAAGAGAAGGGCCTGGACAAGGTGTACGAAGAGATCGAGCTGCCGCTGGCAGAAGTGCTGGCGGAGATGGAGCGAGCGGGAGTGCGAGTGGATCCGGAGGCGCTCGGAACGCTTTCCGAGTCCATGGAAAAGGAGGTACGGCGGCTGGAGAAAGAGATCTGGGAGTTGGCGGGAACGGAATTCAACGTGAACTCGCCGATCCAGCTGGCCGAAATACTTTTTGACAAGCTGAACCTGGAAGTGGCGGCGAAGCGCGGGAGAGCGAAAGCGCGGTCGACGGCAGCGGAAATTCTGGAGGAGTTGAGCGCGAAGCATCCGCTGCCGGCCAAAGTAATCGAGTACCGGGAAATCGCGAAGTTAAAATCCACTTACGTGGATTCTTTGCCGAAGCTGATCCATCCAGAGACCGGGAGGGTGCACACGAGCATCAGCCAGACGGTGGCAGCTACGGGGAGACTGAGCTCGAGCGATCCGAATCTGCAAAACATACCGATACGGACCGAGCTGGGGCGGCAGATTCGCGCGGCATTTGTGGCGGAGAAGGGCAGGATTTTGCTGTCGGCGGATTACTCGCAGATTGAGCTGCGGGTGATGGCGCATTTTTCGAAGGACCCCGTGCTGGTCGATGCCTTTCGAAATGGGGAAGACATTCACGCACGGACGGCGCAGGAAGTGTTCGGCGTGGGCCCACTGGCGCAGACAGCGGAGCATCGGAGGGCCGCGAAGGCCATCAACTTTGGAATTATTTATGGGCTTTCGGCATTTGGATTGGCGCAGCAGATCAATGTGCCCCAGAAGGAAGCGGCGAGTTTTATTGCGGCGTACTTTGCACGGTACAAAGGCGTGAAAGCCTATCTGGAAAAGGTGCTGGAGGAGACGCGAAAAACGGGCGAAACGCGAACGCTGTTTGGTCGGGTGCGGCCGATACCGGAGATTTTATCGCCGCAGGTGCAGCTGCGTAATTTTGCGGAACGGACGGCGCTGAATTCGCCGCTGCAGGGAACCGCAGCCGACTTGATCAAGCTGGCAATGATTGCGATTCACAAGCGGCTGCAGGAAGAAAAGCTGCAGGCGCAGATGATCTTGCAGGTACATGACGAATTGCTGTTCGAGGCACCGGTGAAGGAAAAAGCGGCATTGGAGAAGCTAGTGCAGGAAGAAATGGAAGGCGTGTGTAAGCTCGAAGTGCCGCTCGAAGTGGAAGTCTCGACCGGAGCGAATTGGCGGGACATGGACTGAGACTGGTTGCTGAGCGCATCGTGGTAAAGTTTGCAAAAAAGTTATGCCCTTTGCGCGTTGCAGGGGTGTAGAATCCGCGGTAAATGAACCGGCGACCTGCCGGTGGAAGTTTCAGGAAGAGCCAGCTTAACGAGGGAGTCCGGTTGATCCTGGCAGCTAGGAGGATGTTATGCGCCACGGATTGGTCTGTCTGGGAGCGGTACTGTTCACGGGGTTCAGTATTTCCACCGCACAACAGGAGCAAGGCAAAGAAAGTGCGCCGGCACCAGCGGCGCCGACCGCGGTGGCTGCGCCTGCGGACGCCGTAAAGCCCGCCGGGGTAGCCGACCGGAAGAACCCGGTGAAGGCGACGCCGGAAGGAATTGCGGCGGTGAAAAAGATCTACGGCTACGACTGTGCGATGTGCCATGGCTTGTCGGGAGACGGAAAGGGCGACGTGGCGGCTTCGATGAATTTGTCGCTGAAGGACTGGCGCGAGCCGGGAGTGCTGGCCGGAATATCGGATGGCGAGATGTTTGACCTGATCGTGAAGGGCAAGGGGAAGATGATTGGCGAGGGAGATCGCCTGCCGCCGGAGAAGGCGTGGAACATGGTGCACTACGTGCGGTCCTTTGCAAAGAGCGATGGTACGAAGAAGGACGGCGGCACGGGGAAAGACGCGGCAGCCGTTGCGCCAAAGTCGTAGAAGCCGGAAATAGAGCGAAACCCGGAATCGAAAATCGAAAGTGGAAAATTTCGTGTGCTAGGCTTTTAGATGCAGAGCACACGCTGGTGCTTTGCTGTCAGAACGGACGTTCGTGCCTCGCGGCACGTTGAACTGTGTGTTGTATCTGGGGGAAGCCATGCAGCATGCTCCGCAGTTTTTGAAACTGGTGAATGAGGCGAAGGCGCGCGTAAAGGAAACGACGGTCGCGGACGTAAAACGCCGCATGGAAAGCGGGGAGGAATTTTTGCTGGTGGACGTACGCGAAGACAACGAATGGGCCAAGGGGCATTTGCCGGGAGCGGTGCACATGGGGCGCGGGATCATTGAGCGCGACATAGAGAAAAGTGTGCCAGAGACCGCGTCGAAGCTGATTTTGTACTGCGGAGGCGGGTTTCGATCGGCGCTGGTGGCGGACAATTTGCAAAAGATGGGCTACACAAACGTGGAGTCCATGGACGGCGGATGGAGGGGATGGACAGAAGCGGGGCTGCCGACGGAGAAGGACTGAGGCCGCAAGCGTGGATCGGGCAGCGGCGGTTTAGCGAATCGTGTTGAGATAAATGGGATTTGGGTAGAGGAGCGAAACGACTTTTCGGATGAAGTGGTTGTCTATGTCCGGGCCGCCAGTGAAGATGACGATTCCGGATTTTCGCGCGGGGAGAAACAGAGCGAGGGTTTTGACGTCGGGGTCCGAGCCGCTGTGATCCAAGATCATTTCGTCATTGAGTTGGAGAACTTGCCAGCTTAAACCGAAGCCGGCCGCAGCGGAGCAACGTTCCGCATCCGGCGTGTCCTTGCAGACCGAGGCCACCATTTCCGGGGTGGCATTGTTGCGGAGCATGGTGAGACGCTGGCGTGCGATTTCCGGCGAGACGTGTTCGTTGCGCATGACGCTGATGATGAACTTGGCGTAGTCATTGACGGTCGTGCGGAGCAAGTCTGCGGCGGACCACTTGGTGCGATCGCCGGCTTCGACGGGCTTGGCTTGGCGGCCGGTCCACCAGTCGCGCGGGGTGTAGGAAGTGTCGCGCATGCCGATCTCGTCGAAGACGTAGTGCTGGGCCAGCGTTTCCCATGGCTGGCCGGTTTTCTTTTCCGCGAATCGGGCGACGTAGTCGAAGCCTTCGCCGGAATACCCGGTTTTTGTGCCGGGCTCCCACTGAAAGGTGAGAACCCCTTTCGTTTGATAGCGCCAATTGGTGAAACCGGTCTGGTGAGAAAGGCAGATGCGCGGCGTGAGGAGCTGAGTCCAGGGATTCTCCTTGATGTCCGGGTCGATCCAGAAAGGTGAGATGGGTTCGTCGAGCGAGAGTTTCTTTTCGGAAGCGAGGCGCACGAGGACTTCGGCGGTGACGGGTTTGGTGAGCGAAGCGACGTTGTAGAGAGTTTTTTCGTTGGCCGGAGGGCCGCCGGGGACCTGGTTGCCGTAGTAGGCGGTCCAGGCGATTTTGCCGTCATCAATGTAGGCGACGGAGGCGCTCGTGACGTGGAATTCCTGGAGCCAGGCGGGAGCGTGCTGGTCGAGCTGGCGTTTGAGTTCAGCGGCGGGCGCGGGTGAGGAGGATGTTTGAGCAGCTAGCAGTGCGGAAGAGAAAAGCGCGGCACAGGTTAAGACGAGAAAGCGCATGGTGGTCCTTTGGACCACCTACTATGGTCCTAGAGATAGTACGAATCCTAGTGGGGTTTGGTTTGATGCGAAGGTCTGCGGTTCACGGAAAAAATGGCTGTGGCGGCGTCAGGATAGGACAAGTTCCCGCTAGAGTCGTCGTGCGATAACGATTCCGTCCCGGCGTTCCCGCGCCTATAATCCGTCGGTAGGGAAGCAAATGTTCACGCTGAGAGTCGCTGCCGGATGTGCCATTGCCCTGCTTGCGGCGAGTTGCGTCGCGCAGGAGCACCAGCATGGAAAAGGTGAAAAGTTAGGCGCGGTCCACTTTGTCACGTCGTGCAATGCTGAGGCGCAGAAGGAATTTGATCGAGCGGTGGCGCTGCTGCACTCCTTTCAATTCAATCAGGCCATCCAAGGATTCAACGCAGCGCTCAAGAGTGATCCGACTTGCGGAATCGCGCACTGGGGAATCGCACTCAGCCAGTGGAGCAATCCGTTCGCGGCTGGCATGAAGGACATGAGCCAGCTACAGGCGGGACGCGACAGCGCCGAACGGGGCAAAGCCACAGGCGCAAGAATGGAGCGCGAACGAGCGTACATCGCGGCGGTCGCCAAGCTGTACAGGAACTTCGAGAATACGCAACAGCAAGCGCGTTTGCTCGCCTATCGAGATGCGATGGAAGGTCTCGCGTCGAAATATACCGACGATCGGGAGGCGCAGATTTTCTACGCGCTAGCGCTTGCGGCTGCGGAAGAGCCGACTGACAAAACCTACGCCGCGCGGCTCAAGGCGGGCGCGATCCTGGAGAAGCTATTCCGGGAAGAACCGGACCATCCGGGGCTGGCGCATTACATCATTCACACCTACGACGTGCCGTCCCTGGCGGGAAAGGCGCTTGCCGCCGCGCAGCGTTATTCCGACATCGCGCCTGATGCGCCACACGCGCTGCATATGCCGTCACACACGTTCACACGCGTGGGCTACTGGCAGAATTCCATCGACAGCAACCGCGCCGCCGCAGCAGCTTCGCGTCGCGTGGGCCAAACGGCAGAAGAGCTGCACGCAAGCGACTACCAGGTTTACGCCTATCTGCAGACGGCGCAGGATGAAGCTGCGCGCAAAGTGCTCGAGGCACTGCCGGAGATAGCCTCGCGGTTCGATCCGAGTGTGGTGGTGAGTGGCGCAGCGGGTCCCGACGCCGGATACTTCGCGCTCGCAGCGATTCCTGCGCGCTATGCTGTGGAGCGTCGCGACTGGCAGCGGGCGACGGAGCTGCAGCCACGCGAGACGCCGTTTCCCTACACCGATGCCATAACCTGGTTTGCGCGCGGCATAGCCGCCGCCCGGCTGCATGACGCGGCAAATGCCCAGGCGGCCGTCGCTGCTCTGCACGACATCCGCACGCGTCTGGAGAAGGCAAAGGAAAACTATTGGGCTGGGCAAGCCGAGATCCAGCGCCTCGAGGTGAATGCCTGGAGCTTATTGGCAGAGGGACGTAAGGACCTCGCTTTGACCACGATGAAGTCGGCAGCGGAGATGGAAGACGGTACCGACAAGAAGGCAATTACGCCCGGGCCGCTTGCACCCGCGCGCGAGCTTTTCGGCGAGATGCTGCTGGAGATCAACCAGCCGGCGCAAGCACTGGAGCAATTTGAGGCGACGCTGAAGAAAGAGCCAAACCGCTTCCGTGCGCTGTACGGCGCTGCCCGCGCCGCGCAACTTAGCGGCGACCGCGAAGCAAGTCGCAAGTATTTTGCCGAGCTATCAAAGATATGCGAGCACGCGGACAAGCCAGGACGGGCGGAGGTGCTGGAGGCTAACAAGGCAGGTTTGGGGAATTAGTGCCTGATGGGTTGGAGATAGAAATAGGTTTCAGCTAACTGGTCTTTGACACGCACTGACACATCGCTGAACGGTCGCCAGGGAAGTACCAAATTTCTTGGCGAGCGACCGCAGACTTGTTCCTCCACATCGATAGGCATCTGCGATGGTCGACCGGAACTCAAGCGACAGCGGAGTCTGGAGCGGCCCCCCAATCCGTCGTCCCTTCGCACGAGCGTTTCGCATGCCGGCCTTTACTCCTTCTTGGATAAGAGCCCGCTCAAACTCCGCCATTGCGCCGATAACCTGGAACATAAGGCGTCCGGCGGGAGGCGAAAGGTCAAGATTGTTCTTTGCGGCTGACGAACGCAACTCCACGCGCTTCCAGTTCGGCCAGACTATTCACCAGATGTCGTAGCGAACGTCCCCACCGATCCAACTTCCACACCAAAACCACTTCACACTTTCGCCCGTGAACATCGGCGAGGAGTCGGTTCAACTCCGGCCGGCTGTCTTTTGCGCCGCTAGTAAATTGCTTGCTGACGGTGCTTCACCCGCTCTCCGCGACTAACACTGGCCGTTTACACTCACGTTCTCGGCGATCAGCAACGCACAGCAGTGCAGAATCGCTCTACCAGGCTCGTAAATTAGTTCAATTGGTAGAAACGGGCTTTTTGGTAGAAATGGAAAAAATAAGTAGCAGTGAAATCAGTTAGTTTGGCTGGGGCGGAAGGATTCGAACCTTCACCGTCCTCATTAACAGTGAGGTGTCCTACCAGTTGGACCACGCCCCAGCAGGGGCCGCGCGCCGGGGGAAAAGGGCGCGCCTGGGTAATGACTTCGCGGAAAAACGGTCGCGAAGTATCTGCATAGAATACCACGGCAAATCGCGAGGCCAAACGGCGAGCAGGCGGCCGGTGCAAAGCGAAATTTGAATGCAGCCACCCTAGCTCATTTCACCGCGACTCGCGCCTCCTACTTTGCGCCCGAAAACGCGACGTAGGCGCCGAGGCCGATCATACCGAGGCCGGAGGCGGTGCGCTGGCCGCGCCGAAAGCGAGCGCTGGATTTGAGTTTGCGTTCGAGAGGAGCCGCAAGGGATACGACGACCAGGTCGGCGGCGGTGTTGAGCGTGACGGAGACAATGCCGAGAATAGCGAATTGGAGAAAAACATGACCGCGTTCGGGCGCAATGAATTGCGGGATAAACGAGAGGAAAAAGAGGGCGGTTTTGGGATTGAGAGCTTCGGTGAGGATACCTTGCCGGAAGGCGTTGCCGTTTGGAGCGGAAGTGTCCTTTGGGAGTTCGGCGTTGCGTGAACGGATCATGCGGATGCCTAGGAAGACCAAGTAGGCCGCTCCTGCATACTTGACCGTGTGAAAGGCGAAGGCGGAAGCGGCGAGAATGGCGGAGACTCCGAGTGCGGCGGCGAAGACGTGGAAGAGACCGCCGAAGAAGGTTCCAAAGGAGGACTGGAAGCCTTCGCGACGGCCACCAGCTAGAGTACGGGCAAGGACGTAGAAAATGCCGGGGCCGGGCGTGACGGCAAGGAGAATGGCCGCGGCCAGGAAGAGCAGGAAGCGGTGCGCATCGAGCATGGAGGCATTCTAAAAGAAATGAAGAAAGAAGTAATGAAGTCAGGTAAAGAGACGAAGGAAATTTCCAATCATGCTATACCGCGGGTCGATTTAGATTTGCGTCGAAGAGATTTAAGCGCCAAGACCTTGGGAGCATGGTTGCGCCAAGCGGCGAGGATCGCATCCTTGAGTACGCGCTTCGGCGTTTTGAAGAGCAGAACACTAGTGCAACCCTGGCGGCCCCAGGCGCCATGGACAGGCGAAAAAGCGGTCGGGCGGGATTCCACCAATTCCTGCTGCTGGATGGGAGTAAGTTTGACCATGCCGCGAGTTTTATCGGGGTAGCCGAGAGTGGCGAAGATTTTTCCGGCGACGCGAAAGTCGGGGTGGTTCATGTGCTGACGTTGCTCGGTTTCTGGCAATGCGAGTGCAAGGCGGCGGAAGTCGGCTGGAGTGGATGGCATGACAACTCCTGGAACAAGCATAGGAGCGTAAAGATAAAAAAGTACAAGACGGGAAGGTGGACGCAACAAGGCTGAGCGCGGCCGATTTGACGACAACCGCGATAGAACAATGACAACGCAAAGGCGCTGAGCTTAAGGAGGTCCGCGAAGAAGCAAATGACGTGGACGGTGGGCAGGACTTCGCATTCGACGGGCGATTGGAATAGGATAACGACCGTTGTCGTAGCGTGACGGAGAGAGAACGATGGAAGCCCAACTGAGCTTGGAGTTTCTGCGGGTCGTGGAGAACGCGGCGATTGCCTCGGCGAGAACGATGGGATTTGGCGACCGTCACAAAGCGGATGAGATGGCGGTGGAAGCTATGCGCCAGACCATGGACGAGCTGCAGATGGACGGTACCATCGTGATCGGAGAAGGGGAACGCGATGAGGCGCCGATGCTGTACATCGGGGAAAAAGTGGGGCTGGCGACCCGGGCGCCGAGCGCGAATTTTCCGGCGGTGGACATCGCGGTGGATCCGCTGGAAGGAACGAATTTGTGCGCGACGGGCGCGGCGAATTCGATTGCGGTGCTGGCCGCAAGCGAACGCGGCGGGTTGCTGCACGCGCCTGATTTGTACATGGAGAAAATTGTGGTGGGGCCTTCGTGCAAAGGGGCGGTGGACCTGGATGCACCGGCGGCGGACAACCTCAAGGCGATTGCGAAGCGGTTGGACCGCGACGTCGAGGATCTGGTGATCATTGTGCTGGACCGCCCGCGCCACGAAAAACTGATTGCGGACATTCGCAAGGCGGGGGCGAGAATCCGGCTGATCGGAGACGGCGATTTATCGGCGGGGATTTCGTCGGCGGTGGTGGGGACGGGCGTACATGCGGTGATGGGAACGGGCGGAGCTCCGGAAGGAGTGCTCACGGCGGCGGCGTTGCGCTGTCTAAACGGGCAAATTCTGGGGCGGCTGCTGGTCGCCAAACCGAACGATGCGGAACGACTGGAAAAGATGGGCGTGAAGGATACCAAGAGGATTTACGATACGGAAGATCTGGCGCCGGGGAAAAAGATGATTTTTGCCTGTACCGGCGTGACGGATGGCAACTTGCTGCGCGGCGTGCGGTTTTTTGGCGAAGGGATTCGAACGCAGTCCATGATTCTTACGCTGGACGATCGGAGGGTGCGGTTTATTGATTCGGTGCAGCTCGAGAAGCGTCCGGATGTGAAAGTGCGGTTCAACTGAAGGCGAAGGTTGACGGTCGAGAGTTGAGAGTCGAAAGAGAAAGAAAGATTGCCACGGAGTCGCAGGGCGCACAGAGAGTAAGAAGGAGAAAGAGATGAAGCAAAGCACGAAGGCCATGGTGCTGTGGGTAGCGTTGATCGCGACCAGCGGATATGTCATGACCGCTGCTGCGCAGGACAAGAAAGAAGCAGAGCGGAGTGGAGCGACGGACGCTGCGAAACCGGCGGCAGATATGCCTGCGGCGAAGCCGGAGGACGTGAAGAGCCTGGATGCGATCGTGGCCGCGGTTTACGACGTAATTTCGGGGCCTCCGGGACCGCGGGATTGGAACCGCTTCAACTCGTTATTTGCCAAGGATGCGCGACTGATTGCGGTGCGCACCCCAAAAGACGGCGGGAAGCCCAGCCTAGTGATGATGACTCCGAAGGACTACGAAGAACGCGCGGGGAAGCATTTTCTGGAACACGGATTCTTTGAACACGAGATCAGCCGCAAGACCGATTCGTTCGGCGCGATGACGCACATCTATACGACCTACGAATCGCGTGAAATAAAGGACGGCAAGCCGATCGACCGAGGCATCAACAGCATGGAATTTTTTTATGACGGCACGCGGTGGTGGTGTGTGCAGATTTATTGGGACGCGGAGCGGCCGGGGAATCCCATTCCAGAAAAATATTTGAGCAAGTAGAAAAGTAAAGTAAAGAAGCAACCAAAAGGGCGGGCGCGAGATGCGCTCGCTTTTTCTGTCTGCACGGATGAGAAAAACTACTTTTGCGAGGCGTTGGTGAGGGCCAGGAAGACTTTGTCATCCACGGGAACGCTCCGCGTCAGAACAGTTGGCGCTGCGGTGCTGGATATGCCGACAGCTTGCGCGGAACTGGAGAGGGCCGGGCCGGCGGGCTTGCCCGACAGGGAATTGGTGTCACCGGGCATGACCGTGAGAGGCGTGGTCTTGGGTGTACAGGACGTGGTGGCGCCAAAGCAGGTATCACGGACAAAAATCTGGCGGTAACCGCTGTTCGGCGCGCCAGTCTTGGACGGATATTTGGAAGGAGTTACGGAGAGGAAAGCCACGAAGCGTCCGGAAGAGCTGAGCGAAGGAAGCAGATTGTCGTTGCCGGAGAGCGCCCCGGTTTCGTCTGTCGAGGCCAGAGTCGTCTGAGGCGTGCAGGAGGTGTTGGCACCGGCGCAAGTGTCGTGCAAGAAGATCTGGCGGCCGGCGGGGGTATTAGCGGCTAGATTGGTGGCCGCCGAGCTGAAGGCGACGAAGCGACCGTCGGCGCTCATGGATGGCGTGTTGCTGTCACCGTTGCCCGCAGTGCCGCCGGCTGCGGCGGAAAGCAGGGTGGTGTGCGGCTGGCAATCCGTGGAGGCTCCGGTACAAGTGTCACGCAAGAAAATTTGTGAGTGGCCGTTTTGTGTGGCGGTGTAAGAGACGAAGCGGCCGTCGGAGCCGAGAGCTGGCGTTTCGTCGGCAATAGTGAGCGCCGCCGAGGTCTTGGCCGCATTCGTCGATATCCCGGTGGTGCAATTCGTGATGAACGTAGTATCGGTGGATACCGCGAAGCCCGGGAAAAAATTCGGACCGTTCGAACTGGTGCCGCCTCCGCCGTTGTATGGATTGCTGATGCCGCTCGGCGTCGGAGTCGCTTGAGCGGGGGGATTGTAAACGGAGAGGATCGCGCAGGTCTGCGAGGCCAGCAGGTCCGCGGTCACGGTGGCCGTGATCTGATTCGCAGTCACGCTGCTGGTAACCAGATTGTTTTGCGTGCCGTTGGCGTTCCAGCGGACCAGGGATCCGCCGGTTGGATCAGACGAGGGAATGAACTGTTTTCCGGTCAGGGTGATGCTGAGGGTGGCGCTGCCCGGGGCCGCCGATGCTGGAGCGATAGCGTCAAGTTCAGGCAGCGGGTTAGCCGGCGGATTGATGACGAAATTGATGGTGTTGGAGAGGCCATTGTCGGTGGAGCCGGAGTGAGGATTTAAGGTGTTGACCGAGGCCATGCCGGGAGTCTTGATGAGCGATGCGTCGACGGTAGCGGTGACCGAAAGAACGTTGTTGTTGGCGTCGGTGGTGATGGTGGTGGGAATGGTTTTGCCATTCCACTGAACCACGGTCTTGGGGACGAAACCTCCCCCAAAAAGATTCAAAGTGAACGTGGTGCCATTGGCGCTGGCGTTGGATGGGGCAAGAGAAGTCAGCCTGGCGCCAGTGGGCGCCTGAAAGGTATTGCCATAGTCGTTGCAACCCGCAGTCCAACTGATTACGGCGAGCGCAAATGCGCACGCTGCCCCAAACCGCTTCATGAGAACTCCCTGTATTTCCACGTCTACGGGCGTGCAGCGGCGAACCCGCCGAGCCAGCTGACTGCTGAGGTGAGATGCGAAAAGCCACGGGCGCGTTGACTGCTCCGAGAGGCTCAATCGAGCCCCGGCTTCACTCAAAGCGCGAAAACTTTCCCGGCCGGCTTTAGAACATCGGACTACAGCCGGCGCTTCCCGAACGACGCATCTTCCCGAACCCTGCCTTCTTATCATTTCATTGGGAATAGGGAAAGGTCAATGCAGCAAACCAAGCGGGCAAGCGGATGCCCGGTGGCTCAATTGCGGCATAGCAGCGAACGCAGGGATTCTAGCAGCGCCAAAAAAAGAGAAAGGCTTCTGCAGGAACACGGGAATCTGGGTACGATCGCTGCGTTGGCGGACGGTCCGAAAGCCTATGCGCTACCATCCCGTGAGAGAAGTCTTCAGCAGTTTTTGATGTTCGTCGCCAAAGGCATCGGGGCACCATGGGAAAGAACTTGCCGACTAGGTCGCCTTCCGCGAAGCCGAAAATTCCTTCCTCTCCGGATTCCAGATAAAGTGACCAGGCCTTCACTGAGCACGGCGGAGAGCGCGGCGCTACTGCCAGCGACATCGTCGAAGCTGGCACAGGCCGAATGAACCATCCTTACGCCACTTCTGGCGAATTAGGCAAGGAAGGCTGCTGCGGCGCGCGGCACGAATTGCGACGAAGAAGCTGCTATCCTCAGCAGCGCGATGAGGATGGACGAAAACCCAGCGGCGAAGGGCGGATTGGAGCGCGGGCTCGGCCTGAAGGAAGCAGTTGCGCTCAACATGATCGAGATCGTGGGCATAGGCCCGTTCGTGGTGAGCGGCGTGGTGATCAAAGCCATGGGCGGGCCGCAGGCCTTGCTGGCCTGGCTCGGCGGCGCGTTGCTGGCGACGCTGGACGCGTTTGTTTGGTCGGAACTGGGCGCGGCTATGCCGAAAGCCGGCGGTTCTTATGTTTTTTTACGTGAAGCGTACGGTCCCGAGCGCTGGGGCCGGCTGATGTCGTTCTTGTTTGTGTGGCAAACGTTTGTGCAGGCGCCGCTTTCGGTAGCGTCGGCATCCATCGGATTCACGCGCTATGCCGGCTTCCTGCATCCACTTTCGCCGTGGCAGGCAAAGGCAGTGTCGGGGGGACTGGTAATCGTTCTGGTGATTCTGCTCTACCGGCGCATCACCACGATTGGCAAAATTTCGCTGTTGTTGTGGGCCGGGGTTATCGGGACATTGTTGTGGCTAATCTGGGGTGGCATGAGCCACTTCGATGCCAAGCTGGCCTTCGATTTTCCGCCTGGCGCATTTTCGTTTTCGTGGGTTTGGTTCGCCGGACTGGGCTCGGCCATGGTCAGCACGATTTACAGCTACTGGGGCTATTACAACATTTGCCATCTCGGCGGCGAAATTCGCGAGCCGGAGAAAAATATTCCACGAGGCATTTTCCTTTCGGTGTTGGGAATCACCGTGCTGTACCTGGCGATGCAGACCAGCATTTTGGGCGTGGTGCCGTGGCGCGAAGCGGAAAATTCCAAATTTATTGTCAGCACATTTGTGGAGCGGCTCTATGGCCACACCGCGGCGTTGGTGGCCACAGGCATGGTTTTGTGGATTGCACTGGCTTCGGTGTTTTCAGTGTTGCTCGGATATTCACGCGTGCCGTATTCTGCTGCGTTGGACGGAAACTTTTTCCCGATTTTTGCGCGGCTGCATCCGACGAAACATTTTCCTCATATTTCACTGCTGGCGCTGGGAACGCTGGCGTTTTTCTTCAGCGTGAAGCTGGATCTGGAGACGTCGATCGCGGGGATCCTTGCCGTCCGGCTCATCGTGCAATTCATTGGGCAGGCCGTCGGGGTAATGTTGCTGCGCAAGCGTCTCGGAACGGAGCGGCTGCCGTTCAAGATGTGGTTGTACCCGGTGCCGGCGATTTTCACGATGTTTGGCTGGGCGTGGCTTTTCTGGCATACCGGTAAGGCGCGCAAGTGGGGATTGCTGGAGATTGCCATGGGCGTGCTGGCGTTTCTGGTCTGGACGGCGGCAATGAAACAGTGGCCCTTTGCGAAGAACACGGAGCCGATCGGCGAACCGCGGACCCCTTAAACCGAAAGAGCGTGGGGTACATCTCATCAGTTGTTCTTGAAACGCGGCCGATAGCGCGTGTCGCTAGAGCGTGGAGTTTCAGGGATTGAGTCGGAAGGGGGACGAGTGAAGACTTGTCGCGCGGCAGTGGTTCTCTTATGGATGATACTGGCGAGCGCCGCGGCGCGCGCGCAGTTTCCGCCGGCTCCGGGGACCGGTCCAGGCCTTGCTGAAACAATCGAAGCGATTGACAACGCGCGCGTCACCACGCGCATTTTGTACATCACCGCGCACCCCGACGACGAAAGCGCGGCGGTGCTTACTTATCTTGCGCGCGGATTGCATGCGGACGTAGCACTACTCTCGCTGACCCGCGGCGAAGGCGGACAGAACGCGCTCGGTCCGGAGCAGGCTCCGCAGCTCGGCTTGATTCGCACCCAGGAGCTGCTTGCCGCAACACGCGGCTACGGTGTGAAACTGTATTTCACACGCGCCAAGGATTTTGGTTTTTCCAAAACACCGGAAGAGACAGAAAGGATTTGGGGAGACCAGGTGTTGGAAGACATGGTGCGCGTGATCCGCACATTTCGGCCGAACGTGGTGATTAACCACTGGGGAGGCGTGCACGGGGGTCATGGGCATCACCAAGCCGCGGGGTTGTTAACGCCGAAAGCGGTCGCCATGGCGGCAGACGAAAAGGTGTTTCCCGATCAAATCACCGAGGGTTTGACCGCCTGGGGCGGCGCGAAGAACGAGGTGCCCATTCTGGATTTGGATCGCTTCAGCGACAAACTGACTGGTCATGTCTTGCCGCTCGACGATGTTTCTCCACTGTGGGGTAAGACCTGGCGTGAAATGGGGATGGACGCCTTCGCGAATCACCGGACCCAGGGCGTAGCCGTCTTCTTTGGCAACTCTTTTTTCCAACGCCCTATTGCTCTCAAACGGGAGGACGGAAAACCTCTGGATCCACAAATTCTGGCAAAAAGCTTGGACCAGCTCGCGGACGCGCAAAGTCCAGCAGGTTGTAGTGACGCGGGCGCTTGCAACAAAGCGATCAAGGACGCTGATGCAAGTCTCGTCGCGGCGCGTGCGGCCGCTCTGGAATTAAATTGGATCCAGGTTTCTCAGTTCTTGAGCCGCGCTCAGCGCCAGATCGCCGACCTTTACCCGGCCGACGTTTCACCCCCGCGGATCAAACTAAAAGAGGCGTTGCAGAAAGAGCTCCGTAATGAGCGCGAACGCATTGCCAAGGCAGCTCAATTGGCCGACGGGATGGAGGTAAACGCACTAGCCGATACATCGACCGTGGTTCTGAGGGAACACTTTGGGATTAAAGTCACGCACCGCTGCAGGGAAGGTGTTGATTGCGTCGCACCGGGTTTCTTTCTGTACCCTCGGGATGTGAAAATCGACAAAAAGGAAGAGTCTAACGGCGTCCGAAATTTTACCGCGGAATTTACCGGCTATGTTCATGACTCTTCGCCACTCGAAAAGCTTAAGCCGGAGTTAGGCTCTCTGCTCGAGGTGCTGCAGAATACAGGCGGCGACCTCGAAGCAAACACAGCGCTATTTGACGGCTATCCTGTCGAGCACATCGCAACAACCTCGACGCATGTCGAGAAAGTGCCGCTTCGGATCGTCCCCGCATACACGCTGGCGGTGGAACCAAAGCAAGCCATCGAAACACTAGCCAGCCAGCGTAGGCCCTTTGATGTGTTTCTTCGCGTGCATTCTTACTCCACCAGAACGGCAGAGATAGCCGTTGGACTGGAGGTGCCGCCCGGCTGGAAGAGCAGCGACCCTGTGAAGCTGAACTTCGAAGGCCAAGGGGATCAGTACGCGAAGCTGACGGTTACGCCTCCCGAATCCATACAACCTGGCAGGTTCGCATTGACTGCCTATGTAGAGCGGGGTGAAGAGAAGTTTACAACATCGCTCGAGCCACTGCCGTCCATGCCGACGTTGCTGTGGGAAGAGCCGGCGCAATGTTTGGTGCATACATTCGACATCAACGTGCCGAAAAACTTGAAGGTGGGCTACATCACGGCGGAGAGCGAGCCGGTGCCGGATTCCTTACGCATGCTCGGCATTCAGGTGGATTTGCTGGACGCGGCGGCACTGAACTTTGGCGACCTGTCCAAGTACGACGCGATCGTCGTCGGCGTGCGTGCTTACGAACTGCGCAGCGAACTACCTGGCGCCAACCAGCGTTTGCTCGACTATGTTTCAAATGGTGGAACGTTGGTGGTGCAATATGAACGGGACTTTGCGTGGGATGGCAAGAACTATGCGCCGTATCCCGCAAAAATTGATGGTGGCCAGGCCGGTCAGCCATTGCCACGCATCACTGACGAAACCGCGGCGGTGAACCTTCTTAAGCCCGACAACCCGCTGCTCAACAAACCAAACAAGATTACGTCGAAGGATTTTGACGGCTGGGTGCAGGAACGCGGCCTTTATTTCTGGACCGACTTCGACACCACGAAATACACAGCTCTGCTTTCCATGCACGATCCCGGTGAAAAAGATCTAAACGGCGCGCTGGTCTATACCAAGGTCGGCAAAGGAACCTACATTTACACTGGCCTGGCGTTTTTCCGGCAGCTGCCCGAAGGCATTCCCGGCGCCTATCGGCTCTTTGTGAACCTGCTCAGCGCATCGCGCTCGCAATAGCAACGCCTTCGGCGGATGATGGGTTCTCGGAAGAAAACTTCCGCTGAGGAACCTCATGAACTGCGTATACGCGCACCGCTCTTATCGGTGCATTGCGGCCTTGCTGCTGGTGTTAGCACTGCTCGCCGGGGCCACAACCGCCGAAGCGCAAGACGACAAGAAAAAGAAAAAGAAGAACCAGCCCGCTGCCGCGGATACTCCGGGCACCATCATTCCCTTGAGCGACGAACAGCAGATTGACTACATGATCTCCGAAGTAATGGGCGCATGGCAGATCGGCGATACCGAACGCATGCACAAGAATTACGTTGACGATGTTTCAGTGGTGAACGGCGGCTGGGCCGCCCCCATCATCGGCTGGGCCAACTACGAGATCCTCTTTAAGCAGCAGCGTGCCGCCATTCAGCAGGTTCGGCTGGATCGCAGCAACACCTATATCAAGGTGAACGGTGCAACAGCCTGGGCCTGTTATCAGTGGGAATTTTCCGCTGTGGTCAACGGCACCCCCTCCGCTGCCCGCGGGCAGACCACCTACGTGCTGGTGAAAAAAGACAATCACTGGCTGATCGCACACGACCACACTTCACTGGTGCAGAGCGTGCAGCAGCCTGCGACGAACGCTCCGCCAGCGGGGGCGGCGGCTCCGGCAAAACCAGGAAGTTGATTCCCAGGTCCTTCCAACACAGACAAGCGGGCTCGAAAGCGGCCGCTAGAAGTGCTTTAGCCCCTCATATAACCAAAGCCCGGCAGAGGTCAGGAGCAACACTCCCGCCAGGATGCCGGTCATCATAATTGGCCGTGACAGCGTGTTGATGCGCTGCACCAGCGCACGCTGTTCTCGGGCCATGTGGTCTTCTGCCGCGTCGAGAAAAAGCTGATCGTCTTCGTGACTCTCCAGCAGGTTGCGCCAGAGGAGCAGGGCCAGGAACACGGCGGTGACGATCCCCCAGGCGATCAGCGTGTAAAGGACGGGCCCCGTAAGCGTTGATTCCGACATTTGACCTCCTGTTGGAACCGAACCGCGGTGGCAGGCTTTTGGCAAGACCTGCCAAGGGGTGGGACGGCTTCTGCGGCGGAGTATAGCACCCAGGATAAAAAAAACCAGCACATCCTATTAGCGGTTTTGATGCCAGGCATCCTCTACCTAGATGGACAACAAACGGCGTATTTTGATGAACTTGCGGCGGCAAAAAGCGAAAACCAAAGCGGTGGATTTGAGGTGATTCAAGCCCCATGCCTTTTAAGGAAGGAGGCCTCTGACAGGAGAACCGGCCTAACCGCCGTATGCGGTTCCTTTGAGCATGCTGGCGTAAGCCTGAGGTGCCTGTCAGCTAGCCGACGCGCAGGGCTTTCTTCAGTCCTTCTGGCTTTGGCAAAACCTCGATTACCCGCAACATGCAAGAACACATTCGGACCGTCAGCGGCCGCAGCCATAAATTCACTTCCTAGTTTTTCGCTTCCGCCCGAACGTGTTTTCACCAGTCGCTCCCTGTTAGGATGGAAAATTTCGAAGGGAGCCAATCACAAATGAAAGTTGCGGTGATTACCGGCGCGGCGCAGGGGATCGGCCGTCGCACCGCCGACGTCTTGGCCGAACGTGGTTTTGCTCTGGCGTTGATCGATTTGCGCGAGCCGTCGGAGACCCTGGCTGCGTTGAAGAGCCGAAACGCGGATGCCTTGAGCTTTGCGGCGGACATCACCAGCGAAACCGCGATCGGCGAATTCGCTAACGCTGTGGAATCACGCTGGGGCCGCGTGGATGTGCTGGTCAATAATGCCGGCATTAGCTTCATCGCAGCCCCGGAAACCGTTACCCTGAAAGACTATCGGCGCGTGCTCGAGGTCAATCTCGTCGCGCCGTTTCTCTTGGCGCAAACTTTCGGCAAGAAAATGCTGTCCGCCGGCCAGGGCTCGATCATCAACATCGCATCGGTTGCTGGGCTCGTCGGAATTGCCGACCGCGCAGCGTACAATGCCTCGAAACATGGACTGATCGGGCTCACGCGCACGCTGGCTGCCGAGTGGGGCGGCCGCGGAGTACGCGTCAACGCGGTTTGCCCTGGCTGGGTGAAAACCGAAATGGATGTTACTGACCAGGCTGCCGGCGGCTACAGCGATGCCGACATCACGGGCCGCGTGCCCATGGGACGTTTCGCTTCGCCCGATGACATCGCTCGCGCCGTTGCATTCCTCGCGGACGACGAAGCCAGCGCCTTCATCAACGGCCACGCCCTGGCCGTCGATGGCGGCTGGACCGCCGACGGCAGTTGGGAATCACTCCGCTTGCGCCATCGCTAACGGTCGGGCTCGCATCCAATCGCCGTGCAGCCGGGAACTTTCCCGCCCTTTCGTGGGAATTCTGAAATAGGGACAATCGTGCTTACGACCAACGTGAAAATTCTCCGTGCAGGCTCGATCTCGGCTCTTCTGCTGGCTCTTCTGGGTTCTTCCGCAAGCACGCACGCGCAAGCGCCTCCCGGTCCGTTGCCAGGTACCACAGCGCAAGACTCGGCGTCTGCTCCGGTCGCAAAAGCGCCGGTAGCCAATCTCCCGCGCCTCAAGAACCTTGCCGGCACCTGGAAGCTAAACACCGATGACAGCGACGATCCGCGCAAAAAACTGCAGCAGGCCCGCGGCAGTGGCCGCAGCCAAGGCGGCCGCTCCGGTGGTGGAATGGGCGGCGGCTGGCCGGGTATGGGCGGTCACGGAGGTTACGGCGGCCGCCGGCAAGGCGAGAGCGACGATGAGCATCAAAAGATGTTGCTGTTTTTGCAGCCTGCGCAGCAATTGAACATCGCTCAAAAAGAACCCGAGATCGACATCCACGATGACTCCGACCGCAAATTCACCGCGTTCACCGACGGCCGCAAAGTCGAAAAATCAAAGGATCCCTCCACCCAGCAATTCGACGCAAAATGGGACGAGTATCGCCTTGTGATGGAAGGCAAAGACCCGCGCGGCAACAAATACGAACGTTCCTACGAAGTGCTCGAAGGCAACCAGCAGCTTCGCGAAACGCTGTTCCTCAAAGTCGGCCGCAGCAACACCGAGATCTCCATCCGATACGTTTACGACCTGGTTGCGGCTCCTAAGAAGTCCTGAATCCTGTTTGCGCGGGCATTTTGCCGAAGAACTAACCTGATTCCGAACCCTCGGCCAGTTTCCGAGTGTGGGTCTGCAAAAGGGATTGAACCCGAGCCGGTGGTAACCGAATCCGGTTTGGGCTACCGACCAATTTCATCTTCATAGATCTCTTGCATCAAGAATACGATGCCCTGCGCATGGAACACGAGTGTGGGTTTGACGGAAAGGAAATAAGTCACGCCTGCGGCGATGGAATCTGAGTGAATACCTACCAAGTGCTCGTAGCAAAGAGCGCTGGACGGACAACCCACCGCCAATCGCGTCGCGTTGACGGGGTTTCCCTCGAATGCTACTCTTTTAGTTCCGAGTCGGCAGCTCTGGGCCCGCCGTGCGCATGCTGTGGGGGTGGGTGTGCGGCAGTGGCTACCAGCAGTCCAGGACAACTTTTGAAGCATGGATATTGTTCACCAACTAGGCGAACTCTTTCTCGGCGCTGTGCCCACGGTCGTCCTGATTTTGATTTTTTATTTCATCCTTAAGTCATTGTTCTTCAAGCCTTTGCTGGCAGTGATGGCCGAGCGCGAAGCGCGTTCCCTCGGCGCACAAAAGGCCGCGGAAGCCGCGCAGATTGCCGCTGCCGAAAAGGCCAAACAATATCAGGACGCGCTGCGCCAAGCCCGCGCCGAGGTGTATGCCGAACAAGAAACCTCCCGCAAGAAACTGCTGGATGAACGTGCGGCTCTTGTGAAGGACGCGCGCGCCAAGTCCGCGACCGAGGTCGCCGCGGGCAAAGAGCGCGTCGCCGCCGAACTTGCCGCTGTTCGCCGCGATATGGAACCCGGCATTGCTCAGCTCGCTTCGGAAATTGCCACACGAGTCTTGCAGCCCGCCCGAGAGGCCCGATGAACCTTCGCAAGACCATCCTGTCTTCGCTTTTCCTGTGCGGCGCTTCTATGTTTCTTGCCGCTGCGGCGTTCGCCGCGGAAGAAGGCGGCGTGGCTGCGGGTCCGGCAGAGCTTTTCAGGTGGATCAATTTTGCGATTGTGGCCGTTGCATTGATTTGGGTTTTCGCAAAGATCCTTCCGCCAAAATTCCGCGCTAACTCTGAAAACATCACTGCTGTCATCACCAAAGCCACTGCGGCCAAGGCCGAAGCCGACCGTCAACTGCAAGATGCCGAGCAGCGACTGGCTCGTCTCGAAGAAGAAGTCCGCGCCATGCGCGCCGAAGCCCAAAAGGAAGGCGCCGCCGAAGCCGAACGGATTCGCGCGCTGGCCAAATCGGATGCGGAAAAGGTCGGCGTAGCCGCCAAAGCGGAAGTCGAAGCAGCGGAACGCGCCGCCCGCCTGGAATTGAAAGCAATCGCAGCGAAGCTGGCCGTGGATGGCGCCGAATCGCTGGTCGCCAAACAGCTCACCCCCCAGGCGCAGGATGCGCTGCTGGCCGCTTTCGTGAAGAGCCTGCAAGGGAGCCCGAATTGAAATCCGCCAGCCTTCGATACGCCAACGCGCTTGCAGATATCGCGATTGCCCAAGGCGCGGCTGCTCCGGTCATGCAACAGCTTGGCGATTTCGCGGCGGCCTACGAATCTTCGACGGAATTGCGGAATTTTCTGGCCAGTCCCGCGGTCAGCAAAACCCAAAAGCGCGGTGTGGCGGAAAAGATTTTCTCCCGCTTGGGTGCCAGCAAGATTGTCCGCAACTTCCTGTTTGTGGTGATCGATCACCAGCGCACGCAGCAGCTTTCTGAAATTGTCCGGTCCTTTCAGCAAGTGGTCCGGGAGCGCCAGGGCATCGCCGAGGCGAAGGTAATTTCTCCGACGGCCCTGAACGATGCGCAGAAAAAAGAGATGACGCGAACACTGGAGAAACTGACCGGTAAAAAAGTCGAGGCCAGCTTCTCGCTCGACGCCAAATTGCTCGGCGGCGTTCTGGTTCGCGTCGGGGACACCATCTATGACGGGTCGCTGCGCAATCGCCTGGACGATTTGCGCGAGCGTCTGACAGCAGAGTAGTCGAAAAAAAAACAGTATTCGCCGTGTGGCATGCGGCGGCAAGAGAACACGATAGCGAAAGAGTTGGAGCAAGAATGGCGAACATCAAGGCAGACGAAATCAGCAAGATTCTGCGCGAGCAGATCGAGAACTACGAACAGACCGTTGCGGTCGACGAGGTCGGTTCGGTCATCAGCGTCGGCGACGGCATTGCGCGCATCCACGGCCTGGAAAAAGTCATGTCCGGCGAAATGCTCGCCTTTCCGCACAATGTTTTCGGCATTGCGCTGAACCTGGAAGAAGACCAGGTCGGCACGGTGCTGCTCGGCGAGTACACGGAAATCAAAGAAGGCGACACTGTCAAGCGCACCAACACGATTATGTCGGTGCCGGTGGGCGAAGCGTTGATCGGCCGCGTGGTGAATCCCCTCGGCGAACCGATTGACGACAAGGGCCCCATCGCCGCCACGCAGCGTAATCCGCTCGAACGCATCGCTCCGGGCGTGCTCGACCGCCAACCGGTGCGTGAGCCGCTGCAGACCGGTATCAAAGCCATTGACGCGATGATTCCCATCGGCCGGGGCCAGCGTGAGCTCATCATCGGCGACCGCCAGACCGGAAAAACTGCCGTCATCCTGGACACCATCATCAACCAGAAGGGCCAGGGGATGATTTGCATCTACTGCGCGATCGGGCAGAAGCGCTCGACCATCGCGCAAGTGGTCAAAGCCCTTACTGATGCCGGCGCAATGGAATACACCATCGTTGTCGCATCTTCCGCAGCAGAACCGGCTTCGCTGCAGTACATCGCTCCCTACGCCGCGTGCGCCATGGGCGAATATTTCCGCGACAACAAGAAGCACGCGGTCACGTTTTACGACGACCTTTCCAAGCACGCGCAGGCGTACCGCGAAATCTCTTTGTTGCTGCGCCGGCCGCCCGGACGCGAAGCCTTTCCCGGTGACGTCTTCTATCTCCACTCCCGTTTGCTCGAACGCGCGGCGAAGCTGAACGACAAGCTCGGCGCAGGCTCGCTGACTTCCCTGCCGGTTATCGAAACTCAGGCTGGCGACGTCTCCGCGTACATTCCGACCAACGTTATTTCCATTACCGACGGCCAGATTTATCTGGAAGCGGACCTGTTCAACAGTGGCATTCGCCCCGCCATCAACGTCGGCATTTCGGTGAGCCGCGTCGGCGGCAACGCCCAGATCAAGGCCATGCGCCAGGTTGCCGGCACGCTGCGCTTGGACATGGCGCAGTTCCGCGAGTTGGCAGCGTTCGCGCAATTTGGCGCCGATCAGTTGGATAAAGTTACGCAGGCGCAACTCGGTCGCGGCCAGCGGCTCACCGAAATCCTTAAACAGGATCAGTACGTTCCGCTTTCCGTCGAAAAACAAGTACTTAGCCTGTTCGTGGCGACCAGCGGAGCGGTTGACAGCGTTCCGGTGCCGGATGTTCGCCGCTTTGAAAAGGAATTTCTGCAGTTCGTCGAAACCGGCAATCCCGGCATCTTGAAGAGCATCGCCGAAAAGAAAGCCCTCGACGACACCATCAAGGCTGAAATCAAGAAAGCATTGGACGGGTTTAAGGAGCGCTTCACAACCAAGTAGTTATAGCGGCCACCTCCAGGTGGCCTTCGTGTCCTCCGATTTTGCGGTAAATGAAAGGTTCTAGCAGAAACGAATGCCCACACTTCTCGATTTCCGGCGCCGCATCCGCTCGGTGAAAAACACCCAGCAGATTACCCGCGCGATGAAGTTTGTCGCTGCAGCCCGGCTGCGCCGCGCGCAGGAATCGGCGCTGGCCGCGCGGCCCTACGCTACGGAACTCGTGCGCATGTTGCGCTCGATCATGGGGAGGATTGACGAGCCGCAGCATCCGCTGTTGGCCAAACGGCCCGAAGAACGCATCCTGGCAATTGTGCTGACCGGAGAACGCGGTCTGGCCGGTGCGTTCAACACCAACATCTTGCGCAAGGCCAACGAGTTCTTGCGCGAGCACAAAGACAAGAAACTTTCCCTGCTTCCCGTCGGAAAAAAGGGCCGCGACGCGCTAAAGCGCGCCGGTTTTAGTTTTGCGGCTGAGTACATCAACGTTCTAGCAAAAGTCGAGATTTCAACCGCGCGCGAAATCGCCGGACTTGTGACGGAGCTTTACGCCAAAGACGAAATTGACGCGGTCTACCTGATCTTCAGCGAATTCAAGAGCGTAATGACCGCGAACCTGAAAGTGGAAAAGCTGCTGCCAGTCGAGCCGGAAAAGCCCGAAGGTGGCGACGCCAAGCAACCGGAATCGCAAGTGGATTACATCTACGAGCAGACGCCGGAAAAGTTGCTGGGAGCTTTGCTGCCGAAGTACATCCAAGCGCAAATTCTTCGCGCGATGCTCGAAAGTTCGGCGGCGGAATACGCGGCGCGCATGGCGGCGATGGAATCGGCCACGCGTAACGCCGGCGAAGTCATTCAGGCCTTGACGTTGTACATGAACAAGGTCCGCCAGGCGGCCATCACCAAAGAAATTATCGAAATTGTCAGCGGCGCTTCTCACGGCGCGTAGGGAGAAACAATGGCAGAGATGAAACCAGGTGTCGGGCGCGTAGTGCAAGTCATCGGCCCTGTTCTGGATATTCAGTTCGAGGAAGGACATCTTCCCGCGATTTACAACGCGGTGCGGGTCACCAGCGAAGGCTACAACCTTCCGGAGCCGCTCGACGTGACGGCCGAAGTGCAGCAACACTTGGGCGAAGCCCGTGTGCGCGCCATCGCCATGGAGCCTACCGAAGGCATGGTTCGTGGCATGAAAGCTGTGGACTCCGGTGACTCAATCAAGGTTCCGGTGGGCCGCCAAACGCTCGGTCGCGTGATGAACGTACTCGGCAAGCCCGTAGACCAGCTTGGACCGATCAATGCGGAAACCTATTTCCCGATTCACCGTCCCGCGCCGAAACTCGAGGATCAATCGACCACGCTCGAAATGTTTGAAACCGGCATCAAAGTCGTGGACCTGATGGAGCCTTACGTAAAGGGAGGCAAGATCGGATTGTTCGGCGGCGCCGGCGTCGGCAAGACGGTTTTGATTCTGGAACTGATTCACAACGTCGCCATGAAGCACGGCGGCTTGTCGGTGTTCGCGGGCGTCGGCGAACGCACCCGCGAAGGCAACGACTTGTGGCTGGAAATGTCCGAAGGCGGCGTCATCACGCCGGGCAACACGGAAAAGTCGCGCTGCGCGCTGGTGTACGGCCAGATGACCGAGCCGCCCGGTTCTCGTCTGCGTGTCGGGCTGACTGGTCTTACGGTCGCGGAATACTTCCGCGATCAGGAAAAATTGGATGTGCTGCTTTTCATCGACAACATTTTCCGTTTCGTGCAAGCCGGTTCTGAAGTTTCCGCGCTGCTGGGCCGCATGCCTTCCGCAGTCGGATACCAGCCGAACCTCAATACGGAAATCGGCGAACTCCAGGAGCGCATTACTTCGACCAAATGGGGTTCGATCACGTCGGTGCAGGCGATTTACGTACCCGCCGACGACTACACCGACCCTGCCCCGGCCGCCACATTCACGCATCTGGACGCCACGACCAACCTTTCGCGGCAAATCGTCGAGCGCGGCATTTATCCCGCAGTCGATCCGCTGGCCAGCTATTCGCGCATTCTCGATCCGCGCATCGTCGGCCAGGAGCATTACACCGTGGCGCGCTCTGTGAAGTCGATTCTGCAGCGCTACAAGGATCTGCAGGACATCATCGCCATTCTCGGTATCGAAGAACTCTCCGACGAAGACAAGCGCACGGTGGCACGCGCGCGAAAAATCGAAAAGTTCCTGTCGCAACCGATGTTCGTGGCCGCGCAGTTCACCGGTCTCGAAGGCAAGTACGTCAAAATCGAAGACACCGTGCGCAGCTTCCGCGAAATCGTGGAAGGCAAGTACGACGACATTCCCGAGCAGGCGTTCTACATGGTAGGCACGATCGAAGAAGCGCTGGCCAAAGCTGAAAAGATGAAGGCGAGCGCATAACGGCGAATGCTACCCGACGCAATCCAACTCGTAATCGTCACGCCGGAACGGCAGATCCTGAAGGAGACCGTTTCGGAAGTGACCATGCCCGGAGCGGACGGTTACCTCGGCGTGCTGCCCGGCCATGCTCCGCTGATAACGGAACTCGGCGTGGGCGAGTTGACGTACCGCACGACGGGCGGACAACCCGGATTGCTTGCGGTGCTTCGCGGATTTGCGGAAGTGCTGCCCGATCGTGTCTCCGTTCTGGCCGAGGCAGCGGAATTTGCCGAGCACATTGATTTGCACCGCGCGCAGAAAGCCTTGAAGCGCGCAGAGGAACGCATCGCCAAGGGCGGAGACAATATCGATTGGGACCGCGCCACACTGGCTCTGCAGCGCGCCTTAGTCCGCATCAATGTGGTTTCCAAGCATCAGGGCATCAACATCGCAAGTGCCCGTTAGACTGAGTCTACGCATCTAACGCATAGACCTGGAACATCGATGGAACCTGTGGTGATCTACAGTACGACCTGGTGCCCGGACTGCCGCCGCGCAAAAAACTTCCTGAAGGATCGTGGTGTGGAATTTCGCGAAGTGAATATTGAGAATGACCCGGACGCCGAGGATTTGGTGCTTCGCGTAAATCATGGAAGGCGCAAAGTTCCCACGATTCAAAGCGGCGAGCATTTTTTTGCGTGCAGCCCGTTCAATCCCGCCAAACTGGCATCAGAATTGAATTTGCCGATTCATCTGAAGTGAACGGCCTCAATGAAGTTACCCCGCCGAAGTTCCTCGCCACGCATTCCGAACCGCAGTTCCGCTGCGGCTAAACGCCGTAGTTTCCATCGCGCATTGCGCGACTAACGAACGTGTCAGTGCACGGAGTCGCCACGGGCCCAGACTTGCGCGATTTCAAGACTGTCATTAAGCAGGACGATGTCGGCGTCGGCACCGGTGCGCAACGCGCCTTTCTTGAATTCGATGCCCAACAATGTGGCGGGATTGAGGGTTAGCATTTGCACGGCGCCGGCGAGTGGCACGCCGAGTTTCACCACGTTGCGCAGTGCGCGATCGAGCGTGAGCGTACTACCGGCGAGCTTGCCTTCCGCATTGCGGCAAACACCGCCACTCACGGTAACTTCCATGCTGCCCAGCATGTACTTGCCGTCGGGCATTCCGGTGGCCGACAACCCGTCGCTGATCAGGACGACGCCGCTGGCACCCTTGGCCTGCAGCAGGACCTTCATGGCAATTTCATCCACATGAATGCCGTCGGCGATCAATTCGGCGGTGACCTCGGGCGTGGTGAGTACTGCTCCGATCACCCCGGGATCGCGGTGTGTGAACGGGCGCATGGCGTTGTATACGTGGGTAGCGTGATGGGCGCCATGAGCGACGGCGGCGCGGGCCTGTTCGTAAGTGGCGTCGGTGTGGCCGATGGAGACCACCATGCCGAGACTGCGGGCGGCGTCAATACAAGGCATGGCGCCAAGAAGCTCAGGCGCGATGGTGATGATGCGTGCGTTGCCGGAAGAAGCATGGATGAGGCGTTGCAGAAATTCGGCGGATGGAAGCTGCAGAAATTCCGTGGGATGAACGCCGCGGCGTTCCTTGCTGAGAAACGGCCCTTCAAAGTGGATGCCCAGGATCTCCGCACGCGGCTTATTGGTTTCGTGCTGCGTTGCGATGTAGCTGGAAATGCCTTCCACCGCACGGCAGGTGTCGTCGGCATCGGCGGTGACCGTGGTGGCGAGAAGCGACGTGGTGCCGAATTGTGCGAGCTTCGCGGTTACGGCGCCTAGCGCATCCGCGCTGCCCTCCATCACGTCGCGTCCGCCGGCGCCGTGAATGTGGACGTCAATGAAGCCGGGAATCGCGATGCAGTCTTCGGCCCGCACTTCCTGGGCGCCCGAGGGCAGGGTGAGGTCGGCGCGGGGACCAATCGCCTCGATCCCGCCGTCCCGAATGAGAATGCCCGCGCCGGAAATTTCTCCTTTTGGAGTGATCGCATTGCCGACGTGCAAAAGAGTAGTGGTCATGGCAGTTCGTATCGTAGCCGAATCCTGCAGGTCGGCAAAACGGGCGGGCCCATAGGCTGTGAAAGAGGAAAAAAACAAAACGGGCGGATTTTTCATCCGCCCGTTGCAATTGTAAGAATGCGAATTGTTACATGCCCTTTTCGGGAGCCATGTCGATGCTGGCGAGCTTGATGGAATCGCCGCTGGCGGTGCCCTTCACGGTGACATGGTGTCCAGCATGAGCCGCGACCTTATCCTGATCGTCAATGGCGTAGACCTTTTTGTCCGCGTCGTTGACGAATACATACTTGGCGCCGTGTTCCTTGACGCACTTGGTGGTGCATTCGCCGGCTTTGGCGTTAGCGCCCTTCACGCCGCACTGGCTGTCGGAAATCCAGCCGGTCCAGCTGCCGTCGGCGGCCATGGTCATGGCTGCGGCAAACAGGGTCGCTGCAGTAATGGTTGCAAGTCGAAGTTTCATTTCTCTCCCTCCAGGAAACTGCTCTGCTGTCGTAAGCGCTCAGGACTCACATTGCGACGTGCAAAACTGAAATCCTGAACCCGGTTTAGACTCCCCCAAACCTAGGCCGTTAGCTTGGCACAGCGTAAGGGGAGTGTCCAGAACCTCGTGTGTAAATACGATGTCGCGGACGAAACGGATGAAGCAGCAATGGAAAAGGGGGATTCTTGCGAATCCCCCCGCGGTTCTGCGCCCCCTCGGAAGGAACGCAAAGTCTTGGACGAATTTAGTTATTGGCCAGTGCCAGTGTTGGAAGTTTCGGCCGAAGTGGCGGCGCCGCCCTTCGGAACGCTCAGGTAGCCGCTAGCGGTGGACTTGCTGACCTTGTTGATGACCAGCTCAAGAGGCTGACGACTGCCACCGGTGTAGAAGAAGATCGGTTCATTAACGGAGCGATTCTTCTTTTCGAAGTTTTTGTCGTCGGCAAGCACGTTGATGGTGAACTGGTTTTTCTTCATGTTGGTGTCTTTCAGCTCCACCTGAACGGCGCCGACTTTTTGCGCGCCAGCCTTGCGGGTGACGGTGAATTCAAAATAGTCACGCTGACCCATGCGGCGCAGCTGGTCAATTTCGTCGTGGTTGCGGGCGATCAAAGTGCCCATTTCACTGCGGGCCATCTGAATGCTGTTCTTGGTGGCGTCGAGGTCGGTCTTGACGCCGGTCACGTCGCCGCCGAGCTTGGTGACGTCGTCACTGCTGGCCTTGGTGGCGAGCTGCTGATTGACGTTGCTGCCGAGCTCTTCGAGCTTCTTGTTATAGGTGACCGTAGCTACCTTGTTTTGCTTGCGGGCGGCGATCAAGTCGGACTGCGTGACATTCAGCTTGTTGGTAACGACTTTCAGATCGCTTTCTAACTGCTGGTTTTCGTCTTCGGCTTTCGCCAAACGCTGGCCGAGCGAGTCATTCTGCTGCTTCAGCGCAGCTTGCGTGGACTGTTCGACGCTGTTGGCGTGATTGATGGCGCTCCATCCAACCCCCAGGCCGAGGAGCGATAATGCGCCCAATACGGCCACTGCCAAGCCGACCCACCGCGGCGTTCCCGCCGTCGTCGTGGGATTTGAATCCTGATATTCACTCATGGAAATATTCTCCTTGTGCTGCTTCCGCCCTGTGCCATGAATCGGAGCACCCCCCGCTCCAAATGGGGGTAGCGGATCGGAGTCGGTCTAACCCTAAGAAGAACGGTGGTTTACGTGAGAGCAGTCTATGGAGGGAAGCAGCTTACATTGGTACCAGTACCCGTAAAGTTTACGTGGTTACTCTGTTCCCTGTAAATTTTGCTAGCCGTCACTTGAGAGGTGTTCTGCGACAGGGGGAGTCTCAAGACAAAAAAAACGGGATCCGGAGATCCCCTTAAGTCCTATCTTTAGAACCAATTGCGTAAGAGCGGCTCAGACCGCGTGGATCTCAGCGCTAGTGCCGAGCTCTTTTACAGGCTCAAAGTAATGGTCCAAGGTGCTCGTGGCGGCCTTTAGAACCAACTGGCAATTCGAGCAGCCATGCAAATGGTCTTCAATATCCTTGGAGACGGTTGGTGCCAATTTCCCTTCTAAGTACCAGCAAATCAGATGGATAGTGTCGCGGCAATTCATAACAACTTCCCTCAGTGGACCCTGCGGCGCGGTAATAACGGAAATAAAGAACTGCATGTCGGAGGCCAAAGGCTATGAGTATGCAGATCTTCTGTATCTATTTGAAAACAATGGAGAAAGTCTTTAGGAGCGGTTGGATGGTAAACGATTACGACGCAAGATTTTCGCGGCGGAGTTTCAGCCCGGAGCCGGTTCGAAGCATTCGGCTGGTCAGCCGTGCCGGGTAATCGTCATCTCGCGCAGGGCTGCAATGCGCTCCTCGAGCGGAGGATGGGTGCTGAACAGTGACGCGAAAATAGAGCCTACTCCGCCGCCAAAAAGTGGCTTGACGATGCAGAGCGCGGCCGTACTTTGCGGAATCGAACTCGGGATGCGTTGGTTGTAGGCGCCGAGTTTCTGCAGCGCGCTGATTAAGCCATAAGGCTGGCCGACCATGCGCGCGCCGGTCGCGTCAGCTGCATACTCGCGCTGGCGGGAGATGCCAAGCTGCAACATCACCGCGGCAACCGGGGCGAGGAACAGCATGAGGATGGCGGTCAAGCCACCTCCGCGTTCGTTGTCGCGGCTGTTGCCGCCGTAGCCAAAGAGGCTGGCCCAATAGCCCATGCGGGCCATGTAGGTGATGGCGCCGGCGATGGTGGCGGCAATCGAACTGATCAGAATGTCGTAGTTGCGCACGTGAGAAAGCTCGTGAGCGATGACCCCTTCAAGCTCATCGTCGGTCATCAACTGAAGCAAACCTTGCGTAACAGCGACAGACGCGTGGCTCGGATTGCGGCCGGTTGCGAAGGCATTGGGAGCGGCTTCTGGAACGATATAAAGTTTCGGAACCGGCAGATTCGCTTTGGCCGCCAAACGTTCCATAACCTCATACAGGCGCGGCAATTCTTCGCGCGATACCGGTTTAGCGCCGCTCGACCACAACGCGATCTTGTCGGAAAAGAAGTAAGCAAACGCGTTCATGACGACGGCAAAGCCCAGAGCCATTTTCATGCCGTTAGGGCCGCCAAAGGCGTCCCCAAGAACCAGCAACACCAGCGTCAATGCGGTCAGTAAAAAGGCCGTGCGAAGAACTTTCATTGTGGTTTCACCGTGAACTGAAAGTGCGGCGGCTAGCCCACTCCCTAAGATATTAGATTCCGGCTGCCGCAGCCGGTTGCCTGGGCTGTGCCGCCGCGTTTAGACGCTCAAAACGCATGGCGGCGTCCTTGCCATCGCGGTCGACGCGGACATGATCGCCGGGCAGAACACTGCCCCCCAGTATTTGCAGTGCCAGCGGATCTTGAATGAGGCGCTGGATGGTGCGACGCAAGGGCCGAGCGCCATATGCCGGATCGTAACCTTCCTCGAGCAACAGTTCGTACGCTTTTGGCGTGAGCTCGAGAGTGATCTTGCGCTCTTCAAGCAACTTCTCCACGTTCTTGAGCAGCAGTTTGACGATGCCTTCAAGCTGCGCCTTGCCGAGCGGGTTGAAGATCACGATTTCGTCGATGCGATTGATGAACTCCGGGCGGAACGAAGCGCGCAGAGCGTCCATGGTTTCCTTGCGGGCGCGCTCGGGATTTTGCGCGGAAAGTTCAAAGATGGCGGTGGAGCCGACGTTGCTGGTCATCACCAGGACGGTGTTGCGGAAATCCACGGTGCGGCCTTTGCCATCGGTGAGGCGTCCGTCTTCGAGAATTTGCAGCAGCACGTTGAAGACGTCGGGATGCGCTTTTTCGATTTCGTCGAAAAGCACGACGGAATAGGGATGACGGCGGACTTGTTCGGTGAGCTGGCCGCCTTCTTCGTAGCCGACATAGCCCGGAGGCGCGCCGATGAGCCGCGACACACTGTGCTTTTCCATGTACTCGCTCATGTCAATGCGGATCATGAGCTTTTCGTCGTCGAAGAGAAATTCAGCGAGCGCGCGGGCAAGTTCGGTTTTGCCGACGCCCGTCGGGCCCAGAAAGATGAACGAGCCGATCGGGCGCTTGATGTCGGAAAGGCCGGCGCGGCTGCGGCGAACGGCATTGGCGACGCGTCCGAGGGCATCGTCCTGTCCGACGACACGTTGTCCGAGGCGCTGCTCCATCTTGACGAGTTTTTGCGCTTCGCCTTCCATCAAGCGGCCAGCGGGAATGCCGGTCCACTTGCTGACGAGCTTGGCGATGTCCTCTTCGTCGACTTCTTCTTTGAGCATGGGCGCTTCTTTTTGCATGGCGGAGAAGTCGTCCTGCGCTTTTTTCAGCTCGCTTTCGGCGGCGGCGATACGGCCGTAGCGAATTTCGGCCACTTTGGCTAGCTCGCCGGAGCGCTCGTAGCGTTGCTCCTCGACCTTGAGTTGCTCGATCTGCTCCTTGAGCTTGCGGATTCTGCCAATGGCTTGTTTCTCGGCTTGCCAGCGCGCCTTTCGGCCGCTGGAATCTTCTTTTAGCGCGGCCAGTTCTTTTTCGATTTGCGCGCGGCGTTCCTTGGAATGCGGATCGGTTTCCTTGAGCAAAGCCTGGCGTTCAATTTCCAGCTGCATGATGCGACGCTCGATTTCGTCGATTTCGGTGGGCAGAGAATCGATCTGCATGCGCAGGCTGGCGGCTGCCTCGTCGATCAGGTCGATAGCCTTGTCCGGAAGAAAGCGATCGGAGATGTAGCGGTGCGACAGCGTGGCCGCGGCGAGGATCGCGGCATCCTTGATGCGCACGCCGTGGTGCACCTCATAGCGCTCTTTTAGCCCACGCAGGATTGAGATGGTGTCTTCGACGGTTGGTTCGCTGACCAGAACTGGCTGAAAGCGGCGCTCGAGCGCAGGATCTTTCTCGATGTACTTCTTGTATTCGTTGAGCGTGGTGGCGCCAATCGCGCGGAGTTCGCCGCGAGCGAGCGCGGGCTTTAGCATGTTTGAAGCGTCCATGGCTCCTTCGGCGGCCCCGGCGCCGACCAGGGTGTGCAACTCGTCGATGAACAGAATGATCTGGCCTTCGGCCTGGGAGATCTCTTTCAAGACTGCTTTGAGGCGGTCTTCAAACTCGCCGCGGAATTTCGCGCCGGCCACAAGCGCAGCGAGATCGAGCGCGACGAGGCGCTTGGTTTTAAGGACGTCAGGTACGTCGCCGGAAATGATGCGCTGGGCCAGGCCTTCGACGATGGCCGTCTTGCCCACACCGGGCTCGCCGATGAGAACGGGATTGTTCTTGGTGCGGCGCGCAAGGATCTGCATGACCCGGCGGATCTCCTCGTCGCGGCCTATGACCGGATCCAGTTTGGACTTGCGCGCGAGTTCGGTGAGATCGCGGGCATATTTCTCGAGCGCTTCGTAAGTGGCTTCGGGATTCTGCGACGTGACACGCTGCGTGCCGCGTACCCCGGTGAGCGCTTGAAGTATTGCTTCGTGCGACGCACCGGTTTTTTTCAGAAGCTGACCGGCTGGGTCGCGATCCAAGCTCGCAATACCGAGGAAAAGATGTTCGGTGGAAACGTACTCGTCCTTGAAATTGTCGGCTTCCTTGACGGCGCGCTCGAGCACCTCGTTTAACGCGCGCCCCATGCGTTGTTCAGAAAAGCCGTGCACGCGCGGCAGGCGGCCGATTTCACGCTCGACGTCGGCGTTGAGGGCTTCTTTGCGAATTCCCAGACGAGCCAGCAGCGGAGGGACGACGCCTTCGGCCTGATTTACGAGCGCCGCCAGCAGATGCAGCGGCGCGATTTCCTGATTTTCGTGACGCGCGGCAACTTCATTGGCATTCTGCAGCGCTTCCTGCGCTTTTACGGTTAGTTTTTCAAATCGCAGCATTTCCTCTTACCCACCTTCAAAAAAGGGGCTGGCGTGCGGCCAGCCCCATCCTACTCCCCGATTGCTATACCCTGCATCGCAGAGTCGCGGTTTACCCTGCGGCGGCCGCAGCCGCTTGACCACCGGCGTTCACCTTGATCTGCTTCGGCTTGGCTTCCTCGCGTTTGGGTATGCGCAGGGTCAGCACGCCGTCCTGGTAGTTGGCCTTGATCGCTTCGGTGTTGACGGTGTTGGCCAAAGAGAAGCTGCGAGCGAAAGAGCCGTAGCTGCGTTCCACACGCAGGTAGCTTTTCTCGTCGGCTTTCTTCTCAAACTTCCTTTCGCCGCGAATCGAGAGAATGTTGTTCTCTACCCGAATGTCGAGTTCTTCCGGCTTAATGTCCGGCAGGTCGGCCTTGACGACAAGCTCGTGCTCGCCTTCGAAGATGTCCACTGCCGGAGCCCACGTCGTCAGATTCTGGTCCTGGGACGTGCGGCTGAAGAAGTCACTGAACAAGCGGTTGAATTGAGAGTCATAGGAACCGCGAAAGGGTTCCCAACGTTCCAAAGTTGCCATCGAACAAGTACCTCCAATAAACTTACATCAAGCAAAGCATATTATATGAGCGTAGTATTGTCAATTATATTTTAGTTGCCCCCCGTTGCTCATGTAAGTCTTTTATATTTAGATGCGTACAGGTGATCTACCTGAAGACGAACGATGAAAATGGCTGCCATGCCTGGCATCAAGGCGCGCATTCTCTCAGGGCTTGCCGGGGCGTGTAGACTAGCCTCATGCGGGTTTCGGAGTTCGACTATCAGTTGCCTCCAGAATTGATCGCTCAGCAGCCCCTGGCCGAGCGAGACGCTTCCCGGATGCTCTTCGTCGACCGCCGTACCGGGAGCTTGGAGGACGGCAGCTTCTTGGCGCTACCTGACGCACTCCGCGGAGACGAGCTGCTGATCTTCAACAACGCCCGCGTGATCCCGGCGCGGCTTTTCGGACGACGGGCTGGGATCCATGCCCAGCCGCCTTCGCATGCCTCAGCACGTGAGCATTTGACGGGGACGGTCGAGGTGTTTTTGACCAGACAGATCGAGCCGGACTCCTGGGAGGCGTTGGTGCGACCGGGCCGCAAGCTGCCGGTCGGGGAGCGGGTGGTGTTTGGCGGCGGGGAACTAGAAGCGGCGATTATTTCGCGCGGCGAACTGGGTTTGCGGACCGTACGCTTTGTGAGTCGCGATGATAAGACGCCCGCGCAGCACATCGAGCGGCTGGGACATGTTCCCTTGCCGCCGTACATTGAGCGCGAGGATGAAACCGCGGATCGCGAAAGATATCAGACGGTGTTCGCAAAAAGACCGGGCGCCGTTGCGGCGCCCACGGCGGGACTACATTTTACGTTGGAGATGATGGGCCGTTTGCGCGACAAAGGAATCGAGACTTGTGAGATCACGCTGGACGTAGGCTTGGGCACGTTCCAGCCCATTCATAGCGACACGCTCGAAGAACACCAGATTCACGGCGAGGCATATGAGATTCCTCAAGACACTGCGGAAGCGATTCGCGAGGCGCGCGCCCGCCGAAGGCCAGTGATGGCAATCGGAACGACGGTGGTTCGCGCACTGGAAGACTCGGCTCTACGGGCAATCGAGGAAGGAGGTCCGCATGGATTGCTGGCGGGGCGGTTTGAAGCGGGAATTTTCATCACCCCCGGCCACGACTTTCGAATCGTGGATGGAATGCTAACCAACTTTCATCTGCCGCGATCGACTTTGCTGGCGCTGGTTTGCGCTTTTGCGGGAAGAGAAAAAGTGCTGGCCGCGTACCAGCACGCAGTCGCGGCCGGTTATCGGTTTTACAGCTACGGGGATTGCATGCTGATTCGCTGAGCGGATATTCCAGCGACCAGATAGACGCAGCGGGAGATCGAACAGAGCAACGATCTCCCACTACCGTGTTGAGAGGTCAGTGAAGCACCGGGAGCGCTATTCGCTGAAAACGAAAACTTTCTTCTGGCCGGCAAAGCGAACTTCGCGGACCTGGCCGTTTTCACCGACGAGGATGGAGGTGTATTCGGATTTGGCATCACGCTCTTCCCAGCGGCCTTCGGATTCGGCGAGAGTGTTCTTGCCCTTCTGTACGGTGGCCTTGTTACCGTCGATGGAGAGTTGATATTCGCCGGCTTGCAGCGAAGCTTTGCCGAATTTGGCGGATTGAGAAAGATTGATGGTCTTGGTAAACGGCTTGGCAAAAACGGGCACCGTCATTGCGAGGGCAACGAACAGAGCCGCGATGCGAGAAATGGAATTGATCTTCATGCGTGTCACCTTCTTGTGCAGCCGTTGGGACGGCTGGCTCCCTTTCGCTCAGAAATAGAAATGAGCCGCCGGAGATGGGGTATGAAGGCAGTTGACACGCTGCATCGGTGCGAGTAGATTCGCCAGCACGACACCAAGGTTTCTGGACTAACCGCCGGAACAACGTGCGTGTCAAACGCCCCGCGGCTGCCACCGCGGGGTTTTTTCTGTCTCAAACTTGTACAGCCCCAAAATCGGCCGCACCCCTATAGACGAGTGATGCCGACCGAATGTTTCGCGACAGGCGAAAAGTTTTTCGTGAAAGTTGGCGCGCCGAATGCACGAGAAATGAAAAAGACAAAAAAAAGAAGATGTAACACAGCGTCACGCGTGAATTGTTGCTAAATTTAGGCCAACCGCAGGAGACAAAATGGTTCCTAACGCGTCACGTACCGGAGATTCCGACCGCAATTCGTGCATGGCCGAGCGTGTTCCACTATACTCAGGTGCGCGATTTGGACTTGTGGAATGCGACTGCTAATTGTCAGCGATCTTCATGCCAATTTGACCGCCTTTGAAGCTGCGCTTGCCGCGGCTTCCGGCCGATGGGATGCAGCGGTGTGCCTGGGCGATGTGGTGGGCTATGGACCAGACCCGGTGGAGGTCTCCGAAAAACTGCAGGAAATTACCCAAGAAGTAATTCGCGGGAACCATGACAAAGCCGTCGCGGGAATCATGAGTTCAGAAGACTTCAATCCGGTGGCCAAAACGGCAGTGGATTGGACGCGTGCGGTATTGTCACCCGAACTGATGCAGTGGCTGGCAGCGCTTCCCGCGGGACCGAAGCGAGCGCAGGGCGTGGTATTGATCCACGGGGCGTTCCAGGACGAAGATGAATACGTGTTTACACCGGCGCAGGCGCTGGAGGGGTTACTCGATTCTTCGACGACACTGAGCTTTTTCGGGCATACCCATCATCAAGGGGGATTTTCGTATCACGAAAGCGACATTGAACTGTTGCCGTTGCGGCCACGGCCGTCCGAGTCATTTTCCGCGCTGCACCTGGAGCCCGGCTACAAATACTTGCTGAATCCGGGATCGATCGGACAACCGCGTGACGGCGATCCGCGCGCAGGTTTCGCGATAGCGGATTTCGATCACAACGTCGTGGAATTCTGGCGCGTACCGTATGATATTCCTGCGGTGCAGAATCGCATGCGCGAGGCCAGCCTGCCTGACCCGCTGATCCACAGGTTGTCGCTAGGCCGCTGAAACGGAAAGAGAATGCAGGACGCGTATGAATCGCCCTTGCCGGGTCCGCCCCAGGAGCCGGTAGGAATGTTCCGTCATCCGGCAGTGATCGCGCTGGCCACCTTGTTTGGCGTAGCAGCGATGTATTTGCTGTTTTTTCGGGGGCCGGTGCCCGCGCCGAGCAGCACGAAACCGCGGCTGCCGTTTGGTGCGGCGGAGCAGTCATACGCGACCAAACTGCAATTGGGCAATTTCGCCATGAGCGAAGCGGAGAATTTTCTGCACCAGAAGGTGAAATACCTGGATGGGGACGTGCTGAACGGCGGCGACCGCACGCTGGCGGGGATTGAAGTGATCATAGAGTTTCAGGACGACATGAAACAGATCGCGCTGCGCGAAAGCCGACCGGTACTCAGCGGCCCATCGGCAGAGCTGGCTGCGGGAGCGACAGCGCACTTCCAGGTTTCCTTCGACCATGTGCCTTCTTCCTGGAACATGCAGATGCCAACGGTGCAAGTTTCTGGACTGCAATTCGCCAGCACTTCTCGATAGCTTCTAGATCCATATTTATGCTCCTCGGCTGCACCTGGCCTTTATTCGCGGTTCCGCGGTCGCATGCCGCGACATGCCTGACCTTTGCGGAGCTGCGGCGCGGTACGGCCGCAGAAGCGCTCCACGCGCGTGGCGATCGCGGTAATCCCTACGGCGCTGCCGGCGGGCATGGCCCCAGAGTAAATCACGGTACCGATTTGAGCAGAACCTTTCGTGCGTGGCCGGGTTATAATCGCCACGCAAAACGAAAGGCTATTCCTCGTGAGCTTCTCGGTAAAGATTCGTCAGCAAGACCATGTCGCCCTGGTGGACGTTGCGGGCCATTTGACCTTTTTTGAAGTTCGCGCGCTGCGCGACTCGGTGCAATCTCTGCTTCGCGAAAAGCGCAGAAACATCCTGCTGAATCTGAGCGGGCTGAAATATTTGGACAGTTCCGGCATTGGAGAACTGGCGCGCATCCATGTGGCGGTGGTGAAGCAGGGCGGCGCTATGAAAGTGGTCGGACTGGCGCCTATGGTTGAGGAAGTGCTGAAAATCACGCACCTTTCGCAGGTATTTCAGGAATTTCCCGACGAACAAGCCGCACTGCGCAGTTTTTCATCTTGAAGCAGAGAATTTAGGCCCACAAGATCCGTGATCTTGTGCTTTCGGCAGTTCCGCCACTCCGCAGCGTAGTGGGATCAACGACTTAGAAGATATTTAGCGCCCCCTCTTCTTGGTGGTGCCACCTGGGTGCCAGCCGGATCAATCCCGATCTTTGAGCATCTTTCGCCACGTCAGAAATGGCAGCGTCAGCGATTTCCCAAGCGTCTCGACGCGCTCGCCCGACATGGATCCCGTCGGAGGAAACTCGCCGGGACGCGGAGCGTAATAGGTTCCGAAGAGGACGTCCCACAGTGGAAGGAATTGCGCGAAATTCTTGTCCGCGTGTTCCGCAAGTCGCGAATGGTGGACTCGATGGTTCTGGGGGCTCGCGATGAGCCAGCCCAATCGACCGAAACCAAGCCTCACGTTCGCATGGATCAACACTCCGACCATTCCGAGCAAAACCGAAACCACGGGAACGGTAATAAGCGGAGGGCGGAAAAGATAGATAAACGGTCCTGCGACGAAGAACATCTCGAGCGGCATCTCGAGCCAATGATGCCGGACGCTCGTCGTGACGTTTAGATGCTCGTCGCTATGGTGGAGTTCGTGTTCCGCCCAGAGCCACCTGGACGCGTGCTGTAGACGGTGAAACCAGTAATAAAAAAAGTCGCGAAACCCGAGCCAGAGAAAAGCCAGCCTCGTCGCGCGAGCGACGCTCCCGCCGTCAGAGACAGCGAGAAACGAAGTCAAGCCACTCCAAGAGTACCTTCCGAAAATCGACGCGACTATGAGCGACGATACCGCTTCCGTGAAGATGAAAAACAGCCCGGCCGCGCAATTCAGCAATGCGCCGCGGATGTCCCCGCCGCGCTCCGCCGGGATCAACTGCTCGACCACAAACACACACATGAAGACAAACGCGAGGCCGAGCATTCGAGCTCCGACCATTCCCAAGAGAGCCATTTCCCGCTACGCCTCGCTTTGTTGACAAATAGTGAGTTGCTTTCTTTCAGACGTAGCTTATATATTAATTCACGCTAAAATCCTAGACGATTTTCTGCGCACTACCCGTAGATTTGACCCCAGTTCGTCTTGCTTCGCAGGAACGATCCGCTCGACCGCTGCCTGGAAGGATCCGGCGCCAAGTGCGAATAGCGCATCGTCATTTGGATTTGTTTGTGCCCGAGGATCGCGGATAGAGTCGGGATATCGACGCCCGACATTACCATCCGTGACGCAAAACGTGTTCCTCAGATCGTGCCAGCGAAAGTTTTCGATCTTCGCCTTCGTAACACACCATTCAAACCAGCGCCGCCAGTCGCGCACGCCTTCTCTGTTATCGGGACGTGTCGCCGCCCGGTCTTACCGCGGACCGTCCTTGGCCACGACTCGCCTTTCGAGAGTTTTCAATAACCTCGAGGGTTTTCGGACATCCCACGCGTCGCCACGAGAGCGAGAAAAAAGATCCGTGATGGTGTGCCTGCGGCTTGACCCTGGCCGCTGAACTACGCCAGACTACGATTGAAGTCGCCCGCCCTGAACGAACGCACCCGCCCCGATCTTTGATTAGAAGGTGGTTTTTTATGCGCGATTCGCTGCTCGCATATTTGCGGTGTTCCGAGTGCGGTGCTGCGTTGTCGGCAAGGCCCACAGAAATACAAGGCGAAGAGGTATGGTCCGGCGAATTGGCTTGCTCGCAATGCGCGGCGCAATTTCCAGTCGGCGCCGGAGTTCCGCGGATGCTGCGCAACGAAGTTCCGTCCACCCGAACGCAAAGATCGTTCGGAAGACAGTGGGTGTTGCATAGCCAGGGAAGTTTCGAACGCGATTTGATCTACAGCAAGAGCCGGGCGGAGTGCCTGGAGGATTTCCGAAGAGCATTCGGCCTGCAGGACTTGGCGGAGTTGCGCAATTGCGTAATTCTCGATGCGGGATGCGGTTCCGGCGAATTGACGGCGGATATCGGCCGCGCGGCGCCCGGCGCAACGGTGGTGGGTATGGATTTCAGCGACGCGGCGCGGGTGGCGTTTGAACGGTGCCGCGGAATCTCCAACGTGCACATCGTGCAAGCAGATTTGTCGCGTCCGCCGTTTCCTGCACGGTCGTTTGATTTGGTGTGGAGCGAAGGTGTGATTCATCACACGCCGGATACGGCGAGCAGTTTCGCCAGCCTCTCGCAACTGGTGAAGCCGCACGGGAAACTCTACGTGTGGATTTACTCTGACCGCGTCACGACACCTTACCGGCTGGCGCGAAAGCTTCTGCACAAACCGTACTTACTGCCGTCTGCCGCGTTGTACGGGCTTTCCTGGAGCCTCGCATTGCCTTTGCACACGCTCAACAAACTGCGTGAGATGTTTCGCTTATCCCAGGTAAGGCACCGCCTTTCTTCTACCGCGTACTCGTTTTACGACACGCTTTCGCCGGAGTTTGTGCATTTCCACTCCCAAGAAGAAGTGCAAGGCTGGTTCACGGGCCAGAATTTCGATCCTGTGATTTTTCTGAATGGGAGTCCAGACATCGCAGCGTGTGGTACAAAAAAATAAGTCGCCGAGGCAATTTCAGCAAAGCGTGATGCCGAGGACATTAAACTACTCAGCGTAGAATCCCAGTTGCTGTCTTGGAAAAAGTCTGCCCTAAAAGGAGAGAAGCAGTTGGGATTTTGGTCCCAACTGCCTCCCGGGGTGTGTCCTCGAAGTGGTTTTGTTAGATTAGATGTATTCCAGCGAAAAAGGTTTCCTTAAAACTAAAAAAAGTTTGCGGGAATCCTATGCCAGCGAAAGCTTAGTAAAACAAGTACTTACGCCACCGTTCGTCACGATGGCCAATCATGCGCATGAGCTGCCGTGAAGTATGTAGTGTAAAAGGTCTAGGCCGGCGAGCCAATTTGAAACCGGCTTCTTCCGGCGTACGATCGCCCTTGCTGTTATTGCAGCGGTAGCAGCAAGCTACCAGATTTTCCCAGGAGGACCGCCCGCCGCGGGAGCGCGGAACGACGTGATCGAGCGTAAGTTCCGAACTGGGAAAAACGCGGCCGCAGAACTGGCATGTGTTGCGGTCACGCAGCAAAATATTCTTCCGCGAAAGCGCGCGGCTCTGCTGTGGGATATGCCGGTAGGCCAGCAGACGAATGACCGAAGGCACCTTGTGGGAGTTCGCGGCGGAATGAACTTCGGAAACATGCAACTCTTCGGCTTGGGCCACGCCTTTTAGCAGCAGCACCATGGCCCGGCGCACCGCCGTTACATTGATCGGCTCGTAAGTAGCATTGAGCACCAGCACCGGCTCCTGCATTAGCGACGCCCGCCGGGGCACGGCCGAGTTGTGGAATCTACTGTCTGCGGGAACTTCGCTGGAAGGCACAACCGAACCGGCCGAGTTCGCTGCAGCGAATCGGCGGGAACTTACACCCTCTTTTCGCAATGCGCTCATCGCGCGTACCTCAAGCCAGCTCTAACCGCCGACTTTGAACAACGGCTCGGGCCACTGTGAAACAGGGCACCCCGGTAACGCCCGCGTCGCGCAACGCCTTTCTACACGCATCGAGCGTCGCAGCAGTCGTCTTTACATCATCTACCAGTAAGACGCGCTGGTTGTCAACTTGGCTGCCCGGACATGTGGCAAAAGCACCACGAACGGCACCCGGTCGTTCACGCTCCCTTAACAAGTGTTTGGCCGGGGCGCGACGATTTCTGACCCGGTCGGACTCCCTGGTGAGGCAGAGTTAGCCGCTTGGCGACCCGTTTGGGCAGCCGCTCAGACGCGAAGCAATCCTCAAGAACCGGCAGCCGGCTTGCATCTACAGCAATCTCTTGCACCGGCTAAAACACACTGGCCCCGTGCGGCGCCGGCCTCTACCAGCCAGCGCGAAGCGCCGCGGCGCGTGGAAATCGCTTCCGACAAGCAAGCTTCCCCGCCTGAAGCATCGCACTCGCTCTGAGCAGCAACAGTTAGTTGATATGGCAGTTAAATCAGGCAGCGGTCGCTTTACAGCTGGCCCTTTTCCGCCTTTTCCTGGCAGGTGATGCAGTGTTTGGCCCAGGGCACCGCTTCCAGGCGCTTCTGCTGCATCTCTTCTTGGCAGTTGGCGCATACGCCGTATTCGTCGTTTTGAATGCGCTTCAGCGCCGCGTCAATCATATTCAAAATGCTGCGATCGGTGTTCGAAATGCCGAACAGAAATTCCTTGGTGTAGGAATTGGCGGCCTTGTCCGCCAGGTCCACAGTTGGATCCTCGTCGGCCAGTCTTCCCTCTTCGGCGGTACGCGCGATCGTTTTCAGCAACTCCTCGCGCCGGGTCAACAGCTTTTTCTTGTAGTAGTCGAGCCTTTTCTTGTCCATGAGCTTCCCGCCCCACGGTTATAAATTTCGGGGCCATCTAAAAACTCCGTAGTGTAGGCTGCCTCGCCAAGTGTGTCAAGTAAGTCCCCTACTGATCTGCGCGCGGGCGATGGGGTATAAGAAATCGTCTCGCAGAGAGGCAGATCAAGCCCCTAAGGTTTTGTTTCGCAAAACCTGCGCTAGAAACGGTATGGCTCGTGCGAGCTGAGGCAACGCACGATGACCGGAGCCCGGCAGATGAGGTGGGGCAACTGATGATCAAGAAAGTAGCGGGCGGATACAAAGTGCTCTCCGAAAAGGGCAAAAACCTGGGCGGTCCCTACAGGACCAAAAAAGAAGCGGAAAAGCGGCTGCGTCAGGTGGAATTTTTCAAACATAAGAAGTGATGGGAGCAACGCCCGCACGCAGCCAAGCATCCTTCCTGCAGCCCGCGCCCCTGCCCGTGTGAACCTACACTCGATTCGAGGTGCGAACGATGCAAGTTTTTCGCTGGCTCGCTTTCTGTGCCGTGGTTGCGTTCGGCTCTTGCAGTCCGGCTCATGCGCAAGAGCAGCTCAAGCTGTTCGTCGGTTACTCCTATCTTCGGCCTTCGATGACCTACGATCAGGCCAGCACCTGCCCGCTCGGATGCCCCGCCGTGCCCAGTTCCGTGACGAAACATCCCAACTTGCACGGGTATGAGTTTTCGGCCACCTACAAATTTCTTCCGTTCATCGGCGTCACCGCGGACTTCAGCGGCCACTATGGGACGGTCACCGGCTCGAGCTCAGGCCACGTGCAGACTTTTCTGTTCGGCCCGGAGTTGGCTTTGCCGGCGAAAGTTTCGCCCTTCGTTCATGTCCTTGGCGGAGTTGCGCACCAGGCGGTCGGAGCCGGCACATCCACCAGCAACGGCGTCCCCGTAGACGTCTTTTCAACGAGTGACACTGCTTTCTCGACCGCTTTGGGCGCCGGCATTGATCTCCATATCGCGCCCTTCCTCTCTTTTCGCGCCATTCAGCTCGATTACCTGGTAACCCGCTTCCACTCCAGCACGCAAAATCAGCCGCGCGCTTCCACCGGTCTGGTTCTTCGTTTCTGAGAGCCGCAAGGCGTTGGTAAGATTTTGGCATCGTTTCCACGGCATGCGATAACATCACTTTCCGTCGTTCGAATACGGTTGAGGTGAGTTCATGTCGGAAGCACATCGGGCCATTCCGAAGGATATCGTTTTGCGACCAATCGGATTCGTACACTCGCCGATCCGACAGGTTTCAGACGATTGTTGGGGCGGCGTGGTTTCGACGATCGAACTGGACGAAGCCCAGTTTTCGCCCGACTGCACCCTGGGGCTGGACGAATATTCGCACGTCGAAGTCGTCTTCTACCTCAACCAGATTCCCGATGAAAAAATCATCACGGGCGCGCGTCATCCGCGTGGCCGGTCCGATTGGCCCAACGTCGGTATCTTCGCGCAGCGCGCCAAGGACCGGCCTAACCGTATCGGGGTCACCATTTGCCGTCTCGAAGCGGTGGACGGCCTGAAGATCCGCGTGTGCGAGCTCGATGCGGTTAACGGCACGCCAGTACTCGACGTGAAACCCTTCTACAAGGGTTTCGCTCCGCACGGTGAGATACGCGAGCCTGGATGGGCGGCGGAACTAATGGGCGGTTACTTTCGCAAGCCGTGAATTTGTGTCTGCGTGCAGTTCTCGCGAGGCCATACAACACTGTGCCGCCTGGTGTCTGCTTACAGCAGTCTTTTCTATCGCTTGGCAGATGCGAAATGTACCGTAACTAACGCCCCGAGGTTCGTCATCTAAATCACTCCCTGGGTTTCGTATGTAACCAACATTTCAGAAAACTTTGTCCGAGTTATTTCGTCTCCCTAATTACCTGGGAGGTTTGGCGCCATTTTTGTATTCGGTAAAGCAGAGGCGCCCGCATCGGTCGGAGAAGGAAGGTTTTATGAATTGCCGCCATGCGCGCGCTCTTGGCCTGAGCGCAGTGGTTTTAGTGATGTCCTCCCACGTTGTCACCGGCCAAACTCGTAGACCGCTGCGTTTGCCGGGTTTTTCCGAAGGGCCCGCTTGTTCGGGAGAAATCGCAAATCCAGCCGGCACACTGCGAACTGCAAGGCTCAGCTACGTCTCCTACCTACGAAACGCGGAAGAGTGTGGATTTCCGCGCTCCGACCGCTCACCGCTGAATGAGGAGGAGCCATCGCCAGCACGTTTGTTGACTTTGCCAGCGGATCCCCTGGAGAAAGAATTCCTGGGCATGGGAGCCGCAGGTTTCGTCATCGCCGCTGCCCGCCAGCAGGTGATTCTGATCTTGGCTGAGAACAGCTCTTGCTCTTCCTGGTACGCGCAGGAGGAACCGAAGTCGGCCTCCAAATTTGCGTCACTTCATTTCCGCGTCGATGCCCAGGGCGAAGACACGGCCATCGGTGACTACAATTATTTCGGTTTGTACTACCGCGAGCCATACGTTGCCAGAGCGCAGCAAAACGTCGGCGCAGGATCGATCATTACCCTGAATGAGTACGGCGCTTTTTTCCTCTGGCGGGCGCCAGCGAAGGCCCGTTGGAGCGGCGGTCCGCTGGTTCCACAACCTCCGAAACTCTTGCGGATTGGCAATTATCTCGGCGGCACTGTTAACTCACAAGTAACGACGATGCTCCATGAGTTTGCCCATATCATCGGACTGCTGCCGATAGACAGCGGTGAAGCCAACTCCGCACTAATGTCAACGCAGAATACAGAAACTGTCCTTAGGTATTGCCGCAAGCAGATCGAGGCCAGCGCAAATCGCACCATCGTGCTTCCTCTCTCACTGGCGCAACTTGATCGGCTCGCTCGAGACCGATGAACTCGTGCCCCCAGGACCAGAACGGTTGACGACCCGCAGATTTTCCTTGCATGTCGCTGCCGAAATGCACTCCGGCGGAGCCAGACTTCATGGCAAAGGGCTGGTTGTCTATGCGCACGAGATGTCAGGCCAGTCCATCTCCTATTCTCGTTTGGTGGGCATGGCTCCGCCCTGGCCGCGGCTATTCGAGGGCACCCTGGCCGAGCCAAGCCAGAGTCGGCCACGGCTTGGATTTCCTGCGTTTCCACACCCTGAGGAAAATCTTGAAAAAAAGTTTTGCCTGGGGCTTGACGTCTCCGGAGGTTTCTGTATAATTGCAAATGGTTCGGGGGATTCCCAAATCCGCCGGCCGGTCCTAGGGTTCGTACCTAGAATCTTTGGGCTGAGTAGACAGGGGATTCACGGTCGGGTCTGCAGGGCAATAATCAGATCCTAGAGTGAGGTACCTTACGAGCACTGGGTAGACTTTGTCGAGCTTCGCGCGGAGCCACTGAATCCTAAAGGTGGCTGTGCCCGGCGCTCGGCGCCGGGTTTTTCATTTTTAGGGCACTTGTTGCTCTTAAAATAGCGCTGGAAGGCTAGATCGGTCGGGTTTGAGGGTTTGTACTTACAACCCTGAGTTCGATGAAGATCAAGTAAGTCCTGCCAGACAAAGCTCCAGAGAACCTGGGGCATTCCGATGGAATCGGAAGAACACGTTCATTGACAACTGAAAGGCTGGCAATTTCACGCCGACAATCGTGACCTGATTACGGTCAGGCTCGACGCCATGGTGTGGAATATTACAAGTTCTGCTCGAGTTGAGCAGTACTGTGGATGAATTACAAGGCGAATTCAGCCAACAGCGAGCCTGCTTCTTTCTTTTGGAGAGAGGCGATCTCGTAGTCCGAATAGCGCAAAATCGAAAGCCTGGATTCCGGTTTACCCAACCGAAAATCTGGGATGTATGGAGTTGCGTCGTTCAGTGCGTGGGTTTCTGGGTTGTCTTAGAATCTTGACTTGAAAAAAGTCGGGGTTGTAGCCAATCCGAAGATTCGACGAGTTGGGTGAGTTTTATGATTAAGCTACTAAGAGCGTACGGTGGATGCCTTGGCGCTAGAAGGCGATGAAGGACGTGGCAAGCTGCGATAAGCCTCGGTAAGCCGCAAGCAGGCTTTGACCCGGGGATGTCCGAATGGGGAAACCCAGCGAGATGAACTCTCGTTACAGCCCGCTGAATACATAGGCGGGTATGAGCTAACTCAGGGAAGTGAACCATCTCAGTACCTGAAGGAAAATAAATCACAGAGATTCCGAAAGTAGCGGCGAGCGAAATCGGAATAGCCCAAACCCAAGTGCTTGCATTTGGGGGTTGTAGGACCGCATAAGTAGAGTTACCAAACCGGTTGCTATGCGAACCCGAAGGAAAGCGGGACCATAGAGTGTGAGAGTCACGTAGCAGAAAGCAAACCGGACTCGAAGCGGTATCCTGAGTACCACGGGACACGTGTAATCCCGTGGGAAACTGGGGAGACCACTCTCCAAGGCTAAATACTCTCTAGCGACCGATAGTGAACCAGTACCGTGAGGGAAAGGCGAAAAGAACCCCTGCTAGGGGAGTGAAATAGAACCTGAAACCGTATGCTTACAAGCAGTCGGAGGGCCATGCATGGACTTGTCCATGAAAGCCTGACGGCGTGCCTCTTGCTTAATGAGCCGGCTAGTTATTCTTACGTGCAAGGTTAAGCGCAAGCGAGCCGTAGCGAAAGCGAGTCCGAATAGGGCGACAAGTACGTAGGAATAGACGCGAAGCGGGATGATCTACCCTTGGCCAGGTTGAAGGTCGCTTAACCGCGACTGGAGGACCGAACAGGTGTGAGTTGAAAATCGCTCTGATGAGCTGAGGGTAGGGGTGAAAGGCTAATCAAATTCCGTGATAGCTCGTTCTCCCCGAAATGTCTTTAGGGACAGCCTTGCATGAATTCCCACGGTGGTAGAGCTCTGAATGGACTAGGGACCAACTCAGGTTACCGAATCCAATCAAACTTCGAATGCCGTGGAGAACTGTGCGGGAGTGAGACTACGAGGGATAAGCTTCGTGGTCAAAAGGGAAACAGCCCAGATCGCCAGCTAAGGTCCCTAAGTATGTGCTAAGTGGGAAAGGAAGTGTATTCGCTCGGACAGCCAGGAGGTTGGCTTAGAAGCAGCCATCCTTTAA